>ERZ857629.17-NODE-17-length-246147-cov-5.857342_pt1 | contig 246147 bp, 222 predicted proteins | sample MGYA00519700_ERZ857629 | MGnify/ENA primary metagenome ERZ857629 (study PRJEB31778, sample SAMEA3449351) | human gut metagenome | biome: human gut; feature: human-associated habitat; material: faeces | place: United Kingdom | collected 2010/2012 ... | reverse complement strand
CAGATTCATTAAAAACTGTCCGAAAAAGTGTCTTAATTTATGAGACCATTATATAAAACCCCAAACGCCGACCCGGTTCGGCATTGAGGGTTTTACTTATTCATCCAACTCGTCTTGCGTGTATTTTTTGCGATGCCGGTATGCCCTCAAAATATGAGGTTTCTTCTGCACCTCGGAATATATCAGGTCTTTGGAAAAGCTATATTCATTTCCCTTCCGAAGTTCCTTCTTGGTCACAGCACATCGCTTATTTCCATTTTTAAGGACAATAACCATACTTTGGTCTGCTCTCATAATGTCCTCCTGTACGGAGGTGAGCACTTCGTTTCGATAAAAATCCTGACTGTCCAACATCAGAATATTTCCTACCATTCTTTTCGGCACCAATATAATGGGTTCTCCCCCATAGACCGGCAGTTTGGTTTCAATTTCCGGCCAATGGTTTCCGCCCATCCACGTTCTGCCCACCCGGCAGTTCCTCATGGGTACACGGTGTTTTCTGCATTGCTGCTGCGTAAAAGCTATCAAATCAGCCTTGCAAATCATTGCCATCATATCGGATATAATGTCTCTGTCAATTCCTTTTACCAACAGTGCGCTCTCTTCCAAATCTTTTAACATGCCTGTCTGCACTGCCTTGCTCTGCGAAAAGCGTTCATAAATGGAAAGCCCTTTTACCCTGCCGACGGCATTTCCCCGATACCCCTCTCTGGCATATCCAAGGTGAATTTCCTTCGGCTCACGCAGATACCTCATCATTCTCACTGCATTGACTTTATCACCTGCCCGCACATGCTGCAGGTATCTGTCAAAATAGGTCACAACATGTTCCCTCATTGTGCAGCTCAACTCGTCATCATACTTCAACAGTCTTCCGGGGTCTAAAAACAATACTCTGTCCGCGTTGACATAAATATCTAAAAAATCCAGTTCCTTTTGTTTTAACGGGATGTGAAAATACTCCGTAAATCTAATCTTAGTCTTTCGGTTTCTTGGTGCAAGTTCGCTCTTTACCTTTTCCATAATAAATTACCTCTTTCTTTCTCATCATCAAATGAATTCTCATTGTCTTTACCTCCATGGGTATTTAATTTTGTTTTGAATACTTCCGGGTAGCATTCCGTTATCACATTAGCACTCGTTTTATTTAAGTGCTAATGTGATTTTATACAATATTTTGTATCCTGTCAATATGGCAGGTACAAAATATGCAAAAATGATGCAAAGCAAATGAAAATAATTACTAATTCACATTCCCCAATGACGAGAAAATATAAAAGTCATTATGTAAAACGCAACCTTTAAACTGTGCTTTTAGGAATTTTATCTTTCATAGTCATATTTAGCGTATCTCATAATATAGGAATTTAATCCCTGTCCCTGCACCGCCAATTTTTTCATTATCTCTACTTTATCTCTTCCCGCACTCCTATAAGAATACTTGTAAGGTCTTCCTGTACTAAATTGCACCATAACATAATCCGAACCTATCTCATAAAAATGTACATTAGAATTTCCACCAAGATTTTTATAACGTACCATACTCATTTGTTTGTCCTCCTATTTTATCCAAGATATTTGTTCCGGATACTTAATATTTTCTTTGTTCTGTATACTGTGAGCGAAATCATGTCACCCCTGAATAATACCTCCATACTATTTTAATTTTGCAAATTCTTCCATGGCATAACCGTCTGTCATGCCTGCAATAAAGTCCACAATATTCCTGATTAAAATTCTTCTCTTTTCAAATCTTATAACGTTCTCCGGACTCGTAACTGTTTTGCTTCGTCTATATTCTTTCAGTGCATCTATATCATCAAACGGTGCACTGCTGATATTCGCAATTTCTTCATTTGCAATTTTAACACTACAATCATTCAGATTAACTGCACTATTGGAAACTGCTGTGCTTTCATGCATTAATGTGTCAATAAAAATTTTATGTAATGTTCCTGTGTGCAAAAGCCTTGGGTTTCTATAATATTTTTCAAATAAGCGTGTTATAATTTCCTGCGCATTATAATCAGCTCTTGCAACTTCATAATTACATATGACTTTTTTCTGAACTATCTTCTCCAAGTATTGATTAACCTGTTCCACCTCCGTGGTAAACCCTACCTTTACCTGTTGGTTTTCCTGCAAAGCCGAATTAGATGCCTCTTTGCTCATTTTATCCCTGGTACAGTTGATAACATCCTGAACAAAATAGCTGACTATTCTATGAACGATTCCGGCAATCAGCATTTCCTTTTTATCCGGTATGAGCCGGACTGACATCCCAATGCTTTCCTTTTCCTCCTCAATATATGTCCTAAGTTCCTGACATCTTCCAATCGATAGCCGGTCTAAAAACTCGTCAATGCTCATCACGCCGGAAGTTAAAGCATCATCCACATCATGCCCTCTTTGTGCTATTTCATCTGCAATTTTTGCAACCTGCCCTTCCAGTGTTGATGCGTAACAATCGGAATTCTCATAATTTAACTCTATCTTTTCACTATATTGCCTATCTAAGAAATCCTCAATGTCTATCTCTTTCTTCAATCTTGTATGCTTCAATACTCCATCTACTACCTGAACACTCACATTTAGTCCGGGAAATTCCACATACTTATCCTCCAATCGGGTCAATACTTTCGCACTCTGATAATTGTGCTTAAACCCTCCGAACCATCTCTGTTCCAGCATCTCTTTCGACGCTACAATCCCCGCAGAAATATCTCCACACAAAATACCATCTAATGTTCTCTCTCCCTGATGTCCAAACGGTGTATGCCCCAAATCGTGCCCTAAAGCAATCGCCTCCGTCAAATCCATATTCAAGTGCAATGCAAATGAGATTGCCTTTGCAATCTGATTGACCTCCAAAGTATGCGTCAGTCTCGTTCTGTAATAATCCCCTTTCTCCGCACTAAATATCTGTGCCTTATCCACCATCCGGCGAAATGCTTTTGAATTTACTATTCTTTCCCTGTCTCTCTGAAATTCTGTTTGAGATTCTTTCTGGTGGTCATCTTCTGCTTTTTTCTCATTGTATACCCTGCGCGCCTGTGCATCCTTCTGTGCCCATGAACTGAGACTGTATATCTCCTCCCCCGCCTCTTGCGGTTGTTCGGAGGCAAATTCCACAATTTTTTTTGTAGAACAGATTCTCTCATTTAATTCGTCATAAAGGCTTTGCATTGTACTGATATTCAAATAAACTTTCTTATTAAAATCGCTCTTCAAGTCCAAATCTATCTTATCAATAATGCTTCTTATTGCATTGTCATCATTGTCTTTTTCCAAATGTCTATACATTCTATACCGAATATTCCATTCCTTAGAAACAAAGCACTCCCCTATATACATTTCCTGTATTACTTTCTTATCTTCATCATTATAATAAGAAAATAACAAAATAATGCCCGTTTCTCCTATTTGGCTATTACCTCGCAGATATGGTTTACTGCTATCCGTTACATTGTAATACCGCCATGCTTGTTCCCTATTGATACACCTTAGACTCTGTTGGGCATTTTCGTTTATTTTAGGTTCACTTTTGTTATTCTTTACTATGAAAACTTTTTTAATCTTTTCCATACCTTTCTCCTTTTCGTGTTTACCTTTTAATGTATTATTATTAAGTCCTATTCTTTGCGACTATTATAACATTCAATTTTATTAACGTCAAATAGAAAAGACTCTGAACCAAAGATCCAAAGTCTTTCTAAATCATCCTACTTATCCGCTTTTTCAAACCGTTCCTTTTCTGCCTCATAATCTAAACGTCTGACATGATATTGAACATCCTCCAGTATGCTCCTGTTCTTCGCAATAATATCCGCCTGCAGTCCAATCACAAAAGTCATAAATCCCATCAAAATCAGAATACTGGCCAATATGAGTGATTGTATATGACCGCCTGCCGCCTGTCCTATCAGCAATACAATATATCTTACACCCAGCAAAACCCCTAAAATGAAAGGAATTATCCCCGCAATCGTAAAAAATCTCAACGGTTTATACATAATATAAGCTCTGACAATCGTTACCATTGATCTTTTTACATAACTAAACATACTATGAAACAATCTGGACGGACGAAGTTCTCCATTAGTTCTTATCGGCACAGACATCATGGGAATATGCTCTCTACCGGCTTGTACAATCGTTTCTAAGGTATATGTATATTCATTCGTAACATTCAATCGCATTGCCGCATCCCTGCTGTATGCTCTAAATCCGCTCGGTGCGTCCGGAATTTTCGATTGTGACGCTTTTCTAACCACCCAACTGCCTAAATGCTGCAATGTTTTCTTTAAAGGTGAAAAATGCTCAATGGAATCAATCGGGCGCTCTCCCACAACAATATCTGCTTTTCCGTCCAATATTGGTCTGACAATAGTTTCAATGTCCTGACCATTATACTGATTATCTGCATCTGTATTGACAATAATATCCGCTCCATGCCGTAAACATGCGTCAATCCCAGCCATAAACCCCTTTGCCAACCCTCTGTTTTTCTTAAAGTTGACAATATAATTTACACCCCATTCCCGTGCAACTCTTACTGTATCGTCAACGCTTCCGTCATTAATGATAAGATATTCTATTTCATCAATACCCTCTATTTTCTTTGGCAAATCATTCAAGGCTATTTCCAATGTTTCAGCCTCATTATAACAGGGAATCTGTATTATTAATTTCATGTCCTTTATCCTCAACTTTCCAAAACATCACCTGTCTACTTATTTTCTGCTTGCAAAGCGCCCTCTCTGTTGCTGTCTTTTAGACTACCTTTTTCACCAACGAAGCAGAAAATGATAGCCACTAATGGAACTGTAATTTGTCCGGGAACCACAACCATCTCTGTCAGTCCAAAACACAAAATGGAAATTAAAAACATCATACATATCCACTGTTCCGGTCTACGCATTCTAAAAGTACACACCAAACTATATACACATATCACTATATAAAGCACTCCAACCGGAATGCCATAGTCATACGCCATCTGCATGAACGCATTATGCGCATGACTAATATATGCAAACTCAGTAATATAAAATCCCTGTTCGGTGTTTTGATGTCCCCGCCAATTCAGATGATTCCAATAATACGTATAAATTACCTTCCGGGCTCCAAAGGCACTGTCAATATCTATCCCTTCAAGCATAAACGGGTTTTGCGGTGTGCTTCCCGGTTCTATGATTTCCGGTTCTGCGATTCCAAGCTCAGTTCCTTCAGACAACTCTGCCGCATAAACCTTCATTCCCGAAATACTGCTTTGCAGGCGTTCCAGCAACTTATGATAATCAATACCCACTGCATCTAATATTCTTCCAACATTATTGTCTATTGCCTCTTCAAAGGAAATATATTTCGGGCTGTCCCATGTATCAAAAGAGCATATACTGCCACCTTCTCTATATTCCCCTTCATACCAGATAGGATGATGCAAGACAGTCGGCAAATAACGTATCCCGCAATATACTATAGGGAAAGTAATCACCATACAGAGAACTAATGCTACCCCATGAAAAAACCATCTATAAAAGGATTTTTTCTGTATGATATCATATACAGTAATGAGCACCAGCGTAGCTACAGCCATCCCCAGTATTGCGGATCGTCCACCGGTAAACACCATAAAACTGATACTGACTGCCGCAAAAAGGAAATAAAAGCCTGTAATCCAACGCTTGCCTTTTTTCTCTTTTTCCCATATCCACTTAATCAAAAATGCACAATAAACAATCATATAAAAAAGACCGTTTTGTGTTTCCCCGGCGTATAATCCCTTATACCGCACATAATCATATGGACGAAAAGCAAATGCCATCGTCTGCTGAATGAAAAACCAAATAATAATGCCATTCAACATTCCATCCCAAAAAAAGACTCGCTTTTCTTCTGAAATTCCAATCAAATAGAATCCTCCGAAAATAAGCATATACCACAAGGGTAAAATCCCCCCATGTGCAGAAATCTGCATAAGCACAAGCATCACCAATACACACCAAAAAAATGGTTTCCGTATACGGCTTCGCACACTCAGACCGTTCCATTCCCGGATAATGTATATTACGAGATAACTCCACATTGCTACGCTTAACACTCCGGCAACCCACGGCTGCTTATATCCCCAAGCCTTTTTTCCGCTACCGCAAGCCACTATACTCAAAATCAGACACACCGGTGTCCAATATCGATAGACTTTGTCTTTCAATATTCTGCCATTCAAAGAAGGCAACACCATAAGAGCCATAACCACACCTGTGAGGTTAGCGAAAAACATCTGCACCTCACCTACGGCACTACCGCGCCGCTGGTCAATTACTCCCAATAACAAAAAACATATTGTATACCATACTTTATATTTATTTGTACTCAAATATTGCCTCATCCCATAATCCCTTTACTCTACGATAACACCACCCAAAATTGCAATATCCTGCTGTTCAAATAATTGCAGTTCTCTCAGTATCTCTTCATATAATGTAGACTGGGCTGTTTCCACTAAAACTACTGCCTGTGCATTGCACAACCGTTCCATTGCACCCGCGTCATAAAGTACATTATTAAGAATTTCGACCTCAACCGCTTCCTGCTTTAAGTTGGTCTTTAACTGGTTGCCGAACGCCTCCACACGCTTGGACAGGTTGCAGCCAACCAGACAAATTTTCTGTACATTCTGCCTCTTCGCCGCTATTTTAACAGCAACAATTGCAAGATTTTCAGCCTCCTGCGGTGAAAATCTTCTTTGACCACGAAAGCGCAATTTAAGAATCCATTTATCAACAAAGCCCATGAATCTCTTCTTATCATTTGAATCAGTAATCAGCCCCAGCTGAGAGATTCCGTATATATCTTGATAATTATCTATTGCACGAATTTTATTGTTCAAAATGTATTTGAGAAAAATAACAAAAACATATCCAAAAACAAATAAAACAATTCCCGCGAGCGTATATTTTAAACTGACATGCGGAGATGTAATGATAATTGCTTCTCCTGTCTCTGTGCCATTATTCTCCGGCTCCTTGGATGTATCCTTTTGATTTGATTTTTCGCCGTTTGGGTTACCCCCCACAGACCCCTTCACCAAATAATTAAAATATGCACTTTCCTCTGCAGAAAATGCAGCTTTAAATGTCACATAGTTTCTTCTTAAATTTACGATATCAAGCATACACTCCTGCTGCGCTCTCATAACCTCTGCACTCGTTATTTCTCCCAATGACTGATTAATCAGTTCTATTCTGTGAGCGTACACTGTTTGGGTCAACTCTGACTGCTTTTTGCTTACATATGAAACGACCGTCTCTGCCATCCTTTCACATGTATCCTTATCACTATGCCAGATTTTAACACGAACCGTGTCACTCCCCTCTTTTAAGCTATATGAAGATTTCTCCAACGTAATCAATTCACTTACATCAGCCTCTATGCCGCATTCTCCCTCCACATAGTTATAAAAAGCCGAATCTTCCAACAAGTCCTCATACATTTTTTCAATATTATAAGCATACTCTAAATTATCCGCCTGAACCCAAAAGGTGAGTTCTGCCTGTTGTACATGGGCAGAGTCCATCTGCATTAAAATTGAGTTTTCCCAATAATTCTGCTTCTTTTTATACAACTCCTCATAAGTCCATGCACAATTTACGTTATCTATCTGAGCCTCCGTCAACTGTGCCTGCAGCCAATTAGAACCGGTATCTACTACCTGCTCCTTATCTCCCTCTGCACTGTTTTGTTTTGCCTGTTCTGCTTCCCTCTGCTGTTCTTGCTGTGCTTTTGCCACCCTCACAGACTGCACATAGCTGAATCCGGCTAATAGAATCCCCCCAAAAAGCGCTACAAAAACAGCCACTCTCCAGTACGTCAGCACCTCCGCCATAAAATCCCAGAGGTTAATCTCCTGTTCTTTCATTTGCACCTTTTGCGTGTTCATTCCTAAAATTTCCTCCATACCATTTTATTCACAATCCCCGTATAACTTTGTATGATTTTAACTACCTTTGTACTGACATTTTCATCCACATAATCCGGCACCGGTATACCCAAATCTCCATTTTGATTCAAGGTAACCGCTGTATCTACTGCCTGTAGTAAGCTATCCTCATCAATACCAGCCAATACAAAACAGCCCTTATCCAATGCCTCCGGACGTTCTGTAGAAGTACGAATACATACCGCCGGAAAAGGATGCCCTACCGATGTAAAAAAGCTGGATTCTTCCGGCAGTGTTCCGGAATCCGATACTACAGCATAAGCATTCATCTGCAGGCAATTATAGTCATGGAAGCCCAAAGGTTCATGCTTAATCACTCTGGAATCTAACGAAAAACCAGATTCCTCCAAGCGCTTTGCAGAACGTGGATGACAGGAATATAAAATTGGCATATCGTACTTTTCTGCCATCTTATTAATTGCCGTAAATAACGAGATAAAATTCTGTTCCGTATCAATATTTTCCTCTCTGTGTGCAGAAAGTAAAATATAGTTTCCTTTGGTTAATCCCAATTTAGAGTGAATATCCGAGGCTTCTATCTTTGTCAGGTTCTTGTGAAGCACCTCCGCCATAGGCGAACCTGTCACATAAGTGCGCTCCTTCGGCAATCCACAATCTGCCAGATATTTTCTTGCATGTTCCGAATATGCCATATTCACATCCGAAATAATATCTACAATTCTCCGGTTCGTCTCCTCCGGCAGACACTCATCCTTGCAACGGTTTCCCGCTTCCATATGAAAAATAGGAATATGAAGCCGCTTTGCCCCTATTACCGACAGACAACTATTGGTGTCTCCCAAAACCAAAACCGCATCCGGTTTAATTTCTACCATTAACTCATACGATTTTGCAATAATATTGCCCATGGTCTCCCCTAAATCTTTTCCGACCGCATTCATATAATAATCAGGATCATCCAACTCCAAATCATGGAAGAATACTCCATTGAGGTTATAATCATAATTCTGACCGGTATGTGCCAAAATAGTATCAAAATATTGGCGGCATTTACTGATTACAGCAGACAGACGAATAATTTCCGGTCTTGTCCCCACAATAATTAAAAGTTTTAATTTCCCGTTGTTCTTAAATGAAACCATCCTATTTCCTCCCAAAGCCAAGTCTTACTCTAGCTTACAATATGTACAAAATCTTTTCAAGCGTCAAAATCAGCTCAAATTATACCAATCGCTGATTAATGGTTGTTTGTACCAATATATTTCCCGCCAAAATCAACATCTTTTTGACTAAATCTGTAATACTGATTTCTTTTGCCCCCTCTTCTCTGGCATAATACAAAAAGAAAAATTTCTCGCCTTTACTTTTATCCGATTTCAATACATTAGAGACTTCGCCAAATTTACAGGGCTCCTTCAATTCCGGAAATATAATTTGTATATTGCCAAATTCTCTTTTCCGGAAACCACTGTTAAATTGGTCAGCATATATGATAAGGAATTCAAATTTGATACCTTGATTTTTTGCAAAGTCCTCCAAAATCTCCATCCATTGAATATGTTCTTTCCGCGTTTTCAATGAAGACATAATTTTTGTCCGTTCCAAGTCTTTTGCATTTTGCAGTTCCTTTTCCAATTCCTCAACTTCTTCCCGACATATATCCATAGCCTTTTTGTCAATTAAAAAAGGTAATCCCTGTGAACGCAGATAATCCTTTAAATTTTCAAACTCGTCCTTTATCAGTTCAAGTTCCTTTTCATTCCCCTGAAAAATAGCCTGAAACTCTGTTTCTGATTTCCAAATGGGATGTTTCCTTTGCTTCCGTTCATAATATTCTGATACATTACCCTGCAACGGCAAATTTTTCATCAAAAACAGAACATCTGAGTCACCCATCAAACGTATCTTTCCCAATCCCTCTACTTCCACTCCCTTTTCCGAAAGAAATTCGCTGGACAAATTCTCCCGCTTCAGCAAGACATGAATAATTTCCTGCATTACTTCTTCAATGATATGAGCCTCATATAGAACAATCGGGTGATTCTGTATCCATTTGCGCTCTGCATCATGAGCATATACCACATTTTCAATCACACTCACTGCAGACTTATTATAACAAATCTCATAATACCCGTCCTTGGACTTCTCCGCACAAATATTGTCTAGCAAACGCATATAATCAATGGAAACCGTATTAAATCCTGTCATATAAGCATCTCTTAGTAAGTAATCCAATTTATCCACATCTATTATTTTAGAATTGAGCAACTCAACCAGACAGTTTAGTAAACTCTTCTGTTCATTCATTTCATTGACATATTTATATCCACAAATGCACCTTGCAAAAAAAGACCTTTGCTCGTCCTGAATGATTTCTCCAAAATTTTGCAGCGATACAATGGCGCTCATTAATTCATGGGGAGCTGCTTTATAGGAGTTATCTTCAATCTCCTTTTCCAGCTCAGCATCCCCCGTTAATTCTACCAAAGTATTGTGCAATTCTTTACGTTCTCCGGACAACAAATAAAATTTTTCTCCTGTATGCGAGAAAGGCGCATGTCCAACATCATGTAACAAGCACGCAATCTCAAAAATTTCAATATACGATTTTATATCCGGAAACTTTTGCAAAGAATCATTGCTTAAAGAACCGTAAAATGCATGCGCTGCAATTTTACCTAAATGGTAGACCCCCATAGAATGAGCAAAGCGATTATGAAGTGCCGATGAATACAGCGGCGAATAACTTGTTTGAATAATATCCCGCAGCCTCTGAAATGCTGATGTATCAATAATACTATTAATAAGTTGCGTCAGCACCGTAATATAGCCATATATTGGGTCCTTAAATTTCTTTATCGCCATGTTATACCCCTAATACTTCTTTTGTTGTTTCTGCACGAAATGCTCTTATTACTTTAAGAGACAGCGAAAGGCAAAACCGATTCCATAATTGGAGAGCATCAATTCCTTCCTTTAACCGGATTCCCTTAGCACCCTCCCGCTCAAACAATTCAAACATATCGGAATAGTCCTCCACCATTGCCATTTGGCTTTCCCGCGAAACAACAAGAACTGCTTTTGTTTCCTTCTCATTACTAAGGACTTCAACTACACGGGCACCATATTCATCTAACTGTCTAAATAGCACTTCGCCCTTTTCTCCGCTTTCCAATAACTCTATCAATGCGTTAGCTACCAAATCCTTCATTTCAATATAGATGTACATATTATGCCTCCCAGCACCTAAATTCAACACTCACTAGATATTAATATGATTCAATATAGCACAATTTTCATCTAAAGGCAATTCATTTTCTGGTTTTTCAGTTATCGTTTTTTCGTTATCCATTTGCCTTTTCTTTATCCACTACTTCATATATAGTGTCCGGTTTTCCGGGATTAAAACACTCATTACACCACATTAGTGTCACCAGCTCTGTATTTCCCACATTAACGATGCTATGTGTATATCCCGTAGGAATATCAACTACCTCCGGTTTTTCCCCACTAACATGATATTCAATAATTTCATCATCACCATACTTACGAAAACGAATCAATCCCTCACCACTGACTACCAAAAATTTTTCATTCTTCGTATGATGCCAGTGATTTCCCTTTGTAATACCGGGTTTAGATATATTTACCGAAACCTGACCTCTATCTGCACTCTTCAAAATTTCCGTAAAACTTCCCCTGTCATCCGTATGCGTAATTAAGGGATACGAAAACTTGTCTTTCGGCAAATAACTCAGATATGTGCTATACAGTTTCTTCTCAAAGCCGCCCTCCGTCATATCCGGAACCATAAGATTGGTTCTGCTCTCCCGAAAACTGTACAATAAATTAACAATTTCTCCCAATGTCACCTCATGAACAGTTGGCACATAACAATATCCGTCCGAATTAACATGTGGATGTCTGTCCAGTGCCTGTAACAATTCCTCTACAACATCATCAATATAAACCAAATGCATTACGGTACTTCTATCATTTACCTGAATAGGCAGTCCATGGGCAATATTGTGGCAAAAGGTTGCTACAGCGCTATTATAATTTGAACGGCACCACTTACCAAAAACATTGGGGAAGCGGTATATATATACCTCTGCACCTGTTTTTTGTCCATATGCAAAAAGCATATCCTCACCTGCTTTTTTACTCTTTCCATATGGATTTTCCAGTGCAGCCTGAATGGAAGATGAATTCATAACAGGACAGGTATTCTGACACTTCTGCAACGTATTAACAAGAGTTGTTGCAAAACCGAAATTCCCTTCCATATACTCTTCCATATGTTCCGGTCGATTAACTCCTGCCAGATTAAACACAAAATCACACACCGCACAATACTCCTGCAGCAATTCCTGCGGAGTATCAATATCATACGGCAAAACCTCTATGCCTTCTCTATGTTCCAGCTCTGCAATCAGATTTTTACCAATAAATCCGTTTGCACCTGTCACTAAAACTTTCATCATCTGCTCTCCCACTGTTCCAATTCATGCTGAATGTAAGAAAGTCCCAACAATTTCTCTTTTACCTGTTCTACATTCATTAATTGCGTATTGTTTGAATTGAACTCTGACAGCTTTGCTCTCTCTAAATTGCCATCCGTAAAATATTTATCATAATTCAAATCTCTCTTATCTGCCGGCACGCGATAAAAGTTTCCCATATCAATGGCATGGGCACATTCCTCATTTGTCAGCAATGTTTCATACATTTTTTCTCCGTGTCGGATGCCAATTACCTTTATTTCATCTTCTGCATGGAATATCTCCTTCACCGCCTGCGCCAACACTGCTATGGTACATGCAGGTGCTTTCTGGACCATAATATCTCCGCTCTCTGCATTTTGGAAAGCATATACTACCAATTCCACGGCTTCCTCCAAGCTCATTACAAAGCGGGTCATCGTAGGCTCGGTAACAGTCAGCGGTTTTCCCTCCTTAATCTGGCTGATAAACAGAGGGATGACAGATCCTCTGGAACAAAGCACATTTCCGTATCTGGTACAGCATATGCTTGTTTCCTCCGGATTTACCGTTCGGGATTTGGCTACAATAACTTTCTCCATCATTGCCTTTGAAGTCCCCATCGCATTTACCGGATATGCAGCCTTGTCCGTTGACAGACAGATAACCTTTTTCACACCGGCCTCAATCGCAGCCTGCAACACATTTTCTGTTCCGAGTACATTCGTTTTTACTGCCTCGATAGGGAAAAATTCACAAGAGGGAACCTGCTTTAACGCTGCTGCATGAAAAATATAATCCACACCTCTCATTGCCTTCTGAATACTCTGAGGATCCCTTACATCTCCTATATAAAACTTTAACTTATTGCTGTATTCCGGAAACTCCCGCTGATAATAGTGACGCATATCGTCCTGTTTTAATTCATCACGGGAAAAAATACGGATTTCACCGATATCTGTTGCCAAAAATCGGTTTAATACCGCATTTCCAAACGACCCTGTTCCACCTGTAATCAATAATGTTTTTCCTGTAAACATTTTTCACATCTCCTTTATTTTGCCCCGCATTTAAGCCATCTATATCTTTTTATTCTATCGTATCTCACTATAAATAACAAGTCCAAGAGACAGTTTTCCCAAATCAATCCCTTCCGAACAAATCCCTTGTATACACTTTTTCTTTTACATCATTCAATTCTTCATTGTATCGGTTCGCAATGATAATGTTAGAACGTTTCTTAAACTCTGCGAGATTATTTTCCACTTCCGAGCCAAAGAATAGCGCTCCCTCTTCCAGATTCGGCTCATAAATAATAACCGTTGCTCCTTTAGCTTTAATACGCTTCATAACCCCTTGGACAGAACTTTGCCGAAAATTATCCGAGTTTGATTTCATTGTCAGTCGGTATACCCCGACCACCACCGGATGTTCTCTGCATTCCGCCCAGTTATTATCTGCCGTGTAACTGTAATATCCCGCCTTTTTTAAGACCGAATCCGCCACAAAATCCTTTCTGGTGCGATTTGCTTCCACAATAGCTTCGATTAGATTTTCCGGCACATCTTCATAATTGGCCAACAGTTGCTTGGTATCCTTGGGAAGACAATAGCCGCCGTAGCCAAAAGAGGGATTATTATAATGACTGCCTATTCTGGAATCAAGGCATACCCCCTGAATAATCTCCGATGCATCCAGTCCTTTCATTTCTGCATATGTGTCCAGTTCGTTAAAATACGAAACTCTCAATGCCAAATAGGTATTAGCAAACAGCTTCACGGCTTCTGCCTCTGTGAATCCCATGAACAACGTGTCGATATTCTCCTTCAGCGCACCCTCCTGCAAAAGCCTTGCAAAAATATGTGCCACATCCTGCAGCTCTCCATCCCCGGAATCCGTACCTACAATAATACGCGAGGGATACAGATTGTCATACAAAGCCTTGGATTCCCGTAAAAACTCCGGACTAAACATAATTTTAGCAGAACCAACCTTTTTCCGAAGAGACTCTGTATACCCAACCGGAACCGTCGACTTAATTACAATAAAAGCGTTGGGATTGACGCCCATTATCTGTTCTATTACGCTTTCCACCGCAGAAGTATCAAAAAAATTCTTTTCGCTGTCATAATTTGTCGGCACAGCAACTATCACCAAGTCCGCTTCCCGATATGCTTCCCCGCCATCTACCGTGGCTCTCAGGTTAAGTGTTCTGTTTGCCAGAAAATCTTCGATATAGTCATCCTGAATCGGTGATTTTCTATTGTTTATCATAGCTACCTTTTCAGGAACAATATCAACCGCTGTCACATCATGGTTTTGTGACAAGAGTACCGCCATAGACAGCCCCACATACCCGGTTCCCGCAACTGCAATCTTAAGGTCATTGTAACTTCTCATTTGTGGCTCCACTCTCCTCTGACTTTCGAAAGACCATTCGCTTACTCAAAACATAATTCAAAATAATTACAATCACACTCAGCACGCATTTGCTGAAAAAGAACTGCTGCTTCAGTCCGTCCACCAGTAATATGACACCAAAATAGTCTACCAGAAATGTAATCCAACGTGCGAACATAAAACTGACAACCTCTTTTAAAAAGGTTCCTATGTTACCAAATGGCGTACGGAATACAAATATCTTATTCGTAAAGTAGCAAAAAACTTTCACAATCACCAACGTAACCGCATTGGAGATTTTGTAATCAATTCCTGCTTTTACTAACCCTTGTGCCAGTCCTATATTTAAAAGTGTACTGGCAACGCCCCAAAACACATAGCTGATTAGTTCTCTTTTCTTCTCCACAAAGTCACCTCTTCCGTGCAAGAACCATCGTCCACGGAAACGGTGACTTTGTCTCCACTATCTCCATTCCACTCTCCTTAACCAACTTACAAAAGCCTTTTTTACTCCAATGCTGAATATGTCCGGGTGTATTACCCATATCTTTCCAGTATTTTCCTCTCAGCATATTAAGGATTCTCCAAATCGGCTCATTGGGAACACTTAACAGCACATATCCCGTACCCAATCTTTTAATTTCCGCCAATGCCGCTGCCGGTTCCTCCAAATGTTCCAATACCTCCGAGCATACCACAAGACTGTAACCTTCCGACAGCGAAGACATTTTTTCTTCTTTCGGTTTTCTCACTTCCATAGAATAAATATTTCCGACATAGAAATTAATATTCGGATATTTCTCTATTGCCTCTATTATTACCTTTTCAGAAATATCAAAAGCATCTATCTCGGTCTGCGGATACAAATTTCTCAAATGACCGGTAACCTCTCCTTCTCCGCATCCGGCTTCCAGTATTTTTTCAGGTACAGCCCCTATTTTTCCTAACAGTTCTTCAATGCTTTTAAAAAAGCCCTTCATCATCCATCTTACAATGGGATTACCGGAATGATACTTGTCATAATAATTTCCTTCTGGTTGTACAACTTGGTTTTTCATAATTCTTTCCTTCCGTGTTGTGTAATTTATACCTGTCCCTTTACCCTTGCAGGAACCCCATAAGCTAATGCGTTCTCCGGAACATCCCGCGTCACTACACTTCCTATTCCTATCTTAGAATCATCTCCAACTCTTACCCGATTCAAAATTGAACTATTCACGCCTATCCACGCATTGTTCTCTACAATAGAACTTCCACAAAGAATGGTTCCTGCAGTAATTACAGCATTATCACCAATCACAACATTATGTGCTATGTGAACCAAATTATCAACCTTAACATCGGCTCCCACCTTTGTGCTTCCTTCAAACAAAGAAGTACAGACATCCGTATTGTCACCAATATACACTCGGTCTCCCAAAACAACTCCTCCACAATGAGCAACTTTCCTGTTCACATTATGAATACGTAGAATCTGAAATCCCTCTGATCCAATCGTCGAGTTGCATCCGATAACGCAATCATCACCGATAACTGTCCCGTGCTTGATAACAGAATTATGGCCTATTGAAACATGATTTCCTATTTTAACGCCCTCCTCTATGACAGCAGTTGGCGCAATATTACAATCTGTCCCTATCATTGTAGGGAAACAAAATTTATCATAAAAATCTGTTTTTTCATACAAAAAATCATGTATATCATAAAATGTTTTCTCTGCATCCTGACAAACAATATAAGAAAGTTCTCTCTCCGCTTTTTTATATTCTTGTAAACAGTTCTGCGGAACAACAACTGCAACTACAGCTTTGTTATTTTTAATAATATCGATATAATTTGTCGACGTCACATAAGTTAATACTTTATCATGTTCGCTATCACGATTACATAAATTCAATCCATTAATTTCTATATCTTTTCCTATATATGTCAAATTAAGTACTGTGCATATCTCCGATATTCTTATACGCCTTTGCATTTGCTAATACCTTTCTCTTTCTGCCAATCTTATCGTGCTTCTTCGTTTTGAACCCACCAGCCACATGGCAATGCTACAAATCTCGAATAAAATTCTTCCACTCCCGGCAAACTGTCCTGCTTTCCGAAAATAGTGTATCTGTTATTATTTAAGTGCACTCCCGACGCATACCATCCTTTATTCCGATACTCCTGAATAGCTGCACGTTTATCCGGAACCAATATTCCAAACACCCAATAATTGGGAAATATATCCTGTCTTCCCATAACCTTTGTATTTTCGGAAAGAAGCAATTCTTCTTTCCATACCATCGCCTGCTTACGCTGTGCTTCCAAAATAGAATTCATACATGTCATCTGTTGAATTCCAATATACGCATTTACATTGCTCATAGTTGCACTGTGCCCTCTTAGCACTATATCACAGTTAGGACTGATTTCTCCGAGTTCATCCCGAAAAATGCTTCTGTCAATTCCACAATCCCGAATCAGTTCCGCTTTTTTCAAAAGTTCCGGATTATGAATAACTATGGCGCCCCCGTCAATCGTATTTGGAAGTCGTACTGCATTAAACGAAAAAATCGTAATATCCGTACCACAATTTCCGATTTTCTTTCCCTTATACTCACTTCCAAAAGCCTCGATTCCATCATCAATGACCGGTATTCCATGTTTTTTTCCTATTTCATTAATCTCATCAATGTATCCGGGATACCCACAAAAATGATTATGCACAATTGCCTTTGTACGGGATGAAATTTTCTTTTCCACGCTGGTGGGGCATAATGTTCCCGTATGCGGGTCTACATCCGCCCACTTAATCTGGATTTCATGTGCCGCAAACGGCTGTGTAGAAGCCAGACATGCCATGGGTGATGCAATCACTTCATCGCCGGCATGTATGTTCAACAATGACGTTGCAACCGCTATTGCCATATTAAAAGAGTTCGTTACCAAAACCCTTTCTGTTACCCCTAAAAAAGTACGCAAATCCTCTTCAAACTTTAACGAATATTCACCATATGCCAGTTTCCCGGAATGAAGAATCGTTTCCAATTCCGGTAATTCCGGCATATATGGTTTATACAATGGAATCATCCTACCAACCTCGTTTTATCATATCTACAATAAATTCCCTGTTTTCGTCACTGACCCACCAGCCACAAGGAATGTGTACAAATTCCGAATAAAAGGAATCCAATGCCGGCAATTCACATTTAGATTCACTAAATACGCTATGCGTATCGCTCCTGTGATGCAATTGGGAAGCCGTAATTCCATGACTTTCCATCATCTTGCAAAACGCATCTCTGTTCTCCACCTTCATGGTATATAACCAATAAGAAGGTTCTGTATGAGGATAATAAGGAATCAACGTCACACCGGGAACCCCTTGCAGCGCCTTATCATAAAATTTTCCATTTGCAATATGTCTGCCTATCACCTCGTTAATATGGTTTAACTGGACTAAACCTATGGTTGCATTCACATTGTTCATTCCATACTTATAACCGGCTCTTTTTATATCATTTTCCAGTCGGGAAACCTTTTTATCCAATCCAAACCACCGAAGTTTTCGTGCATCCGTCAATTCTCTCTCATCTTTAAAGCTGATTGCTCCTCCATCCACAGTGGTCATATGCTTGATTGCCTGAAACGAATAACAGGTATATCTCGAATTAGAACCTACCATCTTTCCGTTATACTTGCTCCCCAATGCATGAGCCGTATCCTCTATAATCGGTATGTGATATTCTTCCGATATTTTATTAAACTCATCCATGTTGCATACCATACCAGCGTAATGTACCAACATAATCGCTTTCGTGCGCTCTGTAATTTTCTCACGCACCGACTGCGGATCTAAAAGTCCTGTACAAGCATCCACATCTGCCCATACCACCTTTGCTCCGGTAATTGCTATTGTTGTGTTTGTAGGCTCCGCCGTCATTGCAGTACTAATGACCTCATCTCCCGGTCCTACGCCAAGCAACATCAGTGCTATATGCAATGCCGCTGTGCCGGAATTAAGAGAAAGAACATTTGGGTTCTCAACATATTTCCCAAACCGCTCCTCAAATCTATCCACCGCTTCGCCTACAGCAATATATCCACTATACAGTATCTCCTCAATCGCAGGCATCATTTCTTCCCGTGGCGCAATATATGGTTTAACCAATGGAATATTCTTCATCTTCTTACCCTTCCTTTACTTTATGTCAATTTCGCTTCGCATTTCATTTTTTCTCTATTTTAGCATTTCAATATATAGAATGCAACACTCATCGGGTTTACCGCTGTATTGTGCCCATATAATGAAATTTTTTCAGCTTCTCCAAATCATATATGGTAATATCCAGACTCCCCTCCGAAGGTTCTGTCTCCTCCAAATCAATTTCAACCTTTCCATCCCGACATACTACCGGTTGAATAAGTCCTTGAAATACACATATACTGTTCGGATTTCCTTCATAAGACAGATGAATTCTGTCGTCTGTCACCTCAACAGTGACATTCATCCCCTTTTCCTCGAAAGCCGAAGCATCCCACTGCCAAAAGACTGTTTCATTCTCTATATTTAACATAAAGTAAAGAGGAATACTGTCATCTAAAAGCATGGGCGATTCATACCATACAACCGGTATCACGGCAACTCCGTCATATCTGCCATCTACATTGTAAAACGAAGCCATTTGCAATGCCTCAACATAATTTAGAGAATCATTGCAATATACATAAAGCCGTTCTCCTTGATGAGCTTGCAGAAAATCTCCCATCAGCTCCGCGTATCCCATCATATAATTATTCTTTTCCCATGTACCCATAGCAGCAACACTGTGTGCCAGCATAGCCACACATATAATCATTACTGCCAGATGCCTTTTTGCCAATGCTACAACAAGTACACATACACCTGTTGTCACACATAACAGCGCTCCCCACTCCAAATATCCTATATTCTCCAACCCTCTGCATCCGCTCAGCCAGTCCTCATTGGGATTCCATAATTTTCGCCTATACAGAATTAAATAAGGTATCCAAATAGCCGCCGTACCATACAGAAATGCAATTCCGCCTCTCCACTTTGAAGTTCTGTTCGCTTCCGTTTTGTCCACAAGAAACGCCCATACCACTACCGATAAAGGCGTGATATATGTAATATAGCGTCCAAGCAGTTTTACCATTTGTCCCCCCTCATTGTAATATACCAATGTGGAATGACGGGCAGAAACAAAAATCAACATAACGGCAAGACTAATAATAAAGTAAAAGTGCCCTTTGAAAGCACGCAGCTTTTGAATATCTGTTCTGCCGATAATATGTGTTACTATCAAAACATTTCCTAATATTGCATATGCAAGATAGCAAATTATCCAACGTCCGGAAGGCAGGAGTGCATACCCTGTACTTTCAGGTCCCGCTTTCGTCGCAAACCCCATCGTTGCCTTTAGCAGTTCAAAAGTGGGTTCTGCCCCCGTTCTTGCTGCATACAGCAAAAAGTACAACCCTATAAAAATACATACTGTACTCACATAAACAATACCGTCCCAAACGAAGTACCGAACAGTGGATTTCTTCTCTCTATTCAGGCATGCGGTGCACCAGTACAGACAAAATATAGGCAATAAAACCAACATTAAGTACTTCGTCCAAAACAAACTCAAGGACAATAATGCCGCGCCTATTGTGAACCATACTCTTCCCTTATTTCTATTCTCATCCGATATTTTTACTCTACGAAACACCATATGATATAAGACAGCGATAAGCAATAACGGAACTGAAAGATTTTCTGATAAAAGCAATCTCGAAAACACAAAATAACCGGGAGTACAAGCTATCATTATAACTACCGCCAAAATCCTTCCGGAAGGCAGTAATTTCTTTAATAAGACATATATCACTCCCAATCCGATTACTTTAATCACGATATTAATACAAAGCATTGCCCACAGGAAATGTTGCTTGCATATTAAACCCGGTGCCAAAATTGCCGGATACAAAAACGGGTAATGAAAACTGCTCACCGGATTTCCATAAAAAATATCTTGTGCAATCTCTTTATATACCTTCTCATCTCCATTGACAATATACGGCTTAGAATAAAACACGAAAGTAATTTGAGAAATCACAAAGATAAGCAGTATAAGCCAATACTTTACATTTATCTTGTTGTTCTTAAAACATCTGCAATCCTTCATTTCTCTGAGCATACCGTTTTCCTTTCATCCACTGCCTTATCCCCACACCTATCAGAGTTTCTCCGCATTACAATGTTCTACATAGTGTCTTGTCATTACCCATAAAAAGAGCGGTACAATTCCACACAATATCCGATTGTAAGAATCTCCAAAGCCCTTTCTCAAATCGTTAAATCTGCACATACAAATGGCAAAATTAAAAACAATATACCCTAACCAGATTAAATCCCCCGTTTCAAACTTTTTGGCATAATAAATCAGAATTATGCAAAGCAACAGAGCAATCCATGGAAAAGGCCCCCAAAATTCATTTGCGATATTATAAAACTCCGCATCCAGATTAATTACCGCTCTGGAGCTTTTTACAATTAACAGCACCACCCCCGCAGCCGCCAGTCCCAGCATCATAACAGCGGGAAGCTTGTCCTTAAAAAGGGATTTTACAGCTTTTCGAATAAAAAACACATAAATAACTGTGCCAAGGTAAACTCCGCCCATAACAATAACAGTCTTTATCCCCATCTGATCCGAATCAGGGATTCCTGTTACCCATATCATTTTTATCCAATATGTTATCTGTGCAAATCCGGTCGGGAAAAGCAGTGCCCAATACAATTCCTTGTTTCCGATTTGCAAGGTACTGATACAAACAATCAGGAAACAGACTACCGTACAGGTTTCAGCCCGGCACAAAGTAAGCATTACCGTTATCATTCCAAGTAATATTACCATGCCCCTTTTGGCATTAGCCGGCAGTTCTGTCATCTTATAGCTCAGAACCACCAAAAGATACATATAAACCATAACATACGTATTGCTGATTATAAATTGTGCCATCAGGTGAAACGGCGCTGTTAAAAGAAGAAACACCGTCACTGCTGTTGCTAAACACCACGTTTTTCGTTTCGAAAACGAACACTTCTGTATCTGCTCCAAAATACTGAGAAAGAAAAAACCCCCGAAACTGATAATCAACATATGATGAATGGTAAAAATATTTTCAAATCCACTCATATATGCCAAAGAACTAAAATATGCCGGCATTAACCCCGTCCACTGCATCCATGTTTTCACACTTTCACCAAAGCCACCATTCAGTACCAAAAGTTCCCCATATTTCATAATAAAATACGAAGAATCAAAAGACAGCAAAATGGTCAGAATGCCGCTTGACACTAGCGCAGACACACCGGAAAAATACAATATTGTTTGCGCAAAATCTTTCCAATCATCCTTCCGGCATATAAAAGCAGTTCTCACCATCATACCGGTGAGAAAAACTATTGTAATAATCAACATTGTCATTGAATTATACGGAATTCCAAGCAATGTCACGAAATAACTTAGTATGCACCAGCTCACTAAACCTGCCGGGTATGCCAAAAAAAATATCCACCCTTTTTGTATGGGAATATTTAATAATATAATCAAAAGATACCCCGCAGCATATAGTAAAACGGAAACCACCATTTGTTTCACCTGATAACCGGTGGTCAACTCCAATGCCAGTTTCGCCAGCTTATCCGTTTCTGCCACCCGCCTTGTAACCACGTAAAGCCCTACTGTCGCACAAACGCAGACTATCCAAAAGGCTGCCGCTCTAATCCATTGTTTCATCCTATCTGCCGCCTCCACAATATAACGAAAAGTTTTCTGCCGCAATCAGATAAATATTAAATTTATCATCGTTAAGCACCATGATTTCCTCCGCGTTTGTAATACCATCTATATCAATATACAACCGGGGTAGTTGTTCCTGCCTGCTGATTTCCGCTAAAGTCTGCTCCGAAAACGCATCCTGATAACCGGTTAAAATCATTACACCCACATCATATAAAGTACTTATTTTTTCCAAATCCGCTGTTTGACCTGCGGATATATCTTCGTCAACTATTTGCGTTGAAAACTGTTCAAAAAACGGCTTACACCAATCATCTGTATAAGAAAGATTTACCGTTCTGTTTCTGATAATAGGAGTTATCCACATATCCTTGTGCCATTCCTGATTAGGAATATTAACCTGTGTAAAAGATACGTTCGGTGCACTGTCAGACTGTGTCAAATACGGATAAAGAACTTGTATGTTATAAATAATCATACTAATACCGAAAAAAATACTCACCACTATCGCCACTCTGCGGCTCATGGCGTGTTTAAACATTAAGATAAAAAATACAAGCAGCAATGCTATCTCATAGAGTACTGCCGACTTTCTTGCCGAATAATGTACAAGCACTCCGCCTAAAAGCAGACATATAAGACATTGCATTGTTTTAACAAAGGATCTGCTCCTACCCATTCTTTTTTATCTCCCTATATAATCCGGGTGCATATCTAAATAATTTTGCACCCATTTGAAAATGGAATGTATCCTGCTTCAGTTCCTTGGATTTCCATAAATTAGCATAGTGCGTGCGAAATTCTTTCAGTAACTCTTTCTTTTTTTGTTTTAACGTATCTCGGTCACATGCCCGATACATACCCATCAGTAATTTAATATACTTCAACTCTATGTACCGCAGGCTCCCCGGAATGTTCTGTTTTGTAAACTTTAACATATAGTGATAAAGCCATATATTCTGCTCTATTTTGGTGGAAGAATAGGCACTTCTGGATATACTTCCGCCTCTGACATATACATGATAAAAAACATTTTCTACGGAAACATACTTTTGACATTTTGCCAATACCTGTATAATTGTCGCCTCATCAATTCCCGTACTCTGTGGAATAAACTCTACGGAGTCAAATAAGGACTTTCTAAAAGTACGGCATGCTAAAGATGGAGACGTTAACCTTGTAAAATATGCCTCTAATATTTCCTCCCTTTCTAATTGAACAACAGGGGGAATTTCTGTCCACAAACATTGTCCCTGCCCATCCTCCATCCGCAGGCCAAAGTGTACAATATCCGCATCTGTTTTTTCAATAACAGCGCATAAACTATCCAACATATCTTTTTCTACGAAATCATCACTATCCACGAATGCCAAATACTCACCCTTTGCTATTTCTATCCCCGCTGCACATGCGCTTCCGATTCCACCATTCTTCTTATGGATGACAGATATTCTTGCATCCCTCTCTGCGTACTGGTCCAGCATTGTTCCTGAATTGTCTGTAGAGCCGTCATCAACTGCAATAAGTTCGAATTTTGTATATGTCTGTACCAATATACTGTTGATACATTTCTCCAGATATTTATCCGCATTGTATACAGGAACAATCACTGAAAATAAAATATTATCCGCCATTTACCTATTCTCCGTTTCTACCGCCTTGCGTAATTTCTTTATATCCGAGAAGCATGAGGCATGCTTATCTATCCATTCCTCATCCTTATTCCACCACTCTAACTTTAACAGCCACTCAACATCCTCCTGTTCAAAGCGATACCGTATAACCTTTGCAGGAACCCCGCCTACAATCGCATACGGTGGGACGTCTTTTACTACAACCGCATAAGATGCAACAATCGCGCCATCACCAATGGTAACTCCCTGTCTGATTTTTGCACCCTTTCCTATCCATACATCATTGCCGATCTTTGCAAAATATTTTTTATCCTCATCCGCAAAACTGTATTCCTCAAACAGGCTTTCCTTCACATACTGTTTTCCAAAAAAATCCGCCTTTCTGTAAAACATAGGGTAGGTACTTACAAAAACAGATGCCGGATGATTCCCTAATATCAACTCAATATGGTCAGATAGGGAACAATAACGCCCAATCCATGTTCCCGGCAGATTGCAATAATCTGCCACATAAGAATATCTACCTATCCTGCTTCCAACAATCGTTGTATGCTGCCATATCTGATTTTGCCCTTCAAATACAGTGTTTTCATCCCAGCCTGCTGATACTGCAACCCGGCAGTTTAAGGACTTATTCAATTTTTTTACCCGCATCATCCTTATCAGGCGATGGAAGTAGTAGCTAATTTGTCCCATCACTTTTTCTCCTAATTCTTCCTTTTATCCACAATTTTTCCTGTGCATTCAAGCCGAAACAATATATAATAACCAGATAACTTGTTCCTATAGCAGCCGCCTTTACCGCAAGCATAAGCCATCCACCAGCAGGAATGATATGTCCCAACACCAGGGCAGTCCCAAACGCAAGTACCATAGGAATAAACAACCGCAGATATGTTTTTCTTACAAAAGTCCCCAGCTTAATGTCAAGATACTTTTTGTAAAGCACCACCATAGCTGCTGCCCGAAAACAATAGGAGATACAAATAGCAATTGCCGCCCCAATCAATCCATACACGGGCACAAGACAAAACTCAAGAATAATATTGATAAGTGCCATACACACATTCACAATGGCATGCTCTTTTACTCTGTTTGCCGCCGTCAATGCAGAAACAGCTATCATCATAGGCCATATAAACAGATTCGGTGCAATTAATAAAACAGCGCAGTAATATGCCGGTTCATATTCACTGCTGCCCATCCAACAATAAATAAACTCTTTTCCGACCGCTATAAATCCAATGAGAATCACTCCCAAAATGTAAAGTTGAATCTTTCCCACGCGAATCATCAGCTCGGTCAGTTCGTCTCCATCATCGCTCTTCGTCATGATTCTGGTTATTTTCGGCAAAAACATATTACTCAATACATTTCCCAGTGAGTAACTGTAACCCTCCAGCGTACTTGCCACGCCAAACACGGCTGCACTCACAGTTCCGGCCAAAGCACCTAAAATAGACGGCGTCAAGTTATATATAAATCTCTGCGTAACCACCATTACCGTTACCCATATGGAAAAATTAAATATGTCTTTCAGAATCCCCTTATTGCGATACCGCAAATCTATCCGTACCGTTACACACTTACGCATCAGGCATAATTTTATTGCAATGACAAGCAATCCTACAATTGCATTAATCGTGACTAAAGCATACAATCCCATTCCCATGCTTAACGCAACGATTGTCAATACCACCGTCAGAACTTTATTAATAATGTCACATAAATTTAATCCTATAAATTTCTCATACGCGCTCAGAATTCCCCCTAACGGAATGAACGGAAATGAAATCACATTAAAGGACGCTACAATAATATAAACAATACGAAACTGTTCCAATTCCTCCGGCGTTAATTTAGCATAAATCACATCCAGAAAAAAATATACTATCACCAATATCACTAAAAGCGCCGCATCAATCAGTAAATAAAGCTGAACTGCCACATTTACCAGCTTGTCCACTTTATCCTCTTTCCCCTGCGCCCGATATTCCGCAATATATTTTGAAATTGCCGTGCTGATACCAAAATCCATCACAAACATACTGATAAGGGATCCTGCTATGGTATAAAGTCCATAGCTGCCGGAACCGATATGGTGTATAATCCATGGTGTATAAATCACACCTGCCAATATATTGATTACAATGGCAATATAAGATACAATTGCTCCGTACCGGATTTGTCTGCCACTCTGTACTTCTACCTCGTTCGCTGCCATTTATATCCTTTCTCTCCTCCAACTTACGGATTCTTTCACTATCTTCGCAGGATTACCTGCGTATACGAGTCCTGTGCCGCCATACTCCTTAGATACCACCACTGCGCCGGCTCCCACAATGCTGTCCGCACCAATATGAACGCCTTTTCCAATAACCGTCCGTGTTCCTATCCATACATGATCGTCTATCAATATATCTTTCGATGTATTTGTCCGTACTCCATCCGAATTCACTATGGAATGACCATCACCGGTAGCGATATAAATATTACTGGAAAACATACAATCCTCACCAATGCAGACTTTCGTTCCCTCTATCGCAGATATTTCTGTCGAACCGTGCACTGTTGTCCCCGCTCCTATATGGATACTGTTATTCTCATCTTCCGTATGAAGCACAACCTCATTCAATGCCACCCTGTCGCCAATAACAATACGGTTATGGTTACCCGTTATAATAAACTTCACCTTATTTAACCTGACATTATTTCCCAAAACAATCTCATTATCCACACCACGGGAGACTACCGTTACTCCCCTCATCAATACAGTATTTCCTATTTTCAATACTTTCCCGCATTTCATGATACTTTTGGGACTGAATAAAAAATTATAACACCAACAGCTTATTCTGGATAGAACACTGCTATTCTTTATAAATGATTTCAACATACCTGCTCCTTAGTGAAGTATAGCAACAAACACCTTGTACTTTAAACCAATATCCCTTGCCTTCAGAATTTCTCTCCGGTTTTCCTTTAAAAAAGATTTTATTTGCAGATATTCTTCTCTATGTTCTTTTTTCTGCTTACTCAGAAGTCTATACGTACCACACGAAAATGTGGTTGCCCTTAGCAGCAGTCCCTGCACACAATCCGGATATTTTTTCTTTGCCTCAAAATACCTGTCCTGATATTCCACAGCTCTTTCATAAGAGTTGATGTAACTCCTTGCATAAACAAAAGATGTATTGTTTTCCCGGATAGTATAAAAAAACAGCTTTTCATTGGTGGCGACCTCACGTCTCACATCCGGCAAAAGCAGGCGCATAAAGCGCATATCCTCTATGGTCTTGCTATAAGGGAATCGATGATTTCCTATTATCTTCCGGGTAAAAAGCCGGTCTGTAACATGGCCTCCCCAAACATCCTGAAAAAGTAAATCAAAAAATTCCTTATGCTCCGTTATCGTTAATTCCACTTTTTCAACCGGCGGCTCTGACTTATCAAAGCAATCTTCGCATCTGGCAATATCTGCATCATTTTCTGTCAGATATTTATGCAACTTTTCATACATTTCCGGATAAATCCAGTCGTCATCATCCACAAACCCTATAAAATCTCCGGTCACTCTGTCAAGTGCATAATTTCTCGCACTTGCCTGTCCTCCGTTTTCTTTATGAAACACCTGCACTCTGGAATCCTTATCCGCATAGCTTTTGCAAATCTGCAGGGATGAATCTGTAGAGCCATCATCCACCAGCAAAACTTCCAAGTTCTGATAAGTCTGTGCCAAAATGCTGTCCACACATCTGTGTAAAAACGGTTCGGCATTCCACACCGGAACAATAACACTAATTTTATCCATCTCACTATTTTCCCTTCTTTAATACATAGCGGGACATAAAATATCCAATTCCCTTATATTTTACAGTTAAAAAAGCATGCTCTATCCGCATACAAAAAAGTTGCCATTTATTATAGCAAAACTCTTTCTCGTATGCTTTTTCGTACTCCATGTCGCGAATCATATATTTGGGGTGCTTCAACGGGAACTCCAATTCCGTAGTCGGCATGAAAAACAATCTGCGAATCTTTGCCGGCATCGTTTGCAGAGAATCCCCCGAATGTGTTGCTCCTTCGGTCACACCAATGTTTTTTACCAGATTTACTTTGGGATTAATGGCAAGCCGGTTGCCCAGAACCATTGCTGTAGAAACTGCATACTCCCATGAGAAAATGCCCTGAATTTCTCTGTTCCGTTCGAGATTCTTCTTCCCTTTTTCCACAAAATCTGCATATGGTGCCGAAAGACAACTGCGCACATAGCAGTCTACTTTGTGCATTTCCTCTTCTTCCTGCACAAATTCACAGTCTGCGTATTTAACAATATCCTTCCACACCCGTTTCCATGTAGCCCATGCGCATCCTGCATTGATAGTTGAAAAGAAATAACTGTCCCTGCAATACCTATTTTCGCCAAACCGCTCCATTCCGGAAACCATCTGTACTCTGTCGTCATCAGCATATCGTTCCAGTATTTCATCCATAAACCGAAAAAAACTTTGATTGGGAACAGAATCATCCTCAATAATAATTAATTTCTCCACAGTTTCAAATGCCCATGTTATTGCAGAAAAGACTCTGGGGTCACAGGTAAGATTTTTATCGGAATAATTTTTATATACCTCGCACTCCCAGTCAACCTGTTCTACAATTCTCCGGCAGGCATCTATATTTTCTATATCCTTTTCATTTCCCTGTCTGGCACCGTCCTGCGCCAGAAATAATTTCTTCGGTTTTGCTTCCCGTACCGCTTCAAAAACTTCTTTTAAAGTATCTGCCTTATTAAAAAAAACAAGCAGAACTCCCACATCACTTCTCATGTTGTTTTTCCTCTATTATTTCTTTATACAGCTTTATATACTGATTTACGTTCCTGCTTCTGTTGAAATTATCTGCCGCATATTGACGGCAACTCTGAGAATAGTACGCTTTTCCCTGTCTTCTGATTTTCTCAAGTGCAGCGGAGATTCCTTCCATGTCACCTTTTTTTATAACATGTCCGCATCCGGGTCCCACTACTTCGGCATTTGCAGTGGAATCAAAGCAGACAACCGGCGTACCACACGCCAATGCTTCCGCAGAAACCTTACCAAAAGATTCCTCATAAGACATAGTCACAAAGGCATCAGCCATAATATAATAACGCATCAGTTCCTCCATTTCAAGAACAGGCGGAATCCATACTACTTTGGAACCTTTCTCCTCTTTTCCGTCGTGTGATCCAATTAGAACAATCCTGCTGTCTTCATCCAACATATCCGCAAGTTCTAAAAAGCGACTTAAGCCCTTGGATTCATCCCATCTGGACGCAACACCCAAAATAACAAACTTGCCTTCCAATCCTTTTTCCTTTTTACAGTCCACCTGTTTTACATCCGGAATACTTTCCAAATCAACCCAGTTATAAATTTTAGCAAACCGTTTGGCACTTTTCAAAATAGATTTTTGTGCCTCCCTTGTAATCCAATCCGATACTCCAACCACATACAGATTGGCTATCTTTTCATAATTATCACGCTTATCCTTCCACATTTTGGGTGTTCTGTCAAAAAACCAACTGACATTTTCCTGTTTCAGCTTCGGGCAATCATGACAGCCGGACTGCCATCTGTCACATCCAACCTGTGTATAATGGCAGCATTTTCCTGTATATAACCAGCAATCATGCAGGTTCATCACAACCGGGATCTGCTTTCTTTGAATATAATCATACAGCATATTCAAATTCAAGAAATTAGCATGTACATTATTAATATGAATAATATCCGGTTGAATTGTATCCAGGTATTTTAAAAACTTTTTTGTTCCCCGTGTGGAGAAATATCCCTGGAGTCCCAACACTCTCGACAAAAGTGCATGTAGCTTTTTTTCCAGTTTCCCGCCAATACAGTATCCATTATCTGGCAGCCTGCCCTGAGAAAATGCAATATATCCCTGTTCTCCCTGACATGCCAGTTCATCCAGAATTTCTTTGCAGTTTCTTCCTGTACTTCCTATTTCATAGGTTGCATTTATCAATAAAATTCTCATACCCAACTCCATCATAGGGATTCTTTCCCTGTTACTGCCACATAAACTGATAGGGAATGCCACTCTTGACCATTAATAAACATAAGATAATGCTAAACGCCGGCATTAATATCCTTCTTCCTCTTATATCTATAATTTGAAATATCTCCGGAATCAGCAGCACAATAAATATAATGAAATAATAGCTCAAACGTACTAAGACCGGAATGGCCAGTGAAAGTTCCAATATGAACATTCCAATAACAACAGCATTAATATACACATGCACCATTTGATTTTTGGCACTGAGTTTTTCATATAACAGCAGGCTTACAAGCACAATCATTGTAATAAAAAATAATAAGTTATAAGGGCCTTCTCCCGGAAGCTCCGCATATTTCGCATAGGTCCCTCTTGTCAGGAAAAAAACTAATTTATTTTTTAACAAAAATACTATGCCAAAAACTACAGCTACCGTCACCTTATATAATTTCGTAATTCTGATATTGTACACAAAATAAAAGGGTAAAAATACAAGGCTTGTCTTATGTACCATACTGGCAAATAATACTGTCAACAGAAAAGGAAAAAACTTTCTCTTCTTTATCAATTCAAACCCCAAAAACACACAGATTATTGTTGTGAAGGTCTGCCGGATTCCGGTCAGTCCAAAAAACGCAAACATAAAACTTGCAAAAATCAAATAACTCAGGCAGCAATCTGCGGAATACTTATAGACAAATTTGGAAAAACCAATCATAAAAACAATAATCACAAAAAAGAGAAAAGCACGATACGATGGTATGATTGCCGAGAATATTTTAGTAAACAAATAATATGCCATATCTCTGCTTTCATAGGTTACGCTTTGTGTAAACATGGCAATAAAATAATCCAGCATTTCTTTCCATGTAATGGAATGATAGTATACGAACAATTCTTCATATACCGGCGTATCTGCACCTATTGTAATAGCCCTCAGACCAGAGATCAAAATAAATTGCAGGCTGACTAAAGCGCAAAATAATTTTTTATAGGATTTCCCACTATTTTTCACCTTTGTTATCAAATTTTCAAAATATATCAATATCATGTTGATTACATATACATACATATCTCATCCCCACTTTTTATCATCTGAATTACTGTGTTATAATGGAATGCAGATCCTCATACAACTCCTTTTGAATCCGCTCTATTCCATGATTGCGTTTTCCACACTCCCATGCTTTCTGCGCATAGATTCCAATAATCTGCGGATTATCCACAATCTCTTGTAACGATTGAGAAATTTCCTTTCTGCTCTTTATGACGATTGCGGAATCATTTCTTTCCAAATACGTAATAGAAGCCCCCCTCGCTGCTCCGATAGCCATAACGCACTTTTTCTCTAAAAAATAATCGACGATTTTAGTAGAAAAAGATAATCTGGTAGCCAGACTTCCTTTCAGGCCAAAGGACTCTGCATGCAATAGTATATCAGCTTCCTTTTGTACCTTTTTTACCTCTTCAATCCCTATCTTTCCACAAAAGAAGGTACTATCCGAAAGATTCAGCTGTCTGATCTGTCGTGCCAACAACGGTGTTGCTGAGTAAATGTATAGCTGAATTTTTGTTCCTGCCTGATTTATCTTTTGGATTTCCCTGCACAACAGTGTAACTGTCTTTAACCTCCCACCATATAAGTTGCCGGTATATACTATTTTCAGCGGATAGGACGGGCAAATTATATTCGGTTCCTCCCCTTCAAACAAATACCCCTTATAGAGAATCCTGCATTCTTTATGAAAGAACCTTGTATATTCGTCCGCCTGCTCTTTAGAAATCGTATAAATTCTATCACAGTCCTTTACTACCCTGCGTATTCCATTTCTCTGCATAAATCTGTCTATCCACCAAAAAGGGGACAGGGAAAACTGCTTTAAGGAATATACGTCATCCCATGTATAGAGTACTAAAGGCACCTTTAAATAATCTTTCACATATACAATCAGATTATTCAAATAGATTCTATCCTGCAACTGTGCAAAGATTATATCCGGCTTCGTCTCCCTTAAATACTCCCTTAACTGCTCAGATTTCCATAGTCCCGTACCCCAAATAGAATCCCTTATCCAGAAAAAAATCTGCCATCTGAATATCCGCATTAAATTATAGATTCTTTTGGTGAATCCCGAAGATTTTTTTTGAGGTGCCTCCGTCTTAGGCAATACCTCGTCTGGTTCATCAGCGGTCACCTTTTCCACAATACCTGTTTGCATGGATTTATGGAGAATTTTTTTAATGATTTGGCCTTCCGAAAGCTGATAGCTTCTTTTGATAATATTGCTTTGAGATTTTCCCTGCTGACAACAGATATTGTCAATTTCCACATTCCTCATTCCCGAAAAAATATTCGAGTAGGAGTTGCCGACATTATTATCATTTCTCAATAATGTTTCTGTAATTAACAGTATCTTCATCCCTCTATATACCTCTCTGCTCCTCTTCCAACGTTCTTTATGAAATATCCTTATAAATTTCTGTCATCGTCTTTTGAACAACGTTCCTGCTAAAATTCTTTATCTTTTCTTTATTATGTGTACCCATTTTCTTTAATTCCACGTCCGGCAAACTCAAAAGATCCAATACCTTCTTTTGAATATCCGAAACGTCATGCGGATTAAACAAATTTCCACCCTGCAAGTCAATCAAATCACAATTTCCTCTTATATGGCTTGCTGCTATCGGCAATCCGCTTGCCATTGCTTCCATAAGTGCCACGGAAAGTCCTTCCCTATAAGAGGGAAACACAAAAATATCGGCTGAATGATAGAAATCTATTACATCCGTCCGGAATCCCGTAAGAATAATCTGTTCTTCCAATCCGCTTTCAGCCGCCGTCCTTTTTAATTTCTCCTCAAGAACTCCTTTCCCGACAATAACATAATAAATGTTAGTCGACACAGTCTGCCCTATCTCAGCCAGTGCGCGGATAACTGACTCATGATTCTTATTCTCGTTCAGCTCACCGATAGACAAAATCATAGTTGCACCATGTGGTATCCCCAATTCACCCTTTATGCTTTTATGCACTTGGTCTGAATCAAATTTCTCTGTATCTACCCCCACTCCCGGCACATACAAAACTCTCTTTGCTTTCATCTTGCTCTTTGCTAATGCAAAGTCTTCTTTGTTAATTGTCAAAAGTACATCCGTCATATAGGAACACATTTTTTCTACCGGATAATATATCAACCAATTTTTTAATGGTGCCCCCTTATAAAAATGGAATCCGTGCGCCGTATAAATCACTTTCGATTTTGTCCCGTGAGCTGCCAGTCTTGTAATCATTCCCGCCACCGGTGTATGACAATGAATCCCTGCATATTGTTCCCGTATAATTAGAGTTCTCAACTCCTTATAACCTTTTATCAATTTTGCTATATCATAAGGGGTTCTCGCAAACTCTACCTGAATATACTTGATACCAAGTTCCGATAATTGTTGTTTAAATAAACGGATTCGTTCAGGGGTCCAGACACTGGTGTCCGTAAAATTGCATGCCACATGAACCTCATATCCCAATTTTAACAGAATGTGCAAATTATCCATATTAAATTGGCCTATCATGGACGGCACGGTTGCAACCATCAGAAATTTCTTCATGTCATGTACACCCTTCTTCTCTATGCTTCCTCGTTCCCTTTAAACTCTTCCATAGTCACCGAAGTCTCACTGCTAATTCCATCTCTTCGAATAACTGTCTTGATCGTCTGCAAAATTATTTTTACATCTCCCAAAAAAGTTATGTGCTGTACATATTTTATATCCCATTCAAACTTTTCCTGCCAACTGATACTATTCCTTCCATTTACTTGCGCAAGCCCCGTAAATCCCGGTCTAACATCATGTCTGTGTCTTTGCTTTTCACTATAAAGAGGAAGATACCGAACCAATAACGGTCTAGGACCGACAATGCTCATATCTCCCTTTAAAATATTCCATAACTCCGGCAACTCATCCAAACTGGTGCTTCTTAACTTTTTCCCAAATGCAGTCAATCGCTGTTCATCCGGAAGCAGATTTCCTTCTGCATCCTTTTTGTCTGTCATCGTTCGGAATTTATATAATGCAAATATCTTTTCTGTTCCTGTATTTTTGTCTTTCTTTCCGGGTCTCTGTTGCCGAAAAATAACCGGTGTTCCCAGCTTTACGCGCACAAGCACTGCCAGTACCGCCATAAGCGGACTCAGCAAAATAAGACTGACTGCTGATAATACAATGTCTAATAATCTCTTAAAATACTTCTGATATAATCCTTGCCGAAGCATATTGTTACCTCATATTCTTTTCACCATAAAGAGGTTTTGCCGGGACTCCTACATACACACCGCCGCAGTCAATGTCCTTTACCACGACAGCACCCGCCCCAATCATACACTCTTTATTTATATGAATATTATTCTTTATAACAGCACCTGCCCCAATCCATGTATTCTCCTTCACGAAGACACCACCCGCCAAATGAGCACCTACCGCTACATGCACATAATTTTCAAGAACACAATCATGGTCTACGGATGCACAAGTATTAATAATACAGCCCTCTCCTATCACAGCATCCGGATTAATTACTGCTCCTGCCATCACAACCGTTCCTGCTCCCAGAATCACATTTGTTCCTATTACACTGTGCGGGTGTGTTAACACCGGCACACAGATATTATGAGCATGCAGTTTTTCAACCCACTGCCTTCTGATACCGGCATTTCCGATAGCAACAATTATATCACTGGTTTCCACATAAGAAAGAAAATCCCCCGTTTTTCCCATAACAGGAATACCCATTACCTCCGACGACGAGTTGTTATCGTCCAAAAAAGCAATGCTGTCATACTTTTTTAGGCATAAAGCTATATCCGCAATCACCTTGCCATGTCCGCTGGCTCCGATAATTATCAACCGATTGTTCATAAACACCGTTTCCTTTACTGAAAGCATTCCCTTATAATGTCAATAATAATATCCTGCTGTTCAGGAGTCATTTTATTGTCACTCGGCAGGCACAAGCCTCTGTGGAAAATATCCATTCCCACATCCAGTGGTTTTCCATCCTTGCCTTTACTTCCGCCTGCTATGTAGGCATTTGTTTTGGCTCTGCCGTTTCCTTCCCTTGTCACAAATCCATTCATCCGGTAAATCGGCTGCATATGCATGGGTTTCCAGATGGGGCGTCCCTCTGCATTGTACTCTGCCAGTGTTTCGAGGATTTCTGTCGGGCAGCTTTTACCGGGTTCCGTGACATATAGTGCCTCGCATTCTCCTCTGACCTGTTTGCACATCGCACTCTCGTCAATAATCATACAGGAAAGCCAGAAATTCGGCTCGGAATTCCGGGCATCATAAGGGTTCATGCTCACGGGCAAATCCTTAAATCCTTCCTTGTATCTTTCATAAATAGCCTTTTTCTGCGCAATATGTTCCTCTAAATAAGGAAACTGTCCTCTGACAACCCCGGCAATCACATTGCTCATACGATAATTATACCCAAGCTCCTCGTGCTGATACCATGGAGCATTCTCTCTTGCCTGTGTGGACCATTTTCTTACTTTATCTGCCGCTTCCTTGCTATCTGTCAGTAACATTCCGCCCGAAGAACCGGTGATAATCTTGTTGCCGTTAAAGGAAATCACACTGTGGGTTCCGAAAGTACCCGTCTGCTTTCCTTTGTAAGTAGCTCCCAAGGACTCTGCAGCATCTTCAATGATAACCGCATTATGCTCCTCACACACTGCCTTTATCTCATCAATTTTACCCGGTGTGCCATATAAATGGGCAATAACAACCACCTTCACCTCAGGATAGATTTCAAATGCCTTTTTCAAAGCCTCCGGATCCATATTCCATGTATCATATTCCGTATCAATAAAAACAGCTTCCGCACCCTCGTATTTTACCGGATTTACCGTTGCGTCAAATGTTACATCGGAGCAAAATACCTTGTCTCCGGCTTTCACACCTGCCAGCTTTATCGCAAGATGTAAACCCGCGGTTCCTGCAGAAAGTGCCACTGCATACTTACAGCCTATCTTTTCACAGGTCAGACGCTCCACCTCATTAATATTTTCTCCTACGGTGGACATCCAGTTTGTTTCATATGCCTCTCTAACGTACTCTATTTCCGGTCCGTGCATGGTAGGAGAAGATAACCATATTTTCTTTTCAAATTTTTCATACTTACTCATGAGCATTACGTCCCCTTATATATTCTATTCTGAGTTGCCGATACTAACATTCTTTACAATGATATGTCGGTACAATTTCTTTTACATCCTTGCGAATATCAACATTCTCAGACTTTGCATCCTCTGCCAGTTTTTTTAGCTGATTTTCAAATTTCTCATCATCAAATTCAATCGGCTTTCCAATAAAAATCATCTTATTGTCCGTTTGTTTCAACCCTTCTTCACTCATCAGAAGTTCCTCGTACATCTTCTCACCGGGACGAAGTCCGGTGAATTTGATTTCAATATCTTCACCGACGCGATAACCGGACAACTTAATCAGATTGGTGGCAAGGTCTAAGATTTTTACAGGCTCACCCATATCCAGAACAAAGATTTCGCCGCCCTTCGCATACGCACCCGCCTGCAATACAAGTGACACTGCTTCGGGTATGGTCATAAAATAGCGAATAATATTGGGGTCTGTAACCGTTACCGGACCACCTTCCGCAATCTGTTTTTTAAACAACGGAATGACGCTTCCGTTGCTTCCCAGCACATTGCCAAATCGCACTGCCACGAAATTTGTCTTGGATTTGTGATTCATCATCTGAATCACCATCTCGCAGATTCGCTTGGATGCTCCCATGATATTTGTGGGATTAACTGCCTTATCGGTAGAAATCAGAACAAATTTCTCCGTTCCGTACTTGTCCGCAGCCTGCGCTGTCTTGTAGGTTCCAAATACATTATTTTTAATTGCCTCATTGGGGCTTGTCTCCATAAGAGGCACATGCTTATGAGCTGCCGCATGGTACACAATATTGGGGCGGTAGGTTTCAAAAATATGGTTAATACGTGCGGTATTTCTCACTGATGCAATCAAAACAACCAGATTCAAATCCGGATACTTGCGTATCAGTTCCTGTTGAATGTCATAGGCATTATTCTCATAAATATCTACAATAATCAACTGCTTCGGCTGATGGCTTGCTATCTGCCTGCACAGCTCACTGCCGATGGAGCCGCCGCCACCGGTAACCATTACCACCTTATCTCTCACGTAATTCAGTACTTCTTCCGTGTTAACCTGAATAGGGTCTCTTCCCAGTAAATCCTCTATTTCCACCCGTTTCAGTTTGGAGACGGACACATCACCGTTAATCAGCTGATACATGCCCGGTAAAGTACGCAGATCGCAGCCGGTTTCCTTACAAATATCCAAAATTTCCTTACGGGTTTTGCGCCCTGCGGATGGTATGGCAAAAATAATTTCATCAATACCGTATTCGCCCACCGCATCCGGAATTCTATCCCGGTTTCCCACAATGGGAACGCCTCTCAGGAATTTACCGTGGCATCCGGAATTGTCATCAATAATGCACTTTACTGTCAGGTTCAGATATTGACTGGTTTCAATTTCCTTTAAAATGGCATTGGCTGCTGCCCCTGCACCAATCAGCATGACATTGCTTCTTTTCCCCCGCTCCGTAATATCCCTTCGCTTCATATTAATAATGCGAAGTATCCGATAGCTGAACCGAATAGCACAGGTCAATCCGAAAAGGAAGAACCAGTAAAGCACATAATAGCTTTTCGGCATCTTCTCATCCATCAAATAACACAATGCCACCTGCCCCACTGCCGCACAGGTGGTTGCAAATACAATATTCAAAAGCTCTGTTGCACTGGCATATCTCCAAACACTCTTGTACAGCCTCCAAAGTGCAAAAAAGAGTAAGGTTAATGCTATATTAAACGGAATAATATGCTCAAATTTCAGTAGGTAATCTCTGGGGATTCCACTAAAGCTGAAATCAAAGCGGACATAGATGGCAGCAAAAGAAGCCACCACAATGGACATAACATCCAAAAGAATTAATGCCACAATTCTGTTAATTGGAATATTTAAAAAGTTTTTATCCTGTTTTTGTTTCATAGCTGCTTTCCCTTCAAATCATAAAGGTATTCATAAAGGTGGGTACACATTATTATCTCATTCTATCACCCACATATAAAAGAAGCAAGCAAAAGGTTATCTATCCCTCCAAAAGCGTTCCCCCATTCCCAAAATCACAAAAATAGTCGCCACTCCCATGGACTGTTGAAAACTAAAGGAATTATTCACCGTATATGCCAGCAGACACAGGCCGCATGCACCCGCTATAAGGCTTTCCTTTTTCAGCGTTTCCATTCCGGCTTTCAGAAATCTTACAATCGCACTGACCATCATGCCCGCGAATCCCACCAGCCCTAAAATACCGGTGTTTACAAGAATAGTCAGCCATTCGCAATGCGCATTTGTCAAAGTAAGTTCCCCGAATTGGGTTCGTGCCGCCTCCACAAGGCTTTCGCTTCCCCCATTGTAAAGGTATGCCGACATACAATCCGGTCCCACGCCAATCATTTTATGTAGAAAAGACTGTTCTCCAAAGCAGCGGATACCGATTGTCCATGTCCCCCCACGGTCACTTCCCCATGTGGCATTAAAGGTAAAAAGCGGATTTTCCGATAAAGCGCCAAGGCTCCCCGGATGCTTCGTGTTCACGATTATCATCCCAATTACTGTACCTAAAAGTATCGGGCAAAGGATTCCCAACGCTTTTGCCACAACCTTCATTGCTTTTGCAGGATATTTCTCTTTTTTCCCTACATATATCATCAATCCGTAAAAAACCAGTGCCACCGCCATCATGCTTAGCGGCAAGATACTGTAAGTAAACAGGTCGGTTGCTGTTTCCGCATAGTTAAACCGTTCCGGCAGACATATCCGGAGCAATAACATAATCAGGCATCCGGCGGACAGCGTAAGCATCAGCATCCCAAACATCTGCATTCTGCGCTGATTTTGGGCTGACAGGCAAAAAGTTACCACCAGTACCGCTGCCAATGCCAGCAAACCACTCATGCTTCCCTGTGTAACTAAAGAGGAAAAACCAATTACTACATATAAATATAGCAGAATCTGTCTCAAATATCTGCGTTCTCTTTGCGATTTTTCACTTACCCAAAGCAGATAATATCCCGCAAAAAATATTGACACCAAATAGCCACAGTACCAATTCATGTTGCCTATTGTAGAAATAAAACCGCTTCTTTCTATCTTCATATCAATGGGATATATGTCAAACCGGTTCAAAATCCCCAGCAAGAATACCACTGCCGATATCGGCAGGAACAGCCCGAATATCCATTTACGGGGTGTCCAGAATCTTGACACCAGAAAATAAATTGCCAGCAGAATCATCTGCGGCACAAATCCCATGTACCAGCCTAATGCCCCCCACAGGGCATCCGTCTTATAATCGGAACAGAGATAGGACAAAATCAGGCTGAAAACATACAAAAGGGCAAAGCCGTCCGTCACGGACAGCTTCACCTGAAATTTTTCTTTCTTCTGTATTTTTTCCACAGCCATCAGGATAAGCCAGACTGCCAAAAGCGGCAGAATGACCTTTGCACCGTTTACACTGACCGTCCGGAAGAAGGTAGCCTTATCCGTTCCGATATGAGCATACCCTTCCTCGTTGTAAAAAGGCATTACCGCAATAATCAGAATAAGATAAATGCTGATTGCTCCGTCTAACAGATAACCGCAATATTTTCTGAAGGTTGTCAATGCCGATTCTGTTGTTTGCTGTTTCTTCGATAATTTGCTGCTCATACGCCGCTCCCCTTAATCATTTCCTTACAGAATATCATCCGTCCATTCAATATCCACATCCGCGCCGCCGGAAGGTGTAGAGGGTTCCGGTTGCGAGGGCTGTGGCTGTGAAGGTTCCGGCTGTGAGGGCTGCGGTTGTGCAGGTTCCGGCTGTGAGGGTTGCGGTTGTGCAGGCTGGGGCTGCGCGGGTTGCTGTGCCGGCGCCTCCTGCGTCGGCTCCGGAGACGGAGTCGGTGTCGCATTATTGTTTTTATTGGAAGAGTTATTTTTATTGCCGGAAGGCTTCTTTTGAGTATCTGACTTCGGGGTTTCTTTCTGGATTGTGCCGCTCAGGCGTCGATTTTCCGTAGTCTCTCGTCCTTCCTCTCCATTTTCTTCCGCAGTTCCATTTGCAGAATCTGTCCGGCTGTCCTCATATGCCTTGAAAGGATCCTCCCTTTCATACTGCTGCACCGTGCCAAGGCTCACCCATGCACTTCCCTGATAAATCTGGATTTCTCCGTCATAAATCCGTACGCGTGGTACGCTATTTTCAGTGTTTCCGGTGTCTGCTGCCTGTGTACCGTCAGCGCTGTTTTCCCCTGTGCCGTCACCGGAAGTTCCTTTCTCCTCATTAGTCTCCTGCACTTCATAGGCGTCCACCACCGGATAATCATTCCATCCCATCTGTCCGGCACGGAAAGTATATGCGGCGGCTTCCTCACCCTCCATCAGTCCCATAAACAGACAATTTTCTCCACTCTCGTCGTAAGCATAAACCACGCAATCCGCTGCCTGCGCATTTGCAGCAAACGTCTTGCGGTTATTCTCCGTGGGCTGTTCCATAGTAGTCACACCCTGCTCATTGAAATTACCGCGATAAGTATGATACTCCATACTTTCCCGGTTACTCCACAGGGCGTATACATCGCCTGCCTCACTTCCCGTATGGACATATGCCGTGTAATCTCCGGTCATCACGCCTCCTTGAAAAGTTCCCTGCTCATGGATAATATCTCCTGTATTACCGTCACAATTCCATGAATCAAAAACGCCGTCATAAGCGCCGTCCTTCATTCCGGTGCGAAGAAACTGTACGGAGTCACCGGTACGTTTCAACACCAGTACCTGCTCCTCCCCCTGATACCAGACCGTGGTATCGGGCTGTCCATCCGCTGTAAATCCTGCCTGAATTGCTAACAGAATTTCCCCATTCTGAGACAGAAAATAATTGCGTTTTCCTTCCCGCAGCTTCGGCATCATGGTATCCATCCAGTTATCATTGCATATCTGATTAATGCCATCGCTCAGATAGTCTGCCAACTGCAGATTTTGAAGCATTTGTTTTGCCTCCTCCTGCACAGTTTCGTCCTCTTCCGCCAGATTGACGCTGATATTCTGTAAATTGTCAAACGCCTCCGTATCGTCAAACAAACGGTAACTCTGTTCCAGCATATCCCTCTGCCTGCGAATCAATCCCTGTGTGCGGTAGAGGTCCGCCAGCGCATGATAATCTTCCATGGTAAATTCGCCGTTGCTGTATTTCAATTCATAGTCCCGGATAGTGCTTTCCGTCTCAGACAAAAGCGGTTCCGCTGTCACGCCGCCCGCTTCCGGTACACTAGCCAATGACTCCTCATTTGTCTGTCCGCAGGCAGTGAGCATTCCCAGCATACATACCATAATTGCCACACTGCACTTTTTCTTTGATACAGAAAAAGGATTTATCCGTTTGTTTTCTTCCATAAAGTTTTTTTGTTTTTTCATTTTATCCATCCTGCCTATTTCTACTGCGCCAGTGCGTCCGCATCCGTAATCAACTGCCTCAAAAATGCGTCTGCCTCCGACCCTTGTGCGTATGTTCCCATGTTCAAAACCTGCTCTGCCAGAGCATAAATACTCTTTGCAACCGCCGGACCATACACAATGGTCTGTACGCCGTTTTTCTCCAATACGATATATCCGCGGAACGCATATTCCACTTTGTACTGGTTTGCCGGCAGACCTACCAATACGGAGGTAAAACGGTATCTGCCGCCTACCGTCTCGTATATCTTATCTTCCAACACCCCGGATTCATTCACCCCGTAGGACATTCCGCTCAATACTTTCGTTCCGCCCTTTACCATGGGATATTTGTCCCGGTTGGCATTGTTCATAACCAGCGTTCCATACTCTTTGAGTTTATAACCGTTCACGCCCTCGGAAATCAGTTTTGCGCGGGTGTCGGTCTGGATTCCCGTCTTGAAACGGATTCCGGATTTGCCGGTAATTCGTATGGAAAAACCATGGTAGGTCAGCAAATCCTGTAACTCCGGCTGCGGGGTTGCTGCATACGCATTGTTCTGATAATCCAGTGTCCACACATACATGCCGGTGGGTACTCCGGTTTCGCTATAGCGGTACACCACTGCGCTCTTTGCCGCAGATGTTCCGGCGTTGACAATCAATCTGCCGTTTCGCGCCGCTCCGGCATAAGGAATACCGTCCAAATATACCGTGGTATCATAGCCGCTTGGTATCTGCAAAACCACGTTATTGGATGATGTAGGCATGGGGCATGGCGTTTCCGGCATATTCTGATACACCGGAATCTTGAACACGAACGCACTGTTCAATGCACCCGCATTATTGTAAAGCCGCAGAATACTCTTTGCCTCCGTGGTAGGCGCGGAAATGTTCTGCATATATTGATGACCGTACAAACCGTAAGGACTCTTGGAATTTACATTGAATTTCTGTAAATACAAGGTGTCCTGACCCTTTCGGATATAATTCGCCGTGATAATATCCGCACCGCCCAAAATGGAGAAATAAGCGTCTCTCCAAGGGGGATTGGCGTTTTTGGCGTAAGTCAGTCCGCTTTCTATAACTTCCTTGTCCGACTTGCCGGTGGCTCCCACATTAAAATAGTTATAATAGCCTTCATATCCGGGGTAGGTTCCGGAAATCAGCGAAGATTTGCCGTCGCCCTGTTCCTGATAGATTCGCGCCGCCAGATGGAAGGGGCTCACCTGTCTTTTATCTTCCTTCGCTATCGCCCAGATAATATCACAGTAGGACATAACCGTTCCGGGTGCCGGAGAATCTCCCGCCATAAAGGTGCTCTGTAAAAACTGGTTCAGTGCTTCCTTTGTATGGTAGCTTGCATTGTAGGTCAGCTGCTCAAACTGGAAAATTGCCTCCTCCGTCAAATGGTTTCTTGGATCCATGTACAATTTCAAAATGTCTTCCGACGCATAGTACCAGCTTCCGCTGTCATATGCGCCCTCCTTTGTATAGGCGGGAAAAGATTTATAGACCAGACTTTTTCCACCCAGCAGCTCCTGTGAAATCACTGTATTCCAGTCCAGTCCCGTATTCATAGGAACGAACGTCCAGTTGGGATGTTTTGCCTTGAGTGCCTCCAACGCAGGGTGGTAGCTAGCCGGAAACTGCTCAATATCGGCATAAACGGTATTTCCCTCCGCATCCAGAGTTGCTATGGCATTGGCGGCGGGATTCATGCCGTACATTTCCTCCCACGCCAGAAAACGCTCGTCGGAACATGCCAAGTATTCTCTTTGGATATAGCCGGAATATTCCTGCTCCCCGCTGTAGAAGCTGACATATTCCCAAACCTCATACGCATCATTTAACACCACGTCCTGTATGAGTACCGTCTGACCGCTGGGCACCGAAAGGAGGATTCCGCTGTCCGCGGACGCTTCCGTTCTGACCGCGTACTCGTCCGCAAGATATACCACGGCGAGAATGTCTCCCTCCGCAACAACCTCCTGCAGTGCCGCCCTTGCTTCCTCCACATATGCCGCATCCTCCGGTTCCAGCGCATGTGCCTGCATAGGCACTGTCATGCCGCAGAGTGCCGTCACCGCCATACAGAAAGCTATGGCAAGGCTGAGTTTTCCTCTGATGTTCCATTTTCGTTTTCTGATTCTGTTGATTATCTTGTCGTCTCTCTTACCTGTTCTCATTCTGTTCTTTCCATTTCAGCAACTTTTTTGCCTTGTCGCAGTTCTATCATACCTTGTCTGCGCCGTTACCGCAATGCTTTCCAGTAACTGGCACGAAACCGGGCTTTTCCCTCCGCTGCCTTTCTTACTTCCCTTTCACTTTCTTACTTCCCTTTCAGCTTTGCATGTACCACTCGCACGGTCTTTGGCGCAATGGCAAAGAGCGTGTGATACACCTTATTTTTCGGTGTCAGCAGAGAATTTCTCATAGCACGCCCCCAGTGCCCCCTGAGCCATTTCACGATGGCACGATACTGCTCATTCGTCCCGGTCATCCGGGAAATGGGAATGTGAAGCAGATACTCCAGCCGCTGGAATACCCCAAAGCGCAGGGCTGTTTCTGTAAGCTGCGGATAATCCTTTTCCACAATCTCTGCCACCACGTCCGCATTATCCACACAGTCGCCAAACACCCTTGAAAAATTCTCCTTCTCCGCTTTACGGGAGTTGCTGCCGATGCGGTAAAAGACATGGTAACTCTGCTCCGGCAGAGAAACAATGCTCCTCATCTTTGGCAGCATATGAATCAGCAGATAAAAATCTTCGTTGAGTTTTCCCTCCGGGAATCCCTGCTCTGCAAATAAATCCCGGTGCAGGAGTTTTGTACAGAAAGAGCAGTCTCCCCGGTGCATCAACAGTTCCCGTAAAAAATCCTCACTCTGGATACAGACCGTCTCCTTTGGAGGTTCGCAGATGTTAGGAAGCGGATTCCCCTGTTCGTCAATTTCGTCCCTTCCCACCTGTGCCGCTTTCACGCCGTAGGTTTGAATTGCCTCATACAAATTTCCGTACATGGTGGGAGAAATATAATCATCGCTGTCCACAAACCCGAAATACTCACCCTTTGCCTGTGCAATGGCAAGATTGCGGGCAGAGGAGGAACCCCCGTTTTCTTTATGAAAAACCCGGATACGCTCATCCTCCAACGCCAAATCATCGCACAGCTTTCCGGTGCCGTCCGTGGAACCGTCATCCACCAGAAGAATTTCCAGATTCCGGTAGGTCTGTGCCATGATGGAGTGAACACACCGCGGCAGATATTTTTCAATATTGTATACCGGTACAATGATACTTAACAGTGCCTCGTTCATCTCGTCAGTTCCTTCCACATTTTCCTCTCAGAAATCACCGGTGCAGGTGCGCAGGGATAAAGGCTGCGCATATCACGCGCCGGCTGTACCCTCTTATTTTTAAGCACTACAGTTTCTATTAAATCCATCAGCCGTTTTGCGGCATTCTCCGCATTCCAGACCTCTGTCACCGTCTGATAAGCACGTCTGCCTGTCTGACGGCACAATTCGGGACTACGAACCAGCTTTTCCACTGTCTCAAAAAGCATTGCTACGTCACCGTCCCGGTACAAAAATCCGTTTTCGTCCTGTTTTATCAAATAGGGGGAGGCGCCTATCATATGATTCGTCACCAGCGCACACCCGCTGTTCATTGCCTCGTTCGCCACAGCGCCCCAGCCTTCCTGTCTGTCGCTGGTCTGGAGCATAATGTCCGCCTTCTCCATCCGGCTGCGTACTTCGTCCGGCGTCTGGTATCCAACTAATGTAACGACATTTTCCAGCTTAAGTTCTTTAAAAAGAGCAGAAACTTCCTCTTCCATTGCTCCGCCGCCCACTATATCCATATGAAATGCCAGTCCCTTGTCCCGCAGATATGCAGCAGTGCGGAGGGGCAGCTCAGGGTGTTTCCAGTCGATAAAACGCGCAGCCCATAACAAATACGGTACTTTTTTCACTATTATATCGTCTTCCACCGGGAAGCCCTTGCTTTCCAATAAGTTATCCACATCATACCGCACGGTTCTGGGGAAATATCCCCAGCAGAACATTTTTCCCGGATATGCCCTGACAATATGAAAATCCGATGGCACATAGGCGCCCGCGCAGAGCAGATAGACTGGGGCATTGCGATACCGGGTGTGGTCGTGGTATTTTTTCACAAGACCTCTCGGTGACACCGCCTTCCACTGTCCGGTTTTATAAAGACGCTCGCTGATTCGTACCACGGGTTTGCCCGCCGCAAGTCTCTCCTCTATGTAACTCTCGTCATCACAGCCGCCGAACAGAACCACATCGCTGTCCTGAATCAGCTTTTTACAGAATGCCTCTTCCTCGTAATAGAGGTGCACATATTCTTTGTCATTTTCCTTCTGCCATCCCATGCGGACACGCTCCTCCTCCATGGGCTGGGTCTGGATAAAGGCAAAGCTGTTTCCTGTCTCCCGGCACATTGCCTCACAAAAAGGAATCTGGTGATGATTGATGTAATTCGATACGAAAACAATCTGCATAAAGTCCTGTGCCTCCACTACCGCAACGTCACTGTTGCATAAATTTCCATCATTTTCCGGTAATTATCCTCTCTGCTATGGGTCTTTTTTGCATGGAATCTTGCATTTTTGCAAAATTCACGAGTCTGTTCCGGATTGTCCCATATTTCCGTTACCGCTTTGCAGAGATTCTCCACATTCCTGTCAAGTTCCGCATTTTCTGCACCTTTTTCATGAGATGGATTCTTCTCTTCATCCGAATACCGTGCGTTATTTCCGGTGTCTTTGTTTGAATTACAGTCGTTATTATATCCTTTATAGAGGATGCCATCCTCCCCACCGGTAAACAAACTGGAAATACCTCCCACATCCGCCGCCACACAGGGCATTCCGAGTATCATTGCCTCTCCCAAAGAGTTGGGTGAATTCTCGTTTGATGAGCAGCATACAAAGAGACTGCTGCGCAGGTACTGTGCTTTCATCTCCAGCACGGAAAGCCTTCCGGTAAAATGAACGCAGTCCTCCAGACCGTTCTCCCGGATAATGCCCAGCAGATATTTTCCGTAGGCGGAAATTTTTATTTTTTCCAAAATGGTTCTGTGTTTTACCACGCTGTTGCCCGCCACATAAATCTGTAAGTCCGGGTACTTTTCCCGCAGCCTGTCTGCCGCAAGGAGCATATAATGTAAGCCCTTTAACGGGTAATCCCCCTGACTGACAAAGATAGAATGGGGCTCGCACATCTCCTCCTTCCACCTTGCCTCATAAAAACAGGGGCGGAGCGTCTCATTCATGAGAAAATAATGGACATTGGGATTTTGTTCCATCACATAGTTCCGGTCAAAATCAGTGCGCCCGGTCACATTCACTGCGCAGCGCAGAATCTCCTTTTCCCGCTGGCCGCGGAGCATAAATTTCTGCTGCTGTTCCCGCATGCTGTCCCGTTTCAGAATATCCCGGAATGTTCTGCTCTGCTGCACGCTCTCCGGCAGATTCGCCATATAAGCCTCCGCAATGACGCCGCAGACGCCCTGAATTCCCACCAGTACCCGCTTGGGGTTCGGCGCACTCTTTACCACCGCCAGCGTGTGGGCATACTCCGTACCGAAACAGTGCACCACATCTGCCTGTACACGGTTCACAATACTGCCCAGCCGTTCCTCCAGCTTTGCATCGTAATGCTCCGCATGGTTCACATCCTCATAAAATCCATAGCAGTGCAGCGTTCCCGCCCTTGTGACAATCTCCTCCGCATAACCGTCCATCTCTTTCTCCACCGGAAATGCCACATGCAGATCTATACGGTTTTCTTTCTGTCTGAGCAAAATCACACTGCACAAGCCGGAGAGCCAGCCCTCTTTATTGCTCGTCTCCCTGCCTAAATGCTCTGCAATCACCGGCAGCATGATATTACACACCCATAACACTCTCATTTTTTTCCTCATTTCTGCGCACGTTCTTTGCGCATAGCGAGTTTGTGTCAAGTGCGCGCAGACACAAATCTCGTGATTGAAAAATTTTATTTTTCAATCTTTATCTCCCATTCCTTTACATCAGTTAAAAATCCAGTTCAGATAAGGAAGCAGTCTGACACTGACATCATACATTCCTCTTAACAACAGCACAAAATAGGCGCCAAACGCCCCGATTGCGCCAGCATAACACATGTTACGGAACCATCCCTTCGGCATATCCGCAAGCAGTCTTGGCAGCAGAAAAATCTGAGTAATAATCAGATAATAACCCACTCTGGAAACCTCCGGGATAAAGGAACCGCAGCAATAGACCAACATGCCCGCCAGATTCAGGAAAAAGTAAAAGCGGTTCATTTTATCTTCCCGCAAACTTCTGCGGTAGCAGATAACACACAAAACCAGCGTTCCCAGACATTTTGCAATATTGGCATAGGACAACTGCCCGTTATCAAATGCCGAATTGCGGTAAAACGGATAAAAGTAAAAAATAATTTCCCGGTAAAAGTTCTGACAGAAAATGAGGCTGAGGGCGAGTGCCCCTCCCACCGCATAGTGCCACTTTTTTAACCGGTGCTTCGCCAAAAACCATGCCGCCAGATACACCGGAATTGTCAGCAGAATGGATTTGTGGAACATTGCGCCTGCCGCAATCCACAACACAAATTTTCCATATTCCCCGCGCATGACATATTTCATGGAATACAGGGCAACCGCCAGCGCCAGATAATAGCGCACGGAGTTCATGCTGTTAAAGTAATACCCCCCCGCCATCAGCAAAAACAAAGAAAAAGCATAGTCGGAAGCCTGATCGTGCAGTGCTTTCGCAAAAAACAGCACTGTAAGCAGGGAGAACAGTCCGAAAATCGGCAGATAATTGTCGTAGCCGAACAACATCTGCATCCATTTTGCAATATAGTTAAATCCAAATTCGTAGGAAACATGGCGCTGCTGTGCAATGAGCTTGAAATTATCCCGGTAAACCCAGTAGTCATTGCCCACTGCAATGCGGCACGCCGACACGCCTGCCAGCAGGCAGAATACCGCTGTCTCCGCCACCAGATTCGACACCTGCTGCCGGTTGTAACCCGGCTGCTGTCCCACGGCTCTGCGCCCTGCAAGGTGCTGCCGCACATATTCCCTGTTTTTTACATACAATCCCAGTGCAACCGTAATTCCCAGCAGAATCACATACACCAATGCACTCTTCTCCACACCTGTTCCTCCTAGTGTCTGCCTTCCCGCATGCCCTCACGCATCCATTGATAAGCCTTGCTCACTTCGTTTTCCCGGCATAATTTCCCTTTATGAACAAGCAAAAATCTTGCCGCCATCAAAGGCGCCGCCGCCCCGTACAGGGCGTGGTACAGCACTCCCCTGTCATGGAAAAATTTCTCGTCATATCCCTGAAACCAACTGGATTCTCCCGCCGTTTCCCGTCCGATTGTCACCGGCGCGGTATAGACCTTGTAACCCTTTTTCATAAATTCCTTCAAAAACAGGCTGTCCTCGCCGTTACTGTACTTTGCCCCGCCGCCAAAAAGCAGGGAAAACATCACCCCGGAGGCAAGCAGGCTGTCTCTTTTCACGGCAAAGCTCACCGCGCCGTATCTTCCGCAGTTGTACCAGTGCACCTTTTTGCGCTCCGTGATATGGTAGGTGCGGCGCTCCTCCTCCACCTCGATGTTAAAGAGAATCATATCCGCCTTGGGGTTTGCCTCAAACTCCCGGATAATTGCCGCCTCGTAACCGCTCTCGTACACAATATCCTCATCCGAAAAAAGGCAGATACCGCTATCTGCCCGTAAAATCGCCTCGTTACGGCTTCTTCCGATTCCCCTCTCCGTGAAAGAATAAAAACGCACTTTATGTCCCTTATGCTCCGTTTCCTCGTAGGAAAGCCTGTCGCACTGATTGATAATCACGGCGTCCGATTCCAGATTCATCTGCTTCACGACCTGTTCCATGGACTGATTCATGACCGAAGCCAGTACCTCTACCTTCATTCCAAACCATATCCTTTCTCTCTTGCGTCCGGCAGACTGTAATATGCACGAATCAGCAATTCATCCGCCTCCCACAAAAGTGCCGCCGTCACCGGAATTTCCTGTGTGGCAAAAAATTCCAGCACACGCTCCAGTTTCCTGCCGCTGTGCCTTCCGGCGTTCACTGCAAGCAGTACACCGTCCGCCTCCCGCATCTTTTTTGCCGCCTCCGGGCACAAAAGCGGCGCAGGCACAGGAATCCAGTTTTTCTCCACATCTGCTTTCTCCGTGTCCGTTTTCCCCGCGTTCGCTTCCCCGGTACAGCTTGCCTTTAAGGCTTCCGCCACCTGAATAGGGTTACAGTCATCGCTCACCGTGCAGACCGCAATGTTTTGTTTTTCCCGGAAAAGGTATTCCATGTTTGCCGAAAAATCCCGGCTGTTCACCGTACCGGGTGCCGCCAGCCCGTATCTCTTTCTAAGGGTTGCAGGCAGCCAGATGTCGTCACTTCCAAGCTCCGTGAGCAGAAAAACCACTACCGCAAAAAAACAGGACAAAATTGCACTTAAAACAAAGGCGCGCACAGGTCTTACATCCGGCACCACCTCCGTTGCCGTCTGTGCGGCGTCTATCACTTTAATGTCTTTTACCTGCTCATTATCCTGTACAAACTCCTCCGTCATGGCCTGTTCCACAGCCTTTGCCAAGAGGAGACTCTTTTCCGGCGAATCGGTAGTCACAATGGTGGAGGGCACATGCACATCCGAATCCAGTTTTGCATTCACCTGTGCATCTAGATTTTCCAAGGAATCCCGTGAAAAAGAATCCGCCGCGCCGTCTTTTTCCAAATGGGCACGCACAGCCTTCAAAAAATCATCCGCATGCACATACGTATTCCATGTCATCTCGTTGATATAATAATCTCCCGACTTGCTCGGCTCATCCACAAAATCAACCTTGTAAACAGAAGCAGCCTCGTAGGAATTTTCCCCACGAAGCATGACATTTTTCACATAATAGCCGCCTCCGAAAAGCAATGTGCCTATCAGAGTGACGCCTATGATTTTATGCAGATTGCGGAACATTCGCAAAGCTGTCAGCCTTAAGTCAAAAGGCTCCTTTCCGTAACTTGCTTCCCACATATGCACTCTCCTTATCAATTTCCCGATTTTCCATGCTGCTTCCGGTTTCCCGCGTTACGGGTGTCTCCCGGTTTCGGAGCATTCAAGATGCCTGCCTGTTTTTCTGCATCTAAGGTTTCTTCCTGCTTTTCAGCATTCAAGGCGCCTGCCTGTTTTACAGTATCAGCATCCGCGATATTTTCCACATTTTCTTCCATGTCAGGGACACGGTTATGCTTTTCGCGGTACTCCGTCTTGAACGCCGTCACCTGTTCGCTCTCCACACCCTCGGTGCTGTCCGGCCACAAGAGAACTTTAAGCGTTAACAGCATTAATTTCAAATCCAACAACAGGGAATAATTTTCAATATAGGTTAAGTCCAGTTTTAACTTATCATAAGGTGAGGTGTTGTATTTGCCGTACACTTGGGCAAATCCGGCAAGACCCGCTTTCACTTTCATACGGTAAGTGAACTCCGGCATAACCTCCACATACTGCGCAATAATCTCCGGTCTTTCCGGTCTGGGACCGATAAAGGACATGTCCCCCCGCAAAATGTTGATAAGCTGGGGCAATTCATCAATCCGGCACTTGCGGATAAATTTGCCCACGGGAGTGATACGGTCATCATGTTTCTGCGCCAGTCTTGCCACGCCGTCCTTTTCCGCATCCGTCCGCATACTGCGGAATTTCATAATGTAAAATTCCCGCTGTCCCTGCGTACAGCGCACCTGTCTGTACAAAACCGGACCGCCGTCATACAGCTTAATGGCAATGGCGGTAATCAGCATAATCGGCGAAGTGATAATCACAAGCAGACCGGAACAGATAATGTCCACCGCCCGCTTGATAAAGCGCTGTTCCATAGTCAGTGAATACTCGCGCGTCAATAAAAGCGGGGTGTCAAATACATGCAGTTCTTCCGCTCCCATCATAATAACGTCGGGAATCTTGGGCATAACATACACTCGGATGCTGTGTCCGTAACAGAATTTCAAAATCAGGTTTCTCTTTTCCACGGAAATATCTCCAATGACCACCGCATTGTATGTTCCGTCCCGGTAATCCTTCAAAATCCGCCGGCAAATGAGGTTTGCGCCCTCTTTGATATGCACATTGTCCACAATGCGGTACTTGTCCTTGCGGCTCTCGAATTTGGCACAAATATCCTCTATGGGTCTGTCCCCGTGAATCAGCAATAATTTTCTTGGCGGGAACACGGAGCGGTAAATCTTGTTTGCCACATTGATATAGACGATAACCACCGCCATCTGCTCCAACGTCATCAGGATAAACACCTTCGGCACAAACAGCTGGAATGCCATAACGGACAACTCGGCATAGATAATAATGTTTGCCATCAGCGTTGCAAACACCTGTGAAAAAATCAGTTCCACATTTTTCAGATACCCCAGTCGCATACCGCCGTACATAGTAGATAACAGCATCAGAATCACACCATAGATGGCAATTTCCAGCAAATGTCCCTTGAACCAGAAATCCCGCAGCGGCTCTACTACGCTGTACTGGAAATGGTGCAGCCAGTTATATGCAAATATGCCGATTTCCAGTGCCAGACAGATTGCCGTCAGTCCCAGATTTATCAATCGCTTAAAGGACTCCATGGTCCGTAATTTTTCTTCGCTTGTATTTACTGACAAAACTATATTCCTCCAACTTTCATCAAAATCCAACAATACATAATATGTTTCCGAAAAACGCTAAATTCTGCGGTACACGGCGCGCACCGCCCAGAAACAGAAATGGTAGGCGCTGCTTATCACATTCATTCCCTCCGCCTTGCGGTACAAATTCCAGATGCGGCGGATTGCCTCCAGTTTGTTGGAGGACAAGGTCTTTTTCGGTCTGCGGTATGTCACCAGATTTTCATTCAGACCATACGCTGTGTAGCCGTTTCTGAGCACCTTCCACCAAAGTGCGGTATCCTCGCTCTTGATAACCGGCATTTCCAGTAAATCCTTGGAAATTCTGTCCGTGTCAAACATGACGGTCGAGGTAAAAATCGTGGTATTTTTCAATGCCTGTTTATAGTTCAATGTCTGCGGCACTTTCACCACCTTGCCGGTTCCGTGCCCCTGCTCGTCCGCAAATTCATATCCGGTAAATGCAAATGCTGCCTGCGTTTCGGGCAGATTCATAAAAACGATTTCCTTTTCCAGCTTCTGCGGTGTCCACAAATCGTCCGCATCCAGATACGCAATATAGCGGCCTCTTGCTTCCTTAAGTCCTCTGTTGCGCGCTTTTGCCGCCCCCATGTTGGAGGGCTGCCGGATAAGGCGTATGCGCACATCTCTCGTCCTCTGAACATATTCCGAAATCACTTCGCAGGTGTCGTCACTGCTTCCGTCCTCCACCAGCAAAAGCTCCCACTTTTCATATGTCTGCGCCCGCACGCTGTCCATGGTTTCCGCAATGTAGGCGGCGGCATTATATACCGGAACAATAATGCTTACCAGTTCCGCGGTGTCCGTTCCCGTCATTCCTTTTCACTCCGTCTGTCTTCTCTGTTCCAAACTTCTTTATCTATACCAAAATCCAGGCTCAAAACCTATATCTAACTTCATATCCAAATTTTATATCCAAATTTTATATCCAAAACAAATAATAATTCTCCACCTGCTGTGCCTGCACATTCAAGGTCTGCTCTATCTCCGCCAGTACCGCAGGCTGTATGGTATCGGGAAGCAGAATACAGTTGACTCCTGCCTCTTTTGCCAAAACCACGCCGTCCATTCCTTCCGGCTCCCCGGTCTCCTCTGCAATGCACATCCACTCATACATGGCCTCCTCCGGTTCGCCGTAGGTGTCGTAGGAATATGCGCCTAACGCCTTGTCCCACATATTGCGTCCGTAGGGAAGAAGAATACTGCCGTCCAGCGCTCTGGCATACTCCATAATTTCCTGCGGCGCCCACAGGCAGAGTGTTTCCTTTTCTCCGCTCTCTGTCAGTATTTCCAATATCTGCGCAGTTTTTTCCCGCTTTTGCATTTCCTCCGCCGGATGCAGTATTTCCTTCTGCATACCGCCGCACAAATACAGCAAAGCCAGCATAACCACGGTGATTCCCACGCACTTGGCGCGTTCTTTCCGGAAGGAATCCCAAAGTAACGTTCCCGCCAGCGCAATCACCACCGTAACCGGCACCATGCTCCAAATCCATTGATAATCATAAAACCGGGTCTGATATTTCATCAGCACCGCCGCCAAAACAGGGCAGATACAGCACACCGCCATCACCAATGCATACAATAGCATGGGCTTGTATTTGTCCCGGTATTCTTTTTTCCATAACCACAAAAACAATAGTGCCGCCAGAAACAGCGCCGCCATTTTCCCGTCATCCGTATAATGGCGCCAGCCCAGCCATGCTCCCGTAATCAAATCCCGCACTGTTCTTCCTCCTTACCGCCTCTGTGCGAAGCAATATAGTCCGGAAGTGTCTGCGCAAGAAACATCAAAGCCGCCACCACCGCACAGGCTCCAAGTCCGTATAACGTCCACATGATACACGCCTCCGCCAGAATACAGAGCAATACCCGGCCCCATTTGCGGCGCAGGCACAGGCTGAACGTGTAAGGTACCAGTATCGCCATGCGGATTGTTGTATTCTGCCAGCCGGCATACTGCACGCCAAATCCATCCATGCCGTACAGATAATTTCCCGCCCACAAAATGCACACCACCAAAATCAGGAAGACCGCTCTCCGGCTTCCATTGTCCGCAAAAAGCGCTTTCGCCACCGTAATATATGCCAAATAGCAGCCTAAAAGCGTGACCGCAGGCATAACTGCCCAGACAGGCACCGCCGCGTCCAAATGAAACATCCGGCACAAAATTCCGTAAAGGGTGGGCAGGCACAAAACTTTAAGGCGCAGAGGCATTCCCTGCGCATATGCCTGTCCCGTCATGGGATTGATTTGATACAGAGTATCTGTCGTAAGCATGGTGTTCACCGTCTCTACCGTCATATCCCCCGCAGTGTAAGCCGCCTTGCCGTCCACCACGAAAAATATCTGAATGACCGCCAGAATTGCAAACAACACAAACAACAGCGTTTCCTTTTTCCGTTCCGCACCGGTTCTGCTATCGGCGCACTTCCCGCCGTCGGCATTCCTTTTTTGTCTGCATACAAAAAACAGGCAAAAGGCTGCTGCCGCCGCCAAAAACGCCAAACCAATCTGAAACAGCTTCACACTGTCCGAAAAATGCCGACCGGTAACGAGAACGGTCAAATGAACCGCTTCCGCCAGTCCAATCACAAACAGCCAGACCGTCAGAATATGATCTGCCCATGTACATCGCTCTCTGTTCGCCATCAGCCTACTGCCACTCCTTTTACTCCATATGCGATTATTGTACCATTACGGTATAAAAAAAGCAACCGCGGTCAATGACCACGGCTGCCTGACAGCCTCCTGAAAGAGAATGTACATTACTATTTGAATATGTATCCTGCAGCAATTACATTGCTTTGAAGTCCAACCTAACTTTGTCAGCTATCCGCGCTATGTACTCACTGTTTGTCGGTCTTGTTCGACCTGAGGTTGCGGAATAGCCAAACATTTTCTCAAAAGTATCAACATTGCCCCTTGCCCAAGACACCTCGATGGCATTGCGAATCGCACGCTCTACCTTCTGGTCTGTGGTTTTGAATCTCTTTGCAATGGTGGGGTATAACAGCTTCGTAACACTGCTGACTACCTCCATGTCTCGCCCTGACAGCATGATTGCGTCCCGCAGATAATGGTAGCCCTTCAAATGCGCGGGCACACCAATATCCAACATAATGTTTGTAATGTATCTTTCTAATTCATAATCCTTAACAGCAGCAATTTCCATATTTTTTCCCCTTCTAAACTTGTCGAACATTCCCTTTTACTGCGGCTGTCATGTGGATTATAACATAATGCGATATAAAAAGGAAGACTTATTCATCGCACAAACCGTCAAAATACTGTTAATATCTCAATAAAAATCGGATTTTACTCTCAAATTTCTTCTTTTACCAGATAAATCGGACGTCTCTTGACTTCCATGTAAGCCTTTGCCAGATATTGTCCCAAAATGCCGGTACAGAAAAACTGCACGCCGCTGGTCATCAGAATGATACATACCAGAGAGGGCCATCCGGAAACCGGGTCCCCGAATATCAGTTTCCGCACAATAATGAAAATAATCATTAAAAATGCAATAATGCAGAACACCACTCCCATAAATGCGGAAATCATCAGGGGTGCCGTGGAAAAGGCGGTAATTCCGTCAAAGGAATACATCAGCAGTTTCCAGAAATTCCACTTTGTTTCTCCTCTGGCGCGCTCCACGTTTTCATACTCCAGCCATTTGGTCTTGAAGCCGACCCAGCCGAAAATGCCCTTGGAAAAACGGTTGTATTCCTGCATAGACAAAATAGCGTCCACCATCTGTCTCGTCATCAGTCTGTAATCTCGCGCCCCATCCATGATTTCCGTCTTGGAAATCTTTTTCATGAGGTGATAAAATCTTCTGGCAAAAAAACTGCGGATAGGCGGCTCGCCCTTGCGGCTCACCCTTCGGGTCGCCACGGAATCGTAGCCCTGTTCTATATAAGAAAACATTTCCGGCAGCAAGGAGGGCGGATCCTGCAAATCCACGTCCATCATAACCACATAATCGCCCTTGGACTTCTCCATTCCGGCATACATGGCTGCTTCTTTTCCGAAATTTCTGGAAAAAGAAATCAGATGAACCCGTCCGTCCCGGCTGCAAAGTTTTTTTACTTCCTCCACTGTCCTGTCCTTGGAACCGTCGTCCACATATAAAAGTTCCAGCTCAATTCCCTTCTCCTGAAAGAAAGGGTCATTCTTGGTCAGTTCTTCATAAAAAAGCTCCACGCTCTCCTCTTCGTTATAGCACGGAACTATTACGCTCAGCAAACTCATCGGATATATCCTCTTTCAAAATAAATTTAGTATTAGTATACTACCGGCAAAGAGTGGTTGGCAATAGACATTTCCGCAGTTTTCGATTATACTAAGGAATAGGGAACGTTTTCCCAAATACGGAAGGATGCGATACTAAGATGGATTTTTTTAACGCGCTGTGCGGCAACACGGTTTTAATTTCCGCTGTGAGCGGCTGGTTTGTGGCACAGGTACTAAAGACGATTATTTATTTGATTTTGAACAAACAATTCCGCGCAGAGCGGCTGGTGGGCAGCGGCGGTATGCCCAGCTCCCATTCTGCCACGGTATGTGCGCTGGCAACAGCCTCCTGTCTGGAGTTCGGCCCCGGCGGTTTCCAGTTTGCCATTTCCCTGATTCTGGCTATCATTGTCATGCACGATGCCATGGGTGTCCGCAGGGAGACCGGAATTCAGGCAAAGGTACTGAATGAAATTATGGAAACTTTTGAAAAAATGGGACGCAGCGAGCTTTCCGCTCAGGATAAATTAAAAGAATTTGTGGGACACACACCCCTTCAGGTTCTTATGGGCGCCATTCTCGGCATTGCCATTGCATTACTTTTAAATATCTTAATTAATCCTTAATTCTTTTCAGGATTGATGACTGAATTCAAAAAATGTGCTATTATTGATAATATTTAATCTTTACTTTAAATAAGAACATAACGAGTCGGTATCCTGTCTGTAACGGGTGACCGGCAGAAAGGCATGGTTTTTTCAATGAAAAAATGTAAATTTCTGGCTGTGCTTCTGGCTACCGCCACACTGCTCTGCGCATGTGGCAAGGATGATGTCAAAAGCCCCATTATTTTAGACGGGGAACCGCTTCCCACCCAGTCGGCAGAACAGTCACAAGTTCAGGATGACACTAACACATCCGATACCCCGGTTGTATCGGAGGACGACACGCTCCCCCCTCACGAGGGCATGGTGCGCAGCCGCCTGACAAACGAATGGGTGGATGAGGATGTGGCAGACACAAGACCCATTGCAGTTATGACACCCAATGAGTCTTCCGCAATTCCTCATTACAACCTGTCCAATGCGTCCGTAATTTACGAGGCAAACGTGGAAGGCCGCATGACCCGTATGATGGCAGTCTATGAGGGATGGGAAGATTTGGATAAAATCGGAAATGTGCGAAGCCTCCGTCCCTATTATGCTTACTGGGCATTTGAGTGGGATGCGTTTATCGTTCACTTTGGCGGTCCTTTCTTTATCGATGACCTGCTCTCCCAGCCTACCACCCAGAATATCAACGGTACCGGCGGGGATGACGAAGCGTTTTTCCGTACCACGGATCGTAAATCCCCTCACAACGCTTATGCGTCCGGTGAAGGAATTTTGAAAGCCGTTGACAGAAAGGGCTACAGCCTTTCCTACCGCGGATTGACCGACGACAATCATTATCAGTTTGCTCCCAAGTCCAATCCCAACACGCTGGACCAGTACGGCAGCGAGGCGTCCACCGCTACTTACATAGATATGTCCGGCTGCTATCCTTTGACCAGATGTTACTTTGAGTACAACGAAGATGACGGACTGTATTACCGCTCCCAGCATCTCTCCGGTGCTTCGGACGGTCCCCACATTGACGCCGCTACCGGCGAGCAGCTGAAATTCAAGAATATTCTGGTGCAGAACACCAAGTATGAGGATTTAGGCAAGGGTTATCTTGCTTTCCAGTGTCACGACACAACAAGAGACGGCTGGTATTTCACCAACGGCAAGGGAATCCATGTAACATGGAAAAAGACCTCCGATTACGGTGCAACAAGATACTATGATGACAACGGTGATGAAATCATTATGAACACCGGAAAGACCATGGTATGTATCGTGGAGGAGGGAGATACCTTCTCCTTCCACTAAGGAATTTTGATTTATAATACGATAACTTTTCGTATGGAAAAAGGCATGGCAGTTTGGATTTACCAAATTGCCATGCCTTTTTATTAATCTCCCAGTCCAAGTCTGTTAACAGCGGAGAATATAGCTCTGACGGACGCTCTGGTGATATTGGAGCTTACGCCGACGCCATAGGTTACGCGGCCGGTATTGCTGTCAAGCAAGTGGATATATGCCGCAGCCTGTGAGTTCGCACCACTCTGCAATGCGTGCTCTTCGTAATCCAAAATCTTAATGGAAATATCCAGCGCCTGTGCCAGTCCTCTCTGTACAGCATCGATAGGTCCGTTACCGACAGCCTCAAATTCTTTCTCCACACCATGGTCGGTGTAAATCACCTTGACAGCCGTATCAAACTGCGACTGCGTGGAACCGCTCAGGTCATCCACACGCAGTTTGCGGAAATGAATGGGCTCCTTCTTATCCAGATATTCCTCACGGAAGCTGTCCATAATCTGGTCAGGAGAAACCTCACCCTGCTTCTCGGAGATTGCCTGAATGACATTTGCAAACTCCTTGTGCATTGCCTTGGGCAGCTTGAAACCGAAATAGGTATCCATGACAAATGCCACACCACCCTTGCCGGACTGGGAATTGATACGGACGATAGGCTCGTACTCCCTTCCGATGTCTGCGGGGTCGATAGGCAGATAGGGCACCTGCCAGATTTCGCTCTGTCTCTCCTTCATTGCCTGCACGCCCTTGTTGATTGCATCCTGATGGGAACCGGAAAAAGCGGTAAATACCAGTTTTCCCGCATAGGGATGTCTGGGGTGAATGGGCAGCTTACAGCATCTTTCATATATTTCAATGATTTCATTTACATGCTCGATATTAAGTTCCGGGTTAATTCCCTGTGAAAACATATTGTAGGCAATATTCAGAATATCCACGTTTCCCGTGCGCTCACCGTTGCCGAAAAGCGTTCCCTCCACGCGGTCTGCTCCGGCTAAAAGCGCCAGCTCCGCACTTGCCACGCCGGTTCCCCTGTCGTTATGGGGATGCACGCTTACCACAACGCTCTCGCGTCTGTCCAAATGCTTAATCATCCACTCAATCTGGTCCGCATACACATTGGGTGTGTTCATTTCCACTGTGGAGGGCAAATTGATAATCATGGGATTTTCCGGGGTCGGTTCCCATGTATTGATTACCGCATTACAGATTTCCAGCGCATAGTCCGGCTCCGTACCGGTAAAACTCTCCGGGGAGTATTCCAGAATAATCTTTCCCGGAAACTTTGCGGCGCACTCTTTTACCATATTGGTTCCGTCCACCGCAATCTGGGTAATATGCTCTCTGTCCATATGGAACACCACGTCTCTCTGCAAGGTAGACGTGGAATTGTAAATATGTACGATTGCCTGTTTGCAGCCCTCGATTGCCTCAAAGGTGCGGTCAAGCAGTTCTTCCCTGCACTGGGTCAGCACCTGTACCACCACATCATCGGGAATCAGTCTGCGCTCCACAAGCTGACGCAGAAAATCGTACTCTATCTGGCTTGCGGCGGGAAATCCGATTTCGATTTCCTTAAAACCGAGCTTTATCAGATACTGAAACATTTCAATCTTTTCAGATACTACCATGGGGTCAATCAATGCCTGATTGCCGTCCCGCAAATCCACACTGCACCAGATAGGCGCTTTTTCTATCTCTTTATTCGGCCATTCTCTCTCCGGATAATTCATCACCGGATTTCTGCGGTATCTCTTATAATTTAACATTTCCTTCCTCATTTCTGCGCTGCTTTCTATTTTCTCTTGCCTGCATCCCACAGCGCCCGGACACAATAACAGCTCATCCATCGGATGAGCTGTTCATCATTCTCCAAGACCGTTTTCGACGGCTGCTACCAGCGTCTTTAAAGCCTCTTCCTCGTCTTCCCCTTCACAGACAAATTCAATCTCATCTCCACACTTCACGCAAGCTCCCAAAACGCTTAAAACGCTCTTCGCATTTGCCGTGCTGTCATGAAACGAAAAAGTTATCAGTGATTTAAACTGCATTGCTTCTTTACACAGGATTCCTGCGGGTCTTAGATGCAAGCCAGTAGGGTTCTTGATTACTACTTTCTGACTTACCATTTTCTTCCCTCCACTTTCTTATATGGACAAGCCTTTCGCAAATAAGGCTTTTCCCTACTTTAACTATAACAGATTTCCCTGCTTATCACAAGGGATTTCTACTGTTTCCTTTATTCTGCCTCGGTAAATGTGACCTTCACCGTGACATCGTCTCTTGTTACCTCTTCTGCCAGTGCAAAGGTAATCGGAATCGTGTAGGTTCCGGCATCCAGCTTGGTAATCTGCTGTTCCTCCATCCACGCATTTACATCTACGGTTCCTCTCACCGCAGCCTGCCGCAGCGGTGTTATCTGGGCATCCAGTCCCGACACATGCAGTGTGTATGCCGTTGCGTCCTCCGGCAAAGCAGCCTCCAGACCGTCCGGTATATTGGTTATCGTAATGTTGTCTGCCGGTATCTCAAGTGTTTTTTCCACGATAGGTTCAATATAAACCGTCACATTCACTTTGCCGCCCCAGCTGCTGTCCGCAAGCCGTATATTATCCGGCAGATAATCTTTCAGATTAATCGTCTCCGTCTTATCACTGTTCTCTCCGGTAATGTCTATCGTTTCCTCCGGAATCGTGATTTTGCTGATAGCGGCAAGGGTATAGGTGCTTCCTGCTATCTTAACCGTCTCAGGGTCGCTCAGCACCACTCCGGTTGCCATATAGCCGTTTTCCGGTTCTCCGCTGTAATTAACCTCTATCGGCACTTCCTTGACCGCCAGCACATCAACAGTCATGCGCACATAATTTACATTGGTTCTCAAACTGTCCGCATCCACTTCCTGATCTTCGCTGTCGTAAAGCGTAATATCGAGGTTTGCCGACTGGTTGGAGGTTGCGCCCGTCACATCGAACTGCACGCCGGCGTAGTCCACCCTTTCCACCTGCGACTTGGGACCGGATACCTCTATCAACGTCTGATCCAGCGCAGCGCCTGCCACCATATAACTGTCTGGCACGTTTCCCACAATATCATAATTTACCTTAATCCACTTGGTATTCTTATCTTCCACATTCAGACGTACCACATCATGGTTGCCCTCAATGGAGTCCACGGAATCCACGTTCTGCGTGGAAAAGCTGATACCGATGGTATTAATGTCCGTCAGCTTGCTCATATCCGCTTCCGCCACAATATCACTGGCACGCATCTTATCAAGAGTGCTCTTAGGCGCTCTCACCACCACATTGACGCTGTCCGTATCGTCCAGCACCTCGTACACCTTGTTCTGTTTGTCCAACAGTTCCGTATTGGTAAGCCTCACCGTAATATTGCTGAAAGACTTGGTATCCATGGGATCCTCTATGGTTACGACAAGAAACCACAGAATCGCCGCCAGCGCCAGTGACGCCAGCTTCAGAGCCCAGTTATTCAAAAGTTTTTTTCTCATTTTTACTCCGGCTCCTTCCTCTCCACTTGCGGATTCCCTTTGCCTCTTCCCCGCTCTTGTTTAATACCTTCTGCATCTGCATCCGCAGTGCATCCGCGTCAAGATTTCTCTCCAGTTCGCCCTCGTATGCGACGCTGATTTTACCGGTTTCCTCGGACACAATAACGGTCAGGGAATCCGTCACCTCGGAAATACCCACGCCGGCACGGTGTCTCGTTCCCAGTTCTTTGCTCAGTCCCAGATTATCGGACAGGGGCAGGTAACAGGTTGCGGAAGTCACTCTGTTTCCGCGGATAATAACGGCACCGTCGTGAAGCGGTGTGTTGTGCTCAAATATATTAATCAGTAACTGGCTGCTCACGATACCGTCCACATCAATACCGGTTCTCTCGTAATCTTTCAGGGAAACCTTCTGTTCAATGACAATTAACGCCCCTGTTTTGACCTTTCCCATCTCCACACAGGCTTTTACAATCTCATTAATGGTACGCTCGGAAAAGAGTTCCTCCGTGCGCTTCGTGGTGTCAAATGGCAGCATGGAGGAAATAAAATTTTTCTTGCCCAGTTCTTCCAGCGCTTTTCTAAGCTCCGGCTGCAGCACCACAATCAATGCCGTCACGGCAAATCCCAGCACATTCTGCGCCATCCACAGTATGGTCGTCATCTTGAGGAAATAGGCAATCAGCAAAAAAGCGCATATGACAATAAGGCCCTTTAAAAGAGCCCACGCGCGCGTGGTCTTCATCCACACCAGAATATAGTACAGTATCAGTGCGATAATCAGGATTTCCAACACATCATAGAAATCCATGGTCGGTCTGTAGATACTGAAACTTTTAAAATACTCGCCTACTTTGTCAAACCACTTCATACTGCCTCAATTCCACTAAAACAACTCTTCGTAATCATCCTCATGATTCTCGGTTGTCATGTTACTGTTGATTGTCACGCTTCTGCCGCCTCCGGCACGCTCGTTTCTATGTGGGTAAGCCGACTGCGTACCCCTTACGGCGTTTCTTGCGGGCGCCGTGTGTTCCGTCGTCACACTGCGGGAACCGCTGTACTCTCTGGAAGTTCTCACCGGAGCAGCCGGTCTCTGCTGACTGTTAATCTTTTTCACCGTCTTGGTCGGCGCCGTCACACTCATTTTCGGCACTGCCTTGACGTAGTAGTAATACTCATCATCCTCAAACTGAACTTTCTCCGTCCTGCTATAGTCTAAGCAAAGTCGGAAGAATTCAATCACTTTACCTGCCACAATCGCAAGCACCACTCCGAGAATTACTCCGAGCACGGATAAATTCGTGTCATAGAGCAAATCCCCTACCAGCAGGATAATCATATCCAACATGGCGCCTGCCACAATCGCAATGGTCCATGAATGATCCAGAGACATTCTGCGAACCAGATATACTACCAGAACCGTAATGGCAAATGCCGTAATCATGACAAGCATTGCCTTGTTATTCAGGATTCCGTCAATCAGGAGCCTGATTTTTGCCGTCATTTCATCCGCACCCATGGTGTTAATCGTGGAGGCATTCTGTGCCACGGTATTTATGAGATAATACACAGCCACGCCGCATCCCACGGAAACCGCAGATGCCGGTGTTCCCACAAGTCCCATGGCAACCGGCATGATATAGGGTATCTTAAGAATACACAAAATCGGGGTAATGACTACCACCAGCGCTTCCTTCGGGCTGAACCGGAAAAACAGAAGAATCATAAGCAGATACGCACATCCGCCCACCATCGCCACTTCCATGGACAGCGCATACATATGCAGCAGGCTGAACAGTGCAGCCAGCAGCACCATAAAACCGCTCGGCAAAAAGGAGCACATCAAAGCTCCTATCAGAACGATTGCCACATTGTCCAGTCTTGTCATGTAACCCAACTGTCCGTTTATGGTGTTCAACATCACAAATGCCAGCAAAAATTTCAATACCGGCAATATAAATACTTCATACTTGCTGTAAAATAATTTTACTTTCTCTCTCAGTTCCAACAACTCAGTCATTCTTTCCTCCGGTCAGTCCTCTGCCTACTGCTCACGATACAGAGAATTCAGTTTTTTCAGATTATGGTAATAGCACTTCAGACTTTTTTTCGCCTTGGTATAGCGGTAGGAATAAACGGCATAAGAGATTCCTCCGTACACAAGCACCGTCACTCCGTAATAAATCAGCACGTTTCTGGCGAACGTGATAAGGTCCATCTTGTATATGTCCTGCATAAAAACTTCAAAATCATAAAATACGAACAGCGCAAAAATAATTGCATATGCCAGCGTCGCGCAGAATACGGATTTCAATACCTGAATGCCGATGTAGTCACTGCGGAAATAGTTGCCAATATTTACATTCTTTTTGCCTTCGTTCTCCTCATAGGACGCCATTTTCGTCATCAATATGATGCGTTCCTCGTTCAGCATGAATACTCTCCTTCCGATTCCGGTACTTACAGGTATCTCATTCTGGCGTTTTCTCTGGGATCCGACACGGGCGGCTGGGGCTGTGGTTTCTGTGAATCCAGCACACTCTTGAATTCCATCGTCATCTTATACTTGCATTTCTCGCAATATTTGCCAGAACGGATATTGGCTCCGCATCCTTCGCAGGACAGATAAATCGGGGAATCCTCCGTCACTTCCAGACGCTCCTCACGCAGCCACTGCTGGATCTGTGAGATAGGCACATCACATGCCGCCGATACCTCCGACATTCCGACACCCGGATTGTTTCTGATATATTCCTTTACTTCCTGAAATTTTGCTTCCAGTTCTTCTCTGCACTTCTGACAGAGTATAGGCCCTGCCACATAGTTAAAGATGCGTCCGCATCCTCTGCAATTTCTGACGTTCATAACTATCTACCATACCCTTTCCCATTCTGTCTTTCCGGTCAGCAAGATCAGTCCTTCCGGCGAAATCACACCCCCGCGCCGCACGACAGTGTAATGCAGTATATATGCTCCACACCGTTCTGCCTTAAAACAGCAGCCGCAGCATCCATGGTTGCACCGGTTGTATAAATATCATCTACCAATAGAATCGTCTTTAATTTTACATCATTTCTGCCTATATTGAAAGCCTTTTTCAAATTATTTTGCCTTTCGGCGGGATTTTGCAGCTTTAACGGCTTGGTATTTTTCACTCTCACCAACAGTTTTTCCTGCACCGGAATACCGGTACACCTCCCTAACTGCCTTGCAAGCAGTGCAGCCTGATTATAGCCGCGCCTGCGGAGCCTCTTGGTGTGAAGGGGTATCGGGACAAGCGCATCCGGCTTTATCTGCTCTAAAAATCCGCCCAGATACCGTGCCATCTCCTCCCCGAAAAACTCTGCATATTCCCTTCTGCCGCTGTATTTCAGACGGTAAACGGAGGCAGCTGCGCTTTGATATTCGTAGAGCGCCCGTCCTCTGTCAAACCGGTGCTTTATTCTGCTGCAGTCGGCGCAGAATTCCTCTTCCTCCGCCAGTTTCTTCCCACATTTCATGCACCACGGCGGAGTGAGCAGTTTTAGTTTTTTCAGACATTCCGGGCATATCTTTTCCCCTCCCGGGTATACAATGTCGTCACAGACCGGGCATCTGCGCGGATAGAGCAGATTGACTGCTTTCTCCCACAAATTGCCGATAAGCTGTCTTATGTTCCCCATTTTTCCCCTTTCCCGTTTCGGGTTGCTGCTGTCGCCCCCCGGTTGTTCCTGCCTGCTTTCATTACTCCTGCGATCCGTTTTCCGGAATCAGTTCCTGAATCCGGTCGCACAACGCCGTGTAGCGTTTGTTTTCGCTCTCATTGTCAATCATATTCCTCACCGTCTCACTGCTTCCCAATATGGTGACGCAGCTTCTTGCCCTTGTGATTGCCGTATAGAGGAGATTCCGGTTAAAGAGCATTTTCGGTCCGCTTAACAGCGGCAGTACCACCGCCGGATATTCGCTACCCTGCGACTTGTGTATGGTCACGGCATAGGACAGCTCCAGTTCCTCCAGCATGGAGAACGGATAGGTAACTCTCCGGTGTTCGTCAAACTCCACCACCAGCGTAGCTGCTGTCTCATTGATTTCCGCAATTCTTCCCATATCGCCGTTAAACACACCCGCTCCTCTGTCAATGGGGATTCCGTATTTGCTGACTATCTCCCACTCCAGCTGATAGTTGTTTTTAATCTGCATCACCTTGTCGCCCTCCCGGAACAGGGTTTCGCCATTCACATACTCCCGTTTGCGGGCATCCGGCGGGTTCAGGTATCGCTGTAAGATTCCGTTCAAGGTCTCACACCCCAGACTTCCCTTCCTCATCGGGGTCAAAACCTGTATATCAAAGGGGGTGGCGTCCACATATTTCGGCAGCATATCCTGTATAAGCTGTATCATGTGTTTGTATATGACATTAACGTCATTTCTCTCCAGTACAAAGAAATCACGGGATTTGTTGTCCAGTGTAATCTGCTCTCCCCGGTTAATCCGGTGGGCATTGACAACAATGTCACTTTCTCCCGCCTGCCGGAAAATCTTGTGTAACACTACCATGGGAAAGGCGCCGCTGTTCATAATATCCCGCAGCACCTGTCCCGGTCCAACGCTTGGAAGCTGGTTTACGTCACCCACCAGCACCAGACGGGTTCCCGGCACAATCGCCTTTAGCAAGGACTGGAATATCTGAATGTCCACCATGGACATCTCATCAATGATAATCACGTCCGCTTCCAGCGGATTATCCTGATTGCGTTCAAATCTTGCCTTGCCGTTATGTTCATCCGACAGCGTACTGTTTAATTCCAAAAGTCTGTGAATGGTGCGTGCCTCAAATCCGGTCGCCTCAGTCATTCGTTTCGCTGCCCTGCCCGTGGGCGCTGCCAGAAAAATATCCAGTCCCTCCGCCTCAAAGTAGCGGATAATCATATTTATGGTTGTGGTCTTTCCCGTTCCGGGCCCGCCGGACAGAATAAACAGACCGTTTTTGACACACTCCTCCACAGCGTCCAGCTGCAGTTCGTCCAGTTCCATGTGAAGGCTCTCCGCCAGCTTTTCCAACCGTTTCCGGATTGCCGTCTCTTGCGACGGCAGGCAGTCCTCCATCATGGAGATATTCAGTTCGTGAAGCATTTTGGCACAATTTAGTTCCGCATAATAGTAGGAGGACGCAAAGACACACTCTCCCTTGATGACCAGTTTCCGGTCCATCATCATGTTTTCTACCTGCGGTCTGATATACTGCTGTTCCACCCCCAAAAGTACGGAGGCACGTTCTAACAGCAGAAACATGGGCAGATAGCAGTGCCCCTCTCCTACCGACTGCGACAGGGTATAGAGTATACCGCAGCGAATCCGGTAGTCGGAGTCCGTATGGATTCCTATTTTTCCGGCTATTTCATCGGCAATCCGAAACCCGACGCCGTCAATATCCTCTGCCAGCTGGTAGGGATTTTCCTTCATAACGCCGTAAAGGCGCATACCGTAGGTATCGTAAATTTTTACTGCCAGCGCATTGGAAATTCCAAACTGCTGCAGGTAAACCAGCGCTTCCCGCAAGTCCTTTTTTTCTTCCATCTGCACAGCAATCTCCTGTGCCTTGCGCTCGCTGATTCCTTTTACCTCCACCAGACGTTCCGGTTCTTCCTCAATAATGCGAAAGGTATCGTTTCCGAATTTTTTGACAATGCGCGCCGCCAGTGCAGCCCCCACGCCCTTCACCGCACCGGACGCCAGATAACGCTCCATGCTGACACTGTCCTTCGGTGCCACGGAGCGGTAACTGCTTATTTTAAACTGGCTCCCGTAAACCGGGTGCGCCACATACTCGCCCTGTGCTTCAATATTTTCTCCCTGTGTCAGTGCCCGCAACATTCCCACACAGGTGACTTCTCCCTCTTCCGCCACAAGGTTCATAACCGTGTATCCGTTTTCCCTGTTTTGAAAGATAATATGTTCTACATATCCGTTGATTGTTTCCATACAGCACGTCCTTGTTTCTGTTATTTCATTTTAGATAATAAAAAATGGAACTGCCGCTGACCTGCGGTGAATAATGGATTTAGAATGTATATACGCACCGGAAGCCGGCATACACCGGCCTCCGGTTTTATAGACTATGATATTTCTACTTCGGGGCTGTAATTGCGTTTCATCTGCTCATAGAGCATCTGCGCCAGTCCCAGACTGTTTGTTTCCGTGGATTCGGTTGCAATGTTCTGAATCATCTCATCCTTATAGTAATCCAGCATGGAAGAGGTGGAACCGGAGCTTTCTTTCTCGCTCGGTATGGTCTTTACCATCTCTTTAAATACCTGCTCCAGAAAGTATGCCTCAAATTGTTTGCAGGCATCCATCAGTTCCTCATCCGTCGCATTGGAGTAATCGCTTCCCAGCTTTTTTTCCAGTTTGGAAGCCGTCTGTTCCGACGCAGATGTATATATATCATTGTACATCGAATTAATATTGCTAATATCCATTTTAATCACTCCCGGTCAGTCATCTTATCTTCTCAGATTGTTTGCCTGCTGAAGCATCTCGTCGGATGCCGTAATTGCCTTGGAATTTAATTCGTAAGCTCTCTGCGCCACAATCATATTGACCATTTCGTCAACCACCTGAACATTGGAGCCTTCCAGATAACCCTGAATCACACTGCTCTTCTCCACGGCTGTGTTGGTTGCCTCGTTAATAGGCTGTCCGCTTGCCGCAGTAACCTGATAAAGGCTGTCCGCCAGTCTGGAAAGTCCGTTAGGATTGTTAAACTGATATACGCCAATGGTAATGCCGATAGGCTGGGGATTGTTCTGTGCATCCGGGTAACACAGGCTGCCATCCTTGGAAACCGTAATTCTGCTCAGGACATAGTTATTGTTCAGAATGATAGGTCTGCCGTTGGAATCCATAACCGGTAATCCCTCGGAGGTTGCCAGCATATTTCCGTTGGTAGCAAGGGTAAACTTGAAATTACCGTTTCTGGTATAGTATGTATTGCCGTCCTCGCCGCGCACAGCAAAGAATCCTTTGCCGTCGATTGCAAATGCCGTGTCACTCTCAGAGGCAATCATATTACCCTCTTTAAATACGGAAGAAATAGAGGCATTTCGCACACCAAGACCAACCTGCGCACTTGACGGTTTTCTCTCACCGTTTGCGGACGTGGTTCTGGTCTGTATGTTTTGATATAACAGGCTCTTGAATTCATTCACCTGCGTCTTATATCCATTGGTATTCACATTTGAAAGGTTGTTTGCTATTGTGTCTACATTTGTCTGCTGTGCAATCATTCCGGTTGCAGCCGTCCATAAACTACGAACCATATTTTCTCCCTTCCCTTACGTTACTGTATTCTTCCCAACTGATTTACCGCTACGTCCAGCGTGTCATCATAGGTCTGTATGATTTTCTGGTTGCTCTCATATGCCCTTGTAATGGCAATGAGATTTACCATCTCTGAAACCGTCTGTACATTCGCCATTTCCAAATATCCCGACTTTATCTCCGCATTCGCATTGATACGCCTTGCACCCTCTAAGGGCTGGAAATAGGTCTCTCCATATCTCTCCAGATAATCGTAATTTTCAAAATCCGCCACCTGAATCTGTGCCACCGCACGGTCATTCTGGATAATGGTGCCGTTGTTGCTGATGCTTGCATCTACCAGGGTATTCAACCGGATTCTGCGGTTAGCGGTGTCCAGTACAAAATCTCCCTCCTGTGTCACCAGATAACCGTCTTTGTCTAACGTAAACTGTCCTGCACGGGTATATTTGGTAGAGGTCTCCCCCGCTTTATTTGTAAACTCAATGGCAAAGAAGCCGTCTCCCGCCAGTGCAAGGTCATAGGTATTGCCGGTAATCCGGAAAGACCCCTGTGTATAGTCGGTATAGTTCTCTCCGATTTTCACACCCGGATTATTGATTCCGATACGCTGTACCGTATTCAAACCTACGGACTCATCCTTAATCTTTACCGCCAGCACATCACTGAAAGCCTGACTCGTCGAGCCTTCCTTCTTGAATCCCACCGTGCTGACATTCGCCAGATTGTTGGTCATAATGTCCATTCTGTTCTGTTCATTAATCATACCGTTATGGGCGGTATAGAGTCCTTTTACCATAGGGTTTTCTCCTTAGTTTTCTCTGTATCCTGCCAGAAACTCCACATATCTTCCGGTTCCGATTGCCACTGCGGTCATCGGGTCTTCCGCTGTCATGGTATTGATTCCGGTCTTGGCGGAAATCAAATCCTCCAGACCTCTCAAAAGGCTTCCTCCTCCGGTGAGTACGATACCTCTGTCCGCAATATCTGCTGCCAGCTCAGGCGGAGTCTTTTCCAGTACGCTGTGAATGGTTTCCACAATCTGTGCCGTGGTCTCTCGCAATGCCTCCTCTGTTTCCTCGGAAGACACCTTCACGGTTTTCGGCAGACCGGTCACCAGATTACGTCCTCTGACATCCATATAGTCAACTTCTGCTCTCTTGTAGGCGGAACCGATTTTAATCTTTAAATCCTCTGCGGTTCTCTCACCAATCAGCAGATTGTGTTTCTTACGCATATAACGAACAATCGCCTCGTCAAAGTCATCGCCGGCAATCTTGATGGAGGCGCTGACTACCGTTCCTCCCAGGGAGATAACGGCAATATCGGAGGTACCGCCGCCGATATCTACAATCATGTTGCCGCAGGGTTTGGAAATGTCGATTCCCGCACCGATAGCTGCTGCGATAGGCTCCTCGATAATGGACACCTCTCTTGCGCCTGCCTGATAGGTAGCGTCCTCAACAGCTTTCTTTTCCACCTCGGTAACGCCACTGGGTACGCAGACTGCAATTCTGGGCTTGCGGAATGTTCTTCTGCCCAGTGCCTTCTGGATGAAATATTTCATCATTTTCTCAGTAACGGTATAATCCGAGATAACACCCTGACGAAGAGGTCTTACCGCCACAATGTTGCCGGGTGTTCTACCCAGCATCAGACGCGCATCCTCTCCGATTGCTTTAATCTTGTTCGTATCTCTATCAAAAGCCACTACGGACGGCTCCTTAAGGACAACACCCTTTCCTCTGATGTAAACCAGTATACTGGCTGTTCCCAAATCAATGCCAATGTCTGTTGCCTGCATTTCTTGTACCCCTTTCTGATGGTATCTATGAATGATTATGATAATCTGATTCGTTTTCTGTCTATTTTATTTTTGACTTCTTATCTTTTTTTAGTCATATGTAGTATATTATAACTGAAAACGCACCATTTTCATAGGGGGTTTATGAAATTTTAAAAAAATATGGATAAGCGGCGTAAAAATAAAAAAGCGCAACAAACAAAAGTGAATCCATCCACCTGTTTCTTGCGTCCATGCTGTCTTTTGATATTGACAGTATTTTTATCGGCAGGAACTATGAAATTCTTTAGTCCCTGCCGAAATTTTTCCTGTATTTCTCAGATTGCTCAGATTCGCTATTCATTCCTCGCCGCAAAGCCCTTTTTATCTTTATCCAGCATCTTCTGAATATAATATCCGGTGTAGGATTTGGGATTCTGTGCCACTTCTTCCGGGGTTCCTTTGGCGATGACCGTTCCGCCCTTGTCGCCCCCTTCCGGCCCTATATCAATGATATAATCCGCCGTCTTAATCACATCCAGATTATGCTCAATGACAACCACGGTATTGCCGCCGTCCGCCAGCCGGTGCAGAATTTCCACCAGCTTGTGGACATCTGCAAAGTGGAGACCTGTGGTGGGCTCGTCCAGAATATAAATGGTCTTGCCCGTGCTTCGTTTGGACAGTTCCGTCGCCAGTTTAATTCGCTGTGCCTCGCCACCGGAGAGAGTGGTGGAAGGCTGTCCCAGTTTCACATAGGAAAGTCCCACATCATAAAGTGTTTCGATTTTTCTGCGGATGGACGGCACATTTTCAAAGAAGGTAAGCGCCTCCTCCACCGTCATATCCAGCACATCAAAGATACTCTTTCCCTTGTATTTGACATCCAGTGTCTCCCTGTTATAGCGTTTTCCCCCGCATACTTCACAGGGAACATAGACATCCGGCAAAAAGTGCATTTCTATCTTGATAATTCCGTCGCCGCCGCACGCCTCGCAGCGTCCGCCTTTCACGTTAAAGCTGAAACGTCCTTTGCCGTAGCCCTTTGCCTTGGCGTCCGCCGTGGAGGCAAACAGGTCACGAATCTGGTCGAATACGCCCGTATAGGTGGCAGGATTGGAGCGGGGCGTTCTGCCGATAGGCGACTGGTCAATATCGATAACCTTATCCAGCTGCTCCAGCCCCAGAATATCCTTGTGTTTTCCGGGAATACATCTCGCACGGTTCAAATCCCTCGCAAGATGTTTGTACAAAATCTCATTCACAAGGGAGCTTTTACCGGAACCGGACACGCCGGTGACGCAGGTCATGACTCCCAGTGGGAACTCCACATCAATATTTTTCAGGTTGTTTTCCGCTGCTCCGATGACTTTAATGGTTCCGGTGGGTTTCCGCCTTTTCTCCGGAACCGGAATCCGCAGTTCTCCGCTCAGATATTTTCCGGTTATGGACTCCGGCACCTTCATAATTTCTTCCGCCGTACCGCATGCCACCACTTCACCGCCGTGGGAGCCTGCTCCGGGTCCAATGTCCACAATATAATCTGCAGCGAACATGGTGTCCTCGTCATGTTCCACCACAATCAGCGTATTTCCCAAATCCCGCAAACTTTTCAGGGTGTTCAGCAATTTGTCATTGTCTCTCTGGTGCAGTCCGATACTGGGCTCGTCCAAAATATAGCACACACCCACCAGACCGGATCCAATCTGGGTTGCCAGACGGATTCGCTGCGCCTCGCCGCCGGAAAGGGACGCCGTTGCCCTCGCCAGAGAAAGGTAATCCAGTCCTACGTCCATGAGAAATCCCACTCTGGCACGAATCTCCTTCAAAACCTGTTTGCCGATAAGCTGCTGTTGCTCCGTCAGCTTCATGTCCTTCAAAAACTCAGACAAATCCTGAATGGACATAGATGTTATCTCGTAAATATTTTTATCGCATACCGTTACCGCCAACGATTCCTGTTTCAGACGCATACCCTTACACAGACGGCAGGGAGTGATACGCATAAAACTTTCATACTCCTGCTTCATGGTCTCCGAAAAGGTTTCCTTGTATTTGCGCTCCGCATTTTTGATAAGGCCTTCAAAAGCTACCGGGTAAACTCCCCTGCCTCTCTGGCCTACATAATGCACTTCCACCTCTTTGCCGTCCGTTCCGTGCAGCAGAATGTTCTGAATTTTTTCCGGGTAATCCTGAAAAGGGGTATCCAGATCAAAATGATATTCCTTGCAAAGTGCCTGTAAAACTGCGTTGGTGAAACTGGACTTGTCCGCGCAGGACTGCCAGCCGGTCACCTGAATGGCACCCTGTTTGATACTCAGACTTTTATCCGGTATCATCAAATCCACGTCAAACTCCATTTTATAGCCAAGGCCGAAACATTCCGGGCAGGCGCCGAACGGATTGTTAAAGGAGAAACTTCTCGGCTCCACCTCGCTGATGCTGATTCCACAGTCCGGGCAGGAAAAACTCTGGCTGAAATTCATGGGTTCCCCGCCGATAATGTCCACCACAAGCAGACCGTCCGCCAGTTCCAGCACATTTTCAACGGAATCGGTCAGTCGGCGCTCAATGCCTTGTTTCACTACCAGTCGGTCCACCACAATATCAATATTGTGCTTAATGTTTTTGTCCAGCTTGATTTCTTCCGTCAGTTCATACAGGCTGCCGTCAATGCGTACACGCACATAGCCGCTTCTCTTGGCGCGCTCCAGCACCTTGGCATGTTCACCTTTTCTGCCCCGGACAACCGGCGCCAAAAGCTGGATTTTTGTTCCCTCCGGCAGTGCCATCACCTGATCCACCATCTGGTCCACGCTCTGTTTTGCAATCACTTTCCCGCATTTCGGACAGTGGGGAATTCCGATTCTGGCATACAGCAGACGGAAATAATCATAAATCTCCGTAACGGTTCCCACTGTGGAACGGGGATTCCTGTTTGTGGATTTCTGGTCAATGGAAATGGCCGGCGAAAGTCCGTCGATTCTCTCCACCACCGGTTTCTCCATCTGCCCCAAAAACTGGCGGGCGTAGGAGGACAGGGACTCCATATACCGGCGCTGTCCCTCTGCATATATCGTATCAAAGGCAAGTGAGGACTTACCCGAACCGGACATTCCCGTCAGCACTACCAGCTCGTTTCTCGGAATGTCCACATCAATATTTTTCAAATTATGTTCATTCGCTCCGCGTACCTTGATATATTCCCGCGGACGCATTTTCTTTACTTCTTCCATCCTGCTTCCACCTGTTCGTTTTCTATGAATTTATCGTATTACTCTTTCATTGCCTCAAGGTTTTTCTTGAGTTCAATCATCTTGTCACGCAGTTCTGCCGCCGCCTCAAAGTTCAGGTCTGCCGCCGCTTTCTGCATCTTCTTCTGTACCTCTCCGATCAACTTCTCCAGTTCCTTGCGACTCATGGATTCAGGGTCTTTCTCAAAGCGAACCTCTTCCTCTGCAATCACCTTGGAAATGCTGATTAAATCACGCACGGCTTTCTTAATCGTCTGGGGGGTAATTCCGTGCTCTTCGTTATATTTCTGCTGGATTTCACGTCGTCTGGCAGTCTCGTCCAAAGCCGCCCGCATGGAATCGGTAATGGTATCCGCATACATGACAACGTGCCCCTCCGCATTTCGCGCCGCACGTCCGATGGTCTGAATCAGGGAAGTCTCACTTCTCAAGAATCCTTCCTTGTCGGCGTCCAATATTGCCACCAGCGAAATCTCCGGAATATCCAGTCCCTCACGCAACAGGTTGATTCCCACCAATACATCAAACACATCCAGACGCATATCCCGGATAATCTGCGCACGCTCCAGCGTATCAATATCCGAGTGCAGATATTTGACCCGGATTCCCACCTCTTTCATGTAATCCGTCAAATCCTCCGCCATGCGCTTTGTCAGAGTCGTAATCAGCACCTTATTATGCTTTGCCACCTCTTTGTTGACTTCACCGATCAGGTCGTCAATCTGTCCCTCCACCGGACGCACTTCAATCTCCGGATCTAGGAGTCCGGTTGGACGGATAATCTGCTCCGTGCGGAGCAGTTCGTGGGAAGATTCATAATCGGAAGGCGTCGCCGATACAAACATCATCTGGTCGATATGGGATTCAAACTCCTCAAAATTAAGGGGTCTGTTATCCAGTGCGGAGGGCAGACGGAATCCGTAATCCACCAGTGTGGTCTTTCGGGAACGGTCTCCCGCATACATTCCTCGTATCTGGGGAATCGTCATGTGGGACTCGTCTATAATAATCAGATAATCATCCGGGAAAAAGTCCATCAGTGTCATGGGCGGCGCTCCCGGCGGCATACCGTTTAAGTGACGGGAATAGTTCTCAATGCCGGAGCAGAATCCGGTTTCCCGCAGCATTTCTATGTCAAAATTGGTTCTCTCCGCAATCCGCTGTGCCTCTATGAGCTTATCCTCGCCTTTGAAATATTTAACCCGTTCCTCCATCTCCTTCTCGATATTGTCACACGCAGCTTTGATTTTATCCTGTGAAACCACATAATGGGAAGCCGGGAAAATTGCAATGTGATTCAGTGACGCATGGACTCTGCCGGACAAAGGTTCCACCTCGGCGATTCTGTCAATCTCGTCCCCGAAAAATTCAATCCGTATCAGGTAATCTCCGCCCTGTGCCGGATACACCTCTATCACGTCTCCGTGGACACGGAAACAGCCTCTCTGCAAATCCATATCATTGCGGTTGTACTGAATGTCCACCAGCTCTCTCAGCACCTGGTCGCGGTCTTTAATCATACCCGGACGCAGGGACACAATCATATCCTTGTATTCGTCCGGACTGCCCAGACCGTAAATACAGGATACACTGGCTACCACTATCACGTCCTTACGCTCCGCCAGAGACGCCGTGGCGGACAGGCGCAGCTTGTCAATCTCGTCATTAATCGAGGAATCCTTGGCAATATAAGTATCGGAGGACGGCACATACGCCTCCGGCTGATAATAATCGTAATAGGAAACAAAGTATTCCACCGCATTTTCCGGGAAAAATTCCTTCATTTCACCGTAAAGCTGCCCCGCAAGCGTCTTGTTGTGGGCAATAATCAGGGTCGGCTTATTCAATGCCTGAATGACATTTGCCATGGTAAAGGTCTTACCGGAGCCGGTAACGCCCAACAATGTCTCAAACTGGTTGCCCGCCTTAAATCCTTCCACCAGCTCCGCAATCGCCTGCGGCTGGTCGCCGGTGGGCTTGTATTCTGATACTAATTTAAAGTGATCCATGTGATTACTTCCTTATATCGTGCCTTTTGTCCGTTCCTTCGGACTATTCCTATATTATTGGTACTCACATAGTATATCATTCAACAGAAAAAAAGTACAGAGCAAAATCGAATGTTTGTTCTATACTTTCTTTCTACCAACAACACATATAAAAAAGAAGACTTCTCTATTCCGTCAAAGGAGTGTCCTCCATAGCCGGCTCTGCTGCCACCAAGGGGAAACGCACGCAGGCGGTAAACATATCCGCGTCCGTCTCAATGGTGAATGTTCCACCGCAAGCCTCGGTGAAACTCTGTACAATGGATAATCCAAGGCCGCTTCCCTCCGTGGTACGGGAAGTATCGGCACGTACAAATCTCTCCATAATCTCCGCAGGGTCAAAATCCAAATCCGTGCGGGAAATATTTTTCACTTTTGCCACCGCATATCCATCCTCTGCCAAAAGGGTTACATGCACTCTGGAGCCTTCCAGCGAATACTGCAGGGCATTCACAAACAAATTCTGGAACACCCGGTACAGCCGGTTGCCGTCCGCCTGAATCATCAGAGGTTCCTCTGCAACATGTACTTTAAAGCTAAGACCGCTGCCCTGTATTCTCTCGTCCATATCCGCGAGAGTCTGCCGAATCAGCTTTACAAGGTCAAGAGACGTTTTTTCCACCGGCAGGTTTCCGCTGGTCGCCTTGGATAAATCGAACACATCCTGCACCATATTTTTCAAACGATACGCCTTGTTCTGCAATGCCGCCGCGTATCCTGCTGCCGTTTCCGAAAGTTCCTCCTCACATAGTAAATCGGCATAGTTGATAATCGACGTAAGGGGCGTCTTTAAATCATGTGACACATTTGTCAGAAGTTCTACCCGCATCCGGTTGGAGCGGTTCTTCTGCTCCACCGCATTTTCGATTCCGTTCTCCAGCTCGTTCAAATCCTTTGCCGCGGACGCAAGCAGGGAATTGTCGGGCAACGTAAACTCCGTCGTTTCCTCGCACCTGCTCATCTGTGACAGCCGTTTCATCACCGCTCCCATATCTTTTAACAGTCTGCTCTGTCTCCAGAAGCAGTACAAAAGCACCGCTCCCACAAACAGCATTACCCTGCCTATCCGGGTCAGTATTTTGCGCACCGCAATCTGGATAAACAGCGAGGAGACCGGCAGATAGCACAGCACCCCTCCACACACAAGCAATACCAACGCTGCCACAAGCATACTGAAACAGTAGAACATTGCCCTGCGATACGAATTTTTGCTCTTCACAAAGGTTTTAACGGCATGGCATGCCCTTCCGGGGAGTGAATTCACCAGTACGGCAATACCGTTCTGCCGGATATCCATATAAAACAGATACAACAGACACCCTAACGGAAAATACCCCCAAAGGCGGTCCATGCCCTGAATCCTCACCGTCTGATATTGGGAAAATCCCGCCAAATCCAGCCGGATAATCCCCCAGACTGCCAGCGCCACAACAAGCAGCTTGCCTTCCAGCCATACTTTTGCCGTCAGGTTTCCCCAATCCGCCGCTGCCTTTTTGCCGGCTTTTCCGGTAATCAGGCTCAATATTGCAAATACAAGCCACAGAATGGCATTTCCAAGGCATAGCAGCAGGATTCTGCGGTATTTTGCCGCTCTCCACTGTATCCACTGCATCTTGTTGGAGGTACACTCATCCCGAACAGTTATAACCAGTCGGATATTTGCCGTTCCCTCCCTGTTTGGACGATACTGGGGCGTATAATACTGTGCGGCAGCCTCGTCCGCATTTTGTGCATCCACAGCTTTTCCGAAAAACTGCAGCTTTCCGGTCTCCCCGTCCCAGTAAATACACAGCCGGTTTCCACCCGCCATCACAATGCTTCCTTCATTTTCCGAAAAGAACGGATAGGAAACATTCCATCTCACCACGTCTCTGCCGGGATCGTTGCCTGTTTTCTGAATATAGTAGGCAATATCCTCCCCGGTCTGTGCCGTCAGTTTTTCCAGTTCCGCTACCTGTTTGGCAGAATACTGCTCCGCATAGGCACCTTTTAGCGGGGAGCCAGCGTCGTCTCCCGCGCCGCCGTAACCGACCATTGCCGCATTATAAATCTGTGCCACATACTCCCGGAATTCGGGAAGATAATAAACATCCCCCGACAGTACCGCCGGACCTTCCCGGTACAGGTTTTCAAAGGCTTCCCTTCCCATAATTCCGGTCAAAACCGTCATCGCCAATGCACCCATGGCAATTACCCGGTAACAAAACGCACGTATCTTTTTACTTTTTTTCCAATTTGTATCCAATTCCCCACACCACCTTTAAGTATTCCGGTTCGCTCGGATTGATTTCGATTTTTTCCCGTATGCGCCTGATATGTACCATCACCGTGTTTTCCCCGCTGAATGCAATCGGCTCGTTCCATACGTTTGCATAAATGTCCTCCGCCGAAAAGATATGTCCCGGATGCCGCATGAACAGTTCCATGATCTTGGTCTCCGTTGAGGTGAGTTTTACCGCCTCGCCGTCCACCGTCAGAATATGCGCCGCAAAATTGTAACAGATCCTTCCTACCCGAACCTCGTCATCCGTGGCATTCATGCCTCCCAGCTTCATGTATCTTCTTAACTGGCTTTTCACTCTCGCCACCACTTCCCGGTAGTTGAAAGGCTTCGTGATATAATCGTCGGCACCTATGGACAGACCGAGAATCTTGTCCGTGTCCTCCGACTTGGCAGACATCACGAGAATGGGAATGTTTCTCTTTTCCCGCACCTTCATAATCGTGGAAAATCCATCCAACTTTGGCATCATCACATCCAACAGAATCAGATGAATGTTTTCCCTGACAAGGACATCCAGCGCCTCCTCCCCGTCGTACGCCGTAGTTACCGCAAACCCCTCCTTCTCCAGTTGAATTTTCAGGGTAGCCACTATATCCCTGTCATCATCCACCACTAATATGCGTTCCATTTCCATTTGCTCCACCCTCTGTCACTTTTTGCTGTCGTAAATAAAGTATAACAGTATATTCTTACAAAAAGAAAGCGAAAAACCTTACAATTTTCTTACAAAAAGGGAACCGCTGCCACAGCAACCGTTCCCCTGTTACTTTTCCTGTTACTTCTGCAATCCTATCTGTTCCGCCAGAACTTCTTTTGCCTTTTCCAACTGGTTGTCATAATGGTCCTCTGTATTGTAATAGGTCTCGCCGTCAAATTCGCACACTACGTCCGGCTCGATACCGATACCGTGGATATTGGTCCCGTTCGGTGTGTAATAGCTGCTGACCGTCACCTTGACTGCCGAACCGTCGGTGAAAGGTATAATCTGCTGTACAATTCCCTTGCCAAAGGTGGTTGTACCCACCAGTGTTGCCTTTCCGTAGTCTTTGATGGCGCCGGACAATACCTCGGAAGCGCTGGCGGAGTTGCCATCCACCAGTACCACCATGGGCACCTGCAATTCCATTTTGCCGTCAGAGGTGTAATCCCTGCGGTTGCCGTTTTTATCCTCCGTGTAAACCACAAGTCCCTTGGGCAGCATCATTCCGGCAATCTGTACGACCGCATCCAGATTTCCGCCGGGGTTTCCTCTAAGGTCCAGAATCAGTCCCTTCATACCGGAACCCTTCACCGTGGCAAGCGCATCCGCAAACTGGTCTACCGTTACATCATCAAACTCCACAATCTGGATATAACCCATATCGTTTTCCAGCATTTCGTAATTCACGGTAGGACTTTCCACTTTTCTGCGCGTCACCGTAACCTCCAGATAATCGCTTTCTCCCTCGCGGAAAATAGTCAGCGTCACCTCTGTTCCTTCCTCGCCCTTAATCAGGGAAACCGCTTCCGTAAGACCGTATCCGTAAACGGAGGTACCGTCCACCTCCACGATAATATCGTTGGCACGCAATCCTGCCTCCTCCGCCGGAGCGCCTTCGATAATACCGGTAATCCGGGGCAGAGAGGTCGTTGTGTCCAAACCTACATAGGCCCCTATTCCGTAATAGACGCCCTCACTCTGATTCATGAGATTTTCCAGCTCTTCCGCTGTATAGTACTCCGAATATGGGTCCTGCAGGGATTGTAACATTCCTTTATATAATCCGTCATCCAGTTCCTCCGGATCTACCTCATGAAGATAGAAATACTGGTCAATGGTGCTTTCCAGCATCTGCAATTTGTCCACAACCTGCGGGGTAATTGCAGAATCTTCACTGTAAACCGTTTCGTTGTTTGTCTTTCCCAGTCCCAGATAATTGACTGAAAGATATACCGTGCATACGATAAACAGCGTACCCAAAAGTCCCAAAAGAAAGCCCTTGACAAAAAAACTGCTTTCTTTTTTTTGTTGTTCTTCCATATCCATCCGCTCAAACTCTCCTTCCATCCGGCTTTCACAGATTCTTATTGTGATAAATAGTTCCAGGGAGATACATACGCACCGTCCTTACGGACGCTAAAGTGCAGATGATTTCCCGTGGAGCGCCCCGTGGAGCCTACCGCCGCAATGGTTTCTCCCCTTGCGACCACATCATCTTTTTTCACATACAGCGATGACGCATGCATGTAAATGGTATATAACCCGTCCCCGTGGTCTATCATGACATAATTTCCCATGGAGCCGCTGTAAGTAGCCGCCACCACCACGCCGTCATACGCCGCATAGATGGCAGTTCCCTTGGGAGATGCAAAATCTACGCCGTTGTGGAACTGCTCCACTCCCAGCGTAGGGTGAATACGCATTCCGTAATCATCCGAAATTCTCGTATAGGACGCCAGCGGAAATTTGAAAACGCCTCCGTCATAGGTAAGCACTTTGCCGCTGCTCTCCAGCAGCCTTTTCCTTTCCGCGGCTATCGCCGCTTCCAGTGCTTCTATCTCCGCATTCTGCGCTTTTATCTCTTCCTCGTATTCCTTGATTGCCTGCTCTTTATTGCCAATATCCGTCTCGTAGGAGACAATATCCTGATTTTTCTGTGTGATAAGAGCCTCTAAATTGCTCTGCTCTGTCTCCACTCCGGCTTTCGCCTCGTTTAAAATTTCTCTCTCCGCCTCAAGCTCCGCCTTGCACAGCTCAATCAACTGACGGTTCTCCCGGAATTCCTCCCACATCTGTCTGTCATATGCCATAACCTTTTCCATGTAGTCCGCCCGGTTGAGGAAATCGCCGAAATCCTTGGATTTTAAAATCATTTCCGTAAAAGAGGGATCCCCCTTCTCATACATCAATCTTATGCGTGCAATCATGGATTCTTGCTGGTTTTCTTCTTTTTGCAACGCCTTTTCCAGTTCCTCTTCCGTCCGCGCAATCTCCTCTTCCTTATTGGAAATCTTGCTTTTCAGGTCTGCAATATTCTGCTCTATCTTCTCCAAATCCTTGTCGAGCTGCGCCACATAACCTTTCAGGTTATCCTTCTTGGTTTCCAGCTCCTTCTTTATCTTCTGGAGGTCGCTGACACTGTTTTGCAGTTCTTTTTTCTCTTTCTCTGCCTGAGAAAGCTGATCCTGCTTTTCCTTGATACTGTCAGATGTTATGGAAGACAGGCTTGTCGCCTCTGCATCCGCAGGCGTCAGGAAAACCAGCAGCAGACAAACTGCCAGACACACCCAAATATGCTTTTTCTTCATACACTCCCTGCTCCCACACAAACGGCATCTCCTCAAACGGTGCATTACCGTGCCTTATACATGGAGATGTTTTCTTACGGTACTGATACTTCCCAAAAATCCGATTCCCACACCCACAATCAATGACACAGGTGTCAGGAAATGGAATACCTCCCTCACGGTCAGGAAATTCAAAAATCCGCTGAGAATGGCAAATCTTGCCACCACATAATTCAGGGCGTAATTATACAAAATATGAATCAGCCACAGCGGAATACCCGCACCAATCAGTCCTATCAGCATACCTTCCAGCACAAAGGGTGCACGGACGAAGAAATCCGTCGCCCCGATATATTTCATAATATTAATCTCCTCCTTACGGACAGAGATACCGATTGCCACGGTATTGCTAATCAGGAAAATGCTGACCGCCAGCAATATGATAATGATTCCCATGGAAATATAGGCAATCAGGAGGTTCACTCCGCTCAAGGTGCTCGCCGTCATCTCCGAGTAATTAACCTTTCTCACCTCCGGGATGGACTGCAGCCATGTAACCAGTGCATCCTGCATGGACACGTCGCTTAAATAAATTTCGTAATTGTCCTCTCCCTGCAAAGGATTCTCCGGGAATCCCACTGCATAATCCTCTCCGAAGTAATCCGGTCCGAAGGTTGCCCATACCTCATCATCGGACTGGAATTTTACATCCGATACTTCCACGCGGCTTGCAATCAACTGTCCGATTTCCTCAATCCTCTGGTCTGAAGGCACCTGTCCCTCCGCATGGCTTTCACAGCCGTCGCCTTCACTGTGAAAAAACACTGTGACGGAGACGCCTTCCTCCGCCGTTTTCAGGATATTCTGAAAGTTTGCAAGAATTGCATAAAACAAACCGAACAAAAACAGGCACGCCGAAATCGTGGCAATGGACGCCAGCGAATACCATTTGTTCCGGAAAATATTGGCAAATCCCTGCTTGATTGTATAAAATAATGTACTAATCTTCATCGATATAACCGCCCTTCTCCTCGTCGCTGACAATCACACCTTTTTTCATGGTGACAACGCGCTTCTGCATGGCGTTGACAATTTCCCTGTTATGGGTAACTACCACGACCGTGGTTCCGCTCTCGTTGATTTCCTCCAACAACTTCATGATTTCCCATGAGTTTTTGGGGTCGAGATTACCGGTCGGCTCGTCTGCCAGCAAAATGGACGGATTATTTACCAGCGCTCTTGCCAGTGCGACTCTCTGCTGCTCGCCGCCGGACAACTGCTTGGTTTTTGCCTTGTATTTGCCTGCCAGTCCTACCGTGGCAAGCATTGCCGGCACGTTTCTGCGGATTTCATTGACGGGAGTCTCCACAATTCTCTGGGCAAATGCCACATTTTCATAAACATTCCTGTCGTTTAACAGACGGAAGTCCTGAAACACCACGCCAAGATTACGCCGGAACTTGGGAATCTGGCGGTGGCGCAGCTTTGCAAGGTCATTTCCCATAACATAAACACTGCCGCTGGTAGCCGTAAGCTCCCGCAGCAGAAGTTTAATGAGAGTGGATTTACCGGAACCGCTGTCTCCCACAATAAATACAAATTCTCCCTTTCCGATATGAAGAGTAATTCCGTTAATTGCCGGGGAACTGCTGGAGTAGGACTTACTCACATTATCCAAAAAGATAATGCCCTCTTCCTCCACCATTTTTTCCCTTTTTCGTCTTAAAAATTCTTTATTTGCCATAATGTCCTTCCACCAATCTCTCGTGTATCCTACAACCCTATAAACGATAATTAATACTCATAGGTTTCCATGTATTTCATATATTTTACCACCATAAGAGCAATCTTGAACGTAATGGCATCCTCAAAAACCCGCAAATCCAGCCCGGTACTCTTCTGCAACTTATCCAGCCGGTACACCAGCGTATTGCGGTGAATAAAAAGCTGTCTTGAGGTTTCCGATACATTCAGACTGTTCTCAAAGAACTTGTGGATGGTTGTCAGAGTCTCCTCGTCAAACTCATCCGGGCTCTTTCCGCCGAATATTTCACGGATAAACATTTTGCACAGGGGGATGGGAAGCTGATAAATCAGTCGTCCGATTCCTAATTCGCTGTACGCAATAATATCCCTGTCGTCAAAGAAAATCTTGCCCACATCCAGCGCCATCTTTGCCTCTTTGTAAGAGCGACTCACCTCTTTGATTTCGTGAACAATTGTTCCGTATGCAATGCGGAGCTGTTTGATTCCTTCCTTCTGCAGATAACCCTCAAGTCCTTTCGCCTGCTTGTCAATCTCGCGGTTGCCCTCGGAATCTGCCAGTTCTTTTACTACTATAACATTATTTTCATCCACTGCGGTGATGAAATCTTTGCTTGTATTTCCAAAATGTGCACGCGTCAGCTCCAGCGCATTGTTGTCCTTTCCGTTGTCGGACTCCACAATCAGAACCACGCGGGGAACATCCGTCTGAATATGCAGCTTCTTGGAACGGTTGTAAATATCCACCAAAAGCAGATTGTCCAGCAGCAGGTTCTTGATAAAGTTATCCTTATCAAAACGCTCCTTGTAAGCGACAAGCAGATTCTGAATCTGGAATGCCACCATCTTGCCAATCATGTAGACGTCCTCGCCGGCGCCGCCCGCAATCAGAATATATTCCAACTGCTGTTCATCAAAAATCTTAAAATACTGGTAGCCCTGAATCTCCTGTGAGTCCGCCGGGGAGGAAGCAAATTCCACCGCCGCCTTGGAGCAGTTGCTCATATCCATGGTTGCTGCCACTTCCTTGCCGTCAGCATCCATCACGGACAGCTCCACCCTTGCAATTCCTTTTAATCCTTCAATCGTATTCTGCAAAATCTGGTTTGAAATCATATTCTCCCGCTCCTTTGACTCTCCGGTTCCAATTCAATGCAATAAAAACAGTATATAACAAATTTACAAAAATTTCTACCAAAAAGCAATAGTTTTTTATGCACTTTTTCTCAAATAAAAAGTTACTAAAAAAGAGACCCGGAAATCTGTTCCGAATCTCTTTTCTTTTCCTGTGCACTATTAAATTCTCACGTCCAGATTGGCTCCGATATCCGGATTTACGCTCCGCTCCATGGCTGCCGCGTCCATCACCTGCACCAGACTGCTGCCCAGTGCTTCCTCGGTATCCAGTGCCTTACCCAGCACCGCAATGCTCACATCCGTCTGCAAAGAATTCTGTGCCATACTCATTGATAATGCTGCAATATCCATGTGTCACCACTCCTTTCCAAACCGTGTCATGCCTCGCAACTTTGAACCGTCTATTTGATTCTGCGGATTACCTTTTCCGTAATCTCAATTCTTCCTGCTTTCAAAAGGTTTCCCACAGCTCTCTTAAACTCGTTTTTGCTCATGCCGGTTTCCCGCTTGATAATTTCCGGGGATACCTTGTCGTTAAAAGGCAGCACGCCGTCATAGCTGTCAATGACTTTCATGACCTCCTCGGCGTCCTTTCCAATCTGAAGATATGCCTTCTCCCGGATGCTGAGATTTAACTTGCCGTCCTCATGCACCTTTGTGACTCTCGCCTGAATGTCCTGTCCGATTTCCGCCTTGCCGTACAGCTCCTTCTTGGGAATCAGTGCGGAAAATACATTGTCCACCGCCACAAACGCACCAAAGTTATCGCTAATCTGGTAAACGCGTCCCCTGACCTGATCTCCGGTGTGATAGGGGCTGTCCGTTCTCAGGTTTTCATAGACATTCATGGTTGCGCAAAGTCTGCCGCTCTTGTCAATGTAGAGTGACACCAGTACCTTATCGCCTTCCCGAACCCGTTTCGTCTGCTGTTTAAAAGGAAGAAACAAATCCTTTTCCAGACCCCAGTCCAAGAATGCGCCGAATTTGCCCACCTGTGCCACGGTGAGTTCCGCCACCTGTCCCATCATCAACTTCGGTGTGTTCACGGTGGCAATCATTCGGTCATCCGAGTCACGGTACAAAAACACTTCCACCGTGTCCCCGATTTCACTGCCCTGCGGCACCTGCTTTGCCGGCAGCAAAACTCTTTCCTCCTGATGTTCCTTGGACGGAGACAGATAAACACCGAACTCCACTTTTTTCACTATCGTAAGAATCTGTTTTTCTCCCAGCTTCAACATGAGACCGTCACGGCTCCTTTCGCAAAAATTCAACGGCTGCATGGGTATTTCCTTCTGCATCTGCCAGATTGATAACGCATCTGCCCGGTTCTACCGACACATAGGGGTACAGCACATCATCCAGAAACGACTGCTTCTTATACTCTGCCCGCAGCTGTGCCACCGCAAAATCCTCCGGCAGAAATTCCATTGCGATACTCACATACTGACCATTGTTCACATGGTGGTTGGTATCTAAATGGTGTTTTTTAATAACAATGGGCTCTCTCTCCTCACCGCCTGCCGGTATGGCAATCTTGCGCGGCGCATAGTCCATGGGAAGTTTTTCGCCCAGCTGATAACTTTCCAGTATTTTGGAGGTAGGCATATCCGGTTTCCCGGTCTTTAAATTCAGCAGACACCACAAAGAGTTTGCCACTGCAAGGGTTTCGCCCTCCATGGACTGCATCACAAAGTTACGATATCCCAAAAATCCTTTAAATCCATACGGTATGGTTCCAATCTTTACTTTTTCGCAGACATCCGGATAACGGTTTACCACAATCTGCCATGACGACAATGCCCACACCATGTGAATGTCCTGCATATAGCCCACTCCCACTCCCAAGTCCTCGGACTGGAAAGTGGAACAATCCTGAAAGTAATTCAAGAGAGACGCCATGGTCAGCTTTCCGTCGCTGTCAGACTCGCTGTAGCGAATCCGGCTCTCAAATGTGTACATTTTTTTCCTCATTTCTGCGCACGTTCTTTGCGCATAGCGAGTTTGTGTCAAGTGCACGCAGACACAAATCTCGTTGCCTCCAAATTCTGTTTCGCTTATGTACGCGTATTTTTATACAATCAACTGCCAGATCATCAGTCCAATCCAGACCAGACAGTACAGTATCATTCCAAGGTTGAGAATCACGGTACTGAATCTCTTTTTCCTGGGAATAACCACCTCTCCCGGCTCCACCGTGAATTTCTTGCGGAACACGATAAACAGCACAATACCGGTAATCACAACGGCGAATACCACAAATACAAATACCATATACAGAATCCATACCGGCAGATTTGACATTATCGCATCCATGACTGCATTCGGGTCACCGGACGCCGCTGCTTCCATATACTCATCCAGATTCAGCGCCTTTACCAGGGACAATCCGATTACGCTTCCCACAAAGTTCACAATCATGTGGATTCCGATGGTATATTTTAACTTTCCGGTTTTTACATAAAGGAATGCAAGGAACATTCCCATCAGAAACGCATAGGCAAACTGGTTCAGATTTCCATGGAACAGTCCGAACATCAGACCGGACAAAACAATGGAAACTCCCTGTCCGTAGCGCACTGTAGAGTCCACAATCAGTTTACGGAAAATAAATTCTTCCGCAAACGGCGCTGCAATCACGGTATATAGAACCGTCAGAAGCATATTGGTGTCGCCCACCGCCGACAAAAGCACATTGTCCACCGCACCGCCTTTTACAAAGCCAATCAATGTGGTAATGACAGTTCCCACCAGATTGCCCAGAATCATCAGGCAGTAGCACATCATAACGGCAAGCAGGAACTGTCCCACTTTCATGGAGTGCTGCTCCGGTGCCTTGGCGGGCACATTCTTTTTCATCAGTAAAATGATTAACGGCATACCAACCGCATAAATCGGTACAAAACTAAGAACAAACAAAACTACGTTGGGGTTCTCCAGCCACTCCGGTTTCAGCCATGCCAACAGTGCCTGCAATCCAATCTGCAACACAAACAGCGCCGCCACACCAACCAGATAACACAACCCAATCTTTGAAAAATGCTTCTTCGCTACTTTTAATTCTTCCATCACTGCTCTCCCTCTTTTTGTACTTTACAACAACCCTTATCATCTTCATTATACTCACAATCCCCCATTTCCACAAGGGATTATATTGTTCTGCTCCACTTAAACGATATTGCCCTGCTCCACCCAAACTTTCCCTGTCACATCTTACCCTTTTCCCGATGCGAAGCAAATATTTCCAACGAAGTTCCTTAAAAAACGTCGGTACTAAGATTTTCGGAGCAACAGCGAACGAAAATCTGTATGTACCGCTACGTTTTTTGCGGAGTGAAAGCGTAACTGAGTGGAAATATTTGCGCCCGCATCGCAAAGGTAAAATCCACCCGCATTTTGTGTCAAAAAAAATCCCAGAAGAAAACTTCTAGGATTCCTAAGCAGGGCTACAAGGATTCGAACCTTGAAATGACGGAGTCAGAGTCCGTTGCCTTACCGTTTGGCGATAGCCCTATTTCGTATTACTTGATGTATTATACATGAAGTATTTCCATTTTGCAATACCTAATTTCATTTTTTTGCAAATTTTCAGAACAAAAAATACAATTCTGATGGATTCCCGTTAAAACGTGCGCCCGCCGGGCGTGCAAAAAAGAACGCCGCACAACCATCCGGCTGCGCAGCGTTCCTTCTATTATATAAAAGGAAAAGTATTGGGTGTCGTAATTACACTTCGAAAATCAAATCACCATAGGTAGGCATCGGCCATACGCTCTTGTCCACCATCATCTCCAGTGCGTCTACCGGGCTTCTCAAAGCCTCCATATCCGCAAAGACTTCATCCTTAAAGAAGAATGCAAGCTCTTTCTGGTTTTCGATGGTTGCAGCTTTTGCCGCTGCTGCCTCCAGAGCAACCAGTGCTTTCTTAGCCTCTGCCAGTTTTGCGGAAACCGCTGCCAGCTCCTCGGACTGTACCGTTGCGTCAGCGCCTGCTTCTTTCACGGTGATAACGGTATCTGCAAGAGACTTGGTATATTTGATTACTGCGGGAAGAATCTGTTTCTTTGCCATATCTATCATGGTCAGAGCCTCGATATTGATGGTCTTGGAATAGGTTTCATACAAAACCTCTTCACGGGAAACCAGTTCCGCCTTGGTAAAGATACCGAATTTTTCAAACAGCTTGATGGATTTCTCGGTTGTCAAAGTTGCGGATGCCTCCACCATGGACTTGATGTTGGGAAGTCCACGTCTTTCAGCTTCCACTACCCACTCATCCGAGTAACCGTTTCCGTTGAAAATAATTCTCTGATGCTCGGTCAGATATTTCTTAATCAAATCATGTACGGCAATATCGAAGTTTCCGGCTTCCTTTGCGGGCTCCAGAATATCGGCTGCCTCGCAGAATGCCTCTGCTACGATTGCGTTCAAAGTGGTGTTCGGGCTTCCGATGGAATCCGCACTGCCAACCATACGGAACTCAAACTTGTTGCCGGTGAATGCAAAAGGTGAGGTTCTGTTACGGTCTGTTGCATCTTTGTTCAAATCAGGCAGGGTTGACACACCTGTCATAAGTTTTCCACCCTGAATGGAATGGGTTGCTTCTCCGGTCTCTACCAGCTGTCTTACAACATCCTCAAGCTGTTCGCCAAGGAACACGGAGATAATTGCAGGGGGTGCCTCGTTTGCGCCAAGTCTGTGGTCGTTTCCTACGTCGGAAGCACTCTGACGAAGCAGGTCTGCGTGAATATCAACTGCCTTCAGGATACAAGCCAGCACCAGAAGGAACTGGATGTTCTCGTTGGGGGTATCGCCGGGATCCAACAGGTTCACACCGTTATCCGTTCCCAGTGACCAGTTATTGTGCTTACCGGAACCGTTCACTCCGGCAAAAGGTTTTTCATGAAGCAGACAGGTCATTCCATGACGTCCTGCCACCTTTTTCATGGTTTCCATTACCAGCTGGTTGTGGTCTACTGCGATATTTGCTGTCTCATAAATGGGTGCCAGCTCATGCTGTGCAGGTGCAACCTCGTTGTGCTGGGTCTTGGCTGTAACGCCCAGTTTCCACAATTCGATGTTCAAATCCTTCATGAAGGAGCCGACTCTTTCACGGATGGTTCCGAAGTAGTGATCCTCCAGCTCCTGTCCCTTGGGAGCGGGTGCACCGAACAGGGTACGTCCGGCAAAAATCAAATCTTCACGTTTCAAGTATTTCTCTCTGTCTACCAAAAAATATTCCTGCTCCGGACCAACGCTTGCAACAACCTTGGTTGCATCGGTGTTGCCGAACAGTCTTACAATACGAAGTGCCTGCTCGCTGATTGCCTCCATGGAACGAAGGAGCGGTGTTTTCTTATCCAACGCCTCACCCTTGTAAGAGCAGAATGCGGTGGGAATGCAAAGAATTACGCCGGTAGCGTCTTCTTTCAAAAAAGCAGGTGAGGTAATATCCCATGCGGTATAGCCTCTTGCCTCAAAGGTGGCGCGCAGACCGCCGGAGGGGAATGAGGAGGCATCCGGTTCACCTTTTATCAGTTCCTTGCCGGAAAACTCCATCAGCATTTTGCCTTCCTCATCCGGATGGGTTACAAACGCATCATGCTTCTCTGCAGTAATACCGGTCAAAGGCTGGAACCAGTGAGTATAATGGGTAGCGCCGTTCTCGACTGCCCAGTCCTTCATCGCTTTTGCTACCACGTCAGCGGTTGCAAGAGATAACTCGCCGCCCTGATCCATGATTTTCTTAACCTCTTTGTATACATTCTTGGGCAGTCTCTCTTTCATCTTACCAAGAGTGAATACTTTGCTGGCAAAAATCTCTTCCACGTTTAATACTTCGCTCATCTACTTTTCCTCCTTGTTTCTCAATATTTTTCAAACAAAAAAGGCGCTACACTCCCTGTGTAAACGCCTTCGTTTCTCTTGAAAAAATATTAATTTGTGAGGATTGCTCCTCTATGGCTCATTACTATACAACATAATTTTTTTGATTGCAAGTACTTTTTTAAAAAATTTTTTGATAATTTTTTCGCCCGCCTTATACCTCAAAAAGTAAATCCGCATAGGTCGGGAACGGCCAGAACTGTTTATCCACCAGTTTTTCCAGTTCGTCCGCCGGTTTTCTCAGTTCATTCATTGCCACCATAACCTTGTCATGATAGCAGAATGCCTGCTCTTTTCCTCTGGGCATGGCAGAGGCTTTCTTTTCCTCTTCCAACAGCGCTTCTTCCGCTCTCTCCATCTCCGTCAGCTTATCCGTAACCTGTTTGAGCATTCTCGCCGGCACATAGGTGTCTCCGCCGGCTTCCTTGATTGCAAGAACGGAATCTGCCAGCGTCTTGCTGTATTTCATTACCGCAGGAATAATCTGCTTATTTGCCATATCTATCATGGTAAGTGCTTCAATGTTGATGGTCTTGGCATAGGTCTCGTAGAGAACCTCCGCACGGGAGCGAAGCTCCGCCTCCGTGAAAATGCCAAACTTTTCAAACAGATGGATTGCCTTGGGTGTTGTGAGGGTATCCACCGCATCCACCATGGAAGGAATATTGGGCAGTCCTCTTCTTGCCGCCTCTTCTTCCCACTCCTTGGCATAGCCGTTGCCGTTGAAAATAATGCGCTGATGCTCGGTCATGTACTCCTTAATCAGGTCATGCACAGCCATATCGAAATCTGCCGCACCCTCCAGTCTGTCCGCCGCTTCGCAGAAAGCCTCCGCTACAATGGCATTCAGGGTGGTGTTGGGGCTTCCGATGGAATCTTCGCTTCCCACCATACGGAATTCAAATTTATTTCCCGTAAAAGCAAACGGCGAGGTACGGTTTCTGTCCGTTGCATCCTTTACAAAATCAGGCAGGGTCGACACACCGGTGCGCAATACGCCTCCCTCTTTCAAAGAATCCGCCTTACCGGTTTCCACAAGCTGCGCCACTACGTCCTCCAACTGCTCTCCCAAGAAAATGGAGATGATTGCCGGAGGCGCCTCATAGCCGCCGAGTCTGTGGTCGTTGCCCACGTTGGACGCACTCTGGCGGAGCAGATCCGCATGGGTGTCCACCGCTTTCATGATACATGCCAGCACTAACAAAAACTGGATATTTTCATTGGGAGTCTGTCCGGGCTCCAAAAGATTCACACCGTTGTCCGTGGTGATGGACCAGTTGTTATGTTTACCGGAGCCGTTGACGCCGGCAAAAGGCTTCTCATGCAACATACAGCGCAGACCGTGTTTGCCTGCCACACGTTTTAATGTCTCCATCACAAGCTGATTGTGGTCTACCGCCACATTGGCGGATTCGTAAATCGGTGCGACCTCATGCTGTGCGGGTGCCGCCTCATTGTGCTGGGTCTTGGAAGTAACACCCAGCTTCCACAATTCCACATTTACGTCGTGCATAAATCCGCCGATACGCTCCCGGATAACACCAAAATAATGGTCATCCATCTCCTGTCCTTTCGGAGCGGGTGCGCCGTACAACGTTCTGCCGGCAAATATAATATCTTCCCGTTTCAGGGCTTTTGCGGAATCCACCAAAAAATACTCCTGTTCTGCGCCCACGGAGGGCAGTACCTTGGTCGCTTCCGTGTTGCCAAACAGACGGACAATACGAATCGCCTGTTTGCTCAGAGCCTCCATGGAACGAAGCAGGGGAGTTTTCTTATCCAGCGCCTCGCCTTTATAAGAACAAAATGCAGTAGGGATGCAAAGGGTCGGTCCGGTTGCCGTTTCTTTGATAAAGGCAGGGGAGGTAATATCCCATGTGGTATAACCTCTCGCCTCAAAGGTTGCCCGCAGTCCGCCGGAAGGGAAAGAAGAAGCGTCCGGCTCTCCCTTAATCAGTTCCTTGCCGGAAAATTCCATAATCATTCGTCCGTCTTCGTCCGGATGGGTCACAAAAGCGTCGTGTTTCTCTGCCGTAATTCCTGTCAGAGGCTGGAACCAGTGGGTGTAATGCGTCGCGCCATTCTCAATCGCCCAATCCTTCATAGCTGCCGCAACCACATCTGCCGTTCCCAGAGAAAGCTCACCGCCCTGATCCATGACCTTTTTCACTTCTTTATAAGTGCTCTTGGGGAGTCTCTCTTTCATTTTACCAAGGGTAAATACCTTGCTGGCAAAAAGTTTCTCTACATTCAATTCCTCGCACATGTCCCTACTTTCCTTCCATCTACTATAGGTTTACTATCCTGTATAGTTTACAACATGTGCGTTATAGTGGTCAATGTTTATTTTCCCGCAGGCCTATGTTTCTTTCTCACAGTGCACGGTTCCTTTTCCCACAGTTCTCCACTTCTTATCTCACAAATCAATATTTCTTTTCCTACACTTTCCGTTTTCCGGACGCACGCAAATATTTCCGCGAAGTTCCTTAAAAAACGTCGGTACTAGGATTTTCGGAGCGCAATCGAACGAAAATCCATATGTACCGCTACGTTTTTTACGGAGCGAGAGCGTAACTGAGCGGGAATATTTGTGGATGCGTCCGTATAAATGCGAACTGTAAAGAATCAATAATTTTACTCTTTATTTTACAACTTATTTTGTACTCTCTCTGACACGCAATAAGTCATAATGCTCCGGCGCAACAGACAACTTTATCCACAGCACCTGCTTCGGGTGGGGTGCGCTATCCACACTTTCCCCCTCCTCATTGTACATTGCCTCCACCGCAACCGGCACATTCGTGCCGTCCGGCTTCATAATCTCTATGGAATCTCCCACGCAGAATTTATTGCGCTGTTCAATGCGGCACAGCATGTCTGCCTTGTCCAATCCCTCCGGCAAAGTCTGCCAGATACTTTCAGCCGATGCAACCGCCTCCACAATTCCCAGATAGATATATTCGTTCACATAAGTATTGTTGTCATAAATCTGGGTATTCTCATCCGGCTTTCCAAAATAGAATCCGGTGGTAAACTGTCTGTACGTGCATTTTGATATTTCTGCTTTATACCAGTCCATATTGGCACGGTATTTTTCGTGGCTCTCGAAATAATCGTCAATGGCTTTTCGGTAGGTTCGCGCAACCGTCGCCACATAGAGCGCTGTTTTCATGCGTCCCTCGATTTTCAGGCTGTCGATTCCTGCCTCCACCAATTCCGGTATATGTTCAATCATGCACAAATCCTTGGAATTGAAAATATAGGTTCCCCGCTCATTTTCATAAACCGGCAGATACTCTCCGGGTCTACTCTCCTCCACCACCGCATATTTCCAGCGGCAGGGATGGGTACAGGCGCCCCGGTTAGCGTCCCTCCCGGTAAAATAATTACTCAAAAGGCACCTTCCCGAATAGGAAATACACATGGCACCGTGCACAAAACTCTCAATTTCCATTTCCTCCGGGATATGCTCCCTGATGGTGCGAATCTCCGCAAGGGAAAGCTCTCTGGCTGACACTACCCGCTTTGCTCCCTGTTTCCACCAGAAAAGGTAGGTCTGGTAGTTGGTATTATTCGCCTGTGTGGAGATGTGGATTTCCACCTGCGGCCACACTTCCTTCGCTATGGTGAACATTCCGGGGTCGGAAATGATAAGGGCGTCCGCTGTCTCCGGTTTCATGTCCCGAAGCTCGGCAAAATATTTTCCCGCAGCTTCCAAATCATAGTTATGTGCCAGAATATTGGCGGTCACATATACCTTTACCCCATGGGCATGGGCGAAAGCGATTCCTTCCGCCATCTCCTCCATGGAGAAATTTTTGGCTTTTGCGCGCAGACCGAATGCCTCGCCGCCGATATACACGGCATCCGCTCCAAATATCACCGCCGTTTTCAAAACTTCCAGACTGCTCGCCGGTATGAGAAGTTCCGGCTTTCTGTGTATCGTGTTCTGTTCCATAAGGATTCTCCCAAAATTATTTCTTCTTTGTGCTGAGTGTCACACCGTCTCCCACCGGCAAAATCACGGTTTCCAAGTCGGGATGATGTTTCAGTTCGTACAGATAATCTCTCATTCGCGCATGGATGGTGCGGTTACGGCGTGTCACAGCGAACCTTGATTCAATAATGTCTCCGTCCTGCAAAACGTTATCCGAAACAAGCAGTCCTCCCGGAGAAAGCAGCCGCAGAATGTCCGGCAGAAAATGAATGTACTGGCCCTTCGCCGCATCCATGAAAATCATATCGTAGGAGCCGTCCAGCTGTTGCAGGATTTCTGTTGCATCCCCCTCCAACAATGTGATTTTTTCTTCCCTGTTCGCCCGCTTAAAGTTTTTTTTCGCAATGGGAATCCGCTTCTCGTATTTTTCAATGGTGGTAATATGGCAGTCATCCGGCCCGTATTCACTCATCAACAACGCAGAAAAGCCGATAGCTGTCCCGACTTCCAGGATATTCTTCGGCTTTGCATAGGCTAAGAGAAATTTCAACAGGCTCTGCATGGACTTCCGCACAATGGGAACCTGCGTCTCTATGGCATATTTTTCAATTTCATTTAAAAAAGGAGTGTTGCCTTTATCCAGAGAATCGATAAAGGCAGACATTCTCTCATCTACTATCATCTGTACCCCTACTCTTCGCTTCCCACTACATCATCACTGACCTGCGGAGTATCCGCACCGATTAAGTCCGCCGCAGTCCCGGTGCCGTTGTCCTCTGTGTCCGTACCGGTTTCCGCAGAGGTTTCCGTCATAGCCTTCATCATTTCTTCCGCCGTCATGGCAGTGCTTAATTCAAACACACCCGGTTTTACATCTTTGCGGTATTCCGAGAAGAGATATTGCAGTGCAAACAATCTTGCATCTTTTACAAGTCCCTTGTTCTGGAAAAGTTTTCCGATTTCCGTGGGTGACATATCCTTGGTTACTTCCACCGTAACGGTTCTGCCCTCGCCGCTTGATACTGCAGGCTCCGTAAAAATCCGGTACCCGTAGTCATAACAAAAGCTGGCGCCGCGATAAATCAAATAGACTACCACTATCGTGGCAAGCACTTTCAGGATGGTTTCCACCACTGCACTTATGATACTTTCTGTTTTCATGCGTTTCACTTCCCTCGTCATTCAAAATGCAGTGCTTCCGTCAGGCGCAGGTTAATATCCTGCATCATTCTGCAAAACGCAAGCTCTGCCGCCAGGAAATCCGATACCATGGGATTCTCTCTCAAATCGGCATATTCCTTTCCAAGCTGTGACAGTTTTTCAAATACATTTTCCTCGCTGGTCTGCAACTCGAAATTCTTCTTCCGGTATTCGTCAATCTGTGCCTTTAACTCTGGGTACTGATTGACACGGTTACGCTGTTTGTCGTACTCCCTGTATTCCGCGGAATCCAAAATAGCGCCTACCAGTCTGTCCAATGCAATATCAATCGTGTTCATATTGTATCATTTCCCTTTTTGTTATGCAAATATAACCTGTCTTTTCGTTTCCACCCATGGCGGTTTCGCCAATGCCATGCCAAAACACGCCTTCTGCACATTGCTTTATTTACACTTCCATAATGATGGGCAGAATCATAGGTCTTCTCTTCGTCTTTTTCCAGACAAAATCGCTTAACACATCTTTTGTCGTGGTTTTTAACTTGCCCCAGTCCGTAATTCCTCTATCGAGGCACGCCTGCACAGCTTCGTCCACCGTAATACGCGCATCTTCCAAAAGTTCATCGGACTCCCGGACATATACAAATCCGCGGGAAACAATATCGGGACCTGCTGCTAATTGTCCGCTCACGCGGTCAAGACTCATGACTACGATAATGATACCGTCCTCTGCCAGATTCTGGCGGTCACGCAGCACCACATTTCCCACATCACCGACGCCGAGACCGTCCACCAGAATAGCGCCCACCGGCACTTTTCCGGTTACTTTTGCGCTCTCCTCATCCACCTCTATCACGTCACCGGAGGACAGGATAAAAATATTGTCCTTATCGATTCCAAGGCTCTCCGCAATCTTCGCCTGTGCTTTTAAGTGTTTGTATTCCCCGTGAACCGGGATTGCATACTTGGGATGAATCAGGGTGTAAATCAGCTTAATCTCTTCCTGACAGGCATGTCCGGAGACATGTGCATCCTGGAAAATGACATCCGCACCCTTTCTCAGCAGTTCGTTAATAATCTTTGTGACCGATTTTTCATTGCCCGGAATGGGATTGGATGAAAAAATAACGGTGTCCCCGGGGCCAATGGTAATTTTGCGGTGCATATTGTTTGCCATACGGCTGAGCGCCGCCATGCTCTCGCCCTGACTTCCCGTGGTGATAATCACCTGCTTTTCATCCGGGTAGTTCTTAATCTGGTCTAAATCCACCAGTGTGTTGTCTGGAATCTGAATACACTCCAGATTTCTCGCCGTCTCAATGATATTGACCATGCTGCGGCCTTCCACACACACCTTCCGTCCGAATTTATAAGCAGTGTTGATAATCTGCTGCACACGATCTACGTTAGAGGCAAAGGTTGCCACAAAAATTCTGGTGTTTTTATGTTCCTCAAATAAATTGTCAAAGGTTCTGCCCAGTGTTTTCTCCGACGGGGTAAAGCCGGGTCTTTCCGCATTGGTGGAATCACACATCAGCGCCAGTACGCCCTTTTTTCCAATCTCCGCAAAACGCTGCAAATCAATGGCATCCCCATATACCGGGGTGTAGTCCACCTTAAAGTCACCCGTGTGAACCACGGTTCCCGCAGGGGAATAGATAGCCAGTGCAGCCGCATCTACAATGCTGTGGTTTGTTTTGATAAATTCCACGCGGAACTGTCCCAAATTAATGGACTGTCCGAATTTTACGACCTTGCGCTTGGTGCCTTTTAACAGATTGTGCTCTTTCAGCTTATTTTCTATAATTCCCATGGTAAGGCGGGTTGCATAAATGGGAACATTGACATCACGCAGCACATAGGGCAGTGCGCCGATATGGTCCTCATGTCCATGGGTAATCACAAAACCCTTTACCCGCTCAATATTCTCTCTCAGGTAGGTGACATCCGGAATCACCAAATCAATGCCCAGCATATCATCATCCGGGAAAGAAAGGCCACAGTCCACCACAATAATACTGTCCTCATACTCGAAGGCAGTAATATTCATACCAATTTGTTCCAAGCCGCCCAAAGGGATAATCTTCAACTTGGAACCACTATTATTCTCTTTTTTCTTCAATCAAATATCCTCCAATTTCTACACAGCCGCACGAAAAGCGCACTTCCGCCATCCACGCAGAGTCTGCCTGTCACGCCAACTCCGATACCAAGTGATGATAACGCCGTCTCTTTCTCTTTTTGCAGGCACTCTCCGTCCTGTAGAATTTAAAACGCCACCAGCCTTGATATGGTCAGCCGAATACAGCTTGCCGTCAACTATGTACTATTTATAAATAGCAGTCATTCCATTCTCTGGATAACACACTTTTATCAAATTCTTATGAGTCCTCTTCCTGCACGAACTCCACATCATCCAGCATATTTTCAAATACGCCGGCAACCGCAGACAGCTCCTCGTCGTCCTCCACAATGGTGAATACGCTCTCCTCCTCGCCGTCTTTGGACATATCTTTCAAAATCAGGGCTTCTCCGTCCCCTTCCTCAAAATCGGTCACAAGGATATAGTTATACCCTCCGATTCTGGTCTGCTCCAAAACATAAAATTCTACCGGTTCCTCACCGTCCGGATTAAATGTAATTTTTTCCAATTTACTCATGTCTACTCCAATATTCCCCTTTTTGGGCAAAACTATTCCTGTTCCGCTTCCTGTTTCTTTTTTTCCATGTTTCTTCTGTCCAGATACCCCTGCAAAATAAAGGTTGCCGCAATCATATCCACATATTCCTTGCGGTGTTCCCTGCGGATTCCGGCTTCCATCATGGTCTTGTCCGCCGCTACCGTCGTCAGCCGCTCGTCCCATAAATAGACCGGCAGACCGGTTCTTCTCTCCAGTTTCTCTTTAAACTCGTTGGTCAGTTCCACACGGATGCCCTCGGTGGCGTTCATATGCTTGGGAAGTCCCAGAACAATCTCCTCCACCTCGTATTCCACAATCAGTTCCTCTATTCTCGCCAACGTCTGCCGCAGCTTATTCTCTTCTTTTCTGCGGATAATCTCCACTCCCTGCGCAGTAAGAAGCAGGCTGTCGCTCACCGCCACACCCACTGTTTTTGAGCCAAAATCAAGTCCCATTATTCTCATGGGTATCCTCCTACTTCCATCTGTTGTTGCGAATATACTCGGTCAGTAATTCTTCCACCAGTTCATCTCTCTCCACCTTCATAATCAGGCTTCTGGCATTTTTGTGACTGGTAATATAAGTGGGGTCGCCACTCATGATATATCCTACAATCTGATTTACGGGATTGTATCCTTTTTCGGTCAGTGCCTCATATACGGTGGACAATACCACCTTCACTCCGGTTTCGGGTTCTGTCTCAACTTTGAAGTATTGTGTATTCCCTAAATCCTGCATAGATTCCTCTCATTTCTGTGAAAAACATATATCTGTTTTTCTATCTTAACTCATTTATTTGCAAAATTCAAGTTCCGTCAATAAAATGTCATCCGTAAGAAAATCCAGTGCCTTCACCGTCACCAGCGCATTGGAGGAAAGTCCCTCCCTGTTTTCGTCCATGGGAACTGCCATTTTCACATAATCTTTGGTGTGTCCGAGCAGGTAACGCTTACCTGAAATCTCCTTTTCCTCCTCCATCAGCACCTCTGCCACCTTTCCGATGTAACGGCTGCGGAATTCTTTGGACTGGCGCTTTTCCAGCTCCAGCAATTCATTGCTTCTCTCGGATTTCACCGCATCCGTAATCTGATTCGGCATTACCGCAGCCCGCGTGCCCTTTCTCTTGGAATATTTGAAAATGTGCATTTCATAAAAATGTATCTTCTCCAGAAACTCTTTTGTCCGGGCAAACTCTTCCTCCGTCTCTCCGGGGAATCCCACAATGACATCCGTGGTGATGGCGGGATGGTCGAAAACTTCCCGGAGCAGGGACACACTGTTAAAATATTCTTCCGCCGTATAATGGCGGTTCATGCGCCGCAAGGTCTCGTCGCAGCCGCTCTGGAGAGATAAATGAAAATGAGGGCACAGCTTGGGAAGCGCCGCCATACGCTCTGCATTTTCCCTCGTCACAATTCTCGGCTCCAGAGAACCGATGCGGATTCTGTCAATTCCCGGTACGGCATGAATCCGCTCCAGCAAATCCATTAATTTGCTCTCCCCGGAATCTATGCCGTAGGAACTGATATGGATTCCGGTCAGAACCACCTCACGGTAACCGTTTTTCGCCATGCCTTCGATTTCCGCCAGAATATCCTCCGCACGGCGGCTTCTCACCCTGCCTCTTGCATAGGGAATCACACAGTAGGAGCAAAACTGGTTGCAGCCGTCCTGAATTTTGATATAGGCGCGGGTATGCTCTGCCGTCCGGTGCAGCGTCATTTCCTCGTACTCACAGTCATGGTTTATGTCTATGACAGTTGTGTCATGTAAGGTTTTATCTTCCGTTCCTTCCGCCGTCTCATGCTCTTTCAGATATTCCTCCAAAATGCTGACAATATCTTTCTTACGGTTATTGCCGATGGCGAGGTCAATGCTTTCGTCCTTCTCCACGCCCTCTTTGTCGGTCTGTACATAACAGCCCACCGCTACCACAACGGCATTGGGATTTTTCTGTTTTGCGCGGTGCAGCATCTGTCTGCTTTTTCTGTCTGCAATATTGGTAACTGTGCAGGTATTTACGATATAAATATCTGCCACCTCATCAAATGGTACAATTTTATAGCCTTTTTCTTGTAACTTTTGTTGCATTACTTCTATTTCATAGGAATTTACCTTACATCCAAGGTTGTGCAATGCTACATTTTTCATAGTATTCCTCACTTTTTTTGTACTGTTTTCTCCTTGACTTTTGTCCGTCAAGCCGTTAAGATGTTCTCAGAAGGTATGACAAACATTAAGGAGGTAATTTTTATGAAGACAGTTCAGATTTCTTTAAATTCCATTGACAAAGTAAAGTCATTTGTGAATGATATTACCAAGTTTGATTATGATTTCGATTTAGTTTCCGGCAGATACGTTATTGATGCAAAGTCCATCATGGGTATCTTCAGCTTGGATCTTTCCAAGCCCATCGACCTGAACATTCATGCTGAGGACGGTGTGGATGAAGTTCTGGAAGTATTAAAGCCTTACATGATTTAATCTTTCGGACACTACATAAGATAACGGATACAAAGAACGGAATGCCTCAAAGAACGCAATCTCTTTGAGGCATTTTTTTGCTCTGAATCTACTCTACAATAATCACTTCGTCGGTTTTCAGTGCCGTCTCCACCAGCTCGTCAATCTTTTCATCCAGATTATGCTCATGTCTGCGGATAACATTCAGATTCGGCTTGGTAACAGGGTGCTTTGCCACAAAAATGGTACAACAGTCCTCAAAAGGCAGAATGGAAGTCTCGTATGTGCCTATCTTCTCTGACACCTCCACAATTTCCTGCTTGTCAAACCCAATCAGCGGGCGGTACACGGGAAGCTCACACACCTCGTTGGTGGCTATCAGGGAGTTCATGGTCTGGGAAGCAACCTGTCCAATGCTTTCACCGGTAATCAGTCCTAAGCACTCCGTCTCCTTGGCAATATGCTCCGCAATCCGCATCATGTAGCGGCGCATGATAATCGTCAGTTCCTCATGAGGGCATTTTTCATAAATATAAAGCTGAATATCCGTGAAGTTAATCACATGCAGATAAATAGGTCCTGTATAGCGTGAAACCAGTCTCGCCAAATCCACTACCTTCTGCTTTGCCCTTTCACTGGTGTAGGGCGGCGCATGGAAATAAACGGCATCGATTTTTACGCCGCGCTTTGCTATCATGTAACCGGCAACCGGGGAATCAATACCGCCGGACAAAAGCAGCATTGCCTTGCCGCCAGTGCCCACCGGCATTCCTCCCGGTCCCGGAATAATTTCGGAATAAATATAAATTTGCTCCCGCACCTCAATATTGAGCAGAATATCCGGCTTGTGCACATCCACTTTCATTTCGGGATATGCCTTCAGGATTGCCTCTCCCATATCCATATTGATGGTCATGGAATCCTTGGGATAATTCTTCCGTGCGCGTCTCGCCTGTACTTTGAAAGTCTTGTTGCGGTCAGGATAAACCTCGGCTATATAATTGACAACCGTGTCACACAGCTTTTCAAAGCCCTCATCCTCCACATGGACTACCGGGCAGATACCGGAAATGCCGAACACTCTCTGCAAATGTTCCACTACCTCGTCAAAATCAAAATCTGTCTGCGCATCTACAAAAATGCGACCCTGGGTTTTGTGAACATAAAATTCTCCTTCACATTTTTTCAGGGAAAATTTAATCTGGTGAACCAGCGCATCCTCAAAAAGATAGCGGTTCCGTCCTTTAATACCGATTTCGGCATACTTAATCAAAAAAGCTGTAAACATGGTTTCTCCTCCGGTTCCTTACTTGCGTGAGTACCTTCTCAACATCGGAATTTTATCATACAATATCTGTAAAGTATAGTCAATCTCTTCTACCGTGGTATATACGGAAAAACTGAATCGTATCGTGGACTCCAATAGTCCCTTCTCCACTCCCACTGCCTTCAACGTCGCCGACGGCTGCGGTTTGTGGGCGGAGCAGGCACTGCCCGCCGAAACGTAAATCTCCTTTTCCTCCAGTGTGTGCAAAAGCACCTCGCTTCTGACTCCCCGGAAAGATACACTGACGATATGGGGCGCGGTTTGCTCGCCGTACGGGTCGCCCTCCGGCAGTCCGTTGACCTGAACATTTTCAATCTGGCTGACGCCCTCGATAAACCGTTTCTTTAACTGATGCAGATAGGAAATATCCTCATCAAACTGACTGTACAGCATTTCTGCGGCCTTTGCCATGCCGGCAATACCCGGCACATTTTCCGTACCGGAGCGCATGTTCTGCTGCTGACCGCCGCCAAATAGAATGGGCTGGATTTTTACCTTTTCATCCACATACAAAAGGCCTACCCCTTTCGGGCCGTGGATTTTATGGCTGCTCACGGAAAGCAGGTCAATGCCCATACGTTTCGGCAGAATGACCGCTTTTCCGAATCCCTGTACCGCATCCACATGAAACAACGTGTTTCGGTTTCTTCTCTTGACCGCCGCCGCAAGTTCTGCTATAGGCTGCACGGACCCGATTTCATTGTTGGTGTGCATAACGGACACCAGTATGGTATTCGGAGTCATGGCATTCTCCAAATCCTGCACCCGGACACGGCCGTCCACCGTCACCGGCAGATAGGTAACCTGAAAGCCCTGATTTTCCAGATAGTGCATGGTCTGCAAAATTGCAGGATGCTCAATCCGTGTCGTAATCAGGTGATTGCCGCGCCTTCTGTTTGCCATGGCACAACCCACCAGTGCGAGATTATCTGACTCGGTTCCACCTGAGGTGAAAAAAAGTTCCTTCTCATTTACCTTTAACAGTCTGGCAAAGGTTTGCGTGGCATAGCGCAGATACTGCTCTGCCTGAATTCCCTTCATATGCAGACTGGAAGGATTTCCGTAGTCTTCACACATTATTTTTGTCATCAATTCAGCTACCTGCGGAAAGACTCTGGTTGTCGCCGAATTGTCTAAATATACTTCCATTTTTTTCCTCATTTCTGCGCACGTTCTTTGTGCATAGCGAGTTTGTGTCAAGTGCGCGCAGACACAAATCTCGTGATTGAAAAATTTTATTTTTCAATCTTACACCCATCTGCGCATTGCGCTGCGCACATTTCAAAATTGAACACGCCTTTTTTTATTCAATTCTTTTTCGTTTGTCTGTTCCCCGGCAGGAATCTCTTACTACTTTTATCATATGCAAAATATGCGGGTATGCGCATATTTTGACAATCTTCCTCTGTGGGAAAATATTTTTGCCCGTTCTATTGTTCGAGGTGGTACATTATCCACGAAAGCACGGTCATGCCGGCGGTTTCCGTCCGCAAAATCCTCCTACCCAGTGTCACAGGTTCTATACCGGATTCCAGAGCAAGCCGAATCTCCTCTTCCTCAAACCCGCCCTCCGGGCCGATAAAAACCGCAATACTCCGGTTCGGTTCTATGTGCTCTATCAGGGCTTTCGTCTTTTCCATGCCTTCCGCCAGTTCATAAGGAATCAGCTTTACATCCATGTCCGCCGCATAGCGAACCGCATCCCGAAAGCTCATGACCTCATTTACCTGCGGAATGATTCCTCTCTTGCTCTGTTTTGCCGCCGCCTCTGCAATTCCCTGCCATCTGGCAATTTTGGATTTTGCCTTTTTGTCATCCAGCTTCACGACGCAGCGCTTTGTTGCCACAGGAATCACCTGATAAACACCAAGTTCCACCGCTTTCTGGATAATAAGTTCCATCTTGTCCGCTTTGGGAAGCCCCTGAAACAGATAGATTTTGGAGGGAAGTTCCACTCCGTCTTCTTTGATAAAACGCAATTCACAGCGGATACAATCCTCTTCCAAAGAAAGAATTCCGCACCGGTACTCCCTGCCATCCTGTCCGTTACTGACGGAAATTTCCTCTCCCGGCTTCATGCGAAGCACATTCCGGATGTGGTTTACATCGCTCCCGGTGATTATGACGCTCTTGTCACTTTCGTGAATCTGAGCCGGTTCCACAAAAAACTGATACATACCGCCTTACTCCTTCTGCGCTGTCACACTCACCCATTCTCCCTGATAGGTCACTTCCAGCACTTTCAGTCCCGCTGCCTGAACAGCCTCCACAACGGTCTGCTCCTTGTCATCGATAATTCCGGACGTAATATAAATTCCGCCGGGCTTAAGCTGATGCAGAATCACCGGAGTCAGGGGAACAAGCACATCCGCAAGAATATTTGCCACCACAATGTCATAACACTCGTAGCCGACCTTATCCTGCACCGCCTTGTCCGTAATAATATTACCAATCATCATGTCGAACTGCTCCGGACGGATTCCGTTCACCTCACAGTTCTGCGCCACCGCATCTACGGCACAAATGTCCAAATCGGTTCCCACCGCATGCTTTGCGCCAAACATCAGGGAAAGAATTGCCAGAATACCGCTTCCGGTTCCCACATCCAAAAGTTCCGTCTGGGGGGTAATATATTTTCTGAGCTGACGGATACAAAGCTGGGTTGTCTCATGCATTCCCGTTCCAAAAGCAGTTCCGGGGTCAATGTGGAGCACCATGCGTCCGTCATCCTCCGCCTTTATCTTTTCCCACGAGGGAATGACAAGTATGTCATCTATATAGAACTGGTGAAAATACTGCTTCCAGTTGTTAATCCAGTCTATATCCTCCGTCTCATCCACGGAGACGCTTCCTTCACCAATATCCATAAATTGGCGCAAATCATCCAGTTCCCGTTTTACATTGGCAAGAATGGTTTCCTTGTCCGTCTTTTCTCCCTGAACCTCCAGACTGCCATCCTCTTTTTCCTCTACGAAGAAACTCAGATACGCGATCCCGTCATCCTCCGGTCCCTCCGGCAGAATATCCACAAACATCTGCTCTTTCTCCAATGCTGTCAAGGGCACCTTGTCCTCAATCTGTGCGCCTTCCAGACCTATGTCGTAAAGAGTGCTGATAATAATATCCTCCGCATCCGTAATTGTTTTAATTTTAAATTTTACCCATTTCATTTTTCACTGTTCACCTTTCCGTTTCAAGTGCTGACTTTGCTTATTATAAACCATTTCTTTGGAATTTGAAAGAGATTAGCCCTTCACCGCCGCAAGATACTTTTCTGCTTCCTCTTTGGACAAAGAATACACTTTCTGCAGCTTGCGCAGAATGGTCTCATCGTCGGTCCCGTCCTCCCGTTTATCACGGATGAATCCGCCAATTCCCTGTACCAGACCTTCTTCCCTGCCTTCGGCTCTCGCATCCATCCTCACATCGTCGTCATGTAATAATTCTTTCATGTACTCAGACCTCCACTTCTCGTTGCGCCGCGCCCTGTCCACGGCAGTTTCTATCCTTCCTGTCAATCGGTCACTTTTTGTTCCCGTCATAATGTATTCATACAAGGCCCGTAACGTCTCCGGCAGGTTTTCTCCCGCACAGGTACAGTTATAAAAAATCTTCACCGTTCCGTCCCGAAGCGTCAGCCCGGTTTTCTCCTCACAGCGGTTCTCAAACACGTACTTTGCACAGCCTTCTCCGAATGGGTCAAAGGTACAGAGAAACAGTATCTTTCCCTCCGGCAGCTTCCGGTAGGAATTTCCTTTCTGCAAAAAATCCGTGTCCATCATGGACTGGTAAAAACAGCTTCTTTTTGCCAGTTCCAGACCTTCCACTCCTGCTTATCAAATATGGGTAACGTAAGCAGGAATTTCTCAAGAAAGAATCTCAGACATCAGTAGACACTGACAAAAAATAGATATGCGGCTTATCGAAAATCTGCTTATAATCAGAGTATACCGTAATCATCTCCTCTTCGCAAGCGGGCAATTACGATTCAAAAAGCAATTTAGAAAATACTGCGTCCTATGACCGGCTCTTTATCGCTTCACACATTCCCAGCATCAGGAAAAAAAACGGTGCATTCAACACCTGCTGAAAACTCACCAGTGAATGAACGCCGTACATTCCAAGTAACAGCATGGCTAAGGGTATTCCCCGGTATCTGCGAAACGCTCCCACAAAAATACCGGCATAGCTGACCACTCCCAGAATCCCCAGATTCACAAGCTGTGTCAGCCACTCGTTATGGGCATTGGTGAAAACTGCGTCCGCAAAATGGCCTGTCTGAAAAAGAACCGTTCCTCCGAACACTGTTTCTCCCAAATAAAGTGCAAAGCAATCCGGTCCGGCGCCAATCAGCTTTTCCTGCAGATTGCCTTTCCAAAATCCCGTCCACGCCCTCTGCCAAAGAGTTCCCCGGTAGTTTCCCCACTCGGCAAAAGGTGTTCCCGATAGTTTGTATACAAAAAAGCATACTGCCGCCATCGCACCAAACCACGCACACCAAACCATTCCCTTGCGAAGCCTGCCCGCCTTATCCTCCGATAACCGCCTGTGAACCACCAACGTACACAATGCCGCAATCGCTGCAACAATCCAGCCTTTCCACAACAGCAGCACACGGGAACTGCCGTCCTGAAACATAATTTCCGCAGTTTTGTTAAAAACCGCCAGCCGCCCCCAGCCGAACAAAAACACGCTCATGCCTGCAAACAGCGCAAATATCTTTTCAAACCAGCCACCGGAATCTTCCCCCTCTCCATAAGCAAGTGTCAGGCTTATGAGAAAGCATGCCGCAAGAATCAAAAGCCCGCCATCACTCCCCTGCACACAGAGAAGCACCATTGCCGCCACATTGCCGATATAAAGGGGCACTTTCACCCACCTCTTTTTCGCCAGCAGATAAACATTCATCATCCATGCCAGCATTACGCTGTAATAGCCGCACAGCCAGTTGTTGTTTCCCAAGGTGCTCAGCATATGACTGAATCCCCAGTCATGCGCAGAATAACCGTCCAGAAGCCCCATGGGATCCATCCCCATTTTCTGTAACAGCCCTATCGCCGTAACCATAAAAAATGCGGCTTCCCCAAGAATCCACACAAATCCGGCATCCTTTCCATACCGAAGCGCCACAAAATAAATTCCCACCAAAAGGCATTGAGTCAGTGCCCCCATATACCACTCATCATAGCCGAACCATGCTGTCTTACCATAAGAACTTGCCACGGCAGAAATCAAAGTCCAAATGCCATATGCGCAAATCAGACAGGCAACCGGATTCTGTGTCAGTTTTGAAAGAGAGATCGTTCCATGGAATAATTTCACCAGTTTAGACAGAAATGCCACAACAATAAAAATACCAAGACACAATACCGAGACATTCCGGAACAGGAAATACTTGGTATCCCCCAGCCGGTAATACCCCTCCCCCACATACAGAGGCAGAACCGCCAACAGAAAAGCCAGATATAATTTTCCCAAGATTCCCAGAAATTCCTCTTTTCCTGCCTCCATTCCTTTCGCACTCCTTCTCTCATCATTACCCTAAATTGTAGACGGTCAGTCATTCTTTGTCAAATTACAGCAATATAATTTACAGGCATTTTGTCCTATAAGTCAGCATTTTGCCGGTTTTCTCACAAATAAAGCAGGACTGCCTCCCGGCAACATACTACCGGAAATACAGTCCTGCTCTGTCTTTTATTGGATTGCATGATTACATGCTTATTTCCAAAACTTTTTCTTCTTGCCGTCCTTGTTCTCAGATGCCGCATCCTGACCGCTTGCCCGTTTTGCCGCATTCAGGGAATCATCTGTCACCGCGTCAAACTGTTTCAGCAATTCCTTGGCTTCAGGTTTAAGTTTATCAGGTACCTGCACCACCAAGGTTACATAATGGTCGCCGCGCACCTCACGGTTACGCACGGAAGGAACACCTTTTCCTTTCAGACGCACCTTGGTATCGGTCTGGGTTCCGGGCTTCACATCATAAATGACCTTGCCATCCACGGTATCAATCACAATCTCGCCGCCGAGAGCCGCCACTGCAAATGACATGGGCACGGTGGAGAAAATATTCATATCCTGACGCTGGAAAATCGGATGTCTGCCTACAATCACCTCAACCAGCACATCTCCTCTGGGTCCGCCGTTCACGCCGGGTTCACCAAGACCGGGCATACGGGTGGACTGTCCGTTGTCGATGCCAGCGGGAATATCCACGGAATAACGCTTACGCATGGGAATATAACCCGTTCCGCGACAGTCCGGACACTTATCCTTAATGACTTTACCGGTACCCTGACAATCCGGACAGGTCTGCACATTACGAACCGTTCCGAAAAATGACTGCTGGGTAAATACCACCTGTCCTTTACCTCCGCACTTGCTACAGGTTTCCGGGCTGGTGCCGGGTTTTGCACCGCTTCCCTTACAGGTTTTACAGGTTTCTTTTATGGTAAGGTCGATTTCCTTCTTGCATCCGAATACAGCTTCCTCAAAAGTGATTCTTACGCTGGTACGGATATTGGCGCCCTTCATAGGACCGTTGCTGCGCGCTCCGCCCCTGCTGCGTCCGCCGCCAAAAAAATCACCGAATATGTCACCGAATATATCACTAAAGTCAGCGCCGTTAAAATCAAAGCCTCCACCGGCTCCGCCTGCACCGCCCTCGAATGCGGCATGGCCGAACTGGTCATACTGACGTCTCTTCTCAGGATCACTTAAGACAGCATACGCCTCAGAGGCCTCCTTGAATTTCTTCTCTGCCTCCGCATCGCCGGGATTCATATCCGGATGATATTTTTTTGCAAGAACACGATATGCTTTTTTAATTGCGGCATCGTCTGCACTTTTATCAACACCGAGAACCTCATAATAGTCCCGTTTCTGTTCTGCCATAATTCTCCTCCTCGGATTTTCAACTCTTCTATAATGCGGTACGCACAGGGAAGCGGTTTTGCTCCGCTGCCCTGTGCTGCCCTTTTTCATACCTCGTATACGTTACCACATTTTATGTGGATAATCAACATTTATTAAACCTCGCGGAAGTCTCCGTCGATGACATCATCCTGAGCACCGGAACCTGCGTCTGTACTTGCGCCTGCACCGCTCATGTCAGGACCTGCCGCACCGTTTGCACCCTGAGCCTGCTGTGCTGCCTGCTCATACATCTTGGTGAATACGGACTGTGCACTCTGGGTCAGCTTCTCTTTTGCGGCCTTCAGCTCATCCAAATCGCTGTCGCTCATTTCCTGATCCTTGGTTCTCTCCAGAATGGCCTTTACAGCCTCCAAATCTGCCTGTACCTGAGTCTTGTCGCTCTCAGGAACCTTGTCGCCCACTTCATTCAGAGCCTTCTCGGTCTGGAATACGAAGGAGTCTGCGTCATTTCTTGCCTCTACAGCTTCCTTTCTCTTCTTATCCTGTGCCTCGAACTCAGCAGCTTCCTTCACTGCCTTGTCGATTTCAGCATCGGACATGTTGGAGCCGGCGGTAATGGTGATATGCTGCTCTTTGCCGGTACCTAAATCCTTAGCGGATACGTTTACAATACCGTTTGCATCAATATCAAAGGTAACCTCAATCTGAGGGATTCCTCTGGGTGCGGGAGCGATACCGTCCAGACGGAAGGTACCGAGGGATTTGTTATCTCTTGCGAACTGTCTCTCACCCTGTACAATATTGATATCTACGGCGGTCTGGTTATCTGCTGCGGTAGAGAATATCTGGCTGTGTTTGGTAGGAATGGTTGTATTTCTCTCAATCAATCTGGTTGCCACACCACCCATGGTCTCGATGGACAGGGACAAAGGAGTTACATCCAGAAGCAGAATGTCGCCTGCGCCCGCGTCGCCTGCCAGTTTACCACCCTGAATGGAAGCACCGATTGCTACACACTCATCAGGGTTCAGGGACTTGCTGGGCTCTTTACCGGTAAGCTGTCTTACCTTATCCTGTACTGCAGGGATTCGTGTGGAACCACCTACCAAAAGCACCTGTCCGAGGTCTGCATTGGTCAGTCCTGCGTCCTTCATTGCATTCTGAACAGGGATTGCGGTTTTGTCTACCAAATCATGTGTCAGTTCATCGAACTGTGCACGGGTCAGGTTCATATCAAAGTGCTTAGGTCCCTCAGCGGTTGCGGTAATGAAAGGAAGATTGATATTGGTTGTCATAGCGCTGGACAGCTCTTTCTTTGCCTTCTCGGCTGCTTCCTTCAATCTCTGCATAGCCATCTTATCACCGGACAAATCAACGCCTTCTGCTTTCTTGAATTCGTCAATCATCCACTGGATAATCTTGTTATCGAAATCATCACCGCCTAAGTGCGTATCACCGTTGGTTGCAAGGACCTCAATGACACCGTCACCAATCTCAATAATGGACACATCGAAAGTACCACCACCGAGGTCGTATACCATAATCTTCTGCTCTTTTTCGTTATCCAGTCCGTATGCAAGAGCTGCAGCGGTAGGCTCGTTGATAATACGTTTTACATCCAGTCCGGCAATCTTACCTGCATCCTTGGTTGCCTGACGCTGAGCATCATTAAAGTATGCGGGAACCGTAATAACTGCCTCTGAAACCTTCTCACCCAGATAGCTCTCTGCATCTGCTTTCAGCTTCTGCAGAATCATTGCGGAAATCTGCTGGGGAGAATACTTCTTGCCGTCAATGGTACGTCCGTTATCCGTACCCATATCTCTCTTAATAGAAGAAATGGTTTTCTCTGCATTGGTAACTGCCTGACGCTTTGCAGGCTCACCAATCAGTCTCTCACCGGTCTTTGTAAATGCAACAACGGAAGGTGTGGTTCTTGCTCCTTCTGCGTTGGCGATAACGGTGGGTTTACCACCTTCCATAACTGCTACACAACTGTTTGTTGTACCTAAGTCAATACCAATAATTTTACTCATAATTAAGCCCTCCTGCTTATCATAATCTTTTTCAATACTGTTAAATCTATCTATTTACACTACCACTGCCACCATACTGTGTCTTACTACTGTGTCATGGTAGGTGTAACCTTTTTGAAGTTCCTGAGCAATCACTCCGGATTCATACTCCTCGCTCTCCACCTGCATTACCGCGTTGTGAAGGTTGGGGTCAAACTCACATCCCACTGCTTCAATGGGTTTCACACCCATATTTTCCAGTTCCGTGAGCAACTGTTTATAAATACGGTTCATACCGTCTACAAAGGGGTCTTCCTTCTGTTCTTCGGGAACCGTTGCCAGTCCTCTTTCAAAATTATCGACCACCGGGAGAATCTTCTCGATAATGCTCTTGGCGCCGGTCTCAAACATCGCCTGTTTCTCGCGGTCCGTACGCTTGCGGAAGTTCTCGAACTCAGCCATCTGCCTTTTTACTCTGTCCTCTAACTGGTCAATCTTCTCCTTGTAAGCGTCTGCCTTTTTATCCTGCTTTGCCTGCTTTTTAGCAGCCTTTTTGTCTGCCCGGCTGAGAGTTTCTTCTTCCTCTGTTTCCGCCTCCTCAGCGTCCGCAGCCACCTCTTCCTGATTTGCCTCCGCCTCTTTGGCTTTTTCGGTTTCTTCCTCTAATATTTCTTTTTCCTGTTCTGCCATATCTTAATTCCTTTCCGGTTACTCACCTTTATATAAATCATCCAGCTGGCTTTGCAAGGTTCGCAGCGTTCCGACAACCTTGTCATAATCCATTCTTTTGGGTCCGATGATTCCTATCGTTCCTCTCATGCCGTCACCCAACTCGTACGTTGCAGTGACAACGCTGCAGTCCTTCATGCTCTGCACCGGTGTCTCGTCTCCGATATACACCTGTATGCCTGTATTTTTTTCATCTGCCAGTGTGTCCGTTACCAGTTCATGTAACTGTTGTTTTTCCTCGAAGGTATTAATGAGTTCGCTGGCTTTTGCCTGATCCGCCAGTTCGGGGTATTTGAAAATATTGTTTGCACCGCTGGTGTAGATTTCCAAATCTTCATCCGCCTTAATGGCTTCCGCCACGGCGTCAATCACCTCGCTGACAATGGCACTGTGGATTCCCGCCTGCTGTTTCAATGCGGAAATCATTCCCAGATTGATTTCTTCCATGGACAAACCGTTCAAATGCGTGTTCAGCAAAATATTCAGCTTTAACAGCGTCTCATCGTTTAATTCCTCGTCCACGGAAAGAATATTGTTTTTAATGACATTTCCCTCGACCACGATAACTGCCAGTATCTGGTTTTCATCCACTCTGGAAAGCTGGATGAATTTCACCTTGTTGCGGTGGGTCTGGGGCGCCGAAATCATGGTAGCGTACTGGGTGTTCTGTGCAAGAAGTCTGGCAACCTGCTTTAACAGGGTTTCCATTTTATCCTGCCGTTCCACCAGCATTTCCTTCATTTCCACAACTTCTTTTTCCTTCTCCTCCATCATGGTGTCCACATAAAGCCTGTAACCCTTGTCGGAAGGAACTCTGCCTGCGGAGGTGTGCGGCTGAATGATATAGCCCATCTCCTCCAAATCTGCCATCTCGTTTCGGATGGTTGCGGAGCTGAGATTCAGGTCAGTATACTTTGAAATTGTCCTGCTGCCCACCGGCTCTCCTGTCTCCAGATAGTTCCGGATAATGGCTTGCAATATTTTGGTTTTTCTTTCATCCAACTGCATGTGACCATCGCTCCTTTTTTGTTATTAGCACTCGTTTCAAAGGAGTGCTAACATCATCTATTGATAAGGTATCACTAAGCATTTCTATTGTCAACAGATTTTTAGAAAAATAATTATAAATTAATTGTAAAAAAAATCGAAAGTCAAAGAGAGGATTTCCTTCTCTTCGCTTTCGACTTTTTAAATCTTTCGTGACACGAAAGGATATGACATCTTATATATAGAAGCTGCCTGTGAACTCCTTGTTCATCACATAATATGCCTGACTCTCTTCCGGCTTAACATACAGCTCAATGCTGGTTAAATCAGCTGCTTTCTGTTTCAGATCATACTTCCATACATCCTTTGCAATCTTGAGCAGTTCTTCCTGAGAATAAGACTTTCCGTCAAACTGGATATGTACTGTACCGGTTACTTCCGCTTTTTTAGCAGTTGCCTTTTTTGCTGCCGTTTTCTTTGCAGCAGGTTCAGCCTTCTTTGCTGTAGCAGCCTTTTTTGCAGGCTCAGCTTTCTTTACGGCTTCCGCTTTCTTAGCAGGCTCTTCTTTTTTTACTTCATCTGTCTTTACTGTTGTTGTCTGTACTGCCTTCACTTCTGCCTTAGGTGCTTCAACCTTTGCGCTTGCAGCGGTTGTTTTTACGGTTACAGGGGTTACAATTTTCTTTGTTGCTGCCATAATGACATCTCCCTTCTGGTCGTAGACAATATTTTCTATCCTCACAAGCCTTAATGTTACTTTAGCTTGACAGTATTTAGTTTATTCCTTTCAACGTAAGTTGTCAACTGTCTTGACAATTTGACCTTTTATAAATATTTTTCAGGCGGCAAAAAGCGCCCAAAGCAGGAGATATGCGCCTTGACACATCCATAAGGGTCTGCTAAAATACACTCAATAACATAAGAAAAGCAATGACGGAAAGAGTAGTTTACCCGGAAACATTCAGAGAGAACGGCATATGGTGAAAGCCGTTTATGCGGAAGGCAGACGAAAACCATTCCAGAGCTGTAATACCGAACCCGGATTTGTAAGTATTACCGTATGCCTGCGTTAAAGGATAGGATTTGTTGGAATCTGAAGTGAAAAGTTAAGGTGGAACCGTGCACAGTGCACCCTTAAGGCTATATTCGTATGGTCTTATGGGTGCTTTTCTTATGTTGTTCATATTATGACAAAATGTCAAAAGAAAGGAGCAACAAATTATGAAGGTTCTGCAAAGAAACGGAGAAATGACGGAGGTCGGTTTTGAGGAAAAGGAGGGGAAAAAGGCATTCTGGCACACCAGTGCCCATGTGCTTGCGCAGGCGGTAAAACGACTGTATCCGGATACCAAATGTGCCATTGGCCCGGCAATCGAATCCGGATTTTACTATGATTTTGAATTTTCCTTTCCTTTTTCGGAATCCCACTTAAAAAAAGTGGAGGAGGAAATGAGAAAAATTGTGTCCGAATCCTTATCCCTGCAGGTGTATGGACTTTCCCGACAGGAGGCTGCCGCCCGCATGGCAGAAAAGAAAGAACCCTATAAGCTGGAAATGATAAACGCACTGGAGGAATCGGTTCCCATCAGCTTTTACAGGCAGGGGGATTATGAGGAGTTCTGCGCCGGTCCGCATATTTCCAACACCAGCCAGATAAAGGCATTGAAACTGCTTTCGGTTGCCGGCGAACAGGAACAGCAAAATCAGACCGTATCCGTGCGGAAAAGGGACTGCAAATCCGGTATCCCGGAGCAAATGCAGATGACACCGGACTGCTTTGTGAAAATGATGTCTTCACAGGCAGAATAAACTAATATTCCTTCGGAGGAAGTCGAATCACCGGTAATCTTTGCCTAATTTACGGCAGAGTAATACTTTTCGGCTTCCTCTTTGGACAAAGAATATACTTTTTGCAGCTTGCGCAGAATGGTCTCTCTGTCAGCTCCGTCCTCCTGTTTATCGCGGATGAATCCGGTGATTCCCTGTGCGATTCCTTCCGCCAGACCTTCTTCCCTGCCTTCGGCTCTCGCATCCATCCTCACATCGTCGTCATGTAATAATTCTTTCATGTACTCAGACCTCCACTTCTCATTGCGCCGCGCCCTGTCCACGGCAGTTTCTATCCTTCCCGTCAGCCGGCGGCAGGAGTATCTATAGCACTTTTTTGTCTTTTCCACTCCCGCTTATCAAATATGGGTAACGTAAGCAGGAATTTCTCAAGAAAGAATCTCAGACATCAGTAGACACTGACAACAGATAACTATGTGATTGATTGAAAATCTGCTTATAATCAGAGTATACCATAAGCGTCAAAAAATGCGCAAGTCACAAAATCGGAATTTTGCAACATGCGCATATCTTTTTTCGTAAAGTCGGACAACTGTTATTTTACAATCAGTCCAAAATACAACAGCACGATAATGCCAAGCACAATACGGTACCAGCCGAACACCTTAAAGTCATGTTTTTTAATGTATCCCATCAGGAAACGAAGCACAAACAGGGAAACCAGAAATGCTACCACTGTTCCGATGAGAAGCAGTACCAGTTCCAGTGCGGTAAAACCGAACCCGAACTTTACCACCTTAAGCAGACTTGCTCCGAACATAACCGGTATTGCCAAGAAAAAGGTATATTCCGCAGCAACCGTTCTGGATACCCCGATGAGCAGTGCTCCTATAATCGTGGCACCGGAGCGGGACGTACCGGGCAGTGCCGCAGCAACCAGCTGGCAAAGTCCGATAAACAAAGCGTCGCGGTAAGTAATCTGGGACAGTGTGGTACAGGTGGGAACCTTATTTTTGTTCCAGTTTTCAATCACGATAAACAAAATACCAACCAGAATCAGCATCACAGCCACCACAATAACCTGAACCGTAACCCCGTTCTGTCCTATGGGTTTCTTGAACGCCTCGCTCACCGCATCATCAAACAACAGACCATAAACGACTGCGGGAATACATGCCACCGCAATCTTCACCCACATCCAGAAAGCGTCCATGCTCAGCGCCACATTTTTGATGGCAGGGTCTTTTTCAGACCTCACAACACCACCCTTTTTGGACTTTTTGTTTTTTTTCAGATAAAAAGGCCATATCTTATTCCAAAACAGCACAACTACCGCCAGAATGGCACCCAACTGGATAACCACATCGAACATATCAAAAAAGTTCTCGCTGGTTCCGTTAAAGGGAATCAGTCTTTCCACCAGAATCAAATGTCCGGTACTGCTGATTGGCAGCCACTCCGTCACACCCTCCACAATACCGTAAATAATCGCTTTGATAATCTCTAACATTACTTGTCTCCCATCCGTTCTATTTTATTTTTCCAAGTACTTTAATAAATCCTCATAGCTGTCCTTGGCATCCTGATAACCCGCCTCATAAAAGGCAAGCAGTTTTTCCTTATCCTTCTCGATTCGGCACACATTGCTCTTTGTCTTCGGTCGAATCACAAACACCTCACCTTTCGCCTGCTGTTCCTCAATATATTTTACACAGGCGTTATATGCAAAATGTCTGTTTTTTATCAGTTCATATACTTTCGGATAACGGAAATAACGCGCCTTTAAAAGTGCCAGATTCGCCGCCCCCGCAGGCTCCTTGATATACCCGATTTCCTTTGTCATGACAACGACATTTTTCCGGTTTCCGTCCACAATCGACTTGCGGAGCGGAATGGAATCACTGAGCCCACCGTCCAGATAAGATTTTCCGTCAATCTTCACGGTTCTTGCCACTAACGGCAGGGAAGCGGACGCCCTGATTTTGTCCATATCCTTGTGCAAATCCCGGATGCGCAGATACTCCGGACGCCCTGTAACAATGTCCGTCACCACACTGTATGCCTTTCCGGTATATTTATCAAAGGTATCGTAATCAAACGGATACAGATAATCCGGAATCAGATGATAGCAAATATCCACATTGAACAAATCCCCGGTCAGCAGCAGACTCTCCGCACTGCAATACCGTCGGGAATCGAGATAATCAATATTCACATCCCGCGACCTGCCCTTCTGTTTGGACAGATAACTGCACATATTGCAGGCACCGGCGGACACTCCGTAAATGCTGGAAAAATCCAAATCCTTGTCCAAAAAGAAATCCAGAACACCTGCCGTGTATACGCCCTTTAAACCGCCGCCCTCCAAAACAAGACCTGCCTGATACATAAAGGTTCCTCCTTTCCCATCCGCCTATGACGGATACTCCTCCTTCACAAACCGGCGCAGTGCAGCGAGGGAACGCTCCACCTTTTCCGTGTCCACGCAATACGCCATACGGAAATAACCCGGCGCCCCGAAAGTGTCTCCCGGCACAAGCACCAAATCATATTTCAGCGCCTTTTTGCAAAAATCCTTCGCATCCTCCTCCAAAGCCTTGGGGAAAATATAGAAAGTTCCACCCGGTTTGACGCAGGTAAATCCCAAATCCACCAGTTCTTTATACAAAATATTCATATTTGTCTCATAGACACTTAAATCCGACGTCTGATTCAGCACCTGCGCAACCGCAAGCTGAATAATGGACGGAGGACAGTTATGGCCGATTCCTCTGGAAATCTGTGCGCACATATTAACCATTGTCTCCGCATCCTTGCACGCCGGATTGACCGCCAGATACCCGATTCGCTCTCCCGGTAAAGACAGGGATTTGGAGAAGGAATAGCACATAATCGTATTTTCATAAAAAGAAGATACACAGGGTGCGTCCACTCCCTCAAAGGTAATCTCTCTGTAAGGCTCATCGGAAATCAGATAAATATCATGCCCATACTGCTTGGACTTCTGTCTCAGAATATCCGTCAGACGCTGCAGCGTAGGCGTGGAATAAACCACACCGGAAGGGTTGTTGGGTGTGTTTATCAGCACCGCCATCACCTTTTCCGTCAGCATTTCCTCAAATGCTTCAAAATTAATCTGGAAAGAATCCGTATCCGGAGGAACCACCTTGAGCACTGCCCCCGTAAGGTCTACATACGGATGATATTCCGGAAAAAACGGTGCAAAGGTCAGAATTTCATCCCCCGGCTGTGTCACCAGACGAAACGCATGTGCCAGCGCTCCCGCTGCACCGCTCGCCATAAAAATATGTTCTTTCTGATACGGAATACCAAAACGCTCCTCCAAAGATGCCGCCACGGCCTCCCTTACCTCCGGAATACCCAGACTGGGACTGTATCCGTGCAGTTCTACGGAATCCCTTGTTGCCAGCATATGAATCATTTTATCGGTAAATTCCCGCGGCACCGGAACGGACGGATTTCCCAGACTGTAATCAAATACATTCTCATAGCCAATCTCTTTACCCCTTGCGGTGGCAAATTCCGAAAGCTGGCGAATCACCGATTTGCCCGCCAGCATGTCCTTATATTTCTGTACTAACATCTTTATCCTCATTTCTGCGCACGTTCTTTGTGCATAGCGAATTTGTGTAAAGTGCGCGCAGACACAAATCTCGTGATTGAAAAATTTTATTTTTCAATCTTATCCTCCTCTCCCGGATTCGCCTTTGTGACAATCCGGTAGCAATTTCTGCCTTCCCGCTTCGCCTGATACAGCGCGTTGTCCGCCATGGAATTAAAATCCCACTCCCTGTTTTCTTCCTCCGGCACCTTTACAAAAATGCCCTGACTGACCGTAACCTTGCCGCTGCATGTCGAACCTGCATGGGGAATGTTTAATCCCCGCACACCTTCCTGAATATTCCGGGCAACAGTCTCGATTTCCTCTGCCTCCAGTCCGCTGTATACCACCATGAACTCATCCCCGCCGTATCTGGCACAAAATACATTCGGCGCTTCCACTCCGTGGAGCACGTTGGAAACTTTTTCAATACAGCCATCCCCCGCAAGATGTCCGTAAGTATCATTATACTCCTTAAAAAAGTCAATATCCATAAGCTCCACACCGAAGGGCGTATGCTTTTCACTGGCTTCCTCAAACTGTTTTGAAAGATACTCATTCAAATAAGTACGGTTCGGAAGATTTGTCATGGAATCATACAGTGCGATTTCCTTTAGCTTCTGATTGTCAGCCAAAATCTCCCTCTGCTCCATCTCTATGGTGCGCAGCCGCTCCTGCAATTCCATAATACGTGCCATCACTGCATGACTGTCCCGGATGGACTGCTGATACAGCTCCAGATACTCCTTTGTATACTCCACATACTCATGCACCCGGTGGTGTTTTAACAGAAACTGACTCTTAAACGGATACATATCCAGACGAATATCAATATTTTTAACGATACCGGTCTCCTCCGCTATCCGAAGCAGCAGTTCCAAATACCGGTCGCTCTGATTCTGATACAGAAAATCCGCAATGGGAACAATCATTTCCTTCAGTTCCCGCACATTTTCCTCCAGATATATCTCCTGAGTCAGTCTGTCCAAAAGCTGCTCCGCATACTCTTTGTGCCCACAGATATATTCGCAGGCAGCCTCAAAGGTCTTTCGGGAAATTTCCTGACAGGCACACTCCGGATTCTCCTGTAACAGTTGCCTTATCCGCTTCCTTATCCTGAGCGCCTCCCGGTATTCTTCCAGAAGCAGATAACAGAATCCGCACTGAATCATGCCCTGCAGCAGATGCTGGCAGCCGAATACCCGGTCTTTTGTCCGTTCAAAATACGCTATCGCCGTGCGATACCGCTCCTTTGCTTCCTTATAATGCTTCATGCACAGCATAATATAAGCAATGTTGCAGTTTGCCATGGCATTGGTGTAAATATCCCCGCATTGTTCACAATACAAGATGCCGGTATAAAAATAGCTCAGCGCCACCAGACGCCCGCCTCCGTTGGCGGACGCAATTCCCATCATATTGTAAACTCTGCCAAGATACTCATAAATACCCGCATTGAGAAAACACTTGACCGATTCCTCCAGACAGTGCATCGTCTGTTCCGCATCCTCACGCTCCCAGTAATACTCCGCAAAGCGGTAGTAGCCCAACCCGAACAGGGCATCCGAGTTGGTTTCTGCCGCATACGCAAGAATCCGCTGACAGGTATCGTACTTTACACTGGCTCCCAGCATCCACTTGCGCTCGTCTTCTTCTATATACTTTTGAATTTCCTGCGAATAGCTGCTTAAATCCATGCCCCTGTCCTTTACTGCTGATATATTATAGCCATTGTACCATATCCCGCTTACAATACAAGTAAAATCAGCCCAGCGCAACATCCAATATCATCATAACACTGAATCCCACCGCAAAAAAGACGGTTCCGATGTCGGAATGTTTTCCCTGTGACATTTCCGGAATCAGTTCCTCCACTACCACATAAAGCATTGCACCCGCCGCAAAACTTAAAAGATACGGCAAAGCCGGCACAATGAATGCTGCTGCCAGAATGGTCAGGACTGCCCCAACAGGTTCCACAATCCCGGACAGCACACCGGCTGCAAATGCCTTGGATTTCTTCATCCCCTCCGCCCGGAGCGGCATGGAAATAATCGCTCCCTCCGGGAAATTCTGAATAGCGATTCCGATGGACAACGCCAGCGCTCCCATCGCCGTTATCTTGCCGTTTCCCGTCAGATAACCGGCATACACCACGCCTACCGCCATACCTTCCGGGATATTGTGAAGTGTCACCGCCAGCACCATCATGGTCGTTCTCTGCAGACGGCTCTGCGGTCCCTCCGCATTTTCACTGTTCCGGTGCAGGTGCGGAATCACGTGATCAAGCAGCAGTAAAAACAGCACACCAATCCAGAATCCTACAGCCGCCGGCACAAATGCCCACTTCCCCATATCCGCCGACTGCTCGATTGCTGGTATCAAAAGACTCCACATGGAAGCAGCTACCATAACTCCTGCCGCAAATCCCGTCAGTGCCCGTTGTACCATATCCCCCAATGATTTTTTCATAAAAAAGACACATGCTCCCCCTAAAGATGTTCCCAAAAACGGAATTAAAATCCCGTAAAACACTTCCATATTCTTTTATTCTCCTTCCCACATAAGCGCACACCTCACCGCTTTGTGCCAGCCTTTTAAAAGCTGTTCCCTCTTTTCCTCAGGCATATCCGGCTGAAAAACCGCCCCTATCTGCCAGTTTTCTCTGATTTCCTCACGGCTTTTCCAGTACCCGGTGGCAAGCCCTGCAAGATAAGCCGCGCCGAGAGCCGTAGTTTCGATACATTTCGGACGGTGTACCGGCGTATTTACAATATCGGACTGAAAACGCATCAAAAAGTCATTGGCGCTGGCTCCGCCATCCACCTTAAGACTCTTTAAATGCAAACCGCTGTCCTCCTCCATAGCTTTCAATACATCCGCCGTCTGATAGGCGATCGATTCCAACGTGGCACGGATAAAGTGCTCCTTCGTGCATCCCCTTGTAATTCCGAGCACGGTTCCCCTTGCATACTGGTTCCAATAAGGGGCTCCCATTCCCGCAAACGCAGGCACAATGTATACCCCCGCAGTATCCTCCACCTGCCCCGCATACTCCTCGGACTGCGCCGCCGAGCGAATCATCCGCATACTGTCCCGCAGCCACTGAATTGCCGCGCCAGCCACAAACACGCTGCCTTCCAGTGCGTACTCCACCTGTTCGGAGGTCCCTGCTGCTATGGTTGTCAAAAGACCCGCTTTGGAGGTGATGGCATGACTGCCCGTATTCATCAACAGAAAACAGCCGGTTCCGTAAGTGTTTTTTACCTCTCCCTGCTCAAAACAGCACTGTCCGAACAGCGCCGCCTGCTGGTCGCCCGCCGCTCCAGCAATGGGGATTTCTCCTCCAAACAACGATATGTCCGTGTGCCCGAATACCGTACCGGAAGGACACACCTTGGGAAGCAGGCTTGCCGGAATGTGAAATCTGTCCAGAATCTCCTCATCCCAGCACAACCGGTGAATGTCAAAAAGCATGGTGCGGGAGGCATTCGTATAATCGGTCACATGAGCCGCTCCCTTGGTCAGATTCCAAATCAGCCACGTGTCCACCGTGCCAAAAAGAAGCTCGCCCCGTTCTGCCCGCGCTCTTACCCCCGGTACATTCTCCAAGATCCACGCAATTTTGGAGGCACTGAAATACGCATCCGGCACCAGCCCCGTCTTTTGACGGATAACCTCATCAAAGCCGTCGGTTTTCAGGCTTTCTATCATATCTGCCGTTCTCCGGCACTGCCACACGATAGCATTGTAAACCGGTTCCCCCGTCTCTTTGTCCCAGAGGATAGTCGTTTCCCGCTGATTGGTAATGCCGATGGCGTGTATCTGTTCCGCCTCCACCCCAAGCATTGCCATACTCTCAATGGCAACCGCAAGCTGGGAGGACCAGATTTCCATAGGATTGTGCTCCACCCAGCCCGGTTTCGGGTAATGCTGGGTGAACTCCTTCTGCGCCATGGAACAGATATTTCCCTTTTTATCGAATAAAATACAGCGTGAACTGGTTGTTCCCTGATCCAATGCCATAATGTACTTCTGCATGCCTTAGCCCTTCCCTTTCCGTACTTTTAATTTACTGAAACACAGGTAATAAATGAAAAACAAAACGGTGGTAATCGTCCATGTCAGCGGATAACTGAATACTATGGTATAAATATCCTGTCGCAGAGGCACCGCAAAAAACATCCACAAAATACGGATAACGCAAATTCCGCCGCAGGAAAGCAGCATCGGAATCCAGCAGTCCCCCACCCCGCGGAGAGCGCCGGACAGAATTTCTATTGTAATATAGGTAATGTATGTCGGCACAAGAAAATGCAGGATATTGCTGCCGATAACAATGACCTCGCTGTCCGTTGTGAACAGCCGGTAAAATAAGTCACCGAACCGGTACAGCGCCAGCGACAAAAATACGGTCGTCACCGCCGTCATTCCCATACAGATCCGCACGCCTTTTCTCACTCTGTCATTTTTCCCTGCGCCGAAATTCTGACCTACAAAAGTAGTCACCGAAATTCCGAATGCGCTGACAATCATCCAGAACAGACAGTCAATCTTACTGTATGCCGTCCAAGCCGCCACGGTGTCTGTCCCCAGTGCATTCACTCCCGCCTGAATAATAATATTGGAAGCGCTGTACATCACCGACTGCAATCCCGCCGGCAGACCGATTTGAATGATTTTCCCAAACATTTTCCCGTCGAACCGGATTTTGCGCATATCCAGACGGTACATATCCGTCGTTCGCACCAAAACCCATACCACCAAAGCGGCACTCAGCGCCTGAGAGAGAATCGTTGCCAGTGCGGCGCCTGCCACTCCCATCCGGAATACAATGACAAACAGCAAATCCAGCACAATGTTTGTCAGACAGCTCGCAATCAGGAAATACAGCGGCCGCTTGGAATCCCCCACAGCCCGCAGAATACCGGATCCCATATTGTAAATCAGATTGGGTATCATCCCCGCAAAATAAATACGGATATACAATACGGCAAAATCCAATACCTCCGGCGGCGTATCCATGGCTCTCAGCATGGCAGGTGCGGCAATAATTCCGCCCACCATCATAAGTACACCTGCGGCAAGGCTGAACGTAACAGACGTATGCACCGCATACCCTACCAGTTCCGCCCTTTTTGCTCCGTAATACTGGGAAATGATTACCGTGGCACCGCTCGCAAGCCCCACAAAAAATCCCACCAGCAGGTTAATGATGGTTCCGGTTCCGCCGCCCACCGCAGACAGCGCTTCCTTTCCCACAAACCGGCCCACAATCATGGCGTCCGCCGCATTATAAAGCTGTTGAAAAAAAGTTCCGAATAAAATGGGGAAAAAGAAAAGGAGCAACTGTTTCCAGATAGTCCCCTCCGTAATCTGATTTACTTTTATTTCTGTTGTTTCCATAAATAGTGTCTTGCCCTCTGTCTGATAAAGTTCTATGTGGTCATTCTATCATCATTGACTGCCCTTTTCAAGAGAACCATGGCAAGTGTCCTTGTTTTTACTTTTCTCAGGTGATATAATGAAAGTGTATCAAAAGTATCGGATTTTCTTGCATAATAAAGAAAGGAGCGCCTTATGACAGGGCTTAGCGGAATCGGAAATTATAGCTTTTCTAATTATGACATTTATAATAGAAGCAATTACGGGACAGGATACGGCAGCCAGACTGCTGCCTCCGGCAAAACAGAGGACCATGGCGTCATTGTCAATCCCGGTAAATCCTTAAGCGTTACCCCCGGTCGCAAATCCTCTCCAGCAGAGTGTCAGACCTGTAAAAACCGCAAATATCAGGACGGCTCCGACGAGATGGTCTCCTTTAAATCTGCCTCTCATATTTCGCCTCAGGCATCAGCTTCCAGAGTGCGCGCACACGAGCAGGAGCATGTGAGCAACGCATACAAAAAGGCTGCCCAAGGGAATGGCAAAGTTCTCTCTGCCACTGTCTCCCTGCAGACAGCCATTTGTCCGGAATGCGGTACCAGCTACACCTCCGGCGGAACCACAAGAACCAAAATCAGTTATCCCAATGAAACCAATCCCTATCAGCAGAACCGGAAAGCTACGGACGCTGTTTCTTTGGTCGGTCGGAATGTGGATTTAGCCGTATAGCTTTTATTCCACGTCCTGCAAAGCCGCAAAGTCTTCCTCGCCGGTACGAACCTTAACTACTTTATCTACATTGTATACAAATATCTTGCCGTCGCCGATATGTCCGGTATACAGCGCTTTCTTTGCTGCGCCGATAACTGCCTCAACCGGAATCTTGCTTACCACTACCTCAACTTTTACCTTCGGAAGCAGGGTAGCGTCCATCTCAACACCACGATACATTTCTCCGGCACCCTTCTGGATTCCGCAGCCCATAACCTGTGTCACCGTCATACCGGTTACTCCCAAATCATTCATTGCCTTTCTCAAGGTGTCATAACGGGACAATTTTGCAATGATAACCACCTTGTACATTCCGGTGGACAACGCAGGTGCACTGACTACCTTCACTGCCGCATCCTTCATCACATCCGATGCCGCATCATACTCACTTACGCCCAAATCCGTATTTTCATTGACACTCATGGCAGAACCGGTTACATCCATAATGCTGAAACCTGCATAAGCGGAAGCCAGTCCATGTTCGCAGGCATCCAGTCCGACGATTTCCTCTTCCTCCGTCACACGCAGCCCCACGGTTGCCTTAATCACAAGGAACGTAATGGTAATCATAACTGCTGTCCATGCTGCCACAGTCACAAATCCGAGGAGCTGTAATCCAAGCTGTTTAAATCCGCCGCCGTAGAAAAGACCTACAATACTGTCATTTCCGGGGACAGAAGTTGTTGCAAAAAGTCCGACAGCGATGGTACCCCAGATACCGTTTAAGCAATGTACCGCAACAGCTCCAACCGGGTCATCAATATGTAATTTGTAATCCAGAAGCCATACACCGAATACCACCAGAACTCCGGCTACCGCACCGATTACAATGGCACCGAAACAATCCGTCACATCACAGGGAGCGGTGATTGCCACCAGACCTGCCAGAGAAGCATTCAGACACATGGACACATCCGGCTTGCCATATTTAATCCATGTAAAAATCATACATACCACAGTTGCTACCGCCGGCGCCACCGTTGTGGTCAAAAATACGGAAGCCAGCTGGTCTACGGAAGTACATGCCGCACCGTTGAAGCCGTACCAGCCGAACCACAGGATAAACACACCGAGACAGCCGATAGGAAGGTTGTGTCCGGGAAAAGCATTCACTTTGACGACCTTTCCGTTCTTGTCCCGTTCAAACTTGCCGATTCGTCCGCCCAACATTTTTGCACCGATTAAAGCGGAAATACCACCGACCATATGGATGGCGCAGGAACCTGCAAAATCATGGAAGCCAATCTGGGCAAGCCAGCCGCCTCCCCATATCCAGTGCGCTTCCACCGGATAAATCAGTGCGGAAATCACACCGGAATAAATACAGTAGGATAAAAATTTGGTACGCTCTGCCATGGCACCGGATACAATGGTTGCCGCCGTAGCACAGAACACCAGATTAAAGACAAAACTGGAAAAGCTGAAATCCGAATATGCCGTAAAAATATCAAATCCGGGTTTACCAATCAGTCCCACCATGTCCTCGCCGAGCAAAAGACTGAAACCGATTAAAATAAACACGATTGTTCCGATACAGAAATCCATCAGATTTTTCATCAAAATGTTTCCTGCGTTCTTGGCTCTTGTAAAACCGGTCTCCACCATAGCAAAACCTGCCTGCATCCAGAACACTAAGGCTGCGCCGATTAGAAACCAGACTGCAAAGAGACGTTCATCCAGTAGACTCAAAATTTCCTCTGTCATAATTTTTTCCTCCTCAAAAAAGATTGCGGTACAGTTCGGATGTGCGCGCATTAACAACCTCGCCGCCAACCGCTGAAATAAAGATGCAACGCAGAATGCCCCTTACCGAAGCACCTTTGCGTCGCATACAAAAAGGCACTATGGATTCTTTTCCATAGCGCCTTCGCTTTATGTAGGGGAGTATAGCACCCCGAAAAATGCGTGTCAACCTTTTTTTGAAATATTTTTTTCAAAATTTGCGGTTTTTTGTTTTAATTTGTTCCGCAATTTCCTTCTCTTATCAGCAGATAAAACTCTTTCCCTTCCTCTTTCACAGTTCGTTCCACGGCAAATCCCAGCCTGCGGCACAGGGCAAGAGATGCAGCATTTTCCGGTCTCACCAATGCCTGCACCCGTTCAAAACCGAATTCCTCTTCCCCATACCTGAGAATCGCACTGCATATCTCAAATGCCACTCCTTTATGCTGCCACAAAGTCCCGATGACGAACCCAAGCTCCGGCAAATCATACCCCTCCCGGACACTGTAGCCCGCCCTTCCGATAACCTCTCCGGTCTCCTTCCATACCACCGTCCAGACGCCAAACTCATAGTAATGATATACCTTTTCAATGTATTCCCGGATATATGCCCGCTCCTGTTCCTTGTCCGGATAAAGCTCCTCCGTATAGCGCACCATCTCCGGGTCATTGTATATCTCATAAAAAGAATCCACATCCTGTACCGTAGTCTCCCGAATCAGACACCTCTCCGTTCGTGCAATGTCCCACGGAATATCCCGAAACCGCCGATAGACCCGCTCCAGATAGTGCAAATCCAGTTCCTCCGGACACTCCATCACATAAGGAATACCACCAAACCTGTGTCCCTCCCCCTTCTGCCAGCCAAGCACCGGCATATGACAGGCATGCAGCAAAACCGCACTCTCCTCCATATCCGTAATATACAGTATTTGCTCTTTCCCGGCATGCTCCCCGCAATAGTCAGGTGTAATCAGCCTGCCCGGCATCCCCTCAACCTGAATCCCATACCTCCCCGCTTCCCCTATCAATTTGTCAAACGCTGCCTCTTCCCCCCCATTTTCCAGACACAGCACAATCTTCTTCAAATAAAATCCTTCTTCCATTTTATTTCTCCGCTCCCATTTCAATCTCCACTTTCCGAAATGTTTGCCTCCCTCTATTTGAACCCACTGTTTCGCAAAATAAACTAAAAGCAAAAGACCTTCCGTGCACTTCTATCATAACATGTTCAAAACGATGTTCAGCCTCGCAAACCGGAAGTTGTCAATAGCGTTTAACAGAATTAAGATTTATTTCTTTATTCTGTCTTATAATGCTAACATGCCACAAATCAAGAATCCTTCTCAATTTGTGGCACTAATTCATTAAGCATGCTTTACTATAGTCCAATGCCATTCTTCAACTATATTAAACCTAAATGCTTTTCAACACAAGTTAATGTACCCTCAACTGTACTATCCACAGTTCTCTCTATCCAAAAGAAAGAACTGCTCTTAATCTCCTCTATACGATTTGCATTGAGTTCATATAAAGTAGTATTCACAGTTTGTTTAGCTTTTTCGATATCAGTAGCCGAATTTAAGTACTGAAAAAATCCCTGATGATCCGGTCGATTACCATATTCATCAACAAGATTCGATGGATCCTTTATGAGAAAAACAACCCTCGCCGGTTCTGAAAAAGCAAGTGCCTGAGCAACTGTAAGATGACAATCGCACAAAACCTTCTTATTCTCCGATAAGCGCATCAAATCAAGAAGGACAAACTCTAACTGTTCACGAGTATTATTCAACAACCAATTCTTATATTCTTCAACTGTTCTTCCAAAAAATTCATCTGCACTTTTAAAATAAGCATTCATAGCAGGCTGAAATAATGGATCTGATATTTTTCTGTGCTCATCGAATCTCTCATCCACATCAAATAGTTCTAATCCATATTTTTCTGCTAATGCGTGTGAAATAGTTGTCTTTCCTCCGCAGGGTGTTCCTGTTATAAAATAAACATTTTTTAAGTACTCTTTGATTACATTATCTTGAAATATCATTGTATAATCTCCTCTATTAAATAGTTTTTAGTGTTCTGTCTATACATAAAACTATTTAACATAGTTCTATGTACTTAGATATTTCTTAATTTTAAGAACATCATCATATTTATTTCACCTCCATAAATTGTAATTGAACAAAACAAGTATACACTAAAAATTCTATATTTGCCAGATAATCACGAAACCGATACATTATTGGAACCAGAACAGAAATCCATCTTATATACCATTGAAAACATATATCCAGAGAAACTTTACAGAACATAAAGATTTTCTACAACAATAAAGTACTATATGTATATTACCACCACTATGAATAATCGTTCCAGCGCCTATGAAACAGCTATCAACAGTAAGATAACAACAGCATTCAATCACCGTAACAAAAAAGCGAGAAAACCTCTGACATAAAAGGTTTCCTCATTACTGCTCTTATTCCAATTTTCACTTTCCGGAATGCGGAACAAATATTCCGGCGAAGTTCCTTAAAACGTTCGGCACAATGTGCCGCTACGTTTTTTACGGAACGAGAGCGTAACTGAGCCGAAATATTTGTCTGCCATTCCCCAAATATACCTCTTTACGCTCCCCCCGATTTCAGTTATGATATAACTACTATATAAATTATACAAGAATCCAAAAAAGAAAGGTAGATGTATTTTTATGGCACAGAATCCCATTGTCACCATTACTATGAAAAGCGGAGACGTCATCAAAGCAGAACTTTATCCCGATGTAGCTCCCATCTCCGTCAACAACTTTATCAGTCTGATTCAGAATCACTTTTATGACGGTCTGATTTTTCACCGCGTTATCCGCGGCTTTATGATACAGGGCGGCTGTCCCGACGGCACCGGCATGGGAGGCCCCGGCTACAGCATTAAGGGAGAATTTGCACAGAATGGTGTTGAAAATAATCTGAAGCACACCGAGGGCGTTCTGTCTATGGCAAGAGCCATGCACCCGGACTCCGCAGGAAGCCAGTTCTTTATCATGCACAAAAATGCTCCCCATCTGGACGGCAGCTACGCCGCTTTCGGCAAAGTTATCGAGGGTATGGATGTGGTAAATAAGATTGCCGAAACCCCCACCGATTACTCCGACCGTCCTTTAGAGCCCCAGATTATGGAAAGCGTTATTGTAGATACTTTCGGTGTGGATTACCCCGAACCGGACAAACTGTAATCACTGACGTTCATATTTTGTTTACAAATCATTCAATGTTTTTTTAATTCCGTATCATGTTTTAGACATTTCTTTCCCATATACTAAAAGCATAGAGAACGGAAAAAACAAACAACGCCATTACAGTTTATTGTTTAATAATAACTTTTTCATAATAAATGCCAAGGAACAAAATTCCTTGGCATCCTCCCTTTTCAGGGGTATTTTATTCGTCAATTTTCACAAATTTGATATTTTATTCCTCTTTTTTCAACTTTTTCTTGTACTGTTTTCAAAAAGATGATAATATTTCTTTCATAATATCAGCACTCACAAAGAGGTGAGGTCAAAGGATTATGCCTTTTTGCAGGTGCTCGCAGTTTTCCGGCAGATAATCTTTTGATTATTTGCTTTTTTTGTGTTTTAAGGAGGGAAAACATATGTTGAACACCATTTCAAACATCAACAATGCCGTCGGCGGCGTAGTTTGGGGCGTATTCGGAATTTCGCTCCTCTTTATCGCCGGCATTGTCATGACCATCGTCAACAAAGGATTTCAGTTCTTCCATCTCAGGCATTGGCTGAAGGAGACCATCGGAGCCGTCTTTTCCGACAAGCATATCACCAGACACACGGAAAAAGAGGACAAATCCATCTCCCAGTTCCAGAGTCTCTGTACGGCGCTGGCGGCAACCATCGGCACCGGTAATATTGTAGGTGTTGCCACCGCCATCATTTCCGGCGGTCCCGGCGCTATTTTCTGGATGTGGATTATGGCAATCTTTGGCATGATGACCAACTATTCCGAAAATGTGCTCGGTATCTTTTATCGACGCAAAAACCAAAAAGGGGAATGGTCCGGCGGTGCCATGTACTATCTCCGGGACGGACTCGGATCCAAAAAGCACTGCAAAACTCTCGGCAAGGTACTGGCTGTCCTGTTTAGCTGCTTCTGCGTACTGGCAAGTTTCGGAATCGGAAACATGAGCCAGACCAACTCCATATCCGGCAATATGGAATCCGCTTTCGGCATTCCCACTTATGCAACCGGTATCTTTCTCGTTATCTTATCCGCTGTTGTTATTCTCGGCGGTCTGAAGCGCGTGGCTATCGTGACAGAAAAAGTTGTTCCGTTCATGGCTATCATGTACATTGTGGGTGCACTGGCAGTCTGCATTGCCCATATCAATATGTTTGGTACTGTATTTGCTGCGATTTTCAAGGGCGCCTTCGGACTGAAAGCGGTAGGCGGCGGTATTTTGGGCTACGGCATCCGCCTTGCGATTACATGGGGATTTAAAAGAGGTGCTTTCTCCAACGAAGCAGGTCTTGGCTCCTCCGTTATGGTTCACTCCAACTCCAATGTAAAAGAGCCGGTAAAGCAGGGTATGTGGGGTATCTTCGAAGTATTTGCCGACACGATTATTGTCTGCTCTCTGACCGCTTTCGTCATTCTGTCCTCCGGACTGGTGGATTTGGAAACCGGACAGATGATTTCCGCCAATGCCGGTTCAGGACTGGTTGGTGAAGCATTCGCAACGGTATTTGGAGGACTGGGCCCGAAATTTATTGCCCTTGCCATTCTCCTCTTTGCATACTCCACTGTATTGGGATGGAGCCACTACGGCGCAAAGGCATTTGAATTTTTGTTCGGCACCAAGGCAATGTCCGTATACAAAATTGTATTTATCATTATGATTTTCTTCGGTTGTACCATGAGTCTGGACCTTGCATGGGAATTGTCCGATACCTTTAACGGTCTGATGATGATTCCCAACCTGCTTGGTGTCCTTTCACTGTCCGGCACGGTGGGCAAAATTACCGCCAATTATGTGAGACGAACCTTTAAGGATTCCGAGGAAACTCCCATGTACTCCGCTTTTCCTGACATTCAAAAAGAACAGACTGAACAAAGTCAGACAGAGATTCCTTGTGCCTAACCTATTACAGAAGACACGCGTCGCTAGGCGCACGTTAAAAAGCCGCCATGCTGTTTGCATGACGGCTTTTTTGATTGCTTGTCTTATAAACTCAACAAATCTCAGGCTTTTCCAACAGAACCGAACAGTTCCATCTTCTCTTTTACGGTAGCCTTGATTGCTTCGGTACCGGGAGCTAAAAGTTTACGAGGGTCAAATCCCTTGCCCTCCAGATCCTTGCCTGCCTCGATATACTTACGTGTAGCATCTGCGAATGCAAGCTGGCACTCTGTATTTACATTAATCTTAGCAACGCCAAGGGCAATTGCTTTCTTAATCATATCTGCGGGGATACCGGTACCACCGTGAAGAACCAGAGGAAGTTCACCGGTAAGCTGCTGTACAGCGTCCAAAGTTTCAAAGCTCAGTCCCTTCCAGTTTGCGGGATATTTTCCGTGAATGTTGCCGATACCTGCTGCTAAGAAATCTACTCCCAAATCAGCGATAGCCTTGCACTCCTTAGGGTCTGCGCACTCGCCCATACCGATAACGCCGTCTTCCTCGCCGCCGATGGAACCAACCTCAGCCTCGATAGACATTCCCTTGCCGTGTGCTGCCGCAACCAGCTCGGTGGTCTTAGCTACGTTCTCATCGATCGCATAGTGGGAACCATCAAACATGATGGAAGAGAAACCTGCTTCGATACATTTGTAGCAGCCTTCAAAAGTACCATGATCCAAGTGAAGAGCTACCGGAACGTTGATGTCCAAATCCTTCAAAAGTCCGTTAACCATACCAACTACTGCATGATAACCACCCATGTATTTGCCTGCGCCCTCGGATACACCAAGAATTACAGGGGATTTCAACTCATTTGCGGTCAGCAGAATTGCCTTGGTCCACTCAAGGTTATTAATATTAAACTGTCCTACTGCGTAATGTCCTGCTTTTGCTTTTTTAAGCATGTCTGTTGCGGATACTAACATATCAGATACCTCCATTGTGTAATTTAAAGACTTTCTTACGTCTCTTAATATAGCATATTTTCATCAAAATGCAAATACAATAAAATAATATTGTTAAAAAATTGTCCAGCCGGATTAATCGTCCACACGGATGTCCACCGCCTTGCACCGGTTGATAATCGTCACCTGCGTATGGCTGCCGCCGTACTCACCGTCTCTCGTCCATGCCACTTCCTCTTTGGACTCAAAAAGCACTTTTTCCGCACGGAAACAGTACATGGCGTCGGAATCAATATCCCGGTTCAAAAGGGAAACCATAATATTGTTTAATTCCATGGGATTCTTCGGCCTCTTGATTAAAGTCACCTCAAATACACCGTCATCCAGCTTCACATGTTTTCCGGTGATGCGCTTAAATCCGCCCACCGACTGCGAATTGGTAACCATTCCGAAAATAAAATCGTCCTCTATAACCTTGTCGTCATAAGTCACCTTCATGGGATAGGAGCGAATCGCCGACAACCGCTTCATTCCCTCCAGCAGATATGCCATATGCCCCAGCACATTCTTCACATCCTGCGCCGTCTCATAGGAGACGTCCGTGAACAGTCCGAATGCGGCAATATACACAAAGTAATCGCCGTTAAACGACCCGATATCACAGGCATAATGGGTTCCGTTTACAATCACTCTCGCCGCCTGGAGCATATTTTTCGGCAGAGAAAGACTTCCGCCAAAATCGTTGGTGCTTCCGGCAGGAATATAACCGATGGGTGTTCTCCATGCACTGCGCATCATTCCGGTGACAGCTTCGTCCAGCGTTCCGTCACCGCCGCTGCACACCACCAAATCATAGGAGGCGTCCCTTTTTGCCACAAGCTCCGTAGCGTCCCCTCGCTTCTGCGTCGGACAAATGGTAATTTCATAGCCGCCCAACGTAAAAATATCCAGAATATCAGCCAGTTTAGTTTTGATCTGCGCCTTTCCCGCTTTCGGGTTATACACAAAAAGCATTTTTTTGCCCATACAGTTTACCCCTTTCTGTCTGAGTTTGCACTTTTTACATAACACAAGAGGCGCGACCAACAGATACTCTCTATTGACCCCGCCCCCTGCATCTTCTTACATTGCCTGTCCGCTCAGAAACTTCTCGATGTTGCCTACCGCCACTTCTTCATCCGCGCCGTCCGCAGACACCATCAGTTCGTCTCCCTCATCCAGTCCCAGACTCATCATTCCCATGATGCTCTTGGCGTTTACTTTCTTCTCGCCCGACTGAATGTAAATCGTACTGTCGTACTTGCTTGCTTCCTGCACCAGAAGTGCCACCGGTCTGGCCTCCAAGCCGCCCTGCAGCTTTACCAGAATGTTTTTCTTTGTCATAATAATCCTCCTCACATTCTTATTCTATCCGCAATTTCACTTATTTTCCTCAATCTGTGATTCACACCGGATTTCCCGACAGGCGGGTCCAGCAAACTGCCCAAATCCTTCAGCGGCGCGTCCGGATTCTCCAGCCGCACCTCCGCCATCTGTCTGAGATTTTCCGGCAGATTCTGAAATCCGTAATGATCCCTGAGATATTCAATATCTTCAATCTGTCTGGCAGCCGCATTCACGGTTTTTGTGATATTGGCTGTCTCGCAGTTAACTTTCCGATTCACAGAATTGCGCATCTCTTTCAAAATACGCAAATTCTCAAAGTTCATCAGCGCCACATGCGCCTCGCAGACATTTAGCAGGTCTACGATACTGGAACCTTCCTTCAAATACACCACATGGTATTTTTTGCGAAGCACGATTTTGGCATCAATATCAAAATCCTGCATCACATTGCACAACTGCTGCGCTTTCTCTTCGTCCGTGCAGACAAATTCCAGATGATACCCTTTCTGAGGGTCGCTCATGGAACCTACGCTTAAAAAGGCACCCCTTAAAAATGCTCTCTGGCAACAGGCATTTCGAATCAGCACACCGTTGACCGGCTTATCCAAATCGCCTATCTTAGATAAAAGTTCCGCCATCTGTTCTTTTTTTATGTCCGATTCCGTATCTATATTAAATGTTTTTTTCAATAATGTAAAGCATTTTGTGACGAGAGCTTCATTTTCCGTCTGTAATCCTATGGTGTAGCTGCCCTTGCTGTCGCAGCCGTACTGCCCGCAAAAGTGCATAATCGCAGCCAGTTCCGCAATCTGACAATGTCTCGCCGGGCTGATATGCTTTGCCATTTCTTCCTTGACTTCACTTGAAAATGACATAGCTGTCACTCCTTAATATCCCTGTGATAGAGCTTGATACCGTAGTTTCCCTGATCCTTTATCCGCGCATACAGCTCGTTTGCCAGCGTCACGCTACGGTGCTGGCCTCCGGTACAGCCTATGGCAATCACCAGACGGTTTTTGCCCTCTTTCACATAGTTCGGAATCAGGAATTGTACCATATCCGTCAGTTTATCCAGAAAAATATGGGATTCCTCCGCATTCATGACATAATCGCTCACGGGCTTATCGTTGCCGGTCAGCGGTTTTAAATCTTCTATATAATAGGGATTCGGCAGAAACCGCACGTCAAACACCAAATCCGCATCTGCCGGGATTCCGTATTTGAATCCAAAGCTCATCACCGTAACCATGAGACTATTGTATTCTTTGTTCTGCACAAAAATACGGTCAAGCTCCTCTTTTAATTCTCTTTTCAGCAAGTTGGAGGTATCAATGACATAATCCGCATTTTTGCGTATTTTCTCCAGAATCTTGCGTTCCTTGCGCACGCCTTCCTCCAGCCTGCCGTCCTCTGATAAGGGGTGGTTGCGCCTGCTCTCCTTGTAGCGTTTTATGAGAGCGGATTCATTGGCATCCATAAATAAAATCTCAAACTGATAACCCTTCTGCTTAAGCTGCTCCAAAATCCGGGTAGCGTCCTCAAAGGACTGGTCGGCACGCACATCCAGTCCCAGCGCCACCTTGGTAATCTCGCTGTTCGGCATGGCAATCAATTCCACAAACTTCTCTATTAACGAAACCGGCAGATTGTCCACGCAGTAAAATCCTGCGTCCTCCAATATCTTCTGGGCTGTACTTTTTCCACCGCCGCTCATTCCCGTCACAATTACAAATCTCATCTTCTACTCGTGCCTTTCCCGCCCGAAAAAAAACATTCAGGCTCTCTTCATTAAAATGGCAGACTCAGGAAAATTTCCCCAAAAATACTACCTCCGGTTCCAAATCCACATGGAACTTTTCTTTTACACACATCTGCACTTCCCGAATCAGCGCCATAATATCCGCCGCCGTAGCGTTGCCCGCATTGATAACGAACCCACAATGCTTATCGGATACTTTTGCGCCTCCAATCTGAAAGCCTCGCAGTCCGGCATTCATAATCAGTTCTCCCGCAAAATGCCCCTCCGGGCGTTTAAAGGTGCTTCCGGCACTGGGATATTCCAACGGCTGTTTTTCCCGCCGTCTTGCGGATAAATCATCCATGGTTGCCTTAATAGCGTCCTTCTCTCCGGGTTTTAATTCAAATGACACTTCTGTCACTGTAAAAGGCTGGTTGCGAATGGTGCTGTAACGATAGCCAAACTCCATGCTTTCGTTTTCCAGCTCCATAATTTCACCTTCCCCGTTTACCACCGTGACACTTGTCACAATCTGACTCATCTCTCCGCCGTAGGCTCCCGCATTCATCACCACACCGCCGCCGACAGTGCCGGGAATCCCTGAGGCAAATTCCATACCGGTCAGTCCATTTTCCAAAGCAGCTTTCGCCACCTGTGACATCAGTGCTCCCGCCTGGGCTACAATCCGGTTTTCTTCCACGGTTATCCGGTTCATGCGGTTTGCCACCTGAAGCACTACTCCTCTGTATCCCTCATCACTCACCAGCACATTACTGCCGTTTCCGAGTATCACATAAGGGATTCCTACCAGATGCAGATAATGCTGAATATTCTGTAACTGCTGCACGTCCTCCAGTTCCACCAAACAGTCGGCGGGCCCTCCCACCCGAAAGGTGGTATGGGCCGCCATAACTTCCTGTATGTGAATGTTCTCCGGTCGTACAAATCTCTTTAATGCTTCCATTACCGCATCACTAATCATTTTTACTGCTTCCCCTAATTATTTAAAATTAAACCTGCTGCACCGTAAATTCCGGCGTCATTTCCCAGTTTTGCCAATGCAAACTTGGTGTCTCTGCAAGCCTTGAATACATATTTTTGGAAAGGAGGCTCAATATATTTCAACAAAATTTCTCCCGCCTTGGACACGCCTCCGCCGATTACGAAAATCTCAGGGTTGACGGTTCCTGCCACACCGGCAAGACCTTTGCCCAGATAATCGCCAAACTGTTCTGCGACCTCAATCGCCAGCTCATCGCCAGCCTTCACTGCGTCAAATACAGACTTTGCGGAAAGGGTGCCCTCGCGGAGCGCACTGGGTTTGTCGTCCTTTGCCAGTCTTCTCTTAGCCAGACGAACGATACCGGTAGCAGAGGTATACTGCTCCAGACATCCGGTGTTCTTGCACCCGCAAAGCTCTGTTTCATTATCTTCAATATGTATATGACCGATTTCGCCGCCGGCTCCGTTGGCTCCGATTACGATATGTCCGTCAATGATAATGCCGCCGCCGACACCTGTTCCGAGGGTAACTGCCACCAGATTGGAGTAACCCTTGCCGCCGCCCTGCCACATTTCACCGAAAGCAGCCACATTTGCATCATTGGCAGCCTTTACCGGAAGTCCGAGATAACCGCCGAGTACATCGGGAATATTAAATACATCCCAGCCGATATTTACGGCGCCGCTTACCAGAGTACCTTCCTTGTCAACCGCACCGGGCGCTCCGACACCGACACCTGCCACGTCATCTGCGCCAATGCTCTTTTCCTGCATCTTATCCTTGATACTCTTAGCCACATCCGGCAGAACGGACGCACCGTTGTTATCCTTAATCGTGGGAATCTCCCATTTATCCAGCACACAGCCGTCCTTGTCAAACAAACCAATCTTTACGGTGGTTCCTCCAATATCTACTCCAAAAGCGTATTTCTTCATTTTCTTTCTCCTTTATTTTGCCTTTTTTATTACTACATTTTTTGATTTCACAGTCATTCCTGTGCTGCTTTTTATTCGTCGTCCTCTTCCTCGCGCTTCTTCGCAAGAGAATTCTGCACACGGGTATACAGCTCCTTCGCCGCATTGTAGCCCATCTTTTTCTGACGGTGATTTACCGCAGCGGACTCGCAGATAATCGCCAGACTTCTGCCGGGACGGATGGGAATGTTGTGGCATACCACCTTATTTCCAAGATATTCGGTGTAGTTTTCTTCCAGACCAAGTCTGTCGTATTCCTTATCCTTATCCCACTCTTCCAGATTGATAACCAAGTCAATGGACTGAGTATCCTTGACGGAGGAAGCTCCGAACAATGCCTTAACATCCACAATACCGATACCGCGAAGCTCGATAAAGTGCTTGGTAATATCCGGTGCCGAGCCAATCAGCGTGTCGTCGCTGACCTTGCGCAGCTCCACCACATCGTCCGTTACCAGACGGTGTCCTCTCTTAATCAGCTCCAGTGCCGCCTCGGACTTACCGATTCCGCTTTCACCGGTAATCATAACACCCTCGCCGTAAACGTCCATCAGTACGCCGTGCACGGAAATGCAGGGTGCCAGCTTTACATTCAGCCAGCGGATAATCTCCGCCATAAAGGAGGATGTAGATTTCTTGGTGGACATCACCGGTATCCGGTGTCTGTTTGCGATTTCCATAAAAATAGGGTCGGGCTTTAACTCCCTGCAGAATACAATACCGGGAATGGGGTAGGACATCAGCTCATCATAAATCTCCCGCTTGCGTTCCTCGGTGAGCCCTTCCATATAAGTATATTCCACAAATCCGATAATCTGCAGACGGGTTGCATCAAAATGCTCGAAATACCCTGCCATCTGCAACGCAGGACGGTTAATATCCGGCTGCGTAACGCGGATTTTCTTTACCTCAACCTCCGGATTCAGGTTTTCCAACTTCATCTTGTCAATAATTCGTGCCAGACTTACACTTGCCATGATATTACCCTCATTTCTGCGCCGCCTGAGCGCTCTGTTATTTCTGATTGTATCACAAGGAAATCCTTTATGGAAGAGAAGAAAGGGCAAAAAATCTCACAATTTCCTCCGCCGTCCTTTCATTCATCTCCGGAATCTCCAATAACTGCTCCACCGTTGCCCCTTTGATTTCCTCCAGTGATTTAAAATGCCGCATCAGCGCCTTCCTTCTGGCGGGGCCCACGCCGGGAATATCATCCAGTACAGATTTTACCTGCGATTTGCTCCGCAGGGAGCGGTGATATTCTATGGCGAAACGGTGCGCCTCGTCCTGAATACGGGTAATCAGTTTAAATCCTTCCGAGTGGGTATCGATGGGAAGCTCCACATTCTGAAAATAAAGACCTCTGGTTCTGTGATTGTCATCCTTGACCATACCGCACACCGGAATGTTGATGTGCAGTTCGTCCAGTACGGACAGTGCGATATTCACCTGTCCCCGTCCGCCGTCCATCAACAGTAAATCCGGGAATTTCGTAAAACTACCGTACTCTTTGTCCACATCCCGCTGTTCCAGCTCTCTGCTCTCCTCCATGCCGTGGACAAACCTTCTGGTCAGCACCTCCCGCATGCAGGCATAATCGTCCGGCCCGGATACACTCTTGATACGGAACTTCCGGTAATCGCTGCGCTTTGGTTTTCCTTTCTCATAGACCACCATGGAACCCACATTTTCAAATCCGTTGGTATTGGAAATATCAAATGCCTCCATACGATCTGCGCAGGAAATCCCAAGCAGATTTGCAATTTCTTTCACCGCGCCGATGGTACGCCCCTCTTCCCGCTTTAACTTCTCCCTGTCCTGACTGAGAATCAGCTTGGCATTCTGCGCCGCAAGCTCCACCAGTTTTTCCTTGCTTCCGATTTTCGGGACACGCAGATACACCCTGCCGCCTTTTCGCTCGCTGAGCCACTTTTCGATAAGCGGGGCATCCTCTATCTCATATTGAAGCATCAGTTCCCGCGGAATAAAGGGCGTTCCCGCATAAAACTGCTTGACGAACTCCTGCAAAACACCCGGCTTGTTGTTTTCCGACACATTTGTCATATAATAATGTTCGCGTCCTATCAGCTTGCCGTCCCGCACAAAAAAGACCTGTACCACCGCCTCCGACTCGTCCTGATACAGAGCGATAATGTCTTTATCCTCCCCCACGCTGTCCGTGATTTTCTGTTTCTGGGACACGGACTTCACACTGTTGTAAAGGTCCCTGTAGGTGGCAGCCTCCTCAAAGCGCAGCTCCTCCGCCGCCGACTTCATCTTTTCCTCCAAGTTCCGCAAAATAGGGGCATAGTTTCCGTTCAAAAATTCCAGTGCGCCTGCCACCTGCTGCTGATACTGTTCCCTGCTCACATAACCCTGACAGGGGGCGAGACACTGCTTGATATGATAATTCAGGCAGGGACGGTCCTTTCCTATATCTCTCGGCAGACTGCGGTTGCAGGTGCGAAGCTGATACAGCTTATTCAAAAGTTCAATGGTATCTTTCACCGCCGCCGCACTGCTGTATGGCCCGAAATACTTTGATTTGTCCTTTTTCATAGTACGGGAAAACAGGATACGCGGGTACTCCTCCCCCACTGTCACCCTGATATAAGGATAGGTCTTGTCGTCCTTCAAAAGGGTATTGTACTTGGGAGAATTTTCTTTAATCAGATTGTTCTCCAGTACCAGTGCCTCCAGTTCAGAGTCCGTAACAATATATTCAAACCGGGCAATCAGCGACACCATCTGATCAATCGCCGCACCCCTTCCGATATTATCCCGAAAATAGGAGCGAACCCGGTTATGCAGATTGACTGCCTTTCCCACATACAAAATCGTATCATTCCGGTCACGCATAATATACACGCCCGGTTCCTTAGGCAGCTTTTTCAATTCATCTTCGAATGATTTTTCTCTCTTAATCGGTTCCGACATCTTTTTCCACATTTCTGCGCACGTTCTTTGCGCATAGCGAGTTTGTGTCAAGTGCGCGCAGACACAAATCTCGTGATTGAAAAATTTTATTTTTCAATCTTCCTACTCCATAACGCATAAAAAACAGGTAACTGGCATCCCCGTGGGGAAATGCCCGACTACCTGTTTATTATAACAACTCCGTTGTCTTTTCGCTATCCGTATCTGTTAATTAATTTTGCCATGGGAGAACATTCCCACCGGACCGTCGGAATCATCCGGAGTATGGGAATCGGAATCCTCCTGTTTACCGGGTTCTGCCGGTGTCGAAACCTCCTGCGGGGCAGTGGGCTCGTTTGGAATTTCAGCCTGCGCCGGTATCTTAACCTCTTCGGGCGTTTTTAAATCAACACTTGCTGCTTGCGCCTGCCCGACCGCGCCACTCTGTCCACCTGCACTGCCTTGTTCTGCCGCGCCGCCCTGTCCGGCAGCCTGTGCATTGGCAGTTCCGTCTTTTTTATCGTCCTCCGGCTCCGGCAATCCCTTTTCCTCTCGGAAAATCTTCATAAACTCTTTGCCGGTGATAGTTTCCTTCTCGATTAAGAATGCCGCCAGCTTATCCATAAGCTCCCTGTTTTCCCGGAGCATTTGAAGTGCCTTTTCGTAGCTTTCCTTAATGATTGCAACAACTTCCGCATCGATTTCCGCCGCTGTCTCGTCGCTGCAGTTTAAGGATGCCCTTCCGTCCAGATACTGGCTCTCCACCGTTGCAAGACCGACCAGACCGAATTTCTTACTCATACCGTATCTTGTAACCATGGAGCGGGCAATTTCCGTAGCCTTCTCAATATCGTTGGCTGCACCTGTGGTTACCGTGTCAAATACGACCTCCTCGGCAGCACGTCCGCCAACCAGACTTACCAGCATATCCCGCAGCTCTGCTTCCGTGTTCAGGTATTTTTCTTCCTCCGGCACGTGCATTACATAGCCCAGCGCTCCCATGGTTCTGGGAACAATGGTAATCTTCTGTACCGGCTCGGAATTTTTCTGCAAAGCGCTGATAAGGGCGTGACCCACTTCATGATAGGAGACAATCTTACGCTCCTCCTTGCTCATGATGCGGTCTTTCTTCTCCTTACCCACAAGCACCTGCTCCACTGCGTTGAACAAATCCTGCTGGTTCACATAATTTCTGCCTTCTTTTACCGCGTTGATAGCCGCCTCGTTAATCATATTGGCAAGGTCGGAACCGACAGCGCCGCTGGTAGCCAGTGCAATAGCGTCCAAATCCACCGTCTCGTCCATTTTGACGTCCTTGGAATGTACCTTCAGTATTTCCACACGACCCTTTAAATCCGGCTTATCCACGATAATCCGTCGGTCAAAACGTCCGGGACGAAGCAGTGCCTTGTCCAGAATCTCCGGGCGGTTGGTAGCGCCCAGAATCAGGATTCCCTTGGAGCTGTCAAATCCGTCCATCTCGGACAGCAGCTGGTTCAGCGTCTGCTCACGCTCCTCGTTTCCGCCGCCGTACTTGGAATCACGGCTGCGTCCGATAGCATCAATCTCATCTATAAAAATGATACAAGGGGCGTTCTTGGTTGCCTCCTTGAACAAATCACGCACACGGCTGGCACCCACGCCGACATACAATTCTATGAAATCGGAACCTGTCAGGGAAAAGAACGGCACATGGGCTTCCCCTGCCACAGCCTTTGCAAGCAGCGTTTTACCGGTTCCGGGAGGTCCCACAAGCAGCGCTCCCTTCGGCAGCTTAGCGCCAATCTTGGAATATTTTCCCGGATTGTGGAGGAAATCCACCACCTCCACCAGCGATTCCTTTGCCTCGTCCTCGCCTGCCACATCCTGAAACGTGACTCCCGTCTCCTTCTGCACATAGACCTTGGCATTGCTCTTGCCCACTCCCATGGGGCCTCCGCTTCCGCCCATCTTGCGGAACAGGAAAAACATCAGTCCGGCAAATATCAGCACCGGCACCACCGTGAGAAGAATTTCCATCCACATGCTGCTCTTTACCACGCGGTTCTGCTGGATACTCTGCTCCTCCAAGCGTTCCGTCAGTTTGTCCATGGACTCCATGACTCTGGTGGCATACTGCTCCTGTCTTGCCGACGCATCTACTCCCCATCTGCCAAGCAGCGTGTAATACTGCTGCGTTTTGGCGTCCTTGGGTTCCTCTTTTTTCAGTGTAACCGTCATAAGCGCCTGTTCTGCATTCAGTTCAACGGATTCCACCTTCCCATCTTTCAAATCCTGCAAAAACTGGGAATACGGCACTTCCACCTGATTGCCGCCAAACAAAGACATCACCATCCACAGGCACATCATCATGGTGATAAAGCTGATAACCGACATCACAATATGAGGCCACCGGGGAGAGCGGTTGTTTCCGCCGTTCCCGTTTCCGGAACCGTTATTGTTATAACCGTTTCCATTGCCGGGGCCGCCGTTGTTGTAGCCGTTTCCGTTGTCAAGTAGTTTGAGATTCTTGTCCTTCATTTAATTGCTCTTTCCTTTTAAAATTGGTTCACTGGTCAAATCCACTCCCAACTTCTTAAAGGTCTTGCTGTCCACTTCGGAGAGCATTACGGAAGTGTGAACCTGACAGCCTCTAAGACCGGGTATTTGTTCCAGTGCCTTTCTCGCATTTTTATCCTCCACAGCCGACATGGACAGGGCAATCAGCACTTCATCCGTATGAAGGCGGGGATTCTTTCCGCCGAGATAACGGGTTTTCAATTCCTGAATCGGCTGGATTGCCTGCGGAGAAATTAAATTTACATCATGGTCAACCCCTGCCAGATATTTTAAGGCATTCAGCAAAAGAGCTGCGGATGCCCCCAGCAAATCAGAGGTTTTGGAGGTGACAATGGTACCGTCCGGCAGTTCAATGGCAGCCGCCGGAACACCAAGTTCCTCGGCACGCTTTTTCGCCGCAACCGTAACCTTTCTGTCATCCGTTGAAATTTTTGCCTGCTTCATCAGAAGCTCTATCTTATAGACTTCGTTCTCCTTGGCTTTGCCACGAACCAGTCCGTTCAACGCAGTATAATATCTGCGGATGATTTCCATGTGGGACGCCTCACGGCACACCTCATCATCCACAATGCAGTTACCTGCCATGTTTACACCCATGTCGGTGGGGGATTTGTAAGGGTTCTCCCCGTAAATTCCTTCAAAAATAGCATTGAGTACCGGGAAAATTTCAATATCGCGGTTGTAATTTACCGTGGTCTCCCCATATGCCTCTAAATGGAAAGGATCAATCATGTTGACGTCATTCAAATCTGCCGTAGCTGCCTCGTATGCTAAATTCACCGGATGCTTCAACGGAAGATTCCAAACAGGGAAAGTCTCATATTTTGCATATCCTGCCTTAATGCCCCTCTTATTGTCATGGTAAAGCTGGGACAGGCAGACTGCCATTTTGCCGCTTCCCGGTCCGGGTGCGGTCACAACCACCAGCGGTCTGGTTGTTTCAATATATTCATTTCTGCCAAATCCGTCGTCGCTGACAATCAGCTGGATATTGGACGGATAACCCTCTATCGCATAGTGAAGGTAAACTTTTACATTTTTCTTTTCCAGCTTTTCCTTAAAAGCTGCCGCACGCATCTGTCCCGCATAATGTGTCAGCACCACGCTGCCCACATATAAACCGCGGCTTTCAAATTCCCGCATCAGACGCTGTACATCCTCGTCGTAAGTAATGCCGAGGTCGCCTCTTATTTTATTCTTTTCAATATCGGCAGAGTTTATTACAATGACGATCTCCGCTCTGTCCGAGAGCTTCATCAGCATACGCAGCTTGCTGTCCGGCTCAAATCCGGGCAATACTCTGGAAGCGTGAAAATCATCAAATAATTTACCGCCAAACTCCAGATACAGCTTGTCCCCAAACTTGTTAATCCGTTCTTGGATATGCTCTGACTGCATTTTCAGATATTTCTCGTTGTCAAACCCCACTCTCATTTTTTCCTCATTTCTGCGCACGTTCTTTGCGCATAACAAGTTTGTGTCAAGTGCGCGCAGACACAAATCTCGTGATTGAAAAATTTTATTTTTCAATCTTCCATCCATCCTTATCGTTTTCTCATGAATATGTTTCATTTTAGCACAACCAAATTAATTATTCCATAAAAAAGCAGTGAACAAATATCAAAATTTTATAAACCCGCGATATTGACAATCGCTAAGACCAATGCTAAAATTCTTCTATCAAACAGGCAAGGGCGCCATGAGGGCTTACTCGTGGTGTCCCTTTTTTGGGTTTCAGACCTATTTTAGCGCAGGCAAAAGCGCAGAAACGGAGATTGTTATGGCTGTAAAATATGTATTTGTCACGGGTGGCGTGGTATCCGGACTTGGCAAGGGCATTACTGCTGCCTCCTTGGGCCGTCTGTTGAAGGCACGCGGTTATAAAGTAACCATGCAGAAATTTGATCCTTATATTAATATCGACCCCGGCACCATGAACCCCATTCAGCACGGCGAGGTGTTCGTCACCGAGGACGGAACGGAAACGGATTTGGACTTGGGACACTATGAGCGTTTTATTGACGAAAATCTGGATAAAAATTCCAATGTTACCACCGGAAAGGTATACTGGTCTGTCCTCCAGAAAGAGCGCCGCGGTGATTACGGCGGTGGCACCGTTCAGGTAATTCCTCATATTACCAATGAAATCAAGAGCCGGTTTTACCGTAATTTCACCGATTCCGATACCAGAATCGCCATTATCGAGGTGGGCGGCACCGTTGGTGACATTGAGAGCCAGCCTTTTCTGGAATCCATCCGCCAGTTCCAGCACGAAGTCGGACATGATAATGCTATTTTAATCCATGTGACGCTGATTCCTTACCTGAGCGCCTCTCAGGAGTTGAAAACCAAGCCGACACAGGCAAGCGTCAAAGATTTGCAGGGCATGGGAATCCAGCCCGACGTTATCGTATGCCGCAGCGAACACCCCTTGGATCAGGGAATCAAAGATAAAATCGCACTGTTCTGTAACGTGCCCAACAACCGGGTTTTGCAGAATCTGGACGTGGAATACCTCTACGAGGCGCCCCTCGCCATGGAAAAAGAGCATTTGGCACAGGTAGTCTGTGAATGTCTGCACTTAAACTGTCCGGAGCCTGACCTTACGGACTGGACAACCATGGTAAATGATTTGAAGCACCCCACCGATGAGGTGACCATTGCTCTGGTGGGCAAATACGTGGCGCTTCACGATGCTTATATCAGTGTGGTGGAGGCATTGAAACACGGCGGAATCACCAACCACGCTACGGTACACATCAAATGGATTGACTCCGAAACCGTCACTCCCGAAAAGGTGGAGGAACTCCTCGGCGGCTGCAACGGAATTCTGGTTCCCGGCGGCTTCGGTTCCCGCGGTATTGACGGTAAAATATATGCCATCAACTATGCTCGTACACACAAAATACCATTCCTCGGTCTGTGTCTGGGAATGCAGCTTACCATTGTAGAATTTGCCAGAAATGTACTTGGCTATAACGATGCACACAGCATTGAACTTGACCCCAGCACAACACACCCTGTCATTGCCCTTATGCCCGACCAGAACGGTGTGGAGGACATCGGCGGCACCTTAAGACTGGGCGCATACCCCTGCGTACTGGACAAAAACTCTAAGGCATACCAGTTATACGGTACGGAAAATATTTCCGAGAGACACCGCCACCGCTACGAGGTCAACAACGATTACCGCGCTGCACTGGTAGAAAAGGGACTTTGCCTCTCCGGAACTTCTCCGGACGGAAGAATTGTAGAGATGTGCGAGATTACGGAACATCCCTTCTATGTGGCAACGCAGGGACATCCCGAATTGAAATCCCGTCCCAACAGACCTCATCCGCTGTTTAAGGGATTTATCAAAGCCGCTCTGGATAATAAGCATGAAAATCAATAAATAAGCACAAAAAGGGTGTGCGTTCCCTGCACGCCTTAAGCAGCAAACCGGCTGAAACGGTCAGATTTTCCTCTGACGTTTAAGCCGGTTTTCTTTCCTTATATCATTTTATATCCCACTCTGTGGTTGTTCGGTCTCCCGTCTGTCTGCGGCGGTGCCTGCTTTTTTATTTCAGCGCTTCCTCCAGCTTGTCAAGCAGTTCGTCCTCTGACATGGCTCCCAAAAAACTTGCCGCCGGCTGTCCGTTTTTAAAAACGATAAAGCAGGGGATACTGACAACCCGGTATTTCTGAGCCAACTGCATATTCTCATCCACGTTGCATTTTCCCACTTTCACTTTGCCATCCATTTCCTCCGCAATGTTCTCCACCACGGGAGCCATCATTTTGCAGGGGCCGCACCAGTCCGCATAAAAATCCACCAGTACGGGAATGTCGGATTTCAATACCTCTTCCTCGAAATTCGCTGCCGTAAATTTGTATTCCATTGCATTTGCCTCCTTTGCTGCAATCTGACCGTGTTCTCTGCAAAGAGCCTTACCGGTAAATAACATACTTGCAAATCGGATTCCCCATTCCGGAAAACTTTTCTTCGTACTCCGTCATGACGTTGCCCTGCATCAGCTTTTCGTCCCGATGTAAGTCATAGGTCACTACCTCTGCCTTCCACCCCGCAGGCTCTAACTCCTCCAGTGCAAAATCAAACAATGCCCTGTTGTCCGTCTTAAACTCCAGAAAGCCGTCCTTTTTTAAGATCACATTGTATCTTGCCAGAAACTGTCTCGAAGGCAGTCTCCGCTTTGCATGACGATCCTTGGGCCACGGGTCGGAAAAGTTCAGATAAATCCTGTCCACCTCGCCGGGTGCAAAAACTTTATCAATATCCTCCGCATCCATACGGATAAATTTCAGGTTCGGCAGTTCCTCCTGCTCCATCTTCTGAATGGCACGAAGCAGCACGCTGGAATATTTTTCAATCCCCACATAGTTGACTTCCGGATGTTCCTTAGCCATAGTATGGATGAATTTACCCTTTCCCATACCGATTTCTATCCGAATGGGGTTGTCATTTTGAAAAATGTCTTTCCATGTCCCCGGACATTGCTCCAGAATTTCCTCTGCCACTACATATGGACTCTCCGCAATTACCTCGCGGGAGCCGGTTATATTCCGTAATCTCATTGCAAGCCTCCCTTGAAATGCTGTCAACTGTTCCTACAGCATTCACTAACAATGTACTTTATCGGGGAAAACTTGTCAATCTCAAATCTGCCTGTCATGGCATTCCGTTTTCATCAAAGGTACAATCTCCAAAGGCAAGAACCGGATAGGAATCCCAGTCATAGGTTCCGGACTTACGTTAGCTTTGCTATGCCATAAATTCTCAATCTTTTCAATTTACAGAAACAAACTGCTTCAATTTCTGTTTTTAATTTTCCAATAATCACTCTGAATCTACAATTTTTCCTGATATTCTTTGTCATGGAGTTTTACCAGATCATAATGTCCATCCTGATATTTTAAGCCGCTCAGAATATCAGCAGGTATTCAATTAATATAACCTTCCTCTTTCAGGTTTTATTCATAACTGAGTGTTAATGTAATTGAGGTTATGTCATACGGCATGAACGGTGGCGAATATCCGGTTTCTGATTGGTAAACATAAAGCTCCTCCCCGGATGGAGAAATCAGAACCGGACAGGAACCTCCTGATGTGTTGCCCGCATCCGTACATAATTCCATATGCAGGTAATCCCCCTCCATGCACCACACCCCTCTGAAAAGCAGGGTATATTCCTCATTATCCTCAAAACGGTGATAAAGCCTTGCAAGGCCGGCAAAATCCGGGTCACAGTCTCCATAATGCAGCTCCAGCGTCCAGTCTTCACACACCCATGTCGTATCCGCCAGTCCCTCATTTGTGGGCGGAAGCCACCAGTCATCTCCCGGTGGATCCGCAGTGTCATTTCCGGCACTCATAAGCTCATCTAAGCGGTTCAGATCCATGAGCTGTACCTGCTCATCATAGCCGGCCGGCAGAATCATTGAGCCATAATCACTGACCTGCGGATACCAGTGTGTCTGTGCTCCGTTTCCTGCAATTATATTAATCTCGACATCCGGCTCCTCACGAAATTCCTCAAAAACAGCATACAAAAGTATCGGTTCTGCATTCTCACTTCGATAAAGCACTTCATCCGTCTGTGGCTGGCTGCCATCCGGTGTAGGAACCCAGATCACATGATTCACCGCCAGTGAGGTTTTTTCATCCCGCGGCACAACACAAAACAGATTGCCGTAACCGGCTCCCAAAATACGATCTTCCGGGATTTCTGCCAGAAAGGGCAGCTCGACAAGCAGATCAGGATTATTGTTCTGTATCCAATCCGAAATCGTGGACTTATCATTTTCTTCACGATATCCCAGATATGCGACAGCACCGGCCAGCTGCTCTTCCTCCTCCATCCGGTTCCACAGATCCCAAACCGTCCATCCGGTCTGATCTTCGCCTGTCAGTGTTTCGTCTGTCTCTATCTCCCCGGAAATTTCCTCTTCTGTCTCTGCGTTCTTTCCATCGTCCGTGTCCTCTTCTGTATCCGTTTCTTCCATCTGCTCTTCAGTGGGTGCCGACGGCAGGACACCTGTCTCCTGTCTCCTTCCCTTTCCACAGGCAGTCATTCCGGTCAGTATGGTCAAGAGCAAAGCCCACACCATATAACGTTGAAATCCAATTTTATGCATGTTATATTTCTCTCCCTTTGTAAACATCCGGTATATGCTCTTCTTTTCGCGCACCGGATTGTCACTCTCCGTCTGCCTGCTCCAAAAGCCGACCGTTAAGCTCTTCAAAATATTCCCGGAGCTGATTCATCGTCCGTGCATCCGGCTGAACCGTCATCTGCTTACCATCCGAATAATACAGCGTTGCATACCTTTTGGATTTGAAGGACGATCCTGCTGGAAATGTACTGAAATCCACCGACTGCAGCATCTCCCCGACCGGCTCCCAGTATTCCTTCGTAAGCGTTAATCCGACATGCTCTTCTCCGGTTTTCCCCATATAATATGCATGGTATATCCATCGGTTCTCCTCATGCACATCACGATTAAACTGATAGGAAAAGCGATTCCTCTTCGTTCCCCACAATCCCTGCTGTCCAAAGAAAATCCCGTCAATGACCGGTGCCTCATAATACACAATTTCCGCACCCGTGGGATGAACGATTTCCTCCATAATCTGCAGCACGGTCCCGAAACGACGGTCATTGGGAATCCTGTACTGTTTACGGTATTCCTCTCCGTCATCCCCAAGAAAGGTCAGATAAAAGGTCCGGATATTCGGTCCGTCCGTCACCCCGATTTCAGGCATCCGGTCTGCCTGGCTGTTCTGCCTTGGTTTTACCTCCACAAGCAATGATTCAATGGTTCTTACCGCATCCTCAAGCTGCTTCCATTGCTCCGGTGAGACCGGTTGATTTTCCACGGTCCGGTAATCCTCAAAATATTCCTCTTCCTGGTTTTCCGGATCATCCTCTCCGCCGGAAAAATATCTGGCGCTCACAACCCTGTCCTTTCGGATATCCATGGAAAGATCCGCTCCGTACAGCATTCCGTTCACGTTATAATAGTCTACCCCCACCAGTCCGTCCTGTTCGTGATCCTGCTCCGGATCATTCTCCTGCTGCAAATCCATTTCCTCTGTGCCCATCGTTTCCCTCTCTCCATTTTCAGAAAGTCTGCTGATTTCTCCCCGGGCCGAACAGCCTCCTGTCAACACACACACAAGTCCCAAAACCCATAGCATGCTTCCATAACGCTTCATCCTCATGAGCTTCCTCCTTTTCCATTACGATGCCCCGGATTTCCTGGTCAGAATCAATAACTGATCCTGTTTTTCAGCGGAATCTTCCATTCCAGCTCCTCATAAGGAATTCGTATACTCGGCATTCCTGACGCATACGCAGCCACCTCATATTCGTAGAAATAATAGACCAGTCCGGTTTCATCCAGATAGCAGTCACCAAGGCAAAATCCATTCCCCTCATAGCATCCGGCATATTCTCTGATATAATCCAGATCCAGCTCACTATCCGGCCCCGGATATTCCCTTTCAAATCGTTCTGCCACCAGATTATGGAACTCCTCCTCGGATGTCGCAAGCAGATCGTGAACACTGATCTCCTCTCCGGTCTGTCTGTCAAACAGCAGAAAATCCTGATATTGTAATCCATGTGCCGCCCCACTCCAGTAATCATATCCGGTCTGTAAAAAACCGATATAATCATCGTCCAGATACGATACCCTCATATAACGGACTCTCGTATTCGGGCTGTTCACATAGGTATGGTAATCGCACTCTTCCCCCTGATAGGTATCCACAAATATCTCTTCTCCGCTCTCTCTCCACATGGTAAGCTGTTCTTCGATCCGTGCATCCCCCGGCATTGTACCATCCATCTTAAAGCCCTCTGAATAATACTCACCGATGATTCTTCCACATCTATCACACCTGACCAGACGGTCAAGCACGGTATATTCTCCGACATTCCTTAAACCGCTTTCCTTCAGCAGGCCACAGATTTCAAAGACTTCCGCTCCCTGCAGAAACGGATAGTGCACCAGATTCAGCTCATCTCCTTCACAATCTGCAAAGTACAGCTCTCCCTGATCAAACACCGCAAAGCTGTTTACTGCTGTCTGGCAGCTTCCATGGAACTTTGAGCTTTTCTCCACAGTAAACAGGAGACGCCCGGCCGCTCCCTCTTCCATTTCATCAAAGGGAAGATAGCAGATATCCATCTGCTCCGGTGAAACCGTGTAATCCATGTCATATTCATAATAATAGACTCCGGTTGCATCCGCTCCTAACAGCTGATATACGTTTTCGCTTACCTCATACTGTTCCCCGGTCTGCATATTACGGTACAGCACCGTTGCAGTTCCGGTATAATCATCCGTTTCGACATTATAACCGTAGTCGTAGGAATGATACAGCATATGCTCTCCGTCATAATAATCCAGCGTATATCCCTTCTCCAGCAGCGGCTGTATTTCTCCCGTCTGCAAATTAAAGGTTACGATGGAATAATCATCACGGTTCATTAAAAGACAGGTTTCCGTCCACTGCTGCTGCCATGGGAGATAAATATTGCCTGATACACCTGCCATATAAGGATCTCCGTATTCCTTTGGTATTCCCCTGTATGGATCCTTAGCATCTCCTGTAACTCTCTGTCCCGGATCTCCGTCCGGTGTAAGCTCAAAGATCTCGGTTCCGTCCCGGTAGCTTCCGTATGCTTCCTCTCCATCCGGAGAATCCCAGTTTCCCCAGACCGGAATATAGATCCTGTCCTCCACAATATAAAGGTCCCTTACATGCATCCCCTCGGTCAGCGGGATACGCAGCAGCTTCTTTTCCCCGGTTTTCTTATGAATCTTCCAAATCAGGCAAAACAGCTGTTCATCCCCTGTATCTGTCCTGTTTTCCGCGCCAAGACAATACAGGAAATCTCCGTACAGCGTCAGTGCATGATCCCATCCAAAGAAGGGAGGCGACGTTTCATCTCCGGTTTTCTCTTCCAACCGGGTAAGCAGCTGCATAGCATTGGTCTTTCGGTCAATTGCATAGACATTTCCTCTCTCAGTCATATAGACGTGGCTGGAATCCGCCGTATAATAGCCGTTATAAAAAAGATATGGATTCGCTATTCCACTCTCCTTTGTTTCCTGCGGCATTGGCACTGCTCCGGCTCCCGCATCACCTCCGCCTACATCATCTCCACCAGTATCATTCTGCTCCGGTTCCGTGAAAATACTGCCGTTTCCTTCTGTTTCCCCACGGTCACCGCCCGGGATTTTCGCAATCTGAACCATCGTGGAACAACCGCACAGACTAAGTGCAAGCAGTCCGGCTATTCCTGTCCGGATAAGTTTCTTCATCCTCTTCCTCCCTTCATAATCATCCTGTTAAGCTGCCGCCTTCTTAACCGGCACTGATCTCCAGCTCTCTCAGATCTCCTTCGGTGCCAAACAGATCATAACCATTAAGTAACCTGTAATCTGCCCACTCTCTCCACTCCATGGTCCTCTCATTCCAGTCATTCCTACGGCGTTCGAGGAACGCTCCGCTGATCGCTTCCCCGGATCCCCCGTCCGTCTGCTCATATAACAGGCAGGCAAAAATCATGCCGCTTTCATTCATCCCAAGATAGGTGCATTTCCCCTCATACCCGAAATAAATCCCCACATCATCAACCGAAATCTGATACAAGAACCTGCCCTCACGCTCCGAATCAAAGCCCAGATAATAAGAATCCGTATACTGTGTTCCCCCATCCGTATGAAACGTTGTCTCGGTACTAAAGCCCTCTCCCTCATAAAGTCCCATAGCCACTCTGGAAAAATCCAGACTCTGCTCAAAGATAAACTGCTCAAGTGCAGCTGCTATCTCATTTGCACTGCTTTCTGTAACAGCCTCCACGTTCGTCAGTCCGCAGACCGGCTCCGTTATACAGAAATACCCAGCCTCCGCACAGGAATAAAGATCAAGATACGATACCATTCCATCCTCTGAGACAAAAACCGGTACCACATATTCTCCATTCATGATGGGCAGCATGGCGGCATCCGTATAATCCTTGTAAATTCCATGCACCTCATATTCCTTTCCAAATTCCAGATTTCCCAATCCAAAGGCTGCATTGGTCCAGTCGCTCTGGTCAATCCGTACCGTCATTCTTCCGTCCCTGTAGGTTACCGATACTGCCTGATCAAAGCTTAATTCCCGGTCTGCCCAGTCATGTTCCGTCATCGGGGAAAGAATATGATCATACAAGCCGCCGCCTGCCATCCCATAAACCGGCACGGCAACCTGAAGAATTCCCTGTCCATCCAGATACATTGGCAGTCCCAGATGGATGTTATCCTCCTGAAGGGTTTCCATTCTCATCAGCAGATACTGTGCATACATCTCCTGCTTATCCTGTGTCTCTGACTGATTAAAAAAAACAGATTCAAAGAAATATTTCATATCCAGATCCGACGCATACGCAGCCTCTCTCCGTATGTGCCGAAGCACCGCAGCCTCTACACTCTCTCCCTTCCGGGTTTCAAAATCAAGAGTTTCAATCAGCTCCCTCTGATCCATCCTCTTTCCGCTTTCCAGATTCAGATTATATGTATAATACAGGGTATAATCGTCCATAATGCTGTATTTTGTCAGCAGCAGGCTCAAAATATCACCGTTGCGGTAAGCCTCATATCCCACCTTACACCAGACAAAGCTCTCTTCATCCAACTGCTGCATGACATCCTGACAGACATTCAGGATATCCCTGTTAATCTCCTTTGCCCCCTCACTGTCTGAAAGAATTTCCGGCACATGGTAATCCACATCCACCGGATAGTCCATCAGCTCCATGGTCTCTACTCTGGTAAATGCATCCTTTACCAGCTCCTGTGCAGAGAGTCCTTCTGTATCACTGCCCTCAGAACCCGGCTCTGTATTGCTGTCAGATCCGTTCTCCCCGCCCGGTTCAGTGCCTTCTTCATCTGCTATATCTGCCACAGTCTCCTCTTCCGTCCGGTTCTGCCTGATATAGGTAATACTTCTTTCCATTCCGCATCCGGTAAGCAGATAAACTACACACAGCATACTCAATAGCATTATCAGATTTCGTTTCTTATGCATCCTATCCCCCATTTCCGGCATGCTTTCCAATGAAACATGCCCCTGTTCCAGTCTGATGACCGATTTTAAATGGCCTCCAAGCTGCCAGTATCTCGTCTGTAATCTTACACCGGCAGATACATCTTACGTGAAATTATAAAAAACACAATCAAACCCGAATTATTCACGGCAAAGCCACATGGTTACTGTATTTTAATTGCATTCAGAATCATGGTAATCTCACTGCCATCCGGTGTGATTGCAGACCATCATCCGAAGAACGGCTGACTGTTATAATCGGTCAAATCGCAGACGCCGGGAGAATACCATGGAGTATTCATACTTCCATCGTACAAAGACAGGGAAGGATTCCAGTCCAAAACTTCTCCGTTATTGTCCACAATGACTACCTGCGTTCCGGGTACAACATCACTGGGATTGGCACGCAGCAAAATCGGATCCCCGCTCTCGCTGCGATAGAGTACCTCCCCGGTTTCTCCGTAATATCCGTTACTCTCGTCCATAATCCATTCGTTTACCGAAACAGAAGATGCCGGGTCTGTCGGAATAATACAGTAAATTTCCATACCTCCGTCCGGTTCCTCCACATAATTTTCTTTCGGTATTTCAAACAAAAAAGGATAATCCGACAAATCATTTTCTAAGAAAAAGGAATCTATGTCCGGAGCATATCCAAGAAACATGGCGGCGCATATATCCCCGTCTGCGGCAGCAATATCGCGAATGTCATCTATGGACAACCCCTGCGCAGATGCCGTGCTCTGTTCCAAGGGCTCTGTTTCTATCAAAAGCAGTCTGCCAAAAAGGTCCTCAATAATCTCTTCCATTCCATCGTAAGCATCCGACCATACATAAACCGCATAGACGTAAGTATATCCCTTTGCTTCCGTTACAAAGACATTCCAATAGCTTATGTCCTCTGCCTGACCTACCGAGAATTTCACCACATAAGCCGGATTGCCGACATTATTACTGTAAACCTCACTTTTCTCAATGGTAACATTCTCCGCACCGTAAAGGGACTGGCTTGTGGCTGCGCGCAAAGCGTAATCCTCTAATGATTCGCCATCCTCTCTGGTACTGGCATAGGAACAGTTGATAACACTGACAAAACCGTCCTCCGTCATGTCTTCATAATAATAACTGCCATCCGGATTATTGATATTTTGCGCAACAGTCATGTTGGTAAAGGGAAGTCCGCCGCCGGTAAGAACTGCCGGATTCATCATTTCCGCCACATCCTCGTTGGTTTCGTCCTCCTTTACCACCTCTGTATCTTCCTGTACTTTCGTTTCCTCTGTTGTTTTTGTAGCTTCCTCCTGTTCGCTGCCTGTGGCAGAAGGCAATATCACTTCGATATTTCCGCAGCCTGTCATACAAAGAACACCGGCAAACACCGCCATCATCAATCGAATCTTTTTCATACTCTCCTCCAATTTCTTTATGCCCAGGGATCCTCTGCTTTGGGCTGACGGATTGCCGTCAACAGATACTGCTCCCACAAAAACCATCTGCCATCTCCTTTTTGACGCAGCTTCACGGGACGGGGACTGTCCGCTCCTCCGCAGGGAATAAAGAGCTTTTTATACCCGGCCTCCGCATCAGATGTTTGGTTGCTCTCAATGACAATCTGAAAAGGCTCATTCGGTGTGTAATTGTTATCTGCCGTCGCACCCACGAAATAAGAGAACGGGAGATACGTTTTTCCTCCCCGGAACCGGTCATCCAAAAAAGAGAGTTCCTGTCCATTGAGCGGCCTTGGCCCGCGCAGCCAGTTTAACATTTCCAGTCCGGCTTTTTTATCAGTGCTGTAGGTGCAGAGTGCGCACACCGTAAGTGCAGCTGTCTTGAACGGACTGTCCAGACTGGCTTCCGGCAATGCCTGCATCTCTCCCAGATTTTGGGGCAACGATGTAAATGTAAACTCTTCTCTGTTAGAACTACTCATAGCTTCCTCCCTTTTGATCCATTTTACTTTTCTTCAAGGTTAATCAGGTCTTTTACTTCCGCAATACTCACAAAAATTTCCTTTGGTAACGGTCCCGCAGGCTGCACAGTTCCAGCTTCCGCCTCCTGCTCCCGCCATGAAAGCCGCCTCCGTATTCTGCGCGGCACCATCCTGTCCGAAGATTTCTGCCTCGTTCACAGCGGGTGTCAGTGCCAATACTACGAGTGGCCCTGAAATTACTCAGGGCCGCCCTATTGTTTTCACGATATGTAAGCTGTTGTTGAATCTCTTCCACAGTGGAATGTTTCCGTTCACTAAAAAAGGGGGACAGCTTTCCGGCACATTCCTTGCAGAGATTTCCGTTTTCCAGCTTGCGATTTCCACGCAGACCTATTTTAGAACCACATATATCGCAATATTTTTTATCAAATAATCCCCTTTTTTTAATCTCCCTAAATCTTCTTTCTTTAATACTACTTTATAGTAATACTTGCAAGAATTGCCTGTACGTCTGCATCATCCACAGAGATAGAACCTTCGTCCGTCTGCAACCAGCAGTTTACCTCTATCTGGTCCGGCTCTGTCGTCCATACAACTGCCACGGGTGTATCCAGACTGGTAGCCGTAAATCCCTGCCATGTGCGTCCGCCAATGGTCATATCCTTTAAATCCTTAACATCATTATAATAGTCTTTTAAAATCACCAGTGTAGTGTCTGGTGTGTAGTAATTAATGGTCAGACCCGGCTTGGTAAACTGATCCCACTCTTCCTTGGCGCCCTTGTAAATCAAAAGACCGGAAGGATTGCCCGGTTCATCCGGATACTCTTCAAAAATATCACTCTTAGGAAATGCCATCCAACCATCCGGAATCAGTACGGACATCATGCTGGTTTCATAGATTTCCCCCTTTATCTCCACCGGAGCAGCCGCAGAACCGGAAGTGGTTGAATCCTCTCCCTTGTTTCCACATCCTACCAGTGACAAAACCATGCCAAGTGCAAGTACCATTGCTAATTTTTTCATTTTATTTGTTCTCCCCATAAAATTTCTAAAAGTTGTTTTTCCACTTTGTTATTCTGTTCGTGATTAATCTTCCTTCTTGTTCAGACATGCACCGTAAATATACAGAGCAGGAAGAATCAGTCCGGTAATCAGAGATGTTACGCTAAAACCGCTTCCTGCAACCACATTCAGTATATTTCCCAGAATGGAAAGAGCAGCTACGATTGCGCCCCAAACAATACATTTCTGTGCCATTTCCGGCTTTTCACAGTTCTTAACACCCATGATACCTGCAATCAGCTGTACAATACCGCTTACCAGACACAGGATAGAAGCCATGTAAAGGATTCCGGTTCCCGCTGCGCTTCCTACCAGCGCTGCCAGACCACTGACACCAAGAATTGCTACGATACCGGCAATAATACCGAATGCACCTCCGATAATCATTAAAATTCCTGTTACCTTTAAAAACTTGTGTCCTTTCATGAAAAAGTCCTCCTTTTATTAATATGTATAATTTGTTTTCTGCGGTTTTGCAGCAGTCTATCTGCTCCTCTCATCCGCTTGCTACAATATAACAATAACAGGAAGAACCTTAAAAAGATATACTTACCATTCGTATTTTGGTCCATTTTCCCTTAAATACGAATGGTAAGTATGCAATATATAGCTGTTCATTATTTTCGCATACAATATATAGTGATTCTTCTTAATCCGTACGGGTAAGCTCTGCCAGTCTGTCACATCTGCGGAACAGGTCAATATAAACCATCAGTTCCTCCCGGTTGGAAACACCCAGCTTCCGGTTCAGGTTTGTATTATGTTTTCTTGCCGTTCCGATACTGATATACGACTGCTCCGCCACCTCATTAATGTCATACCCTTCAACAAACAGCCGCAGCACCGTTTTTTCCGTAGGCGTCAACGTCTGCACCCGTTTTGAAAAATCCTGGAGCAGTTCTTCAATATCCGGCGGTAAATCTCCCGGAGTAAGCTTTTGGTTCTTTTGGGAATTGACAAAAATAATCAGTGCATCAATCTCCGAAATTCCGGAACGGTGTTCTTCATTTCCGTCCTCATCCTGTATGGCTTGCAGGCTCCTTACAATCGGGGAAACAAAATGCTTTGACAGAAAAACGGACAACAATACAATCGCCACCAGAAAACCTAACGAACCGAGAATCCACAGCTGTCTTCGGGTCAGAGATGCTTGCCAGTAACTGTTTTCCGAAAGCAGTGTCATAACGGTAAGCGGCAGTCCGCTGGCCGTTTTCACTGCAAGAGGCTGACATGCCCCAAAATACCGGTAATTTCCGGCAACACAGTTTTGATAATATTTTCCTTTTCGCATCTCCATAATGCCTTCCGGCATCAGATAGGTTCCGGCAGAATTTCCAATCATTGCCTTATCCAGCAAAACACAATTGTTCTCCACGGGAGCAAGCACCGTAACCATATTCCCGAAAGGGCTGTCCGTGACCGGATAAGAAAGGGAAAAATAAAGGTCACTCAATTCCACACCACAGATGCCAAGTACTCTTCCATTGCCATCCAGTATGGGAACACACAACAGCAAAACATCCTCCCAGGTATCCTTTAACTGCGTACGCTCCGTCCACAAAACACCCTCTGCCAGCCGGATTCCCGAAAAAGCCATCAATGTATCGTAGCCCGGAATGGAAGCAGTGTCATATTCCAGATTCCAGCGATTGTGCATCTGTACCTGTTTTTTCCGTGCCACATCCGCTGCACCCCGGAAATACACAATATGCTGGTCAGAGGCACCCACTGCTTTTAAATCCGAAAAACGCAGATAAACACCCATGCGCGAATTCTCTGCATTTGCAGTACCGGTATTCACCGTGGCGTCCAACACAAAAAATACCCCACTACAGGAATTGGATTTTAAAGCGGTCTCCAATACATTGTACAGTGAATCCTCCACCTTTGAAATCAATTCTGCATTATTATTTAAACTGTCAAACGTCTCATCCTCCGCCACCAGAATATTGTCCAGTTCCCGTGTAATTTCCCCGGAAAGAGCAATGCTTCTGGCTGTCAGAATATCCATCTGCGTGGAAAGCATGGTCGCAGAATTTTGCTGCTGTATGCTGAGTGCCTCTCCCAGACTGCGCTCCGAGCCCGGAATCACTCCGGCAATAATCAGCAGTATAATTGCTCCCACAAAGACAGCCAGTGCCATACAGCACCAATATAGTGCCAGTTTGCGCTGCATGCTGACGCTGTACTTTCCCGCCTGCCGAATCATAAGCCATATCTTTTTCATTGATGCCGCCATTTTCCTACCCCAATCAAATTTGAATCATGTCATTGCTGAAAATTTGCTTCAAATGTGCCCAGAATCTGCCACGAAAGCTCCTCCACCGACTGCGCGGGATTGTCCAGATAAGCGTTTCGTCCCACGCGCAGTTCGTGCCTTACAGACTCCTCGAACTTCGTCTCCAATGCAAGATAGGTATCAATCTGCGGTGCCGCATAAAAGGTATAGAAATCCTGCGTTTCCAAAAATGCCTGATATAAAGAAACGTACATGGGATTGTCCAGATTCTTTATCGCTTCCGGCAGACAGGTATCAAAAGATTCCTGTTTCACCGGCATATAACCCAACTTTGTGACGAAATCCACGTTTGTCTGTGCGTCCGTCAGCCATTTCAAAAAGGTAATGCATGCCTTTTCCCGCTCCGGTGTGGATTTTACCGTGCAGATTCCCGCACCTCTCTGCATTACCAGCTTTTCTCCCTGCTCAAAAATGGGACAGGGCATGGAAAGAATATCTACCTTTTCCGTTGTATTGTCCGCATAAGTAACCGTGTCGGAATAGTAAAGTACACTGGCAGAGGAAGCCACCGACACAATGGCGTCCCCTGTCCGCAGCGGTTCCGTGGCATATCCGCTCTGCAGCCAGACCCCGCCCTGTAACGCCGCCTCCGCATAAGGCGCCCATACCCTTTCAAAAACAGGGCTGAAGTTTATCTGATTTTGATCAAAAAAAGATTCTCCTAACGATTCCACTCCCACCTGAAAATAATTAAACGGATAGTCGTGCACAAAAAAAGTCTTACCTCCCGTCCACTCCGCATAAGTTTCCGCCAGACGATATAATCCTTCCCACGTTTTCAAATCCGTCTCGCTTGCCCCTGTTGCTGCAGCAAACCGGTCAAATGCTGTCCGGTTTACAAACAAAATTTCCGTGGACTTTGCCACCGGAAGGATAACCAGTCTGTCCCCTATCACGCCTTCCTCCAGGAAATCAGGGATAAACTCTGCCAGTTCCTCCTCCGTAAAATAGTCCCGGTAATCCACCAACACTGTTTCATCCGGCATGGCCAGAACCGTTTTGGGATAAGATACAAACATATCCGGGAGTTCTGCGGCTCCGGGGTCTTCAAAAGCGGAAGATAATACGTTATCGTGAATTGTATTGGTATTGGTGACACTGCCCACCTGCACCTGAATATTCTGCTCCTGTCCCACTGTTTCATTAAACAAGGTAATCAGGTCATTTAACGGTGATTCTGCCTGCCCTCCGTATACATGCCAGATAGTGACTGTCACCGGCTCTTTTTTCTGACCGCAACCGGTACAGCCAAACGCCACAAAAACAGCCAATGCCAGTGCAATACCCGTTTTATATCTTAATCTTTGTTTCATCTGATATTTTCCTTTTAAATATTATTGGGGAATGATTTCTTTTCCGTTATTTCATATTTTCTATTATATAGATTTCCAAAAGCAGAAAAACCCCCCATGTGGGGGGTTTTGAAACTTTTAAAACCCGTTAATAATCAGATTCTTTTTTGTCACTGCAACCGCCAGTCCGGTTTTGGAATCAAAACCTGTTTTCCGTAACATGTTGCCGATATGCCATTTCACGGTTTCCGGTGAGACGGACAGCATTTCCGAAATCTGCCTATAAGATTTCCCATCCACCACCAGCCGCAGTACATCCAACTCTGCCTTGGTGAAATCGCAGCTCTTTGCTGTTCCAATCATAACTGTCGGTGAGGCATCCGGATATATGGACTGCCCGTCCATGGTACGGTCCATGACCTCCAGCAGTTCCTCTTTACTTGCATCCTTATACCAAAAACTGTCAGCCCCCGCCTTGCGGGCACGTTCCAGAAAACTACACTCTACCATGGAAGTAACAATAATCACCCTCACCTGCGGCATGGACTGTTTTATCCTCTCCGCCGCCTTCAGACCACTCTCGTCCTCCTCCGTGCAGACATCCATCAAAACCAGATTACACCCCGTCTTACGGCAGGTTTCCTCCGCCAATGCCGCATTGCTTATGGAACCGGCAAGCTCATACCGGCCACTGACAAGAATATGGTGCTCCATATCCTCCCTTGCCATTCTCTGGTCCTCAACCACCAATACTTTTATCATGCGTTCTCTCCTCCGGCTCCTCTATAAATTTGGGAATCCGAAACGTCACGGAAAACACCGGTACGGCGGAAACGTCCATCTGACAGCCGTTCCTTTCCAGTCTCTGCCGGAGTACGGACAACCCGCCTCCCTCTACCATCTCTGCATCCGGTACACTTCCGTTGTTGCTCACCCTGACTCTATCATAGTCCTGCTGCCTCGTAAAGTCTATCACCAGTTCGGTTGCCCCTCCATGCCGGACACAGTTGGTCATACACTCCAGCAGGGCGGACACAATCAAATCCGACATTCTTTCATCGTTTGGAAGTTCCCCCTGAAAATATATTTTTAATCCGAGTATCTTGCCACGTTCTTCCAACTGTTCCCGCCAATCTCGGTTCACGCTGTCCATGCCATCCGCCTGTAGCAGCCGCAGACCACGGTTCCAACGCTCAAGCAGCTCCTTTTCCTGTGTTTCTTCCATTCCATTCACCAAAAACCTGTTAGTGGCAAGAACCGTATGCCCCAGTTCATCATGAACCCTCATTTTCATTTCCAGAATTTCTTCCTCTCTAGTCAGGGTAAGAATATTGCGGGAAAGCTCTTTCATGGATAACGCCACTTCTTTTAAACGCTCATTCTCCCGCTTTAACGCCTCGCTGCTCTCATAGAGGGCGGTTACATTTCCGGCAAGAAACTGAACAAACTTTTCTCCGGACTTCGTAACAACACAAGTCTCCGAAAATTTCCAGACTTCTCCCTCCGGGAACCGGTAAACCATCGCCTTAGGATTTAAGATAATCACTGTTTCACACGGTTTCTCCAATGCCCTGCGAAATTCCTGTATACTCTGAATATCCCTGCCTGCCAACAGATGTTCTAGCGAATACATCTTGCGGTTGCATAGTTTGGGCAGGCCGTTTTTATCAAAAAAAGCAATTCCGCTGGGCAGATTGTCCAAACTCTCCTGTACCTGTTTTGCGCGGGAACCTTCTCCGGAATGTCCCCAAACCATACTCCGGAGAAGTCTCAACATCATAATCATTCCTGCTGCCCCTGTCGTAACCACCACGATTACAAACCAATCTGTCACGTTCTTTCACCTCCCGTACCCGTCCCATTGTCCACAGAATAAGAGATAACCCATGAACCGTCCAAATCCTGCTCGGTCCTGCTGCCCTGCGGCAGAATACACCCGGATAAATCCGCCTCACACTCCACATTCACGGACAGCTCCACACTCTCTTTTTTCACGGAAAAGAAACAATACAGGGCAGAAATCCCTCCCAGCGTCTTTTCCAATACCTTTTCATAAAAATCAAAAATCTGCATTGCCGTCTCTCCGGCAACTTCTTTCTCCCCTTCCGCCCTCCAACTGCACAGGACACCATACGCCCGCAGATAACGCATCGTCTCTTCAAAACACAATTCCAACTCTTTTACCGGAATGGCGGGATTTTGCGCCGTAATAAAAATAAGATTGCTCCGACGCTTTAAATACGCCCCGATTACGGTAATCTTATGAAAAAGCAGTCTTTTTTCCGATTCCCTTTTCATCCCAAAGCACTGTTCCACCAACTGCAGTAAATACTGTACCTGTTGCGCTGTCTGCGCCTGCACCATATCGTACAGATGATTTTTCACTTCAAGCTGTGCTATCTTCTTTCTGGTTTTCAGATTTTCTTCCTCTATCAAATTTGCATCCCTTAACTCTTCCTTTGTCTCCATCAATGCTTTCAGCGTCTCCAAAAGCTCCGATATATCCTCCTGCCACCGGACATATCCCCCGTTTATCGGAGCTTCCGATACCCGCACCCCCTCTTTGTTGCCCCACTCTTTTGCAGCAAAACAAACCTTATGATTTTCATCCGTTATCTGTGCCGCAATGGTAGACGCCATAAAAAGTTGTTCATAACCGGTGTTGGAGGGAATCAGTCCGGACTGAATACAGCTCTCAAAAATCGCCGCATTCAACAGACAAAAGACTGCCGTCATATCACCAAAAAGAACCTTCCACAAAGGAAGCCGCAAACAGTTACCGACTGCATAAACAACCGCCATTCCGAAAACTGCAAACGGAAACCAGATGAATTTTTTGGTCTTGGGAATCCTGCATTTTAACAGAATCAGAAATAACGCTGTAAGAAAACAGACCGCCATCCACCCGGCAGCCAGATAATACACTATGCCATATTCATAATTATCTTCCACCCACGGTCTTTCCCCTAAAAAATGAAAAGCAAGCTGGTGCCAATCATTGGTCAAAATCACCAAAATCAAAGGAACTGTCGAAAGGAACAGCGAAAAAGGGATTCCCTTCGGCAATTTGTAGTTTTCCGGTTTTCTCATATAAAGGGCCAGACAGACACTGATTGCCGGAATCAAAAGCATGGGAATGTAATACAGATACCACAGAAAATGCTTTGCAAGTACCCATTCCTTCGGAATTGCATACCGGCAGGAACGCACCACAAACCAAAAAATCATGAGAACTGCGATTGCCGTCAGGCAGTTTCGTGTCTGCCTGTGAATAATTCTCTTTGAAAAGGACATTGCCCAGACGGTATAAACCAGTATGTACAAAAGCGGACGCAATGTGCGGAAAAACCAATACCAAAACAGATTTGTAATGTCCAGCTGACGGCACAAAATTGCAGATATAATACACAAAAATACCGGGAGTGCTTTCTGCCAAAAAAAGTTTTCTGCACCGGATTTCTTCATCTGCATTGCCCCCTTTCGCCTTTTTCAGAAACGTTCTCTGCCCGAAACAGATAACTTAACTTTATCAAATCTGCAGTGGATATTCAACGTAATCTCAAGTAATAATTTTTGCTATGGTTTTTGGCAAAAATGGTGTATGATAGATAGGACGACTTCCTTTCGGAAAAAATGTAGACAGTGAGGTTTTTTCATGTTTCAGAATACAAAGATTTTTTCAAATAAATGCTTTTATAAAATGATGACCGGCGCACTGTCCCTGTTCTGCGCAGGTTCCCTTGTGATGGGACAGAGTATCACCGCTTTTGCCATTGTGGATAAGGAGGAGCGTATTGCGGCGCATCAGGCAATCCCCGTGGAATCCAACAAGATTGAAAACTGGCCCCAAGGTCCTGTCGTGAGTGCGGAGTCCGCCATTCTCATGGACTTAGACACCGGCGCCATCCTTTATTCCAAAAATATCCACGCGCGGGAGTATCCCGCCAGCACTACCAAAATTCTTACCACGCTTATCGCCTCGGAAAAATGTTCTTTGGACGAAACCATCACTTTTTCCCATGACGCAGTATACGGTATTCCCAGAGACAGCAATCATATTGCAATGAACGAGGGTGACACCCTCAGCATGGAGCAGTGCCTGAACGCCATTCTGATTCGCTCCGCCAACGAAGTTTCCTACGCCGTGGCGGAACACATTTCCGGCACATGGGATGCCTTTGCGGATTTGATGAATCAGAGGGCAAAGGAATTAGGCTGCGTGGACTCCCATTTTGTCAACCCCAACGGTCTGCCAGACGAGAACCACTACACCAGTGCCTATGACCTCGCCATGATTGGCAGAGCCTTTTTCTCCAACGAACTGTTGTGCAAAATCACCACCACTTCCAAGCTGGTGATTCCCAAGGCGGAAGAGGATCTTGTGGAGTGGAACAAGATGGAGCTGCTCCCCAATCACAAATACCCCTACAAGTATCTGGTGGGCTGCAAAACCGGTTATACGGACGTTGCACGCTATACGCTGGTTTCCTGCGCGGAAAAGGACGGCATGAAACTCATCTGCGTGGTACTGAACGAGGAAAATCCCTACCAGTACGAGGACACCATTTCCCTTTTTAACTATGGATTCAGTAACTTTGATAAAATTAATATTTCCCAGACCGAGACGAAATACAATATCGACAACGCCGGTTCTTTTTACAGTGACAACGATATTTTCGGCAGTTCGGATCCGATTCTGTCTTTGAATAAGGATGACTTCATTATCCTGCCAAAGACCGCCGACTTTTCCGACACGGTATCCACGATTTCCTACGATACCACCGCAGAAAATCAGGCGGCACTGATTACTTATACTTACCACGATACTTATATCGGTTCTGTCTCCGTGGATCTTGCCACCAACAGTGAAGGAACCTATACCTTTGACTCTGTCACGGACGATTCCCCCGCCATAGAGGAAACAAAAGCCCCCACCAAGAAATCTGATGGGGAGAAAAAGGGAACTTCCTTTATCTTTATCAATATTGTAAAAGTACTTGCATGGATTTTGGGTATTGTTACAGTGGTATTTCTACTGCTGTTCCTCCGCGCCTTTTTAAAGAATTACCAGTTCTCCAAGCGGGGCACCCGCAGAAGCTGGCGCCGGGAACGCCGGAGACGATACCCTCGCTACCAGAGCCGGAACGACAGCCTGCAGTCCAGACGAAGAGAAGCAATCCGACAGGCGAAACGGAGACAGCGCAACCGGAGACGGGGATTTTAACCTGATATTACAGATACCACAGACTTGTATTTCCCATTCCGGACAAATTCTGAACCATGAATTTTCCGGTTCCAAGTCTTGCCTGCAAATAGAAAACGATAAATTCAGACGCATTCTGCACCGTAAAGCACCGTTCCATGGCATCTGCAATCTGCTCTACCGGCATACCGCAGTATTCATGGGACGTCTGTGCCAGTCCGTTAAAATAATCCGCACCTCGCACAATGCTAAAACAATTTACAATATTTACTAAAATATCAAGTTTGTATTCTGCAGCGAGTTTTTCCATCCGGGGCGCAAAACAGGAACTTCCCTTATGACCCAGACCCACTCCGATAATTTGTGCAAATCCGTCTTTTGTCAAGTGCTCATTCAAGCCTTCCAGAATGCGCCATGTAACTTTGAGTCCATCATTCCCACCATGTCCCACAAAGGCATAGGGAATTTCCTCCGGGAAAGGTAAAAGCGGAGGATTGGCAAGCACATGGTCAAAACGCATTTTATCTACCGCAGCATATAAATTCCCGTTGCGGATATCCATAACATCATCCAAATCATTTATCATGGCATTAACGTGCGCCAGGTCTGCCGCCACCGGATTAATTTCTACTGAAGTTACCATTTCTCCCGCTCTGGCAGCGTAAAGCGCCTGCACCCCCGGTCCGGAGCACAAGTCAAGGCATTTTGCTCCGCGCTTTGGCGACTGGTGTGTCAACAACGCAAAAGAATCCATTCCAAAATAGAGGGAAATTTTGGGATTCGGAATTTCATAAAAAAGCCAAAGTCCCAAAACCGGGTGTAACACAAACCCGGATGTCCTCACACACTCTTCCTGGTCCAGCATAAACAGTCCGTAAGGCTCTAATCTGCGGACAATGTCTGCAAGTTCCCCATCAAGCACCGAAAAGGGCACTGCTTCCCCAAGTAAAAACAAATCAATAACAGATCCCAGCTCCGGTGTCACCGCTTTCCTTGCCAGTTTCCAGCGAAGCGGTGAATTGTCTAACGGAAAAAAGCAGTTATAAAATTCAGCATATCCCAATACAGTAAGACGTTCCGCCATTTTCCGGAGGTCTTTTTTTATCTGACTATCCCTCATGTGTATTCTCCTGTTGCTTCGGCTGCGACTCCGCCAACACGCGTTCTTCGCACGCCATAATCTGTTCTGCAATCTCCGCATAATGTTCCCGCAGCACTGCAATGGCAGCATGATTGGTAGTCAGCGCCTCACAGACTTCACAGACCGAGTGAAAATTCCCACCAAAAGTAATGGAGGGGTCTACAGCACTGACAAAGCGGCAAAGCCACAGTGGTCCCATATGATGAATTGCATTTAAAAGCACACTGTCGGCTGCTCTCTGCAAAATATCAACAGCCGATTCCTCCGTGAGACTGCCTAATTCCAATAATTCATTTTCCTCGCAGCAAATACCGCAACATGCCCAGAGATGATTGTCAAAAGAAACCGCCGGTTGTCCTCCCACCCACCGGCAGCCTGTCAACAAGGAGTCCTGCGTCTCATAGGAGATAAAATTATCCTGTTCCACAGCGTCTGACGCCCGCCCTGTATTCTGCAAAAATGCCTCTGCAATAATGTAGAGCGTTCCATCCGCTGCTCTTGGGTCATTGTGCGGCTTATATCTGTCCTTTTGTCTGCGTATAATTACTTTTTCCCCTAATAATTCTTCGATGGTTTCCGGCACATAGCGGTCATGCTCTCCATGACTGTTGGCAATTACGACTGCTGAAAATCCCATGCCTTTTGATGCCTTCCATGCCCGAATCACATTTTCTACCGGAACATACGGTGCATGGTAATCATCAAGGCTGAAATTGAGTTCCCCAAGTCCTGCCGCACGCAGCTGTTTTAACATTTCTTTTGCTTTCTGCCCGGAGGAGGCCCAGTGGCAGTTTGTTACCAGCCGGGTCAAGATTCCAAGCCCCGCCGCATAGCGAATCGCTTTCAAAAGGTCTTCCAACAGCAAGGTCGGTTCTCCACCCGTGAATACGACAAGGGCAAGAGGGGCGGCCGAATGAAATTCATCAATTGCAGAGCGCATTTGTTCAAAAGTCAGACTTTGTTTCTGTCCCGGTGTGCAACACATAACACAATGCGGACAACGTGCTGTACAATTATCCGTAGTAATTATGGTAAGCTGCCTCGCTGCAAATGCTTTAATGCTCATATCTGTTGTAATCCTCCATCATTCCACCTGTCCTTTTAATTGCCATCCTGGCTCTTCTGACAATTCCTGCAATATCCGTTTTCCCATGAATGTCCCCTTGCGGGAATTTCTTTTGTCTGTATCTCTCCACAAACCAAACAGGTACCACATTCTTCGCCCGGTGTTTCGCAAGTTGCGTATGTTACCGTCGCCCACCGTCCAACATTATGCCCTGCAGCAGGTATTTCCTTTGTCATTTCCTGACCGCAAACAGTACAACCGGTAACTGCCTTGCCCGGTGTCACACACGTCGCCTCTGCTGCCACACTCCACTGGCCGGGAGTATGCTCCACGACAGGTATTTCCCTCTTTTCTATAACCTCTCCGCAAACGCTGCAATATACTGCTTCTTCTCCTGCTCTTGTGCAGTCTGCGGCTCTGACAACTGCCGTGTTTCCTGCAACGTGGGTATGACTTTCTGTCATTGTATTACCGGAGTTCGACCCACCTGTGCTTTCGTTACCACTCTGACTGCCACTGTTATCCTGACCGATGCTGTTTTGGTTGCCACTGTTATCCTGACCGATGCTGTTTTGGTTGCCACTGCTGCCCTGACCGGTGCTGTTCTGGCTGCCACTGCTGCCCTGACCGGTGCTGTTCTGGCTGCCACTTTGGTTACTTGCCTCCGTTTTCAGGCCACAGCGTGTGCATACTCCATTTTCCCATGAATGCCCAAGCGCAGAGATTTCTCTTGTCCGAAGCTCCATGCCGCAAGCAGTACAGTGTTGACTTTCTACGCCAACTGTTTCGCATGCCGGGGCCACCGATGCAACCCACCTGCCGGGATTATGCCCTGTCGCGGGTATCTCCTTGTTTTCCATCCTCTCGCCACAGACACTGCAATATACTGTTTCCTCGCCGGCTTCCGTACATCTTGCCTCATTGATAATTTCCGTATTACCCGCAACATGATCGTGCACTTCCACTCCTCTTTCATCAGATTCTGTTTCCGTTGTACTTTCTTCCGTTGTACTTTCCTCCGTTGCAGTGCTTTCTATAGTAATAGTCTCTGTTTCCTCAGGTACGGTACTCTCCTGTCCCTGTTCATACCCGGTAGATTCCGGCGGTGTTATCGGATTCTTTCGATGTCCGCCTATGGAAATGGCAATAACACTGCCTACCACTATAATGGCACATCCAATCCCAATCGGTTTCCAAAACCGTGAGCCTCCCTGTATAATGTCGCGAATGGGCTTCCATATCTTGTCTATCCTCTTGCCTTCCTTACCAATACCGCTTATATCCGGTTTTTCAGAGTTGCCGCCCACACCGGCTATCTTATTGCCACCAAGTCCGGCTATCTCGTTCCCTCCGACTCCTGCTATTGTGTTACCGCTATGGCCTGCGATTGTATTTCCCCCATGGCCCGCGATTGTATTTCCTCCATGGCCTGCGATTGTATTTCCCCCATGGCCGGCTATTGTATTTCCCCCATGGCCCGCTATTGTATTTCCTCCATGACCCGCTATTGTGCTTCCTCCGGTTCCTGCTATCGTGTTGCCTCCGTGGCCCGCTATTGTATTTCCTCCATGGCCGGCTATTGTATTTCCTCCATGGCCGGCTATTGTATTTCCTCCATGACCCGCTATTGTGCTTCCTCCGGCTCCTGCTATCGTGTTGCCTCCGTGGCCCGCTATTGTATTTCCTCCATGGCCTGCTACTGCGTTTCCGCCGCTTCCCGCTATCGCATTGCCTCCATGGCCTGCTACTGTATTTCCTCCGAGGCCCGCTATTGTGCTTCCTCCGAGGCCCGCTATTGTGCTTCCCCCGTGGCCCGCTATTGTGCTTCCTCCGGTTCCTGCTACTGTATTACCTCCGAGGCCCGCTATTGTGCTTCCCCCGTGGCCCGCTATTGTGCTTCCTCCGTGGCCCGCTATTATGTTGCCGCCGAGACCCGCCAGATAATTTCCATCCTGTGTTGTACGACCGGTGCCGGATTCACTACCGCCACTGCTGCCGCCCGAACCACCGCTACCGCCTTCATTGCCACCTGAGCCAGAACCGCCTTCTCCGCCTCCGGAACCACCATTGCCTCCTCCATTGCTGCCGCCTGAGCCGGAACCGCCTTCTCCGCCTCCGGAACCACCATTGCCTCCTCCATCACCGGAAACAACCGAACCGCCTCCATTGCTGCCGCCTGAACCGGAACCGCCTTCTCCGCCTCCGGAACCACCATTACCACCGCCGTTTCCGCCGGGATTGACGCTGGGTGTATCATCTCCATCACCGGAAATAACGCCCGCAAGGAAACCGTCGGAATCCACAACCACATCCGTAGAAGTCACTGCATCCGACGACGTGATTGCGTCAGAACTGGAGAAAACTACAGAATCGGAAGTTACGATAGTATCAGAAGCTGCAACCGAATCGGTAGATGCAACCACATCCGAAGACGCAATCACATCCGAAGACGCTACGATGTTAGAATCGGTTATAGCTCCGTAATTGACATTTGTGGAAATATTTGCATTCACCGCAACATTTATATTTACTGCGGCATTTGCATGTGTTGCCGCATTTGCTGTCGTAGCGGCATTTGCCGCATAGATAACATTTGCAACCACAGCCGGCGTGATGACAGCAGTAGCTTGCGTTCCCGGTCCCTGCGCCGCCTGCACTTTCAGGGCACTTACTGCCTCTCCCGCCGCAGACTTGTCAAGTGAATTGAGATATTCCGTAAGTTTCACACCTTTACCGTTCTCATCAAAACCAACTATGGTGTCAATTCCCCTGTCTTTTAGTACGGAAACCGGCTCCTTTTCAAATTTCGCCTTGAGTTCCGGCTTTTCTGCCATCTCATTATTTAATGCTTTCATGCCCTTCCAAAAAGAAAGACTGTCTAAATTTGTACCATTTGGACTTGCCATATTAATATCCTTCCTCTCTCGTTTTCCTCAGACGGTTTCTTTCTGCCTGTCTTTTCTTTACGTAATCAATTCGTCTTTCCGATTTCCATCCTTGTCAAAAGTTCTTTTCAGTGCGGCTTCCACCGAAAACAGTGATACAATCATAATTACTGCGTCAACGATACATACCACAAGACCTGCCATAATCTTGGCATCACTGCTTTTACCAATAACGAACGTCAACGAAAGAATGCTGAGCGGCAATGACAATAAACTGATTTTAAACCATAAATTCCCTAAGTAATGATGAGCGAATTCCCATGTATCTCTGTTTTTCATTGACAAAGTTGTTCTATATCCGTAATATGAATTTATTTTTTTTGGTGCTGCTACTCTAAAAATCCCGCCAAATATCATCATAACCACCGGAACCGCCAACGCCTCTGACAATGCCAAAAACCACACTTTAAATTCCTCCTGCCAATTTCCACGACACAGCCCATCCTGACTTAACTTCGATGAAGTCCAATCACGTCCGTTTCTGTTTCCTGGTATCACTCTGCAAAAACTCCCCGCCTCTTCAATATCATAAGGTAAAGGGGTACATAATTTCTCCTATCAAAGAATAGCAACCGGAAAACTTAAAATATATACCACCACTTCGTATTTTGCAGTTTTTGGCAAAAATACGAATAATTAGTACGCAACATATAGTTGTTGTAAATTTACAGATACAATATATAGGTTCTTGTCTGGTTTACTCTTCGCATGCCCGGCACATCACTTTTCTTAAAAATGTAAGCAAATCTGTAATGAAAAATCTCTCTGCAAGTATGCAAATTTGAATGTAGTACGAAATAAAAATACCAGCAAGGGAAATATTCATCTCTCTTACCGGTATTTCATTTAATAGAAGACTGACTTAATCGTATGTCATTTGGATTGACAGCATGACTACTACTCTCAACAACCTTCTCCGTCGCCTTCAGTGCATCATTCAGGTCATCAATCCGGTCTATATCCCTTACTGCATCCGTGACATCGTCTATCTTCTCCACATCACAAATCTTGTCCAATGCACGTTCTGCATCACTTAGATTATCCAGTGTATCTGCCTCTGTGTCAAGACGGCTGGCTGCTTTTGCTGCATCACTGGCGGTGTCCGCAGTTTTGGCAAACAGTCCGGTACTTCCGGTCAATGCTGTCAAAACTGCTGTTTCTACAGCTTCCTCCATAACAGCCTTTTTCAATTCCTGCTCCAACGGTTCCAGCATAAACGCTCTCTGACATGCATCTCCTTCTATCATGGTTACTACCACGGAGGTGCCTCCCATCATTCCTTCCACATACTGCTGCTGTAACCAAAGGGTATATTCTTCCTTCTTTTTCTCCTTTTCCAATTTTTTCGCAGCTTTCTCATAGCTCTTATACTGCTTATCTTTATTCCATTTCTTCTGAAAATCGTTTAATTCGTGCGAAAGAACGTAATAAAAGGTAAATTCCTCTCCGCCTTTTCCGATATGTTCCCTCCGGATATGCTCTAAATATGCCTGCGCCCCCTCATCTGTGGAAAGATAATTCTCCAGTTGCTGTGCATATACAAGCATCTGGCGGTTTTTTCTGAGTTGGTAGCCGCAGCCGCTTAGTTGAAGCCTTCCGCTTCCAGTTACTCAAATGCACTCCTTCCTTACGAATGGAGTCTCCTACATAAAAATGCTCTAGACTCAAGATTTTTGACTTGACAATTTTTTGAACCAGCTTCTATGTCAGATGACAAAGAGCAGACTCCAAGCATGATGTTTGAAAGAAGTAGGTCAATATAAGCAGTCTAAAAAATTTTTAAATTTGTCATAGAAAAACGCATCGTCTCCACAGCACTATGTGTTATAAAAACAATGCGTTTTAAGTCTTAAGATATTATATTGGTTTTACATATTTAATTTGAGTCCATATTCCGCTAATGCATCAAATAAATCTAAATTTAAATCAATTATTGCATCTTCCTCATGATTATATAATGCAACTAACTCTTCGCATACCCCATCGTTGATTTTACACCCTGCCATATCCCCTGTTTCAAAATCAATAATTCTATGGTTCTGAAGGAGGTTGCATGTAAATGAATATTGATTTTTGGAACTTACTATACACTCATCTGGAAGAACAACGCTATGACAGCATCTACCAGAATGCTGACTATCTGAAGTTTTCACAGCAGGTACAGAAATTCAGTAACCAATATGACAATCTTGATTTATCTGATGAACAGAGAAAAATAATAAATCATTGGATAGATGCCATTCATGCACAAGATGAAGTTTATACCGCAGTTGTTTTCCGTATGGTGATGCAGTGTTGCTTTGCACTGCTTTTGGAACTCGCAGATTGGAAATGATAAAACAACATGACATAAAAGCCGTCCACTGCTTTTTTCAGACGATTCAGGCTGTCGTATTCGTAGGTTCTTTTTACCCCGTTTTCATCAGTCTGGGACAGAACATTTCCTGCTCCGTCATACGCATACTCCCGACTATGCCCTAATGCGTCTGTCATTTTTATCAGACGTCCGCTTTGGTCATATTCATAGGATGTCACTGCTCCATCCGCATTTACTGTCTGTATGCAGCGTCCCATTGCATCATAGGTATAAATAATCTCACCACCCAGTGCATCGGTTTCACGGATAACACGATCCAAAGCATCATACTCAGTTCTCACGGTTCTGCCAAGTGCATCCGTGGTGTCCATAAATTTACCGCCGATGTCGTTTGGATAAATTTACAAAAATTTTTCTTTTTTACTCAACAATTTCAAATTTCTCTAAATTCGGCCATATCTCCTGCCAATCAATACCCTGTTCCACTGCCTTGTCCTGTAACTCCCTGTCTATTTCAAAACTGTGAATGTCCTCTAGTTGTGTATAGATTTCAGGATTTTTAAATAATTCATTATGTGAAATATTCGGATACCTAACTATCAAATCTTTCAATCCTTTATAATCCGCCTGTGGAAGACTTTCGTCTGTATAATTTGATAAAATTACTTCTATTTCCATTCCTCCGGGAATTTCGCACCCTACCATCACATATACCTTTGACGATTCTTTTGAAATTTCCTGATTTATGGAGCTAACCAATTCATACAGAACTTCTTTTTCTTCTTTCCGAATCAAATATAAGTAATGACAGCTTCCACTTTCCCGTTCTTCTTTAGAAACGTAGTATACGTCATCGCCAAGAGCATTATACACCGCTTGTGATATGGAGTCATCTGCCTTTTTATTGTAAAAATAAGCATGTCCGCAACCGCTGGAGCCAATCACCAATAATACTGTGAATAAAAGCATACTTATTCTTTTGCTCATTCAAATCCTCCCACATTTGGTGACATTTTACTCTGCTATTTCAAAGTTCTCCAGATTGGGCCATATCTCCTGCCAATCAATACCCAATTCCACAGCCTTATCCTGTAACTCTCTATCTATTTTGAAACTGCGAATGTCTTCCAACGGCGTGTATATTTCAGGATTTTTAAATAATTCATTCCGGAAAGCATTCGGATACCTAACCGTCAGCTTTTTTAATCCTTTATAATCCGCTAGCAACAGGCTCTCATCCGAATAATTTGATAATACCATGTCTATCTCCCTTGCACCGGGAATTTCATAACTCAAATGCACTGTAATCTTTTTTGTTTCCCCAGAGACCGCATCATTTGCAGCAGCTGCAAACTTATATATAACATCCGCTTCTTCCCGCCGAATCAAATATTCATAATAAAGCACCCCATTCTTTTCCTTTTTATAAAGATAATATACATCATTCCCCAAAGCGTCATAAATCATCTGTGACACCGAATCATCCGGTTTCTCATTACGGTATACTACATGTCCACATCCCAAAAGAGATGCCGCGATACATAGTATTAATAAACATACCTTTATCCTTCTGCTCATGCAAACCTCTTTCCTATTGCCAAAATATTAGAAAAGCAACTTAAATTATTGCTATATTCATCATATCTTATATAATAAATTTTTCCCCAACTAACAACCTTCATTATATAATCATACCCTGTTCCATCTTTTTGTATTGTTTTATATAGACCGATACATGTCATATAATGAGATGCAACTGGTGGTTCCATATTCACACCATTTTGGGCATCTTCTAATTCTGTATATAGTGGTAATTCTTTATCTTCATTGCTAGTATAGTATGAAAACACAACCGGCAAATTATTTGCCAACATCTTCTCCATTTTTTCTGCAACATCTTCTTTTTCAGAATTTTTCCCCTCAAGTGTATAAGGTGCCCATCTTACAAACGTATTAGGATTATTATTATGTTCTAAAAATACCGTCATTCCTTCTTCCATATCCATTGGATATACACCTGTCGCATATTGAAGTGCTGCTGTCAAGCAATATTTGTATCGACTATTATATTCAGCATATCCCATGTAATCCGTTCTTGCAATAGTGCCTGTTGTGTTGTCATAAAATGGTTTATTTGTGGTACTATTATAGTCCTCCGTCCAATAGGGATAAGTAAAACAATAGCCCTCATTTTGTTGTGCAAGATAAATCTCTGCATCTGTCATAGCTATAACGTCACACCCCATATGCCATAATCTATGGTTTATATCTGTCATGTAATCCTTAAAATTAAGCGTCTTACTCTCTGTCTTTTCAGACCACCAGTCTTGGTTTCCTGCGTCCGTAACAACCCCCTCATCAGACACAATAGTCAAATATTGGCGTCCCTCGAACTTATTACTCAGTTCAATCCATATTGCTTCCGCAAACCACGGATGGGGGTCTTCATTATCTAATATGCCATCCCCATCTGTATCCTGTTTCGTAGGGTCACTGTGTAAGCGAAAATATTTCACTTCCTTTACCATTCCGTCACCAATATACCGGTCATCAATATTGTATATCAATCCTGTTTCTTCGTAATCTGTTAATCCGTCTCCATCCGTATCCTTTTGTGTAGGATCCGTATATATCACCGTTCCATTTGATAGTTTAATTCCCGCTGTTTCATAAACATCATAAAGTCCATCTTGATCCGCATCCGTAGTATCAATTTTATTAGTTGTATTATTTTGAATTTCTCCTAGTAAATATGTTAATTCATTTGAATCGGCACCATAATAATATTGTCCTCCTGTTTGTTCTGCCATTTTCTGGAGTTGTTTATGCGCGGCTACATTTTGTACATTTACAGCATAAATACGAATATTGTTCTCTATACATTTATTTATGGTAGATTGATAATAATTGACATCTCCATCGCAAATTAATACAATGATTTTCTCTTTATTTCCTTCTCGTCCCTTATAAGTATTTAATGCTTTTATCAACCCAGCATTCACATCTGTGCCGCCACCGGCTCGCAATGAATTAATTCCTGCCTTAATAGAATTCATATCCATGGTGAAATCTTTCACAACAGATGCTATACTGTTAAAAGAGATTAAAGCAGCCTCATCCAATCCCTGCATAGAATCTACAAAATGAGTCAATGCGCTTTGTGCATTTGACATACGCGTTCCATACATACTACCAGAAGTGTCGACTACAAAAGCAATATCAAAATAGTGAATTTCATCACCTTCCTGACTAACTCGATAGTCAATATTCTCTCTCCATGCTTCAAACCACTTTTGGGTATCCACTAACATATATGTAGAAAAATGAGTTGTCTCTATGGATACCGTATTATTCTGTGTGTCAATGACACTTTCGCGATCCAAGACATGATACCAGTCATTTTTTTCATCATACCACAATACTGCCAAATTATCTTCTTGCGTATCTCCTAATGCCTTTTCATCATACACAAACTGAATTGTTGCGGTATCAAATTCTACATCTGAATTAATTTCTACAGGTATTCCAATGAGGCCTACCACGTTTTTTGATAATTGATCAAAATCATATACATTCACAACACCCACTTTCTTTTCAATGTTTCCACTCAGGCTCATACTAACACTTACTTTTGTTATTCCCCGACCTGTTTCATCATCAAATACCTCTTCTACAGTCTGTCCCACTTTTTCATCAGGATCAAGTATTCCATTTTCATCTGTATCCTGCAATAATGGACTAAATCCCAAAACAACATCATCATAATCACTCAATCCATCTCCGTCAGTATCATAGTTTAGCGGATCGCAATGATACACAACTATCTCCTGATAATCAGTCAATCCATCTCCATCGCAATCACTATTTGCCGGGTCAGTTCCCAAAATCAACTCTTCCTTGTTTGTGAGCCCATCTCCATCCAAATCCTCATCTGCATCAATTACGCCATTATCATCCGTATCTATTTTTAGTGGATTTGTCCGCAACAAGTATATTTCTTCATAATCACTCAATCCATCTCCATCTGTATCAGCCTTTTTGTAATTTAATCCCCATTGTGTCTCTAATCCATCAACGATTCCATCACCGTCTGTATCTAATTCCATAGAATCTCCAGTATATGTATCATAACTTCTCAGGAAATAGTTATAAGGCACATCTGTATCGCTTCCCTTTTCTCCCATGAAACCAAGCGTGATTTTTTGTCCCCCTGCAATATTAGCATTGTAACCTGCATTCTTTATTACATAATGTTCTTCCTCATGGCTTTCAATTACTGCATTCCATATGCTATTGATATTTCTAGGGAAATCAAATTCTAGTATCCAATCCTCCAAGGTATCTTCTGTATTATTTTCGATACAAATCTCGCCAATAAAACCACTCTCTCAATCATTCTTTAACTGATATGTAATTGTATAATCCTCAGCTGGAACATCTTTTAAATTCCCTATTAACTCATACTCTTTAGGGAATCCGCTAAAGTTTCCCTCTCCGCAAATTCCAAATTCAACACTCTTACCGACTTCAATATCTTGATTCCATACAGCATTTTTGACCAAATAACCCTCTTGATTCTGTTCAATCATGACAGCATTCCATATGCTAGTCACTGCTCCCTGAAAATCAAACTTTAACATCCAGTTTTCAATAATGTCATTTCCCGTATTTTCAATTCTAACAGTGGCATTGTATCCATCACTCCATATATCCATAAGTTTAAAAATAACCCTGTAAAACTCCCCTTCATAAGTAGTCTCCTTTGTAGAGTTATCCCAATTCTCTTTTGTCAATGTTTCATCTGAATATATTTCCTCTATACTTGCATTATTACCGGAAACGCTTAATAATTCTTGTCCTTCTTCCTCTTTTTCTTCTGCTGATGCTCGAATGTTTACAGAACCCATACAAATACAAAAAACCAATATTAACGCTAATACCTTTTGAAAACTCTGCTTTCTCATTTCCTCTTTTATCCTCCTCGTAAAATTTTTTATTTTTTCTAATATATCATAGTATTATTATATAGTCAATCAATATCGTTTAACTGCGTCATATTAGCAAATCTTCATTGGACAACTTATTGATTTCCCACAAAAAAAGAACCCTGAGTGATTCTCTCACTCAGAGTTCCTCCGAACTGTGCGTTCTGCTTTTCTTTCGTATTTCTTTGGAATGTTCCCGTTTTTCTGCGATGGCGGCGGCATCCTCCGCGGAGATGAACTTTGTGGTTTTCACCACATAGATTCCGCCTTCCTCCGTCCGGTGTACCCGGATTTTGCCTTTCAGGTAACCATGTTTGTCACAGTATGCCACGCAATAGTAGTGCTTGCCGTTTGGCGTAAACCACTTGATTTTCTTGCGCAGATTGCGGTGGCAGAGATAACACTTGCTGGATACCACTTCTTTGTCGGAAAATGCTTCCTTTTTATCCGCAAACTCTCTGGAAATATATTTCATATAAGTGTCAAACTGTATTTTGACCTCATCCTCCCGAACCTTCGGGGGATGGAACAAATCAAAGGATACATTTTTTAACACTTCCTCCTTGTCCTGCATAATGCGGGCAAAGATTTTTGCCGTATAGTAGGCGTCGCTGAACGCCCGGTGGAACGGAATATCCTTCTCTATTTTCAGGAAATCAATGGCGTATTCCAGCGCTCTTCTGGATTTTCTGTCCTCATAAGTGATACTGAACAGTTTCTGTACATCCAGAAAAACAATCGGTTTATCCGCCAGCGGCTCCATATCGTAGAACCGCAGATTGCGCTGCAATTCCGTCAAATCCAGACTTCCCCATGTGCAGAAAAGGTATTCTTCCTCACCGCACCATTCCAGAAACTTCCCCGCCACCTCCGGAAACGGGTTGCCCCGCTGCAGCTGTTCCATCTGTATATGGATCAGCTGGCTGGTTATGCGGTGCATTTCATGGTACACCTGCGGCTTGATTAACTCATTGAATTCACCGATAATGGTGCCCTTATCATTTAGTTTCAGGGCACCAATCTCAATGATTTCAAAGGGAAGTCTTGCCACTTCCTCCTCGGTTCCGGTGTTACTCTGGTTCCATTCTAAATCCAATACAATATAATTCATGCAACCATTCCTTTTTGATTAATAAGCACGTCCCCAGTAAACCATTTTCTTTGCGGGCTTTCCGCAGCATACGCAGGTATCTGCAATCTGCTCCTGTTCAAAAGGCATACAGCGGCTTGTTACGCTGAGCTTTTCTTTGATTGCATCCTCGCACTCGCGGCAGCCGCACCACATAGCCTTTACGAAACCGGATTTCTCATTGAAAAGTTTCTCAAACTCAGCCATGTTGGTTGCTGTGTAGGTGTGTGCATCTCTGTGTGCTCTTGCTCTCTCCAGCATATCCTTCTGAATCGTATCCAACAATTCGCCCACTTTATTTTCCAGCTCATCCAAAGAAATCTCAATCTTTTCTCTGGTATCTCTGCGGCAGAGAACGCATTTGCCTGCTTCAATATCCTTAGGTCCGATTTCCACACGAATAGGGTAGCCTCTCATTTCTGCCTCGGCGAACTTCCATCCGGGAGTCTTGTCGGAATCGTCTACCTTCACGCGGAACTGCTTGTTCAACGCATCTCTCAGTCCATAAGCCTTATCCAGCACGCCTTCCTTTTTCTGCTGAATGGGAATGATACATACCTGAATGGGCGCTACCTTGGGAGGCAGTACCAGTCCCTCGTCATCTCCATGAACCATGATTAATGCACCGATGGTACGGGTCGTCATACCCCATGAGGTCTGGTGTACATATTTTAAAGTATTGTCCTTATCTGCAAACTGAATACCAAATGCCTTGGCAAATCCGTCGCCAAAGTTGTGGCTGGTTCCGGACTGCAGTGCCTTGCCGTCGTGCATCAGCGCTTCTATGGTATAGGTAGCCTCCGCTCCCGCGAACTTTTCTTTCTCGGTTTTCTGTCCTTTGATAACCGGAATTGCCAGTACCTGCTCCATAAAATCCGCATACACATTCAGCATCTGAATGGTTCTTGCCTCAGCCTCCTCAGCGGTTGCATGAGCGGTATGTCCCTCCTGCCACAAGAACTCTCTGGAACGCAGGAAAGGTCTGGTTTCCTTTTCCCAGCGCACTACAGAACACCACTGGTTGTATACCTTGGGCAGGTCTCTGTAGGACTGAATATCATTTTTATAAAAATCACAGAACAGTGTCTCGGAAGTGGGACGAACGCAAAGTCTCTCCGGAAGCTCGTTCAGTCCGCCGTGAGTAACCCATGCCACCTCCGGTGCAAAGCCCTCCACATGGTCTTTTTCCTTCTCCAGCAAAGATTCCGGTATAAACATGGGGAGATATACATTCTGCACTCCGGTTGCCTTGAATCTTGCATCCAGTTCCTTCTGAATCAACTCCCAGATTGCGTAACCTGCGGGTTTAATTACCATGCAGCCTTTCACGCTTGTGTAATCGCAAAGTTCTGCCTTCTTTACCACATCCGTATACCACTGGGCGAAATCTACGTCCATTGAGGTAATTGCTTCTACCATTTTCTTGTCTGCCATTTCTTTTCTCCTTTTCTGTTTCCTGTGACGAAAAGCATTGCTTTTCGTCCACTAAAAAAGCCCTCGTTCCCTACAAAGGGACCGAGGACTCGGCGGTACCACCCTAATTGACGCATTGCTGCGTCCGTCTCTGACACCGTTAACGCCGGTTCTACGCTGTATTTTCATACAGGACTCCAAGGCAGGTTCCAGAACTTCCGCATAAGGACCTCTCAGCCGCGCACTGCGCCACGCCCTCTCTCTGGGATGCTTCTTTTTCTGTACTAACCCTTTTCATAGTCTTATCACATATACTGAGTTGATTGTAGTGCATCCGTGTTGAATTTGTCAAGACACAATTACAATCTCAAAGCCTTCCTGCCATACTTTTCCGGCTTCTGCGTGATTGGTATAAGGGTGCTCGTCCAAAACAGCCTTTTCACCCTTTTCTCCGCAAATGCCCCACCATGGTTCAAAGCATACATAGGAAGCGTCATTGGTCGGCATGGACCAGATTCCCCATACCGGGCAAGTCGGTGCCTCCAGACGGACATATTCCGTTCCGTTCTCATCCAGAAGTCCGGCGGCGGTCACTCCCTGTTTGGCAAATACCAGTGCATCCCCATCAAAAATATGGTCGACAATGGGGAATACGCCGTCCTTAACGGCAACCGGGAAAGTCCTTCCGGTAGTCAGACCTGCTTTAATGTCTATTTCCGTAGAATCCAGCGCTTCTCTTCCGTCCACCCCGTATAATTTCACGGAACAAATCGTACGCTTGCCGCTCCGCACGCCGTCCTTTATCAGAGGACAGGCAAAAGCGGGATGTCCGCCCATGCTGAAATACATGGTTTCGTCATTGCGGTTATGCACTCTCCATTGCTCTGACAGACGGTTTCCCTTCACACAATATTCTACTTCCAGTTCAAAAGAAAACGGGAACTTTGCCAGTGTTTCCGCGGTATTTTCTATCGCAAGCACCAATCTGTCCTTTTCCTGTACCTTTACCCTGAAATCCATGTCTCTGGCAAATCCGTGTTTCTCCTGCGGATATTCCCTGCCATGATAACGATAGGTAAAATCCTCCAGTTTACCGATAAACGGGAACAAAATCGGAGAACTCTTGCCCCAGAATGCAGGATCCGCTTCCCACATATATTCCTGATTCGTCTCCTTTTTGACAATGGACCGAAGTTCCGCTCCAAACGTTTCCACCTCTGCTTTTAGTATCTCATTCTCAATCGCAATACGCATCTGTTTCACACCTCTCTGCCACCGGGCAAACTTTTTAGCCCTTTGCTATCAGTTACATAATACATTTTTTGTCTCCTCTTCACAATATGTTTTCACAATTTTGACTGCCAAATTCTGATTACCCAGTCTGCTTCTGTTTTTTCGCAATTTGCACAACAGAATGGAGAGCTGAATTTTTCTGCTGAAATAACTGCCAAAATAATTACTGAAAGAATTAAGTAAATAGTACTATGTTTTCGTCGAAATATCTGATACAATGATGTTATCAGCCGTCACATTTGGCAAAAAGATATTATCTACAGATAAGAAAGGTGGTCTTTTATGTTTAGTCAATTATTCGGAACATATCTCGTTGAAAAACAAATCATTACCTCTGATGAATACGACGCAACCATTGCAAAGCAGCTCTCTGTCAGGGCAAAGCTCGGCACCATTGCCATTGCCGAGGGATTACTGTCTGAAGAGGACGTGGAAACCATCAATAAGCTGCAGATGCAGTTTGATAAGCGTTTCGGTGACATCGCCCTTGAAAAAGGATATTTGACTGCTGCGCAGATTGATACTCTTTTGGAGAAACAGGGAAATCCTTATATGCAGCTGATGCAGGCACTTACGGAATGTACCGAACTGACTGCTTCCGTTATCGACAAAACCGTACTCGCCTTTCAGAAGGAAAACGGCTTCTCCGATGCTGAAATGGATGCCTTGAAGAAAGATAATCTGGATGCTCTGATTCCGGTCTTTGCGTGTGCCGCCAATTCTGTCATTACCGACTTAGCCGGTCTTGTTGTACGCAATATTAACCGCTTTGTATCCCGGGATTTCTACATCGGAAAGATGAAGCATGTAAAATCTCTTGCCTACAATGCTCTGGCAGGTCAAAGAATTGCAGGCGGCGAAATCTTTTATCTGGCACTTGCCGACGAAGACAAAAAGCAGGCATTTCCGTTGATTGCCTCTAATTTTTCCAAGGAAGCCCATACAGAAACAACCGCTGATATCTTTGATGCAGTCTGCGAATTCATCAACGTGAGCAACGGCTTATTTGCCTCCGAACAGAGCGAAAAGGATAAAGAATTTGAACTGGAGCCGGTATTTGCATATCAGAATCAGAGCGTAGAGGGAGATTTCCATGTATTACCCATATATATCGAAGGAACGGAAGTCAATCTTGTGATTGCAGACAATGATACCATCTCCATGGGACAGACTCCGTATCTGTTTACCGCAAACACCAAGAAGACTTATGAGGTTTCGGCTGATTCCAAGGGTTCTGTATTAATTGTAGATGACTCCAGAATGTCCAGAGTGATTCTGAAGAATGTTCTGGAAGAGGCAGGCTATTCCGTAATTGCAGAAGCCACTAACGGAGAGGAAGCTGTGGAAATGTTCCGGCAGCATCCGGTAGATTTGGTCACTCTCGATATTACCATGCCGAAAATGGATGGGCTGGAAGCCTTGCAGAAAATTCTGGAAACAGATGCGGACGCGAAGGTTATCATGATTACTGCTGCCGGTCAGCAGTCTAAGGTTCTGAACGCTCTAAAGTACGGTGCAAAACAGTTTATTACCAAGCCTTTTGAGAAAGAAGTTGTAATTAACAGCGTAAAGGAAGTACTTGGGAAGTAATCTTTTTACCGAATAATCAAGACACAACCACTGAGGATTCTCCAAAGTCCGCAGTGGTTTATTATTCATTTTTCTTAGGAACAGGAGCATTATGGAACGCACCCTCACATACCGCATTACAAATACGGAAAACATGGTTACCGTCAAACACTTTCTGAAAACCCGCGGCTTTTCTACCCACAGCCTGATACAGTTGAAAAAAGAGCCCGACAACGTTCTGGTGAACGGTGAACCGGCATTTATGACACATTTGCTGCAGGCAGAAGACACCCTCACTGTCCACATTGCAGAATCCGCTTCCTCGGAAAAGATTATCCCGGTAGAACTGCCTCTTTCCATTGTCTATGAGGATGAGGACCTTATGGTGATAGACAAACCGGCGGGCATGCCCATTCACCCCTCCATGAACAATTACGACAATTCTCTTGCCAATGCTTTGGCATGGTATTTTTCCAAGCAGCAGACTCCCTTTGTGTTCCGGTGCATCAACCGGCTGGACAGGGATACCTCCGGACTGACTATCATAGCCAAGCATTACGTCAGCGCAGGAATCCTGTCCTCCATGGTGGCGCGCAAAAACGAGGACGGCATTACCAGAGAGTACCTCGCCATTGTACGTGGAATTGTGACACCGCCGTCAGGTACTATCAATGCGCCTCTTTCCCGCAAGGAAGGCTCCGTGCTGGAGCGTATGGTTGATTTTGAACACGGGGAACACGCTGTCACGCATTATCATGTGGTGTCGGAAAAAAATGGGCACAGCCTTGTCTCCCTGCAGTTGGAGACCGGCCGTACCCACCAGATACGCGTTCATATGAAATATCTCGGTTATCCTCTGATTGGCGACTATCTGTACAATCCTGACAATGAATGGATTACCAGACAGGCTCTGCATTCCTACCGTCTCCGCTTCTGCCATCCCATCACAGGAAAACAGATGGAATTTACCGTTCCCCTTCCGGGGGATATGGAGGCAGTGCTCAAATAGCAATACCCTTGTTCCGATATCCGGCACAATTTTGACGGTTACCGTGGCAACCGGTTACCTCAGTTTCTTCAGTGCCTTCTCCGCAATCAGGCACTCACCGTGTTCCTCCAGATGGCGGATAGGCTGTTTGTCCGCGGTGTACGCCACTGCAAATTCAATCGCCTGAATACAGGTTCTGCTGTAACGCTCATAGGACGCCTTGCCCTTTTTGATATGAAGATAATACATATCGTTCATGGAATACAGGGCGCTGTCCACCCGCAGATTGCCGGGAATGGCATTGGCAAAGTCCATCACATCTGCCACCCTTTCAAATGCAAAGATTGCTTCCTCCGGGCGAAAAGTCTCAACGGCTTCTTCTCCCGCTCCGGCTTCCTGTCCGTTCTGCGCCGGCTTTTCTCCCGACGCCAGCTTTTCCTTTGCCTGCTGCAAAATCTGTTTCATATCCCTGAGGCAATCCAAAATCTGTTCGCCGCTTTTGCTTTCCATCGGGTCTTTCTCGGAAAAAGTGAGCACCAGTCCCTGTTCCGGTAACATCATAATCTGAAGGTCAAAGGCATACCGGGGCGGTTTATACCCTACTTCCTCCTCCGCCTGTTCAATAATCTCCTGAACAATCTCTTTTGCTTTCTCACTGCGGGTCACAAAATCTTTATAATCAATATCATACTCTTCCAATTCTTCATTAGAAAGGAAGCATTTTACTGTTTTGTCATCAATACGTTCAATTTTCATAAAACCTCTCTCCTTTCCACTGTTCCTGTGTGTCCGGTCATTACTTCTTTTGTCCGTCCAGCAATTCTCTCAGTGTATCCTCTCCCACACTGACCCACGCATCTTCTTCCTCTGCATTCAGTCCAAGATATTGAGCCAAGGTTCTCTCCTCGTCACTCATACCCCATTGATAGCTATATTCATCAATCTCTTCAAACGGAATTTCTCCTGCCAGATACCTCTCTTTAAAATTCATTCGGAATCACTCTCCATTCTATACTCTTCCCCTACCTCTATTGTAATATATTGTAATGAAAAACGCATCAGTTTTCTATATATTTTTTGCTGTAAATTCCAACGAAATCTCTGCTTTTTTTTGCTAAAAATGCCTTGCTGTGGTATGATATTGGTATTGTAAGTGATGGAGGAAAGCTATGAATCTGGATGGAAATGCCCGCAGAACGGCAATCATGGACTATTTAAATGAAAAATCCGCACCGGCAAGCGGCACGGAGCTTGCCCGGCGTTTCGGTGTCAGCAGACAGGTTATCGTACAGGATATTGCGCTGCTCCGGGCAGAAAACCGGGATATTCTTTCCACCAATAAAGGATATATGCTGTTCCACCCTCAGGAGCGGAAAAACGGCTGCACCGCTGTCATCCGGGTAAAACACACCGCAGAGCAGACCATGGAAGAATTTCAATCCATTCTGGACTATGGCGGGCGCGTGCTGAATGTTTCCGTGGAACATGACCTTTACGGTCAGATTGAGGTGGATTTGGTTATCAATGACGTAAAGGACGAGGAAGACTTCTGCCGTAAAATGGCAAGGAGCAAATCAAAGCTCCTGAAAGAACTGACGGAGGACTGCCACTATCATACCATTCAGGCTCCCTCGGAGAAGGCGCTGGAACTGATAAAAACAGAATTACGGAGTAAAGGTTTTCTGATGGAAAACTGATATTTTTATTAGAAAGACCTGTGGCTGCCGATTTTCATGTCGGTTTCCGCAGGTCCTTTTTTACTTTCATTTTCTGTTGTATTTATATCTGTCGTCAAATTTACTCTGCAACATCTGCATCGGTGCCCGCTTCGGAAGTATCCTCGGTAGCTGCATCACTGACAGTCGTGTCACTATCGACTGCTCCGTCGGTAACTTCTTCCGTGCTTTCTCCGGTGCTCTCTTCCGTCACATCCTCTGTTGCCTCGTCTGTCGTCTCTTCCGTAGTTTCCACCACGTCATCCAGCGACTTATCAAAAATACTGATAACACCGGAGTCCACCGCATATACGGTAGTTCCGGAAGGCTCGCAGATATAGCGCACACCTGCCACGGAATTGTAGTCACCCACTTCAAAGATATAGCTTGCGTCTTCCGTCTCGAATTGAATGGTACGCTCCGGCTGTGCCAGTCCGTACTGTGTCATATCCGTAACGTTCTCCAGCACCTGCTGTGCTTTCAGCGGAGCAACCATGGTCGCCATGTTTCCGATTTTGTACTGTGTGACATTCAGAGAATGGTCGTCCGCATAATACCACGTTCCGCCCTGCTTTTCAAAGGTATAAGTTTCGCCATCGTAGACATAACTCAGTTTGACAATATCGTCCTTGTTCACATCCACTACGGTAATTTTGGTGTCCTCCACGCCTTTTTCACTCTGGACTTTATTATATTGTTTCAGTCCGAAAAAGCCTGCCACCAAAAGCACCAATACGATCAGTAAAATCAACAACTGTTTGGACTGCTTATTCATTACCGTTTCCTCCTTCTAAGCCAGATTACAAAGCCTGCAATCAGGAATGCTACCGGCAGCACAATCGTCAGCAACGGGGAAAGAATAAACACACTGAACTGTGTTACCATAAGCTGAGAGGTATTAAACTCTTTTACCGGAATGGAAACATTGCTCTCATGGTGTGTAAAGCTGCCCATAATATTGGTAAAGACTGTCAGGTTGGTTCCGCTTACCATGGTGCTTGCGTCATCCGTAAAGAACTGCTGACATCCGACAACAATCAGGGTTGCCGTTCCGTCCCCTAAGCTCTTTTCAGCGGACACACCGATGGCAAAAGGTCCGTCCTCATCACCTTCCTCTTTGTCATAACTGTCCATGTTGCTTATGTTTGTCTTTGCATATGCGTCATCGGAGGTGGTCAGGAACTTCTTGTAGGTCATTCCTTCCGCTTCCTCATTGTCAATCAAAATACCCTGTGCAAAAGGTGCGAATACATAACCCTTTCCGTATACGCCGGATGTATAAGTAGAAACCTCTACATTGGGAAGCAGATAATAAGGACTTCTGTAGTAATTATCCTTGGTCTGGTCTACAACCAGTCCGTCTGCCAAAGATATACCCATATACTCCATAACCGCGTCCAGATTCGGAGTGGCTTCCCCGGTGTATGCCGTTACCAGCACCACGCTTCCTCCTTTTTCCAGATAAGCAATGACTTTATCTTTGTCATCAGAGGACAAATCCGTGGTAGCTCCGTCAATAAACAGGGCTGCCGCATCCTCCGGTACTGCGTCATAATTCATCAGGTTAATGGTGTCATATTCTACATTCTGTTTTTTCAGACCTGCGGAGAAAGTTCCGCTGACGGTAGCTTCTCCATGTCCCTCGGTCAGATATATCTTGGGCATATCATCCGTAAGTACATAATCCAGTGCACTGGTAATCTGTCCTTCACCGTCATAGCCTGTGGTGCTGCTGGTGTAGGTCGTATAATCATAGCTTGCTTCGTAAAGGCTGTTATAATCAATAACCTTGCTTCGCTTGTCACTTACAACAATCAAGCTGTTACTGGTAACCAGTGAATCGGTATAATTCTTATAAAACTGAGGATTGACCGTAGGGTCTACATACTCCACTTTGATATGGTCGGACAGCGCATCATATTTCTGCAAGGTCTGCCCCACAGTAGTATCCTGATTGTCCTCATTTGCCAGTACATAAATGGTAACATCTTCCTGAATACCGGACACAAACTCTTTCGTCGCATCGGTAATGGAATACAGCTTCTCACTGGTTATATCCAGCGAAGTCCATGTTGCAGGCATTTCACCCATAATGATATTGAGCACGACTACAACGGCTACTGCTACCGCAATCATTCCCGTGCTGTATGCGCCGACACTGAAATGGTCGACAGACACGCTGTAACGTCTCTTCTGAATGGACTGCACTGTCAAAAACAGTACCAGTGCCGTGAGGGAAACATAATAGACAACTCCCACCAGATTCAACGTACCGTTCAACATTTCTCCGAAATGAGTGTATAAGTCAAAGCAGCCTAAAATTTTCGTAATCCAGTTTCCTGTGGAAGAAATCACGGAACAGATGGAGGACATCATATAGCCAATAAACAAAATGGCAAATCCCAAAACTGCCGCAATGACCTGACTCTCTGTCAGGGAGGATACAAATAAACCAATGGCAATGGCTGTCATACCAAACAAAAAATACGCTAAAATCGCAAGGTAAGCCTGCCCCATGGGAACCGAACCGAATCTGCTCATAATAAGCGGATAGGTGCAGATAAAGGCTACCGGAATCAGGAAAATCGTAATCAGTGCAAAGAATTTTCCGACAACGATACTGCCTACGGAAACCGGAGCCGTCAGAATCAACTGGTCCGTCTTGCTTCTCTTTTCATCCGCCAGCACTTTCATGGTCAGAATCGGTACGCTGACAAGGAAAATAAATGCAGTTCCTGCTACGGCGCGGGAAAAATAAGGGGAGCCGCTTATCAAGTTATACACACTGAAATACAGGCTCAGGAAAAACAGTGTCACTGCAATAAACAAAAATCCGATAAAGGAATTGAAATACGATTTTAATTCTCTCTTATAGATGGCTAACATCTTATTTATCCTCCTCTTCCGCTTCCGTTTTCTTTTTCTTAAACAGCTTCCGTTTGGTCACCTCAGTGGGTGCCACATTGTCTGTCAATTCGAGGAAAATATCTTCCAAAGATTTCTCAGCCAGACTCATTGCCAGAATCGGCAGCTTTGCCTCTGCCAGTCCGTAGAACAATGCTTCTCTGATGTCCGCATCTTCCTTGGCAACCACGGCTACCTTCACGCAGCCGTCACCCTCTTCGCCTCTGTGCTCCATCTTATCCACACCGGGAATCTCCAAGAGAGTTTTTTCCACCTCTTCGTAGGTTCCCTTCACGGTAAGGTTGATTTCCTTGGAGCCGCTCATCAGTTTCTGCAGTCCTTCGGGGGAATCGCTCGCCACCAATTTGCCATGGGCGATAATCATGATATGGTCGCATACCGCACTGACCTCGGACAAAATGTGAGAGCTGAGAATCACGGTATGATTCTTGCCCAGTTCCTTGATTAAGTCACGGATTTCGATAATCTGCTTGGGGTCAAGACCTACGGTGGGCTCATCCAGAATAATAACCTCAGGATAACCCAAAATTGCCTGCGCCAGTCCGACTCTCTGCTTATAACCTTTGGACAGGTTCTTAATCAGACGGTCTTTTTTATCCGTGATATGCGTCATTTCCATGACGTCCGCAACCTGTTTGCTTCTGTCCTTTTTCGGTACCTTTTTCAGTTCAGCCACGAAACGCAGATACTCCTGCACGGTCATGTCTATGTACAGCGGAGGCAGCTCCGGCAGATAGCCGATACATTTCTTTGCCTCCTCCGGGTCTTTCTGAATATCCTTGCCGTCAATCGTCACCGTACCGTCGGTGGCTGCAAGATACCCTGTTATAATATTCATTGTGGTGGATTTACCGGCTCCGTTGGGGCCAAGGAACCCATAGATTTGTCCTTTTTCTACACGAAAAGAGAGATGATCGACAGCGATATGGTCGCCATACTTTTTCGTAAGATTTGTTACCTCAATCATGATTTTCCTCCCATATAATGATTCTGCAGGCAAACGCCCGCTCTTTTTCCGTTATGTTATTGTATGAATAAAATGTCATGGAAAAGTGATTATTTTGTGAAAATTCTGTGAACCGGCTGTGCCGTCACGGACATTCCGCACTCCTCCGCCTCCGCGGAAAGCCGCAGCGGCAGCTTTTTCACCGGTATTTCCTGAAAACGGAATTCCGGCCCGTCGGACTGAAACTCAAACAACACACCCTCCACATACAATGCAACCTTTTTCTGATTACTGTAAACCGTCACCTCGGCATTGCCGTTTTCCTGCCACAGCAGGCTGTTTGGATTGATATATACAAAAGGCTCCCTGCACCAGCGCGCCTTGTATTGATAAAACTGCTCTCCGGTAAGACTGTTAAAATGTACAATCGGGTTTTCCTCCGGTGTTTCGCGCACCTTCCGGTAAACCACCAGCCCCAGTTCTTCGCACAGGGAAAGAAACTCCGGCATAATCCGCTCTGCCGCCGGGCAGACGGTATTGGCTCCCATCTTAAGAATCCGTTCCAAATCATGACGAATCTGTGCATAGCAAGGCTTGGCATTCTCCTGCGCAGAAATCTCATAGCAGAGTTTCGCATTTTCCTGTGCGGAAATCTCATAGCAAAGTTTGGCATTTTCCTCCGTGGGAATCTCGTAACCAACCGCCCGCATCTCAAAGGCTTCCCCGTTCAGATACCAGCCCTTTCCGGGAATATGGCGAAACTCACACAAAGCAAAGTTTTGCTCAAACGTATCCGCCACGTTCCCGTCCTGCCATATCCGGGCACGAAAAAAATAGCGGTACGGGTTCTCCGCTCCCTGCCATAAATGCGGGTGCAGTAAAATTCCCCTTATGGGTTCTTCCCCGCCCGCCGCCTGTCGGCAGTAGAAAATGAGCCTTTTTTCTTTATCCCAAATCTCCACTTCCAGATAGTCGCCATCTGCTTCGGAATCATGCCGTGTTTCCTCACTTTTCAAATGCAGCTTACACTCCAGAAATGCTTTTCCGGGTTCTGACTTTGTATACAATTCCATTGCCCCAAAAGGGCCTGACCGGTCAAATTTCATCCTGCGCATCCGCCTCCCGCCGCCTGTTTTTTATAAAAATAGGCTCTCCTGTCCGCGGGAAAAATATGCAGAAACTACAGATACTAAGTGTCTAAAAAGTGATATTCGCAGTCCGGCTGTCCCTTTTCGTAATGGCACTCAATGATTTGCGCCAGCGCCATTTTTTCAATATCCGTCAGTGTGCGGAACGCCATTCCGTGTCCCACCAGAATCACTTTACGAAAAGAGGCGTATTTATCCGCCACGCGCCGCACCCGCGCTCTGACGGAGGATACGGTTTCCCATTTCCATTCTTTTTCCGCGTCCCCCGCAGGATACTCTCCCCGAAAACGGTGAAATTCCTGAAAAAGAACATCCGCCTCTGCGGCGGATGCAATATGATTGGTCTTGTCCGCAATCCATTCATGCAATTCCGGCTCCACAATCACTTTTTTATTGAGTTTTCCGGCAAGAATGGCTGCGGTCTGCAATGCTCTGGTGTAGGGGGAACTGACGATAAATTCCGCATCCAAAAGCCTTGTATCCTCCGCGGTTTTCTCGACCTGCCGCACGCCTTCCTCCGTCAAAGGGGCAAGGGCGCGGCCGAATCCGAAAAAGCCGATTCCGGCAATGGCGTCATAATCCGGTTCCCCGTGTCTTACAAGCAAAAAATCTGCCATTATTCTTTCCAGTGCAGCCTGTGAAGTTCCCCTTCCAGCTGCATATTGCCGAATCCGTTCTGCCGCAGTGCCTCATAGAGCACAATCGCCACGGAATTGGACAGATTCAGGGAGCGTATGGTCGGCAGCATGGGAATACGGATACAGGTATCCTCATGCTCCACCAAAATCTCCTCCGGGATTCCGGCGCTTTCCTTTCCAAACATGATAAAATCATCCGGCCCAAAGGACACATCCGTATAAGAATGTTTTGCCTTGGTAGTTGCCATCCATATTTTGGCGCCGGGGTGCTTTTGCTGAAATTCATCAAAATTCACATAGCGGGTGACATCCAGATGCTCCCAGTAATCCATGCCGGCTCTCTTGATTTCCTTTTCGTTCAGCCGAAAACCTAACGGCTCTATGAGATGCAGGCTTGTACCGGTCGCCACACAGGTTCTCCCGATATTTCCCGTATTTGCCGGAATCTCCGGCTGATGCAATACAATGTGCATAACAAATCCATGCCTTTCACACACTTAATCGTTGTTCTTCCCGGTTGCGGGAACTTCTGCTTTTCTACTTTTCTGCCTGCTCCTTGCGCAGTTTGGTGACAAAATGCTCCAGTCGTCCGATGGCAACCTTTAATTTCTCCAAAGAGTATGCGTAGGAAATTCTCAAATATCCCTCGCCGCACTCGCCGAAAGCCGTACCCGGAACGGCTGCCACTTTTTCTTCCTCCAAAAAGCGGGTTGCAAACTCGTCACTGGTCATGCCGAATTCCTTGATGCAGGGGAATACATAAAATGCACCGTAAGGCTCAAAGCAATCCAGTCCCATCTCCCGAAACGCATTCATGAGGAAACGTCTTCTCTGGTTGTAAGCCGCACGCATCTCGGCAATATTCTCATCACCGTTTTTCAGTGCATCCACAGCAGCATACTGGCTGGTGGTAGGCGCACACATAATGGCAAACTGGTGAATCTTCGTCATCTGTTCAATAATGGTGCGGGGGCCGCAGGCATAGCCCAGACGCCAGCCGGTCATGGCATACGCTTTGGAGAAACCGTTTATCAGAATGGTTCTCTCCTGCATACCGGGCAGGCTTGCGATGGAAACATGCTTATCCTTGTAGGTCAGTTCGGAATAGATTTCATCGGACATGACAAATATGTCATGTTTTAAAATAACCTCTGCAATAGCCTCCAAATCCTCTTTTTCCATAATGGCTCCGGTCGGATTGTTCGGGAACGGCAAAATCAGCACCTTGGTTTTGTCCGTGATAGCGTCCTCCAGTTCCTGTGCCGTGAGACGGAACTCGTTTTCAGCCTTCAGGTTGATAACCACGGGCACGCCGCCTGCCAGTACGGTACAGGGTTCGTAGGAAACATAGCTGGGCTGGGGAATCAGCACTTCCTCTCCGGGATTTAACATGGCGCGCAGACCAATATCAATCGCCTCGGAACCGCCCACCGTCACCAGCACTTCGTGGAGCGGGTCATACTGTATATTCTGTTTTCTCTGCATATAATTGCAGATTTCCTCTCTCAGCTCTTTCAATCCGGCATTGGAGGTATAAAAAGTTCTTCCCTTTTCCAAGGAATAGATTCCCTCGTCGCGGATATGCCACGGGGTGTCAAAATCCGGTTCGCCCACGCCTAAAGAAATGGCGTCCTTCATCTCGCTTACAATATCAAAGAATTTACGGATACCGGACGGTTTAATGTCAACAACTTTATCTGCTAATGGATTTCTCATGGAGTAATCATCTCTCTTTCATCGTCTTTTTTCTGACCGAACACGGTACCGTGGTCTTTATATTTTTTCAGAATAAAGTGGGTTGCGGTGCTGAGTACGGTGTCTAACGTGGACAGTTTGTCGGACACAAAGGTGGAAACCTCTCTCAGTGTCTTGCCTTCCAGAATTACCATAAGGTCATAGCCGCCGGACATCAGATAGACGCTGCGCACTTCGGGATATTTGTAAATGCGCTCTGCCACGTTGTCAAAGCCCTGACCTCTCTGGGGAGTCACACGCACCTCAATCAGTGCGCTTACCTTTTCATTGGAGGTTTTCTCCCAGTTAATCAATGTATGGTATCCGCAGATAATGCCCTCTGCCTCCAGCGCAGCCAGTTCATTTACCACGTCAACCTCTTCCACGCCGAGAATCACCGCCAGTTCCTTCAAATCGATACGGCTGTTTTTCTCGATAATCGCTAATAATTCTTCTCTCATTTCCATACCCTTGCCTTTCTGCTAAATCATTTTATAAATTTCGTCCTGTTTGGGACGTTCCATGTAGCGTACTTCATCTTCATTGAGCAAAATCCTGTCTTTGCTGTCCGTGACCTTGCCGACGACAACTGCCGGAATCTGCTTTTCCTGCAATGCCGCCACCAGTCCCAGTCCGTCCCGGCTTGTCATAATCAGACAGCCGCCGGAGCGCAGCTCGTACGGGTTTACTCCCAGACATTCACATACTTCCACGGTTTCCTGCCGAAGCGGCAGTTTCTTTAAATCGATTGTCAGTCCAACGCCTGCGCCCTCTGCCAGTTCCCAGAGTGAAGCGAAAATTCCTCCCTCTGAGGCGTCGTGCATCGCACATACGCTGGACTTTCCGGCGGTGGCAGCCTCCGGAATAATGGATAAAAAGCGGTCAAAGCCTTCCGCTTCCTCCACCAGATATGCCGGATACCTTGCCAACAGCTTTTCCCGGTTATGCTTTGCCAGATAGGCGGTTCCTTCCAGTCCAATCCACTTGCTGATGACAATATCCTGTCCCGGCTCCGCTTTTCCCGCGACGCTGCTGCCCGCAGGCAATTTTCCGTAACCGGTCACGACAGCGTACGGACGGCAAAGCGCCTCCGTAACCCTCGTCTGCCCTCCGGCAATCTGCATGGACAGCTCCGCGGCTGCCTTGTCCGCCTCCGCCATCCAGCCTTTCAGGGATGCCTCCTCGGTATCCTCCGGAAGCAACAGTGTAATCATCAGGGCAAATGGCTCCGCGCCCGCCGCCGCCAAATTGTTGGCGCAGCGGTAAATCAACTGTTTTACAGTAACCGCAGACAGGTCTGCCTCCTGCATACAGCTCACCATTTCGGCATCGGATTGCGCAAAAATGGCGCAGTCTTCCCCTATCGCTGCGCCACTTACTATTTCTTCTCTTTTTGTGTGTATCTGTCTTAACACAGAGCGTTTCAATACGCTCTCCGATATTTTACCGATTTTCATGTTCCGTCTCTCCCCGGATGCCTACTGCTCTCCTACCTCCACGCTGTTCTCGGCAGCCTGTGCAGTCAGAATGGCAATTACATTCTTCACATGATCCACGCTTCCCGTACCGATTGCCGCCATAATTTCCTCATAAGCAGCAGGGTCCGCCGTGGCAGTACCTACCGTTGCACTCTTCGGCACCATCTTGTAATTGCTGGTGTTGACCTGTGTGCGGCTCACTTCCACCCCGTTCTCCATTACAATCTTCCAGAGCTTTGCCTTATATCCGGTGTAAGCGCTGTCCGATACAATGTAGCCGATAGGCTGGGACGCATCTACATAAATCTGGTCGGCGGAAGGGGGAATCACCTGCAAAATCTCGGATTCAAACCGGAGAGTTCTTCCCGCAGGTCTTGTTTCCTTGCCGTAGATATTGAATGTTACTTTCTTATTCTGTGTATATGCCTCTATATAAATAGGATAATCCGTATTGTTTACAAATTTAAAATCCTTGCCGGCACTCTGCGCCAACGCCGCATCTGCGGAGGGCTCCACATAAGATACCGTCATGGAATGGTTAAAACGCTCCGTAACCTCTAACTCTGACAAAAGAACCGCATTGTATAAGGTGGTGGATACCTGACAGACACCACCGCCCACGCTGTCCACTACTTTGCCGTTCAGGTAAGAGCCCGCCATATAGTAGCCGTTCTCCGACGTAATCGGGGAAATGGCGTCATGTGCGGAAAACTCCTCGCCGGGATACAGGGTCGTTCCGTTAATCAGGCGGCTGGCATTGTCCACGTTCGCCGCTCTGCCCGCGCCGGAATTGGTATATGCCGTGGTATAGCTGCCCAGCACATCCTTTACCGCCGCTAATTCCTCAGCGCTACCCTTCGGTTCCTCTGTCTCAATATCCAAGGGAATACTGCAGGGCTCATGGTTCCACTCCAGTGTCAGATAATTATTCACGCTGTCAATGGTGGATTCCACATCCAGCATATATCCGGTCTGACCGTCCACAACCTGAAACTTGCCATCCACTCTTTTCAGGGAGGCATTGACTGCCTTCTGGTCATATTTTGCACATTTCTCTGTCAGGACATCACTGATTGCCTGCAAATCAAAAGAAAACTCTATTTTGAAAATATGGTTTTCATGCTCCAAATCTTTCAGTGCCTTGTAGCGCTGAATGACATTGCCGTGGCGGCCAAGCTCCATGGCTTCCTCCACCAGCTCCGTATTTACCCACTGAATACCCAAGTCTCCCGCAGTAACTTCCACTTCGTTATCCCCGGCAGCCTCCAATGTAATGGGTACCTCCTGCAATTCTTCCACATATGCGGAGATTGCCGCCTCTGCCTGCTCGGCAGTCATTCCCGACAATTCGATTCCGTCTGCATAAATTCCTGTCTTAATGGTATTTTCCTCTTTTGCCTGCACCGTAATGCCAAACGCAAAGGTCAATACCAACAGGAGAACCACCGATAAACCTGTTTTCTTTCCTTTTTTCATAATATGCTCCGTTCCTTACTCCTCATCCCACCTACATAATCCATGTCCGCCTATGTACAGGGCACCGCTCTCACTGGGTCAGATTGTGCCCCCGCTGCCGTTACCGACCGGCAATCCATTGAATTAATACAAAAGATATGTTAAAGTGGGAAGTACCATAGCTAATACAAGAATGACGATAATCACGGCGGATATCCGCTGCTTCGTCTTTTTATTGTGCATGTTAATCATAGCTTCTCCAATCTTTTATGGGGACTGCGCCCATTTACCGGGCTGACAGTCAAACATGACGTAAACTATATCGGTAAAACTCTGAAAGGATATTATATATGAATTTACTCATTTTGGCAAGTTTAATCGTGTTTTCCCTGACTTTGGCATATATGTTAAAACGCACCAAGCGCAAGGAGGAGGAAGCGGAACAATCCTTCTGGGAACGGGAGCGTCAGGCAAACTCCGTGCGACGCAAATCTTTGGAGCATTTAAACTATATTACGATTCCTTTAGAGACTTTGCCCACCAGTCTGTTAAACGACGACCCGACTGTGGCGGAATGTATCGAGCTTTTGCAAAATCTCTCCGCCCGCTCTATCGTCAATCTCACCGGTTATTCCAATACGGATTTGAAGTTGGAATATGGAACCGCCAATATCACCGCGCTTTCCGAATACGACCAGAATTACACCTTATTGGTGAGAACCCTTCAGAAATGGGCAGATATCCTGTTAGAAAAAAATTACCCACAGGCCGCCGAAACCGTGATGGAATTTGCGGTGCAGACCAATACGGATATCAGCCGCACTTATTACAAACTCGCCGAGTTGTACGCCGCCGAGGGCAAACAGGATAAAATCGACAACCTGATTACCACCGCACAGGCGCTGCGCTCCGCCAACAAAAAGGCTATCGTCCGTACTTTGCAAGAATCTTATCGGTAAACCGGCTCGCCTCGCTGCGGGTCAGTTTTTCCACATCCCTGTCCCATTGTATTTTATGCTGCTCCAGCAGACGATATAACCGTTCTTTTTGTGCTTTTGTGGCGGGACTGTCGCGCTTTACCTTAAAAATTAACGGCGTGGGGCGAAAAAGCGGCTCTTCCTCCTGCCAGAAAAGTTCCTGCATTTTCTGTAAAAGCGCACTCGTTGCCTCCGCATCCGCCAGCGCACGGTGGGCATGATGGGGGATTGCATAATAATCACAGAGATACTCTAAGTTCCGGTGCTCCAAGTGGGGAAGGTACTTTCTGGCAATCTTAAGCGTGTCCACACCTGTTTTCTCAAAACTTATCTTTTCATATACCGCTTCTTTTTTTAAAAAAGAATAGTCGAACAGGATTCGGTGTCCCACCAACGGCAAATCCTCCAGAAAATCGCACAACTGCGGAAAAACCTCCGCAATATCCGGTGCAGTCCGTAATTGTTCGTCCCGGATACCCGTCAATTCCACAATCCGCTCTTCCAAGCGCTGTCCCGGATTGACAAAGGTGGAAAAACGTTCTGTCACCTCTCCGTCCTTCACTTTCACCGCTCCGATTTCTATGATTTTGTCCTGCTTGGGATATAATCCCGTTGTCTCCAAGTCCACACTGACGTAAAAATCCATTCTTTTTCCTGCCTGTTCTTCTGCCATTTTTCCCACGTTTCTGCGCACGTTCTTTGAGCATAGCGGGTTTGTGTCAAGTGCGCGCAAGCGCCCTTTTATCCACAGTTCTCCCGCAGGCTATCCTCCGAAAACCGTACGGTTCTCGCCTCATAGGTAAGCGGGTCTCGGTTTTTATAATCAAACAGCACATAGGCTGCCGGTTTTGCGGATTCCTGCACCGTTTGACTGCCATTTAAAAACCGCTCGTCCCATACCGGGTAGGAAAAAGGCTCCATATGGGTCATTTTACTAAGCTGCCTGCTGTCGTACCCCGCGTAATCCAGCAGATACTTTCTCTCCTGAGCCTCCTGTCTGTAAAAATTCCGAAGGCTCTTCCGCACCGCCTCATTTCCGGTATAATCCACCGCAAAATCCGGTCTGCTTTTGGCATTTTCCCGCAAATACAAATCATAGGTGAGCAGTTCCCTGTATATGGCGACGTTCTGTCCGTCCGTTTCCTCTGCAAACCGCAAAAGCACCTGATAGCGGTATGCCCTTGCGGGGCTGTTTGTAAAAAATCCCTCTCTCGCATAAAAATCCGCAAGTGCCTCAAACATGGCAAAGGGTCCCGGAAATGCCCTTACCAGAAACGGCAGCGTGTGGGTGAACTGGTTGCTGTTATAGTACAGCTCCACCATTTCCTCTATCTGCTTGAGACGCAGAACATCCGGATAGGGCAGCCATCTGGTGTAAAGCACCTCGTAGGGCGGCTCCTCCAGATAACGGATTCCGAATTCTTCCGCCCGCTCGCTCATCTCCGAGCCTTTGAGCACTTTCAAAAATCCAAGCTGTAACTGCTCCGGCTTCATGGCATACACCCGGTCAAAGGAATGTCCGAAACTTTCATAATCTTCATAGGGAAGTCCCGCAATCAAATCCAGATGCTGGTGGATATTGTGTCCTTTGTGGATAGATGCAACAATTTGCTCCAGTTTGTCCACATTCATCACCCGGTGAATGGCACGAATGGTTTCTTCGTTCGTGGACTGCACACCGATTTCCAGCTGCGTCTGTCCCGGACGCAGCTTATTCAACAGCGAAATTTCATCTTCTCTCAGAATATCCGCCGAAATTTCAAAGTGAAAGTTGGTGACACCATTGTCATGTTCATACAAATACTGCCATATCGCCATAGCGTGTTCATGATTGCAGTTGAAAGTTCTGTCCACAAATTTGACCTGCGCCACTTTATTATTCAAGAAAAACTGCAATTCCCTTTTTACGACACTTATGTCACGAAGTCGCACCGCCTTGTCGATAGAGGAAAGGCAGTAGCTGCAGCGGTAGGGACATCCTCTGCTTGTCTCATAGTAAATTATCTTATTGGTAAAAGGCTTCAAGTCATGGTACAAAAAGGGCAGTTTATTCATATCCGTGAGGGAACGGACAGCGGTATAGCCTTCCGGAAGGCACAGTCCCGCAATGTCCTTCCATGGCTTGCCCTGCAGATAGGCAAAAAGCAGTTCCCGGAACGTCTCTTCCCCTTCCCCGATAATAATTCCGCAGAGGTTCGGATATTTTTTCAGGATTGCATCCGCATCATAAGTCACCTCCGGGCCGCCCAGCCAGACATCCGTCTCCGGCAGCACCTTTTGCAGCTCCGGTAAAAGCTCCCGAATCATCCTCCAGTTCCAGATGTAGCAGGAAAATCCTATGGCGTCCGGTTTCCGCTTGTATATGTCAGCCAGAATTTCCGTAAGGGACTGATTGATGGTATATTCCGCCAGTTCGATGTACGGCTGCATTTCCTCTCCCGCAAAAGCACGCAGACTGTAAATTGCCGGGTTGGAATGAATGTATTTTGCATTGACTGCCACCAGTAAAAATTTCATTTCAAATACCCCTCCTCTGAAAATGCCACTCTGTAATCCGCGCTGTACTCGTTCATCCGGTTAATGATTCTCTCTGCGTCCTCTCCCCGTGCGGGGGTGGGGCGGAAATCATTTCTGGTGGAAACAGAGCTGACCGAGCAGGGGATAATACGGATATTTTTATCCTCCTGTCTGTTCCCGTCCACAAACGTAAACGTCTGCTGAAAAATAACCGTGTCCTTGTCCGAGGGATTCCGGTTTGCGCCAAAGCAGAAATTTCCCAGACTGTATAAGATATATTTTCCCTGATATTCCTCAATTCCCTGCAATACATGAGGATGGTGTCCAATCACTAAATCGGCGCCCCAGTCGATACACTTTCTTCCGAGAGTCTGCTGGTAGCTTTCCGGATAATTGTCTTTTTCCACACCCCAGTGGCAACACGCCAGTATCAGGTCCACGCCTTGCTCTTTCAAGGTGCCGATTCCGTCCTGAAGTGTTTTTTCCACTGTGCTGCCCTGCGATACCTCGTTGACGGCAACAAAGCCGATGCGGATTCCTTTTGTCTCATAGATTCCCACGTTGCTCTCATACGCGTAAACAATTCCGACATTTTTCAGCGCCTCCACCGTGTCAAGGCTTCCCTGCTCGCCGTAGTCCAGCCGGTGATTGTTTGCCATGCTCACCGCCTCTATGCTGCCAAGCGTCAAAAGCTCCACGTAGGACGGGTCTCCCTTAATGCTGTATACCTGACCTTCCCGTCTGTTGTCCGACAGGGTGAGAGGGCCCTCCAGATTGACCAGTGTCATATCGTCCTGTGAAAAAATGTCATATACGTTTTGGAAAAAAATACTCTTATCCTCCGCCTGGTCATAAGCCTGCCGGAAGGAATAGGCATACTCCTGCTCCTGATGGTTTCCCAGTGTCACGTCTCCCGCAGCGGAAATCGTAATGGAGATTTCCGACGGTTCCTCTGTGGCTGGCTGCTGTGTCCCTTCCCCGGAATTTGGCTCCGCCGAGGGCAGGGATTCCTTTTCCCCCGGCTCATCCTCTTTGACGGCGGGGTTTAAAGGTTCTGCCAGATTGCGGTAGTCCACGGTCTGTGTCGGGGCTGCGCTGCCACAGCCTCCAAGGGCAAGCGCAGAGAGAAGTAACAGAGCAATACATGTTTTTGCAGCTGCTCTATTTGACATTTCTCTGCTTGTGTTTGCAATTTTCCGCATTATGCCGGTGCTTTTCTTGCTTCGGTGCAAATTATCACTCTCCGTAAATGTTTTCCTTCAAATACTTCTTGTTTGCCTCAAAATCCACTTCCAGTACTGCCATCTTGCGGTGGGTCGCATTCTGATAGGTTCCCTCCAACGGTATGCTCGCCTGCTCTATATCATAGGAAAGGAGTTTTCCCGCCATGAGACTTAATTGGAAACACTCTCCCTGTGTCAGGTTCGTGGTAAGGTTCGGCATCAGTCCGTCTATCAGTGCCTTTGGATGGGTAACTACCGCCTTGGGCAGCTTTCCAATCACGGCGGACAGTACCTTTCTCTGACGCTCGGTTCGTCCAAAGTCCGTTCCCAGATAACGGTTTCTGGAATATGCCAGTGCCTGCGGTCCGTTCAAATGTACCATGCCACTGACGGAGGTGTCCATATTGTCGGTTCCCTGCGGGCGGTCCAAAAGCATATTGTACTCCACCAGATAACCGTTTACATACTCGATTTCCTCACTGGACAGCTCCAAATCCACACCGCCCACGGCATCTACCAGGTTGGCAAATGCCTCAAAGTTCACCAGCACATACCGGTCTACTTTAATATCAAAATTCTGTTCAACGGTCTCCATCAGAAGCTCTGCGCCACCGAAAGAATACGCCGCATTCAAACGGTTATCGTCGTGTCCCGGTATTTTGACATACATGTCGCGTAACAGAGAGGTCATGTAAATCTTGCCGGTCTTATTGCTGATGGATAAAAGTATCATGGCATCGGAACGCCCATCCTCTCCGTTCTCTCTGGAGTCGTTTCCGATCAGCAGAATATTTACCACACCGTCCTGCTTCAACGGTTCGGAAGATACGGATGCAATCTCCTCATAATTCATTTTGCTGTAGACGATTCCCACCAGATAATAAAGTCCGGTGCCCAACAGTGCCACGATAACCAGTAAGGTAATTAAAAATCTCTTGAACTTGGATTTCCTTTTCTTTGGCTTTCCCTGCGGGGCTTCCTGTTCTCTTTTCCGGTTTTTCTGATTTTTCTTTCCCACTCTTGTGTCCTCTACATCTTCTCTTTCGGAATGGCGGCTTCTTGCGTTGATGCTCCTGCGGTAATCCATGCTGTCCCAGTCCTCCGCATAAGGCTGCTCATCCTCTATATTATGGTATTCTGCCTCTTCCTCGTCATCACTCAGTGTAAAAAACTGCGGTTCGGAAGGTCTCCTGCTGCCGCCGTTTTCTTCCATTTCCTGTAATTCCTTTTTCAGGAAATCCTCCAGACCCTTCTGAATCTGTTCCATCTCCTGTGTGGAATCATTATCTGTATTTCTACTCATATCTTAACCATGCCTTTCCACCCCCGCAATAGGCGGGTTCTCTTTCTGACGCTATAAGCCTACCACAACTTTTCAAATATGTCACCAAAGAGTCTCTTAAAATTTACTTAATTTCCACCGCCAAATTATGGTTTCCTGCGTGATTACGGATTTACTATTTTTTATACATGTGCTATCATAAAATTAAAATATATACTCGTTTTACGCTACAAAAGAGAGGAGAGATTCTTATGGATTTACAGCAAAAACAATCCCGTCTGAAAAACATAGCAGCCTTTATTTTGGCAACCGTTGTCTATGTTTATTTTCTGGGAAGCCTGACCGTTTCCCTTGTTTCCTATGGCCTTTACCTTCACAAAGTAGTGGAACTGGCAACCACCGTAGTATGTCTGATTGTAAACACTGCTGCATTTTTGAAGCTGCGATTCGCCAACGCTTACCGCTACTTTAATATTTACAGCCTCTCTGTACTTTACGTTGTCGTTATCCTGTTTTATCCTACCAGCTACGCATACATTTTTGCATTCCCGATTTTGACCTGTGTCATGTTTTATATGAACAGCAAACTGGTAAAATTCAGTTGTGTTCTGGTAATTGTGACCGATATTATTTTCTTCATCCGTCAGTTGATTCAGAATGATTTCAGCATGGAGACATGGACGCAGGGCGGCGAGGGCTTTTTAATTGTTCTTCTCGTGACGATTGCAAGCACTGCGGCTGCAACACTTCACCGCAGATTTGAAAAAGAAAACCGTCAGGCAATCATGGACCAGATGAATCAGCAGGCAAAAACCTCACAGGAAATCATATCTCTGGCAGAGGAATTGTCCAATAAATTCGATGCAGTTCACGCTCTTTCCAAGAAGCTGACGGAAAGCATGGAAACCACTTATGACGCGACCGACAATATCGCCCAGAGTACTAAGAGTACCGCTGAGGCGATTGAACAGCAGACCATGATGACACATGATATTCAGGAAAATGTGGAGCAGGCGGGCGTTGCTACCGGCAATATGCTGAAAGCCGCAGAAACCACCTCCAACATTATCAAGGAAAGCAATCTCCTGATTTCCGAGCTGAAAGAACAGTCCCACAAAGTTCAGGATGTCAGCAACGTTACCAAAGACGCTACCAACCGTCTGAATCAGAGAATCAAGGATGTGGACGCTATTATCGCTTCCATCCTGAGCATTTCCAATCAGACCAACCTGCTTGCCCTGAATGCTTCTATCGAGGCTGCCCGCGCCGGTGAGGCAGGAAAAGGATTTGCCGTTGTTGCAGACGAAATCAGACAGCTTTCCGAGCAGACCAAGACAGCTACCTCACAGATTACCGAGATTATTCAGCAGCTCACACAGGACACCGAGCTTGCGACCTCCAGTATGGGCGAGTCCGTTGCTTCCACAGAGCGTCAGAATGAACTGATTGCCATGACAGGTAACAAATTCGAAGAAATCAGCACACAGGTTGGCGAACTGCATCAGAATTCTACCGATATGAATTCTATGGTAAGTAATATTATTGATTCCACCGCAACCATTACAGACAGCATTTCCCAGTTGAGCGCCACCAGCGAAGAAGTATGCGCCGCTTCCAGTGAGTCTCTGGAACTGGACAACACCGCTATGGACGCATTAAAAGACGTAAATTCCGTATTGCAGGAGTTGTATGAAATTGTAGACCATATGAAGAATTGTGTGGAGAAATAAGAGTGTGTAAAATGCAGAGGTGTACCGTTGCAAATGACGGTACACCTTATTTTTCCTCCTTTAAAAACAACTTGTAACATCAAATTTTTATACGCATGTTTTTCCGGCATGCGGCATACACCGGAGAAGAGCCGAACCGGTATATTGACTTTCCCCGTCACTTCTGCCATAGTAGGCTTACTGATCGTACTGGAGAAACTTGCGAAGCCTCCGGTCCGGAGGGCTCCTGCGGGAGCCTTTCGTTATTTATACCCAAAAAGGAGATGATAAGAATAGCAAAACCTTATAAATCATACGACGACTTACTTGCTTTTCTACAGAATGACAAAAATCTCATTATCGAAAATATAGATGCCGCTAAACATCATAAAGTCCCCTTGTGGATTATGGTTCAGGTATTGACAATAGGGCAGATTTCTCATATGTTTGATTATCTAAACGCCTCCGTTCCCATCAAAGTTTGCAACGACTTTCACCAAGTCACCCGAAAAGATATGCACTCTTTCCTTTCCGTCATGACAAAACACAGAAATGTATGTGCACATAGTGAACGTTTTTTCAATTACGTAACCAAAGACAGTATTACAGACACACCCCTTCATACCAAATTACACATTCCCAAAATGAATTGGCGCTTCCAGAACGGAAATTATAGAACTATTATTTCCGGTTCCAATTCTTCATGCTGCTGCCCTGCTGTTCATCTGTCTGTTTTATAATTGTAACATAAAAGCAGGAGCAATGTTTCAATTTTCACGTTTATACATTACCCCTGATATAAAAATGACCTCGCCGGGCAACAATCCGGCGAAGTCACATAATCACGCTTTCTGTTTGGGTACATACTCAATCAAGTTCTAATCCCAACAACCATGAAATCACATCCCGCCCCGGAACCTACTCCCTCCGGTATTTCAAAATAGTGGCGGATGTCGCAGGCAGTTCAACGGTTATTTTGCCCATGGTCATTTCGTAGTCCTGCCCCTGCAGGCGGTAGCCTGCTGCATCGGACTGGAAAATGGTCTGCATTTTGCCGGCCCTTGGCGTACCCAGTTCCCACACCGTCACATCTTTTGTGATGGGGTGGTCGTTGTTGTTAATGAGTATCAGGCTCTGCCCCTGTTTGCAGAACCGGGCGTAGGCAATGAAATTGTAATCGGAGTCCACATATTTGATGGAACCGCTTCGCAACTCCACGTTCTCTTTGCGCAGACGGATAATGTCCTTGTGGAACTGAATCAACTGCTGATTCTCATGTCCCCACGGATAGGTCCGGCGGTTATCCGGGTCGGTAAATCCGCAAAGTCCCGCTTCGTCACCGTAGTAAATAGTAGGTGCGCCTATCCATGTCATCTGGATTGCCACCGCTTCCCGGAACACAGCTTCATTCACATCCTGCTCCGCCGCCTGCGGGCCGAGGGTGTTGGTTCTTCCCACCTTGTGGTTGGTTCTTGTTAAGAACCGGGAGTGGTCATGATTGGACAATTCGTTCATTGCCACCTGCCAGCTTGGCATGGAGAAGCTGGCGGTATGGTGCCGCATCGCTCCCCAGAAACTGTCGGCATTTCCAAGCAAATCCTCTCTGAAATCGTCGCTGTGCTTTTCCATACCGGTCAAAAACCATGTTACAGGCTCCATGAATGCGTCGTAGTTCATAACGGTATCCCATTCGTTGCCCTGCAGCCAGTCTCTCGTATTACCGTAATGCTCCGCCAAAATGATGGCGTTGGGGTTTGCTTCCTTGACAGCACGGCGAAACTCCTGCCAGAAATGGTGGTTGAAGCTCTGGCTGTGACCCAAATCCGCCGCCACATCCAGTCTCCAGCCGTCCACATTGTAGGGCGCGGAAACCCATTTCTGTCCGATGCGGAGAACATAATCAAACAATTCCTGCGATGCCTCGTAGTTGAGCTTGGGCAGGGTGTCGTGTCCCCACCATCCGTCGTAGGATCCGTTATAGGGCCACGCATTCTGGTCATGAAAATCGAAAAAACTACGGTACGGACTGTCAGCGCTGACATAGGCGCCTTTCTCGTATCCTTCCGCATTCTCGTAAATCCGCTCCCTGTCCATCCATTTGTTAAAAGAGCCGCAGTGATTGAACACACCGTCCAAAATCACACGCATACCGCGTCTGTGGGCTTCCTCCACCACTTTTGCAAACAGTTGGTTGCTCGCCTCTAGGTTTGCCTTGTTGGTGACGCGGTTAATATATTTGGACGCCTTGCGGTTTTCCTTGTGTCCTTCGGGCAAAAGTTCGCCCCGCTCATCCACAATTTTACCAAAATGAGGGTCGATATAGTCATAATCCTGAATGTCGTACTTATGGTTGGAGGGCGATACAAACAGGGGGTTAAAATAAATCACTTCCACACCCAGTTCCTGCAGGTAATCCATTTTATCGAGAACGCCCTGCAAATCTCCGCCGTAAAACTCCCGCACATCCATGGACGCCGGGTATCTTCCCCAATCGTCCACCTTGCGAACCTGCTCGCCGATATAGCAGTATTCCCCGTTCTGCACGTCATTTGTGGTATCTCCGTTGCAGAAACGATCCACATAAATCTGGTACATCACGGCGCCCTTTGCCCAGTCCGGCGTCTTAAAGCCGGGCAGAATCACAAAATCGTAGTATTCGTTAATTTCCTGAATCGCGCCCCGCACGTCAAAATAAGCCTTCAAACGTCCGGTCTGTATTTCAAAATAATAGGAAACCTTTTCCTCTCCCACCGGAAAGGTATAGGAATAGTAATCAAATTCTTCCGTTGTCCGTGTTTTTTCCATCAGGCAGCGCTGCCCTTTGCAGACAAAAAACACAAAGTCCACGTTATTTTTTGCCGTACGGAAGCGCACGGTAACGTTTTCACCCGGCATAGGTTCTTCCGGTGTGACATATTCCCCCGTGGTATCGGAAAAGAGCGCCTTGCTGTTGAGCACCGGACGCATCCAGAACAGATACCGCTGGTTGTCTTCTATATGGTGAAGCCTTTCATAATCCATGGCAAACTCCAACCTCTTTTCTTATTCTGATTCACTTAATACATACATAGTAAAAAAGACAGCTTTTGAAGGCTGTCCTTTTTAGAGAAGGTATTTCTTATGGGGTATAGCAAAAAACTATATAATGTATTGGGGGGGTTACGAGTATTATAATAGCATGGGTGCAGGTTTTTGACTATTCTTAAAATTCACAAATATCACAAAATGATTCATTTGTTTTTGGCTATTATGCACAAAACCATGTTGTTAAATACTCACAAAATCCCGCTTTGAAAACGTTTACGCCTCCGCAGCAAAGAGTCCCTCAAATTCATCCCCGGAAATCTTCTCTTTTTCAAGAAGCAATTCTGCACACTTATGCAGCACACCTTCATGTTCCAATATAATAGCTTTTGCCTTAGCATAGCAGTCGTCGATAATTGCCTTAACTTCCCGGTCAATCTCGCCGGAAACCTGTTCACTGTGGCCCTTGGCATGTGCCAGATCACGTCCGATAAATACTTCATCGTCATCATCATCATAGCAGATAACGCCGATATTCTCTGACATACCGAAACGGCTTACCATTCTGCGCGCCATCTTGGTTGCCTTTTTAATATCACTGGATGCACCGGTGGTAATATCTCCGAAAATAATCTCCTCTGCAATACGTCCTCCCAGAGAAACCATAATATCCTGTAACATCTTGCCCTTGGTTAAGAACATTTCATCCTTCTCCGGCAAAGGCATGGTGTAACCGGCTGCTCCGTTTCCGGTCGGAATAATGGATACCGTATAAACAGGTCCCACATCCGGCAGTACCTGAAACAGAATTGCGTGACCTGCCTCATGGTATGCAGTAATCTTTTTATCCTTGTCGCTGATAATGCGGCTCTTTTTCTCCGTTCCGATTCCCACACGGAAGAAGGACTCTTTAATATCGCCCTGTGTAATATAGGAACGGTTTGCCTTTGCTGCTGCAATGGCAGATTCGTTCATCAGATTTTCCAAATCGGCTCCGGTAAATCCGGCGGTTGTCTGGGCTATCTGTTTCAAATCCACATCCTCTGCCAGCGGTTTGTTCTTGGCGTGTACCTTGAGGATTTCCTCTCTGCCGCCCACATCGGGAATACCGACCGCAATTTTACGGTCAAATCGGCCCGGTCGCATAATTGCGGGATCCAGAATATCTACACGGTTGGTTGCCGCCATGACAATAATGCCCTGGTTGACACCAAATCCGTCCATTTCCACCAACAACTGGTTCAGCGTCTGCTCTCTCTCATCATGTCCGCCGCCCATACCGGTACCACGGCGTCTTGCCACCGCATCAATCTCATCGATAAACACGATACAGGGTGAATTTTTCTTTGCCTCGTCAAACAAATCTCTCACACGGGAAGCGCCGACACCGACAAACATTTCCACAAAGTCGGAACCGGAAATGCTAAAGAACGGAACACCCGATTCGCCTGCCACTGCTTTTGCCAGCAGGGTTTTACCGGTTCCGGGAGGTCCCTCAAGCAGTACACCCTTGGGAATCCGGGCGCCTATCGTTGTATATTTCACCGGATCTCTCAGGAAATCAACGATTTCTTCCAGTTCTTCCTTTTCCTCTCTGAGACCTGCCACCTTTGCAAATGTGGTGGTTCGGTCGCCCAAAGACAGTTTGGCGCGGTTCTTGCCAAAGTTCATCATTTTGCTGCCGCCGTTGTTTGCAACGCTCTGGGCATTAAACATTAAAAAAAGGAACACTCCCACCGCCAGTACAATGAGCATGGGAACCAGCGAAGTGAGCAGCCAGCTCTCCCTCTGGACTTCCCTGATGGTGGGCATAAATCCCAAATCCTGAATATCCTGCTCCGCTTTGGACACATCCGTGACATTCAGCCGGTATTCCGCATTATTCCGTAGCGTTATCTCCATATATCCGGTAGGGGTTTCCTGATTCGGATAGATTTCAATGGATTTGATATTTCCCTCCACAATGTCTCTGTTCATATCCTTGCGGGTATAGCCGCTGTCCGTTTTCGTTCCAAAAAGCATGATTCCTACGATAACTGCGACTATAACCAAGAAAATGGCACTGTATATTTTATGTGCTATATTGCCAATCTGCTTCAATTTTAGGGCCTCCTATTAATTAAATTCTACCACCCCGATATAAGGCAGATTACGGTATCTCTGGTCATAGTCCAATCCATAGCCCACCACAAATTCATCAGGTATCTCAAAACCGGTATAATCCACATTTACATCTATGACGCGTCTCTCCGGCTTGTCAAGTAATGTACAAAGATGCAGGGATGCGGGTTCTCTGTCTTTCAGCATTTCCAGCAGATAATTCAAGGTTCTTCCGCTGTCCACAATGTCCTCTACCACCAGCACATCTTTTCCTTTCAGCGGCTCATCCAAGTCTTTTACGATTTTTACCACGCCGCTGGACTTAGTATCCTTGCCATAACTGGATACTGACATAAAATCAAGGGATACCGGCACAGTAATCCTCTTTGCCAGCTCGCACATAAAGAAGCTGCCGCCCTTCAAAACACATACTAAATGTACCTGTTTTCCGGCGTAGTCTTTGCTAATCTGCTCACCGATTTCTTTAATCCTGCGGTCAACCTCTTCCTCTGTCAACAGCACTCTAACATGTTCTGCCATTTTCATCCTCCGTTTCGCTGCCTTCACAGCCTTTTCCTAATAATTGTACCTTTAAAATACGCTTTGTATTCCTGCCAATTTTATAATATTCACTGATACGATAACCAATCAGCCAGATTACATGCTGCCCCTGCGCCAAAAGAGGAATGGTGTCCCGCTCCTCCCTGCGGATTTTTTCGGTAATCATATAATCCTTGAGAGCCTTGTGAACCATTGCTCCGTCTTTGCCGGCGATAGTCAGATAATCTCCTTTATTGCGGCTTCTCAATATCACTGATTTTTCTATTTTATCATAATCAAAGCATTTCGTATACTTATTTTTGGGAAATTCTGCGGGGATTCCCTCGCAGGAATGCACACTCAGCTTAAGTTTTCTCCCGTCTCCCAACGAAATCGTCTGTTGAAAATCGGAGATTTCCACCCACAGTGGATTCTCTTTTTCCCCGGAAATCGGTATTTCGCTGTCTTTTCTATACATGACAATATTGTCATATTCCCGTTTTCCCACAATTCCGAAGGGCAGGGAAATGCTGCGGTTTCCTTCCCCTGTAAAGAGTGACAGCAAATCCCGGATGTGGGTTGCCGTAATGTCTTTCCCTCCGGGCGCAAGGGAAAATGCCAGCATATACAGGATTCTTTTTTCTATTGCTCGGTGAAAATGTAAGAAACGTACCCTATTTATGACATATCTGTCACCGGATATTATCGCCGGATTTTCCGGGTCAATTCCATCGTTTTGATTGCGCGTATTCGTTTCCGCAGTCACGCAGCTTCGTATGGCATCCATAGTCTGCTGCTCTAAGTAGTCCTCTGTCTCCGACAGTATATCCGCCGTCTGCGTCATATGTGCCACACAGCCCGATGACACTTCCTGTTCTGCGTAGGGCAGAATGTGATGGCGAATCCGATTTCGGGTGTAGTCGTCCGTGGCATTGGTGGCGTCCCGACAGTAGAGAATCTCTCTTTCGTCTAAGTATTCCTCAATTTCGCTGCGTTCCAGACAAAGAATAGGGCGGATAATATTGCCGTTCACCGGGCGGATTCCAATCAATCCCTTGATTCCGCTGCCCCGAAACAGGTGAAACAGCATGGTTTCGCAGCGGTCATTGCTGTTATGTGCCACCGCTATCTTATCCGCATGAAAGTCCTGCGCCGCACGTCCAAACGCCTCATACCGCGCCATGCGGCCGGCTTCCTCCTCGGAACGCTTCTCCTGTTCTGCCCTTTTGCAGACATCCTCTTCATAATAATAGAAGGGTAAATCATGTTCTTTACACAGCTTTTCCACATATGCGGCGTCCTGCCCCGCCTCCGGGCGGATTTTGTGATTCACATGAACCACCGCCAAGTGAAGCGGCATCCGCTTTGCCAGTTCCAACAGCACAAATAAGAGGCAAACCGAGTCTGCCCCTCCCGAAATCCCTGCCACTACCCGGTCATGGGGCTGCAGCATTTTGTGTTCTTCCATAAAAGCAAATACTTTTTTCTCTGTCATCCGTGTGGTGTTCATGATTTCTGCGCTCCGAAATCCGGCGCATGCTTACGCCTCGGATTTCCGTCTCTGTCTGTTATGGTATCGTAATTATCCCAAAAAATCAAGTAATACAGCTATTTTCCCAAATTCCCGCCACCACAATGGTCATATCGTCGTAGATTCTGCCCTCGCTGCGGTGAATAGCTGTCTGTAATAAAATTTCCGCGATTTCCCCCGGATTCTGCTCAGTAATTTCCGCTATGATTTCCTGCAAAATCTCATCGCCGCCTTCTTCGCCGAAGGCATCCAGCACGCCGTCCGTCATCATGATAAGGTAATCGCCGTTTTGCAGTGTTTTGGGAATCTCCTGTACCTGGATATGCTGGAAAATGCCAAGGGGCAGGTTGCCCACCTGAATTTCCTCCACTCTTTTCCCCCGTTTCAAAAAGGACGCTGCGCCGCCCACTTTAAGAAAACGGCATTTCCCCAAATGCAAATCCAAATCGCAGATGTCCAGTGTGGGATGGTTGCTATCCTCGTCTTTGGCATACAGGGCGGAATTAATCAGGTTCACCGCCGCAGTGCCGGTATAGCCCGCCTCCAGCATTTTTTCCATCAAATCCAGAACATTTCCGCTGTCCTCGTTGGCCTTTTCCCCGGAGCCGGTGCCGTCCGAGAGTAAAATGGTCTTTTTCCCCTTCTCCGACTCCAAAAAGGCATAGTTATCCCCGGAGACCTGCTCATTTTCCCGGATGGCTCTGGCAAAGCCGGACAGCACAATATACTTTGCCTGCTCCATGAACAGGAAGCTGTGTTTTTTCTGCTCCACCAGATAGGGGCTGACGGCGGACACCTGAAATTGTGTATGTAACAGAACGGACAGTATATCCGCCACTTCCTCCGCCGGGCAGCCGCCCCTGCGCACCGTGCTTAAAGTCATGCCGATGGCGGTTCTGCCGTTTTCGCAGGGAACATAGCACAAATGCTCTGCGCAAAGAGCCTCCTCCCGCAGCGCCCGGCTGATAAGATGCTCCTTTTGGGCTTCCATTGGTTCGTATGTAATCTCTTCTCTCGCCACTCTATCCATAATCTCTGCCATTTCGCTCAGATTGTCGCAGAGCACTTTGCGGTTTTCCCAGTTTTTTCTCTCCTCCAGCAGGCTCTGCCTGTCCATAGAACGGCTCCCTCCGTTCATGCAGGGACTGTCCCCATTTACAGAAAAACTCTCCCCATTTATGGGAAGGCTCCCCCCAAAACTCCTTGCCAGCTCACGGAAGCTCTCCGAATATCCCAATAATTTCTGCCTGCACAGGTCCGTTGCCTGCACGGTCTGTTCTCTTTTTCTCCTCTCGGTTTTAGACGCTATCACTTGCTCTTCCTCCCTTTTGCCCATAGGCTGTACTTGATTATAGTGAGAGGAATCTACGATTTTTGTCAAAACAGGGCGGGACTGCCTTTATTTTTTGCGACAAAAAAAGCAGAAGCCGCAGCTTCTGCCTGTTTTTATTCATTCAGAATCTGATTCTGAATCTATGTACTAAACACTATTTATTCTCTTTAAAAAGAATCTCACCTTCATACACAAGGCCCAGTTTATCCTTGGCAACCTCTTCCATGTACGCTTTGGTCTGGGTGTATTTGCGGTACTCCTCGATTTCCTGCGCCCGCGTTTTCTCATCCTCTATCTGGGTGAGTAACTGTTGTTCCTTCGCATCCACCACCGCGATTTTACTTTTCAATTCTACACTTTTGACTGCCACCACAATCATGAGCATTAAAACAACCAGTGTCACCAGAAACATACTGAACCGGTTCTGGCGTCTCTTGCGGTAAGCCACTTTTCTTCTTGCCATAAGCAGCACCTCCGTGTACCTGCAGCACAACCCTATATCACCATTTTAAGCACTTTTCCCAAGAACGTCAACTTCTTTTTCAGGAATCGCTTACGCTCCTTTTTCCTGCGTTTTGCCCTTGCAGACGCCGCCGCGCAGGACTTTGCAAGCCTTTTTCCGATTTTATAAAACGGGCGAAATAAAAACTTTCCAGACTTTACCAGAATTCCCAGCACCCACTTTAAAGCGAGGGACAGATATTTTACAAAAAAAGGGCTTACCAGCTTGCGGTACACCGTCATGCCAAGCAGCGCGCCCAACACCGCAAACCACCGCAACGTCCCGTCGCTTTCGTAATACATCAGCATAAAAACTTTGATGCTGCAATATATCCAGAAGCCGATGTCCTCCAAGGACACCATAAAATTGGCATGCGGTATCACTCTGCGGAAAATCCGCAATATATCATAGAAAAATGTTATGTATACGCCCATCAGGGTGGCATACAGAAGAAACTGGTTTTCATCTGCCATAAACTGCTCCCCTTATCGGAACAGTTTGGTCAGAAAAGATTCATTCTGGCGGCTGCCCGCGGCTGCGACATCCGAATAGGTAAAGCTGTCAATTTTGCCGTCCACGTCCACCTCGCCTTTGTCTAAGGTGAGACGATTCACGTGCAGTTCGTCTCCCTTTATCATCAGCATTCCCTGTTCTGTCTCCAGAAGAATCTCATGTACGTCAAAGGAAAGTACGTCGTTCACTCCATTGATGGTACATGTCCTCCGATTGGTCATTGTAACCTTATGCGTGCGCGCTCCGCCGTTCAAATCCTCCATAAGACCCCTCCCATTTCCTGTTTTCGCTTTCCGGTTATGCCCGACTGCTGTCCCGACTCAACCGTACACTCTTTACATTATATTGGGAAAAGAGGATAAAAATGCCGGAACTTTACACATAACGGAAAAGTTCTTTCGCCTCGTCCTTTTTTACAGTCTCCTGCACATCCAGAACTTCAACCTTCACTTCCTTATTGCCAAAGGAAATAGTGATAATATCCCCTTCCTTCACATTGGCGGATGCCTTTGCCGGTTTGTCATTAATGAGGACACGCCCGCTGTCGCACGCCTCGTTTGCCACGGTGCGGCGTTTAATCAGTCTGGATACCTTCAAATATTTATCAAGTCTCATGTTTGCCTCCCTTATTTGCCAGATAAAAAAACAGAGAACCCTTTTACAGGTTCTCTGAAGTAGTCAATCAAAACGATTATGCGTTCATCATGTCCTTTAAAGCCTTACCAGCTTTGAACTTAGGAGCTTTGGAAGCAGCGATAGTCATAGGCTTGCCGCTCTGAGGATTTCTACCCTCTCTTGCCTTTCTCTCGGAAACTTCGAAAGTACCAAAGCCAACTAACTGAACCTTTCCGCCTTTCTTTAACTCATCAGCAACAACATCTGTAAAAGCCTTTAATGCTTTCTCAGCGTCCTTCTTAGAAATACCAGCCTGATCAGCCATAGCTGCAACTAATTCTGTTTTGTTCATATTGAACTCCTCCTGTAATGGGCTTTCTTTTTTGTATTTTATACAGATATTCCCTTTGAAACATCTATACATATATATATCCGTTTTTACAGATTTTGTCAAGGATTTTCCTCATATTTGCGCCATTTATGGCTCCCCGCCCTCGTAATGGTCAATCAAATCTTCCACTCTGTCCGTCAGAATCTGCTCCTGCGATAACTTGCAGAGGCGCGACAGGTTGGACACTGCCATCAGGGTGTCTCCCACCAGCTTTGTCACTTCCGCATCATATGCCGCCGGGGTAAGCTCTGCCAGTCTGTCCGCAGTCTTGCGGAGCGTCTCCACCGAGGAAGCATAGTCCGGCATGGGTTCATACAGCTTGTCCACTTTTTTCAAAACCTTTGCCGTGCGGGTGAGTGCGGGAAGTTCGTATGGAATTTCCCGCAGCGGGGATTCAATGTAACTCTTCCCCTCCTTCTCTTTCTTCTTAATATCCTCCCAGTTTTCCAGCACTTTTTCGGAGGTATCCACCTCCACGCTGCCAAAAATGTGGGGATGGCGGCGCACCATCTTTTCCGCCACCTCGGACACTACATCTTCCATGGAAAAGAAGCCTTCCTCCTTGGCAATCTGGGCGTGCATGACAACCTGCAGCATAACGTCGCCCAATTCCTCCCGCAGATTCTCGTAATTTCCGGTTTTGTCAAAAATGCGGATAGCTGCCACAACCTCCGCAGCCTCCTCCATCATACAGGGTTTTAAACTGGCATGGGTCTGTTCCCTGTCCCATGGGCATCCGTCCTTTTCCCTTAAGATTCGGATAATTTCCAAAAAGTCTTCATAACTGTAGCTTGTCTGTTTCGCCAGTTCCGTGCGCGTTTTGCTCACTTTTGTATCCTCCGTTCCGATATGGTATCGCCTTGTCCGCGGCTTGGTTTCTCCCACCTTATTGTCCTGATGTCTTGCTCTCTAACGCCACCAAATCAGCGAAAGAGTAGGAAAAGTCTTTCTTTTCATCATCAATCTGCACCGTATAGCTTCTGGTTTCATAGCCGGTCTTTCGCAGGGTGATGACATGACTGCCGCTGGTTTTACGGAAACTGCACGGGGAAATCCCCACATAATTTCCGTCCACATAAATCTCTGCCCCCGCCGGAGCATCCACATATACCTTATAATAATCCGTCACCGTATCCGTTGCCGTTGCGGAGGAAGCGGAACTTGCACTGCTGCTTTCGGAAGCGGAGCTGCTTGCACTGCTCGAACTTGTACTTGAACTGCTTGAACTTGAGCTGCTTGTACTTGCGCCGGCAGAACTGCTCGCAGCGGATGAACTTGTACCTCCACTGCTTGTCGAACTGTCCGTTCCGGTGTCCACCTGATCCAGCACCACATCGATTCCGGCAGACTCCGCACCCACCCGAAGGTATCTGGTAATGGACTGATAACCGCTTGCCTTCGCTATCAACTGGTGAATTCCGTACTCCAAAGAAACCGGCTGGGAAGCGTCCACCTCTTCCCCGTCGATATATATCTTTGCATCCGAAGGACTTACCGAGAAAAGAATGGTTCCGTACTGGGGCTCTGCAACCTTTAAGTCCCCGATGTCCAGCGTTGTCTCCTCGTTGCTGTTGATAATCACACTTTTTGTCCCGCCGCTTCCATTATTGCTGATGTTTATCTGATAGCTGCCCTCCGGCACGGTAAGCAGCATATCCTCTGTGATGCGTTGAATAATGGACTGCCCGATTTCAATCCAGCCTCCGACAAAATTCTCATCATTGACAAGACGCAGGTAGCCGTGCCCTTTCTCCACACGGACACTCAGAATTTCCTTGTCTATCCCCTGAAAGCTCAGAATATCCACAGGATTCAGTTCCATTTCCTCGATGCTTCTTCCACCGGACCAGTATTCCACGTCTTTACTCAGTTTAAAAATCTCCTGCCCGATGGTTACTTCCCTGCGCACCGTGTTGATTTCATAGCGCTCCACATTTTCATAGGTCCACGCCTTGGCAGAAAGCTGCATGGTAGTAAGGTGCTTCTTGGATTTCAAGAAAGTAACATCAACAATATCACCGCACTGTATCTGCTCTAAGGAAATGCTTTCCCCGTATTTGTCATAAAACTTCGTCGTGCCGTCCACCGAAAGGGTATACCTCTTGTTCACGTCGAAATTCAGGAATGTGACAGTATTGTCATCATTGTTTTTCTCCACCAGCATGGGGGTGTCCGCCGAATCATAGCTGTCTGCATCCGTCAGTATAAATCCGGTATCTACCCGTGTTTTCTCTGTGTCACCCGCCGTCTGGGAATTATCCTGAGCCGCCTGCTGTGTTCCTTTGCCGGCGCTGCTGTCCCCTTTGGAAAATGGGAAGGTGCATGCTGTTAATGACACAAGTGTCACAGATAAACATACGCCTGCCGCCATTATTTTTCTGTATAAACGGTTCTTTTTGTATGCTCTCTTTGGTCTTTTCACGTCTTTCCTCTCTTCTTGTTCGTCCTATGGCGTAACCTTTCGGAATACTTCCTCCAAAAAATTCTGTTTTTCCTTTTCCTGTACCATCAGTTTTTCCAGTTTCTCCCGGTTGCGCTCCGGAATCCACGCCTTGCCGGAGTTATAGTAGAAGTTCACAATTTTCCAAAACTTCTCCGGATAGGCCAGCCGGTAGTATAAATCAATCCTGCTCATGGCAGAAATGCTTCTTTCCTTCTCGTAAGCCTCCAACAATTCTTTTCCAAGTGCAACGGACCAGTTGCTCTTTTCCAAAAGTTTACGAAGCAGCAGGTACAAATCCCGAATGGGGTCATCCCGCATGCACTTTTCAAAATTCATGACAAACCAGCCCTTGTCGCAGCGGAGAATGTTATGATATTGGTAATCTCCGTGACAGTAGGTGTTCACCGTGCAGCCGGTGTCGGAAGATTCCCTGATTTTCCGGTATTCTTCCCACTCCTGCGTGACTTCCGCCGCCTGACTTAAAAAATAGTCGAAGGAATTCAACAGGCAGATTTCAAACCATGTCTTCTGGCTGCGCTGCTTCAAATATCGGCGGACTCTCTTCAATTCTTTATTGTGTTTTTCATATTCCCTTGCCTGGGAAAAAGCAGGAATATCTCCCCACAAATCCACGGGAACCTCCATACATCCGTGCAGACGCGCCAAAAGGCGAACCGCCTCCACGCATTCCTGCTTATCATAGATGTTACATTCCCGCCCCTCCTGATAAGTCTTGAGAACATACTGCACCCCGTCACCGTCTTTCACCGAAAGCGCACCTTCGGCGGTGGGGATAATGGTTTCTGTCAAAATCTTATCCTGCTTGCGAATATAATGTAGCAATCGGTCCTGCATGACAATTCTGTCATTATTTCCCGTATATTCCTTAAATATCAGGCACCCCTGATTTGTGTCGCAAATAATGGCGCCTCTGCCTTTGCGGGTACGAAGTACCTCTATCTCGTATTGTTCCAGTAAAGCGACTGCCCGATCGTTCACTTTTGCCCCTCCTAACACACAGTTAAGACTCTTTCCGAAAGTTCCGGACGAATATCTTATCCTATCATATGTGTTGGAAAAGCAAAGTATGTTAAAGACGGTGTCTGACTTCTTCCAATAAAAATTCCCTTGTATTACACTCCGGATTCTCAATTACCATCTGAAGCAATCCGTCCAGCATGGAACCGATTTCTTTTCCGGGCTTCATGCCCAGCGCAATCAAATCCTTACCGGTTATCGCCATGGTTTTTAAGGAAACGCATTGGTTCTTGGCTACAATCTCGTGATACAGGCGCTCCCATTTATCCAGTAATTCCAGTTTTTCCGTCTTTTTATAATCACTCTGCGCACAGACATCTGCGTGGCGCACCCGTATCAGCAACGGAAATATGTCCTCCCCGACTTTCTGAATCCCCCTGCGCACAATGCGCATATCCGGGTCAACTCCGTTTCCGTAGTCGTGGTAGCGCACCAGACGGGTCACGGTGCGAATGGTATCATTGTCAAATTTCAACCGGCGCAAAATCTGTTTTGCCAGCTCCTCTCCCACTGTAGGGTGCCCGTGAAAATGGGTGATTCCGTTTTCATCCACACTGAGGGTATCCGGCTTTCCCACGTCATGCAATAACATGGTGAGCCGCAAAATCCGGTCGCAGGGCACGGCAAGTAACGCGTGCAAGGTATGTTCTCCAACATTGTATTTATGGTGTGGATGGTTCTGCGGCGTTTCCATCATACGGTCAAACTCCGGCAAAATCACCTTAGTGACACCCATGTCATATGCCATCCGCAGGTAGTCCGGGTGCGAGGAAACCAGCAATTTCACCAATTCCACCTGAATTCTCTCCGCGCTGATATTTTTTAGGTTTGGTGCCAGTTCCCGGATTGCCTCCGCTGTTTTTTCCTCAATAGTATATCCAAGCTGCGCCGAAAAACGAATGGCGCGCATGATTCGCAAAGCATCCTCCGTAAAACGCTCCTTTGCATCCCCCACACAACGGATAACCTTTTTTTCAATGTCCTGCATTCCGCCGAAAATGTCAATCAGTCCGGTTTGCTCATTATATGCCATGGCATTTATGGTGAAATCCCGGCGTTTCAAATCTTCCGAGAGGTTGGGCGTGAAGGTCACTTCCTTTGGATGCCTGCTGTCCTCGTATTTTCCGTCAATCCGGTAAGTAGTGACTTCAAAGCCTTCCTTATCCAGCATAACCGTGACGGTTCCGTGCTGAATACCGGTATCAATGGTTCTCGGAAAAAGCGCTTTTACTTGATATGGTTTCGCGGATGTGGTGATGTCCCAGTCCTCCGGCTTTCTGTCCAGAATGGAATCCCGGACACAGCCGCCCACAACATAAGCCTCAAACCCGGCTTTGGTAATGGTTTCTATAATGAATTTTGCTTTTTCGGGTATCTCTATCCGCATCTGCTTCCTCACTCTTCCTTTAAAATAAACCGGTCAATCACCTGTACCAGTCCGTCCTCATCATTGGTCGCCGTGATATAATCCGCCGCTTCCTTCACCGCCGGCTGCGCATTGCCCATGGCAACGCCAAGTCCGGCATACTGAATCATGGAAATGTCGTTGAATCCGTCCCCGCAGCAGATAGCATCTTCCCTCGTAAGCCCGATGGACTCTAACATACGGTTTAAAGACGTCGCTTTATCCACATTTTTCGGCATAATTTCTATGAAAAAAGGTTCCGAGCGGTATATACTCAAAATATCTCCGTACTTTTCCTGTAACTGTTTTTCCAGTTCCGGTGCCTTCTCTACCGGCGCAGTCATAAGGCATTTATTCACGTCAAAATCCACAAAGTTTATGAAATCTTCCACCACACGAATCTCCATGCCGTTGATGCGGGACTCCAGCGCAAGATATTCATCCGGCTCAAAAGCGGAAATAATGTTGTCTCCGAAATAAGTGACAAGACCGCAGCCATTTGCTTTTGCAAAATGATATAATTTAGGAATCACCACAGGCGGCAGTGTCCGCTGGTACACGATTTCGCCGGTTCTGCACTCTACAATTCTCCCTCCGTTAAAGGACAGCAGGTATCCGCCGTATTTTTCCAGTTCCAGTTCCTGCTCATAACGGCGCATTCCCGGCGTGGGTCTGCCGGACGCAAGAATGACCTTGTGCCCTCTCTTCATGATTTCCTGAATTCCCCGCTTTGTTGCCGGAGTAATCTCCTTGCGGGAATTGGTCAATGTTCCGTCTATATCAAGCACTAATACTTTTTCGTTCATATTGTTCACCTTTGCTGTATTGTTGAGGGGAATTGTTGTCCTCACTGGATATAATTATACCCATGAAAGCAGAAAAACACAATTCTATTCTGTGGTTTTCTGTTTTGTCTGTTTTGCATCCTTGGTTTGGTGCTTGGGGGAGGGGCAGCTTCCCCCGCTTTGCATCTTTTCTTCTGCTTTGGCTTCTTTCTTGTTTCTAATTTTCCTGCCTTATGGCTCCTGCGGGGGTCTATGAAATTTTTCTTCTTTTTTGTTTCCACTTTGGGCAGGCTGGTGGCGCTCGCGGGGGTCTATGGAATTTTTCTTCTTTTTTGTTTCCACTTTTGAGTTCATTTTCTTGTATACAAGCTCTGTTTTTGCTTGGAAAGTGGTCTCTGCAAAAAAAGTGTGAATTTGTTTCCACCTTTTTGACGGAAATGGGGAGATTTTCAGGAAGATATTTTTCATAGACCTCCACGCTACCGGTTACTTGGCGGAACCATGCCGGAGAACAGACAAAAGTGGAAATAAAAATTTGCTTTTTCCACCAAGACCCCCGGCAGAAGAAAACCTGCTATGCAAAGGAACCGGAAGTATATGCGGCAGCCACGGAACGCCGCCAACACATCTCAAAAGTCAAAAAACCTGCCCGTTGCATTACAGGCAGGTTTTCAGTCACTTATTTATCTATTTTCACTTCGCCGATTTGCTATTGGCTTGTATACGCCTTGCCTCTTCCATCGCAATAAAACTGCCAATGCTTAGTTCGTCTCTTCCGTTGCAGCGGAATCTTCTGTCGCTGTAGTGTCTTCTGTAGTATCCTCTGTGTTCTCTGTGGATACCTCCTCGGTAGCGGTTGTGCTATCGGTTGCAGTTGTGTCCTCAGTGCTGTCGGTTGCTTCCGTGCTTTCCGTTGCTGCTTCTACCAGAAGGTAGTTCAGGTGTTTCTTGGGATCCTCTACCTTGAAGCCTTCGCTGATGTCACTCAGGTAAGTTTCCATGGTGTTTGCAAGGACTTCGCTTTTTGCATTGATTTTCCACTCAGGGTCGTTCTGTCCTACATAGTACATTACATAAGTGTTGCCCTCGTCATCGCTGACAACTGTGGTATCTCCTGCATTACGTCCTTCATCAAACAGCCAGTCTGCCATAACTTCCAGTGTTCCGCTGGCAGATACGCCCTCGTACAAACCGCCTGCTGCAGTAAAGGAAGTTCCATCATTATACTGGTCAGCCAGTGCTGCGAAACTCTCTTCGGTTGCTTCGCCATTCTTCCACTCGTCTAAAATAGCCTGTCCGTCGCCGTTCTGCTGTGCAATGATATGAACGTCAGCGGAAGGAGTCTCATCCAGATAACGCTTTACAAAGGACAATACATAATACTGGTTGCTGTTTGTGTCTTCCAATACCGTTGTATCACCTTCTGCTCTGCTCTCATCATAGAGCCAGTCGCGAATCACATTGGATGTGCCGTTGTATTTTGCCCCCTCTTTTAACTCGCCGTCCTTGGTGACTGCATCCACTGCATCGTCAGCAAGCACCTTTGCATCTTCCATTGCCTTTGCAACTTCTGCATCGGAAGGCTTGTACACGGTGTCCTCCGTGTTTTCATCGGTAGCTTCGGTATCATCTACAGGGTCTGCCAAATCGGTAGGCTCTGTGGGAAGCTCTGCCTTGATTACTGTCTGATAGTAGTCAACAGAGTCGAACTCGTTTTTGTTGTCGTTATAATATGCCTGCACTTCTTCATCGGAAGGAGCCTTCTCCTCAGAAACCTTGTCATAGTAAGCATTTACATAAATGGACTCTTTTACGATATTTTCAATTCTGCCCATGGTTGCGTAAGTACCGTATACCTGCTGGATGTAGCTCTTCACGGAACTTCCCGCTTTTTCTGCGGCATCCTTCACATCCTGCACGAAATTCTTGTACTCGGCATCCGTATCGTAGGTAAATCCTGCGGCGTCTGCCTGTGCTTTCAAGGCTTTCACACGGATAATGCTGTCCACGGTCTGCTGTTCAAAATAATCTTTCCAAGTCAGTGTATCGGAGTACATCTGGGTGGAAAGGTCAGCGGACGCGTTCAATCCAAAATAGGAGAGATAGCTTCCGTACTGGTTCATGTAATTGTTTTTCACTACATTGTAGTTGTAGTCAAATTCCACGCGGGAGATTGCCTCTCCGTTGATTGCCACATAGTCCTCATGCACGGTCATGTAGGTCCGAATGGGGAATGAAGCAACCAGACATACCAGCGCAACAAGTACGACTACGCTCACAATAGTGCCGATTTTCTTCTCTTTGGCTTCCTTCTTTTTTTCCTCTTCACGCTTCTGCATCTTGAGGTCGTATTTTGTCATTTTTTTGCCAACGATTTGGCTCTGTTCTGTTTCCTTTTCCTTTTTAGACATGGTAAAATGTCTCCTTCCCTATATTCCAAGCCGCAATCCGATATTTCAGCCTCTAAAATCCGGGCTTCGGGTAACAAAAATATGCGGCTCACATACTGATTTATTTTACAGTATTTTCGTCGAAATGTGAAGCCATTTCACACATTTTTCAAGATTTAACGGCCTGATTGGTTTTTCCGGTACTGAACAGGCGTCACTCCGTAGGACCTTTTGAACAGACGGTTGAAATGTTCCACGTTTTCATATCCTACATTGGCGGCAATGGTCTCCACCGTGGAAGTGGTTTCCTTCAACAAAGTTCTCGCTTTTTTCATCCTCTCTTCCTTAACGACCTCCTGAAAAGTCATGCCCGCCCTTTCCTTAATGTATTTGGAAAGGTACGGCTTGGAAAGGTGAAAATACTCAGACAGGGTCTCCAAAGTCACATCCACATAATTTTTCTGGATATAGCTGATAATGTCGATAATCCGCTCTTCCCTTCCGGTTGTGATGTGCTGCTCTTTGGTCAGCTTATTGGCGGCGGACACCAACGCAGCAATGGAACTCTTGATAATATCCTCGTCCACGCCTACGCCCCAGTAAAATTTACCGTCGTGCACAATGCCCACATAAGCGGCAGCTTTGGAGGTCGAGCCCTTGGAAATTGCATGTTCCTCATAAACAGACAGTTCATAATCAATGCCAAAGAATGTCTTGATGGCGTTGCTCACTGCGTCCAGACGTCCGTTACCCATGGTCTGTATCATGCGCTTTTCCCCGTTCTGCTCAATGGTAACTTCCGCCTGAATGCCGTTTTCCTGTTTGAAATGACATTCGGGAATATTGAACACGCTTCTGGGGAATATATAATTTTCCTGAAAAATGGAGTAAATCTCCTTCGGCAAAAGCTCCTGATGTCTTCTGTCGGAAATGCCTTTTACCAAATACCCCACTTCCTCTTTCATCGCCGCCGGCATGGAGAAACCAAACTGCTGCTTCAACACGAAAGCTACGCCGCCCTTGCCGGACACACTGTTGATTCGGATGACATCGGATTCGTACTCCCTTCCCACATCCGCCGGATCGATGGGCAGGTACGGAACATCCCAGCGTTTTCCGCTCTTTCCTTCCTTGAGCCATGCCATGCCCTTGCTGATGGCGTCCTGATGGGAGCCGGAAAATGCCGTGAACACCAAATCACCGGCATACGGCGTTCTTTCATGTACTCTCATTCCGGTGAACCGCTCGTACGCCTCTCTTATTTTCATAATGTGACTAAAATCCAGTCCGCTGTCCACACCGTGGCACATCATATTCAGCGCAACCGTCACCAAATCCACATTTCCGGTTCTCTCCCCGTTACCAAACAGGGTTCCCTCCACGCGGTCCGCTCCCGCAAGGATTCCGAACTCCGCATCGCTGACGCCGCAGCCGCGGTCATTGTGAGGGTGAACGCTGAGCACCACATTTTCTCTGTATTTTAAGTGTTTGTGCATGTATTCAATCTGGCAGGCAAAGACATGGGGCATTGCCACCTGCACCGTGGTGGGCAGATTGATGATTGCCTTGTGCTCTGCATCCGGCTTCCACACATCCAAAACGGCATTGCACACCTCTAACGCATAATCCACCTCCGTCTGGGAGAAACTTTCCGGGCTGTATTCAAAGGTAAAGTTGCCCTCCGTCTCCTCCGCCAGTTTCTTTAACAGCTCTGCTCCGTCCACTGCCAGTTTCTTAATGTCCTCTTTGTTCTTTTTGAAAACCTGCTCCCGCTGCTCCACGGATGTGGAATTATATAAATGCACCACCGCATGGGGCGCACCTTTTACTGCCTCAAAGGTTTTGCGAATGATATGCTCGCGCGCCTGAGTCAATACCTGAATGGTTACGTCCTCCGGTATCATGTTCCGCTCAATCAGCGCACGGATGAAATTGTATTCCGTATCGGAGGAAGCCGGGAATCCCACTTCAATTTCCTTGAAACCAATCTCCACCAGCATTTTGAAAAATTCCAGCTTATCCTCAAGGCTCATAGGCTCAATCAGCGCCTGATTGCCGTCGCGCAAATCCACGCTGCACCAGATGGGAGCCTTGTCGATGGAGTCTTTTTTCACCCAGTCGTAGGTCATCTCCGGGGGAAGGAAATAAGTTTTGCCGTATTTTTCTTTTACATTGATATTGTTCATGTCATGATACCTCTTTACTTGTTTTGATTTATCCATAGTAGCACTAAGATTTTGCTGTAACAAGTATCGAGTTTAATGCTTATATTGATTTATTTTAACCTGTTATTGGATTATTACTGGAAATTCAGTAATTTTTTAAGATGTATTTTGTTTTTTATTATTGATTTATTTCGCTTTTTCTACCAGACTTTAATACACATTTAGTAAAAAATATTAAATGGCTGCTCCGGCTCGATTTCCTTTATCTGTTCCATGGGGATTTCCGTCCCGTCCTTTAAAAGAATTTTATGCCCGTATTCATCAATCTTTTTGACGCTTCCGGTGGCAGTCACATACGCCCCGCCGGATTTTCTTAAGTCGGGTACAAAGTAAGTAAATGTGGCGGTTATGTCCTTGTCGATATTCTCCGCTATCCATTGCAGCGTTTCATTCAGCTGTTCTTTGGTATCCTCGGCAATCTCCCACCGCTCGTCGGTCAGGCGCGCCGTTTCTTTTATCGCCGCATCATGTCCGGTCAGTGCCGCAAAAGGGGAAAATTGCGCAGCACGGTCATACAGTGACATGCGGGGATGTTTCTCCGATGTCGGATGCGGCAGATTGATAATGTCATCATACCGATGACTGCTCTTTTCATTGCGCATACACCAGGCTCCTTATTTTCATGACTTGTTCCATGTTCTTTTCCTGTTTTGTTCCATAATTGTTCTATCTTTTATTTTGGGATTCGCTCCATGTTTTCCTTTATCTTTGCATGATTCGCTCCACGGTTTATGCAGTTCCCGCTGCATTCTTTCGTTATGCTCTGTGTCCGCCAATCTGGGAGTTTCTGTCCTTTGCCGTGGCGCCTTCCTCCAGATTCATTCCCTTTAAAATGGCGTTCTTGCCGAATTTTTTCTTAATATCCAGCACTGCCTTCTGCATCTTTTTCTCCCGCGCCAAAACTGCCTCTTCCTCCGCCTGCTTTTTTTCCAGTTCCTTATAGTCCGTGAACAAATCAAGCTGTTCAAAGCTGTCTTTTTTGGATACGGCGCTTTCTTCCACAACGCGGTTTGCAGAGATGTTGATGCGGCGGACAAGGAGATTTTTGTCCACAATGTTATCGTACAGTTCCAGCACCGCTTTCAAAATAAGCTGGGTGGAGGAGGTCTGACGGTTCAGGTTTGTCGTTCCGTGGGCGTGCTTCGGAACTTTTCTCCCATAGCGGTCCGTGGTGATTTCTCCCTTATACTGGCTGCTTTTTCCGGGGTTTGTCAGATTTTCGACATCATATCCCACGGTCAAAACAATCTGGTCTGTGACAAGACCTTTGTCCACCAAATCAAGAATCAGAAGGTCTGTCATCTCCTTTACCACCAGCCTTGCTTTTTCAAAAGAATAGGGGCATTGCAGAACCTGACCGGAGCCAATGCTGTTGGTGGTTGGCTTGTACGCCTTTATCTCTGCCAGGGTGCAGGGTTCGTACCCCCACGCATGGTCTATGAGCAGTTCCGCATTGATTCCGAACAGGTTGTAAAGCAGGTCTTCATTATAGTATTCGTCGGGCTTTCCGATGGAACATCTGGCAATATCGCCCATGGTGAAAAGTCCGTTTTCCTCCAGTTTTTTCGCATATCCCCTGCCGACTCTCCAAAAATCTGTCAGCGGTGTGTGGCACCATAAGGATTTGCGGTAGGACATTTCATCGAGCTGCGCAATGCGCACGCCGTCCTTATCCGGTGCGGTGTGCTTTGCCTCAATGTCCATGGCAACTTTGCACAGGTACATATTGCTGCCGATTCCCGCGGTGGCGGTGATTCCGGTTGTGTTCAAAACGTCGCGGATTACGGTCTTGGCAAACTCCCTTGCCGTCATTTTATAAGTCTCTAAATATCCGGTGACGTCCATAAAAACTTCGTCTATGGAATAAACGTGCATGTCCTCCGGGGCAATGTATTTCAGATATACGTCATAAATCCGTGTGCTGTATTCCATGTAAAGCGCCATTCTGGGAGGCGCAATGACATAGTCCAACGCAAGCTCCGGGTGGGATTGCAGTTTGGGATTATGATAGGTGGCTCCGCTAAATGTGTGATTTGGGGCTTTTCGTCTGCGCTCCTCATTCACCTCCCGCACCCTCTGCACCACCTCAAACAGTCTCGGCCGTCCGGGAATTCCGTAGGATTTTAAGGATGGGGAAACCGCAAGGCATATGGTTTTTTCCGTCCGGTCGGGGTCCGCAACCACAAGGTTGGTGGTCAGCGGGTCGAGGTTTCGCTCTTTACATTCCACAGAAGCGTAGAAGGATTTTAAGTCGATTGCCACATAGATTTTTTTATCCGTTTCGTCTGCCATCCCCGCGCTCCTTTCCTGCCTTATGTAGGTGCTTTCCCTTAGCGAAAATTATCGAAGAACTTCTCCCATATAACTTATTCCATTATGAATATTACATCCTGCATCCTGTATGGCTTGGGCAATCAGCACGCCGCTAATAATAATGGATATCGCAATTATAATCATACCTATCAGTTGTTGCCAGTTTTTCATTTTCCATTCATCCTCCGTTATTTCTTGTATCTTTATCTTTCCTATTTTTAAAAACAATCCTTCCCGTAATAGCAGAACGGTTCTTACTTGCAAAAACGGACTGAGAAATAATACACATAATCATTTATGTCAGAGACAATTCCCTGCTCGTATTCCTGAATACAGCCGATACGCATCTCATCATTATCATAAACCAGCGCAACCAGTCCCTGCTCCTCGTTGTATTTAATGGAAGTTTTATCGGTTATCTGTGTTGCGCTTCTTCCATAGTATTGCCTCTCCGGGACATCCTCCAAGATAGGAATCTGTGTTGACAGTTTGGCTTCCTCGTCCGCAATAATAACTTTTACGATAAAATTATTGAAATCCGGTACAATGAGGATTGTTCCATTGTCTGACGAACCGATACCCAACTCCATATCTTCTTTTTTTACAAGTTCTCCCGAATAATATTCCGAAACATACAGCCGGATAGCGTTATAGTCATCCGTTGCGGCATATTGATAAATGAAAGCTCCATCCACACCGGAAAGCATTTCCGCAGTTTTCATCTCAATGCTGTTTTTATCAATGGGACTTATATAGTTCCGGGGCATATACGAACGAAACAACATCACTCCGATAACCAATACGGCAATCAGCGAAATTGCAAGCAGCATGCAGACAAGCAGCTTCAGCCGCTTTTGCTTATGCTTGCTATCGGTTGCCACTCCGATGATATTCTCTTCGGATTTTTGAGCAATATTTTCTCTTTCAATATCCTCGCCGGCTAAAAACTCATTGATGCTAATCCCAAGCACCGAACAAAGGCCGGAGTAAAGAGAGACATCCGGGAGGCACACTCCACGTTCCCATTTGGAAACAGACTTATCACTCATGCCTACCTTTTCCGCAAGCTGCCTTTGCGTCATGCCGAGTTCTTTTCTCTTTCCGGCAATGTACTTTCCTATTTTAACAATATCCATGCAATTACCTCCTTCGTTTGAGGTAATACTATTCTTTTTTGCAAAATAAGTACACCCCTTGGAAGTAGAGTTGCATTATATATACCTCCCAAAACAGATTTAATCAAACACCGTCGGCAACTCCGGATTTTCATTATAGTCAAAACACATCTGTATCTGTTCTTTTGTGGTCTTTTCCACCGCCAGGTTTTCCGGAAGGGAATCCCTGTCAAAAAATCCGATTTTCATGGTCTCGATATTGCGCTGAAATTCGCCGCTCTCGTAGCTGCACAGAACAAATATTTTTACTACGCCATACAGGTAGTTCACTACATTGTGTTTCCGCCAGTCCTGAACGGCTATCAGTTTCCCGGAATGTACCGTGAGTCCGGTTTCTTCCAGAACCTCTTTTTCCACATTCGATGCCACCGACTGGTCTACATCGCACCAGCCACCCGGCAGCGACCATGTGCCGTTATTTTCATGCACGAGAAGAATTTTGCCATCCACAAAAACGGCTGCGCGGGTGTCAACCTTTGGTGTCTGGTAGCCGTTTTCGTTGCAAAAAAGGCTGTAAACTTTTTCTGCGGAAATATCTGTCTTTTGAGACACCATTTCGGCGGCAATTTTGCGTAACTCCTCGTAACGTTCCCTGTCATATTTATCTTTTCCGTATTGAAGTCCCGCCTGCGCAATGCTTTGAATACGGATGGCATAGTCCAGCCACTTGTCGTTCATTTCAGGTCCTCCTCTATTGTACAAGTTGCTTCATTTTATTCTCTTTTCCATAATTTGCAAATGCTTACTTCAACGGAAAACAAATATCTATTTCCATATACCCATCTTCTCTTACCTGGCGGTAAATGTCAAGAACCGGCCTCTCATCCATCCGGTTGCCGGTTCTCGACAGCCATCTGCAGAATATCTCCTGATACACCATAAACAAAAATTGGGGAAACCCTTTAAAGTGATAGATTGCATATTTTCCACCCTCAAAATCATGTGTCAAAATATCCGTATGTTCCTTTAACGCCGGATGACCGGGTGAAATTGTCTGGCACAGCTCATACATGCAGTTATTCTCATCCGTGATAGAGGGATCATCAATGGTGCATTCGATGTAAAGCGTATCCTTATCCGCCAGATAACCGTATTTATCAATAAAGGTACACCATTCCTCCTGAAGATTGTGGTAATTTCCTCTTTTTCGCTCATACACAACCGTAAAACTCTGCAAATGCTCAATTGTGATTAACTTTTCAGCCACATCCAATTCATCCAGTGTGATTCCGTGTGAAAATGTACTTTCCTCTACTCTCTGCTCGCTGACTTTGCGAAAAGCCGCCGGGATTATTTGGAAATCAATATTTAAGCCTTTTTGCAATGTTTTTCCGTCCGCTTCGCTCATTGCCTGACGTCCGGCTGTATTTCCACAATCCACGCAAATATCCATTCCGCTTATGGCATCTTCCGCATAATTGATAACGGTAAATTCCATCACGTCTTCGGTCTGACCGCTATGGGAAAAATCAACCTGCTCATTGGACTCAACCGACACGCCGCCCAATGCCACGTTGGATAACCCCGTCTTTCTGACCAATTCCTCCAGCAAATTAATGCCTGTTCCTTCTTTTTTAATATCGGTTTCCGCAAATTCGGACGCCTCCTTCCTTTTCTTCTTTCTATCCATTAGTGCTTCTGATTCCAAATTCATTACAGTTTTCTAAAAAAATTGATTAGAAAGTTTATGAAAAATCTTATTCGTTTTCCCGCAGCCGTTCCCAGACTTTTTCAAACAAACCATGCACCCACACATACTGGTCATTGGTCTCGTAATGGCGATACGTTCCCTCAAACATCATTATCAGGTACAAATATACATCATACCATGCACACCGGATGATCTGCGCCCTTGTCATTTCACCGATTCCGTACCCCTTAACAAAAGAGGTATTCCTTGTATGATACCGGAAATGGTCTTCCATCAGACCGTCCGCCCACATCGCTCTCTCCCAGTCAATCATTCCGTGAATATGGCCGTCCTTCACAAAAATATTTCCATCCCACGAATCAAAATGAATGAGCGACGGCTCCGTCACCTCATCAAAATATTTCTTGTGCTGCGTTAACTCGTCCAGTATTTCCTCATAAGGTATTCCAATATCAATGCAAACCCTTTGCCCATCTTTTATTACATTTTCCGTCAAACGGTAAAATGCAGTGAACCAGTCATTCCACTGCAGCTCCTTCATCCAGAAATGTCCGAATTTCTCTCCTTTAATCCCGTTCAGCCGGCGCAGATAAGCCCCTGTTTCATAATCTATCATCCGTTGCTCCTCTTCCGTCATCTTCTGTCTCGCCGCCGCATAGCTTTCACCTTCCAGACACTCCATGAGAAAACAAAGGCTGTCACATAACGCAGCATTCTCCTCAAACGCATAAACCTCCGGCACACCAAAGATTCCGCTTTGCCTTGCAAGGCGCATTGCATTCACTTCGGTCTGCATCATTCCCTGTTCGCAGGACATCATGGTTATTTCTTTTCGCGGCGCCACCTTCAGAACCGCTTTCCTGCCGTCTGACGTCCCAATCCGGTAAGCGGTATTGCAAAAACCGTCTGTAAGTTCTGTGCAGTTATCTACTTCCGTTTCTTTTCCAAAGGCATTTTTCACAATTTCTATAATCTGTTGTTTTTCCAACCGGTTCTTCGTAACATTGTAGTTCATTCATTTCGTCCTCTTTTCCTTCTGCCGCATCAAGAGCGTGCAGGTTGTATATTTCCTTTATACCATGTATTTTATAAAAATTGCAAAAAATAACGGTATTGTTTTGATGTACACTCATAACAATACCGTTTGCTCCGTACCTTTCCGCCAAATCCCACAGCCCTGTTTCAATTTCATCCCGGCTGAAATTGTGTCCCTGCAAAATTCGTCCGCCTTACGCCTCGTCCAATTCCAAAAGGTTATTAATTTCATCAATCCATCGACTGTTTTCACTTTCAAACAGCTTTATAAATTTTGCAAAATTGCTGCTTCCGGTAACCGAATCATTGAAATCCAGTTGTTCCACTCTCCGGAACATATCCTTATAATTTTCCGCCGTGATATGTTCCATAACCTCCTTCATCTGCGCGGTCCGCCCTTTGTAATTTGCCACCCCGGTACATTCTTTTATCAGAGGTGCATTTACCGGCTTTGCCGGAGATTTCAGATTTTTATCCGTCCAATGTTTCAAAATAATCTGCATAGTACAGGGATTTCCAAACATAATCACTTCATCCGCAACATGATTCACACCATGAAACTCGTTTATTTTTCGTTTAATATCTTCATACTGTTCGTAGGGTTTTTCTCTGTGTCACAAAACACAAGCACAACTTCATATGCTCCATTCTGGTATCTGTCCTGATACCTTGCCGGAATATTTCCGTTACCACCGGCATTGACCAGCGAAAAATCATACTGTTTATTCCACACATGCAGATTTTTCAGGCGGTTTAGGTATTCGTATTCTTCATTTCCCTCGCAAATAATACAGATTTTATGCTTATCAAAAAAGTCAGGGAGCTTATTCGTCATCGGCATCCTCCCTCTTTACATCACCTTTGATACTGAGCAGTGAATTAATCAGTTCCGGGTCGGGCAAGGCACCAAGAGCTCCCCTTCTGTACTTTTCCATAACGTCCGTCGTATCTCTTACGCCCTGTTGTGCGGTAAAATCTGCCAGCGAATAGACATATACCCCGTCCTCATCCTTATGGACAAACCAAATCTGTTCCTTCCGAAACATTCTTTTACAATCCATAAGGTTAATATCATGAACCGTAAAAATCATCTGCGCACCAGTATTCAATTCATTGTTGAACATTGCTACAATGGCTCTGGTAAGTTTGAAATGAATACTGCTGTCCAGCTCATCTACCACAAGAATTCTTCCCTGTTCCAGTGCCTCAATAACATAGCTTGCAAGGGCCGCAATCTTTTTGGTTCCCGTAGAATCAAACAGCATACTTGGTACATGAACTCCCTTGTACGTGGAAACCAGTCTAATCTGATCCATAATGTTTTCGGGAATATCCAGCACCTTTTCTTCCGGTTTTTCTGCACTTTCCCCGGCTTTTAACTGAATCTGGTCCATATCCACATATTCAAAATTGTCCATATACAAGTCCGCATTTTTTATAAATTCCACAATCTTTTGCTGCATGTGATTCTTGTTCTTCATCAGCTCAATGGTGTGTTTCATGGGAATGTCGTTCATATTAATAACGTCAATTTTATTCGCGAAATTGACAAGTATTCTTTTCATCTCTCCTAGGTGTTGAAATTTCGTGGCATCTATCAGATAACACAGTAAGTTATTATTTGACACAACCGACATCATAACCCGTACATCGTCATCAACACATTCATAGATTTCATTCACAGTATCTCTTTTTAGCCAGCATACTTCCTTTTCATTATTGTACTGGTCTTTAAAATACTCCGAAAATGCTTCATATATATATTCTTCTTTTCCCGCATCATATTTAAAATCATACGAAAACTTTCTGCCCTCTGCCATAAATGTTATGCCCAGCTCGCAGATTAAGCTGTCGGTAAATATGTTAGGCACGAGCCCGCTTTTTTCGTTCAAAAGCACTCTCTTGATAGCCCTGATGCACTTAACCAGACAGGTTTTCCCCGCATTATTGGAGCCGTAAATTCCCGCCGTTTTCAGTACATTAAAATGATTTTCCTTATGCACATTTGCTCCAAATTTTTTATTGCGCATATCTGCCTTCATGGAAAATGTAATCTCATTCTCGAAAGCATAACAATTCTTTGCCCTAACCTCTATAATCATAATTCTTACCTCCAAATTACTTCTTTATATAGCATTATTATAACATTCATTATTTTTTATGCAACTAATTTTCACAAAATATAATATGTGGGCATTTATGGTAACTTAGGTATGCACAGGAAGACTCACATGTCGACGCACTGTTAAGCAGGGATTTCTTTGTCATGCCTGTAATAATTGGTTGAAATAACCGCATTGTGCCTTCAACCAGTCATAAGACCCCCGTCCTTCGATTCTTCCTTTGTTCATCACCACAATTTCGTCATACCGGCTAAGTAATGTCGGATTTAATTTGTGCGTTACCACAATGCGGGTCATATCTTTCATATGAATGATGGTGTTCTCGACCGCGGCGGACGTCGCGGCATCCAGTGCTGAAGTTGCCTCATCCATAAGTAATATGGATGATTTGCAAAGGAATCCTCTTGCAATGGAAATACGCTGTTTTTCTCCTCCGGACAACTCGCATCCGTTTTCTCCGCACCGGTATTCCAATCCTTTTTCATCCACCAAAGTTTCCAGACCGGATTTTTCCACTGCATCACTAATCTGTTCCTCTGTAAATTTTTTAAACATGGTAATATTATTTTCTATAGAATTGTCGAATACAAAGACATTTTGCTGCACAATAGACAATAAATCATATAAGCTGTCCGGCAAAATATTTTTCACTTCTTTTCCGCCTATGGTAATACTTCCGTCGTAAGCGGTATAACTACCCATAATCAGATTAAGCAGTGTGGACTTCCCGCTTCCCGAAGCTCCTACAATGGCGTAACTTTTTCCTTTTTCAAAAGAAACTGTAACATTCTCCAAAGTTTTCTGTTTATCGTCATAGCCAAAGGAGACGTTTTTGAAATAAATTCCCTGTCCAATATTATCCACAAAATCCCCGGCTTCTTTTTCCTGATTATCTGCGACCGCTTCTGCCATTTTATCAAAAAGCCCCTTAGCCGCCTTCCGGTTCGCCAAAGCAGGCGGAATCAGTTGAATAGGCTGAATGATGTAGTTCATTAACTGCACAAAAGCCATCAAAACGCCAACCGTAATTCTGCCACGCATAGTAAAATATGCTCCCAGAAGCATTACTCCTGCCTGCACGGCAAACCCAAGACAGTTTCCAATCAGATTAATGGATGCCTCGGTTTTTCTTCTCCTGCACTTCTTTTGCTCCAAATTTTTGTTCTCATCGAGAAACAGATTCACAATCTCCGCTTCTGCCTTAAAACTCTTCATCACAGAAAATCCGTTTAGCAAGTCCTTTACCAGACTTACAAACTTTTCATTCTGTACGCTTACCACTTTTTCTTCCCTTGTCAGTTTGCCTCCGAACAAGACAGAAATGATAAATGAAACAACGACCAGACCGATTGCACCGAAAGTCAGCCATATATTATACCGTAGCATAATAATAAGCGCTGCCACAAAATAAAAGCAATTCAGAAATATCGCAAAGTTATTCTGCAAATAATTCATTTCAATGGAATTCATGTCATTTGTCAAAATTGATAAATATCTTCCTGTCGGTTCTTTGCAAAACGCAGAGATTCCTTTGCCCGATATGCTGCGAAAGATTTCCCCTTTCAGCTGCCGCATCGCTTTTTCAATGAATCTGTTCCTAAAAAAGCGCTCCAATATCCAATTACACCCCAATATTGCAATATACACAAGAACTTTCAACAACATATGATAAATGTCCTGTACGGTTCCGGTTGTTGCAATATCTAATATTTCCTGCAATACCACGGCAACACCCGTGAGTAAAACCGAGCCGATACCGAGTATTATCACTGTAATTAGAAAATTACCATAATTCTTTTTAAAGCATATACGCTTTAAATACTCTGCATGTTCCATAATGTTTCCTACCTTCCCGTCATAAAATAGCTGTTACCGTCTTGGATGTGTTAGCAAAGCTGCATGCCACCCGCTCAATCAAATCAGAAGACGCAAACAGAAAAGGAATTAAGGAAACACTATCGGGGTAGTATTCTATTGCCCTGTAATAGGTAGTGTCCCCCTCCTCAACGTCGATTTCTATTGTTTCAATTAAATTTAACGAACATAAATCTTCTAATATTTCTTTTGCCTCTTTTGGGGACATTCCCATCTGCTCTGCCAGCCGACCACTGGTAAAGGCTTTCGCTTTTCTACTATAAATGTGGAAAAGCACTTTCATCCGTCCCGCTTTCCCAAGCACCGAATAAAAATGTTCATACTGTTCCGGTTTTGACAGCTTACTTAAAAATCCCTCCTCCGGACGGGGCATCAGGAAAAAATTGTGCACATCCCTGTTTGCCCTCATATAAGTGATTCCTTCTTCAAACAGAAGAACCGAGCTTGTTTTTGTGCTGTCCGGTATCTCGATTCGTTCTTGCAGAGTGTTTGTCAAAATTTCCGGTTCCATATCAAACAATCCCTGTTGGATATACCAGCAATACTGGTACGCCTTTTCAAAGCGTTCCTCCCGTTTGGTATGATACAAATCCCAGAGTACTTCCTTCCCCGGATTTTCTTTCACTTCATCAGTTCTTCCATATAAATAATCTATCGCGACACCAAAGTAGTTTGCAATATCCGGCAAAAGCCCCGCATCCGGCATCCCTCCACATTCCCAGTTGGAGACTGCCTGTGCTGTTACCCCGATTGCTTTTCCCAATTCCTCCTGCGTTATCCCTCTGTCTTTTCTTAAAGCCTGAATCATGGAACCTAATATATTTTTGTTCACTTCAAACCCACCTTTCGTAGCAAATCAAGTTATGCTTTCATTATACGAAAAGCATTATTTGTATGCAAACAAGTATTTCGCCTGAAAATCAAGCACTGTTTGAGTTTATTTTGTTCCCCCGTAAACTACCACCTGCTTTGGATTACTTCTCCATTGTTTTGATACCGCTCAACATATTCCTTGATTTCCATTTCACACTATCCTTTCCCACACCCGCCCCAACCGAAGCCGGAAGCTGTATATTTCCTTTATACCATGTATCTTATAAAAATTGCAAAAAATAACGGTATTGTTTCGAGGTACGCTCATAACAATACCGTTTGGGATATTCTGTCTCTAGTTTTGATGTTGCAAAATCCACTCCAATAAATCCTCATATTCCAACTTTCCGGATGCAACATTGAGAATGGTTTCATATAGTTCTTTCTGTGTATATGCAATTTCTATTCCATTTAACGCAAGAAATACCAACATTGCATGCGCACCGATTCTTTTGTTTCCATCAATCATACAATGATTTTTTATAAGACCATACCCCAGTCTTGCCGCTTTCGCCTGTACGGTAGGATACAGGCCATCCCCGCCGTATGATTGAAACGGTGCTTCCAAAGCAGATTCCAATAATGCATAGTCTCTTACTCCGTCACTTCCTCCTGTTTGCCGGATAAGTTGCGAATGGAGCATAAGAATCTGCTGTTTGCTTAATTTTTTCATTTAGCCAGCACCTCATATGCTTCTTGGTTTTGCGCCATAAGTTTCTTTGATATACTTAAAACATCCTCATCCGCTGCAATAATATCTGCATCTGCTTTGCTAAAATCTATTACAAGGTATCTGGGAACATTGTTTTTCAAAATTACCGCTGAACCACGTTCATCTACCAATCTTGCAACCTTTGAAAAATTTTGATTCGCTTCCGAAATAGAAATCATTGTATTAGTATCTATTGTCATTGTAGTCCCTCCTTTTTTTAATATATTATACGCAAATATTAGGTTAAATACAACCTAATATTTCATGTATCGGCTTATAAATCTAACATATACAGAATACTATCCCTGTCCGGGAAGGAATACGCAACCGGTAATTCTGCTGCCTCTGCATATTTCAAAAGCTCCTGATACAACGCAAGTCCTACCTTTTGAGAACGGTATTTCTTTTTCACAAAAAACTTTTTCATCACGGCACAATTCTGTTCTTTTAACATTAGTCCTATCGTGCCAATTACGTTTCCGTCGGATAATGCAATCCAAAATTCACCACCGCTTTGCTGGTAATATTGCCGTATATTAAGCAAGTCCGGCTGCTCCGCAAGCGATAAACCAATTTTTGCTTCGTTATTTTGAATGGAAAGAATCAGCGAGATAATCTCCTCATCATACTTTCCGCTGTATGTTTCTATCTGCATATTGAAATCTACTCCGTTATTTTTCTATCCCCAAAGTATTGGATCAAAATCAGAATCAAAGCAGTCGTGGCAAGGATTCCGTCCATAATTCCTGCCGGCAGCATGAACATCATCAAAGCCATGGTGATAACACAATTTATTACCGATAACGCCAGTCCCCACATTCTGTTTTTCCATAAACCGACTGCTCCTGTTACCCTCACCACTCCGTAGATTGCACCCATGACGAGCATGAGATTCATATTTTCGCTGAAATAGGGAACGATGAAGGAAAAGTATTGGTTCATATCCATCTTATCGCTTCCTATCAACAATATGGGAACGAGCGCCAGACAGCCCCCTATCTCCATAAATGCTCCGTGTATGAACATCAGTATTGCTGCTATTTTGTACTTTTTCATCATCCTGTCTCCCTTCGATTTCAAGAAATGATGCAGAAACCATATACTCCCTAATACAAGTTCATCCGGAACAAAAAGTCGGAGTAACTGCCCCTTACCGGTTTTCCCTGATAATCTGTTTTATCTGCTCAAGATTTTCTGCGAAATAGATACCCTGCTGCCGCTCCTCTGAGGACAGTCCCTTTGCAATCATCTGCTGCAGCAGGGTTTTCAGGCTGTCGTAGTAACCGTTCAGATTATAGAGAATGCAGGGTGCCGTCAACTGTTTCAGGGAAACTTTGGACATCACCTCGGCAATTTCTTCCAGTGTTCCGGTGCCGCCGGGAAAAGCAATAAACGCATCTCCCAACTCAATCATCTTTGTTTTCCGCTCTGCCATATCCTTTGTGACAATGAGTTCGGTCAGACCGTCATACTGGAAACCTTCATCCATGAAAAACTGCGGTTCCACGCCGGTTACTTTTCCGCCTGCGTCCAGCACGCTTTGGGCAATCTCGCCCATCAGCCCGGTTTTCGAGCCGCCATAGACCAAAGAATTTCCGTCAGAACCAATCCAGTGTCCAAGTTCCCGGACGGACTTGCGCAGAGCAGGGTCATTCCCCTCATTTGCTCCGAGATAAACAGTTATATTCATGATTTTGGTGTCCTCCTTTGTGATTTCTCCCCGTTCCGAATTTGAAACTTCTGCCACACAGGCACTAAAAGTCCTTATTCTTCGATTTGAGCCAATATTTTTTTTGCCAAAGAAAGGAACTCCGCCGCTACCTCTTTCCAGTTCCTTTCCGTCACGTCCGGTATCGAGGACAGGGGTTTTGTAGCTCTGTCTTTTTCTCCGGCCATCAACTCTTTGAGCTCATAATCGAGTATCTCGTCATCAATTTGTTTCCACCGGGAATTTTCTTCCTCGCTTAAATCGTCCAAATGGAATTTTTTGAAGATGCAGTTCATCACCGTATTTTCAATCTTATAATAATCGGGCAAATGTACTTTTACCGGTCGGATAACGTCCGCGATATACGCCTCGCTTGCATCATGGAGCAGGCAGGCAAGCTGTATGCGCTTGGACCATCCCCGCGCCCCGGCTTCTTTCATGCAGTTTATGGAATGTTGACCGACGGAATAGAAATATTTTAAATGTCCGCCACCCCGGCATAACAAACTTAATGCGTGTGCAATATCCTCAATAGATACATCTTCCGCTGTCATATTTAGGGGGTCGAACTTTTTTCCGGTAAATGTATTCATGGTGCTCATGGCGGTGCCCTCCTTTATTGTCACTTTGCTTTTTCTCTTTCACATTTTGGCTCTGCGGGCGGCACTCAGAACAAATCCAGCATATTGTCCAGATAAATTTTTTCTCTCACCTGCAGGTGGTACTCCGGCTTTGTCATATAATAGAGCAGAAATTCCAAAATCAACGCACTGCCAAGCCCTCTGCCCTCGATTTTAAAATTGGAAAATCCCATGGGCAAGTAGACCTTCTGAATATCCTCTATGCCGATAAATCCGGGATTTTTCATCGCCTTGGAAAAACGATAGCCGCCCTCCGCATCCGGAGCAGAGCAGTAGTGCTCCGGGCAGTTTTCCCCAAGATTTTTGCGGCTGACCGCTTCGTAACAGCGTTTCCTGTCCGTACAGCCAAACCAGCAGCATTCATTACACAAAAATTCCACCTTATCCTTTTGGGAATCCGTCAGGGTATTCCATTGGTCAAATGCCTTGTTTAAACGAAAATCCGGTACAACGTAACGAAAATCTTCCCTCTCCACTTCCCTCAAGAGCTGCTCAAACTCCGTCAATACCTTGGTGGTCGAGGAGACAAAATACAGCCCCGGATAATTCTTTTTCAAATAGTCTAACAGCAAATCCGAATGGACAATGACGCCGTTTTGCACTTCTCCGCTTTTTTCAAACATGGCGCAGAGGGCATTGCACTTCCTGTCCGAAAGGTGTTCCTTCTCAAGCAGGGAGTTGCTGAAAGTCAGCCGGGCTGAAATCCCATATTCCCGCATGAACTCCAGAACTTCCTGCGGCTCATGTTCCCCGAACCCGACACGGCCCCCGCCCCAAATACAATCTGCGGGCGCACCATAGATAGAGCCTATCTCACACCAGTCATAAAAGTATTCTCTGTGCTCACAAAAGAGCGGCAGGAACATACGGTACAATTCATAAAACTCAAACAGACCGGGAAGGTGGTAGTATGCGGTACTTTTTCCTGATTTATCCATATCCACACCGTCACTTATCTTAATTTTGTTCTATTCGCCGTATAAAATTTACAGAAAATCCTTTGCGCCGACGAATACTTCATAGATTTTCTGATACCGGTAACCCTTTTTAATGATTGTCGAATCCGGAACAATCACATTTAAATCTACCAACTGATTTATGATTTTGGATACAGCATTCGTAGATACTCCCGATATTTCCTGTACTTCCTTTTTGGTAAACACAATCTGTTTCATGATAACGGGCATAATTCGATATACCGAATTTCCTTTTATGACTCTGACCGTCTCCATATCTTCTTTGTAAATCTCTTTGATTCTTTCAATCTTATTGATATACGCAGTACACTGGTCAATCACACACTGCAAGAAAAATTTGAGGTATCCTGCCACATTGCCTCTTCTGCATTCCATCAGATTTCTCTGATAAGACGGTTTGTACAATTCCAAAATTTCGGACATATACAGAATGGGTGTACTGTCATCTAACATTGACATTTGCACCGGAATCAGCGCTCTTCCCAATCTGCCGTTTCCGTCTTTATACGCATGAATTGTCTCAAACTGCATATGGGATAAAGCAACATTTATCAACAGAGGGTCTACAAATTCATCATTCATGTATTCATACAAATTGATAAGCAATCCGTAAACTTCTTCCGGAATAGGCGGAATAAAAGTAGCACCTTCTATGGTGCATCCCTTCGGTCCAATCCAGTTCTGAGTTGTTCTGATTTGCCCCGGCGTTTTCTGTGCACCCCGCACACTGTCCAAAATAATTCTGTGCATCTCATTTACCAGCTCGTAGCCTATCTGGTTTCCCGCCCGCAAAGATGCGGAAGCAAATTCTATTGTCTTTTTTAAGTTCTGTATTTCCTGACTATCGTCTGTTTTTTCCATATACTTCAAATAGTACATTTCATCCTGTGAAATCTGGGTTCCTTCAATCTGCGTTGATTTATAACTTTCATTTAAGATAATGGAATCCAGAAAAAAGCCTGCATCAAACTCCAAAGTGTTTAACATAGACTTGTATTCTCCATATTTTACATTTGCTTCTGAAATCAGCCTTAACAATTCTTTGTCTATTTTATACTCTAAAGGCATCCGCTTTGCTTTATATGGTTCCATATACTCCACGCTCCTCTTCCTTTTATAGTGAAATAATACCACATTTAAAGCAAAAAAATCACTGTTTTTTCAAAAAACAGTGATTTTTCTTCCAATATGGGTTCGTTTTTCACACTTTTAGTTCGTTTTTTACTTTTTTCTGTTTAAAAAACACTGCGCGGCATTTTACCTCCGGCAGTGTGATACAGCATTATTTATTGTTTTGTTTCTTGTACAGCGTTTCGTTCAGTTTTTTTACATTATGTTTTGCTATGGCAAATTGAACAATCCATATTGCCACAAATATCATAAAGAAAATTGCAAAGTAAAATACGATACCTTTCAGGCTGTGCTCCATCCAATGTGTAAGATAAGCTATGGGCAGCATAATTACCGAGATAATCAAAAAATAAATGCCCGTCTGTTTTACAATTCCCCAGTCTTCCATCTCCCATATGACCGAGGCGGCGCCAAATCCGGAGCCTAATATTCCACATAAAATTGCCTGTAACAGCACCGCATTGATTTCACTTCCCATTGCAGTAACCAAATCCGGCACACAGGGAGAATAATATCCGTTTGCCCATATTAAAGAAATCACTATTGTTATTACATAGCCCATCGCCAGCCCAAGAGGAAACCCTAACATGCCGCGTAAAATCATTTTTTTCTTCATATTTTGTCACCTCATACTCCTAATATTGTCTTGATTTTTGAAACGTATCGTCTTGAAACATAAGTTGTTGTGCCATTCATGAGTTCGACACAAATCGTACCTGTAAAACTCAGGTCAAAGTTTTTCACTTTTTTCAAATTAATAATTTCAGAATTTGATATACGGACAAATTGATTTGTGTTTAATCGCTCTTCCATTTCATACAGCCTCAGGCGCAAGATGTATTCACCATTATCCGTAACAGCAAATACCTTTCCGGCATTTGCGTAAACTCTGACCAAATCTCCCTGTTCTATTACCTCAATTTTTTCATTCTTGCTGCCGGAAATAACCTGCGGCGTCTCTTTTGACAATTTATCCATCAGCTTATTCACTTCTTCTGTAATTGCCGCTGTGAATATAATGATTTTGGGTTCCGCACAGGAACTGTCAATTTTTATTTCAATTTGCATTTCATTTCCTCCCTTCGCAATGATTATAGGAAAACCCCGGATTCCTTTCAACGGATTTTAAACAGTCGGTTATATATGGGCAATAAGTGGTTACTATAAGACGTTAAAAACAGCAGGAATGGCTCCCTGCCGTCACTTCATTTTTCTAAAAATTCCACGGCAGATACGCCGCCAAAATTGCCAGTAAAACTGCGGGCAACATATTTGCCACTTTTAATTTTTTCCCCCACACAAGGTTTACTCCGATGCAGAAAATCAGAACGGAACCGATAAGGGACAGATACGAAATTGCCGTCTCCGCCATGACCGGGGCAACAAGGCGCGCAAGCAGTGTGATACTCCCCTCAAAGACAAAAACGGGAATGGCGGAAAAGATACAACCGCGTCCTCTGGCGGAAGTCATGACCGCAATGATAAGAAAGTCCAAAACCGATTTCACTGCAAGAGTGGAATAATCGCTCTGCAAACCGTCCTGAATGGCTCCCACGATTGCCATGGCGCCGATGGAGACCGTCAGGGAGGCGGTTACAAAAGCATCAACGAAGCCCACGTCTTTGCTGTTTCCTGTTTTTGCTTTCAGCCATTCGCCAAAGCGCTCAAACCCTCTTTCAATTCCAATTAATTCGCCGATAATGGTTCCGATTGCGAGGCAGAGCACCACCAGCATTGACTTTCCACTGCCGATTTCCGTGCCCTCAATTTTTAACATTCCCTGCATTGCTCCGGCAATGGCTATGAACAACACGCTGACCCCACAGGCTTTATTCAGGGATTCCTGCTGCTCCGGCTGAAACAATTTTCCTGTAAAATGCCCGATTAAGCCGCCCGCAACAATGCTGGCACTGTTAATAATGGTTCCAAGCCCTATCATTTTTTTGTCCTTCCTTTGATGTACATTTTGGATTTATCCGGCGTTTATATCGGTGTCCCAACCTCAATCAGATTCCCGTCTAAATCATAAAAACGGATTACCTTTTGCCCCCAGCTATGGGTCATGAGCCGGTTGACATATTGAACGGAAGGATAGAGTTTTTCCAGCTTCTCCACGAATGCGTCTATGTCCCGCTCTTCAAAGTACAGTTCGCAGGAATTGCTTTTCGGAATAATATCGTTTCCTAAAAATTTTCTCCAAATTTTTTCATCCTGAAGTACAAGACCTTCCGTTAAAATCATATTACCGTCGTTGTCAAGCACCATATCCAGCCCGAATAAATCATGATAAAACTGCTTGGATTTTTCAATATTTTTCACAACTATCAAAATATTTTTTAGTTTCACTGCTTCCCCTCCGGATTCCAATTATTTCTAAAAACTGGCATTTACACATTACAATTCCTTTAAATAAAAACAATTCATTGTACTGTGGGTTGTCGGGCAGGGCTTCTCAATCCGGTGAAATCCCATCTTTTCGTACAGTTTCAGGGCAACGGAAAGGTTGGTGTGCGTTTCCAGATACAGATTCCGGTAGCCGGCAGATTTCGCGGTGTTTTCAATGCCATCAAACACCAAAGCCTGTTTTATCGGCTTCCGTTATTTCACGAATCACTTTGCACGGAACTCCTGCTGCCACTACATTTGCCGGAATATCCTTTGTAATAACACTTCCCGAACCAATAATTGTATTGTCTCCGATGGTTACACCCTGATTGATATGAACTCCTGCACCAATCCAGACATTATTTCCAATCTTAACAGGTTTTGCATAGCAGGCTCCATGAACCCGTTCCCATGCGTCCGTCGCATGATTGGAAGTATATATGCCTACTCTCGGGCCAAAAAGCACATTGTCACCAATCTCAATACCTCCGCCATCCAGCATAATACAGTCAAAATTCGCATTATATTCATTCGTTAAAAATACCGTATTTTCACGTGCCGCTATCAACTCTTTTGATGAATCATCATACATCTTTCCACTTAATATAAAATTTCTTTGTTACTCTAAATTCATACTGTTTCCCTCGTATTATAAAGTAGTAGTGTTTATAGACCCCCTCCAAAGTCTGTATGTTCTACTCAGACACATCTTACCACAATAAAAAACTAAAGTCATTAACTAAGTGGGGACGGGCAAAAACGGCGGTTGCCTCAAACAGAGCCCCGCCGTTTTCTCTATAAACTACTTTATAATATACTTTGTGCCTCTTCCATTTCCTTTCACCGCTATCACACCCTTTTGACACATTTCTTTCAACAACTGTGTTGTCTTTGATTTACCAAAGGATACATACGGTGCGATTTCACTGATTGGCTTCAGCATCGTCCTGCTTAAAATGTTATATACCGCTCTTTCATCTTCCGTCAAATCCAAATTTTTTTCAAAAACAGGAAGTGTAATCTTAATGGCATTTTCCGTTACTTCAAAAATTGGATTTCTTAATCCATCCGCATAGAGTTGTTTTATTCTTGTAATTCCGGTTCCAAAAATCTCGACAAATCCCAACCGGTAAAATACGTTTGCAAGATTTCGATTTCTTAAAACAGAAATTCTGCCGGATAAGTATTCAGTTTCTGTTATACCAGATGGTAGGCCTCCGGGGGAAACAATTTCTACCCTGTCGTCAAACATCAAAACCCTGATTTGGGACTCTACATCCCATGCTCTGTGGATGAGAGCATTTGCCATTGCTTCCCGGAATGCTTCCTCCGGTATTTTTTCTATTTTTTTCCGCTCTGTTCCCTGTATGACTTCATATTGGTAATAGTCTTTGAATATCTCCACGCTCTTGTCATACGCATCTAATACTGATATATTTTGGAACGTTACCCTCTTTTGAATGATACTGATGTTTTCACCAAACTTTACGATGTCAATTCCGGGAAAATTATTTTTATCCGCCAAAAGTCCCGCCGCATTGTTATATCCATGAATATTGTCATACAGGTTCAGCGTCTTTAAAGTATCCTGATTAAAAGTTTCAATTTGAATACTTTCTTTTAACTTTCGGTGCAAAACCTCAAATGTTAGCGTCTGCTCTTTGCATGGTAACTCTTCAAATCTTATGTTTTTTCCTTCCAAAATAAGTCTTGAAAGCTCCAATGTGTCCGTTTCTATCGTTGCCGTGTCATTTCGTCGATATGCCTTGGATTTATATAAATATGGCTTCCGGACGCCACTCTTTACGGTAAGTTTTATCGTATTATCGTTCTGTATTTCAAGGGTATAGTCCGGCTGGGGTGAAATACTTGTGAATGGCATAATAAAAATACCCACTTTTGGCGGAGAAAATTCCCCACTTTGTTATGCCTGTTTTAAACCATTCGTTATACTGAAAGCGTAACAAATATAACTCCCCATAAGGAGGGAAAATTATTATGCTGGAGGTAG
>ERZ857629.16-NODE-16-length-253778-cov-5.885663_pt1 | contig 253778 bp, 213 predicted proteins | sample MGYA00519700_ERZ857629 | MGnify/ENA primary metagenome ERZ857629 (study PRJEB31778, sample SAMEA3449351) | human gut metagenome | biome: human gut; feature: human-associated habitat; material: faeces | place: United Kingdom | collected 2010/2012 ... | reverse complement strand
GATAGGCGCTGTCAAACAGCTCGGTCATCGAGACCGTGTGTAAATACGATTCGTCTATATCGCAGAGGTCGTTAATTTCATCAAACCTATTGAAATCTGAATCGTTATTGTTTATAATAGTGGTGTTAGATTTTGTGAATGGCTGTCCTGCTTCTGCGCCAACAGAAGCGTTGAGGGCAGTCATTTCATTTAAGGCGTCCATTCGCATTCCTCCTTCATACCGTTTAGCGTAACGGTGATTAATCTGATATTATCGAGTAGTTCGTCATCAACACCTGCTCCTGCTTCTATGCGTTTCAGTTCATCCAAAACTAAGGTGAGCTGTGTTTTCAGTGCCTTATATACTTTCGGATTGCCCTGTACGACAATATCCCGATTCAGACATTTGCGGTAGCAATACTCCTGCTTCGATAAGCCTGAAAGCGCAACAGCAATATTGATTTGCTTGTGTTCTTCGGGTGATACCCGAAATCCCACGGTGATATTTCTGAAACGGTTGTGTCGATCTACATTTTTAGCTGACATTTTGCAATCCCCTTTCTACATTTAATTTGTTAGCCATATCGCTTTGTGCTGATGGTAGCATATGAGCGTAACGATAAGTAATGTCGATGCTCTCGTGACCTACTCTGTCAGCGATTGCCACAACGGAAAATCCCATTTCAATCAAAAGCGAAACGTGGCTATGCCGTAAATCGTGTATGCGTATGCGTTTTACGCCCGATTCCTCACAACCACGCTTCATTTCACGATGAAGGTAGCTTTTGGTGATAGGAAACAATCTGTCGTCCTTCCCAATCTTATACAAGGAACGGATATAGTCTTGGAGCTCCTCTGAGAGAAAGTCAGGCATACTGACGGTACGGATACTTTTTGGCGTTTTCGGATCAGTGATTACATCTCTCTGCTTGATACGCTGATAGGATTTGTTTATCCTTATCGTCTGCTTCTCAAAATCCAAATCGGCAGATGTTAAGGCTAACAACTCTCCTAACCGCAAACCACACCAATATAAGATTTCAAAAGCATAATAAGAAATCGGCTTGTCCATTATCGCTTCTGCAAATTTCAGATATTCAGGTTTAGTCCAAAACTTCATTTCCTTTGTTTGCTCTTTACCCATATTGCCAACCTTAGCCGTAGGGTTACTCTTTAAGTCGTAGAACTTAACGGCGTGGTTAAAAATAGCGCTGATTTGATTATGAATCGTCTTTAGATAGGTTTTAGAGTATGGTTTTCCTGCAGAATCACGATAACCCATCATTTCATTTTGCCAAGACATAATATCTGTCGGCTTGATTTCGCAGAGCTTTTTGTTTTGAAAATAAGGCAATACCTTTTTCTCAATGACGGATATCTTTGTGTTCCAAGTGTTCTCCCTGATTTTTTCTTTGAGATCCGCCTTGTAAAGCTCCCAAAACGCTCCGAAGGTCATATCGACGTCATCACTTCTTTGAAGCAGGAATGTACGCTCCCACTCGCTCGCTTCACGTTTGGTCTTAAAACCTCGTTTAACTTTTCGGTCGGTACTGCCCTGCCAGTTCTTGTAATAGACGGACACATACCAAGTGTTGTTTGATTTATTCTTATAAACAGCCATTTATATCACTCTCCTTCTTGGCTGATTGTACACCGTGAAATTTTTCCTCAAAATACCGGCGGCTCAATTTGCCTGCTACGGTATAAAAGCCTTTGGCTTTCAATTCCTTGTTGAGCGTATGCATAATCTTATATGCACTTGATTTTGATACGCCGAGACACTCGGCGATTTCATCAGCGGTAATCACGTTCTTGTTTGCTGTCATAGGTTTAACCCCCTTTCTTATTTTGATTTAAAGTTGTAGAATTGATTTCAAAGCCCCGTATTTACTTACCGAGCCTCTCACCTCATTGCCTGCGACGCTTCTAACGCTCGGACTGTGACTGGTGGGGAGTATTCCTCCTGCTTCTGCGCTCGTTCCGTTGGAAGTCTTGGCGCATATGACAGGAGTGCGTTTACTCACTTTACTAAACTTATTAGTTTAGCATATTTCTATTATACTAAACATTTTAGATTAGTGCAAGTGGATAAAACATAGAAAATACTAAACTTTTTTGCTTTGAAACTATTGACATTCACTAAACATATATGTTATACTTATTATATTCTTAGGAAAAGAGGTCTAAAGATGTCGATTGGTGAAAGAATCCGTTATATCCGTAATCTGCGTGGTATGACACAGAAAGAACTCGGAAAAGCTATCGGCTTTGACGACAGAACGGCTGATATCCGAATCGCTCAATATGAAAGCGGTACTCGCACCCCGAAAGCAAACTATGTAGAAGCGATTGCAAAAGCGTTAAATGTTAAGACTTACGCTTTGAATGTACCCGAAACAGATACCTACCTCGGTTTGATTCATACGCTTTTCGCTTTGGAAGATACCTATGGTATTAAAATCAATTTCATTGACGGCGAGCTTTGCCTGACGCTTGATAAGCACAACAAAAGCTATGTGACTATGTTTGAAATGCTCAACGATTGGCGTAATCAAGCTGAGAAGCTAAAGAATGATGAAATCTCCGAAGATGAATATAACGATTGGAAATATAATTACCCAAAAACGAGGTAACAATTATGTATCTATATGTAGCAGAAACAAAAAAAGATAATGATAACCATTTGACCGCTGAAATTATAGAGGAGATAACTCAAGAAGAATTAGATGATTTAAATTCTGCTTTTACCTTTTGCGGAATATATCATCGCATTAATCAAATAAAAGATATTGTAATTGAAAATGGTATCGAGTTTCAGCAGTATATGAAAAGCGATAATTTATCAAGTATGAGTTTTCAAGGAGTTTCTCCAGAAAAACTCATACTAATCGCAAATAAACTTGTATTTAATTACGCTTCATCTATAAAAACCTATATTGATATGGAAACTCGACTTCTTAGAAAAAACAAAGGTAAAAATGAACTGAAACTATTCCGTTCAATTTGCAGTCAAATGTATGATAATAGCATTGAATATCGGTTTTGGGCTAATTTTAGAAACTACGTAGTACACTGTGAGTTTCCATATGCTGTATTTCACAATTCAATTGATGATGGGTGTAAAGTGATTTGCTTAAAGGATGACTTATTAAAATTTGATAATTGGAAGCATTCAAAAAATGATATTGAGAAGATGGACAATGAAATTGATATACCTTCATTAGTTAATAATATGAGTTCAAAGATTATTGTTTTATTTTGGGATTTCTTTACTTACTTTGGGCAAGAAATTGTTGATGGAATTGAAAAATATGGTTCTTTTTGTAGACGACATAACGTGAAAGCTCCTGCTATTATAAAATCCGAAGAAAAAGATCAATTAGAGAATATGAATATGCAACCACTTCCTGTACAAAAACTTTTTGCATCATTTGAAGCATTAAAGCAAAATCCTAATGTAAATATACATTATAAATAAAATAACCCCTCTCGAATGAACTAAGCGTTCAAACGAGAGGGGTTTTCTCTTGCTTGTTTTATTGTAAAAAATAGTAAACAGTATCAAAACGGTATCAACCAGACTTTTGAAGTGTCAAAAAGTCAGTGTTTAAGCCATTTCTTTGACTTATGTTCTTATTCCCACTCTACTGTTCCGGGGGGTTTACTTGTTATATCATAGACTACTCTATTTACATGTTCAACTTCGTTGATGATACGGTTGGAGACTCTGCCTAGGATTTCGTAGGGAATTTTTGCCCAGTCGGCTGTCATAAAATCATCGGTTGTAACGGCACGGAGAGCGATGAGTTCGTCATATGTTCTTGCGTCACCCATAACGCCAACGGTTTTAACTCCCGGGAGAACTGCGAAGAACTGGCTCATTTTATCTGCGTAACCGCACTTATCCATTTCATCACGAAGAATTGCATCGGCTTCCTGAAGAATACGAACCTTGTCGGCTGTAACTTCACCGATTACACGCACACCGAGTCCCGGACCCGGGAACGGCTGACGCCATACGAGGTCGTGCGGAAGTCCAAGCTTCTCACCTACTACTCTTACCTCATCCTTGAAGAGGTCTTTAAGCGGTTCAATTACACCTGCAAAGTCGATATCTTCGGGGATACCAACCTGATTGTGATGTGTTTTGATTTTTGCGGCATCGCCTTTACCGCTTTCGATACGGTCGGGATAAATTGTACCCTGTGCAAAGTAACCCTCGCCGTAGCTTTCACGGATTTTGTTCCAGAACACCTTATAAAATTCTGTGCCGATGATGTGGCGCTTTTCTTCAGGTTCTTCAACACCTTTAAGCTTTGCAAGGAACTCTTCCTGACAATTAATGCGGACAAAGTTCATATCAAAAAGCTTTGTAAAGGTCTGCTCTACAAAATCGCCCTCGTCTTTTCTCATAAGTCCCTGATCAACGAAAACGCAGGTAAGCTGTTTACCGACTGCCTTACTGAGAAGTGCTGCGGCAACAGATGAATCTACACCGCCCGAAAGTCCGAGAACTACACCCTTATCACCAATCTGCTCTTTAAGCTGTGCAACAGTTGTGTCGATAAAGCTTTCCATTTTCCACTCGCCCTTACATTCGCAAACATCGTAAAGGAATGAACGGAGCATATCTTTACCGTTTTCTGTATGGTTTACTTCGGGATGGAACTGAACACCGTAGAATTTCTTTTCAGGGCAGGACATTGCGGCTACGGGACATACATCCGTTGTAGCTGTAATGCTGAATCCTTCAGGAGCTTCATTGATATAGTCACGGTGACTCATCCATGAAATTCCTTCACTCTTTACGGATTTAAAGAGTATATCATTGTTATTATATCTTGTAACTGTCTTGCCGTACTCACTTGATGAATTGTCTGTAGCCGAAACAACATTGCCTCCGAGCGTGTATGCCATAAGCTGACAACCGTAGCAAATGCCGAGAATCGGGATTCCGAGTTCAAAAATTTCAGGGGTATAGTGCGGTGACGACTCGTCATAAACGCTGTTAGGACCGCCTGTGAAGATAATGCCTTTTGGGTTAATGTCTTTGATTTTCTGAATATCAACGGTGTAAGGAAGAATTTCGCAATATACATTGCACTCACGAACTCTTCTTGCAATAAGCTGATTGTACTGACCGCCGAAATCAAGAACAATGACAGTTTCTTTTGTAGCATTGCTCATAGTAAAATTCCTTTCAAATTTAAAGAATACCGCACAGAGTTTGTGCGGTATTCAATTAATATTTTAATTATCTGTAAATAATATCGTTTCTGGAAGGACCGTTTGAAACCATTGTAATCGGCACACCGATAGCCTTTTCGGCAAATTCAATGTATTCACGGCATTCCTTAGGAAGCTTGTCATATTCTGTAATACCCGAAATTGAACACTTCCAGCCCTTGAGCTTTTTGAGGATAGGTTTGCATCTTTTAAGCTTTGTTGTTGACGGGAAGTAGTCAATTTCCTTGCCGTCAAGCTCATAACCTACACAAACAGGGATTTCATCAAGATATCCGAGAACATCAAGAACCGTGAAAGCAACCTGTGTTGCACCCTGAACCATACAACCGTAGCGTGTTGCAACGAGGTCAAGCCAACCCATTCTTCTCGGTCTGCCTGTTGTTGCACCGAATTCTCCGCCGTCACCGCCTCTTCTGCGGAGTTCGTCAGCCTCATCGCCGAAGATTTCAGAAACAAATTCACCTGCGCCTACCGCACTTGAATAAGCCTTGACAACTGTGATGATTTCTTTGATTTCATACGGAGGAATACCTGCGCCTACAGCACCGTAACCTGCGATTGTATTGGATGAAGTAACCATAGGATAAATGCCGAAGTCAGTATCCTTGAGTGAACCGAGCTGTCCTTCAAGAAGAATATTCTTTCCGTCTTTGAGCGCATTATGAACAAAAGTGAATGCGTCACCGACATAAGGAGCAAGAAGTTCCTTATATTCCATCAGCTTGTCAAAAATTTCCTGTTCTGTGATTTCAGGCTTGTTGTAGAGGTTTTTCAGAGTTGCATTCTTAATTTCAAGAGCGTGTCTGATTTTCTCTCTGAGTGAATCGGGATCGTCATAAAGTTCATTGATCTGGAAACCGATTTTTGAATACTTATCCGAATAGAACGGAGCGATACCGCTCTTAGTTGAACCGAAAGAATTTTTGCCGAGACGCTCTTCCTCATAGCAGTCAAATGCTACATGGTAAGGCATAACAATTTGTGCTCTGTCAGAAATAATAATGTTTGGCTCGGGAACTCCACGGTCTTTGAGGTGAGCCATTTCCTTAACGAAGTTTTCAACGCTGAAAGCAACACCGTTGCCGATAATATTGGTGATATTCTGATGAAAAACACCCGAAGGAAGCTGGTGAAGAGCAAATTTTCCGTAATCGTTGACTATTGTATGTCCTGCGTTTGCACCGCCTTGAAAACGAATTACGATGTCGCTGTCGTTTGCGAGAACATCGGTAATTTTACCCTTGCCCTCGTCGCCCCAGTTGGCACCTACAATTGCTTTTACCATTTTACAAAACTCCTTTTTGCAGACTCACGGTCTGCTGTAAATAAAATATATACTTGAACCAAAGGTTCGATTAAATCAGTTTAATTAAACATTGATTTCAGGCTTGTCAGACTCAACATCTGCGTACTTTTCAAGAACAGGCTTGATGCACTCGTTGAGGAAGTCCTCTGTCTGCTCTTTTGCTCTGCCTGTGTAGTTTTCAGGCTTGAGAATTTTTTCAAGCTCTTCAAGAGTAACGCCGAATGCCTCATCTGCGGCAATTCTTTCGAGAAGGTCATTCTCGCCGCCTTCAACCTTGACTACTCTTGACGCAGCCATTGAATGCTCACGGATTTTCTCGTGAAGCTGCTGTCTGTCGGCACCGCGCTTTTTAACTGCATCCATCATAATATTCTCTGTTGCCATAAACGGAAGTTCTTTTCTGAGTCTTTGTTCAATTACCTTTGGATAAACAACAAGACCATCTGCAACATTTGCATAAAGTGAAAGGATGCCGTCAACTGCGAGGAATGCCTCCGGAACGCTGAGGCGCTTGTTGGCTGAGTCATCAAGTGTTCTTTCAAACCACTGCGTGGCAGTTGTAAAGTAACCGTTGAGAACATCAACCATAACATATCTTGAAAGTGAACCTATACGCTCGCTTCTCATTGGGTTACGCTTATAAGCCATAGCCGATGAACCGATCTGATTCTTTTCAAACGGCTCTTCAACCTCTTTGAGGTGCTGAAGAAGTCTGATATCATTTGAGAATTTAGCAGCTGACTGAGCAATTCCTGCAAGAACATTGAGAAACTGTGAGTCAAGCTTTCTTGAATATGTCTGACCTGATACAGGGAAACAAGCCTTGTAGCCCATTTTTTCTGCAATCTTACGGTCAAGCATTTTGCACTTTTCGTGATCTCCGTCAAAGAGTTCAAGGAAGCTTGCCTGTGTTCCTGTTGTACCCTTTGAACCGAGAAGCTTAGCCTTTGAAAGCTGATACTCAACATCTTCAAGATCCATAAGGAGCTCCTGAAGCCAGAGAGTAGCTCTCTTACCTACTGTTGTAGGCTGTGCAGGCTGAAAATGAGTGAATGCAAGGGTTGGAAGAGCCTTGTATTCATCGGCAAACTTTGAAAGGTTGCGGATAACGGTGATAAGCTTATTTCTGATAAGCTTGAGTCCTTCTGTCATAATGATGATATCTGTGTTATCACCGACATAGCAGGAGGTTGCTCCGAGATGAATAATGCCCTTTGCGTTCGGACACTGAACACCGTAAGCATATACATGTGACATTACATCGTGACGAACAATTTTCTCTCTTTCCTGTGCAACTTCATAGTTGATATCTTCAGCATGAGCCTTGAGTTCGTCAATCTGCTCCTGTGTAATTGGGAGTCCGAGTTCTTTTTCCGATTCTGCAAGAGCAATCCAGAGTTTTCTCCATGTTCTGAATTTTTTATCCGGCGAGAAAATGTATTTCATTTCCTTGCTTGCATAACGGGCTGACAAGGGTGATTCATAAGTATCTTTTACCATTATTTACATCCTTTCAATTAGTTGTCCTTTTTATTGTTTTCATCGAAGTTCATTCCGCCACGCTCTTTGCCCTTAAAGGTTTCTTTTGTGATAGGAGCGGGGTAATTACCCGTAAAGCAACCGTCACAAAAGCCTACTGGAGCGTTGTGAATCATCTCACGAAGTGACTCAACAGGGAGATATCCGAGGGAATCAGCCTTGCTGAGCTTTGTGATTTCTTCGATTGTATGGTTGCAGGCAATAAGTTCTCCTCTTGACGGAATGTCAGTACCGTAATAACACGGCCACATAAACGGAGGTGAACTGATACGCATATGTACCTCTTTTGCGCCTGCATCTTTGAGCATTGTAACAATTCGGTCAACAGTTGTACCGCGCACAATGCTGTCATCAATAATAACAACTCTCTTGCCTTTGATTTTGTCGGCAATCGGGTTGAGTTTAATTTTTACGCTTTTCATTCGTTCCTTCTGACTTGGCTTTATGAAGGTTCTGCCGATGTAGCTGTTCTTCACAATAGCCTTTTCATAAGGAATTCCGGATTCTTCGCTGTAACCGATTGCGGCATCAATTCCCGATTCGGGAACACCGACAACCATATCAGCCTCAACAGGGTATTTTCTTGCAAGGATTCGTCCTGCCTGCTTTCTTGCCTCATAAACGCTTACCCCGTCAATAAAGGAGTCTGAACGGGCAAAGTAAATATACTCAAAAATGCAGAGTGCCTTTTTCTTATCGCCAAAGTCGGGTTTCATACTGCGGACACCGTTCTGGTCTACAATTACGATTTCACCCGGTTCAACATCACGGACAAATTCCGCACCGCAGGCATCAAGAGCCGCACTTTCACTCGCAAAAACATAGGAATCGTTGTACTTGCCCATACAAAGCGGTCTGAATCCGTGAGGATCACGAACCGCAATAAGCTTTCTCGGACTCATAACAAGGAGCGAATAAGCACCCTCAATAACCTGCATTGTTCTTGCAACGGCATCTTCAACAGAATGACATTTAAGTCTTTCACGGGCAATTACATAGCAGATAACCTCGCTGTCGATTGTTGTCTGAAAGATTGCACCACGCTGTTCAAGACCTCTGCGGATTTCAAGCGCATTGGTAAGGTTGCCGTTATGGGCAATTGAAAGCGTACCCTTTACATAACGCATAACAAGCGGTTGTGCATTTTCCAGCACAGAACCGCCTGCAGTTGAGTAACGGACATGCGAAACCGCCATTTGTCCGTTGAGAGAATCAAGAATTTTGTTGTTAAAGACCTCGGTAACAAGGCCCATATCTTTGTGATAATCAATTACACCTTCGTCAGATACAGCGATGCCGCAGCTTTCCTGTCCTCTGTGTTGGAGAGCAAGCAAGCCGTTATAACAAGCGTATGCAGGGTTAATTGTGCCGTCGCTGAATATGCCGAATACTCCGCACTCTTCGTGCAGACCTTCTTTTGCAAAATTATCGAAAGAAAATTCCAAGGTGCCACCATCCGATTAATCAAAATAACTATCCAAAGTTTAATTCACATATCTTAATTCAAAAATTCACAATGTAGTTATTATGCAAGACCTACACGCTTCATCATTTCGGCATAAGCCTCTTCAACACCGCCCATATCACGACGGAAACGGTCTTTGTCGAGCTTCTCCTGTGTGTCCATATCCCAGAAACGGCATGTATCGGGAGAAATTTCGTCAGCAAGGAGAATCTTGCCCTTGTATCTGCCGAACTCAATCTTGAAGTCGATAAGATCAACATTGCACTGCTTGAAGAATTCAATCATAAGCTCGTTAATCTTGAAGGCCATTTCTGTGATTGTGTCGATTTCTTCCTTTGTAGCAAAGCCTGCTGCGAGGATGTGATATTCATTTACCATAGGATCGCCGAGTTCATCGTTCTTATAGCAGAATTCAAGAACAGGAGTCTTCATCGGTGTGCCTTCGGGAAGTCCGAGACGCTTTGAAAGACTGCCGGCAGCTTTATTTCTTAAAATTACCTCGAGAGGAACAATTTCAACCTTCTTGAGGACTGTATCTCTGTCATTAAGCTCTTCAACAAAGTCTGTTGCAATGCCGTGCTTTTCGAGAAGCTTGAACATAAAGTTTGACATACGGTTGTTTACAACACCCTTGCCAACGATTGTGCCTTTTTTCTCACCGTTGAATGCAGTTGCGTCATCCTTGTAGGAAACGATGCAGAGATCGGGATCTTCCGTAGAAAATACCTTTTTAGCTTTTCCTTCGTAAAGTAATTCTTTCTTTTCCATAATCAAATCCTCCATAAAGATGCGGCTTTGAGCCGTAATTAAAAAACAATACAAGATACATTATAATATATAAATCAAAAATAAGCAACCGTATGAGAATTAAAAATAAAAAAATTGACGAATTTTTCAAAAAAATTGCCTGTGTCAAAAAATTATGAAACAAAAATAATCTTAAACAGGGCATTTTTGCAAAAGAAAAAGGAACAATACTGCGTGTATTGCTCCTTTGAAATTATAACCTGACTGTATTCTGCTTATTTCTGAATACGAAAAGTATTATCGGTCTAAAAAGTCCGAAGGTAAGGACATTTACCACTGTGAGAACATCCGAATATCTGACATTAAGATTTTTGAATATTTTATCCGAAATAATTACATCTATCACAAATGATGCAATGACACAAGCTAACAGGGCAATCAAGCCGATGATACCGATTTCCAGTTCAAAGCAGAAAAACAGAACGGCAACGGTTGCGATTGAAAGGTTCAGCACACCTTCAATTATGCCTAAAGCCTTATTCCCTACAATTTTACCGAGGAGATATTTATTATAAAACGGAATCCAAGCTGTACCGCTGTGCTTATAGTACAAGTTCTTGCACATACCCATTGCCGCAATGCTCTCAAAAACATAGCTTACTGCAAAATAAATAATCAGCACGGCAATTACCGCTATAAAGAACACATACATAGCCGAAAGCATTCCTATTAAAAGCATAACGCTTATTCCGCCCATAATTATCGCCCTCCGAAATATACTAAAAAAGGACACTAACCCTATGAGTTAATGTCCTTTTGGTGCCGGTGACCGGACTTGAACCGGTACGGTATCGCTACCGGCGGATTTTGAGTCCGCTACGTCTGCCAATTCCATCACACCGGCAAATGCAATATGTATTATACAATACAAATCGTAAAAAATCAAGTTAAATTTTTAAAATTTTTCATCTGATAGAATTAAAGTTACTTTGGAAATTAACGCTGATAAAACTAATACCGGAATCGGCAAAATTGTTTTATTCTTTATTCCCATTTTTCTTTTAAGTATATATAAATACAGAAAATTTTGATAAAATAGAAAAAATTGCAGAAAGCTGTGTTATTTATGTTTGACAAAAATTTGATTGATTTATCGGTTATGTCTACCGAGCAGATTGACAAAATTATCAGAAAAGCTAAAAAGATTATGCAGAGTCCTGCCGACTACCGACATGCCTGTGACGGCAAGATTCTTGCTACTTTATTTTATGAACCGAGTACAAGAACACAGATGTCATTCCAGACAGCCATGCTCAAACTCGGCGGAAGAACAATCGGTTTTGACAACCCGATGAATTCTTCTGTTTCAAAGGGTGAAAGCCTTAAAGATACAATTACAATTGTGGGCGAATATGCCGACATTATCGCAATTCGCCACCCTGTTGAGGGTACTGCCGCTGCGGCATCTCTCTATGCAGGTGTTCCCGTTATCAACTGTGGTGACGGCGGTCACCTGCATCCCACTCAGACACTTGCTGACATTATCACTCTCAGCTGTGAAAAAGGCAGACTTGATAACCTCAGAGTAGGTGTATGCGGTGACCTTCTCAACGGCAGAACCGTTCATTCGCTTATCAAGACACTTGCAAAATATCCGAACAACAGTTTTGTACTTATCTCAACAAAGGAACTCAGCGTTCCGCTTTATGTTATTGACATTCTTGAAAAGAACGGCTGTAAGTATGAAATTTCACATAGCCTTGCAGATGCGATTACCGACCTTGATGTTCTGTATATGACAAGGATTCAGCGTGAGAGATTTGCAAGCGAAGAAGATTATCAGGCGCAGAAAAATGTTTTTGTTCTCGACAAAGAAAAGCTTGACAAAGCAAGAGAAGATATGATTATTCTTCATCCGTTGCCGAGAGTAAACGAAATTACGGTTGACATTGATGATGACCCGAGAGCGTTGTATTTCAAACAGGCTCAGTACGGTATGTACGGCAGAATGGCACTTATTCTTCTGCTTTTGCAGGATGATGAGTTCTTTGTTGAAAACAGACCGTTTGTTGTATCGAATCATCACTGCAACAATCCGAAATGTATCACACAGCAGGAGCCTTATCTTCCAAATCTCAGCTACGAAAAGCTTGGTATGGTGATGTGCGGTTACTGCGACAAGAGAATGGACTGAGGAGTATTAAATGAGTGAACATAAGAAAAAGAAAAATCCTGCGGCTACTATGATGATGACCTCTCTCGCCTATATTGTACTCGGCATTGTGACGGTTGTCTTTCCGCAAAAGGTGCTTGATGTTTTGTGCTATGCACTCGGCGGTGCAATGACTGTTTACGGACTGTTCAACATAATTTCTTTCTTTGTTGACAGAGAAGGCGGAATGTACTTTGAACTTGTAATAGGCGTTATTTCAACCGGATTCGGTATATTTGCTTTGTTTTCACCCACTTCAATTGCGGCAATAATCAATATTCCGATTGGCATTATCATTATTGTTGACAGCATTATGGATATGAAACATTCGCTCACGCTGAGATCGCTCGGTATGAAAAAATGGTGGATTCCGTTTATTATAGCAATTGTAATGATTATGTTCAGTCTTACAACAATTTTCTTTACAAACATTTTTGGTGCATTGCTTATGATTGCACTCGGAATCGCACTTATTTATGAGGGCGTTTCGGGATTTTCACTTATTATTCTGCTCAGCCGTTATCACAAAGAATATGACCGCAATCAAAGAATGATTGATGCAGAAGCAACCGATATAAACTGAATATGATTAAACCGTCCGCAGATTTTACGGACGGTTTTCTTTTTATACGGTAATGTATGCGCCGAGGTGAATACTGCAAAGAATACATTCTTTGACGGTAAGTTCTTCGGACTGCTCCATTGCCGATTTGTACAAATCAAGTTGCTTCTTGTAAAGTCCTGCAAGTTTTGTTATATCTTTTACCCTGTCGGTTTTGTAATCGACAATAACAAGCTTTCCGTCCTCAACAAACGCAAGGTCAACCGCGCCCTGAATTATTACTGTTGCATCGGTTTTTACATCTTTATATTCATCGAATACTTCCGACGGTTTAAGCCTTGCGGTAAAGCGTTTTTCACGCATTACAAGCTGTGATGCAATTATACGGTCAATTAGTTTGGTTGACAGAAATTCATTAAGTGTTTTTCTGTCAATCATATCAACCTGTTCCTGTGTAAGTTTTCCGTCATTTAAAAGACGGTCAATTTCAGTATCAAGACTTGCTCTTGCCTGTTCAAAATTGCAGTATTGCAAAAACTTATGATGAGCGGTACCTCTTGCAACGGGAGCGGAATTTTGTTCGGCAATAAATAACGGTTTTGAAAGAATCTTTTCAAAGTAATCGCCGTTCTGACTGTGTGCAATATCGGACGCGCTGACCTTTTGCGGAAGCGAAAGAATATCCCTGTTTCTGTATTTGAAATCAAGATTCTTTTTCAAAAGCTTTGCATAATCAAAAGATTCATCGCTCACGCCGACAGCCTGAAGCAATCCGACAGAGGTTATGTCATCCTCAAAAACATTCTCGTTGTCAGAAGACTGTTCCCGTTTTATAATCTGCAATTTCCAATCTGATTCTCCGTTGTACGGAATAATCTTTGCTCCCGACATAATATCGTTACGCAAATTGTTAAGTGACGGATGAACCAATGCACAAAGGCAAATCCAGTCGCAGTAGCTTTGACAGCTTGTAATGGCATAGGGTTCAATTATGCTTTCAAAAACAAGCTTTGAATACAGCCTTTCAAGGTAATCGTAACACTTCTTAACCGCACCGACACAAATCAGTTTTTCCTTTGCCCGTGTGAGCGCAACATAAAGCACACGCATTTCCTCGGCAATAAGGTTTTCTTCGATTTTTAGCCCTGTTGCAAGACGCGGAAAAGTATTATAAACAACACCGTTGCGCTGAACCTTGATTCCTATTCCTGCCTTACTGTCAAGAAGAATATCGTTTTTGAGATCGTTCTTATTGAATTGGTGTGTTATATCTGCTAAAAAGCATACCGGAAATTCAAGTCCTTTTGAAGCATGAATACTGAGAACTCTTACAGCGTTTGTTGTGTCACCGTCATTTTGTGAAAAAGCGTCAAGATTTGTCTTGTTAGCAATCAGCTTGTCAGTATATGAAATAAAATCCGAAAGCGTTTTGTAGCCGTTTTTCTCAAAGCTTCTTGCGTATTCTCGCAGCAGCTCAAGGTTTCTAAGCGCCGAGTCGTTACCGCTGACGGCAAGTGAAATTGACATAAAGCCGGTAATTTCACACGCTTTGGAGATGAGGCTGTCAACGGAATTTGTGCAGGCACAGTCACGCAGAATTTTAAGTTCATCAACAAATTTTTTCGCTTTGTCGTTTGTATCGGCATACTTGCAAACAGAAGCATACAGCGAAATTTTTCTGCTGTCACAACGCATTTCTGCAAGTTCGTCGGGAGTGAACGCATACATAGGACTGCAGAGAACCGACAGAAGCGGAATATCAATTCCCGGATTGTCGATTACACGCAAAAAATTGAGCATAATTTTGATTTCAACAGCCTCAAAAAAATTTGATTTTTTCTCGCTGTAGGCAGGAATACCGCTGTTAATGAGCGTATTGACATAAGTTGTGGCCTTTCCGCTCGGACTGCGAAGAATTATCGCAAAATCGCCGTAGCGTGCCTCTCGCATTACATCTCCGTCTTTAACCCTGAATCCCGAGTTTATCATTTTGTGGATTTTGTCAGCTATGTACTTCGCCTCAATTTCTTCTTTATCGGAATCGGAATTTTCGGCTTCAAGCAATGAAATTTCAAAATTGCAATTATTCGAATCAGGAAATTCAGCGCCGTTTACAAGCCTTTCGTCGGAATTGTATTCCATTTTGGCGGTTTCTTTAGTCATTATTCTTTCAAAAATGAAGTTGACTGCGTCACATACTTCAAAACGGCTGCGAAAATTCCTGTCGAGAATTATAGTTGCGGGATATTCGGTGTTATTCTCATTAAATCGCCTATATTCATTTTTCCGTTCAATAAAGATTTCAGGCTTTGCCTGACGGAACCCGTAGATGCTCTGCTTTACATCGCCAACCACAAAGAGATTGCTTTCATCCTTACTGACAGATTTAAATATAAGATCCTGAACATCGTTTACATCCTGAAATTCATCAACCATAACGGCGTCAAACCTGTTGGAAATTTCCTGAGCCTGAACGGTTTTTGCGTAGCCGTTTTCATCATCAGGCTTTGCAAGAAGTTTTACGGTAAGCGATTCAATATCGGCAAATGAGAGGATATTTTTCTTTACTTTGAGTTCGGACAGCTTTTTGTCATACTCACGAGTAAGAACAAACAATGCCGTTATAAATTTATGAAGCTGAGATAATTCTTTTCTTATACTTTCCTCTTTCATTGCAAATACCGATTGAAGTTTTTTTACGGTATTTTTTACTTCATCTCTGTTTGATGAAACGAAAACCTTGATAGGATTATCCTTGTAGCCTTTTGGAGCTGTCATTCTGCCGACTTCAAAAGAACTTACCGCACGAACAATTTCGTCCCATGACGATTTGGCAAACTTTTTCTGAACAAGCGTAAAATATGCTTTGTCACCCTCAAACAACGGCGAGAGCTTTTCATAAAGCTTTGCGTCCTCGCTGAGTCTTTTTAATGAATTTTCCGTCAGATTGATTGCGTGGAGTACAGCATTTCGGGCATAATCAATTATAATGTTTCCCCACACAGATTTTGAAATTTGTGTTTCGGAATATTTTTCCGACATATCATCAAGCCATTTATCGGGAAACGGCTGAGTGGTGAGGAACTCGGAAATTTTAAGGACTGTTTCACGCAATTTTTGATCGCCCTGTTTTCCCGCAAAAACATCGAGCAAGCAAAGAAATCCTTTATCCTCAATATCATAAAAATGCTCAAAAACAATGTTGAGTGCCTCCTGTCGGAGAATTTCAAGTTCTCCCTCATCGGCAATACGAAAATCTCTTGCAACATCGAGCGTATGAAAATATTCACGGACAATATCTCCGCAAAAGCTGTCTATTGTAGATATGTTCGCACTGTACAAAAGCTGTCGCTGCGCAAGCAAATGAGCGTTATACGGATCATCTTCAAGAAGTTTGTTGACTGCCGCCTGTATTCTTTCACGCATTTCGGCAGCAGCCGCTCTTGTGAAGGTTACGATAAGGAGGCGGTCAACATCAAGGGGATTTTTCTCCCGTGTAATAAGCTGAATTACCCGTTCTACAAGCACGGCAGTTTTGCCTGAACCTGCGGCGGCCGATACAAGCACTGAGCCGTCTGTCGCATAGATTGCATTTTTCTGTTGCAAAGTCCAATTTCTTGACATTACTCTTCCTCCTTTCCGTTAATTTCGTTTGTAATTTCTTCGATAACGGTCTTGTTATCAACTGAAAAACAAGTTATCGGGTTACTCTGTCTGTAGGCACATATGCTGTCGTAAGGGCAGTATTCACACGAATCGTGACCGCCCTTCAGCGGTCTTGCCTCAATATTGCCGTTATAGATATTTTTGCCCATTTCAGCAATAAGCATATCAACCTTTTGGAAAATTTTTCCAAACTCTTCAAGTGTTGCAAGGCTTGTTGACGAAACCGGTTCACCGGCTTTTATTTTTACAGGAATATATGTTGCTGCGTCGGTCTTATCCATTCCGTGAATTATTTCTGTATCTTTGAGCAAAAGTCCGTTCATCTTGAGCTTTTTATTAAGCTCGTCAGGAAGCTTGTCAATTGATTTCAGACCGTCTGACGAAATATACGGAACGGTTGCAGGCATATACAAAATCCCGGCAGGAATAATATCCCCGTATCTGTCACTGCCCGACACCTCAATTGAATGAAGATACAATAGCATCTGAAGATTGATTCCGTAAAGAACATCCGAGAGCTTAAACTCCTTTGATCCTGTTTTATAGTCAATCACACGCAAGTAAGTTGTGCCGTTTTTCTGCATAATATCCACTCGGTCAACACTTCCGCAGACTGCGATTTTGTGGCCGTCGGGAAGTACAACCGTGTAGGACGGAACATCCTCGCCGATTTTAAGTTCGCAATCGGTAACAAAAAATTCGCTTTGAGTGAGCTCATCAATTGTGTGCTTCACAAGGCGGAGCACATTTTCGAGAATTAGTTTTATACGGTACATAAATGAATTTTGTTTTGTTTGCACCTCTCCAAAATGTGCAGCAGCGTATTCAGAAATATATGTACTGAAAATTTTTGAAAGTTCATCCTTATCCATCACGGAATACTGTTCCTTAGAATACTCTCTGAAAAAGCGTTCAAGTATATAATGAACAATCGTTCCGTACTGCATGGGGTTGATTTCTGCTCTTTGTCTTTCCCGAACATTCAAGCCGTAGTTACAGAAATATGAAAACCTGCAAAGATTAAATTTTTCAAGCTGTGAAGCTGAAATACTAAGATTGCCGCCAAAAAGCCTTTCGGCATTTTGACTCTCATTTATTTTAAAAGGAACCTTATCCCTTGCATTTTTAAGCGAATCCATTTTTGCCGAATATTCAGTAATTTGAGAAAAGACTTCAAGCAAAGATTCGGGAACTTTTTCGCCCCTGCCAAGCATCTCGGCAACAGCGTCAAAAGCAGGACGAAGTGCGTACATACTCTCTTTTTTGGCGTCAAAGTCGAACCTGTCGTATGCAACGATGTTTTTGAACACCTTTTTGCACTGAAGTACGATTTCAGACGGCTGATAGCTTGCACCCGATATATCCGTCAAATAAAAGGATACCGACAAATACTCGCTCGCAGAAGTCATACAGGAATATGCCATAAATGTTTCAAGGTTGTTGAGTGCGGCAAAATCGTCACCGATTTCAACCTTGTTCATTGCAAGCATTTTCAGTTCAAAAGGCGAAAATATTCCGGCGGTGTGCGGTATTGCAGGGAAAATTCCGTCAACACAGCCAATGAGAAATGACGCTTTCTGCTTAGAAATTCTTACTCTTTGTGCAGTTGTTACCGTTACGCAATCTATTGTTCTCGGAATATCGGACAATTGCATTGCGTTAATCTGTAAGCTCAAAAGCTCGTAATAACGCTTTACAGTCATTGCTTTTGTGCCGATTACTGCGGCGGTTTTATCGAGAACAGACATAAGCATATTCCAGATTCTTATCTGTTCCGCACCGACTGCTTTATCGTCGGAGCTCTCAAAATCGGCATACATTCTTCGTAATGCATCGGGAACTTTAAGTTCTTCAAGAAGGGCATAGAACAGCTTTGAAATTTCAAGTCCGTTTTTATCCTTTGCATTTTCTTTGAAAAGAAGTAATGGTTCAATAACTGATTCACGCAGATTTTCAACCTTTGCAAGAACCTCTCTGTCATAATCCGAAAACCTGTCAGAATAGCCCTTTGGATTCTGAACAAATTCATTCTTGAATGCCGAACCCGAAACATTCCATACAAAAAGGTAGTTTTCAAAAAGACTTATTTCTTCAACAGAAAATTCGGTTAAACCCGACTTCAAAAGAGCAAGCACATCTTCTCTCTCAAAATCAAAAACAATACATCTGAAAATTGAGTTTACAAGCCTTATTACCGGTTTTACATCAATATCGGCGTGTTCATCGCTGAAATAAGGAATTTCATATTTTTCAAGAATTTCTGATAAAATACCCTTGTACGGGTCGATATCGTGGCAGATAACGGAAATATCCGAATAAAGATAACCCTTTTCAATAACAAGACCCTTTATTTTTCTTGCGACATACTCACATTCATCATACATATCAACAGCATTGTAAACACAGATATTTTCGGGAGAAATCTCAAGCGGTTCAAGGTGTGTTCTGAAAATGTTTTGTTCAAGCAAAGTCAATTCGTTATTTTTAAACCGATGTAAATCAGTCAGTTTTATCGGAGCTTTAATATCAACTCCGTCACGCTTTGCATATTCCTTGAGAATTTTATATGTCTGTTGTGAGGTTGCAAAAACCTCTTCCGAACCGTCTGTCAGAGGATCAAGAGTAAGGGTAAAATATGTAGCGGTACAGTCACGAATAAGGCTTCGTACCACCTTGAGCTGTTGCATTGTAAAGCCTGAAAATCCGTCAAAGATTATCGTATAATCCCTGAGAATATTATTCTTTTGAAGAATATCATCGAGTCTTGTCAGGTCATCCATAGGGTCAATATAGCTTTGGCTGACAAGAGCGTCGAATGTATCGGTTATGAGAGCTGTTTCGTTGAGTTTTGTCTTTAAGGTTTCATCGTCAACAAGCCTTGATGCACTTCTGAGTTCATCGCTTGTAACCGAGCTTTTCTTCAAATCGGAAACAGTCTGCAGCATAACATCAACAAGGCTTTTGCTGCCTTTTGAAGAAAGCAGACAGAGTTTTTCGGTAAGTTCTTCAAGCGCAAGGCTCATTACAACGGCTCTTGTACCCTCGTCAATAACATTATCGGCTGAGTTTCCCGTCAACTCAAAAACATATTTGCAAAGTCTTGAAAATCCGAATACAAGAACTTTCTCGGCTTTTTTTGCGCCGAACACATCGAGAAGAGTTTTTTCACATTCAAATGTGCTCTGGTCAGGCACAATCAGCATTACGGGAAGATTGCTGTCGGCAAGTTCGCCTGCAATCTTCAAAGCTTCGGTACTTTTGCCGCTGCCGCTTTTCCCGAGAATAAATCTCAACATTTCATCACTTCCATAAATTCAATTCACAATAAAGTAATTTTATTTTAAACATCTGTACAAATAATAACATATTCTGTGGGTTATTAAAAGGACTTTGCCGATATCAACCAAAAATTCTCTGAAAAAGTTCTACTATAAAAAATTTGTATTCTACCTTTTCATCCGTTACAACGCTGTATTCATCGTCAGAAAGAGCGTTCTTCGCCCTGCTTTTTCCCTCATCAACCGTTGAAATGCAGATTGACGGATACATAACGCACCACCAATTATGCCCTTTTGCATTGCCGATTGTTATGCGAAGTGCGTCGTACATTCCTGCGGGCAGCGTATAGCTTTCGTAATGGCGGGTATCAAAGTGCATATTGACAATTTCAGCTTTTACAGGATAGTTATAGCCGTTTTTGTACACCTCATTTTGTGCAATTTCTTCTATAGTTTCAAGGTTTGCTTTTACATATTCTTCGGCATCCGATTTTGAATTTGCCGTATCAAAAAGAATTTTTGTCCTTTCAAGAACCTTGTCACGCACCTTGAGTTTCAGAGTCTGATCTTCTTCCGTGTCTGAATTTGCAAGTATGTGAAAACGAAAAACATCGTTCGGAATTTCAGTGCATACAGCCTGAAACGGAATTACCGAATAGAGTGTTGTAAGTATGAATGCGATTATTGCTGATTTGATTAAAAGTATTGATTTATTTGTTTTCATAAAAATAACCTGTCCTCTCTTAAAATGAGTATGGACAGGTTACTGTAATTTTAATCAGAATTATTAAATTTTATCAAAGCACCTTACAGCCGTCTGAAACAGGCTTGCAAAGAAAGACTTCTTTGTAGCTTTCACAAAGCTTGTCATAGCACTTCTTGGCTCTGCGTGATGAAGTAAAAACACCGAACACGGCTGAACCCGAACCGCTCATACCTGCTCCCCTTGCCTTTGACTTGAGCATAATACCCTTGATTTCATTAACTTCTGGAATTTGCAGAGCAAGTTCAAAGTCATTGAAGATTGTTGTTGAAATCATAAACATATCTCTGCTGAACAGAGCCTTTACCATTTCATCCGTGTAGCAGGCGTGAGGATTGAGTGCGTCAACCTTTTTATATGCATCGGCAGTAGACACGCTGACTGTGTCGGGTTTGCAGATTACAATGCTGTCGCAACGAAAAGAGGCAACTTTTTTGATTGCAGATCCTATTCCCGTGCAAAGCTTTGTTCCGCCCTCAAGGCAGAAAGGCACATCCGCACCTACCTTTTCACCGATTTCTCTCATCTCGGCAGGCTTGAGCATTGTTCCGAACATATTGTTCAAGCCTAAAATAACAGCCGCACCGTCACTGCTTCCGCCGGCAAGACCTGCCTGTGTGGGAATTTTCTTGTCAATGTCGATATGAACGCCCTTAACATCCGTTTTGCAATAGTCAAAAAACTTGTAAGCCGCCTTTGCACAGATGTTTGAATCATCGTAGGGCACACCGTCATAATTACAGGAAATTGTCACCGTGCTGCTTTCATTGTCTGTGATTGTGATTGTATCATACAAATCAACGGCCTGCATAACAGTTGAAATATTGTGATAGCCGTCTGCTCTCTTTGAAAGAACATCGAGAGAAAGATTTATTTTTGCAGGAGCAAGAACTTTTACTTCCATATTTTAACCCTTTTTCAGCTCATCAAGAAATTCTTTGATTCTTTCAAGCGCAATTTTAAGATGCTTGATAGAATATGAATATGACACACGGACAAAGCCTTCGCCCGATTCACCGAACGCAGTACCCGGAACAACGGCAACATGCTTGTCCACAATAAGTCTTGTGCAAAATTCCTCACTTGTAAGACCTGTGCTTTTGATACACGGGAACACATAGAATGCACCCAAAGGTTCAAAACAGGTGAGTCCCATTGCGTTAAAGCTGTCCACAACAAGCCTTCTCCTCATATCATACTCGCCACGCATCATCTCTACATCCCTGTCACCGTTGCGCAGAGCCTCAATAGCGGCATACTGTGCGGTTGTAGGAGCAGACATAATTCCGTACTGGTGGAGCTTTGTCATCTGAGCAATAACAGGAACAGGACCGAGCGCATAACCAAGCCGCCAGCCTGTCATGGCATATGATTTTGAAAAGCCGTTTACAACAATGGTACGCTCGTACATACCGTCAATTTCAGCGATTGAAACATGGTTCTTATTGCCGTATGTAAGCTCGCAATAGATTTCGTCGGAAAGTACAAACAGATTGTGTTCCCTGATAACCTCTGCAATTTCTTCAAGGTCTTTTCTCTCCATAATTGCACCCGTCGGATTGTTCGGGAACGGAAGTACAAGAAGTTTTGTCTTTGGAGTAATTGCGGCACGAAGGTCTGATGCTTTAAGTCTGAAATTATCTTCGTTTTTTGTGTTGATAATAACAGGCACGCCGTCTGCCATCACTGTAAGCGGTTCGTAACAAACAAATGACGGTTCGGGAATGATAACCTCATCACCCGGATCAAGCAATGTCCTGAAAACAAGGTCAATTGCTTCACTGCCGCCGACAGTTACAAGAGTCTGCTTTTTGGCGTCGTACTCAATACCGAATCTTCTTTTGTAGTAAGCTGCAATTTCTTCACGAAGTTCGGCAAAGCCTCTGTTCGGAGAATACCATGTCTTACCTTTTTTCAGGCTGTTAATGCCCTCTTCACGGATATGCCACGGTGTCTGAAAATCGGGTTCGCCGATACTCAGTGAAATGACATCGTCCATTTCGTTAGCTATATCAAAAAACTTACGGATACCCGAAGGTTTTACCGTTGAAATCTTTTTGTTAATAAAATTATTGTAATCTATCACAGAATTAAATGCCTCCCGTCACGCTTCTCTTCATCGCTGAAAAGGCATGCTCCTCTGTCCTTGTAGCGGCGCATAATAAAGTGTGTACCCGTTGAAAGCACACCGTCAATTGTAGAAAGCTTTTTGGCAACAAACATTGCGATGTCCTGCATTGACTCGCCTCTTACAATGAGAGCAAAGTCATATGTGCCTGCCATAAGATAGAGAGATTCAACCTCTTCAAAGCCCATGCAGAGTTCTGCCATTTCGTCAAAGCCTGTTTCCTTTTTGGGAGTTACCTGAAGTTCAATTAAAGCCTCAACATAGCTGTCGTCAACCATATCCCAGTTTACAACTGCCTGATAACCCTTGATTACCCCCGAATTTTCGTATTCCTTAATCTGCGCCTTAATGTAATCCTCAGGCTCGCCGAGCATTGCCGCTATTTCCGCTGTTGTAAAACCGGAATTTTCACTTAAAAGCTTTAATAATTTGTCCATATTTATTCCTCCCTGAGAATATATTAAACGCAAAATTTTGCGTTGCAGGCTGAATTTGCAAAAAGCGACATCAAAGGATGTCGCTTTGACAATTTCAATTTTTAATATTTATCTGCGCTTCTGCACTGTTTGCACTATTATTTGCTTGCTCTGTGACAGTTCACATAGCTTTAGCGGTGGGAACTGTCTGCACATAGATTATACAACCTGTACCTCTCGCTTGTCAACTGTATTTATCATATTGACGCATAAGGCAGTCATTAAACATATCAATTCGTTTTGCGCATCGGCAATTTCAAGTTCGCATCCTAAAGGGTGCTTGATGTGGTTGCATATCTGTGCGTTGTCAACATCAACAATGCTGAAATTTTTTGAAATTACATCACCGAGAATTCTCCAATTATTTCCGTAGAATCTGCATTGAACCATATTGTTGGTCATAAGCACCACGAGGGTTGCCGCTGTTTTGTCCGTTTTTAAGGTAAATGAATTTACTCCTGCAACGGGCAACTGTCGAAGTCTTGCAACAAGGTTTTTATTCTCATCAAGAATATTAAGCCTTACAATGTTGTTGACAACACCACGCATACTTCTCTTTCTGCGTTTCATAACAGCAGTATATTTATCCCTGCCCAATTCATCACGAATCAAAAAACAAACATCGGACGGAGATACATCTCGTGTAATAAACAATTTCATAAAATCACCGTCAAAATTTTATTTCTTAATCTTCTTCAAGATTTTCAAGCCAAAGATTTACACACGCATCACTCGGCATTCTCCAGTCTGAACGAGGCGAAAGTGTTACAGAACCAACCTTCGGTCCGTCAGGCAGACATGAACGCTTGAACTGCTGAGTAAAAAATCTTCTGACAAAGGTTGTGAGCCACTTTTTGATTGTGGCATTATCGTATTTTCCCGCAAATGATCTCTTTGCAAGGTAGTATATTTTATTCGGCTCAAAGCCAAATCTTACCAAATAATATAAGAAAAAGTCGTGGAGTTCATAAGGACCAACCACATCTTCGGTTTTCTGTGCAATTTCGCCGTTTTTATCGGGCGGAAGAAGTTCGGGACTTACAGGGGTGTCAAGAACATCAAGAAGAACAGTTTTGAGAACTCCCTCGCTGTGCTGTGCCTCATAGGCTGTTAGATAGCGAACAAGGGTTTTCGGAATTGACACATTTACGGCATACATACTCATATGGTCACCGTTGTAGGTTGCCCAACCGAGAGCAAGCTCAGATAGGTCGCCTGTGCCGATAACAAGACCGTTATATTTGTTTGAAAGGTCCATAAGAATCTGTGTTCTCTCTCTCGCCTGTGAGTTTTCGTAGGTTATATTTGTAACGCTTTCATCGTGGTTGATATCCGCAAAATGCTGACGAACAGCCTTTGTAATGTTAATATCTTCAAAAGACACTCCGTATGCCTCAGCCAGAAGCTGAGCATTTGACTTTGTACGCTTTGTCGTGCCGAAACACGGCATTGTTACAGTATGAATATTCTTTCTGTCAATACCGAGCATATCAAAAGCATGAACGCAGACAATGAGAGCAAGCGTACTGTCAAGACCTCCCGAAAGTCCTAAAACCGCATTTTGAATTCCCGTGTGTGCAAGTCTTGTTGCAAGACCTGTTGCCTGCATTGTTATAATCTCCTCACAACGGGCGTCAAGATCTGATTTGTTTGACGGGATAAACGGAGTCCGAGAGAATTCTCTTGAAAGCTTTGTCTGTTTTATAGGCATATCAAAATATACCGAGGTAAAGTTATTGTCATCACTTTTTGTGAAAGTATTTGTCTTTCTGCGTTCTGCCGAAAGTTTTTGAACATCAATGTCTGCATAGATAATGCCTGTTGTAAAGCGCTTGCTTTCTGCAAGCAGAGATGCGTTTTCGGAGATTATGTTCTGTCCCGAAAACACCATATCCGTTGTGCTTTCACCAAAGCCCGAATCGCTGTAAATGTATGCACAGCAAAGCTTACCGCTCTGCATTTTTACAAGGTCACGGCGATACTGTGCCTTGCCTATTACATCATCGGAGGTTGACGGATTGCAAATTATAGTTGCACCGTGTTTTGCGTGTTCAACAGACGGAGATGCGGCAACCCACAAATCCTCGCAGACTTCAACACCAAAGCTGAAATCACGCATTTTGTCACAACAGAAAACAAGGTTATCCGAAATTACGGTTTCGACGCCTGCATATGAAATTTCATCATAGAGGTTCTTACCGCTTGTGTAGTGACGAACCTCGTAAAATTCGCTGTAGTTAGGGATGTTGACCTTCGGAACAATGCCGAGGATATCACCCTTATAAATCACTGCGGCACAATTGTAGAGTGCCGATTCAATTGCAACCGGAACACCAACAATTGAGATTATGTCAAGGTCTGCTGTTTTTTTGAGAACTTCTTCAACTGATTTTTCAGCCGCATTGAGCAAAACACGCTGATAAAACAAATCGGAACAGGTGTAACCTGTTACACAAAGCTCAGGAAACACAACCAGTGACGCACCGTTTTTGTGTGCCTCTTTAATCTGTTCAATAATATTTATTGTGTTGGTTTTACAGTCTGCAACCCTGATTTTCGGTGTTGCGGACGCAACCTTGATAAAACCGTATTTCATAAAACTATACCTCACCAAAAAATAACCGCAGAAGCAAAACGCTCCTACGGTTATTATACATCAAATTTTCCGATTATACAAGCATCAGAGCATTGTTCTCGTAATGCGTTTGAGCCTTTTTCCGTGAAAAAGACACTGACTTTCAAGCGTCGGTTCAAACTTTGTGATGTAGCAACTCATATAGCCCATAATCAGCCAGAACCATACCACCATAAATGATATGTCATAGAGCAATGCCTTTTCAAAGCAGGCAAAAAACAAATATGCGAAAAGAAAAGCAAACAGACAGGGGTAAACATCGTCACGGTATGTTTTTTTCTGAAGGAATAAATGCTGTGCGGAGTGTTTTGCAAACCGAAAGCCGAAAATTCCGAAAAGAACAAAACCGATTATGCCTGTTGAAACCAAAATTGTAAGGAAGCCGTTGTGCAAATCACTTTTGTGATAGGAATACTCCAAAGCACCGTTTGAATATTCGGCGCTGTAGAGAACGATATTTCCGTTTGAGATTCCGACAATCGGCGACAGCTTAAAAAGATTGATTGATTCAAGCCAAAGCTTCTTTCTTCCGCTGTCAATGTTTTTGTTTTCGTGTGAAAAGGTGATTTTATCCTTTTCAAGCTGTTCTCTCTGTTCGGGAGTCAGTTCTTCCTGCACAAGTTCGCTTTCGGTTTTGCCTAAAAGCAAATCAACAACAGAGGTCGTCTTTGATACAACAACGGAAAAGCCTTCCTGACAAATCGTTCTGAACATCAAGGCAGAGCCTGTAAGGAAAACTCCCACAAGAAACAGCGCTGTAATTTTCAAAATAATTTTTGAAGGTGAAAGTCCCGCCTTGTCGGCAAAAAACATATAAACTATATAAACAATTGCATATCCGAGAGCAAGCACAAGTGAGGCGTTTGAATCGCACAAAATAAGTGAAAAAATATTTGTTGCAAGACATGCTACTATCCAGATTTTGCTGACACCCGGTTCGGGAATTTTTTCGGCAATTCTGCGCATAAAATGTCCCTTTGAGAGCATATGACAGCAAAAAATCGACACCACTGCTATGAAACCGAGCAGATTCGGATTGACATAACAACCCGTGAATCTGTTTTCGTAAACGGTGAACTTAATCCAGTACCACTCAAATTTTATGCCGAACATAAGGCAGCTTATGCCGATTATGTTCATTACCGTTGTGATGTAAGTGATAAATTTAGCAATGTGATACAGCTCAATTCTGTAATCAAAATCAGGCTCTGTGTGCATTCCGTAAAAAAGGAAGAAACACATTACTGAATGCAGCAGCATAACAAGGCTGTAAAGAATTGTCTGTGAAAAGTTGAGAAGTATTGAAAATACAGTCACGGCAAGAAATGCGCCTATCCATATTCCGAAACGCAGTTTAAAGAATGTGTTGTTCCGCCTTTGGTTGTACACCACAAGGCAGACGCCCCATATAAAGAGAAAAACAAGAAGCACATAAGCAGGAATCTGGAGAAACGCAATGTTGGTAAAAAACAAATCTATAATATAGATTCTCCTGAAGAGCGACGAATCGGAAAAAAATCTTCTTAGCTTTTGTTTAAAATCGGTCATCTGAATACTCCAATCAAAACGAATCAGCTGAAAACCTCTTTAATGGTTTTGAACATCAGCTTAATGTCAGATCCAAAGCTGAAATTTTTGACATATGAAAGGTTAAACTTCATCTTTTCGGGAAGAATTTTCTCAACATAAACTCTGTCAACATTCATCTCCCCTTTTAACAGCTTTTCCTCATCCTTATACATAATTGATGCAAGAGAGGTTATTCCTGCAGGCATAAGCAGAGTTGCAAAATATTTTGGCTCATACATATCAACATAATGCTGAACCTCAGGTCGGGTTCCGACAATTGACATACTACCTGAAAGAACATTAAAAATCTGAGGAAGCTCATCAAGACGATACTTGCGGAGAAACCTGCCTATATCGGTGACTCTTGAATCGCAGTCGGTTGTGACAAGTGAGCCGAGTTTGTCAGCTCCTGTTATCATAGTACGAAACTTAAGAATCTTAAATTTCTTTCCATATGTTGTAACTCGTTGCTGCTTATAAAACACGGGACCTTTTGAATCAATTTTAATAATAACGGCAATTACTGCTATGGGTATAATCAGAAACACAAGCAAAATGACAGACGCAAAAATATCAAGGACACGCTTTAAAATAAGACTGCCTTGCTTTTTGCAAAGAATGTCATAGTATTCTTTTACCTCAGCACACTGAAACTGCGGCGGAAGCTTTTGAAATGATTTCATTAAATAAAAAACTCCATTCTGTGTGTTTATTGAGCATATGGAAAACAGACCTATGCGAGAATCGGAGATTATACCGCATTTTTACGCACTAATCCATTATCAAAAGCATTATATATCTTTTAAAATCAATTTTCAAGGCTATTTCTCTTACAAAAAGTTTACAATTTGATAAAAGCATTTTAACACAACGTAAAAACCGACGGTATGCAGCCGTCGGTTTTTAGGTAATTTTATGGAGTAATCAAGCACATAGAAAGGAAGTTGTTAGTAATTTAAAGACAATATATTATTTATCTTGTTTATACTATATCATGCTTTTTGGTGATTGTCAACACTTTTTTTAAAACTTTTTTATTTTTTTAATATCTTTTATTTTCAACCAAAAGTCTTAAATGCCTTGACTAAACGGTCAAAAAAATGTAAAATGGATATGAAAGAAAGCAGAACAAAATTTATAATAAACGGAGGCTATAAAATGGCTAACGAATATACACCGGATCTCATTACCCTTATCGGCGATAACGGTGAAGAGATTGAGTTTGAAATTCTTGACATAATTGAAAATGACGAGGGCAAATTTTATGTGCTCTATCCTTTCTTTGAAAATCCGGAGGACGCGGTAAATGATCCCGGTGAGTATTATATTTTTGAAGTTAGTGAAATTGACGGCGAAGAAGAGCTTGCCGAAATTGAAGATGATGAAAAGCTCGACAGAATTGCCGCTGTTTTTGAAAAGCGTTATAATGAAGAATTTTATGACGAAGACGACTGATAATAGCTTTTTCTGCATATAATAGTATTGCAGGTAAGTGAGTTTAAATTCCTGCCCGATACGCGAATGATTTTAAAATAACCCTACAACATTTAAATCGGGAGCTTCGCTCCTTTGAACCGTGTGCAGACCTCCCGTTTTCTCGGAAGAAGGGAGCCTGAAGTTCAAGGGCTGGCACCCACCTGTCACTCAAGTAGGCAGGTTATTCCAAAAATCATACGGTCGGGCGGGTTTTTTATTGTTATTAAAGCTATATAAAATATCAATAATATATAAACAGGAGAAGTAATAATATGAATATTTCCGTTTTAGGTTGCGGGCGCTGGGGCAGCTGCATTGCCTGGTATCTCGACAAAATCGGTCATAATGTTTTGAGCTGCGGGCTTGCCGACGCTCCCGAGTTCATACAGCTTAAAGAAACATATAAAAACGATTACCTCACATTTCCAAAATCTATAGAGGTATCATCAAACCTTGAGCATGCAATTGAAAGAGCCGAGGTTATTATAATTTCGATTTCATCGCAGTATCTGCGTTCGTATTTTGCAGATATTTCAAAGTACAATCTTGACGGCAAGACAATTGTCCTCTGCATGAAGGGTGTTGAGGCAACTACGGGCAAAAGGCTCAGCGAGGTTGTCGGTGAGTTTGTTGATGAAAGCAAAACTCCTGTTGCAGTGTGGGTCGGTCCCGGACATCCGCAGGATTATGTAAGGGGAATTCCAAACTGTATGGTTATCGACAGCAATAATCACGAGGTTAAGGAAAAGCTCGTAAATGAATTTACAAGCGACCTTATCAGATTCTACCTTGGAACAGACCTTATCGGCAGTGAAATCGGCGCCGCTGCAAAGAATGTTATCGGCATTGCGGCAGGTATGCTTGACGGTCTTAACTACACCTCTCTTAAAGGTGCGTTGATGGCAAGAGGCACACGGGAAATTGCACGACTCATTAAGGCGCTCGGCGGCAATGAAATGAGTGCTTACGGTCTTTGTCATCTCGGCGACTATGAGGCTACCCTGTTTTCAAAATGGAGTCACAACAGGATGTACGGAGAAAGCTTTGCAAAAGGCGACAGGTTCACAAAGCTTGCCGAGGGTGTTATGACTTCAAAGGCATTGTACAAGCTTGGTCAGGAATACGGAGTTGACCTTCCTATTGTTGAATCGGTGTACAAGGTTTTATTTGACGGTACAGATATTAAAGAGGCTCTCGGTACTCTGTTTATGCGTTCTGTCAAGAAAGAATTTTAATTGGGCAGGTACATAATATGAGTAATACTAAAGCTAAAAACAATTCAAAAAATTCAAAAAAATCTAAGCAGACTGCAAAAATGGTTACTTCTGTCAAAAAGCAGAATACAGTCGAGTATGTTATTGTAAACATTCTTTGCCTTTTCGTGTTCATAGCATTTGCATACATCGCAATTATGAGCTTTGTGCAGACAAGCGTATTTGATTCGGCAAATTACGGCAGTGAAGTAATTTTGTATCAGACGGATAACATTGCACTTAACATCCTGTTCACTTCCCTGTTTACCGTTTTTATATTTAAAATGAAAAAGCACTATGACTTTTTTGCAAAGGTAAATCTGAAATATATGCAAATCTGTCTTGCGGCTTTTGTTATGATTGTGGGACTTGTGTGGATATTCTCGGTGACTTCAATTCCGGCGGCAGACAGCTACAACATTTACGAAACAGCGTCACAGGCAGCAAAGGGCAACTATTCGTCATTTCAAAACAACAGCGGTTTTTACAACAGCGACTTTTACAGCGGATATGCCTACTACAACTTTTATCCGTTCCAGCTTGGTTTTGTTTTCATCAGCGAAATTTTTTACAGAATTTTCGGTACAGAAAGCACAATGTCCATTCAGGTGTTCAATGTAATGTGTACGGCGGCGGCTTATCTGGGAATTGCAAACATTACAAAACTGCTTTTCAAAAAGCGTTCGATTGAATTTATTTCAATCCTTTTGCTTGCCGGATGCTTCCAGCCTGTTCTCTTCTGTACCTTCGTTTATGGTAATATTATAGGTATGTGTTTTGCAATTTGGGCATCATACTTCCTCATCAAGTATTTTCAGACAAACAAATATTTATTGCTCATTCCATGTGCCGTGCTTCTTGTTGTTTCAACGCTTGCAAAGTACAACAACCTGATTTATCTTGTTGCGTTTGTTATTATGCTGATTATTCACACAATTAAGGCTAAAAAGTGGCAGAGCATTGCGTTTGCACTTGCAATCTGCATTGCTGTTGTCGGAACAAGCAACCTTGTTATTATGAGCTACGAGAACCGTTCGGGCGTTAAGCTTTCAAACGGTGTTACACAGGTTATGTATCTTGATATGGGTATCAACGACTCATATATGGCTCCCGGTTGGTACAACGGTATTGCACTTGACGATTACAGAAATGCGGGGCTTGATGCCAAAGCAGGAAATGCACAGGCTTGGAGCAATATCAAATCAAGAATGAATTATTTCGGCAAGAACAGTAATTATATGATTGACTTCTTCTCGAAGAAAATCACCAGCCAATGGAACGAAACAACCTACGAAAGCATCTGGGTAAGCAAGGTTAAAAATCATACAAACGAGCTTAATTGGATCGGCAAAGGAATGTACGACGGCAGTATCGGACAGTTCTTTGAACTGTATTTTAACTTATATATGCAAATTCTTTTCATAGCATTTGCGGTGGGAATTTACTTCCTGTTCCTCAACAAAAAGACAAACATCGAAACAGTACTGCTTCCCCTTGTTCTGTTGGGTGCATTCGGTTATCATCTGCTGTTTGAGGGCAAATCACAATATGTGCTTACTTACATAATTCTTATGATTCCTACAGCGTCGTTCGCATTTGAGTGTATTCTCAACGGCAAATATACAAAAATCAAAGAATTTGTCGGAAAGCTTAAAGAAATTCCCGAAAAGAAAGAAAACGAAAAAGCCTGATAAAATGATTGAAGCGGACAGTTAATTATGTCCGCTTTTTCTTTACTCTTTTTTGACAAATGCAATACCCGTGCTGCCCTCTCCTATATGACTGCCGACAACACAACCAACGCTGACGATACCGCCCTCATCAAATACAACTCCTTTTGAAATTATCAGCTTTGAAAAATACAATGCAAGGTTTCTTGAATTGGTGTGCATTATATAAAGCGGATAATTTGAGTCTATTTCGTATTTTTTCAATGACATCAGCATATGATTCATACCGTGGCGCATTCCGATTGTCTTCGCCTCAAAAGCTACACTGCCTGACTCGGCAATACTGATTACAGGCTTTATTCTCCCTGTTGAGCCGAGTAATGCGGCGGCATTTGTATGTCTACCGCCGCCATACAGATACTTCATATCATCTATGCAGGCATAAACTATAATTCTTTTTCTGAATTTTAAAAGAGAATCCGCAATTTCTTCAGCCGTAAACCCATTGTCGCGAAGCCGCAGAGCTTCTTTCACAACAAGTTTTTGTCCGGCTGAGGCAGATTTGCTGTCAACAACATAACAATTTTCATATCCGAGCAAATCTCTTGCAAGAACTGCACTCTGATATGAACCGCTTAATGCAGAGGAAACAGTTATAATAACAACCGAGTCACCGTTATCTCTCGCCTTTTTTAAGACACATTCGTAAACATACGGTGACGGTTGAGAGGTTTTCGGCAAAGTTTTCGACAGCTTTGCAAGCCTGTAAAAGCGTTCCTTTGAATGAAGAAAATCATCCTTATATTCCTTTCCGTCAATAAACACAGCCAGAGGTACCGTTGAAATGCCGAGTCTTTCGCTTTCGGAATGTTCAAAATCAGCGGCTGAATCGGTAATAATTCTGATCATATATAGGTATCACCTCAAAATAATATCTTGTAATATTATTTTCAAATTTACCTTAATTATGCAAAAAAACCGACAGCAAAAACTGTCGGGAGGTTGATTTGCATATTCAATTTCCAAAATTATTTATCCCAATACCGTCAAAACCCATTTCATCCAAAAGGGACTTGTACAATTTTACATCTTCATCCGTGTATGACATACGGTTTTTGATACCCGATTTAAAATTGATATCTCTGTCTACAAAAAGCCTTTTTCCCCACATATGACACCATGAAATCGGTAAAAGGAACGGTGTTTTTTTTACATATGGATACTTATACTGCATTTCGGATTTTGGTGGAAATATAGAGGACACAAGATATGAGAACTTTGATTTGTTATTCTCTGTAATTGTCTTGTGGGAATTTATCATCGTGCCGACATCTACCCTGCCGAGTGTACCGCTGAGCAGAATATATTCTTCGATATCATCAAATTTAAGTTCAGCCTGTGGCTTTGCAAACCAGTTGAACGCAATCTCACGAACACGCTTTTCATACTTTGCAATACCGATTTTTTCAAGCATCACATTAAGATAGTCATAATCAAGCTCAGATTGATGATTCTTCAAGAAAACATAGCTGTCAAGCACCATTCTTGCTCCCATTCCGCCGATTCTGAAATGATTCGAATTATGAACAAGCATATAGATATAAAAGTCCTCATGGCTCATTTCATATGAATAGCTGTAGCCGTCACGCTTTGTTGAACGGTCAAGCTGATTAACAAGCAACGGATAGGATTCCTCGTTTTCATGGACAAGAGTTGCATGCATTTCAATGTTCATCATCGGTTTTTTTTCAAAATGATACTGGTTGTCATCTTCATTCAGAAAAGTGTATCCGAGTTCGGAAAAAACTTTTTTGACCAAATCAATCTGCTTTCTGTCGAACAGAATATCAACATCCGACACGGAACGGAAATCGGAACGAGGATATTCCTTTTTCATAAAATAGCCCTTTAAAGGAATATTCTTAATTTTGTTTTCATCAAAAGCCTTTAGAATCTTTTCGGTTTCATATGAGAGATTTCCGTCAATCAGCATTTCAGCCGATAACTCCTGCTTGAATTTTGCATATACTTCGGGGGAAACATATTTTTTGTCAAGCGTCAAAACCGCATTGGCAACAAGCGATTCCACACTGCAATACTTTGCAAGCATCTTTATCGACTGCCATTTTATCCCCTCGTAAGGAATCGGAGGTGCTGTGCCGTTTACAGACGAAGAAACAAGTTCAAGCAGATATTTAAATTCAATTTTTTCATTATCGTTAAGATGTTTCTTCATTTTTATTTCCTTTTTTCGGTTTTAATTTGCCAAATGTATTTTTGGTTCTTACAACAATTGAAACTATAACCCGTCTTATGGGCTTTGAATAGAACATAAATTCAAGATAGGCTCTGTACTTCAGCGAACTAACTTTATAAGGCTTGCCTTTTCTGTAAAAAGCCGTTACGACCCCTACTATGTCTTCATCGGTAATGCCCTTTTCAACCTCAAACTGATTATCGCCGCACATCGTGTAACTGCCGTCACCGCCAAAGTTTACAACTCTGTGAAGCACATATGAGCCGTCTTTTCTCCTGTATAAGGGCAAATCAAAAAGATGGAGCCTTCCCTTCGGTTTTGATAAAACTACCGTGTCGTCACCGTCACGGAGCATCGGAAGCATACTTGTCCCCCTTGGATTGAATGTGACCGTGCCGCCCGCGTCAAGCTTTTCGGCAATAATCTGCATCACATCATCAAGATTTACATCTTTATTCAAGGACATCAGCCTCTTCCAGCTTTTTGATAAAGGAATCAATATCGGCACTCGCTTTTTGTTCGCTCACTTCGTATTCATCAAGCATTGCACTGAGTAAATCAGCCTTTTCACAATCGTTTTGGAGCTTTTCAAAAAGGAATGCACCCGTTTCATTGAGGTTGATAATTCCGTTAAAATCAAGCGTCAGCTTATTTACGGGAACTACAACATACGAATCTGCAACCTTTCTCAGAACAAAATCTTCTTTTATCTTCATAAAATCACCTGTTTTCCGTGTGAATTTTTTATCCGTATTTAAATTAATTATAATATACCTTTCGACAAAAAGCAAGAAAAAGGATTTGAGCATAAAATTACCGCAGACCTTTTGAGTCTGCGGTAAAATTCATCTATAATATTATAAGCTTACGGGATTAGTACATTCCGCCCATATCAGGTGCTGCGGGAGCTGCCGGAGCTGCAGGCTCTTTGATGTCTGTAACAAGTGATTCTGTTGTAAGAACCATTGCTGCAACAGAGCTTGCGTTCTGGAGAGCTGAACGAGTAACCTTTGTCGGGTCAACGATACCTGCCGAAACCATATCTGTGTATTCCTCTGTAAGAGCGTTGAAGCCATAGCCAACCTTGTTAGCCTTCTTAACATTTTCGCAAATTACACTGCCTTCAAGACCTGCGTTAGCAACAATCTGACGGAGCGGTTCTTCAAGTGCTTTAAGAACAATCTTAGCACCTGTCTTAGCGTCACCCTCGAGAGTGTCAACGAACTCAGCAACAGCCGGAATAGCGTTCATGCAAGCGATACCGCCGCCTGCTACGATACCCTCTTCAACAGCAGCCTTTGTAGCGGCAAGAGCATCCTCAATACGGAGCTTCTTTTCTTTCATTTCAACTTCTGTTGCGGCACCAACCTTGATAACTGCTACGCCGCCTGCGAGCTTTGCAAGACGCTCCTGAAGTTTTTCACGGTCAAAGTCAGATGTTGTTGTTTCAATCTGCTGTCTGATCTGAGCAACTCTGCCTTTGATAGCTTCTTTATCGCCTGCACCGTCAACAATGATTGTGTTTTCCTTTTCAATCTTAACCTGACGGGCAGTACCGAGCTGGTCAACTGTTGTATCCTTGAGTTCAAGACCGAGGTCGGATGTGATAACCGTACCGCCTGTAAGTGTTGCGATATCCTGAAGCATTTCTTTTCTTCTGTCGCCAAAGCCCGGAGCCTTTACTGCAACACAAGTGAATGTGCCTCTGAGTTTGTTAAGTACGAGAGTTGTAAGAGCCTCGCCCTCAACATCTTCGGCAATGATAAGGAGCTTCTTACCCATCTGAACAATCTGCTCAAGAAGCGGTAAAATTTCCTGTGTAGTTGAAATCTTCTTGTCTGTGATGAGGATAAGCGGATTGTCAAGCTCTGCAACCATCTTATCTGTATCAGTAACCATATAAGGAGCGATGTAACCTCTGTCGAACATCATACCCTCAACAACCTCACTGTATGTTTCGGCTGTCTTTGACTCCTCAACTGTGATAACACCGTCAGTTGTAACCTTTTCCATAGCCTCTGCAATGAGCTTACCGATAAATTCATCCTGTGATGAAACTGTGGCAACTCTTGCGATATCGTCTGTACCGGATACCTGCTTGCTGTTTTTCTTTACAGCCTCAACTGCAACATTAACGGCATCTGCAATACCCTTTTTGAGTACCATAGGATTAGCGCCTGCAGTTACATTCTTCATACCCTCTCTGATAAGAGCCTGAGCAAGGAGTGTAGCTGTTGTAGTACCGTCACCTGCGATATCGTTAGTCTTGATAGAAACTTCCTTAACAAGCTGAGCACCCATATTCTCAAAAGGATCTTCAAGCTCAATTTCCTTTGCAATTGTTACACCGTCATTTGTGATGAGCGGAGCACCGAACTTTTTGTCAAGAACAACATTTCTGCCCTTAGGACCGAGTGTGATTTTTACGGTATCTGCGAGCTGGTCGATACCTTTCATTAAAGCCTTTCTTGCCTCTTCACCGTATGCGATTTGTTTAGCCATTGTAAATTACCTCCGTATATTTAACAGTTAATTATTCAAGAGTTGCGAGTATGTCTGACTGGTTCACGATTGTGTACTCTTCGCCGTCAATCTTTACCTGTGTGCCTGCATATTTGCTTGCGATTACCTTATCGCCAACGCTGACATACATTTTTACTTCCTTGCCGTCAACGACACCGCCGGGGCCAACAGCAACAACGGATGCGAACTGTGGCTTTTCCTGAGCAGCAGATGAAAGAATGATGCCGCTCTTTGTTTTCTCCTCAGCTTCTTCAACTTTTAAAACGACTCTGTCGAGTAATGGTTTGATTGTCATAAATACAGCCTCCTGTAAAAATTTAAAAATTGCATTTTAATTGGTTAGCACTCCTGTTTCCTGAGTGCTAATTATATTTTATACCATTTTCAAAAAATGTCAAGAGAAATTTGACTATTTTTGACCTTTATTTTGTGACAGTTTTCTGAAAATTTTTATAATATGATTTTTATCGGGTATATTACGATATTTAATAATAATTCTCGTTTTATCAAAAAAATAAGACGAACCGAAAAAGTCCGTCTTAAAAGCTATGTTGTTTAGTTAATCAGTTTGATGATTGCGTATTTGTCTGTTCTTTGCCTTTGCTGACAATGAGAATTACAGTTGAACCGTATTCAAGAGTATCACCCTCAACATGTTCCTTATAGCGGATAACTCTGCCCTCGGCAACCTTGTCACTGTACTCATACTCTGCAGTTGCAAGAAGTCCCTGAGCGGCAATGTCCGACGCTACGGAATCAAGCTTTTCGCCCTCAACCTTTGGGAGAGTTCTCATCTGTGAACCCTTGCTTACGCAGATACTTACTACAACCGAATCTTCCTGCGTAATTTTTGAGCCTGCGGCAGGTGACTGCGACATAATCTTGCCCTCTGCATAGTCATCGCTGTATTCGTCGTTAAGCGTTCTGTAAATTGTGATATTACTGTTGCCTTCGGCACTCTTTACGGCATCTTCATATGTCATTCCCACATAGTTCGGAATTGTTGCACCTGTCCACTCGGTACTCTGAGTAGAGCTTACGCTTGCATCGGTATTGTTAGCAAACATTCCGGCAAGAGGGTTCTGCATCAGCCAAAATACGCCTGCGATACCGAGAACAAGAACTGTTACAGCGGCAGCAATAATAATTATTGACGCGTGCGACATACCGTTAGAGGTTTTGCGCTTACGCTCGTTCTTTGAGAGATTCATACTTGCGGTTCTTGAAATTTCATCCTGAATTGCCTTTGCTGTATGGGCAACGGAAAGCTGAGAACGAAGCTCGTCAAAATCTGTGATACGATTTTCTCTTTCAACCTGCAAGCCGTTTGCAAGAGCCGAAACAACATGCGGTGGGAGCCTCTTTACGGTTGTTGTGCTCATAAGAAGTCTGCTATCCTTACGGCGCTCAACGGCACTCTTTGGCATATGACCTGTAAGCGCATAGAAAAGCGTTGCACAAAAGCCGTAAATATCTGTAATATCGTCAAGCGGAAAATTGTCATCGTACTGTTCGGGAGCAGCACTTCCCGAGAAAAGCTGTGATTTAAGAGGCGTACCTCTTTTGCGTTCATTTTCAGATGCAAATCCGGAAATCTTAACCTTACCCGTTGCCGTTATATACATATTTTTAGGCGCGATTGCATAGTGACCGACGCCTCTCTTATGAAGAGCTTCAAGAGCGGAAATTACAGGCATAAAAAGCGGTCGTGCAATATCCCACTCAAGATGACCGTTACTGCGTTCAACATACTCTTCAAAAGGAATGAGATCCTCGTTTTCCTCAACAACATAAACCGTGTTGTTCTCTTCAAAAATGTTGTGAACATTCATAAGAGCAGACAATTCACGAAGCTCGGAAAGAATTTTATAATAGTTGAGAAAATCATCTTTGAGCTTATTATAAACCAGACGATTTTCATAGTTAATTTTAACCTCTGCAGTTCCCTCGTCACGGGAAAAAAGTCCGATGGGAAGAAATTCACAGATGATTACGATGTCACCTGTCTGTTTGTCGTGGCTAATATAGCGCGTGCTTTCACCGTTGGTATCAATTCCTGCACCGACAATATAGCGGTTTTGAAGAATAGTTCCGTACGGTAAAAAAGGAGCCTGCTGTTTTTCTGTTGTATCAAATCCGCAGGACGGGCAAATCTTATTGTCACCTATTTCCTGCATGCATCCCATACACAATGACATATTATTACTCAACTCCAAATAAGTTTCAATTTCAAATTTTGTCTAAAAAGAATTATACCATAAAAACATATTTCTTTTCAAGTCTTCAAAGTGTTAATATAATTACAATTTTGTTATTGCAAATCCGAAAAATAATAATTCTTTGCAAATATTGTTATGACATAAATTGGTGGAGATAACGGGGCTCGAACCCGTGACCTTCTGACTGCCAGTCAGACACTCTCCCAGCTGAGCTATACCCCCATATAATGTTGACATTACACACGGTATGTACAAGATACATTTTAATGCAATATCAAATAACAAAATCAACATTCTTTCAAATTGATTATAAGTATTGCATTTCCGTCATATATATCAATTGTTGCCATATCAGAAGTAAATATATTGGAAACACCCAAAGTAACGCTGCTTGAAACACAGTATTTTTCAAGAGGATACTTTGTTCCCGAATAGCTTACGCAGACACTCGGACATCCGAAAGGGAAAAGCGAAAATGTTTTGCCTTTAAAGTTTTTATATTCATAATGACCTACGGGAAGAAATTCTATTTTCTCTTTTTCAGAAAGGAGAACGCCCTTACTTCCGTGTTCGTGAATATACGAAAGAACTGCCACATTTGCAAAGCTATGGTCAAATCTTCCTCCCAATGCACCGAGAATCACTATCGTATCAAAATTCTTTTCAAGCGCCAAGCCGACAGAATGCATAGTGTCGGTGTCATCCTTTTCGGGAATAAGACGAACAGTTTTGGTATTCGGAAACAAGACATTTGGCTCTGAATCAAAATCGCCCACAACAAGATTCGGAGTAATCCCTGCCTGTTTTGCAAAATCGCAGCCCCTGTCGGCACATATCACATAATCATCATGTTTTATGACCTCGGACAAAAAATCCGAATTTGTGTCAGGCGAGCCTGCAATAATTACACAACGCATAATTACTCCTTTATCTGCCATAATTTGATATCTTTAACCTCGTTGTACATCTGGGTGTAACTGCGGTGACGGGTTTCTTCAATTTCACCGTCAGAAAGTGCTTCAAGTATTCTGCAACCCTTTTCGCAGGTGTGAGAACATGAAGTAAACATACACTCACCGATGTATTTTTCAAACTCAGGAAAGCAATACTGCAGCTGAGTTTTGTCAATCATTTCGTATCTTTGAAGGTCAACCGTTGAAAATCCGGGTGTATCGGCTACAAAACAGCCGTCAAGCTCAAACAGCTCAACAACTCTTGTTGTGTGTCTGCCTCTGCCAAGCTTTTTACTTGTCTGTCCCGTTTCGAGTGAAAGCGATGGAAACAGCCTGTTGAGCAAAGTAGACTTGCCCACACCGCTGTTGCCGATAAATGCCGAAACCTTCCCGTGAAGATAGCTTTTAAGCTCTTCCGTTTGAGAAGAAGAATCATCGGAACAAAGAAAAACACGAAAACCTGCGTGTTTGTAAATATCGGCAATCCTGTCACCGTTTTCAAGGTCGTTTTTAGTAACGACAATCACGGGTTCCATATTGTTATTTACTGCCGCCGCAGTCATTTTGTCTATAACAGTAAAATTCGGCAGCGGCTCAACAGTTGAACACACAAGAACGAGAATATCAAGGTTTGCAAGGGCAGGTCTGCGGAGCTTGTTTTTGCGTGGGAGAATTTCTTCTATCGCACAAAAACCGTCATTCGGAACGGAAATCTTCACATTATCGCCTGCCATGGGAGAGTTTCCGTTTTTGCGAAAACTCCCCCTTGCCTTACATTCGTAATCTGCGTCATCGGCACGAACATAATAGAACCCGCCGATTGACTTCATTAAAATTCCGCTTTTAGTATCCATACTTCACCGATTAAAGTTCAGGATCATCCGTAACCGGCTGAACGGTTGTGTCAGGCTCAACATACGGATCTGTGTAATACTGTGTCGTCGGTTCTGTTTCAGGCGGAGCGGTTGTCGGAACAACATAATCATGTGACGCAGTTGTTGTAACCGTTGTCGTTGCAAAATCTACAGAATACTCTCTGTAAGCCTGACCGTCAAGCTGAATTACCACACTTGAGGTGCCTGAACCCTTAAGCTCAAGAGTATAGGTCTTATTATACTTTGGCACAAGCGTTTTTGAATTTTGTGAATCAACAGCACCGTCAACAATTACTGTCATATCAACCGAATCCTCAACATCCGACGGCAGATCGACAAAGATGTTCACCGTGTTTATATCGCCAAGACCTGAGCTTACCGTAAGCGTTATAACAGAGCCTGCGTCAACCTTGCCGTACTGGAGAGGTGTCATACCGAGAACTGTATCCTTTGGTTCTTTACTGTCATCATCGGTTACAGTTTCAACCGTAAGTCCAAGATCAACAAGTGTCTTTTTGGCTTCTGAAAGTGTAAGTCCGTCTACCGAAGGAAGTGTAACCTTATCTGTTCTCTTACCGCCGGCTACATACACATAAACGGTAGAACCGATTGTAGTCTTAACTCCTGCCTTTGGGAAGCTTTCAATCGTGTAGCCCTTGGGAGTTTTGGTGTTTTCAACATATATAATTTCCGGAATCAGGTTTTTATCCTTAAGAGCCTGAGTCGCTTCACTTTCGCTGTAGTTTGTTATGAAAGGAACAGAAACCTCTGTATCCTTACCGTTTACAGTGACCGTGATAGTCGAGCCGGACTTTACTTTCATGGAACCGCCTTTTGGCTCCTGATCGAGAATAACACCCATTTCTTTGGATTCATCGTATTCGCTTTTTACCTCGAACTGGAAATCATTCGGATTATTTTCTTTTACAGAAACAAAGGCTTTGCCGACATAGTCCGGAACTTCAACATCCTTTGCCTGAGAGGTTGAACAGCCTCTCAGCATTGCAAGTGCAAAGAAAATTGCGCAAACCGCTACAGCGGCAATTACAATGCCTTTAATTGCGTAGTATGACGGCTTGTGTTCCTTAACAAAATCCTCGTCAGCAAACTTATCTTCCTTAACAACAACATTATCTTCCGGCATATCAACAACCTTTGTTGCATCACCTGCAACCTTTTTGTCTACACCGCTGTCACGCAATGAATGAACAAACTTTGTAGGCTGGTCATCAACGAATGATTTATTACCGTAGTCAAACACAATTGAGGGATTAAGTCTGAATCTTTCAATATCTGAAAGCATCTCGGCGGCAGAGGTGTAACGATTTGACGGAAGCTTTTCCATGGCCTTCATTGTAATCTGTTCAAGACCGATTGGAATACCCGGGTTAATCTCACGGGGACGCTTTGGTGTTGACTGCAACTGCATAAGTGCAATTGTTACGGCACTGTCGCCATCAAACGGAAGCTTGCCTGTGAGCATCTCATAGAGCATTACACCGACAGAATAAATATCCGTCTTGCCGTCTGTTGCATTTCCTCTTGCCTGTTCGGGTGCAATGTAATGAACAGAACCGATTGCCTGCTCGGTCATTGTGCGTGTTGATTTATCTGAAAATCTCGCAATGCCAAAGTCCGTAACCTTGATTGTACCGTCCTGCAAAAGCATAATATTCTGCGGCTTGATGTCACGGTGCACAATTCCGCACTCATGAGCATGCTGCAAAGCCTTTAAAATCTGTGTTGTAAGGTGAATTACATCCTTCCACTCAATTATGCCCTGCTGATCAATATATTCCTTAAGTGTAATGCCGTCGATGTATTCCATTACAATATACTGAATCATATCGCCAAAGCTTACATCATACACCTTTACAATATTCGGATGTGAAAGCATCGCAATGGCCTTTGATTCGTTTTTAAAGCGGCGGATAAACTCCTCGTTATTAAGATATTCGTCCTTAAGAATCTTTACGGCAACTTCACGGTCATCTACAGTATCGGTACAACGGTAAACATTTGCCATACCGCCGACACCGATAAGCTCATGGATTTCATATCTTCCGTCAAGTCTTTTGCCCAAATATTTATCCAAAACAGTCAACTCCTATCCTTAGTAAATCACGGTAACTGTAATGTTATCAGAACCGCCACCGTCTTTGGCCTTGTCAACAAGCTTTGTGATAAGACCCTCACCACGGTTTTCATGACATATTTTTACCATATCTCCTGTTGTGACGCAATTGGAAAGTCCGTCGGTACAAATGAGAAGGACATCACCGTAAATAAAGTTGGCTTCAATATAGTCAAGACGCACCGATGGCTTGATGCCGAGCGCTCTTGTTATAAAGTTCTTGTTAGGATGATTTTGTGCCTGCTCATATGTAAGCTCGCCTCTGCGAACCATTTCCTGAACAACGGAATGATCCTCTGTAAGCTGTTTGATTTTGCCGCCTCTGATTGCGTATGTGCGGCTGTCACCGACATGAACAACATGAACGGTCGTATCCTTTACAAAGACAAATTCGCAGGTTGTTCCCATACCCGTGAGCTCCGGGTCTTTCATTGACATTTCAAAAACCTTCATATTGGCATTGACAACAATTTCTGCCATAAGCTCGCCAATCTGCTCTTTGGTCATATCGTCTTTGTACAAATCGGTAATTTTGGTGCTGATATACTCAACGGCTGTTGCACTGGCAATATTACCGCCGTTTGCACCGCCCATTCCGTCGCACACAACTGCCCAGACACAGCTGGGAGAAATAACTCCGAAGCGACAGTCATCCTGATTCTGATTACGAACAAGTCCTATATCACTTTTGCTGAATACTTCCAAGTTATTTACCTCCTTCTTCAATATGCTTTCTTTTGAGCTGACCGCACGATGCGTTTATGTCGCTTCCGAGTGTTCTGCGCACGGTTGCTCCGATATTTTTGGCAGCAAGAATCTTTATGAACGCCTGCTGTCTTTTAATATTGCTTTTTAAGTAGCCTGTTCCCTCAACTGTGTTGACGGGAATCAAATTAACATGGCTTTGTGTACCCTCAAGTCGTTTTGCAAGCTCTCTTGCGTTTTCATCACTGTCATTAACTCCGCTTATCATAGAGTATTCAAATGTAACTCTGCGGCCCGTTGTTTTGAAATAATCCGAACAAGCCTTTAATAATTCTTCAATAGAATATTTTCTTGCAATGGGCATTGTTCGCTGTCTTATCTCATCATTCGGGGCGTGCAGCGAAACCGAAAGCGTTATTCCGAGATGAAGTTTTGCAAGTTCATAAATTTTCGGAACTATACCGCAGGTTGAGAGCGTTATATGCCGCATTCCTATGTTAAGACCGTTGTCGGACGAAACCAGTCGAAGAAATTTTACAACATTGTCAAAATTATCAAGCGGCTCACCCATTCCCATAAGAACAATGTTAGAAATTCTTATGTTAAGATCACGCTGTGCCGTTTCAATCTGTCCGAGCATTTCTGACGGTGCAAGGCTTCGTGAAAAACCGCTTTTGCCTGTTGCACAAAATGTGCAGCCCATTTTGCACCCAACCTGTGTTGAGATACAAATTGAATATCCGTGCTTGTAACTCATTACAACAGACTCTACGCATTCGCCGTCATTAAACGAAAAAAGGTACTTGACTGTTTTATCATACCTTGAAACAAGTTTTTTTTCAATATTTGCAACAGAAATGTAACAACTTGATTTTAAAAAAGTCTTTAAATCAGCGGAAATGTTACGCATATCGTCAAAATCGGTCACATTTTTGTACAACCAATCATAAATCTGCTTTGCTCTGAACTTTGGAAACCCGTTTTCTGTAACAAAATCAGTCAGCTCATCAAGCGTCATTGACTTGATATCCGTTAAATTATTCAATTTGACGCCTTCTTTCCGAATAAGCTGATGTAAAATCCGTCTGTTCCGCAGGTGTGCGGCATAAGTGTTATTTCGTATGGTTCTTCATCAAATGCACGGGTAATTCCGTTTGGAAGTTTTAACGGTACTCCGTAAAAATCGGGATGTTCCTTAAGAAAACGCTTTGTGTTTTTATTGTTTTCTTCAGGATTCAATGTACAGGTAGAATAGATAAGCTTACCGCCTACTGCAAGATTTTTCGCACTTGCACAGAGAATCCCGTACTGCAAATCGGGCAAATCGTTGGATATAAGGTCGTCCTTGTATCTGATTTCAGGCTTTCTTGACATAATTCCAAGACCGCTGCAAGGAACATCGCAGAGGATTCTGTCCGCCACAGGAAGTGCCGTGTCATTTGTTGACGCGTTGCGCAGAAGCGTTGAAATGCAAGTGATGCCGAGTCTTTTAGCACCTGCTGAAATCAGTTTCAGTTTATGGTCGAACATATCACAGGAGAAAATTCTGCCGCGGTTGTTCATATACTGAGCCGCCGAAAACGACTTTCCGCCCGGTGCGGAACATACATCAAACATAATATTGCGAGGCTTAGGATCAAGAAAATTCACACAAAGTTGGCTTGACGCATCCTGAATATGAAAAAGTCCGGACTTGTACGCTCTGAGTCTTTCAACCGAGCCTGTATTTTCAAGATAGAGTGCGTTGTCAATAAACGGAACTTTTTCCGCAACAACGCCCTCATCGGATAATTTCTTAATTAATGTGTCTGCATCTGTTCTGAGGGTATTAACACGACAACAGATTTTGGCTCTGCCGTTAAGAGATGCCAAAAGCTGTTCGGCATTATTTTCTCCGTAAGAATTAACCCACAATTTAACGATACTTTCGGGAACGGAATATTTTACCGAAAGATATCGAACCCTGTCCTTTTCATCGGGTAATGTATATTTAACCTCTGCCCTTGTGATATTGCGAAGGATTCCGTTTATGAAGCCCGAAGACTTTTGAAGCTTGTGCTTTTTGGCAAGATTAACGCTTTCGTTGACTGCCGCACTGTCGGGAACTTTGTCCATAAACAAAAGCTGAAGTATTCCAAGGCGGAGAATATTTTTCGTTTTTGTTTCAATTTTCCTTAACGGAATTTTAGAATAAGCTCTGATAATATAATCAAGCGTGATTCTTCTTTCCAGAACACCGTAAACGAGTGCTGACACAAAAGAGCTGTCAACACCCGAAAGACGGTTTTCCTTTATGGCATTATTCAAAGCAATATTTGAATATGCTCCCTCATTTTCAATTTTAAGCAGCACATTCAGTGCAATATTGCGTGTGTTTGCCATTTTAATCTCCAAAATAAATTATCTTCTGCGATTGTTCGCAATTATAATTAATCTTAAAAGCTGCATAATTGCAGTAAGAGCCGCTGCAACATATGTCATTGCGGCTGCCTGAAGCACTCTCTTTGCTCCTGTGTATTCTTCACCGTAAAGAAGATCGCCGTTTCTGATTGTTTCAAGCGCTCTTTTTGACGCATTAAACTCTACGGGAAGTGTTGCGATTGTAAAGAGTACGGAAAGCGCAAACAGAATTATACCTATATAAAGAAATACAAAACCTACTCTCTGTGTAAAACAAAAACCGACTATAATAAAAATCCAACTGAGGCTTGAACCGAGTCTTGCAACAGGAAGAATAAACGAACGGATTCTGTTAGGCAGATAATTTTCTGCGTGCTGAACTGCATGACCTGCCTCGTGACAGGCAACGCCTACAGCCGCAACGGAGGTGCTGTTAAAAACCGTGTCGGAAAGTCTGATTACATTTGTTCTCGGGTCAAAATGGTCTGTCATACTGCCTGCAACATGTTCAATTCTGACGCCTGTTACACCGTGCTGACGAAGAACATATTCAGCCGCCTGAGCGCCTGTCATATTTCTTGAATTTCTAATCTGTGAATATTTTGAAAAAGTTGTTTTAACTTTGACCTGACAAATCAATGTTATTATGATACAAGGAACAATAAACACAAGATAGGTCATATCAAATCCGTAAAAGAAGCCCATAAATCAAACACCTTTCTGTCTGCATATTGCAGACGGGAATTTTTAACCGATTACATCGCCGACAGAAAGCCTGTGGCCGGCAAGAAATGCCTCGGCGGTCATTTTCTTTTTGCCCTCAGGCTGAATTTCACAAAGCTCAACCGACTTTTCACCGCAGGCAACAATCAGCGGTTTTGTGCTGATTACAGTTCCCGCTTTTCCGCTCTTTTCACAGAGCAAAGAAGAATGAACCTTTATCTTTTTACCGTTAATTTCGGTTGTGGCAATCGGCCACGGATTAAGTCCTCTGATTTTATTATGCACCTCAAAGGCCGGTTTTGTAAAATCAATCGGACAAAGCGATTTGTCAATTTTTGAAGTGTGCGTTGCAAGGCTTTCATCCTGCTTAATCGGAGTGATTTCGCCCTTTTCAAGACCGGAAAGCGTGTCAAGAATAAGCTCTCCGCCCATAAGAGAAAGACGGTCAAAAAGCTCTCCCGAGGTTTCGTTCACACCGATTTCCGTTTTGACAACCTTCAAAATGTCACCTGTGTCAAGTCCGACATCCATTTGCATAGCTGTAACGCCTGTTTCCCTGTCACCGTTCAATACGCTCTGCTGAATAGGAGATGCACCTCTGTATTTAGGCAAAAGCGAGCCGTGAAGATTGATGCAGCCGTACTTTGCAGAGTCAAGAACCGACTTGGGAAGAATTTTTCCGTAAGCCGCAACAACAATGACATCGGGATTATATTTATTGATAATTTCAAGAGGTTTGCCGTCCTTAAAGGTTTCGGGCTGATACACGGGAATGTTCAGCTTTTCTGCGCACACCTTGACATCGGGAGGAGTCATTATCATCTTTCTTCCCCTCGGCTTGTCGGGTTGTGTAAACACGGCGCAAACCTCATGTTCCGAATTTGCAAGAGCCTTTAGGGCAGGCACGGCAAAATCCGGAGTACCCATATAAATTATTTTCATATCTTCACCTGTTTATCAGCTATTCATTTCTTCAATTTCGGCAGAAGTCAGCATTCTTGTTGCAACCTGAGTAAAGAGGATTCCCTCAAGATGGTCGAGTTCGTGACAAAAAGCCTTTGCAAGCAAATCCTTGCCGTCAATAACAAATTCGTCGCCGTGTCTGTCCTGAGCCTTAACCTTTACATAATCGGGCCTTACTGTGAAACCCCACTTGCCGGGGATTGAAAGACAGCCTTCAAGAGTTTCCTGCTTGCCGCTGTAAGCGATAATTTTCGGATTTACAAGTTCAATCGGACCTTCGCCGACATCAATAACCACAACTCTTCTTAAAATTCCGACCTGAGGAGCGGCAAGTCCCACTCCCTCAGCCTTGTGCAAGGTTTCGATCATATCGTCAATAAGTTCCGCAAGGCGGTCATCAAACTTTACGACAGGTCTGCATTTTTTGGTGAGAACGCTGTCGCCCTCTTTTACAATTTGTCTTAAAGCCATAAATTATATTCCTTTCACTAACAGGTCAGAGCGTTCATATCCGCATATGTGCTGACCCTTCCAAATTCCTTGTTCTTTGCAAATTCTATCATAACCGCTGATAGAAGTGTTCTGAAATCACGGTTATTCTTACATTTTATTATAAGTTTATATCTGAATTTATTGCTCACCTTAACAACGCTTGCAGGTGACGGACCGAGTATTCTCAAAGGAATGGCAGGATATTCGCTTTTTGCGTGACTGACAAAGCATTGCAAAAAGCTGTTGGCGGCTTTCATTGTAAGCTGCTGTTTTTCCCCCGAAAAGCCGATTACGCAAATATCTGCAAAAGGCGGATAAAGCATTGCTTTTCTGACCTGAATTTCGGTGCTGTAAAAGGCAAGATAATCCTGCCTTGCCGCCATAGAGATTATGAGGTTGTCGGGAGTGTAGGACTGAATAACAGCCATACCCTTTGATGCCCCTCTGCCGCTTCTGCCGACTACCTGAGTTAAAAGAGAAAATGTTCTTTCGTAGCTTCTGTAATCATCGGCATACAGCATATAGTCAGTGTTGAGAACACCCACAAGCGTCACATTGGGAAAATTGAGTCCCTTTGCAACCATTTGTGTTCCCACAAGAATATCGTACTTACCGTCTGAAAATGCCGTTATCATCCTTTCATAGGATGATTTTGAAGATGTTGCGTCGGTATCCATACGCAATATTCTTGCATCGGGAAAAAGCTCTGAAATTTCACTTTCAGCCTTTTGAGTGCCTGTTCCTCCAAATCTTAAAGATTTGCTGTGACAGGACGGACATTCATCCGTGTAAGGTGCGGAATATCCGCAGTAGTGACACATCAATCTGCGGTTTGCGCTGTGATATGTGAGCGATATTGAACAGTTGGGACACACAACAGGTTCGCCGCACATTCGGCAGGTTACAAATGTATTGTGCCCTCTTCTGTTTAAAAGCAGAATAGACTGCTTGTTATTTTCAAGATTATAGTGCAGATTTTCAAGCAGGGTTTCGGAAAATCCCGTTACATTGCCGTTTTGCTGTTCAACATTCATGTCTGCGACAACAACCTTCGGCAAAACCGCATCGCCGTACCTCTCGGTGAGCGTGTTAAGCGAATATCTTCCGTTTTCTGCGTAGTAATATGATTCAACCGACGGGGTTGCCGAGCTTAAAACAAGCAAGGCATTATCGTAGCTGCATCTGAATTTTGCGATTTCTCTTGCATGATATCTGGGGGAGCTTTCCGACTTATAGCTGTACTCCTGTTCCTCGTCCATTATGATAAGACCGACTTTTTCAAACGGAGCAAACACGGCACTTCGTGTTCCTATAACGATTTTTGCAAGACCTTTTTTTACACGCTTGTATTCATCAAGCCTTTCACCGAGTGAAAGTGCGCTGTGAAATACGGCAATCTGCTCGCCGAAACGCTTTGAAAAGGTTGAAACAAACTGCGGTGTAAGCGAAATTTCAGGTACCATAACTATAATACCTTTGTTATCGTTTATTACACGCTCAATCAGTTTCATAAAAACGCTTGTTTTCCCCGAGCCTGTAACGCCGAACAAAAGACTTGTGTGCGGTTTTGAATCGGCATATTCTGCATAGAGATTATCGCAGGCTGTCTGCTGTTGTTCTGACAATGCAACAGGGGCAAGACTTTCGTCCTTCGTCCTGTCCTCAATACGGAACACTTCTTCGTCATAGTAGTAGATAAGACCTTTTTTATAAAGTGCGTCCGTAACGCCTGTTGTGACACCCGTGAAGTAACAAACCTCTTTAACGGAAGTTCCGCCTGTCATTTTGATAAGGTCGAGAACGGCTTTCTGCTTTTCGGTAAGCTTGATATTGTCGCTGTCGGCAAGTTCCGTAGGCGCAGCCATTTTCATAACCGCATCCGAAACCCTTCTGAAAGCCTCATCTGATTTGTAAAGATAACCCGACTTTACCATATCTTCAAGAACAGCCGCGTTATCAAGTCCGAAATCGTCAAGAAGCTTATCAGACCTTACGGCCTTTCTTTTTGAATGAAGGTAAGCAAAAATTCTTTGCTGTTCCTCGGAAAGCTCTTCTTCATCTACACCCTCACGAACACCGTAAAGCGTTGTGATTTTGTAATTTATACCCGCAGGGAGCATTGTTTTTACCGCATCATAATAGGTGCAGAAATAATGCTCTTTCATAAACTCGGCAAGTTTCAAAAGTTCTTTTGACAGGACAGGTTCGTCATCAAGAACAGAACAAACGCTTTTGAGCTTTTCAGCCGAAATGTCATCGCTAACGGCGGAAAGCTCAAAAATCACTCCCTGTTTCTTTTTGTTGCCTCTTCCGAACGGAACGAGAACCCTTTTGCCGACCTGAACCAAATCGGCAAAAGCCTTTGGCACAAGATAGTCGAAAAGTCTGTCAAAAACATATGTTGTGTTTTCAACGGCAACTTTGACTGTTAAATCAGAGTTCATCTTCGTCAGGCTCAAGAATGTTGATTTCATGACCTTCGATTTCCTTGATTGCGATAAGAACAGGCTTATCCTCTGTTACAATCTGTTCCTCTTCAAAAGTCTGAGTAATTTCTCTTGCTCTTTTTGCAACGCCTACAACAAGTGCGTACTTACTCTGCTTACCCTGTAATAATGAATCCACATCAACTTTATGCATAATAATTCTCCTCTTAAAATATTTTATGTTAATTTTCTTTGTATATTATTTAATGAGGTTTTCATCCTCTTTATGAAGAATATCGAGAACCTCATTTATTGCTGTTTCAAGGTCGCCGTTTACCACATTGTACTTATATCTGTCCTTGTAGCTGATTTCCTCGGCAGCCTGTGCAAGCCTTTTCCGAATAGTTTCTTCATCCTCTGTACCTCTTCTGCGAAGCCGTCTTTCAAGAGACTCCATTGAAGGCGGAAGAATGAAAATACTGAGAATGTCGGGATATTTGTCAAGAATCTGAAGTCCGCCCTTGACCTCAATCTCAAGCAGAACATCATAACCCTGATTGAGCATATCTTCAACCTGCTTTTTAGGTGTGCCGTAGAGATTACCGCAAAACTCTGCATGTTCAAGATAGCCGTCTTTTTTCAGAACATCGTTGAACTGTTCTCTTGTCAAAAAGTTATAATGAACCCCGTCAATCTCTCCCTCTCTCGGTTCTCTTGTTGTGTTTGAAACCGAAAGACGGATATTTTTGTCACGGTCAAGAAGTTCCTTGATTATTGTACCCTTGCCTACACCCGATGAACCGGTAAACAAAATAAGGTTTCCTTTTCTGTTAATGCTCATCCTTGTTTTCCTCACTTTCGTCCGTTCTGTTCTGAATTGCCTCACATGAAATTGCCGAGAGAATAACATGATTATTCTCGGCAACAATCACAGATTTACATTTTCGTCCGCAGGTTGCGTCAATAAGCAGACTGTTCTGTTTTGCATCCTGAACAATTCGCTTTACGGGAGCAGAGTCCGGAGCAACTACTGCAACAATCTTGTCAGAGCTGACAAGATTACCAAAACCGATATTAATAAGCTTCATCTGTTCACCTTATTCGATATTCTGAACCTGTTCACGGATTTTTTCAATCTCACTCTTGATGTCAACAACCTTATGTGCAAGAATTGCATCCTGAACCTTTGAACCGATTGTATTTGACTCACGGTTCATTTCCTGAATGATAAAGTCAATTTTTCTGCCCACAGGCTCGTCATATTCAAGGAACTTTGAAAGCTGGTCAAAATGACTGCGCAGTCTTACGGTTTCCTCCGCAACGGCTACCTTATCCGCAAACACGGCAACCTCTGTGAGAACCCTCTGTTCGTCAACCTTGACATCATTTTCGGCAAGCGTCTGCTTGATGCGTTCCATAAGTCTTTGTTCATACTCGGCAACAGTCTGCGGAGAACGCTCCTCAATTTCACCAACAACAGAAAGAATTGTGTTGGCTCTTGAAAGAATGTCCTCTTTCATTTTCTCGCCCTCAGTTTCACGCATTGCAACAAAAGCATCAACTGCAATCTTTGCGGCTGAAAGAACATCGGCAGTAATTTGATCCTCGTCCTCAGGTGCTTTGTGAACCGTAAAAACATCCGGAAAGCGTGAGAGCGAAACTGCGGAAACATCATTCGGGATATCGTACTTTTCGCTGATTTCCTTAAAAGCATTGATATATCCGGAAACAAGCTGATGATTAACCGTTACATCACAGGGTTCTTCATCGGAAGCACCGATTGATACAAGCATATCAATCTTGCCTCGTGAAACCCTTGAATTTACATAGTTTTTAAGTTTGTCATCAAGAAATCCGTAACTTCTTGGGGTTCTGCAGGAAAATTCAAAATAGCGGTGGTTCACACTTTTAATTTCAACGGTAATCTCCCGACCGTTGATAACGGTTTCACATCTTCCAAAACCCGTCATAGATCTGATCATTTCAAAAACTCCCTTCGTAAAATTATATTTCAAAGCATATAAGCTGTATTTTTACATATTTGCAATCTATGCAGAAGAGCGTTAGCCGCTCAAATTTCAACCGTCTTAAAGACATCCTTTTTCTACAACATAGATTATAACACCACAGGCTGTATTTGACAATGGAGTTATTACAAAACTGTAATAACTTTTTTTGTTTACATCACAAAGGTGTGTGTGATATACTTAATAAGATAATTATACTTTATTGACAAAGGAATGATATTAATGTCAGGACATAACAAATGGAGTACAATCAAGCAGAAAAAGGGCAAAAACGATGCAGCAAGAGCTAAGGTATTTACAAAAATCGGCAGAGAGCTTATTGTTGCCATCAAAGAGGGCGGAAGTGCCGATCCTTCCGTTAACTCAAAGCTCAAGGATTGTATTGCAAAAGCAAAGGCTGCAAATGTACCTAATGACAACATTGAAAGAATCATCAAGAAAGCGTCAAGCGATGCCGACGCTACAAACTATGAGGCTGTTACATATGAGGGCTACGGTCCAAACGGCGTTGCCGTAATTGTTGAAGCACTTACAGACAACAGAAACAGAACAGCAGGCGAGGTAAGACATTACTTTGATAAGTTTGGCGGCAATATGGGTACACAGGGTTGTGTAAGCTTTATGTTCTCGAAGAAGGGCGTTCTCGTTATTGAGCGTGAAGACCTTGAAAAGGATGAAGACACCGTGATGAGCGACGCTCTTGAGTGCGGTGCATCAGACTTTGAGGCTGACGATGATGTATTTACAATTTACACAGAAACAGATGATTTCGGCGCTGTAAGAGATGAACTTGAAAAGCTCGGCTACACATTCGTTTCTGCTGAAATTGAAATGGTTCCAAGCACATACACAAAGCTTGAGGACGAAGAAACTGCAACAAAGATGCAGAAGATGCTTGATATGTTCGAGGATAACGACGATATCCAGAATGTATGGCACAACTGGGAAATGGACTGATAAAGTTTATTTCTGACAAAATGAATTAAACCGCTCCGATTGGGGCGGTTTTTGTTTTGTCAATTCTTTTGCCTTGAAATTAAAACAAGGTCACGGTTATCTGCTTCGCCGTCAAGGTTAAAATCGGCGGCTTTGAGATATGCACCATCTAATTCTGCATTACCGCAAAGGTATTTGTGCAAAAGCGTTACATCCCTTGAGTTGACATTGCCCTCACCGGTCACATCACCGCAAACCGTTATGACATAAGTCTTTGAGTTTATAACGGTTGTAAAACCTGTTTTCAGCTTTCCGCTCTTTGCAATCGTACCGTCCGCCTTATATACATTTTCGGCAGAAGTTTTTCTTTTAAAATCGGCAACGGTTTCTCCGCTGTAAATTCCGTAAATCATACCGTCTGAAATTATATAATCGGAATTTACCGCCCGATTATCTGTTTTGGAGGAATCGTGGCGATTATTATTATTATTGTTGTTGTTATTGTTGCTGTTACTGTTGTTGTTATTGTTGTTGATAATTTTCTTTTCCCGAAAATCAGACGGTTCGTATACACAAACAGTTCCGTTATCAAGCAAAACACCGCAACGATTTTTATAAGCTACAACCGCTTTTGCAACTTTCGGAATTGACACGCTTTGGGTTTTATCGGAAGCTTTGCGGCTGAGGCGGTAATTCACCGCAATAAACACTTTGCCGTCAGATGCAGAAACCTTGCCAAATTCCGCATTCGACACATATTCTCTTGAATTGTCTGATAAAGAAACAATAAACCCGTCTTGATTGATGACCTTATTTATTCCTGCGTTAGCAATATTTCTAAATTCACCCGTATTTGCAACACAGGCAGAGGATGCTTGTGAAAGTCTGCAAACTGAGCCGTCATACAGCCTCACATAAGATTTTCCGTTATTATTAAATATTTCGTTTGCATTCTGACTGAAATTTATTTTTGTTTTCCTGCCGGTTGATAAATCAACACACGCAACATAAGCATATGTGCTGTCGGTTTTTATGTAGTACACACAGTTATCGCTTACAGAAAAAGAATCGGTTCTGAAATTTTCATCGTTAAAAGAAGTTTTACGGACATTGCCATTGTCGGTATCAAGAGAATAAACAGAATATTTATTAGTAAATGCGTTATCAAACACAAGTGCATTTGTATATTTGCTGCTCTGCGACACTCCCCTTATGTGACCGCTTACAGTAAAATTGTAAGCAGAAAAATCGGGTACAAGCCTTGCCGAAAACACAGTATCCCCTGAAAAAGCACACACATATCCGCCCTTGCTGTTACTGTCGCTCTTTATGTCAGAACAGCCGATAATACCCGACAGATTGTATTCTTCATAGGCACGGCTCTTGCTGACGCTGACGCAAGCAATCATAATTACAGCCGATAAAAGTGAAATCAGTCTTTTCATAAGCTTATACCCGATTTATTTTTTAACAAAAGGGCACCCTTTCGGGTGCCCGCAAAAGCTCTGATTATTCAGCAGCTTCTTCATTAGACTCTGCAGGAGCCTGCTCATCTTCAGGAAGAAGTGCACGCATTGAAAGGCTTACACGCTTCTTGTCAAAGTCGATTGCAGTAATCTTGGCTTCAACAACATCGCCAACCTTAAGTACATCAGCGGGCTTCTCAATTCTCTTGTTAGCAATCTGAGAAATGTGGATAAGACCGTCAATACCCGGGATGATGTTTGCAAAAGCACCGAATGTTGTAAGACCAACGATTGTAGCCTTAACAACTGTTCCCTCGGGATAGTTTTTCTTGAGGATTTCCCACGGATTGTCTTCGGCATTCTTGAAGCCGAGAGAAATCTTCTTTGTTTCCTCATTGATATCCTTTATGTAAACATCAACTGTATCGCCTACATTAACAACCTCGCTCGGATGCTTAATGTGTGTCCATGAAAGCTCTGAAATGTGAATCATGCCGAACACGCCGCCGAGGTCAACAAATGCGCCGTAGCTTGTAAGTGACTTAACAACGCCCTTGTAACGCTTGCCAACTTCGCAGGTTTTCCAGAATTCTTCACGCTGTGCAGCTCTCTGCTCCTTGAGTACGCTGCGAATTGAGCCGATAGCTCTTCTGCGTCTGCCGTTCTGTGAAACTTCGATAAGTCTGAAATCAACATTCTGACCAACGAGGTCTTCAAGACTCTCTTCACGGGTTGCTGTTGCCTGTGATGCAGGGATAAAGATTCTTGAGCCGTTGTAGAGAACGATTACGCCGCCCTTAACAGCCTCAGTAACCTTGCCGGAGAGAACCTCCTGTGACTCTGCCTTTTCTTTGAGCTCTTCCCAACCCTTCTGTGCATCTACTCTGCGCTTTGAAAGCATGATAGTGCCTTCCTGATCATTGGTCTTCATAATAAGAAGCTCAATAACATCGCCGACTTTAACTACATCTTCGGGTCTTGCGTTGGGATCGTTTGAAAGCTCTGAAGCAGGAATAAAGCCTGTCTGCTTTCTTCCGACATCTACCTGAACTTCGTTGGGAGCTATGCTCAGAACTGTGCCCATTACCCTCTCGTTTGTATTAAAGTTTTTGAGGGACTCCTCAAGCATCTCCTCAAAAGATGGTTCCAAATTTGTTTCACCGGATTTTACTTCACTCATTGTATCCAGTACCTCCTTTATTATCCTTGCAGGCGTTGAAGCACCCGCAGTTACGCCGATTGTTTCGGCATCCGAAACCTTGTTCAAATCAAGCTCGGCAGCTGTTTCAATAAGAACTGTGTTCTCGCACTGCCTTTTGCATATATCAAAAAGCTTTCCTGTATTAGAGCTGTGCCTGTCGCCGATTACAACCATAAAGTCGGACTCGGCAGCAATTTGAGAAGCTTCGGTTTGCCTAACTTGCGTAGCATTACATATTGTATCAAATATTTTCGCATTTGTACATAGCTTTTTTATCTTTTTTACACATTTTTTCCATTCTTGTGTGTCAAATGTTGTCTGTGCGACAATTTTAACCTGTTTATTATTCTTTTTCGGAATATTTGGCAATAAATCATCAAGCTCTGCTTCATTGTTAAAGGTGTAACAGTCGCTTGCACAATGACCGATTATGCCGCAAACCTCAGGATGATTTTTATTTCCTGCAATCAAAACAACATCATTATCGGAACTTGTGCTTGATACAATCTTGTGGATTTTTTTAACAAAGGGACAGGTTGCGTCCTCATAGTTAATACCTCTTTCTTCAAGGGCATCAATCACACTCTTTCCGACTCCGTGCGAACGGATTACAAGCGTTGTATCATTTGAAAGCTCGTCAACGGACTCAACGGGAGTGCATCCCTTTTCTTCAAGCTCATGAACCATTTCCATATTGTGAATAATCGGTCCGAGAGTTGCAACCTTTATTCCTTTTTTGAGCAGTTCGTTTACAATATTGATTGCACGGTTGACACCGAAGCAAAAACCTGCCGAATCAGCCTTTTTTATACTCAATTAAATCCTGCTCCCTCATTCTTTTGATTTCGTCCATAATCATGGTTGTTGCACCCTTAAGCTCTCTTCTTCCGCTGTCCGGAGTAAGTCCGAGTTCTTTAGGTGTGAGGGGCTTTCCAAAGTGAATAACCCTTTTTGCAAATGTATGCTTTTTGTTGCCTACGATTGTAATGCAGGCAGGCACAACAGGGACCTGCATCTGCTGTGCAACAAGAGCGCATCCGCTGCGGGGACGCATAAGCTCTCCTGTTTTGGAACGACCGCCCTCAATAAAGATTGTCATAATCTCGCCGTCACGGATAAGGTCTTCGCCTGTCTTGATAGCCTTGCCGTCACCTGCACCCCTTTCAACGGGGAATGCACCGAGCGCACGGATTAACGCACCGAAGAATTTATTTTTAAAAAGTTCAATTTTTGCCATAAAAAACAGTCTGCGCTTTTTTTGCGACAAACCGAGAAGAACCGGATCTGAGTTTGAAATATGGTTGCTTGCAATAATCAAGCCTCCCTCAAGCGGAAGCGGCTGTTCAATTACGGTTATATATCTGTACAAAAGTTTGAAAATAGGCTTGCAGACAACTTTGCCGACTGCGTAAAGTGCCTTTGACTGTCCCATCAGATATTCTCCTTTATAACGGAAATTATTTTTTCGACCGACTGCTCAAAATCAAGCTCTGTTGTGTCTATCATAACACAGCCCTCGGCAGGCTTGAGCGGAGCAGTTTTGCGGTGAGTATCGTTGTAGTCACGGGTTATTACATCGTTTAAAATGTCGTCGTACTTTACATCCATACCCTTTTCAACAAGCTCCTTATATCTTCTTTCGGCTCTTGCCTCGGGGGAAGCTGTGAGGAAAATTTTAACCTGAGCGTCAGGCAGAACAACTGTGCCGATATCTCTGCCGTCCATAATCACATTATGAGTTTTTGCCATATTTCTCTGCAAATCAAGAAGATATGCTCTTACAATCGGTACGGCAGAAATTTTTGACGCCATCATTGACGCCTCGGGAGTTCTGATGAGTCCGGACACATCTTCGCTGTCAAGCAGAACAATCTGCTCGCCCTTTTCATTGAATGTTAGGTCAACTGTGATTTTTGAAAGCAAATTCTTTACCGCATTTTCATCTTCGGGAGCAACGGAGTTTCTTGTAGCCGAAAGTCCGATTGTACGGTAAAGCGCTCCTGTATCAACATAAATATAGTCAAGTGCCTTTGCAACTCTTTTTGCAATTGAGGATTTTCCTGCGCCTGCAGGACCGTCCAAAGCGATTGCTATTGACATAAATTACATCCTTTCAATCAAAATTATTATGTATAATCAAATCAGATATATGCACTGTTTTCTCCTGCAAGCCGTCCGGTACTCCATGCAATTTGGAGGTTAAAACCGCCTGTGTAGGCATCGCAGTCAATTACTTCGCCTGCAAAATACAGACCGCTTACAAGCTTGCTTTCCATTGTTTTCGGGTTAATTTCTGAGGTTTTTACACCGCCTGAGGTTATGATTGCCTCCTCAATCGGTCTGAACCCGCTGATGTCAACCGTAAAGCATTTTAGAATTTCACAAAGAGCGTGCCGCTCCTCTTTTGTAATTGAATTACACTTTTTATCAAAGGGAACTCCCCAGCGTTTGAGAACGGGAACTATGATTTTTCTCGGCAAAAGCTTTGAAAATGCGTTTGAAACATCACGGTTTGAATTCTCCTTAAAATCATTTTGAATACGCCTGTCGAGGTGTTCAAAATCAAGTGCCGGCTTGAGGTCGATTTCCGCAATGTAGCGGTCAGGCTGAATATCGCGGAGGTGTGAGCTTGCCGACAAAATCATCGGACCGCTCATTCCGAAATGTGTAAACAGCATTTCTCCAAAGTCGCTGTAAACAGTTTTTTTACTGTTCTTATCAACTATTCTGAGCGCAACATTTTTGAGGGCAAGTCCCTGCATATCCTTGCATTGTTTATCTTTGGAAGTAAACGGTACAAGGGACGGTTTTAACGGAACAATTGTGTGTCCTGCCTGCTTTGCAAGGGTATATCCGTCACCTGTCGAGCCTGTGAGCGGATAACTTTTTCCGCCGCAGCAGATAATTACGCTGTCGGCATAGTAGGTGTTTTCTTCGCATTTAACGCCTATAACTGCACCGTCCTCAAGGATAAGGGAATTTGCCGTGTCGCACACTATTTTACAGCCGGATTCAACGGCATAATCATGCATTGTATCAACAACATCTACAGATCTGTCGGATGCCGGAAACACACGGTTTCCTCTTTCGGTTTTTGTTTTAAGTCCTTTGGATTCAAAAAATTCGATTGTATCCTCGGGAGTAAATGCGTTGATTGCCGAGTAGAGAAATCTTCCGTTTACGGGAACATTATTGATAAAAGTCTGCACATCGCAGTTGTTGGCAAGGTTACATCTTCCCTTGCCCGTTATCATAATTTTTCTGCCGACACGCTTGTTTTTTTCAATTATTGTAACTGACGCACCGTAGAGTGCCGCAGTTGCACCGGCCATAAGACCTGCCGCACCTGCCCCGATTACCACAACTTTTTTACTTGTCATCATCTTCTATATTACCCACTATCTCCCTTTCACGGTTGGTATAAACTCCGTCACGGTTCCACACAAGCTCAAGTCTGCGGAATGTGTCGGAAACCTCATCCTTCTTTTTAAGCACGGTTGCAACGATGAGAGCGTTGATAAGACTTAACGGCGCTACGAGTGAATCGACAATTGAAGCCATATCGCTTCTTGCAATAAGTACTGAATCGGCACTTTGAACAAGCGGAGAAACCATACTGTCGGTAATTGCAATTGCGTGAGCACCTCTTGAACGGGCAAAATCCATTGCCTCAACCGACATTGAACTGTAACGTGGAAATGAAATACCAATCATAACATCTTTGTCGGTGATTCTGAAAATCTGTTCAAAGGTTTCGGTTTGACTGCCGCTCGTTATAACACGCACATTGTCAAAAATCATTTCAAAATAATATGCAAGGAAATTTGCGATTGCGGCTGTTGAACGCACACCGAATATGTAAATACGCTCTGCCTTGCAAATTTCATCAACTGCACGGGCAAAATCTTCATGGGAAGTTTCTTCAATGGTTCTGCGGATTTTGTCGATATCCTGATTAAGAACGCTGTCAAGCACATTGTCATTGCCGATACGGTTTGAGGTAACTTCGATTCGCTGAACAGATGTGAGCTTGTTGCGAATCATCTCCTGCATTGCTTTTTGAAGCTTAGGGTAGCCGTCATAGCCGAGCTCGGTGGCAAACCGTACAACAGTACTCTCGCTGACTCCGACAGTTTCGCCGAGCTTTGATGCGGTCATAAATGCCGCCTTATCGTAATGCTCTTCGATAAAAAGAGCAATTCGTTTTTGTCCCTTTGAGAGGGAATTCATCATTAAATCTATTCTTGTAAGCAAATGAGTAATCATTTTTCTTAATATCTCCCATTTTAAATAGTGAAAACAGATACACTGTCTCAACCAATTCATTTTAGCACAAGAACTTGCAATTTACAATAAGATATAAATTAAATTATTGTAAATTTTACGGAATTATGAAATATGCGTCGGTTTATGTTGCAATAACAAAGGTTGTATGGTAAAATTGTTTAACAGAAAGCAAATGACGGAGTTGATAAAAATGATAGCAGTTATTGATTACGGCGCAGGCAACATTCGCAGTGTTTACAAGGCGTTAAAGCACATCGGCTGCGACTGCGTGATTACAAGAGATAAAAACGAAATTTTAAATGCAGACGGTGCTGTTTTGCCGGGTGTCGGTTCGTTTGGCGATACAATGGATACAATGAAGTCCTATGGCATTAAAGACACTGTTATTGAGTACATAAACAGCGGGAAACCGTTTTTAGGCATTTGTCTTGGACTTCAGCTCCTCTTTCCTGAAAGTGAAGAAAGTCCGAATGTAAAAGGTCTTTCGGTTTTTGACGGTACAATCACAAAGATTCCGTCAGGTGAAGGCTTAAAGATACCGCACATCGGTTGGAACAGCCTTAAAATCAACAAAAAGAGCAGACTTTTTAAAGGAGTTGAACAAAACGCATATGTTTATTTTGTTCACTCATATTTTCTGAACGCAAGCGACAGGAGCATTGTTTCGGCTCAGACAGAATACGGTGTTACAATTGATGCCGCTGTTGAAAAAGGCAATGTTTTTGCAACTCAGTTTCATCCGGAAAAAAGCGGTGAAACCGGACTTAAAATTCTCAGAAATTTTGCCGACATTGTAAAAGGCAGGGAGGAATAAATATGTACGCAAAAAGAATAATCCCCTGCCTTGATGTAAAAAACGGCAGAGTTGTTAAAGGTATGAGTTTTGTAAATCTTGTTGACGCAGGCGATCCCGTTGAATCTGCAATGCAGTATGACAAACAGGGTGCTGACGAGCTTGTATTTCTCGACATTACCGCGTCAAGCGATTCAAGAAACATCACCATTGATATGGTTGAAAAGGTTGCAAATTCAATCTTCATTCCGTTCACAGTCGGCGGCGGTATCAGAAGCGTTGACGATTTTAATGTTCTGCTCAGAGCCGGCGCAGACAAGGTGTCCGTAAATTCAGCCGCTGTTCATCGTCCCGAGCTCATCAGCGAGGCGGCTTATAAATTCGGCAGTCAGTGCGTTGTTGCCGCTATAGATGCCAAGAGAAGCGGAAACAGCTGGGAAGTTTATGTGAACGGCGGAAGAACTGCTGTGGGTATGGATGCAATCGAATGGGCTGCTAAGTGTGAAGAACTCGGTGCAGGCGAAATTTTGCTCACAAGTATGGACGAGGACGGTCAGAAAAAAGGCTATGACATTGCACTTACAAGGGCAGTTTCAGAAAAGGTGAACATTCCTGTTATTGCAAGCGGCGGTGCGGGCGCTCTTGAGCATTTTTATGATGCGTTTACCGAGGGCAAGGCTGACGCAGTTCTTGCGGCATCTCTCTTCCACTTTGGCGAAATTCCGATCCCCAAGCTAAAAAAATATCTCAACGAAAAAGGAATTTCGGTCAGACTTTAATATGACGAACAAAATTTATGGCTGTGCAAATGCACAGCCATTTTGTTTTATCAAAGAATACCGATTGCCATTTTCTGAACTGTTGTTGCATCTTTGACGGTGATGTATCCATCATAGGTAACATCAGCAATGATAATATCATCTGAATTGAAATAAGTAAGACCCACGATATATTTTAGCACGAGCGTTGCATCGACAATATTTATTGATCCGTCACGGTTTACATCGCCAACCTGAATAGGCACTTCGGCATTGATGCGAAACTTTACATCACCTGTGTTTATGTATTCGTAAGATGAAGCAATGTAGTCGCTGTCATATCCGTTGTAATCACTTATGATTGCAAAGTAGTATGATCCAGATGTCAGCTCTATAATCTTATCAAGTTCAAGAATTTCAGTTTCCAGTCCACGGTATCTGCTTGTTTGCCAGATTTCATTTTTATTTTCATCATAAATTGCATATGACGAATGATAAAGTCCTGTATTTACAATCAGATTAACCGAGTTGCCCTTTTGAACGGTAAATTTGTAATAATCAATTTCATCGTTTAAAGCGACCTGAGCCGTGTAATCCTTGTTCACATCAATTACGGCAGCGGTTTCAAACGAATTATTTTTTGATTTTTGAGTTTCACTAAAAGTTTCATTAGATTTTTGATAAGCAACCGAAAAATCTAATACACCTGTGTTTCTTGATTCATAGGCTTTTGATACATAATCCATATCATAGTCATAATAATTTCCCTTTAACACAAGGTAATATGTTCCTGACACAAGGTCAATATTTTCGTCAATATTAAGGATTTCCGTTGTTACGCTTGCATAGTAGCTCTTTTTCCAAATAACATTAAAATCTCCGTCACAAATTTCATATGAAGAATAATAAAGCTTTGAATTGAGTTTGAAATTGATTCTGCCCGATTTATCAAGCACAAACTTGTAGTAATCAACAGTATCATTTATTGCGATTTGAGCTTTGTAATCTGTATTGAGATTAATTGTATTTGCTGTGTCAAATGAATTGTTTTTTGATTTTTGAGTTTCGCTAAAAGTTTCATTAGATTTTTGATAAGCAACCGAAAAATCTAATACACCTGTGTTTCTTGATTCATAGGCTTTTGATACATAATCCATATCATAGTCATAATAATTTCCCTTTAACACAAGGTAATATGTTCCTGACACAAGGTCAATATTTTCGTCAATATTAAGGATTTCCGTTGTTACGCTTGCATAGTAGCTCTTTTTCCAAATAACATTAAAATCTCCGTCACAAATTTCATATGAAGAATAATAAAGCTTTGAATTGAGTTTGAAATTGATTCTGCCCGATTTATCAAGCACAAACTTGTAGTAATCAACAGTATCATTTATTGCGATTTGAGCTTTGTAATCTGTATTGAGATTAATTGTATTTGCTGTGTCAAATGAATTGTTTGAACCGCTCTCTGTTTCTTTAAAACTTTCCTGTGCAGAGGTAAAGTTCATAGAAAATGAATATTCCCCCTCATAATTAGAAGAAACACGCAAAATATAGTTTCCCGATGCAAGGTCAATTGTTTCGTTCAAACGCCGAATACCGTCTGAAAGGTTCGCATAACCTGAATTTTCCCACAATAAGTTTTCTTCTTTAATAATGTTGCTGCAATAAATCTGATAAGTTGAATGGTAAATTTTCGCATTTAAAACGAAATTGATTTCTCCCGAAGTTTCAAGAGAAAATTTGTAATACCTTTCGCCGCCTCCCTCATCAAATGAATTGCTTTCGGTTTTGCCGAAAGCATAACCGTCAGAGGGATTTTCTGAGGCATTGACCGTTACCGGCACAACCGAAACAAAGGTCATTAAAATTGCGAGGGTTGCAAGAATAGCTGTAATCTTTTTAATCCTGAATTTTTTTGTTGTCATCATAATATCACTCCTGTCATTTATTAAGCAGAAATTATAATATGCTGCTTTTAATGTGCTGATTATAGCATATTATGAGCAATATTTCAATATATTTAAGCAATATTAATTTTGTTTCAAACAACTTTGTATAGATATCCAAAGTAATACAGCAATTTTTGTAAATTCATACAATAAAAAAGGCGGTCATACTGCTAAGTACAACCGCCAAATGTTAATTAGATTGTTTAATTATTAAACAAGAAGTCCGGAAACTATTTTCTGAATCAAAGTTGAATCAACAACATTAGCCTCTCCGTCACCGTTTATATCAGCAACCTTAAGTGTTTCGCTGTCAAATTCTACAAGGCTTACAACATACTTCTGTACAAGTGTTGCGTCAACAACAGTTACTCTGCCGTCACGGTTAACATCGCCCTTGAGAGTTTCATCCGATGAAGACGAACCTACAACGAATGTCTTTGTTGACTCTGCCTTGTTGCCGTTTGCATCAACTGCAGCAACACCGATTGAATATGTGCCGTCGGCTGTCGGAATCCATACATATGAATCTGCTGTTGAGCTTTGAACGGTTTCGCCGTTCACCGTAAATGTGTAAGTAACATCTCCTGTTGCATGATAGCTTTCTGCGGAAAGTGTGATAGGTGTGCCTGCATTCTGTCCAGAATTGAGGTTTGCGCCAAAGTTCACTTCAAGTGGAGCTTCGTTTATTTCTGTGTCGGGAAGAAGTGCGCCGATTCTTGCAAGCGGAACTGTGATGTTGTCGATATCCTCTTTCTCGTGTGAGGTTGAAGGATCGTAGCTGTACTCAAGATTTGCCTGATCAAGCATTGACGGATCATGCGGAAGTGTGTCCATGCCCGATGTGCCGTATGTGAGAATCTGCATTGCACCGATACCCTGTGTTTCAATGTAGCTGCGGTCAATACCTAGAGTATTGAGCGGAACTGCAATTTCGTAAACATAGCCGTATGAGTTCTTGTAACCTTCATCGAAGAAGTCAACCCAGTTTGAGTTCATATCGAGGTTATCGCCCATTACTCTTGAACCCTTTGGAGCGTTGATACCGAAGATTGAAGTGCTTTTTGTGCCGTTAGCGTATTTGATTTTAAATCCGTTTTTATTATCCTGAGCCTGAAAACTTGTTACACCGATTGGAATTCTTGTGTCATAGTTGAACATATATGTTCCGTCTGTGTCCTTAGTATCTGCCTTGAAGATTGAAGCACCGCCGTTTGAGTTGTTGGAGTCAAATGCAACAAGTGTGTCTATATGAGTTGTAAAGCCTGTGCCTCCGTCTTTTGCAGTGCCGTTTGTGCAGCCCCATACGAACGGATTTGTATAAACAGAACCATCCTTGTTTGTGCCTACTGCCTTGCCTGTTGCCTGCTTTGCAGGATCAATTGACAGAGCAAGATACATAGGAATACTGTTCCTCCAAGGACGGGCTTCATTTGATGCGGCGAAGTTGTCCTCGGGAGAAGTTATGTATGTTGTGTTAGCCATTTCAAGCAGGAAATAAAGATTATCGTCGTCCCATGCACTGTAGAGAGCATAAGCGTCCCACGGCTGTTCATGCATTGAAGAAGGCATATAAACTCGGGGATCATCGTTTGCAACACCCTGAGCAATAATCATTGAGCTGTCCCAGTCGCTTAAATCACCGTCAACAGAGATTGTCTTATGCTTGCCGAGCTGCATTTCAGGGTTTGTGCCGTAATAGCCGCCCTCAGGCTCTGTTGTGTGGCCGTCTGATTTAGCGGAGAAAGTTGTCTTTGACGCTGTAAAAGTCTTTTTGAAGGTATATGTCTGTTCCGTTTCAACTCCGTCTGCACCTGTTGCATAGAGTGTAAGCGAAATTCTTGAGTTACCGATTTTACCCTCGCCGACTTTTACCGAATCACCGTTTACAAACTCCTTCTTAGCTGAACCGTCAACGGAATAATATCCCTTATCGGCATTCTTAAGTGCAAGCTTTACATCAAGAGATTCTGTTGAAAAAGCCGTATTGTTTGCTGTAAGTGTGTAACCGTAAGCGTGACCGTCGGGCTTGCCGTAGTCAATCCACTGCTTTTCGGCTGTGAGCATTTTACATTCGCCGGCTTTGAGTGAAAGACCTGCTGCCTCAGGATACTGCTCCTTACCCTTGCCTTTTTCAAGACCGTTGTTGAAGATGATTTTTTCCGATTTAAAAGAAGACGCAAAGCTTGCCTTATAAAGACCGCTGTCCTCTTTTGTCATAAGCTCGCCGGGCCACTCGGCATTTTCCTTTGTGCCGTATGCGTAAACATAAACATCCTTCCATCCGTACTTTGAGTTGTCAAAGTACACCTCTGAGCCTGACGATGTTGCTGCCGAAACACCCCCTGCCGACACAATAAGTGTTGAAAGCACCATGAGTGCGGCAAGAACAATGCTCGTGATTTTTCTTGTTCTTTTCATTTTGATTCCTCCATTTCATAATCGTGGGCAATGCGATCGCTTTTATTATAGCATTTTGCACTTGTTTTTTCAATTCATTATCACATTTTTGTTTCTTTGTACAAGTTATTGTGCAGAGCTTTGTAGACTTAATTAAATAAAGCTTATTTTGACTATATCACAACATATTTTGACTATAAAAAATCCTCTGATGCAGTTCATCAGAGGATTTTATGTTTTTCAAAATGATATTTTGCGATTAGTTTTCTTTTTTATAGAACGGCTCAACACCCTTAACGGCATTTTTTGCAAAATCCATTGAATACGGCATCATTGAAAGCTGGATTTCATCGTCAAGGAACGGATTTGCAACCTTACTGATTGCATCGAATGTGCTTTCCATATCACCGAAGAAATCAACCACAATGAAGTAGCTCTTCTGACCGTTCTGCTCAATCAAGCGAAGATATGCAGCATTTACGGTCGGTTCTGTGCTGAAGTGATTTATCAGGGCAGCCATAAGATCAATAGGATATTCTTTTGGCTCTCCGAGGCTTATCGGCGCACCGGGTTCAATAGTCTGCTTTTTAAGATTCATATAATCCTTCTGCTGTTTAAAGGAATGAACCATCTGTTTAGGGAATGTTACGCTTTTGCCGAAAGGATTGATTACAAAGCCTACTACATCAGCCTGCGGGTCCATTACCATCTGTGCTATACTGTCAAAGTCAGTAACAACCTTCTGTGACTCCTGGGTGTCCTTCCACTTGAAAAGCTCATCAGTATCTGTGAATACGCCAAAGAATTTTTCTTTGTTGCCGTTTTCAAGAAGTCTGAACTGAACCTGAGTTGACTGCTGCATAACAGTCTGACCGTTGGTTGTTTTAGCCTCTGTCTTTGGTGTTACCTTTGCGGGGAGAATGAATTTTGCTTTCATAACCTCATCAATCATCTTATTGATATTTTCGGTTGTGTTGTCCTCCTGCATCTTTTCAATTGCGGCAACGAGATCGGGATTCTTAATCTGCTCTGCCGGCACTTTGCTTCCTTCCATTTTTGCGCCTTTAAGTTTGCTCATGCTTTGTTACCTCCGTTATTCTTATGTATAATTTTTGTCCGGCACCACGGCAATGGTCTGATTCCGATAACATTGCAGGATGTCGGATGCGTCACCTTCACTGGAAATATTATACGATGAAGTAAAATTTTTATTGTGATTAAAAACTGTAAATTTCATCTTTTATATATAGGTAAATTCAAGTCTTTCGTAAGTTTTGACGCCTTCGGCATTTTCTGCACGAAGCTCAAGCTTTGAAACATCGCTGTCACCGTGCTTGATTGTTACTTTGTCACCGTCTTTGTACGAAACAGCCTTTCCTCCGTCAAGAGAATATGTTGCGTTGTCGGTGTTTGAACAGGTGAGAGTTACCTCGTATGCGTCATCACTGTAGGTAAATTCTGTTTTTGAGTCAACACCCACGCTTGCAGGTCTTGCATATTCGGTGTAGCCCTCATTGTAGAGAACTACAACTGAATTTTCAGGAATATCGGTATCACAGGTAATTTTACCGTTTTTAACCTTATATTCGGTCTTGCGGTCAACGCGGTCAACATATGTTCCGTCAGCAAGATTTGTTTCAAAATCAACCTTGAGAGCATCATTTGTGTTGACGATGACAGCTCCCTTTGTACCTCTTTCAATCATAAGAGCAGTTGAGTCAAGGTTAGGATTGACAAGGTTTTCATCTTCGCCCTTCATTGCAGTTCTGAAGAAGTTCACCGCAGAAACACGGTTGTCCTTGTACATATCGTCGCCCTGTGTGCCGATTCGGTTCATACCCCATGAATTGTCAATTGAGCTGTTGTACGGACGGTCAAAGAAGAGCGGTGTTCCGTCTTTTCTTGCCGTGATTATTGCCCAGCCGAGGATAACCTGTTCGCTGTCGATATTATTGTATGTACAGTCGTTGATGTAGTTATCGTGGGATTCAACCCATGTTACGATATTCGGGTCTGCATTGCCAATCCAATAATCAGACACAACTGCCGTGTCAATATTGCCGCTTGCAATTCCCGAACGGATTTTACCGCCGTAGGTGCTTGATGTGGTTCTGCCGATTTCTTTGATATAATCTGCAAGTCTGTCATTGTCGCCCTGAAGCACTTCACCGTAGATAAAAAGATTTTCTGCATTATCAACTTCTTTGGTTGCTTTTTCCCAGAAGTTGTTTTTAAAGCCGTCATCTTCCTTTGGGTCATCGGAAAGTCCGATATGCTTTGCGGTGTCATATCTAAAACCGTCAGCACCGCAGGCAATACAATCGTTAATGTAATTAAAGAAATACTTTTGGAACGAAGGTCTTTCCGTGTTGATGTCGGGAAGTCCGCCCATCTCATGCGTTGTACAGGCAAGTCTGTCGCCGAAATCATTAAGCGGCGTTCTGCCCTCCTTATGATAAAGGGTTTCAAGACTTCCGCCGCCTGCCTTGATAAGGTCTTCACTGACCTCATCGGTTGATGGCGTAGTGTGGTTTGCAATTACATCGACAATTACCTTTATGCCGTACTTGTGAGCTTCATCGCACATTGCCTTAAATTCATCACGAGTACCGAGCTGATAGTTGCCGATTTTGAAATCAGTAGGTTGATAGTGGTAATACCATTTTCCGTCACCGTAAAGATCCATACCGCCGTTTTCGCCCTCAAGACACTCGTTAATCGGAGATGTCTGCACAGCCGAATAGCCTGCTGCGGCAATATCCCCCATTGACTCCTTTATTGTGTTGAAGTTCCAGCAAAAAGCTTGAAGAATTGCACCGTCAGCCACCTTGTCAGCTGTTTTGTAGTCAATTGACGCCGGTTGAGATTGCGAGCAGCCGGTACCGGATACTGCAACGGCAGTAACCATAAGAGCCGAAAGAATCCCTGCTGATAATTTTTTAAACATAACTCACCGTCTTTCTGTTTTTAACTTACTTGAGATACAGTATAACATAAATGATATGATTTTTAAATAGTTTTTGGCATTTTTGCCATATTTTTTTATTAAAACGCCAATAATGACACAAACTACGTTTTTGAGCAAAAAATCGTTACGATGTTTACAATAGAAAAAAATTGAATATTGTCACAAAAGAAAAATTGTTGTATACTAAAAGCATAAAAAAGAAAGGAACAACCGTATGAGTCACGCAGTAATTATTCCTATTTATTGTGAAAATAAGAATACAATCAACCTTTGCAATGAGCTTCAGGAGCTTGGTGCCGAACATATTGTTGTTGTCAATGACGGTCTTGACTCTAACTCGGAATATTTTAACGAACTGACAAGCATCGGCTGTCATCTTGTTCACCTGAAAAATAATAACGGCAAGGGTGCAAGCCTTAAAGCAGGAATACGGTATGCCCACGACAACCTTTATAACATTACAGGTTATATTACCTGTGACGCCGACGGTCAGCACACTGCAAATGATGTTATGAAAATCAGCCGTATGCTTGACCTTAGAAACGGTTGTCTTATTCTTGGAAAAAGAGATTATAAAAAATCCAAAATGCCGCTTAACATACGGATAGGCAACCGCCTTTCTTCTGCATATTTTAAAGTTATAACAGGCAAAAGCTGCAGCGATACTCAAACAGGACTGCGAGGCATTCCCGCATTTTTGTACGACACGGTTATGAAAACAAAAGGAAACCGCTTTGACTTTGAGATGAATTTCCTCACAAAATGTGCGGATATGAGAGTTCCGTTTTACTTTGTAAACATAGTTGCCGATTGCACAAACTGCAGCAGTAATTTTCGTCTTGTTAAGGACACCTATCTTATATACAGAACTCCGCTGAGATTTGCGACGGCATCAATCGGCTGTACGATAATCGACCTTGCTTTGTTCACGATATTTGCGTATATTCTGCCGTCACATATGTTCTTTAACATTATGCTTGCAACTCTTATGGCACGAGCCGTTTCCGGAGGAATAAATTTTCTTATCAACAGAAAGGTTATTTTCGGCAATACGGATAACGGTGCAAAACAGGCACTCAGGTTTTTCATTTTGTTTTTCTGCATAATGTGTGCGAGTTCGCTTATTGTATCTGCACTTTGGTTCTTACCTGTCCCTGTAACTCTTACAAAAGCTATTGTTGACCTGTTGCTTTGGACAGTCAACTACAAAATGCAGAGAATATGGGTTTTTAAAGATGATAAAAGACTTAAGAGAGTGCAGAAAAGAAAACAAAAATAATTGATATTACCAATAGGGGCTGTAGAAAAACAGCCTAACAAAAACAAGTCAGGCTGTGAAGAACGAAGTATTAAGCTTCATTTCTTCACAGCCTCATTATTTCATATTAAGTTTATTTATCCTTGCTTAAAAGCATACGGTCATTTTCGATCTTTGAACCGCTTGCCTTCTCAAACATTTCGAGGAGGTGTTCAACCGTAAGATTTTTCTTTTCTTCACCTGAGATATTGAGGATAATTTTGCCGTCACTCATCATAATAAGACGGTTGCCGTGAGTAATTGCGTCATGCATATTATGAGTTACCATAAGTGCCGTAAGGTTGTTTTCGGCAATGATTTTGTCGGAAAGCTCAAGCACCTTAGCGGCTGTTTTCGGGTCAAGAGCGGCTGTATGTTCGTCAAGCAGGAGAAGCTTCGGCTTTTTGATTGTTGCCATAAGAAGTGTTATTGCCTGACGCTGACCGCCCGAGAGAAGTCCTACTTTTGATGACATTCTGTCCTCAAGTCCGAGGTCAAACTCTGCAAGCATCTGACGGTAACGGAATCTTTCGTCAGCCTTTACGCCCCACGAAAGTCCTCTTTTTTTGCCTCGTCTTGCGGCAATTGCGAGGTTTTCTATAATTTCCATATCGGCTACCGTGCCTGTCATCGGGTCCTGAAATACTCTGCCGAGGTAGGGTGCTCTTTTATGCTCGGGCAATGCCGAAATATCCTTGCCGTCAATAAGAATCTGACCGCAGTCAACAGGCCACACGCCTGCAATTGCGTTGAGTGTTGTTGACTTGCCTGCGCCGTTGCCGCCGATTACCGTACAAAAATCGCCGTCATTGAGGGTGAGATTAACTCCGCAGAGTGCCTGCTTTTCATTTACTGTGCCTTTATTAAAGGTTTTCCATACATTCTTGATTTCAAGCATTCTTAACCCTCCTTCTGTGCGTTTTTAGCATTCATTTTTGCAACTTTCTTGAATGAAGTCTTTCTCTTTTTCTGGAGATACGGAACTGCAAGGAAGATTGCAACGATAATTGCCGTAAAGAGCTTTGTATCGTCTGTCGGCATCTTGAGCCAGAGTACGATGCCCATTGCGATATAATAGAGAATACCGCCGACAATTACAAAGAGCATTCTTATGATAAAATTCATGTGCTTGCGGAAAATTGCCTCACCGAGAACTTCGCCGATAATTACAGCCGCAAGACCAATTACGATTGCACCTCTGCCCATATTGATATCAGCAAAGCCCTGATACTGAGCAAAAAGTGAACCCGAAAGTGCAACAAGTCCGTTTGAAAGTGCAAGAGCAATTACCTTTGTAAAATTGATGTTAATGCCCTGTGCCTTGCTCATTGCAGGGTTTGAACCTGTTGAACGGATTGTTGAGCCCTGTTCTGTGCCGAAATACCAATACATTGCTGCAACTACAACAGCACAAATTCCAAGACCTACGAGAATTGCCATATTTATATTGCTTGCAGAAACAACAAGCGTGTAGTTTCTGTAGCTGATTGGGAGGTTTGATTTTCCCATAATATTCAGGTTAATTGAATAAAGAGCAATCTGTGTGAGGATACCTGCGAGAATGTCGGGGATTCCGAGAAGCGTGTGAAGAAGTCCCGTTACAAGACCTGCCGCAAGACCTGCAAGGATTGCTACGATGATTGTTGCCCAAACTGGACAGCCTTTGATGAGCATAACTGCGGTTACCGCACCGCCTGTTGCAAATGAACCGTCAACGCTGAGGTCGGCAAAGTTCAACAGCTTAAAGGTGAGAAATACACCGAGTCCCATGAGTCCCCAGATTATACCCTGAGCGATATTACCCGGAAGTGCGGATAAAAAGCTCATAGGATTAAGAGAACTGAAGTAGTTTGCTAAAAAATCCATAAAAACCACCTATACATAAAATATCGGGGTGTCGCTTTCACGGCACCCCTGCCAATATTATTTTTCCGAATATGAATTATTCTGCTTTGATTTCTGTGTAACCGTCGGGAACCTTGATTCCGTATGTGTCACAACGGTCTTTGATATATTCTTTTGTTACATTCGGAGCAGCCTCAACCTTCATCTTTGTGATGTCCTCGCCCTTTACAAGAATGTTGTAAGCCATTTCGCCTGTTTTTCTGCCGAGTTCGTCATAGCTGATTGAAAGTGTTGCAACACCGCAGCCCTTACAGATGCCCTCTTCGCCGGCAACAATCGGAGTTTTTGCGGCTGTGGCTACATTGTCGATGATGCCTGTGTTAGATGCTGCTGTGTTATCTGTCGGGATGTAAAGAACATCGCTCTCGTCACAGGCAGTCTTTGCAACTGCGGCAACATCGTTTGAATCTGCAAATGAATATGATTTTACAGTATAGCCTGCATCCTTGAAATAAGGAGTGATTGTATCGCTCTGATACTTTGAGTTAGCCTCAGCCGAGCAGTAGAGAATTCCGACATTCTTTGCGTTGGGGAAAAGCTCCTTGAGCATAGCTGCCTGCTGGTCAAGCGGAGCAAGGTCTGTTGTTCCCGAAACATTCATACCCGAAACGCCGTTCCAATCAGACTTGTCAAGTGCTGTGCCGTAGTCTGTGATTGAAGTGCCTAGAATCGGAATATTCGGTGTTGCTGTGTATGCTGCCTGAAGTGCGGCAGTACCGTTGCCGAGAATAAGGTCATAATTTGAAGAAACAAACTGGTTGCAGATTGTAGCACAGGTTGCGGAATCGCCCTGAGCGTTCTGCTCGTCAAACTTTACATTATCTGCACCGAGCTTCTCTGTGAGATAATCCTTAAAACCTTTTGTTGCGGCGTCAAGAGCCTCGTGCTGAACAAGCTGACAGATACCGATGTTGTAAACCTTACCGTCCGTGCTTGAATTATCTGCCTTTGAGCTTTCTGCAGAACCGCCGCATCCTGCAAATGCGAGTGACATAGAAGCCGCCGCAAGAGCAACTGCGGCAATCTTTTTAGCTTTTTTCATTTTAATTTCCTCCTAAGCTTTCAGCACTTTTGTGCTGTAAAGCATCATATACTTCTGCACTTTTATGCAATAAAGTGTTTTAACAACATAAATTATAATACATAAAAACGAATTTTTCAATAGCATTTACTGATTTTTATTACAAATCACAGAATTAGAAGTTAGTTTTTATTCATTTTGCTACCACATTCTCATCACCAAGCTGGTATTTTAGTTCTTTAATCATAACAGGGTTAATATCTACCCACATTGATGAAGGGGCCTTCACCTTTCTTTTGGTGTCTGTAAGATAAAATATAACAGGTGTTCTGCCGTCAAAAATATCAAGTACGCGCTTTGCACGGTTGTATTTGTCGGTATTGAGGTCATCAATACGCAAATACAACGCAGAAGGCTTTTGTGTATCATTTTTCACGGCTTGCATCTGATAATTTTGCGGAAAATGTTCTGTGTTTTTTATTGCAACAGGGTTATTTTTGCAATCCTCGTTTGTACGGGCAGACGCTATGGAATCGCAGATGATTTTCGGCTCTTCGTTTTCTTTTAAATTGACAGTTCCGCGGAACAGCAACGCTCCGCCTGTGCCGAGAAGGGCAGAATATTTTTCATAAACATTCGGAAAAATCACAATTTCAAGCATACCGTTTCTGTCCTCTGCATTCACAAAAGCCATAAGCTTGTTATTCTTTGTAAGCTGGGTTTTAAGTTTGGACACTATGCACACAAGACTGACTTTTTTTCCGTCAAAATACATACCGCTGTCATTGTTGATTATATCGCCTGTTTTATCGGCATGGATTGCTTTTGAAAAAGTTGTGTATTCATCGAGCGGATGACCGCTGAGATACATTCCCGCAATTTCGTTTTCCATATGCAAAAGTTCGGAAGCAGAAAATTCATGTAAATCGGGAATTTTCGGTCTTGTTGATTCTTCTGCCGCTTCAGAATCACTAAAAAACGACATCTGACCGTTCATATTGCGCCTGCTCTCATATTCAACATTGTCAAGCGCAGTTTTATAAATTGCAAGAAGCTGTCGGCGATTTGCTCCTAAACCGTCAAATGCTCCGCATTTTATCAGACTTTCAATTGCCCTGCTGTTCATATTGCGGCCGTAAAGCCTTTTACAAAAATCAAAAAAGTCTTTGTATGGCGAATTTATCCGTTCGGCAATTATTTCATCAATAAAATTCCTGCCGAGATTTTTAACGGCAAGAAGTCCGTAACGGATATCGTTGCCGCTTACAGTAAAATGGAGATTGCTTTCGTTCACATTAGGCGGTAATACACGGATTCCGAGCCGTTTACATTCGGTGATATATGACGCAAGCTTGTTTTGATTGTCAAGCACGCTTGAAAGCAGAGCCGCCATATATTCACGGGGGTAGTGACATTTGAGCCATGCAGTTTTGTAGGAAATGTTGGCATATGCCGCAGCATGGGATTTGTTGAAAGCGTAGTGAGCAAAGCTTTCCATTTCATCATAAACGGAAATTGCTGTTTTTTCGTCAACTCCACGGCGAATACATCCTTCAACTATGATATTCCCGTCATTATCCGTAAGACCGTGAATGAATATTTCACGCTCCGACTCCATTACGGCAAGCTTTTTTTTGCTCATTGCTCGGCGAACTATATCTGCTCGTCCTAGGCTGTAGCCTGCAAGCGTTCTGAAAATCTGCATAACCTGTTCCTGATAGATTATACAACCGCTTGTAACGCCGAGAATATCCTTTAGAAGCGGATGCTTGTAGCGGATATGTGACGGATTGTGGCGGCAGTCGATATAGGTCGGAATACTGTCCATAGGTCCGGGGCGGTACAGCGCCGTAACTGCTATGAGGTCCTCAATTCGCTCCGGCTTTAGTTGAGTGAGAACATTTTTCATACCCTGACTTTCAAACTGAAACACACCCTCTGTGTGACCTTTTGAAAACATTTCAAAGACTTTTTTATCGTTTTCATCAACCGTATCGGGATTGTATTCGGGATTATTATGCTTTATCTGCTTTTCGGCGTCATTGATTACGGTTAAGTTTCTGAGTCCGAGAAAGTCCATTTTTAAAAGACCGAGTTCTTCAAGTGCAGTCATTGTGAACTGTGTCACAACATTATCGTCATTTTTTGACAGCGGAACATAGTCGCTGACGGGCTTGTCGGTAATTACAACACCTGCGGCGTGCATTGTTGCGTGACGGGGCATTCCCTCAATGCTCATTGCAGCATCAAGCAGTTTTTTTGTCTGCGGTTCATTTTTATAGCGACTTCTCAGGTCGGAATTAAGTCTTAGAGCATCCTCAATTGTCATATCGTGTTCCATTGGAACGAGTTTAGCAATCGAATCAACTGCCGCATACGGAATTTCAAGCACCCTTCCTACATCTCGGATTGCACCTCTTGCCGCCATTGTGCCGAACGAAATTATCTGTGCAACATGATCTTCGCCGTATTTACGCACAACATAGTCGATAACCTCTCCCCTGCGTTTCTTACAAAAATCGACATCAAAATCCGGCATACTTACTCTTTCGGGGTTTAAAAATCGCTCAAAAAGAAGATTGTACTTTATAGGGTCAATTGCGGTTATACCTATGCAGTAGGCACAAAGCGAACCTGCACCCGAGCCTCTTCCCGGACCGACGGGGATTCCGCAGGATTTTGCGTAGCTTACAAAGTCATTTACGATAAGGTAGTAATCTACAAAGCCCATTTGCGACACGGTGCTGATTTCATATTCGAGTCGGTCAATCAGAGCCTTGTCAGGATTTTCACCGTAATGCTTGTAGAGTCCTTCGTAGCATTTTCTTCTGAAATAATGCAGATGGTCTTCATTATTGGGAACATCAAATCTCGGAAGCTTGCGCACGCCAAATTCAAAATCTACATTGCACATATCGGCAATTTTCTGTGTATTGTCGATTGCTTCGGGGTAATTTGCAAATACCTCACGCATTTCATCTTCTGTTTTAAGATAAAATTCGGATGTTTTGAACTCCATTCTGTCGCTGTCATTGACTGTTCTGTTGGTCTGAATACAGAGAAGAATATTGTGAACCGTGCTGTCCTGTTTTTCAATATAGTGACAATCGTTTGTTGCAACAATATCAACACCGATTTCACGGGCTATTTTTACAAGGCTTGGAATTATTCTCTTCTGTTCCTCAATTCCGTGGTCTTGAAGCTCTATAAAAAAGTTCTCTTTTCCGAACATATCACGGTAAAATTCAGCCTTTGACTTTGCACCGGCGTAATCGCCGTCAAGGAGCTTTTGCGGAATTTCACCTGCCAGACAAGCAGAGAGACAGACTAAGCCCTCGTGATACTCGGCAAGGAGTTCATCGTCAATTCTCGGTTTTGTGTAGAATCCCTCGGTAAAGCCTTTTGACACAAGCTTGATAAGGTTCTGATAGCCTGTATGATTTTTGCAGAGCAAAACCATATGATAGTATTTTCCGTAGGATGAAGTCTTGTCAAAGCGGCTATGCGGTGCAACATACACTTCACAGCCGATTATCGGCTTTATACCCTGCTTTTTGCACTCCTTATAAAAATCGACCGCACCGTACATTACACCGTGGTCGGTGATTGCGAGTGCAGTCATTCCCTTTTCTTTTGCGGCTTTTGCAAGTCTGCTCAGGCGGCACGCACCGTCGAGCAGACTGTATTCTGTATGAAGATGTAAATGTGTAAATGCCATTTTACTCACCTGTTGCTTTTGCCTTGATTTCACCGTCTGAAAAACGGAGAGTAAATTCATCGCCGCTTTTAAGTGTTTTGGCGGAATTTACCACCCTGCCGTCTTTTTCGGCAATAGAATAACCTCTTGAAAGAATTTTAACGGGGTTGAGTCCTTCAAGTTTTGCGGCTGTCTTTGTGATGTCGGCAGTCTTTTTATTTATTGTTTCCTGAACAAAATGCTGTATTTTCGTTTTGCAAAGTTCAAGAGATTTTTCATATTCAAAAATTCTCTGTTGTGGTGATACAACAGACAGTCTTGTTTTTAATTCCGTAAGAGCATTATATTCCTGCCTTAATTTCAATGTTGCCATTGACGAAACATACTGCTTTTGCGATTTATAGTAATCAACAAGCTCCGTAGTATCGGGAACTGCAAGCTCTGCCGCCGCAGACGGAGTCGGCGCTCTAAGATCGGATACAAAGTCACAGATTGTAAAATCGGTTTCATGACCGACAGCGGAAATTACCGGAATTTTACAGTTGTAGATTGCATAAGCAAGGTTTTCATCATTGAATGCCCACAAATCTTCAATTGAACCGCCGCCCCTGCCGATTATGATAACATCACAGGCGTTGTATTTATCAAGTTTCTGTACGGCGTCAATAAGTTGGGCGGGAGCATTCTCGCCCTGAACAAGTACGGGACACATAATTATGTCGGCAGACGGAAATCTTCTTGAAAGAATGTTGCGGATATCCTGAACTGCCGCACCTGTGGGAGAAGTAATTACACCGATTGAATTCGGAAACGGCGGAATTTTCTTCTTATGTTCGGGAGCAAAAAGTCCTTTTGCGGCAAGCGACTTTTTAAGCTGTTCATAAGCGAGAGAAAGCGCACCTATGCCATCGGGCTGCATATCTTCAATATAAAGCTGATACTGACCTGTGGGTTCATAGACTGCAACTCTGCCACGGCAGATTACTTTCATTCCGTCGGCAGGCCTGAACCTTAGATTACGGGCATTGCCGGCAAACATTACGGCTCTTATAACGGATTTTTCGTCTTTGATTGAAAGGTAGATGTGTCCGCTTCTGTAATGGTCGGTAAGGTTTGAAATTTCACCCGTAACAAAGACAAAATTCAGCCTTGCGTCATTTTCAATAATTGACTTTATATAGAAATTCAGTTGTGAAACACTTAAAACTCGTGGTTTGCTAAACTCGGGTGTGTACATCGTTATACTTCCTGTATCCTAAATATGCGATTCCTGCCGAGTTATCTGCCGAAAACTGCGGCGGTGCGAATATTGCATTATATTTTTCTTCAAAAGAATTTTTTATTATTTGATTTGACATTACTCCGCCTGCAAAGAGCAATGGAATTTCTCCATATTTTTCAAGCAACCGTTTTGTCATTTCGGACAAGGTCTGCTCAATATATTTAAGGCAAAATGCCGAAACATATTCGGGGGATTTGCCTTCGTCAATCAGCTTTTTGGAGAGATTTTCAACCCCGCTAAGACAACAATTACAGCCTTTGAGGGTTGGTTTCACCCTGATTTTTTCTGTATTTTTAAGGGCAAGCTGTTCAAGCTGAGGACCGCACGGAAATTTTAAACCGAGCATAAGCCCTGTGCGGTCAATCGCCTGCCCTGCATTGAGGTCAAGAGTGTGTGCCGCAAGTTCAACGGAAAAGCCTGTGCCGAAGCCCTTGGCAAATACTGCCTCGGTTGTTCCTCCGCTGACATGGAAAGCGATAAACTGCTTATCAAACAAATCTGTTCTCTGCGAGCCAAACAGTGCCGCCGAGATGTGTCCCTCCTGATGTGAAAAGGTGTAGAGAGGGATTTTCATTGCGGAAGATAAAATTTTTGCCGTGTTCTCTCCAACGGTGAAACACGGCATATATGAGCCGTCAACAGGTCTTGGACGGCTTGACGCCGCAATTGCGGCTATTTTGCTTGTGTCAACATCCTTTAAAAGCTCTTCTATAAGCGTGTGAAGCTGTGCTGTGTGGTGAAACACAGCATCGCTCTGACGGAGTCCGAGCTGTCCTTCTTTTACGGGCAGAAGTTTTTTCTGCTGAACCATTTCGACGATTTCGCTGTCATAAAGAGCGGTTGATGTTGTGTAATTTGAAGTGTCAATTCCGAGAAAAAAGCTCATATCACTTCTCCGACTTTCCCGAAATTTCACGGGAATATGTTCCGAGAATACCGTTTACAAACTTGCTCTCGTCAATTGTGTATTTCTTTGCAAGTTCAACAGCCTCGTTGATTGAAACGCTCTGCGGAACATTGTCAAGGTACTTCATTTCATAGACTGCAAGGCGAAGAATTGCAAGTGACGGCTTTGAAATTCTCGAAAGAGTCCAGCCTTTTTTTAGGTGACTTGCAATGATTTCGTCAATCTCTTCGTGCTTGTCCTCAATGCCTGAAACTACTGCCTGAGCATAAGCACAAACACCGCCTACAAACATTTCTGAATTATCGTCTATTGTTTCTTCAAGAGGTTCGTCGTCAAAAGACTTTGAAAACAAAAGCATAAAAGCCTGCTCTCTCGACTCACTTCTTGTGAGATTAACCTCTTCTTCAAAAATGTCACTTGTTTCAGCGTCATTTACTTCAATTTCATTTATTTCGTTGTTCATTTCGTTATTCATAATAAGCCCAACTTTTCGTTAAATTATAATATCACTAAATATAAAATCGGAACAGATTCCGCCCTGCTTGCAGGAAAAGCAAGTAACTCCATAGAATTTTACGGAAGCTTTATATCACGGCGTACTTCTAAAACATACCTCAGTCATTCCGAAAAAAACACTATCAATAGAATTATACCATAACCGAAAATGGATGTAAACATAATTGATAAAGATGTCCGCAACAAATCTTCGCATCATAAACAGCTGCTGTGCGATTTATATAATCGGTTTATGCCATTTTAACGCACGCATTTCAGAATTTTACAAAGTGTCTTTGTAAATATAACCGGCATATTCACCAAGGTCAATCTGCTTGATATCATGACTTACATGTCTTTCGCTGACAGGAATCATCTCCATATAATCACCGTAAAGGTATTTCAGGTACTTATCGTATTCCTTCGGAATAGGCAGTTTTGCATTTTCAAAATCGACCCATATAGCTTCATCAAGCCATTCGGCAGGAAAAGCTCCTCTTGAAACATTTCTTCCCATACTGTCAAAAAGATATTTAGGGTTTTTCATATTCTTATGAAGTGAAATAAGTTTGTTCTGAACCTTTTGCAAAAAGCCGAGTGGGAATATCTTTCTCAGAATATTCGCACACAAAGAAGAAAATCTGCTGTTTGCGTTTACTGAGGTGCCTCTCCACTTATCAAGCACAAGCCACCTTGAGCTTGCGGTTGCTTTCATATGAATTTTGCGTAGAAAAGCATTGTTTGAGGTATAATCCTGTGCAAGCACATCAAGAAAAATTCCATTATGGATATTCGGAAATCTTGAAGTAAATTCAGTTGAAAGCAGAGTATTGTTTATTCTCAGCTTTGTAAACGGAAAGTGGCTGTCTTTTTCATTTTCCTGAGTCTGTGCAAAAAGATAATTCGGGAGTTCACTCGGCAATACCGAAAGGAATCTGTCGTAATCTTTTCTCAGCATCATAACATCCGCATCATCGTCCCATGGAATAAAGCCTTTGTGTCGTACAGCACCCAAAAGACTTCCGCCACCGAGAAAATACTTTATATTATGTTTTTTGCATATTCTGTCAACCTCAAGCAAAAAACCGAGAAGAATTTGCTGAATGTCATTTAGCTTGCCGTCATATGAATCGGAAAACATAAACACACTGTTGTCATTCATCATCTCGTGTCCCGAAATAAGAAGTGCGTCTTTGTAATTGACCGTTGATGACCAGCCGAGTTTTTTCAATCTTGTACAGTCAACTGCACAACCGTCTGCGGAACATCCTTCGGAGGTTATGTTTACCTCGCAGTTTTCAAACGCATCAGAAAGTGCAAGTGCAAATTCAGCCGAATTGACTGTCGAATCATCCGAACAAGCGTTGTACGCCTGACAGTCTGCCCCATTACAAGCAACAAAAAGAACAGCAGAAATCAAGTCGTTGGCACTTATATACGATACCTTGGATGATCTATTTTTAATATTCAGAATTTTGCCGCCAACAGCCGATTTGAGCGTGTTTACAACAAATTCAGAATTTGAATTTGCAGATATAATCTTACCGCATCTTATGACTTTAATTGAAAATCCGTACATATGAGCGGCTGAAAAATAAAGATTTTCAACCGATTGAATCAACATTGATTTCAGTGAGTCAGAGGAAAAATCAGAATGTGTTTTTTCTTTTTCGGAAATAACAAGTTCTTTTTCAAGTTTTCCGTAAGCCGAAGCATCTGATAAAACAACAAATTCCTTTATTTTCAATACCTTGATAACTGAAATAATATTTTCGGCTCTGCTGATATTACTTTTAAATACATCCGTGCTTTCAACCTTATCAGAAAGCAAGAAGCCTGTTTCGATGAGTATATCTCCGCTTTTATTTATTGAATCAGGCGAGGAGTATTTTACAATTGCGAAATCCGATGAATTGATAAAATCAAACCGTCTGTCATATCTTTCGTAATCCGAAACAAGCAAAAAAACAGCTATGTCCGCTTGCTTTTTTGAATTAACCATAAGAAGGGACGATACAAGTGAAAAAGCCGGTTCTCCGCCTCCTGCTATAAAAACAGATTTTCCGAACAATTTACGGATATTCAGATTTTTATAACGCAAAGCTGCAAGGGCTCTGTCCTGTTCAAATTGGTTAAGTAACAACTCAGACATAACTGTATTCCTAATTTCTATTGTTAAATTTTAATCTTCTTCAAGAATGCCGACAGCCCTTCTTATTCCTTCTTTAAGGTCAACAAGAGGCTTCCAGCCGAGGGCACGAAGTCTTGAACTGTCAAGAATTTCGGGAGTTTTTGCAAGAGCGGAAGCGTCAATCTCAGGCTCTTTTGCATCCTCGGGATTGGCAAAAGCCAAAGTCATATTTCTCTCAGGAAAAACCTCACAAGCTGTCTTTGCAAAATTTCTTATTGTTGTATCTGATTTTTCATAAGAAATGTTATACGGTGTAACATTTTCTCCGTTGAGCATAATGTATATGAGAGCGGAAACCGTGTCTGTAACATAGCAGAACGAACGGTTAGCCGCACCGTTGCTCTTGAGAAGAATATTTTCGTGACGAACAACATTTGCAATAAACTGCGCCCAGACACGGTCGTCTGTAAGACTGCTTGCACCGTAAATGTAGCTCGGTCTTGCAATCTTTACATTGAGTCCAAACTGCTTGCAATAGCTTGCGGCAAGAGTTTCGGACGCTCTCTTGCCCACTGCATAGCAATTTTTGTACGAAGTAAAGTCAATATATCCGATATCATCCTCGGAAATACTGTTTTTACCGTTGTGCAAAGCACCGTAAACTTTAAGGCTTGAAACAACAAGTACAGACTCACTTTTGCTTTCAAGAGCAAAATCAAGAATGTTTGATGTACCGCTGAGATTTGCGTTAATTGTGCCGACCGGGTCGGTTTCAAACTGGATATTACTTGCCTGACTTGCGGCATGAATGACAAAATCCGCTCTTTCACATTCAAGTCTGTTTGTAACATCGGCAACAACAAGCTCAATGTCATCTCTTTCAAGAAGAACGCCGAACTTTTTCTCTGCTCTCTCTCTGTTTCTTACTAACGCAAGAACTTTGATATTATTGCTGTAAAGGTCATTTCTCGCAAGAAATGTGAGAACAAGATAATAACCGATAAATCCGCCTGCGCCTGTTATAAGAACAGTTTTGCCGTCAAATCTGTTCCAGTCAACATTTGTATTTGTAATTTCTTTAACATCAGAAAAAACTGTCTTTTTTATATTACTCTGAACATTATAATCCATATTTAAGTTCTTCCTTTGCAAACTGCTTGTAGTTTTCATAATAGAACTGTGAACGCAATGTTGTAAGATCTTCAGGTGTAGTTACTTTAATATTGAATCTCTCACCGAGGAAAAGGTGAACCTTTTCGCCGAGTTCAATAAAGAGTTCACTTGAAGAAACAGGGTTTGTAATGCCCCTTTTATATGCTTCTTCGTGCGCCCAAAGAATTTTTTCCATTGTGTAACCCTGCGGAGCCTGAGTGATGTACATTGTGCTTCTCTGATAGCTCTTACCGCAGGTTTCTCCGTCCTCGCTATAAAGAAGTGAATCTATACTCGGGGTAACAGGAACAGCAGTTTTGTATTTCTTTGTATCTTTAATACAGTTAGTGATGAGTTCCTCGCTGAGCATAGGACGAACGCCGTCACAGATAAGAATGATATCCTCAGGATCTTTTGAAAATTCGGCAGTAGCCATCACACCGTTGTGAATAGAATCAAAACCGCTTGCACCGCCCGGAACAACGGTCTTTACCTTAGGAACATTGAAAGCGGCAATAAGCTCATTGAGATAACCGATCCAGTCAGCCTTGCATGCAACAACGATTGCGTCAACCTTTGGATGACGGGCAAAATGCTCCATTGTATGAATAATAATCGGCTTTCCGCCAACCTCGAGAAACTGTTTAGGCATATCGGAATACTTCATTCTTGCACCGATACCGCCGGCGAATAACATAGCTGTAACCATAGTAAGACAATCCTTTCAAAACATAAATAAGATTTTACTTTACAAGCTGTAATAAATATAATATTTTACCGACAGCACAAATACGCAACAAAAAACGCGTCTGCACCTTGATATAACTACTTGTATGATACCACATTGATGTATTTTTTGTCAATAATAATACTTTATGCGGAGGTTTACTCCCTTGAAAATAATATATCTCTATGTTAGAATAGCTTTAAGGGTGTGATAATTTGATAAATAATCAGTTTTCGGGTAATAATATGCCGTTTTACGGCGATAATCTTAATTATAACCGTAATTTCAAAAAAGATATGCAGTATGATAATCTCAAGCAAAAGTCAAGCGGATTGGGCTTCTTTGTATTTGCGTATTCGCTGACAATGACAGCCTGTGCTGTGATTATCGCCGAAGTTTTCAAGAATCTCGGCTCGGCAGGTTTTATTTTATCAAACAACTACGCATTATTAAATTACTTTATTGATATATTCATTTCTGTATTTGCCGTTGTTGTTCCTGCATTTTTCTATATAAAGCTTTCAAGAAACAGTTTGAATGATATTATCAGCACAAAATATGTAAAACAAAAAAGTATGATACCCATTCTGTTCCTCGGAATGGGAGGCGCTATGATTGCAAATGTTGCAACGAGCATTGTAGTTGACAATTTCTCGCTTTTCGGAATTGAAAACACATCTTCGGGACTGTCAAGCGGAGATTCGAGTATTTTGAGTATTGTTTTGAATATTGTTTCAACCGCAATTGTTCCTGCGTTTGCAGAGGAATTTGCATTCAGAGGAATTGTTATGGGTTCTCTGAGAAAATACGGTGACACTGTTGCAATTATCGGTTCTGCTGTTTTATTCGGAGCAATGCATCAGAATATATCACAAATTCCGTTTGCGTTCATTTTAGGTCTTATTTTTGCATACATTGACTGCAAGTTCAATTCGATTTTTCCGTCAATTGCAATCCATTTTCTTAATAACCTATATGCTGTTACCATGAGCATTTTAAGAGATGCAAGCATCGTTTCCGATTATGTGACAACAATAATAAGCTACAGCCTGATTATTTTCTTCTGTATTGCAGGATTCGTTTCATACATTGTTCTTGCAAAAAGGAATGAAAATATTTTTAAAATGTCCGATAAGAAAAACGAAATTGTTAGCGAACTTAACTTAAAAGAGAAAATGACTGCATTTCTTGTAAATCCCGGCATCATACTTTCACTTGTACTTTTTCTATTGACTACAATTACAAATTTAGGTTTGATAAGCAATGGATAAAAACTTATATTATATGCAAAAAGCAATTGAACAGGCTGAAATTGCCGCTGCAGAAAACGAAGTTCCCGTCGGTGCGGTAATTGTCAGAAACGATGAAATAATCGCCGTGGGCAGAAATCGGCGTGAGCAAGAAAAGAACGCTCTTCTTCATGCCGAAACCGACGCAATCTGCAATGCCTGTCAAAAGCTTGGCGGTTGGAGATTGTGGAACTGTGAAATTTATGTAACGCTTGAGCCTTGCCCTATGTGTGCAGGTGCAATAATCAATGCTCATATTCCAAAGGTATATTTCGGTGCATACGACTTAAAAAACGGCGCTTGCGGTACAATTACGAATCTGTTCCAAATGCCGTTCAATTTCAAGCCTGAATCAGTCGGCGGCATTATGCAAGAGGAGTGTTCAAAACTTCTCACCGACTTTTTTAAAAACTTACGCAACAAAAAATCATAGAAAAAATCCCGCTTTTGTAAGCGGGATTTTTTATTTGCTGTTATAATCAAAGAAACAGGATTATATTATTTTTCATCTCTTAAAATCTTACTTGCCGCAAGCATTACACCGAGCTTACCGCTGTGGAAGTTAAGACTTCCCTGCATCCATACTGCATACGGTTCACGCAACGGTGCGTCTGCAGAAAGTTCAATAGATGAGCCGAGAGTAAATGCACCTGCCGCCATAACTACCTGACTTTCGTAGCCGGGCATATCAGACGGAATCGGAGATACAAAGCTGTCAACAGCCGAACCACTCTGAACCCCCTCGCAAAAGCGGCATACCTTTTCGGCATTACCGAGCATGATAAGCTGAATGATATCTCCTCTTGCATCATTATACTTAGGACTTGTTTCATAACCGAGAATTTCAAAAAGTGCCGATGCAAATACTGCGGTTTTAAGTGCTTCACCTGTAACATGCGGAGCATGATATGCGCCCATAAAAAGTTCTCTGTTTGCGTTAAGAGTGGCACCGATTTCTTTGCCTGTACCCGGAGTGGTAAGTCTGTAGGCACACATCTCTACAAGTTCTTTCTTACCTGCAATATATCCGCCTGTAGGAGCAATACCGCCGCCCGGATTCTTGATAAGAGAGCCTGCCATCATATCTACACCAACCGACAAAGGTTCAACCTTGTCAATAAATTCACCATAACAATTATCGAGCATAATAATGCTTTCGGGCGAATTGGCTTTTGAAATTTCACAAAGCTTTTTAATTTCTCTCCATGTGAGCGTAGGTCTTGTGCTGTAACCTCTTGAACGCTGTATGTAAACCATTTTAGGCTTTTTCTCTGCAATGTCACTTGCGATTTTGTCATAATCAGGCGTTCCGTCAGGTTTAAGCTCGGTCATTTCAAATTTTATTGAAAAGTCTTTGAGTGAACCGGGATAGTCACCCTCAATGCCTATGGCAGAACGGATTGTATCATACGGCATTCCTGTTACGGAAAGCATTGTGTCCCCCGGTCTTAAAACGCCGAAAAGTGCAACTGTGAGGGCATGTGTACCGCTGACAAAATTATGACGAACAAGTGCGTCCTCTGCATCAAATACATAGGCATAGACCTTGTCAAGAGCCTCTCTGCCTGCATCATCATATCCGTAGCCTGTAGAACCCCAAAGGTGACTTTCACGAACATCTGCAAGCTGAAAAGCCTTTATCATCTTCTGCTGGTTATATTCCTGAATATCGTCAATCTCCGCAAGCTTGTCCTTGCAAAGTTCCATTGCCTTTTCGGATGCTTTTATAACTCTTTCATCTATATCAAATAAACTCAAATATATCACCTTTCAAAATAGTATTCGCACCATATTCCGCACTGTTCAAAACCGAGATTATTATAAAACGACTGATTTGCATTCTTGGCTCTGTGAAGATACACGGTCTTGTTCTCGGCAACCAGTCTGTTGGATATGTACTTTACAACAGTTGAACCGTAGCCGTGCTTTCTGTAGTCGGGATGACATGACACCGCACCCAACACGGCACCGTTACTGCTTTCGGCAACGGTCATAGCCATTGCAACAAGCTTTGTACCGTCATAAACTCCGTACATTCTCGTTGCATTATGACGAAGCTTGTGATTCACATCAACATAAAAATCATCAAACGGCGGCGGAACAAAATTTTCATCGGCACAGCTTACGATGAGATTATAAACCTCTTTAATATCGGGAACATCAAAATTTATACTTTCGTCAACATTTTCAAACGGTTCTGATTTTTTCAGAATAACGCCCGAAACGGATTTACTGCCGTATAAATTAAGGTTGAAATCTCCGCTGCATATTGCACTTGAAGCACCTGCAACACGCATAAATGACGAAACCTCTTCAAGATTTGTTTTATCTGTAAGAAATAAAATAAAGCTTGTTCCGCATCGGGAAATTGCACCTGTGCACTCATCTGTTTTATCGTCAATTATCGTCCAGTAGTCAACGAAAGCAAGCGATGAATCGTAACTGTTGTACTGAGAAATTATTCTGCACGCAAACGGATCTTCCGCTGACAGATTCATAATTACATTTATATAATTTTCATTGGCGGTTACAATCATTCAGACCGTCTTTCCTTTCGCTAAATTTCCGCCCGCAATATAATCGGACAATACTTTTGCAAGTTTTAAAACGCTTTCGCAATCATCGAGATTTGCCGCAGTTGAAGGAGCATGAATATACCTTGACGGAAGTGATACCGCCAGAGTTCTCACTCCGCCTCTGCTCTGATGAATTGCACCCGAATCATTACCGCCTGCAACTGCTCTCTTATACTGAACAGCTATGTTATTCTTTTCGGCAAGTTCAAAAGCGGCGCTTATCATTTCTTTATCATAAACTGTCGCCCTATCCATTACGGTAACCGTTGCGCCTTTTGACAAATTGCATACCTGATGAGATGCGTCAACCTCCGCAACATCAGCGGCAGTTGTGCTTTCGATAACAAGAGCAAAATCAGGATTAACCGTAAAAGCCGCTGGTCTTGCACCGCGGAGTCCCACCTCTTCCTGAACAACAAATGTGAAATACATATCATACTCGGGTTCGGATTTTATAAGGTTGATAAGCACATAGCAGCCGAAACGGTCATCAAGTGCCTTTGTAACAACAGTTCTTCCGTTAATCTTAAAATCGCCCTCAAAATTAACACTGTCACCGTAGCTTACATATTTAAGCGCATCTTCCCTGCTTTCGGCACCGATATCAATGTACATATCACTCATTTTCGGAACAGCAGTTTTTTCATCACCGTTTGTAAGATGAATCGGCTTTACACCGATAACACCGTTAAGACCGTTTCCGCCAACACATACACGCTTACCGGGAAGAACTCTTCTGTCAATTCCGCCGACCTCGTCAAATTTAAGGTAACCGTCAGATGTTATATCCGTTACCATAAGACCTACTTCATCCATATGTGCCGACACCATAAGCTTGCTTTTTGCAGACTTTTTTCCCTTTTTAAACACAATAAGGTTGCCGAGATTATCTGTTTTAATATCATCGGCACAGTCTTTAATCTCCTTAATTATAAGATTGCGAACATTAACCTCATCACCCGAAATACCGTTGCAAAGGCAAAGCTGTTCAAGCAATTTTATGTCAATCATTGAAAGCACCTCCGCATTTAATGTATTCGGCAATAAGCTCTGCCGTATTGTCAACATCAGCTACAGAAATAACTTCATTCTGTGTATGCATATATCGCTGTGGAATTGATACAACAGCAGTTTTTACACCTTTTCCGCTGATTGTAATATGGTCTGCATTAGTACCTGTTCTGCCTGCTATCGGTTCAAGCTGATACGGTATATTTTTATTCTTTGCAACGCTTTCAAGCAATTTGCTCATTTCTTTGTTGAGAATTGAAGAAATGCAAATCATAGGACCTTTGTCGAGTTCAACCGAAGAATAGAACCCTGAAACATCCGGCTGAGATGCAAAGCTTACATCAACAACAATTGACTCGTCTGCTTCAACTGTAAAAGCACCTGTTTTAGCGCCTGTGCCAAATGTTTCTTCCTGAGAGCTTAAAAGGATAATTACTTTATAATCTGTTTCATTGTCTTTCAATAACTCTGCACACTTAACAAGTGACGCAACACCGCATCTGTTATCAAGGCAAGGCGCAACAATTCTGCCGTTCAAAAGATTTGCCGGCTTTGAGGCAAATGTCAGCAAATCACCGAATGAAATGAGTTTATTAACTTCATCATACGGCAGACCGAAATCAACCCAGATTTTGTCGGTTGGCATAGCCTTGTCCTCTTTTCCGTCGGAAAGATGAGGAGGCATACAGCATACAACACCTGTTACATCAGGATTGTGCTGCAGACAAAGCAGAGTGTCGGCAAGAGTTCTTGCGTCAATTCCTCCGCACGGAGAAGCTTTTACAAATCCGTTTTCATTTATTTCGGTAACCATAAATCCTATGCGGTCAATGTGAGCGTCCAGTAATATGGTTTTATCTGAATTTTTGTTACCGCAAACAGCCATAAGACTGCCGTTTGATATCTTTATGTCATCTGTGTAATCAGATAAAAACTTTTCGGCAACAGACAAAGCGGGTTCTTCCCTGCCCGACACACCCATTGCACAACAGAGTTCAAAAATAAGTTCTTTTGTGTTCATTGTATATCTTACTTCAAAGCGTTGACAATTGACTTGAAGTGATTACCTCTTTCTTCAAAATTCTTGTAAAGTCCGAAGCTTGCACTTGCGGGTGAAAGCGAAACAATATCTCCCTTTGTTGAACGCTCACGGGCAACAGCTACAGCCTCTTCCATATTTGTTACATTGACGATTTCAATTTCATCTGCGTCATAGTTTGGAGCCTCTTTAACGGCTTTTTCAATTTTCGGGGCAGTATCACCGAGAAGAATAAGGAGTTTTACTTTATCGTTGATTACGGGGCCGAGCGGCTCATACGGAATATGCTTATCATATCCGCCTGCAATAATGCAGATTTTACGGTTGTAAAGCGAAAGTGTACCGAGTGCGGTTCTTGTAGGACTTGACGCAATTGAATCGTTGTAATACTTAACACCGTCAACCTCTCTTACAAACTCTGCACGATGAGCAACACCGCCAAAAGTCTTTGCAACAGCTGTCATTGTTTCAACATCTACAAGTCCCCATACGGCAGAAATAGCGGCAAGATAATTTTCTACATTATGCATACCGGGAATTTTGATGTCATGAATGTTCATAATACGGGTAATTTTTCCGTAGTCATTATAGCAGATTGTATCGCCGTCAAGGAAAGCACCGTTTGAAACATTTTGTTTTACAGAGAACTTTGCAAGCTGACCTCTTACGCTGTCAGAGAAACCGTTTGTGATTTCATTGTCAAGATTAAGGACAGCCTTTGAAAAAGCATTCTGATGAAGAATGATATTTTTCTTTGAATCAATATACTCCTGCATATCCTTATGTATGTCAAGGTGATTTGGAGCAAGGTTTGTTACCACAGCGATGTCCGGACTTTTTCTCATAGAGATAAGCTGAAAGCTCGACAGCTCAACTACCGCAAAATCATCATCATTCACACTTTCAATATCCGGAAGAAGCGGCTTACCGATATTGCCTCCGAGGTGAACATTAAGACCTGCCGCCTTTAAAAATTCCGAAATAATTGTAGTTGTGGTTGTTTTGCCGTCAGAACCTGTCACAGCAATAATTTTGCACGGGCAAAGGTCAAAAAACACTTCCATTTCAGATGTAAGAACAACGCCCTTGTTACGAAGTGCGACAAGCTCATTCTTATAAAAAGGAGTACCGGGACTTCTGAATACGATGTCGGCGTCAATCTCGGAAAGATAGTTTTCGCCGAGCAAAAGCTCCGCACCGTACTCCTTTGCCTTTATGCCGTTCTGTCCCAAATCTTCAAAATTCTTCTTATCGCAAGCCGTTACTTTTGCACCTTTTTCGATAAAAAGCTTTATAAGCGGAAGATTGCTTGTACCGATTCCGATAAAAGTAACTTTTTTTCCTTTTATGCTGTCAAAAAATTTATCAGCCATAGCGTTCATTGTAAAATCCCCTCTACAATTAGTATTTTATGCCATTTTAGTATTTTATACCGTATCGGCAGGATTATGCCATACCTTTCAATTATACATTTTTAAAGTTACAATTTCAACCGTATACACCAATATTGCAATAATATTTTTAAAATGTTAAAATATAAGAGGTGATGTTATGCTGTACGATTTTATAATTATCAACAAAAACGATAAAACTCCGCTTTACAGGCAGATTTATATGTCTGTCAGAAAGTCAATTGAAACGGGCAGTCTTAAAAAAGGAACAAAGCTTCCGTCAATAAGGCGATTGAGTGCCGACCTTGATGTTTCAAAAACTACTGTCAACGGTGCATATGAACAGCTTTGCGCCGAGGGATATATTTCAAACAAGCCCCAGAGCGGCTACTATGTTGAGGCGCAGTTCAGCGATACTCCCTCAAAAGCAGATAAAGCTTCATCTGCCGCAAACAAGTCAAAAAAGTATTATGAATATGATTTCAGCAGTAAAAGCATTGATGACGGTATAATCAATATAAACGAATGGAAAAAGTATGTAAAAGAAGTTTTAAATCAAAATTATCTGCTCACCTCATACGGTGAAGAACAGGGTGAAGAAATTTTGAGAAATGCGTTGCAAAAATACAGCTTAGGCACACGAAGCGTAAACACCTCCTACGAAAATATTATAGTCGGTGCAGGTACTCAGACTCTTTTGCACATACTCTGTTCACTTCTCGGTAATAATAAAAAAATCGCACTTGCGGATTACAGCTACATTCAGAGCGAATATGTGTTCAACAGTCACGGTTATGACATCAAATATTTTCGATGCGATAAATACGGAGCCTGTATTGATTCACTTGAAGAAATCAATCCCGATATAATTCTTTTAAATCCTAATTTTACCGTAAACAGCAACATTACAATGCCTGTTACACGCAGACTTGAGATAATTAAATGGGCAAAGGAAAACAACGCTTTGATTATTGAGGACGATTACAACGGTGAGCTTAGATACAGCACGCATCCTATGCCGTGCGTGCAGAATTATGATACCGAAAACACGGTTTATCTCGGCTCTTTCTCAAAGATACTTCTTCCCTCTGTCAGAATCAGTTATATGGTTCTTCCGCAAAAATTAACCGATGAATACAACAAAATTAAAAAATACACCAATCAGACAGCGTCAAAAACGGAACAAATTGCCCTTGCAAAGTACATTAACAACGGCAAGCTTGATGTTCATCTGAGAAAAGCAAGAAGAATTTATCTTGAAAAAAGTAAGCTTATGCTTTCAAGCATAAAAAAATATTTCGGGACCTCCGTTAAAATTGTGTTCAACGAAACCTCTCTTTATGTTTCTCTGTTTTTCAAGGATAAAATAATCAGCGAAGCTGTTACAAAAAAAATTGATGACGCATCAATTAAAATTATGCAGTTCAACAAAGCCGAAAATATGATTGTGCTAAGTTTTTCGGGAATTAAGGACAAAAAAATTGAAAGCGGAATAAAATTACTTTATGAAACAATTGCAAATTAACATAACAAAACGGGACTGAACTCAGCCCCGTTTTCTCTGTGCAATCAGTTTTCACAACCGCATTTGTAAGAAGATGTATGAGAGGAGTCACAATCACCCTGATGTATTGTGCTCGGCGGAAAGAAAGAATCTGTCGGGAAATCAATTTTACTGAAAACTTCACATGGGTCATCAGGTGTTGACGGACATTCCTTGCGGGGAACACAAAAATCATAGGACGGAATCATAATCTGAACATCTCTTTCAAGCCTTGTGATTGTAAAAATGCCTATTGTGGCAAGCACTCGCTGTGTTTCAGGCTGTGCAGGCTCTCCGTCAAGATAATCAATAACGCAATTTGGAAATGTTCTGCAAACAGCAGCTGGATTTGCGTTGTTGTAATCCTGAAGCTTTGCGGACAATGCCATTGGGGTTGAAACCTGAACCGTTGCTCTCGGCAGACAGCAGGGATATTTGCACGGACAATCCGAATCCGATGTATCGCAAACAACATCTTCGTCGCTGGAGAATGACTTTACGCAGCCCTCTCCGCCGTAAAGCACAACCCTTTTGCCATACATTGCAATACCTGTAACGGTTTCGGGAATTGCACCTGCGGCTGTGTAGGCTTCAACGGTAACGGCAAAATAGTACATCATATCAACCGAATAAAAGCCACGATGGAACGCAACCGGCTCAACCTCTACCGTAGATGTAATTATGCGCACATTACTTATCTTTACGGAACAAGCCCCATCAATAATTTTCTGGTTTGCTTCGGTAAACATAACAGGCAGATTTGAAAGGCAGTCTTTTGCTCCGCAACTGTCATAGATTCGTGAAACATTGATGCAAACAGGTTCGCAGCCGTTGGTTTGCCCATTACCTTCGGCACATACATTTTCCGAGGAACAGAAAGGTACATCTGACATAAAAATAACCTCCGTAAAAGTATTGACAGTTCAATAAATGCACTGTAACAATACATTTTATGGAGGTTTTTGTTTTTGGTGATTAACAGCCGAAATTTATCCGTAAAACGGAGCAAGCGTTTCCTGAATGTTATTAAACAGAGCAATCGGACTGCTGTTTGAATAGTTTGAAAGTGCTATATAAATTTGATTTCCGTCTTTGGTGAAAACAAGAGCGGCATTATATTTGTCGATTTTTCCTGTGTGAGAAACCGCATTACTTTCTTCTGATACAACAAAACCGTAACCGTAATTGTCCTTGTAAGGTGTTGTCATTTCTTTAAAAGTTTCTTCCGAAACAAGCTTGTTTGTACAAAGAGCGTCAACCCATTTGAGTAAATCGGGAACATTGGAAATTAAACCAGTTGCAGAATATCCTACACCGGGATACAATGTCCATGCGTTATCGTAAATATCCTGATATCCTACAGCGAGCTTATCTGTGCTCTCAAAGCCTGTATTCATCATTCCCGACGGTTTGAGAATTTTCTCTTCAACATATTTTTCGTATGAAGTCTTGCTGACCTGTTCAATAATATCACCGAGAAGAAAATATGCGCTGTTTGAATACATATATTTTTCATCAGGTTCAAAATTGAGTTTCTGATTAAAAATCCAGTCCATTACAGCCTTTTTATTTTCTTTTGCAGAATTTTTGGCTGAAACCTTAAATTCAATCTGTGATTCGTTGTATGCATAGGTATTGGTATCGCCGTCTTTGTTGATGTAATCCTTTATGCCCGCCGTCATTGTGAGCAGGTTTTTAACGGTGATTTTTTTGCCGTATTTGTATGACGGAAAATATTTGTCGATTGTATCATCAAGTGAAAGCTTTCCGTCCTCAACAAGCTGCATAACCGCAACTGCGGTAAACTGCTTTGTGAGCGAAGCAATTCTAAAGCATGTGTCCGTAGAATTTTTTGTGTGCCTGTCCTTATCGGAAAATCCGTTAGTGCCGATATATTCAAGGGCATTTCCGATTTTCACATAAACCGTTCCGCGATACTTGTTGCTTGTAATTATATCATCAAGGGTGTTGCTGATATCAGCAGATTTTCTTTTAAGTTCGGAATAATTCCATGTTGGTTCTTGCTTCTGTTCATCGGAAGTTGCCGCCTTTGTTACAGGCTGTGAAGCAGCAACGGCGGTTGTTTTCTCGGTAGCGGATACAGAAGACTGCGTGTCTTTTCCGCAGCCTGTAAAGCACACAGAAAAAGCTGTCAACGCAGAAATTGCAAGGCACAGAATTTTTTTTGATGATATAAGCACTTTAATCACCTCAGATTTTTTTCATATTACTGCAATAGTTTGCCATAAGAGTTTTTGTGCCGGCTTTGTCAAAGGCAATTTCAAGCATTGTATCATTGCCCATTTTCTCGGCTTTCATTACCATACCCTTGCCGAATACCTTGTGCTGAACACAATCTCCGACATTGAACACTGCACCGCTCTTAACGGGAGGCTTTGTAAATCCGAACGATTTATTCGGTGAATACGAGCTACCCGAAGATTTTCCAACGGAAACTTTTTCACCTGTTCCCGATGCAAAGCCGGAAGATGCCTGTGTGAACATCTGCTTTCTTCCGCCGCTGTATTCAAGAAGATTATCGGGAATCTCGTTTAAGAATCTTGAACCCTTGTTGTAGCTTGTTGAACCGAAGAGCATTCTCGAATTTGTTTTTGTGAAATAGAGAATTTCCTTTGCTCTTGTAATTCCGACATAAGCAAGTCGCCTTTCCTCGTTGAGTTCATCGGGATTCATCATCGTCGCAACAGACGGGAACATTCCTTCTTCCATACCTGCAATGAATACAACAGGAAATTCAAGTCCCTTTGCCGAATGTAATGTCATCATTACACAGGTATCTGCGTCTGCATCGTAGTTATCAATATCGGTCTGGAGAGAAATTTCTTCGAGAAATGCCGAGAGGTCTGCCTCATCGCCGTAGTCCTCTTCAAACTTCACGATATTTGAAGAAAGCTCTTCGATATTTTCAATACGAACCTCGGGGTTGTCCTTTTCGGTTTTAAGATACTGTTCGTATGATGTATGTTCAATAACAAGATTGTATAATTCTGCAAGAGAATAATCGCCGCTCTGCTCGGCTTCAATAAGTCCGTCAATAAGTGCAACAAAGCCCTTGAGCTTTGCAGAGGCACGGGAAAGCTGCGGATAGTTTTCTGCCTCCTTGATTACATCGTAAATGCTTTCGCCGAGTCCTGCGGCAATGTCTGCGGCATGGGAAACGGTTGTCGCACCTATTCCCCTCTTCGGAACATTGATAATTCTTGAAAGTCTGACATCATCATGAGGATTATTTATAACCTGAAGATAAGCAACCATATCACGGATTTCTTCACGGTCATAGAATCTGTGACCGCCGATTACACGGTGCGGTACACCGCTTCGTGACAAAGCCTGCTCAATTGCGTTTGACTGAGCATTCATTCTGTAAAGAATTGCATAGTCGGAATATTTTCTTCCGTCGGCTACACCGTCAAGAATAGTCTGAGCAATAAAATTCGCCTCGTCACGCTCATTTTCGGCTGTATGCACCTTAATTTTCTCACCCTGACCGTTTTCGGTCCACAAGGTTTTACCCTTACGCATTGTGTTATTTGAGATAACCTCGTTAGCGGCATTGAGGATATTCTGTGTACTTCTGTAATTCTGTTCAAGGCGAATCATCTTTGCGTTCTTAAATGTATTTTCAAAAGAAAGAATGTTTTCTATTGTAGCGCCGCGGAATTTGTAGATACTTTGGTCATCATCACCTACAACGCAGATGTTGCCGTATTTGCTTGCAAGCAGGCTTACAAACTTATACTGTACCTTGTTTGTGTCCTGATACTCATCGACCATAATGTACTTAAACTGATTTCTGTAATAATCAAGAATATCGGGTGCTGTTTCAAAAAGCTTTACGGTATTGCAAAGCATATCGTCAAAATCCATTGCGTCGGCTGTTTTAAGCTTTGTCTGATAGATTTCATAAACCTTTGCAATCTGTGCCTTACGGCTGTCAAATTCAGCCTCTTTACGCATTTCTTCGGGGGTGAGCATTTTATCCTTAGCCCTTGAAATTTCAGAAAGAATTGATTTTACAGGCAAGGTTTTCTCGGCGATATTAAGCTGTTTCAGGATATCCTTAACAAGCTTTTTCTGATCGTCTGTTCCGTAAACGGTGAAATGACTTGTATAACCGATTCTGTCACCGTATCTGCGCAGGATTCTTGCACAGGTTGAATGAAAGGTAGCCGCCCAGATGTCGGCACCGCCCTCGGGAACTGCCGCACAGATTCGTTCTTTAAGCTCTCCTGCCGCTTTATTGGTAAAGGTAATGGCAAGTATCTGCCACGGCTTGCAAAGCTCACACTGTAAAATATAGGCTATTCTGTTAACAAGAACTGTGGTCTTGCCCGAACCGGCTCCCGCAAGAATGAGCAACGGACCTTCCGTGCAGAAAACTGCCTGTTTCTGCATATCGTTCATATGTGAAAAGTTTTTCTGAATTTCAGTCTGTAACATTATTATCCTGCCTTAAATTATTCTGCAAAAGAAATGGGCGAACGATGTTCGCCCTATGTTTTGTTTAACCCGATTATTTAATGCTGTCATTGAACATTGTAAGCATATCGGATGCCTTTTCACCGATAATCATTGTAACAAAGTTACCGTCTTTTGTAACCTTACAATTTTTCACCATATCAAGCTCTTCAGCCGAATAGGAAGCGTTCTGCTGGAAAATTGAATTGTAACGGTTTGTAAGAGCAGTTTCAACTCTTGAGGCAGCGTCCGAGTCAGCTGCCTCAACAAGAACGATTTCTGTATTCTTGCTGTCCGAATCAGACTTGCCGACCTCAGCGGCAAACTGCTTGATGTCATCGGCATTTATGTTATAGTACTTGTACATATCTTCTTTTGTTTCATACTTGGTAGCATCTACACTGTATTCGGTATTCATCTTATCCAAAACATCGCCGAGATTAACATCCTTTGCACCGCAACCGGCAAGGATAGAAAGACAAAGAATAAGAACAGCCGCAAATGAGATTACTTTTTTCATAAACTTACCTCCAAAATATTAAAAAAACAGCACCGAACTCCTAAGAGCTCGGTGCTGAATGGTCGAGGTGACAAGATTCGAACTTGCGACCCCATCGTCCCGAACGATGTGCGCTACCAAACTGCGCTACACCTCGTAGTAAAAAAGCCCCGAAAACTTTCGGGGCTATGGCTGTGGAATAGGGATTCGAACCCCAACAAACAGAGTCAGAGTCTGTCGTGCTACCGTTACACTATTCCACAAGATGTAATTGCTACCGAACTTGCAACGATATGAATTATAAGACATATCGGGTTAAAAGTCAATACCTTTTTGAAAATTTTTTCAAAAAATTTCCGAACCTGTTCTGCGGCTTTTAAAAAGTGCGGCAGCAATGGTTTTTTTTACAAATAACAAGCTTAAAATTCTCTTCGTATAGCTCGTATATCTTTTCCCTTAAAATTAAGTTGTTGAGCATTTCCGCAGATTCTTGAAACGAATCTTTGAGAATAATTATTTTCCAACTCCTTAACCGAGAGATTTGTATTTATGATTATAGGCTTGTTTGATAACATTCTTGAATTAAAAATATTGTAAAACTGTGACACGCCAAACTGAGAATGGAATTCCGTTCCGAGGTCGTCTATAATGAGAAGGTCGCAATCAACAAGTATACTAAATGCGGAGTCATCATCATTGTTTGAAAAATAATTTTTTTCAAGTTTAGAAACAAGCGACGGAGCAGAAGCGTAAATTACACCGTATCCCTTCTTAATTACTTCATTGGCAATTGCAAGAGACAGATGAGTTTTACCGAGTCCGGTTGCCCCCTTCATAAGTATGCTTTTTGAATGCTCATTAAATTTTTCGGCATAATTTTGACAGAAATTAAAAACTCGACTCATAAGGTCATAGTTAGACAGTTTAAGTTCAGGATCTACTGTTTTATCATAATAGTCAAGATTAAAGCTTTCAAATGTAGAAAGCGACAAGGGTGCATATCTGTTAAGTTCTGCACACGCACAAGAAATAAGTGCCGATTTCATACACGAACATCTTACAGTCTTGCCGTTAATGTCATAGTAGCCCTTATCTTCACACTTTTTACAAAAATATTTTGGTTCAAAATAATTAGCAGGATATCCGTTATCTGTAAGAATCCTCTTGACTTCCGCCTGCATTGCAAGATCTTTGTCACGAAGTTTCTCTACCTCAACTTTTACATCTCCGCCTGCAAGAACTGCACGGGCGGTTTTGATTCCGCTCATGGAAATCTGCTTTTCAAGCTCTTTCACACGGGGAAACCTTTCATACACCTCTTCTTTTCTTCTTTCTGCTGCCTTTTCGGCATTAAGCCTGCGTTCATGTAATATATCCGAAGCGGCCTTATAAACACTGTTGCTGTATCCCATACTAACCTCTTATTTAAAATCTTCCAGTAAATTAATTTTTTCAAATTCACTAATATCGTAAGACGACGCCTGCTTTTGCGACGGCTTATTTACTGACTTTTCATATTTATTAAGTTCATCAATTGTATGAACATTGCCTGCGTGCCAACGCTTAAGGATTCCGTCAATGTAGCGAAGATTCATTGTTCCCTTTGTATCAACGCATCTTTCATACGCCTCTCTGAGCATTTCCGGAGAAAACTTCCATTCGCTTATCCACTTGTCACCGTATTCAAGCTGTTTTTTTGTTGGCGATCCGACATTTTTGAGTCCGAACGCCTTTGAAACAATTGAAAAGTTTGCCGTTGTTTTTTGAATCTGCTTAATCTTGTTATCAGCCGCCTCGAGCGAATAAACACCGTCATTTGCCCATTGAATACCGATATTTTCAATCGTTCTGATATTGCCCTTGTCAATGCTTACGCAATAATGAATGAGCATAAAGATTACATCCAGCGGCAGTCCGCAGGTGTCCTTGAGCATAAGCAGAGTTGCAATATCGGAATTTGAAAGAACTTTTCCGAGTGTTGTCTGCGTTTCGTCAACGAGCATTTTTAATTCTTCATCAACTGCAAGTCTTTGTGCCGTAAATACAAAGTCCGGCTTTTGCGGTCTTGTAGCCGTAAAATGTTTTTGCGGTTCTTCTGCGTTTTCCTTTGGTGACTGTTCTGTTTCCTGTTTTACAGGCTCTTGAACCGCTTGAACAGGCTGTGGCGCTGTCTGTTGTGGCTGTAAAACAGTCTGAACAGGTTGCGGTGTCTGTTCCGTTTGAACAGAAGTCTGCGGTGCAGGAACAAATTCCTCGTTATTTTTTGCAGGAGTAAAGGTATTTTCAATTCGATTAAACACACCCATACTAACCCAATAGTCAAGTGCCTCAGGAATATCCGTTACATTGACGCCTGTGGCTTTTGATATTTCAGATTCATCAAAAGAAGAGCCTGCATTACGAAGGACAAATAAAAGGACTTTAAGCTTTACGCCGTCAGAAAATTTTAATCCTTCATCGACTACTTTGGAGGGAACTGCAAAAATTGAGTTCCATACTCCCAAATCTATATTTATTGACATTATATCCTACTTTCTGTGATTTGCTTTTTGTAAATGTCTGTTACAATATTTATAACAGTTCCATTCTATCAGAACTGTGGAACATCTGCACTTGGATTTTAATCAGAACAACGCTCTGCTTTCATAACATGGAGCAAGGTTTGTAACAAAGTGCAACCTGTATTTAAATTATAACATAGATTTTCAATTTTAAAAACAAAAAAATAAAATTATCTGGATTTTTTTCTGTTTCTGTGATAATATGATTTCAAATTATGAAAAGAGGTATTACAATGAAATATTCATATTTTCCTACGGGAGTTTGCTCCAGACAGATCAATCTTGAACTTGATGACAACGGTAAAATCACAAGCTGTGAGTTTGTTGGTGGCTGTTCAGGCAACACTCAGGGCATTTGTATGCTTGTTAAAGGTATGGACGCAAAAGACGCTATTGACAGATTAAAAGGCATTGACTGCCGTGGCAGAGGCACATCTTGCCCCGATCAGCTTTCAAAGGCTCTTGTTGAAGCATTAAAACTTATCTAAATCATTTTCTGCATATAAGTTTCTTTATTATTCCGATAAGGAATTTTACTGCATAAGAAAATACAATTACAAACAAGGTAATTATACTCATTATTGTTATGATAATGAACAAACACAACATAAAAACATCCTTACAGATTTTTAATTTCATTATATCTGCAAGGATGTTATTTTTTTGGTTTATTATGTAGTACAGAGCAAAAAATTATTTAGAAAGGAAGTAATCCATCATTGTGAAACCTTTTTCAATATAGTTGCCTGTCTTTTTAGCCTCTTCTTCACAGAATTTGCTTACGCCGCTGTCAACTTCGTTCTTGCTGTCATAGATAAGATAAGGAACAGGATTTGAAGTGTGTGTGCGGATAGAAAGAGGTGTGGGATGATCGGGACATACGAGTACGGCAAAATCATCAAAGGTTCTGAGAAAATCGGTTACGGGCTTGAGAATATGCTCATCAATGAGTTCAATAGCCTTTACTTTATTCTCAATCTCTCCCCTATGACCGCATTCATCGGGAGCTTCAACATGGATATAAACGAAATCTGCACCGTTTTTAAATTCATCAATTGCGGCTTTGCACTTTCCGTCAAAGTTTGTATCAATGTAGCCTGTTGCACCTTCAACATCAACGCTTTTCATACCGGCACAAATTGCAATGCCTTTGAGAAGGTCAACAGCAGAAATCATACTACCCTTTTTGCCGAACTTGCCGAAGAAGCTGTCAAGAGCGGGTTTTGTACCCTCGCCCCAGAGCCAAATTGAGTTGGCAGGACGAAGTCCTTTTTCAACTCTTGCCTTGTTTACAGGATGATTCTTGAGCAAATCATAACTTTTCTTCATCAAATCATAGAGAGCGGCAGTATCGTCACCCTTTGGAATGTATTCTTTAATTACACGACCTGAGATATCGTGAGGAGGTGTGAGTTCACCCGGATGCGGATTGCCGTTTTTCCATACAAGGCAATGGCGGTATGCAACACCCGAATAGAACTTAAAAATATCGTTGCCGAGCTTTTCATCAACATAGTTGATAAGCTCTCTTGCCTCTTCTGTTGAAATGTCGCCCGCACAGTAGTCAACCATAGACTTGTCCTCGTAGTTTTCTTCATCGGACAGAGTTACAAGGTTACATCTTAATGTTACATCGGTGTCTTTAAGGTCAATACCGATACTTGCCGCCTCAAGCGGAGAGCGACCGCTGTAATAAACAGCAGGTTCGTAACCGAGAACAGAGAGGTTTGCAACATCGCTGCCGGGCTTAAGTCCCTCGGCAACGGTTTTAACCATTCCGACCTCGCCCTTTGAGGCAAGGTAATCCATACAAGGCTTAACAGCCTTTGCCATAGGAGTTGAATTATCAAGCTGTGCGTTTGGCTCATCAGCCATACCGTCACAGAGCATTACTAAATACTTCATACCGATTCATAGCCTTTCCGTATAATATGAATTTTATTTCTGAAGTGTGCCAAGACTTGCACACTTTAAATATGCGTTGATAAAGCCGTCAAGATCGCCGTCCATAACAGCCTGAATGTTACCTGTTTCAAAACCTGTTCTGTGGTCTTTTACCATTGTATACGGCATAAACACATAGCTTCGGATCTGTGAACCCCAGGTAATTTCCTTTTGAACACCCTTGATGTCCTCAATCTTTTCAAGATGCTCACGCTCTTTGATTTCAACGAGCTTTGAGATAAGCATATTCATAGCAACATCACGGTTCTGATACTGGCTTCGCTCAACCTGACTGGCAACAACGATACCGGTAGGAATATGAGTAAGACGAACAGCTGATGATGTCTTATTTACTTTCTGACCACCTGCACCGCTGGCACGGTAAACATCCATTTTAATATCTTCGGGCGGAATATGAACCTCTGTATCCTTTGCAATTTCAGGCATAACTTCAAGAGAAGAGAAGCTTGTGTGCCTTCTGCCTGCCGAGTCAAACGGAGATACACGGACAAGACGGTGAACACCTGCCTCACTCTTTAAGTAACCGTAAGCATTTTCACCTTCAACAAGAAGCACAGCACTTTTAAGTCCTGCCTCATCGCCGTCAAGGTAGTCAACTTCTTTAACCTTAAAGCCGTGAGCCTCTGCCCAACGGGTGTACATTCTGTAAAGCATTTCAGCCCAGTCCTGAGCCTCAGTTCCGCCCGAACCTGCGTGAAATGTAAGAATTGCGTTATTTTTATCATATTCGCCTGTGAGCAAGGTCTGCAAACGCTGTTTTTCAAGATTTTCCTTGACAGCCTCAACTTCGCTTTCCGCCTCTTCAAGAAGAGATTCGTCCTCTTCCTCATTTGCAAGCTCAATCAAAGCGTGTGTATCTTCATATTTGGCAACAAGGTTTTCATAAGCTTCAACCTTGCCCTTTAAAGAACCTGTACGCTGTAATACTTTTTGTGATTTTTCTACATCGTCCCAAAATCCCGGTTCGGTTGCCTTGAGTTCAAGCTGCTGAATCTCCGAGAGCATACCCTTCATACCGAGTGCGTCGGACAAATCGTCTATTTCAGGCTTGAGGGCCTGAAGCTTTAAAAGTAATTCCTCAAACTGTACCATAAACATGTACCTTTCTGAATCTAGTTTATTCTTTCACAATTAAACATTATAACAAAATTATCTTTAAAAGTAAAGAAAAACAGATATTTTGTTTGCAAGTGAACTTATATACAAAAACAAGTTGCATTTGTCGATACTATTTGTTATAATTATGTTGTGTAGGTACACCATATGATGTACTCCTTGGAGGTTAATAATGGAATTTACAGAATACAAATGTCCGGTATGCGGTGAGCAATTTAAAAAGGGCGACGATATTGTTGTTTGTCCCGAATGCGGAGCACCGCATCACAGAGAATGTTACGAAAAAGAAGGCCGCTGTCATTTTGCAGACAAACACGGCGACGGCTTCTCTTTTGAAAAGGAACAATCCGGAGCTGCCGATGATCAGGCTGAACAGAATGACGAAAGCGGTACAGTGGTCTGCAAACGCTGCGGTACGGATAATCCTAAAGAAATGTTCTATTGCAGCAACTGCGGAGCGCCGCTTTACGATAATAAAGAGGAAACACAAAATCCTCGGCAAAATCAAAATAACGGTCAGCCTAATCCTAATTTCGAACAAAATCAAGGAATGCCGCCGTTTGGCATTCCTTTCGGTCAGACAAATCCGCAGATGGCTGCCGCTTTTGACCCTATGGCAGGCATGAAGAGCGATGAACCGCTTATTGATGACATTACGGCAGGTGAGGCCGCCAAGTTTATCGGCAAGAATACTCCTTACCATTTGAGAGTTTTCAGCTTTATCAAAAAGTTCAAAAAGAGCAGATTTAACTTTGCGGCATTTATTCTGTCGGGTATATATTTCCTTTACAGAAAAATGTATGCTTTGGGAATACTTTTCTCCGTGCTGACATTCGGTTCTACAATTGCTTCGGGTTATATAAAAACTCTTCCTGCTTGGCAAAATATATACAATAACATACTTCAGGCACAGGGTTCGGGTCAGGTTGTTTCGCTCTCAAATAATTTTGGACTTTCAGCCGAAGATTTTTGGCTGTTTTTATCACCCTTGATTGCAAATATAATTTCCATGGCGGTGATGTTGATATGCGGCTTAACAGCAAACAAATGCTTTTTTAACCATTCAGTTAAAAAGATTAAAAAAATCAAAAGCACAACAGATAAAGAACATCTTACAGAAGTTCTTGAAACCAAAGGCGGCGTCAACCTTCCGCTTGCAATCTCAGTTGCAGCCGCACTGATTGTTGCAAATTATCTACCGATATTTTTTATTTAAATAAAACTCTAAAACAAAGCAGAAAGAAGGAACACTATGCACATTACAAAAGCAGTTATTCCGGCGGCAGGTCTTGGAACACGAGTTCTTCCCGCCACAAAGAATATGCCAAAGGAAATGTACCCTATTGTTGACAAGCCTACTATACAGTTTATTGTTGAAGAGGCTGTTGCGGCAGGAATTACAGATATTCTCATCATCACAAACCGTGGTAAAGGACTTATGGAGGATCATTTTGATGCTTCTCCCGAACTTGAAAGTCTGCTTGAAAAGAGCGGCAAAACAGAATTTCTTGAAACAGTCAGAAATATTTCAAACCTTGCAAACATTTCTTTTATCAGACAGAAAGAAATGAAAGGTCTTGGACATGCCGTTCTCAAGGCAAAATCCTTTGTTGGCAACGAACCGTTTGCCGTTATGTACGGTGACGGTGTTATTACAGGCAAGGTTCCTGCAATCAAACAGCTCATTGACTGTTACGGTGAATACGGTGAAGGCGTTGTAGGCGTTAAAAAGGTTGACGCCAAAGACATTCATAAGTACGGCTCGCTCAAAGTTGAGCATATGCACGACAATGTTTTTGCCTGTACAGATATGAAGGAAAAACCGCAGACTCCCGAAGAAGTTCTTTCTCTTTATTCAATTCTTGACAGATGCGTTCTTCCGGCAGAGATTTTCGAAATTCTGGAAAATACAAAGCCCGGAATCGGCGGAGAAATTCAGCTTACAGACGCAATGAGAGAGATTGCAATAACAAAAGGAATGACCGCCGTTGAGTTTGAGGGCAAGAGATACGATATGGGCAATAAATTCGGAATCTTGCAGGCTCAGATAGAAATTGGGCTTGAACACCCTGAAACAAAGGATTTATTGAAGGATTACATAAAAAATCTTGCAAAAACTTTGTAAAAAGGTATTGCAATTTTCAGAAAAGTGCAGTATAATGTGCTGCAGTTAAATATTGGATTCAAAAAAACAAGGAGGATTTCACATCATATCAGTGCGAAATCCTCTTTTTGCTTTTAAGAACTATTTTAATTCTTTGTTATTCAATTGTTATTTCATAAGGGCAACAGTTTTCATATATATAGTATGATTTGAATCCGGCTTTAAAAGCAAGCTCTATCCCCTTTTCAATATCTCTGCCGACATCATTTATATTGTGTGCGTCACTTCCAACGGTAATATATTTTCCGCCGAGATCGTGATAGCGTTTAATTTCATCAAATGCAGGGAGAGTTTCGCCGAGTCCCTTGAACAACCCCGAAACATTAATTTCAAGTGCCTTGTCATTTTTAATAAGCGTTTCATAGATAAGATCAATCTTATCTCTGTACGGTGAAAGACTCGGAATAACGCCCGTGTCACGCTTAATATATCTCAAAGGATATGTAAGATGGGCAAGCGTACAGAAATCGGAAAATGACGCGGTTTCGAGAAGCTCGTCAAAGTACATATTCAGTATTGCCTTAACATCTTCTTTTTTAAAATCTATATAATAAAAATCAGGTCTGTTTCTCAGGTTATGCACCGATGCGATTATTATGTCAAAATCACCAAAACAAAGTGCTTTTTTTGTACATTCGGCATTGTGCATCGGCTCACCGAGTTCAATGCCTTTAAGGATTTTGATTTTTCCCTTAAATCTATCCTGCATAACCGAAGTTTCATAATTCGATTTTGGAATTAACTTGCTGAAATCTCCGTACTCACTTTCAGAGCCGAGCGGAATTTCAGGAGCTTCGCAGTGGTCGGTGATTGCAAGTGCAAAAAGTCCCTTGTCAACGGCACTTTTACACATTTCTTCAACTGTATTTTCAGCATCAAAAGAGTTGCTTGAATGGGTATGAATATCACATATTTTCATTAGTAAAACACCTCACAAAAAAGATGATAACATATGAAAAAAATTTTTTCAATATTGCACTTTACTTTATTAAAAAATCGTTATATAATATGCACAAATAAAGAAAAGCAGTTTTATGCAGAATTCCAACGAAAATCTGCATAAGCAGGAGGTAAAAAATGAAGGCAGTTATCACAGTAATCGGTAAAGACAGCGTTGGAATCCTTGCAAAAGTTTCGGAAGCCTGCTCAAAGGCTGATGTAAACATCGTTGAAGTAACGCAGAGCGTTCTTCAGGATATGTTTGCAATGATTATGCTTGTTGAAATTGACAAATCCAACATTGGATTTGAACAGCTTCAGACAAATCTTAAGGCTGTCGGCAAATCAACAAACACAAAGGTTCATGTTATGCACGAGGACATCTTTAACAGCATGCACAGAATTTAAGTCTGAGCTACCGAATTGAAAGGATATACATAATATGTTGGAGACAAGAGATATACTTGAAACTATAAATATGATAGATAATGAAAACCTTGATGTAAGAACAATTACAATGGGTATTTCATTGCTCGACTGCATTGACGAGGACATTGACAAAGCTTGTACAAAGGTTTACGACAAAATTTGCCGCAGCGCCAAAGACCTTGTTAAAACAGGTGAAGACATCCAGAAGGAATTTGGTATTCCTATTATTCATAAAAGAATTTCAGTTACCCCTATCGGTATGGTAGCCGCTCCGTGCCAGAGCAAAAATGTTGTCAAGTTTGCCCACACTCTTGACAAAGCCGCAAAGGAACTCGGCGTAAACTTCATCGGCGGTTATTCCGCTCTTGTTCAGAAGGGTTTTGCAAGCGGTGACTACGCTCTTATTGAGAGTATCCCACAGGCCTTGAGCGAAACCGATTTCGTTTGTTCATCCGTAAATATCGGTTCTACAAAAGCCGGCATCAATATGGATGCTGTTAAGATGATGGGTAAAGTCGTTAAGCAGGCTGCGGAAGTTACAGCCGACAGAAACTGCATCGGTGCCGCAAAGCTCGTTGTATTCTGTAACGCTCCCGAAGACAACCCGTTTATGGCGGGTGCTTTCCACGGTGTCGGTGAAGCCGATACCGTTATCAATGTCGGTGTATCGGGTCCCGGCGTTGTAAGAGCCGCTCTTGCAAAGGACGGTGCCGGAAAAGACATCACGGAAATTGCAGATATGGTTAAGAAAACTGCATTCAAAATCACCCGTATGGGACAGCTTGTTGCAAGAGAAGCAAGCAAGCGACTTTGTGTTCCCTTTGGTATTGTTGACCTTTCACTTGCCCCGACACCTGCTGTCGGTGACAGTGTTGCATATATTCTTGAGGAGATGGGACTTGAAGTGTGCGGATGTCACGGCACAACCGCTGCTCTCGCACTTCTTAATGACGCTGTTAAAAAAGGCGGCGTTATGGCTTCTTCCCATGTCGGCGGTTTAAGCGGTGCCTTCATCCCTGTTTCTGAGGATGCAGGTATGATTCATGCTGCCAACGAAGGTTTCCTTGACATTACAAAGCTTGAATCAATGACAGCCGTTTGTTCGGTTGGACTTGATATGATTGTAGTGCCGGGGGACATTACTCCTGAGGTTATCTCGGCAATCATTGCCGACGAGGCTGCAATCGGTATGGTAAATACCAAGACAACGGCGGTAAGACTTATTCCGGCTATCGGAAAAAGTGCAGGCGAAGAACTTAATTTCGGCGGACTGCTCGGCAGAGGTCCCGTTATGCCTGTAAGGAAAGGTTCTCCGGAGGTATTCATTAAGCGCGGCGGAAGAATTCCGGCTCCGCTTCAGGCGCTTAAAAACTAATTTTTCACGGGGGTGGTATTGTGGAAAATATGATTAAAAAAATCGTTGATGCCGACAACGAAGCCAAAGCCATGGAAAAGGATACTCTTGAAGAAAAAGAGGAACTTTCCAAATCTATAGAAATCGAGACAAAGAAAATCTACGATGACTATATGGCAAAAGCTGAAGAGGTTGTGAAACGCAACGATATTCAGGAAGCAAAGAAAGCTGAGCAGCAATGGGAAGAAATTCAGGGCAAGCACAATTCAGTGCATATCAAGCTTGACTCTGATTTTAAGCTTAACTGCGACAAGTGGGTTGACGAAATCGTCAAAAGAACAGTCGCTCAGTAACTTTCATTGACTGTTTACAAGGAGGTGTATGCGGATAATGTCAAAAACTTCATTCGCCGTTCTGACGAAAGCAAGATCCAAGTTTGGTAAAAGACTGACAGAAAAGGACTACCAGAGTTTGCTTGTGTGCCAGAGTGTCGGAGAAATTATGTCGTATCTCAAAAACAATACGCACTACTCCAAGGCTCTGACGGATGTCAGCGAGCGTGAAATTCACAGAGGAAGGCTTGAGGCTCTTTTGAGGCAAAATCTTTTCTATGAATTTGACTCTTTGTGCAGATACGATTCGAGTGTAAGCTCGGGGTTGTCATCGTACATTATCTCGACATTAGAGGTTGAGCAGATTGTAAGATTTCTTATCCTGCTCAGTTCAAACTCAACGGACAAGTTTATTTACCAGTTTCCGGGTTATATTTCAAAGCATACGGAAATTGATGTCAACAAGCTTGCCAATGCAACAAATTATGAAGAGTTTCTGAACGCCACACAGTCCTCCCAATTCTACGATATTCTCAAGCAATTTTCTCCCGATGAGAAAAATCGACTTCCGATATCGGACATTGAGAACAAGCTGTATGACTTAGTGTTCGGAAAGCTGACCAAACTGATTAAAGCAACAACCAAAGGACAGGAAAAGCGTGAGTTAATCAACTTTTTCTTCACGATTAACGACTATAATATTTTCTCAAGAATTTTGAGATTGAAAAAATATTATAAGCTTTCTCCCGATGACATCAAATCAAATCTTCTGCTTAATTACACTAATCTCAACGAAAGAACCATTGATATGATGTGTAAGGCAGAATCTTCCGGAGAGATATTTTCTATTATGCAGAACACTCACAACGGAAGACTGATTGATAAAATCGGATATGTCTATGCAAGCGATATTTCGCCAAGAGTAAAATACAGGCTTGCAAAGAAAAATATGCACTTTTCCAACAACCCTTCGGTTGTAATGATTTCATATATGTTTGTTGCCGAAACAGAGCTGATGAATATTATCACTTTGATTGAAGGCACAAGATATGAACTTGACAATAAACTTACGCAGTCATTGCTTATTAAATAAAAAATGTGATGACTGTCAAGAAGAGGTGATTAAAATTTGGCTGTTTCAACCATGCAGGCCGTAAGCATTATCGGGCTTACAAATGATATTGATAATGTAATATCGGTACTTGGTGAATCAGGTGTGTTCCATCCCGATGATGTTTCATCCTTTTACAGCAACACAAAGGATTTTACGCATCTGCAATCAAAAAACATCTATGCTGAACCTCTTAACACTCTTAAGGCAACATTAGGTCTTACAAAACGCAAGTTTAATCTTGTTGATGTAAGTGACTTTAATCCGACCTTTAAAGAAATTGAACTGTTTACAAATCAAATAAACAGCGACATTGAAGTTCTTGCAGATGACAGGCTGTTTGTTGAAGAACAGCTGATGCAGGCAAAGGAAAATCTTGTTGAAACCACACACTTTGTCGGACTTGGGGTTGAAATTGAAAAGGTTTTAACCTTAAAGTATATCAGTTCACGCTTTGGCAGACTGCCTAAGGAAAGCTTTGAAAAGCTTTCAGCCTATAAAGATAATCCTTATGTAGATTTTATTGTCTGTACCGAAGACAAATCACACTATTGGGGTGTTTATTTTGCTCCGATTGATAAAACCGAGGAAATTGACAGAATCTTTTCGGGATTATATTTTGAAAAATGCGATGTTCTCGGAGTTAATGACACACCGAGAATTCATCTGAAAAAACTTGAGAGTCTTATCCCCCACCTTGAGGAAAAGCTTAAAGAAGCTCAAAAACGGGTTGACGATTATGTTGACAAATATGAGGTTAGAATCTGTAAATATCTTTCTAAGCTTGAAGAGCTTAATCTTTATGCTAAAATCCGCACCAAAGCATTGCAGTACAGCAAAAGCTTTATCATTGTAGGTTGGGTTCCTACAGAGGATGCTAAGCCTCTCAGACGCAGACTCAAAAAAATTGCCAGCGTCAATGTAGATTTTTCAGACGGCAAGACGGAGATTGCAAAATCACCGCCTGTCAAACTCAAAAACTGTTTCCTTGCAAAACCGTTTGAATTTTACACAGAGATGTACGGTGTTCCGAAATATAACGAAATTGATCCGTCACTCTTTATCGCCATCACTTATGTCATTATATTCGGCATAATGTTTGCTGACCTCGGTCAGGGCATCTGTGTATCAATTGTCGGTGCGCTTATGTGGAAACTCAAGAAAATGAAAATCGGTAAAATTCTTATGCCGTGCGGAATTTCTTCTGCGATATTCGGCTGTGTGTTCGGAAGTGTGTTCGGATTTGAGCATGTACTCGATCCTCTTTACAAGGCACTTTTCGGACTTGATGAAAAACCGATTGAAGTAATGTCATCAAACTCAATTGTTATGATTCTTCTTGCGGCGGTTTCAATAGGTATTACACTTGTTGTGGTTGCTATGGGACTTAATATTTACAGTTCCTTCAAGCAGGGAGATGTGGGAAAAGCTTTGTTCGGATCAAGCGGTTGTGCAGGTCTTGTATTCTACTGTTCAATTATTTTCGGTGTTGCAGGACAGCTTGTGCTCGGTCTTCAGGTATTCTCACTTGCATACATTCTTTGCCTTATCGTTCTCCCCTATCTGCTTATCTTCTTTGGCGAGCCTCTCGGACTTCTTATTGCAGGAGAAAAAGACTGGCAGCCCGAAAGCTGGGGCGGATATATTCTTGAACATGCCATCGAGTCAATCGAATTTTTGCTTGAATATGTTACAAACACGGTAAGCTTTTTGAGAGTCGGTGCATTCGTTCTTGTACACGCAGGTATGATGACAGTTGTTTTCGTGCTTGCCCAAACAGCTCCCGCCGTTGCATACTGGCCCGTAGTTGTTTTAGGTAATGTTTTTGTAATGGTTCTTGAGGCACTTCTTGTTGCAATTCAGGTTTTAAGACTTGAATATTACGAGATGTTCAGCCGTTTCTATTCCGGTGAAGGCAGACCTTACGAACCTGTTAAATTAAATATTGATTGATAATTTTTTGGAGGTATTATTATGTTATTCAATTTAATTATGTTAGCTGTTCCGGTAGTATTCCTTTGTGCATCTGCAATTCTTGCAGTAAAGGCTTTTGAACACGGCAAGAGCAGAAAGAAAACAGTTCTTACTCAGATTTGCTCATTCGCTGCTGTATTTGCATTCTGCATGGTATGCCCTATCGTAGCAAGCGCTGCTACAGGTGACGCCGCTGCCGCTACATCGGGTATGGCTGACGGTCTTGCATATATCGGTGCCGCTCTTGCAACAGGTCTTTCATGTATCGGCGGCGGTATTGCCGTTGGTAACGCTGCTCCTGCCGCTATCGGTGCTACAAGTGAAGATCCTAAGGCATTCGGTAAAGCAATCATCTTCGTTGTACTTGGTGAAGGTATCGCTATTTACGGTATGCTCGTTTCAATTCTTCTTATCTTTGCAAGATAATTTAAGCGATTTAAGTTTCGTTAAGGATTGATTATTATGAAATTTTTTCTTATAAGTGATAATGTCGATACCAAAATGGGTATGAGATTTGCAGGTATTGAAGGCGTAGTTGTTCATCAGGAGGATGAGGTACGCAGTGAGCTTGAAAAGGCTATGAACAGGGATGATATTGCAGTTATTCTTATTACGGAAACACTTGTTTCGCTCTGTCCCGACCTTATTTATGACCTTAAGCTTAACCGCAAACAGCCGCTTATTGTTGAAATTCCCGACCGTCACGGTAACGGAAGAACCAAGGACAGTATTACAAAATATGTTCAGGACGCAATCGGCGTAAAGCTGTAATTATCACATATCTGAATTTATTCAGGGAGGTTATTTTTAATGGAAAACTCCAAAAACAAAACAGATAACTTTCTGAAAGCCATTAAAAAATATGCTGATGAACAAAGAAGTGCCATGCAGACAGAGGTTGCTCAGCTTAAAGAAGAAAAGCTGAAAGAGGCAACCGAAAAAGGCAGACATGACAGCGAAAAATATATCAAGGACAAACTTGAAGAATCAAGAAACAGACAGACGGGTATTCTTGCAAAGAAAATTCAGGAAGGTCAGAAAAAACTGTTTCTCGAGAGAGCTGAAATGACGAAAAGCGTATTTAAAAAGGCTGAGGAAAGACTTGTTGAATACACAAAAACATCAGAATATACAAACAGCCTTGTAAAAAGTGCAAAGGAAGTTGCTAAGCTTTTTGCAGATAACGACTGTGTTGTTTATGTCAACGAAAGAGATATGAAGAACTCAGACAAAATCAAGGCAGTTTTTGCAGGAAGCACCGAGGTTGTTGCCGACAAATCAATTAAAATCGGCGGAATCAAAGGCTTTTGCAAGGCAATGAATATTGTTGCCGATGAAACTCTTGACAGCAAGCTCTATGCACAGAAAGAATGGTTTATTGAAAATTCCGGACTGAGTGTGCTTTAATCTTGCTGACTGTTAATTTCTTTTGAAAGAGATGGTAATAATATGGAAAACAACAATGTTATATATGGAATAAACGGACCTGTTGTTACCGTAAAAAATACCGACAGCTTTGAGATGATGGAAATGGTTCATGTAGGCAAGCAAAAGCTTGTTGGTGAAATCATCGGTATTACAGACGACATCACAACTATTCAGGTTTATGAGGAAACAACAGGACTTAAACCGGGTGACCCCGTTGAGGGTACCGGTGCTCCTATGAATGTTCTTCTCGGCCCCGGTATTATTGATAACATCTTTGACGGTATCGAAAGACCGCTGAAGGCTATTGAAGAAGAAGCAGGTGCGTTTATTAACCGTGGTTCTTCGGTTTCTGCTCTTGATGACAAGAAGCTGTGGAATGTTACAATGAAGGTCAAAGTCGGTGACAAGCTTGAGGGCGGTCAGATTTACGCTACTCTCCCCGAAACTCCTATCATTGAACACAGACTTATGGTTCCGCCTGAGCTTTCGGGTGAAGTAGTAAAGGTTAATCCCAACGGCGACTACAAGCTCTTTGATACAGTTGTTGTAATCAAGGATGACGAAGGCGTTGAACACAACCTTACCCTTTGTCAGCAGTGGCCAATCAGAACTTCCCGTCCTGTTAAGGAAAGACTTACATCATCTGTTCCGCTTATCACGGGTCAGAGAGTTATTGATACTCTCTTCCCTATTGCAAAGGGCGGTACAGCAGCTATTCCGGGCGGTTTCGGTACAGGTAAAACAATGACTCAGCACCAGCTTGCAAAATGGTGCGACGCCGATATCATCATCTATGTCGGCTGCGGTGAGCGTGGTAACGAGATGAGCCAGGTTCTTGAGGAATTCTCAGAGCTTATTGACCCAAAGTCACAGCGTCCTATGACCGACAGAACCGTACTTATCGCCAACACATCAAATATGCCTGTTGCAGCTCGTGAGGCTTCAATTTACACAGGTATTACTCTTGGCGAATATTACAGAGATATGGGTTATCATGTTGCCATGATGGCTGACTCAACATCCCGTTGGGCTGAAGCTCTCCGTGAGATTTCAGGCCGACTTGAAGAGATGCCTGCAGAAGAAGGTTTCCCTGCATATCTTCCTTCAAGACTTGCCGAGTTCTATGAGCGTGGCGGTCGTGCCGAGGTTCTCAGCGGCGGCGAAGGTTCCGTAACGCTTATCGGTGCGGTTTCTCCGCAGGGTTCAGACTTCTCTGAGCCTGTAACACAGAACACAAAGCGTTTTACAAGATGTTTCTGGGCTCTTGATAAGGCTCTTGCATATTCAAGACATTATCCTGCCATTAACTGGATGGACAGCTACAGCGAGTATTTTAACGACCTTGATCCGTGGTTCAGGGAAAATCTCGGTGAGGATTTCATCGAATACAGAAACAGAATAAGCGCACTTTTACAGGAAGAAAGTTCACTTATGGAAATTGTAAAGCTTATCGGTTCGGATGTACTTCCCGATGACCAGAAGCTTGTAATTGAAACAGCAAGAGTAATTCGTGTAGGTTTCTTACAGCAGAACGCTTTCCATGCCGATGATACTTATGTTCCGCTTGAAAAGCAAAAGCTTATGATGAAAACCATTCTTCATCTTCATGCCAAAGCTAAGGATATAGTTGCTCAGAATATTCCGCTTTCCAAGATTCTTAACCTTGGTCTGTTTGATAAGCTTACAAAGATGAAGTATGATATTCCTAACAGCAAGCCTGAAATGTTTGACGATTACATTAAGGAAATTGACGAAAAGCTTGCTGCAATTTCTTAATAAGGAGGGAACGCAATAATGATTATAGATTATGTAGGCGTTAAAGAAATTAACGGCTCTCTTATAGTTATGGACGGTGTTAAGGGCGTTTCCAACGAGGAAATTGTTGACATTCGTCTTGATAACGGTACAATGCGTCAGGGTCGTGTCGTTCAGATTGAGGGCGAAAGAATAGTTGTCCAGGTTTTTGAGGGTACAAGAAGAATCAGCCTTAAAAACACAAGAACAAGACTTACAGGTCATCCTATGGAGATGCCTCTTTCCCCTGAAATTATCGGCCGTGTACTTGACGGTGCGGGCAAACCTATTGACGGACTCGGAGATATTTTCCCTGTTAAAAAGGCTAATATCAACGGTACTCCTATCAACCCTGTTTCCCGTGTTTATCCTAAAAACTACATCAACACAGGTATTTCAACCATTGATACGCTTATGACTCTTATCAGAGGTCAGAAGCTGCCTATCTTCTCCGGCTCAGGTATGAAACATAATGACCTTGCCGTTCAGATTGTAAGACAGGCTAAAATCAGCGGTGCAAACAGCTCTAACTTCGGTGTTGTATTTGCCGCAATGGGTGTTCAGAAGGATGTTGCCGAATACTTCAAGAAAAGCTTTGAGGAAAGCGGCGTACTTTCAAGAGTTGTAATGCTTTTGAACCTTTCAAACGATCCTATCATTGAAAGAACTCTTACACCGAGATGTGCTCTTACAATTGCTGAATATCTTGCATTTGAGCTTGATATGCACATTCTCGTTATTATGACCGATATGACATCTTATGCCGAGGCTCTTCGTGAGTTCTCGTCATCAAAGGGTGAAATCCCGGGCAGAAAGGGTTACCCCGGCTATCTTTATTCTGACCTTGCATCACTTTATGAGCGTGCAGGTATGATTAAAGGTCACAACGGTTCTGTTACACAGATTCCGATTTTGACAATGCCTAACGACGATATTACTCATCCTATCCCAGACCTTACAGGTTACATTACAGAGGGACAGATTGTTCTTGACCGTTCACTTCAGGGACAGGGATTGTATCCGCCTGTTAATGTTCTTCCTTCCCTTTCCCGTCTTATGAAGGACGGTATCGGTGAGGGTTATACAAGAGCCGATCACCAGCCTCTTGCAAACCAGCTTTTCGCTTCTTATGCAAAGGTAATTGACGCAAGATCGCTTGCATCTGTTATCGGTGAAGAGGAGCTTTCTCCTACTGATAAGAAGTACATTGAGTTTGGCAGATTGTTTGAATCAAAGTTCGTTAATCAGGGCTTTAATGAAAACAGAAGTATTGAACAGAGTCTTGACCTTGGTTGGGAATTGCTTTCAACATTGCCGAGAGCAGAACTTGACCGTGTTGACGATGCTTTACTTGATCAGTACTATAAGGGTGACAAATAATCGTTTGAAGAAAGGAGTGTGAGCATTTATGGCAGTACAGACAGTACCTACCAAGGGTAATCTTATGAATACTAAGAAATCCCTTGCACTCGCCAAAAACGGCTATGAACTGTTGGACAGAAAGCGTAACATCCTCATCAGAGAAATGATGACGCTTATCGACCATGCAAACGCAATCCAGCAGAAAATTGATGACGCTTATGCAGAGGCTTACACAGCACTTCAGACGGCAAATGTTACCAACGGCTTTTGTGAAGATATTTCTAACGCTATTCCCTATGAGAACGGCTTGAAGCTTGATTCAAGAAGTGTTATGGGTGTTGAAATTCCGATTCTCACTATTGAGGAACGAGAGGACCATAACTACCTACACTACGGTCTGCGCACAACAAATTCGGCAATTGATAAGGTTTATACGAAATTTACCGAAGTTAAAAATCTTACAGTTGAGCTTGCCGAGATTGAGAACAGCGTTTACCGCCTTGCCGATTCAATCAAGAAAACTCAGAAGAGAGCAAACGCTCTCAAGAACATTATGATTCCCCGTTTTGAGGAAACAGTTAAGTTCATTTCCGACGCACTTGACGAAAAGGATCGTGAGGAATTCAGCCGACTCAAGGTAATCAAGAAGAAAAAGCAAAAAGATGCTGCTTTGAAAAAAGCTAAAGAATTAAGTGCTGAAAGCGCATAAATTATCAGCCCGACCGTAATTTGGTCGGGCTGTTTTAATGTGTCAACATAATAAAACGGATTGGCATTTTATTGAGCCAATCCGTTTTGTTTTAGATGTTGTGAATAAGCTGTTGTTTCTTTTTTGTTCGGTATTTTATAAATACCGAAACAATACATTCTGCAAAAACAACTATTGCAATCCCTGAAATAAGGTAGGCAAACATACCAAATGATGCCTTTGCCATAACAATTCCAAGTATGTCCGTTCCCTGTTTTATTGGTACGCTTATGCTGTTAATTGATTGATACGCCCAACACCATGCGATAATACCGTTGATAATGTTGGATACAGCAAGCGCAGTAATAACAGTACCGTATATTTTCATTTTCTTTATGTTGTGATGAAATATAAATACAAACAAAAGCTGTGCTAACAAGAGAATAAAAAATACAATCGAATTTCTTATAACAGGTATTTGGGTCAGTAAAGACGAAAGTGCCGAAAAAATAAAAAGAACAGTTAAAAATATTTCACTTATTTTCATATTCCACTTCACTTTCTGTCAAGTTTTCTTCTGTGCATTTTCTCTTTTGTCTTTGTACCCTTTGCTTTGAAAATAATCAAATATCCTGCAAGAAGCGCAAGGAATGTTGTCTGAGTATAAAACAATGCGTAATCCTCGCTTGAAAAGCCCTTGCCGTGCTTTACGGGCTTGTCCTCGGGCTTTTCTGTGGGAATAGGCTCAATGCCGTCATAATTGCCCGAAATCACCGCCTCATCGGGCGAAGACGCCGCAGATACACTTACGCAAAAGGCTGATGAAAAAGTCATCAGAACAGCCATTAACAAGGTAATTACAAATTTAGTCTTTTTCATAATACTTCCCTTTGTAAAAATTAAGATTTAAAATAACTACAGTTAATTGTATCACAAGAGAAATATATATGCAACTGCTCTTTATTCTTCTGTCCAAACCTCTTTTGCCATATTGAAAGCTGCCCAAGCTTTTGACCATCCTGCATAGAATGCGGAATGAGTGATGATTTCTGCAATTTCTTCCTTTGTAATGCCGTTGTTTTTGGCTGACATAAGATGATACTTAAAAGAAGAATCTACAAGTCCCTGTGACATAAGTGCAACAACTGTAACAAGTGAACGGTCACGAAGCGAAAGCTTGTCTTCCCTACTCCACACTTCACCGAAAAGCACATCGTCATTAATTTCTGCAAATTTCGGTGCAAACTCACCGAGTTTATCTCTTCCTGCTGTCTGTTTTACCATTGATATCCACTCCTAAAATTCGTTTATAATAGTTATTTTTAAATTATTTAAATCAAAGCGACTGCATCTTCTGCAATCTGTTCGGGTGTGAGGCGGTTTTCTTTGAGGACATCGGCAGGATTATATCTGTCAAGGAATTCCTTTTTAAGACCGAAATTGATAACCTTAACATCTGACGGACCGTAGAAACGGGCAATCTTCTCACCAAATCCGCCGTCAATCACTCCGTCTTCGAGTGTTACAACGACATCATGGTCTTTCTTGAGGCTTTCAAGAAGCTCTGTATCAACGCCTGTAATGTAGTAAGGATTGATAAGAGTAGGTGCTGTACCTGTTTTTTCTTCAATAAGCTTTGCAGCCTGTTCGCCCATTCCACAGAATGATCCGAGTGCGATTACGGCAATTTTACCGCCCTTCTGAGCAACTTCATATTTATTAAGTTCTGCAAAATTCTTTGTGCAAGGCTTGCCTGTTGAAACAAGTTCTGCAACGGGAACACGAATTGCAACAGGGTAATCTGTCTGCTCAATGCTCCAGTCGAGGACAGCAAGGTAATCTTCTTTGGTCGTAGGAGCGATATAAACAAGGTTAGGAATGTTTGAAATCATGGGAATATCAAAAATTCCGAGGTGTGTAACATCTGTCATACCGTTTACCGACGCAGTCTGAACAAGGATTGTTGCAGGGTTTGAATCAATGCACAAGTCCTGTGAAAGCTGATCGTAGGTTCTCTGGATAAATGAGCTGTAAACATTGAATACGGGCTTGCCGCCGTTCTTTGCGATAGCAGATGCCATTGCAACGGCTGTCTGTTCTGCGATGCCTACATCAAGGAACTGTCTGCCGAATGCTTTTCTTTCATCAGGAGTAAAGCCATAAAGTGCCGGAGTGCCGGCTGTAATCGCCACAACTGACTTGTCAGACTTCATCTTATTTCTGAGATATTCTGTTGTAATTGAGCTGTAGTCCTCCTCATCAGGGAAATTAACAGTAGTTTTGCCTGTTTCAATATCAAACGGCATACACCAATGCCAGCTTTCTTTGTCAGTTTCAGCAGGCTTATAACCTTTACCTTTAAGAGTGTTAATATGAACGACAACAGGATGATCAATGTCTTTTACAGACTTAAAAGCCTTGATAAGCTCTTCAATATTGTTGCCGTCCTTGACATATACATAATCAAGCCCCATTGACTTGAAAAGGTTACATTCAGCCTTGCCGTCTGTGTCACGAAGAAGTTTGAGATTTTTATAAAGTCCGCCGTGATTTTCTGCAATAGACATTTGGTTATCATTTGCTATAATAATCAGATTTGAATCCATTTCACCGGCAACATTAAAACCTTCAAGAGCCTCACCGCCGCTGATTGAGCCGTCACCGATGAGTGCAATAACATTACCCTCGCCGTTTGTTACATCTCTGCCCCTTGCAAGTCCGCAGGCAAGGCTGACAGAGGTTGATGTATGACCAACAGTAAACATATCGTGTTCGCTCTCTATGGGGCTTGTATAGCCTGTTACATCATCGTAATGCTCCTGTGCAATATATGCCTCTTTTCTGCCTGTGAGGATTTTATGAGGATATGACTGGTGAGAAACATCAAATACAAACTTGTCCTTTGGTGAATCAAAAACATAATGAAGGGCAATTGTTGCCTCTACAATACCGAAATTCGGACCGAAGTGACCGCCGTGAACACTTGCACGGTGAAGTAAAGCGTCACGCATCTCCGATGCAAGAGCGTTAAGCTCATCAAGACTGAGCTTCTTAACATCCTGCGGTCCGTTTATTTTTTCAATATACATTGTAATCAGAGCTCCTTATCGCATAAATTTTAAATATAAATCAGAGAAGTTTCTCTTTGGCTTTATTATACAGCCTAAAGCTAACTTTAGGTCAAGAGTTTTTTTAACATCTTTTGCAAATTAGTGTCTGCCATTGATGCTTACAAAACCTGTCCGAAAAATGTAACCCACCGAAAGACTGATACAACGGAAAAAGGCACTTACAAGATTATGCAAGCACCTTTTTATGGCTGAGCCGGCGGGATTCGAACCCACGGGTGACGGAGTCAAAGTCCGTTGCCTTACCGCTTGGCGACGGCTCAGTATATATTAAATTCTTCCGTTGTTAAAAAAACAAGCCGCTAAAGGAAAAACTTCAGCGGCCGTTGGTGACCCATCGGAGATTCGAACTCCGGACACCTTGATTAAAAGTCAAGTGCTCTGCCAACTGAGCTAATGAGTCAAATGGGGTGGAATGCCGGATTCGAACCGGCGGTCTCCAGTGCCACAAACTGGCGCGTTAACCAACTACGCTAATCCCACCATAAGTGGCGCGCCAAAAGGGACTCGAACCCCTGACCTACTGCTTAGAAGGCAGTTGCTCTATCCAGCTGAGCTATTGGCGCATTAAGTCGCTGACCTCATCAGTCAGCCTTTATATTATACCCATATTACGCTAATTTGTCAACACTTTTTTCAAAATTTTTCAAATTTATTTCACAAACTTATATGCCGAAAAAATTAAGGCTTTCCATATTTCTGAGCAAGCGCAAGATTCCTGTAATTCGGCTCTGAGGTAACTTCTCTGACAAGCTTAACAAATGAAGGAAGCTGGTACGGCTGATTTTCGCTGAGCAATTCAATTTCAATTGTAGCCCTGTCACTCCAGAACGGATAAACATCAAGTTCGTAGTATGTGTTGTTATCGACAATGCAATATCTGTCTTTACTGATGATGCCCGTAACATACTGTCTTTGTGCAAGGTATGAGTCGTATTGTTCTTTTGAAATATAATTTTCAATTTCGATCCGCTTAATATCCGATATTTTGATTTTTACGGTTTTGATATATACAGCCTTGTCACCATCTCCCCTTCTGCGGATTCTGAAATATCCTTCATCGGGAGTAGTGAGGTATGCCTGTGTAATAGGAATTCTGCGACAGGTTTTTATGCTGTTCAAAAATTCAATATCAGGATATTCAATCAAAAATTTTCTTTCAATTTCAAGCGGTTTCGGAATTCCGAGAAATGCGACAACCTCCTTGAGAAGTCTTTTCAGCTTAGTATCAAAGTCGGTTGAGTTGTCGATAACACGCAAATGCGGTGTGCCTGTCCACACAGCCATAACATCTGTGTCAACTTCTCTTGCTTTTTCAAGACTTTCTTCTCTGCGGAAAATATTGGTTTCTTTTCCGTAATACTCTTCTGCACCGTCTGCGGAAGTCACAAGATGGAACACCGCATCGTATGAATTTCGTATCACATCTTCATTCAAATTGTGAATACCTGCATACTTTGCAAACTCATCTTCCGTAACATATGCTCTGCTGTCGAGCAAGCCTCTGTCAAAAAGCAACACCGCTTTTTCGCAATTCATTTCCTTTGCAAGCTGCGTTTTTTCATTCTCTTCGGCAAGCTGCATTTCAAACAGCTCTCTGTGAAATTCGTATGAACCCATATTTTCGGGAGTTTTGCCTGCGCTTAAAAGCCTGCTTGCAGACTCTCTGATTGTAATTGTCGGAACATTAAGCTTTTTAAGTTCTACACTGATATATTCCAATGCCGCAGTCTTGCCGCCGCAAGGTCCGCCGGTCAAAACAATTTTTACAACCTCAGCCATAATATCACCCCGATAAATTATTGAGTTTAGTATATATCCGCAAAGCGGGTTTTTTGTTCCAAAAAAGAATATAATATTATGTTTTTAATTTTCTGCATATAATATCCGCTAAATGAAAGTTGCGTATGCGTCAAAATTCATATTATGCTTTAAAAACAGCCTAAATAATAATAAAAACGGTGAAATATGCTGTTATAACATTGACAAGTTGCGTGTTAAAGTGCTAAAATATGTACATAACCAATGAGGTTTTTCTTAAATTGAAAGGAAGTATTTATGATGGAAAAGCAGAATATTGACTGGGCAAACATTGGCTTCGGTTATATGCCCATCGGTGAAAGATTCGTAGCTAATTATAAAGACGGTAAGTGGGACAACGGCAGTATGACAGCCGACACCACAATTACTATCAGCGAATGTGCAGGCGTTTTGCAGTACGCTCAGACTTGCTTTGAGGGTATGAAAGCGTACACTACCTGTGACGGCAGAATTGTTGTGTTCAGACCTGACCTTAACGGACAGAGAATGGAGGACAGTTGTAAGCGTCTTGAGATGCCTGTATTTCCAAAAGAGAAGTTTGTTGAGGCTGTTTGCAATGTTGTTAAGGCAAATGCCGATTATGTTCCTCCGTACGGCACAGGCGCAACACTTTATATTCGCCCGTATATGTTCGGCAGCGGTCCTGTAATCGGTGTTAAACCGTCGTCAGAATATCAGTTCAGAGTATTTACTACTCCTGTAGGTCCTTACTTCAAGGGCGGTGCAAAGCCTATTACAATTAAGGTTTCAGACTTTGACAGAGCTGCTCCTCACGGCACAGGTCACATCAAGGCAGGACTTAACTATGCAATGAGCCTTCACGCTATTGTTACCGCTCATGCAGAAGGTTTTGACGAAAATATGTATCTTGACGCAGCTACAAGAACTAAGGTTGAAGAAACAGGCGGCGCTAACTTTATTTTTGTAACAAAGGACAACAAGGTTGTTACTCCAAAGTCTAACAGCATTCTCCCCTCAATTACCCGCCGTTCACTTATGTATGTTGCTGAGCATTATCTTGGTCTTGAGGTTGAAGAAAGAGAAGTTTACTTTGATGAAGTTAAGGACTTTGCAGAATGCGGTCTTTGCGGTACAGCTGCCGTAATCTCACCTGTCGGCAAGATTAACGACCACGGCAAGGAAATTTGTTTCCCGAGCGGTATGGATGAAATGGGTCCGATTACAAAGAAGCTTTACGATACACTTACAGGTATTCAGATGGGCAGAATCGAAGCTCCCGAAGGCTGGATTAAGGAAATCAAGTAATCAATTTTATACATATAACAAGGACGGTCTGCGAGAACAGACCGTCTTTTATTTGCAGTTTTTAATTATATTGTTGTAGGCAACATCCACGGCAGAATCATCTGTATTGCAATGCAGTACATAAAATTTTGTATGCCGAATAAGATTATCGAGATTTGAGAGCAAAGACATTCCGTCTGACTTATTCACAAATTTGACAGTCGATTTGTAGAGCCTTTGTACAATCTCCTTTGTGTCGGGAATTGTAACAAAATTAGTATCTGAGCGTTCAATGAATATTATAGCGCCTACAGGAACGGTTTCGTTGTTAGCAATTCCGCTTCCGCCGTCAAACGGAGTTCCGCAGCATAACGGGACTCCGTTTTTAATTTTTACAACAGGCTTATCGTCATTGAGAATATGAGCTTTTGTGCCGAATCTTTTCAGCCACATCTTTGTATGAGTAGATTTGCCGACGCCTGAATCGGCGGAAAACAAATACGCTTTTCCGTCAAAAACGAGTGCCGAGGAATGCACAAGCATAGACCCACGGTGAATTATTTTGCGGTTAAAAATTGACGCCGTTGCAAATTCTTCGGCTTCATCAATGGTTGAACCTTCAACCATACGGCTCAACAGGGAATTTAAGTATGAGGCTGACGGTATGGCAGAAAAATCTGCACTTCTCTCCCCTTCATACAAAAACGGTTCGCACAATTTTTTTAAGTAATCTAATTTCGGCTCAATTTCAACGATAAAATCAGCTATTAAATATTTTGGCAAAGCGTCCTCCGAAATAAAACAGACTCACAAAAAGTGAGCCTGTTTTTTATTGGTTAGTTTAAATGAACGATAAACTTCTGAATTTGGGTTGCATCAACTACTGTGATGTCACTGTCATTGTTATAATCGGCAAGATGTTTTTGTTCTGCCGAAAGTTCTACAATACCGACAACATACTTCTGCACAAGGGTTGCGTCAGAAATATCAATATTACCGTCCATATTAACATCGCCAATTTTATAGTTAGAAATGCCGTTAAACGGAATATTGTTAGCCTTTGCGTATTCTTCTGCATAAGAACCAACAATGCCTTTAATTGTAACAGCTGAAGAATTTTTAAAAGCTTTATCAGAAATTTCGGTAACAGATGCAGGAATGTAAACACTTTCAAGCTTAGGACAATTTGCAAAAGCGTAACTGCCAACTGATGTGCAGGTTTCAGGAAGTGTCACATTTTTCAGGGAAGAACATTTATAAAACATCTGATTTGGAAGTCCTGTAACCTTAGTCATAGACATATCAACGGTTTCAAGCGAAGTACAACCCTGAAAAGCACCTAAAACACATAGAGAAAGATTTTTAGAGAGCTTAATATCAGTAATATTAGTACAGTTAGAAAAAGCAAATGCACCAATTGTTTGGATTGTATCAGGCATTGAAACAGTTACCAATCCGGTTTTATCAGAAAATGTCGAAGGAGCAATTACATTGACCGTTATATCAATGAGCTGTGACGGTATCTGTAAATTTTCTTCTGTTCCCAGATAATCTGTAATTGTCAGTCCTGAATAATCGTTTTTGTAAAACTCGAAATTCTTGTCATAATAGTAGGTTTCAGCTGAAAATGAAACGCAAAACATTGACAAGAGCATTGCAAAAACAAAGAGAAATGTGCAGGATTTTTTTACTATTTTTTTCATAATTTACTCCTAACAAGCAAAAGTCTAGCTCAGAAAAGTCGGCAGATGAAGAACACCTGCCGACATAACCTCTAATTAGTCACCGTCACCTACATCTTCGCCCATATTGTCCTCAGTCGGATCAACATTAAAATTGCCGCTTGGTGTGATTTTTAAGATAGCATCTGAAAACGAAAATTTAACAATTTCTAATTCAGGCTCAAGATAAGATTTTTTCATCAAATAACCTCCAATCGTATAATGTGCTCAAACACAAATTATGCCTTGTTGCCAACATAGCAGATATTATAATACTGTGGATCGGAAATCACAACCTTGTTTACGCTACCGTCAGCATTTCTAATGATAACATAAGCATAAGCACTAAAGATATAATTCTGGTTAGCTGTGTTATTTGTGTATCTGATTACCTTATCAATTCTGTTTTTATTAGTAAGTGCATCGTTATTAAATACATACTTTGTAACTCTGACATTCTCACCGTCAATATCATAGAAACTATTTGCATTGTTCTTGACTTCATCATTCTTAACAAGAGCGTCAAGTTCAGTACGAAGAGCTTCTTCGTTTTTAATACGATGTTTAGCAAGAATTGTTGATGTTGTATCTGCTTTGCCATTATTAGCAGCGTCTACAAGTTGATTTCTCTCTTCTTCTGTAAGTTTGTTAGTGTTGTTTCTAACAACAAATACACCACATTGAACAGAAAGGTCTGTGTTGTTTTCCTTGAAGGTAGGAATTACAGTTGAAGTAAATGCTGTGAGGAGGTCAACATAAACCTTATCGGTTGCAGATGCTGAATCACCGTAAACCTCACGGTTCATTACGGGAGAGTTGATATTAGCAGTAAGAGATGGAACTTCCTTACCGTAAACAGGCTCTATGTAGTAATCAGCCATAATTCTAAGGCCAAAATTACGCTCATAGCACTTTGTTACAAGTTCAGTCTTACTACCGTTTTTATCTGCTTTATAAACATTCCAGTAAGAGAAGGCCTTTGTACCGTCAGCTGTCATTTCAGGAGTTGAAAGCATAAATGAATCATCCGGATTAATAAGAAGTGAGTTGTAGTCAACTGTGTAAGGTGTGGAATCGGCAATTTCTGTGTAGTAACCATCTTCTCCTAATTCAGGATGATACACTTTACACGTCTTTTTAGTCTGTGTGGCAATTACAGTTGCCTGTGATTTGCCTTTTTCGACCTTTCCTGCAACATCAAGTTTCCACTTTGTGTCAACATACATTGTGTCGATTCGTGGAGCATACTTAGTAATAGTTTCATTTGTTGGAATATAGCCGTTAGTAATTTCCTCAGTAGAAAGTTCAACATTTCTTACAACATAAGAAACCATATTGCCTTCACCTTCAACGCTAAAACGGTCATAGTACTTATAAGTAATATCACAAGTACCGCCAACCTTTACGATGTCGGTGTAGTAGTTAAGAGCGTTAACAGCAAGTTTACCATTCTTAAAAAGTGAACCTGCAGGAACAGTGAATGAGTATGTAAATTCACTTAAACCTCTTAAATCCTTATCCTCAGGACCAATTTCAGTATATCCGCCTGCTTCACCCTCGTAGAGAGCATAAACTGTGTTATCACCGTGACATTTAGCTTTAAGTGTAATTGTGAGTTCATCAGTTTCGGCAAAATTATCAATTGAAATAACGCCCTGTGTTTCATCAAATTCTACCGTAGAACCATTAGCTTTTTTCACAACAGCAGAAATGTAGTAGAAACCTGTACCTGTGTGCGCAGCAGGATCTGTACCCGTATACGCCGTATGATTAAGTTCAAGAGTACCTGTAGGAATCTTACTTACACGAGCGACAATGTTATAGCTGTTTGACATAAGAATGTCAGTTGAAATATCAGTATAGTTATCACCAATCTTATTGCCATTGATGTACCAACCGTCAAAACGCCAGCCGTTGGCAACCTTAATGTTAAGGTGAGCAGTATCTGTAACTGATGAGAATGACGCTGTTGTAACATCGTTAATTGTTGCAGTAGCACCTGATGTTTTACCGATGAAACCTGTGTTAGCTGTATTTGTATTTGTATCAGCTGTGTATTTGCCGTCATCGCCCTTATACTCGATTGCTACATCAGAAGTAAATTCCTGACCGAGAGCTGAATAGTACCAACGACCATCAGAACGGGAGTAACCGTTACCGTACTTTGAACCCTTTTCATAGCTGATCTTTACAGGCTTATTACGATATTCTTCATTGTTAAGAGCAGTGTACTGTTCTGAATTTGTATCCAAAAAGTCAGCAGGAGTACCGCAAGTAATGAGTTTGCCACTGTTATCATATACACACCACTTAGTTGCCCACTCACCCTTAGTAGCATAATCCTGTAATTTGGTGTCTCTGGTGTCATGGCTACCGGTTGAAATTACATAGATACAAGACTGATTCTTATCTGTATCAGAAAGAATGTTGCCAAGAACATCGGTATCTCTACCGTAATAATCAGTGAATTTCTGCCATTTATTTACTTTTTTGTTTGTATCTGCATCTGCAATATTATCTAATTTTGTAACAGCTGTGCCATCAGCCTTACAAGCATAATCAATGTTCTTTACAGCGTCATCACTATCAGCATTGTAGAACTTATTCTGGAACATAATAGTCTTTACATTTTCCATTTCAGCAAGCTTTACAAAATCGCTGAAGTCATAAGTCTGCATATTTCTTCCCGAAGGAGAAAGTTTTACATGAACAGAGTCATTATAATAGTTATTAAGTGTAATACCTGAAACAGTATCAGTAGTTTTTTCAAGAATACCGTTGTTGTTTTTATAATAGTACTTTGAAATCTTTGTTACATAATACTGACCGTCCTTAACAAGAGGCTGACCGGGATATTTCTCAAAGAAGTGAACTATACCATCTTTAGTTGAATAGCAGTATGGGTCAACAGAAAGCGTATTACCCCATGATTTGAGAGCTTCATCAGCATTAACATAGAATGTGATGTAGTCACCGTTTGCCTCAATTGTTTTGTTGTAGTAGATTGGTGTTACTTCAATGCTATTCTTGACTGCCATATCAGTTGAAACAGTAATGTTAGCCTGATATGTGTCTGCTTCAGCAGATAGAGAAGCGTTATAATTGACACCGTTTACACAGTAAGCAGCAACATAATAACCGAGTTTTTTATATTCCTCGCTCATCTTTGTAGTAATAGTAATGTTGTCGCCATCACTTACGGAATAAGTATTGCAAGGTGAATCAGTTGTGGCAGTAAGACCCTTTGCAACAGAAGATAAAGCATATTTGCTATTATCTGTGCCTGCGCTTTTATCGTAAGAAACAGTACCCGGTTTTACATACAATGTCAACTTTGGACTGTATTCAGGTGTGTCAGACAGTGTAATAAACTGATTAACGGAATCGAATATTACATACTTTGCTGTCTCATACTTATTTAAAGCTTTTCGAGTAGAACCATAACTGTCTACCCATTTAACTATTGAAGGAGTCGGATTATCACCATTTATCCAATAGTCGTTCGTACCTTCGGAATAAGCATATTGGTTAGTGGATGAATTAAATATTGTAAAGGTAGTATCTTTGTTTATTGCTTCAGCTGAAACATATATACCCTGCCTCTCAGTGGCGTACATTGACATCTTATTTACACCATTGTCACCATAAGCTACTTGATAAGGTGCAGCCTGTGTGAATGATGCTGTTGCTGTGATGTCGCTGTTTACTACAATTGTAATTTCAGCATCAGAAGTTGTCTTTGAGTCTTTGATATCGTAAGTACCGTTAATAGACCATGACTTGAAGATATTAGAACCGCTCGGAGCAGCCGCAATGGTTACTGTGTCGCCCTCTTTAACTGTTGTTTCAAGAGTGGCTTTACCATCGAGTGTAACCGTACCGAGATCCAAATTTTCAGAAGAAACCGTTACTTTGCAATCTTTCTTTGCTCTAAAGGTTGCATCAATGGTAACATCACCTGCAGGCATTGAGAATGTGTATGTACCGTTACTGTTTCTTGTGAGAGCAACATCTTTATTATCTGTACCGTATTTAGCTGTGATGGTGCCAAGTGTATAGCCTTCGGTAATAGCTGTTGGTGTAACTGTAACTTTCTGACCTTCATAAGCAGTCAGATGGTCAACTGTTACTGTACCGTCTTGAGTGGTGTTTACTGTTACATTATATGACGGCTTTTTAGCAAATTCTACAATTACTGCAACATCAGTTGAAACTGTACCTGTGTAAGTGTTGCCCTCTACAGCATTACCGCCAACTGTGAATGTCTTAATGTAAGAATCAGCATCCGGAGTAACCGTAATTGTGTAAGGTGAATTAAGTTCGACAGGTTTTTCTTCATTATTATTTACAGTTGCGTCATTTAATTTTACAGTACCTGATCCGCCTGTGATTGAGAAAGTAACATTTCTTGTTTCAGCTGAAACATTAACCGTTGTTTCAGCTTTTACCGGACTATGACCCTTAGCAGAGGCTGTAACTTCAAATTTATATTCACCTGCTTTAGTAGGGGTGAATTTATAGGTGTTTCCAGTAGGAGTACCTTTTACTGTTGCACCGCTTTTTTGCTCAAAGGTATAAGTTACATTGGCATCATTTAAACCAGTTGCCAAAGTACCCAAAGTTGCAGTAAGTGTAACTTCTTTACCTACTTTAACTGAAGTAGGACTTGCTGTAAGTGACACCTTATCTGCTACAGGGGTATAAGTATCCCAATGATAAGAAGTTCCATTAGCTTCTACAACAACCATATTTTGACCTGCTGTAGGAAGATTATTGTATCTGTCATTGTTTACATTAACCTCACTGGAATTGAAATAAGAAAACAATCTCCTTTCGTATGTAGAAAAGTTCAAATCTTGTGATAATTTTACGCTAACAATCTTATCGTCAGGCAATTTATCAAAGTAAGCTTTACCTCCATCAGCATAATCATTTTCGAGAAAACTTACCCTTGCAGCGTTGGTCTGCGATGACAAATCAAGATAAAGCGTTTCACCTTTATGAACTGTGTGGCTACTATCAGCACCTACTGCATTAACTGTTGAAACAGTGCCAATAAGCATTGTTGACAGAAGCATCATTACCGCAAGGATGACGGAAACAGTGCTTCTGCCTAAATGAGAAATTTTTGTTTTCATAAATATTACCTCCATAACCGAATATTTTGGTTTTGGTTAGGTTCAGTTTTGACCTTTACCGCCTGACCAACGGTGAAACATAATCGGCAAAGCCACGGAATTTTGCAATTATTTACAAAAAAACAACGAGAATTCAGCCAAAAATTGTATCCTTGGCGTGTTTCAGTCAAAATGTGAACACTAACCCATATTCTATATAGTTGATTATACCATTTGACAGAGATTTTTTCAATAAAATTACGACATTTTTTTGTATTTGTTTAATGTGATAGTTTTATATTTATTTTTACATTCAGTTTTGCCGTTTTCACAACAGGGTTTTATGTTATGCACAAGTTACAGTGTGTTTTTTGTAGATTTTGTCAATATATCGTGCATTTTCATTATTCTTAAAAAGCAATTATTTTGCGGTATATTTCAGGTATGCTGATGTTTTTTTGTTAAAAAATAAACCCCATATGGGTTTTGGATTAAGAAATAATTCAGCAACAATAAGGATAAATAAACCGCAAAAGGCACATAACCGTCACTGTTTTCGGTTATGTGCCTTTTTGTTTTTGCAGGGCTGTTTTTACAGCCCATTGAGGTTTGACTTATGAATATTCAATTTATTATTACTGAATGTTGACAAGTGCTCTTTGAATCATTGTTGCATCGAAGACATTAACTCTGCCGTCAAGGTTGACATCGAGAAGACAAGTCTGAACTTCTGAATATTTTTCTAACTGTGTTGCAGACTTCTGTGCTGCTGTTGCCGCCTTAATGCTAAGAGTATTGTTTGCAGTTGAAGGATCACCTTCAGAATATGTACCCATTGCATATCTTATTCCGTTAATATTTGTGAAGCCGAGTGTACCGTCGTCTGCTACACCTGCATATACAGTATGAAGCGGTGAATGGTAGTAGTTTCTGATGTACGGCTGCAATGAAGTGAGGTTTGCAAGAGTTTTACCGCTCATAAGGTTATCAATAGCAAGCCAGTACTCGCTGCCATAGAATTTACCTGTCATTGAACCTGACGCATTTGTTCTTCTTGTTGAAACAGAAAGAGTGTGAGTATTTGAAGAATCAACTGGTGCTGTTGCTTTGTACCAATAGAATGTTACAGAGCCTGTGAATGACGCACCGAGTTTAGCATCCTTTGTTACTGTAAGAGCAGCGCCGTCAAGGGTCATTTTCGGGAAATAAGCAAAAGCTGACGGAGCTTTGAAGTAGAATGTAACCTCATGTTCACCGCTTGTATTTACAACTGAAATTTCAATGATATTTGAAGTTGCATCTGCGATATTTGTAATCTGTCCGTACTTGTTATGGGCAACAACCTTGACATAATATGTACCGATTGTGTCGAATTTATACTTCAATGTTGAACTTGATGAAGTCTTTTTTACAAGATCAGTATCTTTGAAGTCATATGACTTACTGATAAGGAAATCGTAAGATGAAACATAGCTTGCAGGTGTTGCAGCCGCAGTAAGTGTAACTTCTGTACCTGCTACAACTTCTGAACCATCAGCAGAAAGTTTTACTGTAAGGTCATCATATGCAACAGTAGTTTTATGAGCACATTCTACTGTAGGAGATACACCGATAATATTGCCGCTTGCATCAAAAGCCTCAACATATGCCGATGCATATGCAGGAGCACTGATTGTTGCCTTGTTGTAGGTATACTGTGCTGTTGTTGATACAGCATCTTCTACAACAACAGTACCGCCAATTTTAATTGTGAATTTGTATGATGCGGGAGTGATTGTTGAATCATGAATTGCCTTTGCAGTAATTGAGAAGGTTTCGCCTGCTTTTACTGACTCGGGAGCAGAAACTTCTGCATTAAGTCCTGACTGTACGAGCTCGGCATTCAATGTTAATGTTGCAGGATTGAATGTAAATTTGTAGATACCGGAATTTTCAGGCTGGAATTTTACATTACATTCTGAATCAGCAGCCTCATATACAACATAATTTGTAATATTTTTGTTTATTACACCAGTTACTTCTTGTGTACCGTAATACTTATCGTCGGTTTTATTCCATACCTTGAACTCTTGAACTTGTGAAGAATCAATGTAAACATTAGTTGTTAATGAATTGTCTGAGCCTGTAAGCGGATTGGTTTCTCCCCACGTGTTAAAGCTGCCTTTGAGATACCATATATTCCCTGTCGGAGCGGTTGTCGGCTCGGTAGAAGGTTCGGTAGAGGGTTCGGTAGAGGGTTCTGTTGAAGGCTCTGTTGGAGTTTCCTTCTTGTTTACTGTTACTTTGATGTCACCTGAAACAGAAGCTGTGAATGTTGCAGGTGATGCTGTCTTTGTTTCATTGTTGTATGTGATACCTGCAAGCTCGTAGCCTTCATCCGGTTTAACTGTTACTGTAAATGTTGAATCCTTAGCAATTGTAAGTGATTTACCCTCGGCAGCTGTTGCAGTGCCTGATGCTGCTGTTACAATTGCGTTGTCAACAGTAGGAACATCGATCTTTACATTTTCAACAGGGGTTGAGCCTGCGTCAGCCAAAGTAATTGCATTTTCACCGTCAAATATAATCATTATGGAACTTGCATTTGAATTTGCATGATAATAGAAGTTTACAATATTATTATAATCCTTTACACCGTAAGTATTTTCAATGTATGAACTTTCATTTGTAAGCTTTATTTGATTCATTGTGCCCCTTGTCCACAACTGATTATCAGCTGAAAGACTGTCGCTATCATTGATTGCAAAAAAGTTGTTTGATATAGCTACACCATCGATAACACCAACATATTTGCCATTTTCATTTGTCATAAGAATCTTGTTATCACTTGGCCAGTCTTTTGGGTTATCCTGATTTTTAGTATAGTCAGAATAGAAAAGGTAAAAAGTCTTTGAACCAACTATGTGAACAGTAACTACGGCACTTTCTACAGAATTATAGCCTTCTGCACTTGCAACAACCTTATACGTTGTTTCGGCTGACGGAGTTACTGTGAATGTTGTTGAATCTGCTGTTACAGATTTGGTTTCAACAGTTGTACCGTTGCCGTCAACAAGAGTGAGAGTAACCGTGTTAGACTTTTTACCTGTAAGAGTTGCAGTAAGTGTTACTGTATCGTTAGGGTTAATTTGAGTATTTGACGCTGACAATGCTACTGATGATGCAACAGCGTTTGATGGTAAAAGCGATGATGCATCCCAATAGGAATAAAGATATTTTCCATCTTTAGAATCACCACTTATATAATAACCTGCACCATTTTGAAATTTCAATGTATCATCACTGCGTACCATCAAATCTACAGACTGTTTTTGATTTGGATGTTGGAAAATAATACCAGTTGAATTGCTCGGAACATCATACCAATAAACACTCTGATCCTGAGCATTTGTACCGGTAAGTTTATTCATTGCTGGTCTTTTATTCCAATCAGTTGCTGAAGAACCGCCCCAATAATGGATATAAGGAGCGGAATTAAAATACTTACTGTCTGTAACAAAAACACGATAATAACCATCAGCAACAGAGGTTGTTGTCGGTTGAAGAGTGTCTTCAGCCGCACTTACTGTTGAAATGCCGACTACCATTGTTGAAATCAGAAGCATTGCTGTAAGGAGCAGTGAGATCATCCGTTTTGCCTTTCGTTTTATTTGAGTTTTTCTTTTCATAAAATTTGCCTCCATAACCAAATATATTTTGATTGTCAGAAACACTTCTAACAATCGTTTGTACAATTATAGCACTTTTGTTTATTTTTTTCAATTGTTTATAATCACTTTTATAACATTTGTACATTATGCAAATTTAAAGCACAAAACAAAGGCATATTTTAGCATTTTGACAGCAGGATTTTGTAGTGTGTAAAATTTTCGGCATAATTTTCGTCATTATGCACAATTAAATTTGCATTGCCAGTCAGTATTAGTAATTGAATGATTTTTTGTTTAAAGAAACAATACTTGTTTGCGTTAATTTTTAAAAGAAAAAAGCGACGACAGATTGATTTCTGCCATCGCTTTTGGGGTAAATTTTCAGTTGTTATCTATTTTGACAAAGCCTCTGCCCTTTATTGCACCTGCTGTTGTTACAATAATAAAGGCATTTGGGTCAACATTTTTGATTCCCGAAGTGATTTTGTAAACTTCCTGCGGACGGACTGCACACATAATAACCTTTTTTTCTTTTCCGCTGTATGCGCCCTCGCCGTCAAGATATGTGACACCTCGCTTGAGGTTCTTCATAATGTCCATACTGACCTCTTTGTAGTTGTCTGTTACAACAAACATCAATTTGCCGTTGCCTCGTGAAGTACCGTAGCTCACCGCATCAATTACCTTTATGCTGATAAAAATTACAAGCAAAGCATAAAGCACATTTTCAATGCTGTGATATACAAAGAATACCATTAAAAGAACGAGAATATCGGACACAAGAATTATTGTACCCGTTGAAATGAACGGAAAATGCTTGTGAAGATTGAGGGCGATGATGTCTGTTCCGCCCGTTGAACCGCCTCGGTAGAAGATAAGACCGAGTCCAAGACCGTTAAGCACTCCGCCAAAGCCTGCCGCAAGGATTGTGTCACCTGTGTATGCGGGCAAAATCGGCGTAAGAACATCAATCATAACAGACACAAGTGCCGTTGCAACAAGGGTTCTTGTCAGAAAGCCTTTTCCGTTTTCGATAAATCCCCAGATGAAAAGCGGAATGTTCATCACAAAAATCATAATACCGATTGGCAACGAGAACATATAGTTTAGCATTGTGGCAACACCCGTAAGTCCACCGGGCGCAACATTGTTAGGTGATGTAAACATTGCTACCGATATGCCGTAAAGAACTGCTCCGGCGAAAATTACAAGATAATCAAAAAATAGTGTTCCTGCCTTTGCAAGACAGGAATTCGGTTTTAAATTCGTTTGCATAAAATCACTCCCCGAAACGAGTATGTATAATTATTTCAAAAAGCTCATTTATTCTGCTTTGGTCTTTGTTTATTTGCAGATAGCCGAAAAGCGTTTCAAGTCCCGTTGCGCTGTGATAGTCGGCAACAGAACCGTTTTTTGGAGTACATTTCGGTGCGGCATTTCTGCCGCGCTTGTAAACGGCAAGTTCTTTTTCAAAGAGAACAGGCATAAGAACTTTTGCAAATTCAGCCTGACTTTTGCAGTTTACAAGCGAAACCTTTATTTTGTTGAGTTCTCCGACACTGCGGTTAGCCTTGCGGACAAGGTATTCACGCACAAGCAGGTCATATACACCATCACCCACAAAGGCAAGTGTGAGCGGAGAAATTTCATCGGCTAATGAATGAACAGATGTGTTTTCCATATTAACTCCGTATTATGCAATATCAATCCATAAAGTCAAATTCAAGCTCATAAATCGAAACAGTGTCGCCGTCGGAACAGCCTTTTTTTCGGAGTGCGTCAATTACACCGCCGTTTATGAGAACCTTTTGGAAGTAGTTAAGGCTTTCGTAATCGTCAAAATTGATGCCCTTCATAACCTGCAACAGCCAGTCAGCCTCAACGGTATAGATTCCGTTCACATTCTTTATTATAACAGAATGGTCATCAAAATCATCAACTGTCACAATCGGAGCAGGCTCTGCCTCATAATGAGTGATTGGGGGAAGCTTTGAAAGCATTTCCTGAATCTTTTTGAGGAGCGGGTCAACATCATAACGGATTGCCGCCATAATCGGGAAGAAATCGTAACCCTGATCTTCAACAAACTTTTTAAAATCCGCAATCTGCTCATCGGTTGCCATATCGCACTTGTTGCCTGCAACAACCATCGGACGCTCTGCAAGCTCGGGATTGAACTTTGCAAGCTCATTGTTGATTGTTATGAAATCTTCCTTGGGGTCTCTGCCCTCACTGCCCGAAACATCGACAATGTGAACGAGCATACGGCAACGCTCAACATGGCGGAGGAACTGATGTCCAAGACCTGTACCCTGCCATGCGCCTTCGATAAGTCCGGGAATATCAGCCATAACAAATGATGAACCCTCGCCCATTGACACAACTCCGAGAACGGGCGTTATCGTTGTGAAGTGATAGTTTGCAATCTCAGGCTTTGCCTGCGAAACTACGGAAACAAGGGTGCTTTTTCCGACATTCGGGAAGCCTACAAGACCGACATCGGCAAGAAGTTTGAGTTCAAGAATAACATCAAACTCTTCACCCGGAAGTCCCGGTTTTGCAAAACGGGGAACCTGACGGACAGGAGTTGCAAAGTGCGGATTGCCCCAACCGCCCTTGCCACCTTTTGCAACAATGTAGGGTTCATCACCCGAAACATCGGCAAGGATTCTTCCGCTGTTCTCCTCTTTTACAACAGTTCCGACAGGAACACGGATAACAAGGTCTTCGGCATTTTTACCGCGGCATCTGCCGCCCCTGCCGTTTTCACCCTTTTTTGCGGCATATTTTCTTTTATAACGGAAATCGGCAAGTGTTGAAAGGTTGGAATCGGCAACAAAAACAATGTTGCCACCTCTGCCGCCGTCACCACCGTCGGGACCGCCTGCAGCCACATATTTTTCACGGTGAAACGAAACGGCACCGTCACCGCCGTCACCGGCTTTTATTTTAATTTTCGCTGTATCTACAAACATATTTTTCTCCGTAACAGTTTTGCTGTTCAAAATTATCAGTACAAATGTAAAGATTTTCAGACTTGTTTGTTATTAGTATAAACAAAAATGTAAAAAATAAGGGCGGATTTAAAATCCACCCTCATAAATTTTGAGATTACTGCTCAACAGGATAAACGCTTGCACGCTTTCTGTCTTTGCCGACACGCTCAAATCTTACAACACCGTCAATCTTTGCGAACAGTGTATCGTCAGAGCCTTTGCCTACATTTTCACCGGGATGAATATGTGTGCCTCTCTGCTTTACAAGGATGTTGCCTGCGAGAACCTTCTGACCGTCTGCACGCTTAACGCCAAGACGCTTTGATTCACTGTCACGGCCGTTCTTTGTAGAACCCATACCTTTTTTATGAGCGAATAACTGAATGTTTATTTTAAGCATTACCTTACACCTCCGAAAATTTAACTTTAATATGATTTTTGTACTGCTCGGAAAGAGCAGTTAAGTGAAGCTTTAAGCCTGAGAGTATGTCACAAGCCTTTAAAGCATCATTCGGTGACATTCTTACTTTCATAAGACCGTCATCCTCGGTAACCTGTGCATTGATATGCAAAACCTCGGTGATTGTGTTTGCAGTCATATATGCGGCAGAACTGATTGCCGCACATACAATATCGCTGCCCTCTTCGGCATAGTCGGAGTGACCCGATATTTCAAAACCGCAAATTATATCATCTGATTTAAAAAATGTTACCGTAGTCATTTTCAGGCTTCGATTGAAGTAATCTTAACCTGTGTGTAAGGCTGTCTGTGACCCTTTGCTCTCTTTTCGCCCTTCTTAGGCTTGTAAGTGCAAACTCTGATTTTTTTGCCTTTACCGTTCTTTACAACTTCACCTGTAACCTTAGCACCCTCAACGAGCGGTGTGCCAACCTTGATGCCGTTGTCTGTACCGACTGCTACAACATCAAATGTTACTGTGTCGTTTGCTTCTGCGTCAAGCTTTTCGATGAAGATAACCTCATCGTTAGTTACCTTGTACTGCTTGCCGCCTGTCTGAATAACTGCGTACATTTTAGTACCATCCTTTACATTGGGCTCGCTATGTGCAGGTGGAACGAATCACTTAAAACCCACAATATGCGGCTTATATACTATATCACAAAGGAAACTCGATGTCAACAATTTTCCCGATATTTTTTAAATATTAAAGCTTGTTCTGAATTTTGCACGCCTTGAGAGTGTTTTTCATAAGAGTTGAAATTGTCATAGGACCTACACCGCCCGGTACGGGAGTGATAAACGAGCATTTATCCTTGACATTTTCAAAATCAACATCACCGCAGAGTTTGCCGTTTTCATCCCTGTCCATACCGACATCAATTACAACCGCACCCTCTTTTACCATATCTGCAGTTACAAACTTCGGTCTGCCGACTGCGGCTACGAGTATATCTGCCTGTGAACAGATTTCAGCAAGATTCTTTGTTCTGCTGTGACAGATTGTTACCGTGCCGTTTTCGTGGAGCAAAAGCATTGCCATAGGCTTGCCTACGATATTACTTCTGCCGATTACAACGCAGTTTTTGCCGCTTACTTCAATGTTGTAGGAGTGGAGCATCTCCATTACGCCTGCAGGCGTGCATGGAAGAAAATCATACTCGCCGAGCATAATTTTGCCGACATTTACGGCATGGAACGCGTCAACATCTTTAAGCGGGCTGATTGCCTCAATAACAGCCTTATCATCAAGGTGTTTCGGCAACGGAAGCTGAACAAGAATACCGTTGATATCCTTCTTATTGTTGAGAGTTTCAACAAGGTTTAAAAGTTCTTCCTGTGTTGTTTCGGCAGGAAGTGCATACTCCTCAGACTTAAAGCCTACAAATTCACAAGCCTTTTTCTTGTTGTTTACATATACTCTTGACGCCGGATCGTCACCCACAATTACTACCGCAAGGCCCGGTGTTATTCCGTGGGTTTCTTTTAAATCAAGCGTCTGCTTTTTTACTTCTTCTTTCACCTGTGCCGATACCTTTTTTCCGTCGATAATCTGCATAGAAAGAATCCTCCTTTTTTCTGTTTATAATTAAGAATACAATACCTGTTATAAAAATCACTGCCGAAAGAACCTGTGACACCCTTATGTCTGCTCCGAAAATTTGGAACGGAAGATAAAGGCTGTCTGTTCTTAGTCCTTCAACAACTGTTCTTTCAAATCCGTACCATACAAGGTACATAAAGAAAATCTGTCCCGAATATTTCTGCTTATATTTTCCGTAGAAATGGAGAAGTACAAATCCGAGCAGACACCACATTGATTCATAGAAGAAGCACGGGTGAACTCCTATGTTGTCTGTTCCCTCGCTCAGCATTCTCCAGGGCAAATCCGTGGGAGCACCGTATGCCTCCTGATTCATAAAGTTGCCCCATCTGCCTATTCCCTGTCCGATAAGAAAACCGACCATTGCAATGTCAAGAACAGGCATAATCTCCATTTTTTGTATTTTAGCAACGGTCAAGCCGCCGAGCAACGCACCGATAATTCCGCCGTAAATGGCAAGTCCGCCGTTATTGATGTAGAGAATTTCAATCGGATTCTGTCCGTAATAGTCCCATTTGAAGAAACAAAAATAGAGTCTTGCACCGATAATTCCCGTTATTATTCCTGCGAAAATGCAGTTGATCAGCTTTGAACCGTCAACCTTGTAGCGCGGTGAACTTTTCCACGCATACAGTACGGCAAGCAGAAGTCCGCAGGCGATGATTATTCCGTACCAATAGACCTTGTAATCACCGATTGAAAATGCAATCGGGTTAATATCAAATTCCCAGCCAAATCCGGGAAACTGTACATGATAAGGCATAATTACACCTCTTCGGGCTGTTTTACAACAGACAAAGTACAGTTATTGACATCGAGCATCTCGGCAAGTCTTGCGTTGATATCCTCAAGCCTTGCGTTTGCAACCGCGTCAATATAAGTGAAAATTTCATTACCCTGCATTTCATAGTCGATGATTGAATTTGAAATTGCACTTACTGAGTTGAGCGATGAAACCGAATCGCCATAAACAGACTTTCTTGCAATTTCAAAGTCCTCTTTGTCAATACCGGTTTTCTTAATATCTGAGATATACTGCTTAATCATTTCAGCCGCCTGCTTCGGCGCTCTTGATTCACCGCCGAAGATTACCGAGCAGTAACCGGGACCTTCAAAAAGCTCGTAAGAAAAGCTTGAATTGATAAGATTTGAATCCATAAGCTTTCTGTAGAGTGTGCTTGTATTTGACGCAAGCGCAGAAAGCAGAATATCCGTGCAGGCAAGCTGATTTTCGTTAAGAGGCTTGTCCGCCTTTTCTTTGAAGCCAAGATTGAACAAAGGCATAGAAACAGGAAAAGTCTGCTCAACATAAGGTTCTTTGATTTCATAAGGCTCTGTTTCAAAATAGTTTTTGATTTCCTTCTTCTCACAAGGCTTGAGCATTTTATCGGCAACCTTAAGAACGCCGTCAACCGTTACATTACCTGCAACGCAAAGAACCATATTATTAAGGTTGTAGAAAACATTATAAACTTCATAAAGCTTTTCGGCTGTAATTTCCGCAATTGTTTCAACCGTACCGGCAATGTCAATTTTTACAGGGTGATTGTGGTACATACCTTCAAGCATATTGAACATTACGCGCCAATCGGGAGAGTCGTCATACATTTTGATTTCCTGACCGATAATGCCCTGTTCCTTTGCAACTGTCTGAGCCGTAAAGTAGGGATCCTGAACAAAATCGAGAAGAATTTCAAGACTTTCGTCAAACTTGTCCGTACATGAGAAAAGATAGCAGGTTTTTTCAAAGCTTGTATATGCGTTTGCATTTGCGCCTGTTTTTGCGTATCTTACAAACGCGTCACCCTCTTCACTCTCAAAAAGCTTGTGTTCAAGGTAATGGGCAATACCGTCGGGAACTGTGATTATGTCGCCGCCGTTTACGGAAAATTTTGTGTTGATACTGCCGTAGCGTGTGCCGAAAATTGCATATGAAGAAGTGTAACCCTCTTTTGGATAAACAAAAATTGTAAGTCCAGATGGATGTTCAACTTTATAATAGCTGTCGCCTGCAATTTCCGATTTAATTTCTGTAATATTCATTCTGTCCGCCTCCCTTACTTATTTTTGAGAACATAAACCGTATCAAGCAAGAGCTTGTTTGCGGCATTTACAATCTGTTCCTTGGTAACGGCATTTACCTCTGCGGAAACTTCTTCAACAGTTTCAAGGTCGCCGTTAAAGATTCTTCCTGTGTACCAGTTTTCAATACCGCTTACGCTGTCGCTGCTTGACTTAAATGAATTAACAACAGCAAGCTTTGTTGCCTCAATTTCAAAGTCCGTAATTTCGCCGTTCTTCATATCATCAATTTCTTTGAGAATAGCTTTTTCGGCTTTTTCAAGATTTTCGCCCTCAACGCCGCTGTTGATGTACATTATGCCCTTAATTGAATCGTAGGCAGATGAGCAGTAGTAGCAAAGGCTCTGCTTTTCACGAACATTGTTAAAGAGTTTTGAGCTTGCAGTACCGCCGAGAACAGCACACATAAGTCTTTCGGCAACCGCCTCGTCATCTCCTGCGGAAATCTGTGTTCTGAAGCCCATAACAAGCTTTGACTGTGAAAGCTCCATTTCCTCTGTAATATGTTTTTCTTTGGAAACATTCTTGACAACATTGGTAGATGAAGCCGCAACATTTCTTTCGATATTTGCAAATGCCTTTGTAAAAACTTCCTTTGCCTTGTCGGCAGGGCTGTCGCCCATATAGAGAATCTCAAATTTTGCGGTTTTGAGAAGATTCTGCCACGCCCTGTAGAGTGATTCGGCAGTTGCGGCCTTGATTTTTTCGGCAGTACCGTAACGCTTGGTTCCGAAAACCTCATCCTTGCACATATGTTTTATAAGCTGTTCCATTGCATAGATTCGCTTTTCGTTGAATTCAGAATCAATCACATCAAGAAGCTGTCTGCGTTCCTGTTCAAGTTCACTTTCGATAAAAGCGTTGTCCTTGACATTCGGCTCAAAAATCACACTGCACAAAAGCTCCGAAAGCTCTTTTGCAATGCTGACATCATCAAGAGAATATCTGTCATCAAGACCCGAAACGGAAATTTTAAGCACCTGACTTTCACCCAGTTTTGAAAGCGATGAAGTGAGATCCGCACCGTAAAGTGAACTGAGTTTTTTGCTGAGAACAGTAAAATCGGGATATTTTTTGCATGAACGAACAAGCAATCCGCCCACAAGCGCATTTTCCGACGCTGTTTCGATAGAAAGCGGAACAACAATGTTCACGCTGATTTTCATTGTTTTAAAACGGCTGTCTTTTATATTAGTAAAAAATACACCGTCTGCAATTTCATTTCTGTTGATGAAATTCATTTAATCAACTCCGTTTTCAGATTATCAGTCATATTGTATCACATTTTGATTTATTATAAAAGGGATATAAGAAAAAATAGCGAATATATTCATTTTATTCAAAAAGTATTTCCTCCGTGGTTTAAAATATTAAATCACGAGGCGCCCCTGCTATTGGCACAGAGCCTTAACAAAGCCTTATTTAAATACTTTTATCTTATAAAGCAGAGTCGGGAAAACAATGTTTTTGCATCAAACAAACTGTCTTCCCGACCGAAATTTCAATTTTAAATTTTTAATTTGTCAATCACACTTCCCTGTTCGGATCGGTGTTTTTCTGCTTAACAGGAGCTTTTGTAGCATCTTTGTCGGTAAATCTTGCAAAGATTGAAAGCGTTGTGAGAAAACAGATGAGAATGTACAAAAGAAGTGCAATTACAGAAGCAAGGCTGATTGTATAGCTTACCATTGTGAGAATTGAAAGCACACCGAGCAGACAGCAAATGATTGAAACGATATTCTTCATATTGCGTTCTTTGTCAAGAGCGCAGAAGAAAAATCCTGCAATCGGGATAATGAAGAAAATCGGCATAAAGAGCGAATACTTAAAAACCGCATCATTTGAACCGCTGAGTCCCCACACAGACATAATATCGAATACCGAATATGAATGAAGTACATTTTTTTCGTCAATGTACTGGAAATACGGCAACGCACAGAGTACGATTTCGACGAGATAAAGCACACAAAGTGTGATTCTTAATTTTTTTCTTGTTTTGTTTTCGGGCATTTTAAGCATTTTGTTCCTCCGAGATTTTTTAAAATCATTTTTAAATCATCAATATGTTACATTGTAACACAAATTATTCAGTTGCACAATAGAAATTTTAGTGTTATAATTATGACTAATGTACACAAAACACTGTATTCGTACATTGCTTTATTCTGTGCAAAAAGGAGATAATATAATGGGATACATAAATGAATCCGTAATTTACAATATTTATCCGCTCGGTTTTTGCGGAGCACCAAAGGAGAATGATTTCAAACAGGAATACAGACTTGACAAAATTTACGGCTGGATTGACCATATGAAGTCAATGTCGGTAAATGCACTTGTTTTCAACCCTGTTTTTGAAAGTTCAAAACACGGCTATGATACTATTGATTATAAAAAAATCGACTGTCGGCTCGGTGACAACGAATCTTTCAAAAAAATTTGCAAAACACTTCACGATAACGGCATCAGAATTATGCTTGACGGCGTTTTTAATCATGTGGGAAGAGATTTCTTTGCTTTCAAAGATGTTCGGCAGAACCGTGAAAATTCAAGATATGCGTCTTGGTTTGAAAATTTAAACTTCCGGAACAACAGCCCGTATAATGACGGTTTCAGCTATGAGGGCTGGGCAGGTTACTACGACCTTGTAAAGCTTAATCTCCACAATGACGAAGTAGTAAACTATCTTCTTGACTGTGCAAGATTTTGGATTGATGAGTTTGATATTGACGGACTTCGCCTTGATGCGGCTGACTGCATTGACATTGAATTTTTCAAAAAATTAAAAAATGTTTGCAAAGAGAAAAAGTCCGATTTCTGGCTCTACGGTGAGATTACCCACGGCGACTACAATCATTGGGCAAATCCCGATGTACTTGACTCGGTTACAAACTACGAATGCTACAAAGGCATTTATTCAAGCCATAATGACCACAACTATTTTGAAATTGCTCATTCTCTTAACAGACAGTTTGCTAACGGCGGTATTTACAGAAACATCTACACATATAATTTCGTTGATAACCACGATGTAAACCGTGTTGCAAGTATGCTTAAAGACAAAAATCATCTCAACAATGTTTACACGATGATGTATACAATGCCCGGAGTACCGTCAATTTACTACGGAAGTGAATTCGGCATTGAGGGTATGAGAACTGCCTACAGCGATTACGAGCTTCGTCCCTGTCTTGACCTTGATTCCATCCCGAACCCGAACTATGAACTTCTTGAGCATATCAAAAAACTCGGTGTAGTAAGACTTGCACTCGAAGCTCTCAAGTACGGCGATTTTGAAAACATAAATATTCAGAATGAAAAGCTTGTATACAGAAGAAAAACCGACAATCAGACTGTTTTTGTTGCATTCAACCTTACAGACCGTGTTGAAAGAATCGGTTTTGACACAGGCTGCAACGCAAAGCTTACAGATGTTCTCAACGGCAATGAAGTTATAGATGTAAACGGCTACTATGAAATTGAAATGCAGCCGTATCAGTCGAGAATTCTTGTTGTGAACGACGGCAGTTTCAGGGTTGATTTCAATACAGACAATACAGATTGCAGGACAGCTGAAATTGACGAAGCTCCTGCAAATGAAGAAACTCCTGCCGAAACAGAAAACTGTTGTGAAAACAGCTCGGACAATGCCGAAAATACGGCGAGAGAAATCAAGCCGGGTATTTACCTACATTTCAAGGGTGGCGAATATGAGGTTATCAACTTTGCAACCCACAGCGAAACAGGTGAAAAACTTGTAATTTACAGAAATCTCCACAACACAAGTGAAGTGTGGGCAAGACCTGTCGAAATGTTTGCCGAAAAAGTTGATGTTGACGGCAGAAAAACAGACAGATTTACTTTTATAGGTTGACAATAAGCGTAAACAAATGATTAAAAAGACCGAATATATTTTTTATTCCGGTCTTTTTTTGTGTAAAAATACTACTTTTAATCGACGATGACAAGATTTGACTATATTTTTGCAAATAGTGTGTTGAATAAATCACATAATATGATAAAATAGACATATAGACATATGTTGTATTATGACTGAATTTTTGTTTTTTGAAAGTAATTTAGGGGGATTAAATGTTATGTTGAGGGATTTAAAGCCAACCGATAATGTAGGTGGTTTCGATGTCAGACCCGGCAACTTTCTTTTAAACGGTGCAACAACCGTTTCCGGCGGTGTAAACTTTACTATTCATTCGGTTTATGCCGTTGAGTGTACATTGCTTTTATTCAGACCTTATGCAAAAATTCCGTATGCAAGGCTCAGATTTCCGGATTCTTACAAAATCGGCAACACCTATTCAATGCTCGTGTTCGGTCTTGATGAGGTTGATTTTGAGTATGCATATTCCTTTGACGGTCCGTATGTACCCGAAAAAGGCATTATTTTTGATAAAAAGAAATACATTCTTGACCCATACGCAAAGGCTGTAATCGGTCAGAGTGGCTGGGGTAAAAAACAGGAGCATGAGGGTGTTTATAAGGCAAGAGTTGTAAACAGCGACTATGACTGGGGCAACTGCACTCAGCCGAAGCTTCCGTTTGAAGAGCTTATTATTTATGAATTGCATGTAAGAGGCTTTACTCAGGACGGCTCCTCAGGCGTTAAAAACAAAGGCACATTCGCAGGTATCCGTGAAAAAATCCCCTATCTTAAAGAACTGGGCATCAATGCCGTTGAAATGATGCCTATTTTTGAGTTTGACGAAATGGGCTCATATCGTAATTATGACGGTCGTCAGCTCTACGATTACTGGGGCTATAACACCGTATGCTTCTTTGCTCCGAACACAAGCTATGAGAGCGACCACGAGCATCATCACGAAGGCAGAGAGCTTAAACAGCTTGTTCGTGAGCTTCACGAAAACGGAATTGAAGTTATCCTTGATGTTGTGTTCAACCACACGGCAGAGGGCAACGAAATGGGACCGTATTTCTCGTTCAAGGGCATTGACAACAACATTTATTATATGCTCACTCCGGACGGAAAGTATTACAATTTCAGCGGCTGCGGCAATGTTCTCAACTGCAATCAGCCGATTGTTCAGCAGTTTATACTCGACTGTCTGCGTTATTGGGTAACAGAATACCGCATTGACGGTTTCCGTTTTGACCTTGCGTCGATTTTGGGAAGAAACGAGGACGGTACTCCTATGGATAAGCCTCCGCTTCTCAAAAGCCTTGCGTTTGATCCGATTCTCGGCGGAGTAAAGCTTATTGCGGAGGCATGGGACGCAGGCGGACTTTATCAGGTCGGCAGTTTCCCGTCATGGAACAGATGGGCTGAATGGAACGGAAGATACCGTGACGACCTCAGAAAATTTCTTAAAGGCGACAGCCATCTTGCATGGGATGCGGCTCAGAGAATTACCGGTTCAAGAGATTTGTATGACCCTACCTACAGAGGCTACAATGCGTCGGTAAACTTTCTTACCTGTCATGACGGATTTACGCTTTACGATATGTATTCATACAACGAAAAGCACAATCTCGAAAACGGCTGGAACAATACTGACGGCGCTAATGACAACAACAGCTGGAACTGCGGCGCCGAGGGTGATACAAACGATTACAATATCAACAAACTGCGTATCAAAATGGTAAAAAATGCTTTTGCAACGCTTATGTGCAGTCAGGGACCTGCTCTTTTCCTTGCAGGTGATGAATTTTGCAACACTCAGTTCGGCAACAACAATGCTTACTGTCAGGACAACATTATCTCATGGCTTGACTGGACAAGAAAAGAAAAGCATAAGGATGTATTTGAATTTTTCAAATATATGATTGCTTTCAGAAAGAGATTCCATATTATTACAGACAGCAGAGGCAAGGCAACATGCAGTTATCCGCCTGTCAGCATCCATTCAAATGTTGCGTGGAGTGCCAAGTATTACGATGATACAAGAATGATTGGCGTTATGTACGCCGGTGCAAGTCTTAAACAACAGGGACTTGACGAGTTTGTTTACTTTGGCGTCAATGCTTATTGGGATTATGTAAATGTTGAGCTTCCCGACCTTCCCGAAGGATACCACTGGAAGCTTTATGTAAACACAGGCAACGAGCCGCAGGATGTAATCCTTGAGGACAGAAATGTTATTCTCTATGACAAACGAATTAATATGGCAGGCAGAAGTGTCATTGTTGCTGTCGGAGAAAGATATTAATTATAAGGACAATTTCTTTGTTTAAGAAAACCGCCCCTACACGAAAATGTGTGGGGGCTTCATGTTTTTATAGGTTTCGGATTGTTGTAGAAATTGCATAAATAAAAAGTTTATTCCTTGAAATATCGGTGAAAAGTTTGTATAATTAAAGCAACAGTATTTTTAAGGAGAATATTTATGCAAAGAGAAAATTTTAAGTCGAGGACAGGTTTTCTCCTTGTAAGTGCAGGCTGTGCGATTGGCATAGGCAATGTCTGGCGCTTTCCGTATGTTACGGGCGAAAACGGCGGCGGATTGTTCGTGCTTTTTTATCTTGCATTTCTTGTACTTATGGGAATTCCCGTTCTGACAATGGAGCTTGCAGTTGGCAGAGCAAGCAGAAAAAGTGCCGTATTAAGCTATAAAACACTTGAAAAGCCAAAGAGCAAATGGCACATTCACGGTTGGCTGTGTATGATAGGCTGTTACCTTTTAATGATGTTTTACACGCCTGTTTCGGCTTGGATGTTAGATTACTTCTATAAATTTGCAATGGGAACATTTAAAAGCGGAATGAACTCAGAACAGGTTTCGGGAGTGTTTAACAACCTTATGGCATCGCCTGTTGAGATGATTATATGGCTTGCGATAATCGTTGTATTCGGATTTTTTGTATGCAGTCGAGGACTTCAAAAAGGCATTGAAAAGGTCAGCAAGGTTATGATGGTTGCGTTGCTTGCGCTGATTATTATTCTTGCAATCAACAGTATGATGCTTTCAAATGCGGGAGAAGGTCTGAGCTTTTATCTTGTTCCCGATTTCGGAAAGGTTAAAGATGTAGGACTCGGCAAGGTAATCACCTCTGCAATGAGTCAGGCGTTTTTCACACTCGGACTCGGAATCGCATCAATGGAAATTTTCGGCAGTTATATGAACAAAGACCGCACGCTTTACGGTGAGGCTGTTCAGATTTGTGCATTGGACACTTTTGTTGCAATTGTTGCCGGACTTATCATCTTCCCTGCTTGCTTTTCATTTGGCGTTCAGCCCGACCAAGGACCTGCCCTTATTTTTGTGACGCTTCCGAATGTTTTCGTAAATATGACGGGCGGTCGGATTTGGGGTACGCTTTTCTTTCTGTTTATGACATTCGCAAGCTTTTCAACGGTTATTGCCGTGTTTGAAAACCTTGTTGCTTTTCTTACCGACACATTCGGCATGAGCAGAACAAAGGCGTCAATTATCAATGGAATTATTATGTTCTTTGCGTGTCTGCCGTGTATTTTTGGATTCAACATTTGGAGTGACTTCAACATTCTCGGCAAAGGTGTGCTTGACCTTGAGGACTTCGTTGTCAGCAACCTTCTTCTTCCGATCGGTACAATGGTTTACCTCCTGTTCTGCACAACAAAATTCGGATGGGGCTTTGACAATTACTTTGAAGAATGTAACACGGGTAAAGGTCTTAAACTTTCAAGAGTGCTGAAGCCGTATCTTAAATACGCACTCCCCGTGCTGATTGTTATTGTGTTCGTTCAAGGCTTTATCGGGTAGGATTAGCAATCCCCTACGGCTCAAATTGTGCAAATTTGTACAATGTTACATTCCTATAAAATAACATATAAAACTAAAAACTGTACAACCATATTCGGCTGTACAGTTTTTTGTTATCTTGTGTTACCTTTTAGACGTGGATTTGTTTTTGTAACATAACCGTCAAACCAGTTGCTACACTTACGCTCGGGCATAGTATGCTTTTGATATTGCAAACTATCTGCACGAATCGGGAAAGCCGACAACCAACTCGGCTATTTACGGTTACAAGAAAGACCCGAACAACAAAAATCATTGGCTGATTGATGAGGAAGCGGCTACAGTCGTCCGCAGAACTTTCCATTTCACAATAGAAGGCTGCGGACCTTATGACATAGCCCGCACGCTGTTTGATGACAAGGTTGAAACCCCGGCTGTTTACTTTACAAAAAAGGAATTGGAATAAGGAAAAACAAAAAGGAGTTTACCCACCCGTTCAGTTGGAGCGGATATGTTGTCCGCAGTATTCTTGCAAAACAGGAATACTGCGGAGACACCGTAAATTTCCGTACGCACAAGGAATCATATAAGGACAAAAGCTCAGTGAAAAATCCGCAGGAGAACTGGCTGATATTCAATGACACGCACGAAGCAATCATTGACCGAGAAACTTGGGAGCTTGCTCAGAAACTGACAAAAACGCCGAGACGTGTTGACACCACCGGAGTGGCGAATCCGCTGACGGGTCTTGTTTATTGTGCCGATTGCGGTGCAAAGATGTATAACCACCGATTTTTCCGAGCTTACTACGCCGATGATAAATGAGTTTATCGACAAAATTTTAGTTCACGCTCCGTATTATATTGACGGAGAACGTATGCAGGAGGTTGAAATCTATCTCAATTTCATCGGCAAGTTTGAAATTCCTCAACCTCAGCTGAGCGAGGAAGAAATTAAGCGGCAGAAGCAGCTGAAACAGCCCGTCTAAAAAGCAGGGAATGCTATCAGTTGATAAAGGCGAGAAAACACAAGGTTGGCGAGCCGTTTTCACTTAGCTGCAAGGGCTGTGACAAGGTATTTGAATCCAAGCACAGCAATGCTTTGCTAAGATTGTGCAGGCTCAGTCAACAGATCACCACCAACCCTGCGTGAAAGGCTGATAATCATCAACTATCATATTCGACACACTCAAACCGGCAAGTGGAGCATAACGGATTATTCAAAGTCTGTAAAGGAAACTTTGGCGCGGTATAAAGCCGCCGTAAAGCAGATAAACGAAAAGAAAAATGAACGGAAGGGACTTCAAAATGAAAAGAAATCCACTTCCGTTTTTAATATCGCCGCACAGTGAGATTGACGGCAAACTGAATGATGAAATCAATGTGCAAGCTGCCCGTGAATATGCCCGCCGCCGTTGCAACCAAACTCAGACGAGAAATACAATGCGGCACGAACACAAGAGAAAAAACAATAGTTTACCGTTAAAAGGAAATTTAAATATTTTTTCAAGCTTGAACAAGAAACGGATTACGACACCTTGCTGTATTGCAGTTTTGCGTTAATCAGATTTTCGTCATGATTATACAACGAGGCAACTTTTCAATGTCCAAGTAATTCAGCACTAATTATGCTAAACCAACATTGTTATTTATTTGACCAATTTAAATATCTTGAATTTAATTAAATTTGACTTCTGACATTATTTTTTGAGGATATAAAGATGATACCAAATAATACGTTCTGTTTCTAATATCGGTGGAATCATAATTGAGAAATTGTTCAGAAGAGATAGGAACGGGTGCAATAAACGTTTTTTGTTCACCTTTTGAAAGTTTAATATACATTCCACAATCATTGTAATACATAACGAGCGGGTAATAAAATTGTAATGAAAAAGCACCTGATTCAATATGAAAAGCTGTTAAATCAACAGTTATTTCATCATCTGTTGTATTGGAAATTATAATTTTTATTAAGCCAAGATTCAAATCTTCACTTTTCAAATAGTCAGAATTTTCTTCCAAATATTCTGATAAATCATCATCATTCATAATGTCCATACGCTTAAGCATGTATGTATCTGTTATAGTGAATTTTGCATTTTGACAAACAAATGAATCGCCCATTTTATATACAACTTTTTCGTTTTGCGGATATTTTGAATTGATACTAAAAAACCTAATGACACCACATATACATAATACTGTTACAATAAGGAGCGTTACAATAACTTTTAAATTATTTTTCTTTCTCATAAAGACTATCTCTCCTGATGATTTTACCCTGCGCTAATTCTATAGTTTCGTCGCAAAGAGCGTTAATCTGATTTTTGTCATGACATGACAGCAACACAACTCTATCGGGAACTTTTGCGGACAAAATCATTTTTTTGACATTTTCACATGAAGCTTCATCCAACGCATTAAAAGGTTCATCTAAAACAAGTATTTGAGGGTCTTCCATCATCGCTGCTGCTATTCCAAGTTTTTGTTTCATACCAAGTGAATATTTTCGGAAACTCTTCTTTTCGTTTGGGTCAAGCCCTACCATTCTCATAGTATCCACTATTTTTTTATCGTCTATTTTCTTTTGTATTTGAGCGAGAATCTTCAAATTTTGAAAACCGGAGTACTCAGAAATGAACCCCGGATTTTCAATTAAAGCCCCAACACTATCAGGAAACGATATGTCTTTTCCTATGATTTTGTTATTTATTTTTACAAAACCACTGGTAGGTAAAATCAGTCCGCAAATTGCACGCATAAGCATAGTTTTCCCCGAACCGTTCTTACCTACAAAACCGTAAATTTTTCCTCCGGAAAGTGATAAATTTATATTTTCCAGTACAAGATTTTTTGATAACTTTTTTGTATAATTACAAATTTCTATATTCATAAATCTCTCCTACTTTAAATAATGTTTTTTCTTTTGATAATTGGCAAGCCTAAAAATAAACATATAACGATTATTAAAAAGGCAACCTCCAGTTCTGTATATATTGATATATTATTTATGGCGCAAAAATCAGTTCTTATCAACATTGAAAAGTTAAACGGCAAAAATTCGCTGCAATAAAACACAGATGTGGTCATAAGGCAGACTATCATCAAAAACGCGACAACAGGTCCAAATGTAATACTGATAATTGCATCAAATGTCATGTGACAAGTTGTAATCATCCAAGGTAACAGTACTGAGGAAATGAAAATTTCTGTCATACTTTTTCCATAAGTGCTTAGCTCCAAAAATTCTTCAGTTATTAAACTGTTTTGAGTTAATGAAAAATTACCGGAAAACAATGTAAAAGCTGTCGAAATTACAAAAAACAGTAAATAGTACAAAGTTGAAGAAACAACACACCAAACTATTTTACTCAACCACCATAAATATCGGGATTTTACCCGCAAAATAAAGGTATCGGCACTTGTCTGCAAATCGTTTGTAATGTATAATCCCACAAACAAATAAGGAAGTACATTAAAAGAAAACCACGTTATGGGAATATCTACACCCTTATTTGCCTCCGGATCAAAAGGGTCACATCCGGCAAAAACATTCATAAAAAAATCCAGAACACCGCAGTCTACAACCGAATTATAATCACTAAAATATAAGCTAATATTATGCCAATACACGAAATCAATAAATATGAACAGCAACGCAGCAAAAATAAAAAATTTACGATTATGTATGATTCCCTCTGTTATATCATGCGAAAGCAAACGAAAAAAAAGACGAACTTTCAATTTAAAAAATCCTTTCTTTTCATGAACAATAAATTTAGTACGAATACTATAATTGTCCCAAAAATCAAGAGCCAAAAGTCAATATTCCAATCACCATCAAATGAAACTGCAATACATGTTGTGACCGTCACTAAGAACGGAAATACTTTGTTTATTATACAGCCAAAAGCACATATTAATTCAGAAAAAAATATTGTAGGAATTAAAAGACATACAAAAGTTTTCATCACTACTTTTGCAAAGCCTACATTGCTTATGCATCCTTCACACAGATAATAATAGCTTTCATATGAATTCCAATTAATTACTGTTCGTGAAAAAAATCTCGACATACCAAGAACTGCGACGAGGAATAAAATGCAAAAAGCCACAGAAAAAGCAAGAACTTTCAAACTATTTCTGACAACCAATGTATTTCTAAATCTAAAGCGAATATAGGCATTTGTAAAGTTACTGTTTTTTTCGGAAAATATCGTTGAAAGTAATGCGGCGGTTGGTACAAAAAAGATAGTTGTCGTGTGACCCCCGGCGGCTTCCACAAAATCTGCCATACATATGTTGTCTGTTATATCCATCATATTTTTTTTTAAAAAAGCAAAAAAGTAAAACAATACAAAACTGCAGAGTAAACAGAAAACAACCAAATATTTAAAATATGTCATTGCAACAAAAGTTTTTCTACACGCTTTAAAAAACATCTTTTTTCGCTCCAATAAAATAATACGGAAAAAATGAAAGGCAAAAGAAAATCAAAAATAAAATTGTTACAGAAAAGGTAGTCCCACTTTCACTTGTAGTCGTGACAAGATTTCTGATACTGTAGGCATCAAATCCCAACATTTCAAGACAAAATGATGAAAAAATGTAAATGAAAAAAGGAAAAACAAAAGTCACAAATTTTCTGTTTAAAAAGAATGTAATAAACAATGACAAACTTGCTGTTACTCCCGAAAACAAAAATGTGATAAAAATATATATCGATGTATATAATAACGGTTGCACATAAAATAAATCAGCCCACTTATACGCAGGATATATGTTAGTAAATGTATAAGATGCTTCAGGAAGCATTGTCGGTAAAAATATTGAAGAAATGAGAAAACTAAGAACCATTGGAATAGCAACCACGCAACCACCACTTACGAAAACAGCTATGTATTTTGCCACAAGATAATATTTTTTCTTGGCACGAACGCACACATTCCTTGCATATCCCCTGTTTATATCATCATAAAAGGAACTACCAAATGGCAAAGTGGCGAGAATTGGAATAGCCATATAAAAAATGTTTTGCTGAAGATAGATATTATGACTGCCAATCCAGTTTGTATATGAAATTTCAAAAAATCCCATTAAATTTTCATCATTTAAAAATTCAGAATTCAACTGCACACAGTATGGTATTCTTTCAATCGAATACCATGTTACCAATGCTAATGAAATTAGCAAAGAAATTAAAAACAGCCTGTTTTTAAAACTTCTTTTCAGTTCGAATTTAATCATTCTTTGCATTTTATCATTCTCCATTTATTATTTTTCGGATTTGATGACTTGCATAGTTCCTTCTCCTAAAGGATTGCCTGAGAGCACTGTCATCAAATAAAGTTGGTCTTTGTACTCATTAAGTTGTTTGTCCTCAGCAACATATGCTACATTAACATTCAATTTTTTACCGGGTTCAAGTTTTTCTACAAAATAATTTTTTGAAGTCTTTTTCTCACTTGAATTAAAACTTCGTGCTTCGTTATATCCACCGTCTGTACCAAAATGCAAAAGTAAGCTGTTCAATGATACCTCCACATTTTCATTTCCTTTATTCATCATTGTAATGTTAAGCACTACATATGAATATTCATTTGTAATATTTCCTTGGCTATCTTTAATTTCATCCCAGTCCTCAAATGTGTCAAATTCGGGAAGTTCAGCCTTATTTTTTGAAATGCTGATATTATTTAATTTAACATAAATGCTTGTTCTATCGTCGTACATAGTATCGTATTCAGCACCTTCCTCAAGCAGAACACAACTTTTCGATTCAACTGCTGAATTTTCTGTGGAAGAAATAGAACTTTCATTTGCGACCTGTGTGTTTTTTGCATCAGCATTAGTGTATATATCGTTGATGTCAATAATATCATTTTTTATCAAGTATAAGATGGAAACTATTATAGATGAAGTACAGATGATAATCAAAATAATTACGGTTGTTATTTTTTTATTCAATATATAAACACCTCTATAAGCAACTCCCTACCGCAGTCTAAAAGTCATGCTCTGCGCGCATATATAAAGTCAAAACTTCATTAAAAGGCACAGAGCATAACTTACAAAGCCACAAATATTTTATATGCTGTCAGGACTCCATGCTATGTGGTAACTCACAGCTTCCTTATTCATAATGTAGCCCAAAGTAGCATATTTATAGCCGTCTTCTTTAACATAGTTAGGCAAATAATAATATGTACCCTTTGGTAAATTTTTCATATTCTTAGTTGCCCCATTATAGCTCCATGAACCGTAATATCTGTCTACAGTTTTTACGGAGGAAGTATTCTTATTATTTGTACGCTGAACCCAAGCACTCAGAGAACCTCCTGATGTGCTCTTGTTTTCGCACCAAACAGATGTATAATCTTTCTTCTCACGCCAAATAGATCTGCACGGAGTACCTCCGTTGTTACTTCTCGCACTAATGTTGATAATTGTATCTGAAACATTACCGGCAGAGAATACTGAAAAAGTAAGAGCAGACATCAAAGAAAGAACGACCATACCCAACACAATCATCTTTTTTAGTTTCTTCATCTTTTATCTCCTGTTAATAAAAAATTAAAAGTTTTCAAGATTTGAAATATTAAAACACCGGACTCACTTCATCTCCATTATAGAATATAGTGGTTCAGTTGTCAAGACAAAAATCTAATCATTTTATAATGAACTGAACCGATATAGTAGAAGTGGTCTTTCATAATATTTATTATCCTGTTTGATAGGTTTTGGAACAACTACAACCTGTTTACCTGTGATTGTTTCCACCACTTCAATAAAGCTATAACCTTTAACCTCAATTAGATAATTGAGAGCTGTTGTACCTCCAATCCCACGAGAAAGCCACATCCATTTTCCGTTTGAAATTTTCAAGCTATCGTGTGTTCGTGTGGTGTAATTGTTCTTATCAAGTCTTACAAGTTCGTGTGGCTCAAAGTTTTTAAGAATGGTTAGCAAGTTCATTTTCTTTGCTTCAAGCACTACTTTAGGGTCTATATATGGCACTTATTCATACCTCCATTTCTGTTATTTTATCGCAAAAAGAAAAGCCAAGAAATTTTCATTTCTTGACTTAACTCTTTTGCGTATTATTAAATTGCTTTGTTATTGCGAATATCATTGATTATCTTTGCAATGTTACAAGTTACCTGTCCTGAGCATTGGTGGATATCTTCATTAATTTTGCATTCTTCAACGATTGCAAAATCAACTTGCTTAACCAGTTCTCCTATAGATTTATTTTTCTTTGGATTAATACTTCTTACTGGTGCCATATATTTATTCCTCCGTCAAATCAAAATTAGAAAACACAGGAATTGCACCATAACGACCCTCAAGATAAGCTTTGCTCAATGTTTTATCATATCTTTCTTTGAACTTATCCAACGAATAAACATTACTTGTGTTATTTCCATCTTTTTCAACAAACCATATTTCATCACGTCTAAAAAGCTTTTGCTCCATAATAGATGCTTCGTAGGTTGTAAACAACAACTGAGTTCTATGGCATTTATGGAAATTCATAAAAAGCTCAAGAAAATGTTCTGTAAGTTTTGGATGAAGACTTCTTTCTAATTCATCAACAACATAAATAATGTCATCGTTTTTGTTAAGTAACATATCGAGTAAATCGAAAATTCTTCTTGTACCATCTGATTCTTCATCGAAATTAAAATCATAAAATGATTTTCCATGATAGAGTTTCAAAGTAGATACAATCGGTTCATCGTCATCCAAAGTAACAGTAAAAAAGCTTTTGTCAGTTCTCATGGTCATTCGTGCCGAAGAATATAATGACTTGTGAGCCATCTTGTTTCGTATGTCCTTCATAACTAAATCAAAAACCTTAGCCGGTAAAGCTTTTCTAAATTCCTCAAAATCAGTTTTTTCAACTCTAACTTTATCAATACCAGTATCAAAGGTTTTTATTAATTTATTGATTAACTCTAAGGATGTTTCATCATTATAATATTGAAAGTTATCAAAAGAAGTATTAGGCTTAACGATAATTATGTTTTGTGATAACCAACTATAAACCTCCTTGAAGAAAACCAGCTTGGAGTCTTCAGAATATTTTTTGTTTCTATTCATTTCCGTAAGAAACAAAATTGATTCATTACCATCAAAATCATCAGTATATGTTTTGAATTTTGCTTCATCAATTTTGTTTAATTTTACATCTTCGCCCAAGTGTGGAAATTTTTCTTCTTCATTTCTTTCAAATAAACATTTTGCATTACCATTTTGATAAAGCTCATATAACCACTCAGATGTGATTCTTCGTTGATTTAATAAAGCTGTAAAACCATAAGCATAGAATTTATCACCAATCGTGAACTGAATTTCAAACGAGCTATTCTTATTTATATTTTCTTCCTTACATTTACAAAACCATTTTGTAGCTACCATAGGAATTGTATCATTAAGCGTACTTTTCAAAAACCAAAAAAAATCAATAAGATTAGATTTACCTGCCGCATTAGCACCATAGATTACTGCGTATTTAAGTATATTCGTACTTTTAATTTTAACCCTATGATCAGTGCCTTTTTGAATTTTTGTAGAAGAAATCATAGTCATCTCTGTTGGTTCAGAAAACGATTTAAAATTCTCAACTGTCACTTTAATAAGCATTATCAATCTCTCCTTCTTATTTAATATTGTAAAGGAGAATTACAAAAAAGTCAATATGTATCCGTTTATTTGGAGAAATTTTCTCTAAATGACCTATTTATCTCGACAAACTTAACCATAGAGCGATTGTTTTTGATGAATTTTACATTTCATCTTGTTCGCTTTCTTTTCTTGTATCTTGTTTTCGATTCACCCTCATCAGGCTCACCTGTAACAATCTCATTTTCTTTTTACAACTATCACCTCTTCTTAATTTTTACTAAAAATTGTTTTTATCACCTCACTTTGGTTATACGGTGAATATGTTATTGGTTTAGCATATATTTTTTGCATAGTGTTATTATATATCACATTATGCAAAGTTGTAAATATAATTTTGAACGTTGTTTTATTTTTGTAAAATCTGGCAATATAAAATACTTATATTTATACAAATTACCTGTTAATAGACTTTTACGACCTAAATTTGGGTATAAAAAAAGAGCCTACTGGCTCGTAACATAACTATTTATAATTCGACATACTTCTTTATGTATAATTTGTTTTGACTCATACGATGGTACACTTTTAGTGAACTACTCACCTGTTTCGGGTTGGATGTTAGATTACTTCTATAAATTTGCAACGGGAACATTTAAAAGCGGAATGAACTCAGAACAGGTTTCGGGAGTGTTTAACGACCTTATGGCATCGCCTGTTGAGATGATTATATGGCTTGCGATAATCGTTGTATTCGGATTTTTTGTATGCAGTCGAGGACTTCAAAAAGGCATTGAAAAGGTCAGCAAGGTTATGATGGTTGCGTTGCTTGCGCTGATTATTATTCTTGCAATCAACAGTATGATGCTTTCAAATGCGGGAGAAGGTCTGAGCTTTTATCTTGTTCCCGATTTCGGAAAGGTTAAAGATGTAGGACTCGGCAAGGTAATCACCTCTGCAATGAGTCAGGCGTTTTTCACACTCGGACTCGGAATCGCATCAATGGAAATTTTCGGCAGTTATATGAACAAAGACCGCACGCTTTACGGTGAGGCTGTTCAGATTTGTGCATTGGACACTTTTGTTGCAATTGTTGCCGGACTTATCATCTTCCCTGCTTGCTTTTCATTTGGCGTTCAGCCCGACCAAGGACCTGCCCTTATTTTTGTGACGCTTCCGAATGTTTTCGTAAATATGACGGGCGGTCGGATTTGGGGTACGCTTTTCTTTCTGTTTATGACATTCGCAAGCTTTTCAACGGTTATTGCCGTGTTTGAAAACCTTGTTGCTTTTCTTACCGACACATTCGGCATGAGCAGAACAAAGGCGTCAATTATCAATGGAATTATTATGTTCTTTGCGTGTCTGCCGTGTATTTTTGGATTCAACATTTGGAGTGACTTCAACATTCTCGGCAAAGGTGTGCTTGACCTTGAGGACTTCGTTGTCAGCAACCTTCTTCTTCCGATCGGTACAATGGTTTACCTCCTGTTCTGCACAACAAAATTCGGATGGGGCTTTGACAATTACTTTGAAGAATGTAACACGGGTAAAGGTCTTAAACTTTCAAGAGTGCTGAAGCCGTATCTTAAATACGCACTCCCCGTGCTGATTGTTATTGTGTTCGTTCAAGGCTTTATCGGGTAGGTTTAACAATCCCCTATGGCTCAATTGTGCAAATTCGTACAATGTTACATTCCGACAAAATAACATATAAAACAAAAGCTGTACAACCGAAAAAGGCTGTACAGTTTTTTATTTTGCGGTAGAACCGCATTACAGAAAGGCTTATTTAATTGAATCAATCCATTTTTGAATTTCAGACTTTGATGTACGCAGAACTGATTCGTCAAAACGGATATTCATTCCCTGCTTTACATCGGCTGTACCGCAGGCATTTGCAAAATCTTTGAATGTGTGACCAATCCAACCGCCGTTGGTTGCAAACGGATAAACCGTCTTGCCCGAAAGGTCATTTTCCTTGAGAAATGTGTGCATTGCGGGGGCAAAAGTGTACCACCAAACAGGTGTTCCGAGAATTACCTCGTCATACTTGCTAAGGTCAATATTAAGCGGTTTTATTTCGGGACAATATCCGCTGTTCACTTCATCCTGTCCTTGATTTACAACCGAGTTGTAGTCGCCGTCATACGTAACAACAGTTTCGATTCTTGCAATGTCAGCACCCGTGCTTTTCTGAATCATCTCGGCAATGCTTTTTGTGTTGCCACGATAGGAATAATAAACAATAACTTTTTTCATATTCAGAAACCACCTTTCGATTAACCGAGTTTATTATATTCTTCATCGGTTACGGGTTCACACCACTCGTTTGAACATTCTTCGCCCGGCATTTCGGTTGCGATGTGTGAGAACCAGCTGTCCTTTTTAGCACCGTGCCAATGTTTAACCTCGGCTGGAATTACGATTACCTTACCCGGTGTAAGGCTTACAGGCTCTTTGCCTTCTTCCTGATACCAACCCTCACCTGCCGTGCAGATGAGGAGCTGACCGCCGCCGCTCTTTGCGTGGTGAATGTGCCAGTTGTTACGACAACCAGGTTCAAATGTTACATTTAAAAGGTGAAGTCCGTCCTCGGGCTTTGTGAGTGGATTTAGGTATGACTCTCCGATAAAATACTTTGCATAGGCTGTGTTTGGAGTGCCTGTGCCGAATACATTCTGCTTTTCAAATTCATCCTTGTCTGCAATTTTCATAATATTATCTCCTTGTGTAATTAAATTTTTTTAATCCAATCATTAACAATGCCTTCTGCCTTATCGGCATCACTTCCGAACAAGGGAAGTCCGTTTGTTACGGTTGCACCTTTGGCAGTATTTTTAATATCATTGACTGTGTTTGAAAGTCCGCTTCCCTCGTGAGTGCAGAACGGATGAATTGTTTTGCCCGTAAAATCAAATGCTTCAAGGAAAGTATAAACCGCCATAGGCATTGTTCCGCAGTAGTTTGGATAGCCGAGATAAATTTCATCGTAATCGTCAAGATTCGGCAATGAAACAAGTTCGGGTCTTGCCTTTGATTTAAGGTCTTTAACCGACTGAGCAACACATTCCTTGTAGTTTGCGGAATACGGAACTTTCTGCTCAATTTTAAACATATCGGCTCCTGTGAGGTCTGAAATCATTTTTGCAACCTTTTCGGTGTTGCCGACTTTTACATAGCGGTACTGACCGCCGAAATAATTTTCATCTGCTCGTGAATAAAATGCAATTAACTTTGCCATTGTAAATCTCCTTTGTTTCAGAATTTTTACTATTTTTCAGTTTGTTTTTTACTTTACAGGAATATATTACACCCTGAAGTTGACTTTAAGTCAAGAGGCATTTTTGATTTTTTCGTATAATTTTTAATTAACTGCATAGGTTGCTTTCCGTACAACACTCTTAGCTTAAATATTCTGCTGTTACTTGTGGGCATCCGATGAACTCCTCTATTTAAAATTGCAAAAGCAATCGCTATACTTACGCTCGGGCATAGTATGTTTTTGATATTGCAAACTATCTGCACGAACGGAGAGTTGCGGTACGCCGCAAAAAAATACTGTACAACCGAGAAAGGCTGTACAGTATCGGAATTATTCTTTATAAGAAACTATTTCTTTTCAGTAAGAAGCTTATTGAGTTCGTCCATAAAGGTGTTAATATCCTTGAACTGGCGATAAACTGATGCAAAACGGACATATGAAACCTCGTCAATATTCTTGAGCTGATCCATTGCAAGCTCACCGATTTGCTTTGAAGTAATTTCACGGTCAAGGCTTGACTGAAGCTGAGCCTCAATATCATTGACCATATTTTCAATCTGTTCAATTGAAACGGGACGCTTCTCACAGGCACGGAGAATTCCGCCTGTAAGCTTGTTGCGGTCAAAAACCTCACGGGATTTGTCACGCTTAACAACAATTATCGGAACAGTTTCAATCACCTCATGTGTGGTAAAGCGTTTGCCGCATCTCAGGCACTCTCTTCTTCTGCGGATTCTTTCGCCGTCATCGGCAGAACGGGAGTCGATAACCTTGCTTTCTTCATAACTGCAATATGGACACTTCATATGAAAACCTCCGAATAATTATTCCCTAAAATAATTATAACATACCGTTTTCAAATTTCAAGTATAGAAAATTTACAATTTAATTACACTTTTATTTCATCAGAGATTGCGGTAATGCTTGACATTTCTCTTCTTCTTTTTGCGTTTCGAACTGATTTTTGAAATAATAAGGTAAATAATCAGGATAAGAACAATGAGTGCGATAACCACAATGAACCAGTAGGATTGGAACACTGTGCCGATAACATTGAACACATAAAGGATTCCGCTGAGTTCTATTTTTTCGCCTGCAACAACATTAACCTCGGCAAGCTTTTGCTTTTTGCTGTTTTCGTCTGCCTTATAGTAAATTGTAGCCTTGCCGACTACCGTGCCTTTGTCGATTGGAGCGTCAATACTTTCGGGAACATCCTGTTCAATAATTATATTCTCATCTGTGCAGTCTTTAGGAACAATTGCGCTGAGGTCGGTTTCGGGATAAAGCAATGTACTGTTTTTGCCCCAAGCAAGGTTGACCTTTACTTCGCAAAGCGGCTTTGACGATGTTGCTACCGTGTTCATTTCAAGACTTGTCAATGCCCATCGAAAAAGGTCAGCGGCATCGGTCATTGTTGCGTAATCCTCGGTCACACCCTCTTCATAAGGAGCGTGAAGAAGAATTGCCATATATGAATAGCCGTCAGCCGACGCTGTTGTTACAAGGCATCTGCCTGCCTCGTTGGTTGTACCCGTTTTGATGCCCTTTGCATACATATAATAATACTCGCCGCCTCGGTTAGCGTCAATGAGGTAGTTAGTGGTAACAAGGGGTGTATCGTCACCGTCACAAGTGTATGTGCAGGTGTTTGTGATTTCTTCAAAACGAGGGAGCGTGAGCGCATATGTAGTGATTTTGTACATATCACGGGCAGTTGTATAGTGGTTAGGGTCGTGAAGTCCGTCAGGATTTGCAAAATGGGTATTTTTGCAGCCAAGCTCCTTTGCCTTTTCGTTCATCATCTCAACAAAATTATCAACATTTCCGTCGCCGATATAATCGGCAAGAACCATTGCGGCATCGTTACCCGAGGGAACCATCATGCTGTAGAGCAGGTCGATTGCTGTCATACTCTTGCCGACATGATTTTCAACATTTGCAAGGGAACTGCCTGTGTTTTTGAGAACATCAAGAACCGACTGTTTAATCGGAATTTTTGTGTTGTCAAGGTCGGCAATGTTTTCAACCGCAATTATGTAGGTCATAATCTTTGTTGTGGATGCAGGATAACGCTTTGAATCTGCATCTTTTTCATACACGGTCTGACCTGAATCCATATTCACAAGCAATATTGAATCCGACTGTGTTTTTACATCATTGGGGTAGGACGCAGCGCCCGCTGTTGTAAAGGCGGAACAGATAATGATGCAAAGCATACAGAGAAGTGAAAGTGTTTTGATTGCTGTTTTTCTCATTTACTTAATTCTCCCATTTATAGTTTGTCAGTTTAAAGCATTTTGTCCGCCGCGATCAAACAGACGGTCAATCTCTGCTTTTAAAAGTCGTATTTCATCGTTTCGGATATCACCGTAACGGTTCATTATATAATCTGCAATTTTTTGCGAAAGCTCAAGGCTTTTTGTGTCGGCAAAATCGGCAATTGACATCTGCGGCAGACCGTGCTGTCTGTGACCGAAAAAGTCGCCCGGACCTCTCATTTTCAAATCCTCATCGGCAATGACAAAACCGTTGTTCGTTGAACACATGACCTCAAGTCGTTCTCTTGTTGTTCTGCTGCCTTTGTCACTGATGAGAATACAATAGGACTGCGAACTGCCTCTGCCTACTCTGCCCCTCAGCTGATGAAGCTGTGAAAGTCCGAATCTTTCGGCGTTTTCAATCACAATAACCGTAGCATTCGGAACATCAACGCCGACTTCTATTACCGTTGTGGCAACGAGAACGGAATATTCATTCTCGGCAAACTTACGCATAACCTCGTCTTTTTCATCGGGCTTCATCTGTCCGTGAACAATGCCGACTGCTATGTCAGGAAATTCCCTCAGCATCAAATCTGCGGCATATTCTTCGGCTGACGCAACATCGTCAAGCTCGCCTTCTTCAACAAGGGGACAGACTATGTACGCCTGTCTGCCGTGTTTTACCTCACTGCGGATAAAGTCATACACTCCGCCGCGCATCGCAGAAGTTCGCAACACGGTTTTCACGGGTTTTCTTGACGGCGGAAGCTCATCAATTATTGAAATGTCGAGGTCACCGAAAATGATAAGTCCGAGGGTTCTCGGAATCGGGGTGGCACTCATTACAAGCAGATGCGGATTGTTGCCCTTGCCGAGAAGCTTTGCTCTTTGTGCAACTCCGAATCTGTGCTGTTCGTCGGTTACGGCAAGCGCAAGATTTTTAAACTCGGTTTTATCGGTAATGAGAGCGTGTGTTCCGATTACCATATCAATTGAACCGTCTGCAAGCGATTTTCTGATTTGTTTTTTTTCGGACTCCTTGAGTGCGCCTGTCAGCAGACCAACCTTGATATCCGTATTTTCAAAAAGCCTTTGAAATGTTTTGTAATGCTGTCGGGCAAGGATTTCAGTCGGCGCCATAAATGCGGTCTGAAATCCGTTTTTGGCAACCGTGTAGCAGACCGAGGCGGCAACCGCCGTTTTGCCCGAACCTACATCGCCCTGAACAAGTCGGTTCATTGGAGATGATTTGTTGATTATATCGTTTATGCAGTCCAACACCGCCCGTTTTTGGGCATTTGTCATTGTGAACGGCAAAAGCGATTCAAATTCTTCTGAATAATCCTTTGTAATTTTAAGCGAGGTTACTCCCCTGCTGTGGTCACGCAGATTTCTCATTCCGAGGTTCAGCACAACAAGCTCTTCGGTAACAAGCCTTTTTCGGGCTGTTTCAAGCTGTTGGCAATTCTTTGGAAAGTGAATGTCAAACAATGCCTGTCTGAGTGAACAAAGGTCAAATCTTTCTCTTACGGCATCCGGCAAAGGGTCATTGATTTTTGACGGCAGCATTGAAAGTGCCTGTCGCACGGCCGATTCAACCGATTTGCTCGGAAGTCCTGCTGTCTGCCTGTAAATCGGGCGGATTTGCGTTTCTTTAATTGCAGGTGCAAAGGTCGGAGACAGCATCTGCATTCCGTAGCTGTCGGATGAAGTTTTTCCGTAAAAGAAATATTCTCCGCCCTGTCTGAGCATTGAGCTTATGTATTTATTGTTAAAAAACACAAGCTGGATCGAACCCGTGTCATCATAGACTGCGGTTTTTGAAATAATTCTTCCGCCGCTTATGCGTGCGTCATTTACCGAGGTTGCAACAATCGCCTTTATACAGGCGGTTTCACCGTATTCAAGTTCATTGATATGCTTGATATTGCTCCAGTCCTCGTATGTTCGAGGATAGAAATTTATCAAATCTCCAACGCTTTTTATTCCGAGTCTTGCAAAAAGTGCGGCACGCTTTTCACCTATTCCGTTCAGGCTTGAAACAGGAGTTTTATAAAGTGATGTCATTACCGCACCTCCGTTTTTATTTATTTCAGAACAGCCTATCCATATTCGCAGGACAGCCTGTCATTACAAAATCGGGAGCATAACCGAAAAAATTATGCTCCCTGAAAAAACTGATTTAATGCTTATTCTACGCTTAAAATGAAATAGTAAACAGGCTGGTCGCCCTTGACAAGTGTAATATCGGTTTTTGAACCGAATTTTTCACGAAGCTCTTCATAAGCCTTTTCCGCCTCTTCTTCGGTAACATCCTCGCCGTATATGAGAGTGATAAATGAAGTGTCGCGGCTGACCATATTCTTTGCAAGCTTAACAAGAGCCTTAACGGTGCTCTTTTCCGTAATTGTCAGCTTGCCGTTTTCAAGAGCGATAATGTCGCCCTCTTTGATTTTTTTACCGCCGAATTCACTGCTTCTTGCGGCGAAGGTTACAAGACCTGTTCCCACCGATGCAAGTGCGTCAGTCATAAGCTGTGCGTTGCTTTCGGCAGAAATTTCGGGATCAAAGTTGAGCATAGCCGTCATACCCTGCGGAATTGTTCTTGTCGGAACAATGATGACATTTCTGTCTTTTACCATCGGGATTGTCTGCTCTGCGGCAAGAATTATATTTTTGTTATTCGGAAGAACAAGGACATTCTTGGCAGGCGTTGCCATAATTGCCTCATAAATATCATCTGTACTGGGGTTCATACTTTGACCGCCCGAAACAACATTGTCACAACCGAGGTCTTTAAAGAGGTCTTTAAGACCGTTTCCTGCGGCAACTGCAACAAAGCCGAAATCGTTTTCTGGTTCTGCGGGAACAAACTTTTCCTTTTCAGCCTTTTTCTTTGTTGACTTGACATTCTTGTGCTGTTCCTTCATATTCTCAACCTTAACCGTGAGAAGCTGACCAAACTCAAGTCCTTTTGAAAGAGCATTGCCCGGCTGTTCAGTATGAACATGAACCTTGATAATCTCATCATCATTTACAACAACTACGCAATCACCGATTGATTCAAGATAACTGCGAAGCTCGCCGATTTCGGTTTCAATCTCGGCATTTCTGCCAACGATGAACTCTGTGCAATATGTGAATCTGATATCATCGTCAAATTCAGCGGCGGCACTTTCAAATGTGCTGACGGTTGCAGGAGCTGTGTCATCGTCAGCTTCAATCATAATGCCGTTCTTAATTACAGAGAGCATACCCTCAAAGATTACGCAAAGGCCCTTACCGCCTGCGTCAACAACGCCTGCCTTTTTAAGCACAGGCAAAAGCTGGGGAGTGATTGCAAGCGCCTCGTTAGCCTTGTCAACGATTGTCTGCCATACAGACACAACATCTCTGTCATACTTAGCGGCTTCGATACCTGCCTCATAAGCCATTCTTGCAACCGTGAGAATTGTTCCCTCTGTCGGTTTCATAACAGCCTTGTAAGCGGCGTCAACACCGATTCCGAGTGCTGCGGCAAGATTTTTGCCGTCAACCTCTTCAATGTCTTTAAGTCCCTGGGCAAAGCCACGGAATATCAGTGAAGTGATAACACCCGAGTTGCCTCTTGCTCCACGGAGCATTGCAGACGCTGTGATACCTGCGGCATCACCTGCACAGGTACCGTCAAAATCTTCAAGTGCTGCAACAGCCGCATTGACTGTCATTGACATATTTGTACCTGTGTCTCCGTCGGGTACAGGGAAAATATTAAGATCATTTATACTGCTTTTTTGGTTTGAAATATTATTCGCACCCGAAATAACAGCCTGTTTGAGAATTTGTCCGTTTATCATTTAGGCACATCCTTTTAATGTACATTTCTTAATCAACTGCACAAGCCGATTTTGCACCGACAAACGCAGTTTTACAATAATTCACATTATAACATTATACATTATCAGCTTGTTTTTTGCAATAGTATAATACACTAATTATCTGCAAAAAAAGCCGACTTAATCGGGATTGTTTCATATTTTTTGACAATTGGAAACAATTTACTTTATGCTGATTTGTGTTATTCAATACGCATTGACTCGGCTGAAACGCACCTTCCGCTTTTGTCATCAACATCAAAAAGCGTACATTCCATTTTGCATTCTCCGCTTGCAAGGTCAAAACGCTGCGGAAGCTTATTTTTCAGCTTTGCAATTATAATTTCGCTCTTTACACCGAGAACGGAATGGATTGTACCCGTCATTCCCGTGTCGGTTATGTAGCCGGTTCCCTTCGGGAGAACCTGTGCGTCCGAGGTCTGAACATGGGTGTGTGTTCCGAACATTGCGGAAACTCTGCCGTCAAGGTAATAACCCATTGCCCTTTTTTCACCCGTTGCCTCTGCGTGAAAATCAACAATTATGATTTTGCTTTCAGACTGTTTAATCATTTTATCTACACATTCAAAGGCGCAATTCAGGTTGTTATCCATATAGGAATTACCCATAATATTTATAATCGACACAATTCTTCGCCCTGTGTCAACATTAATTATACCTTTGCCGGGTGTTGAATTTTCGGGAAAATTGGCAGGTCTGACAATGAAGGGATTTGAGTCGAGGCATTCATAGACTTCTTTCCTGCGGAAAGAATGGTTGCCGAGTGTAATTGCGTCAACTCCGCTGTCAAAAAGATGCTTTGCAGACACGGGAGTCAGTCCGTTACCGTCAGCGGAATTTTCACCGTTGCAGATTACAAAATCAATGCCTTTCACCTTTTTGAGCGTGGGAAGATTACTGCGAAGAAATTCACATCCGATACTGCCTACAACATCACCTATACATAAAATTCTCAAACTTATCCCTCCGTTTGTGTCCGACTGCAAAATTTCAGCCGTTCAAAGCAAAACATACAAATTGATTATAACACAACTTTTCTATTCTGTCACATCAAAATCAACCTGATCTGCAATATTTTCGTTAAAAATATAATCTGTTGTCACCCTGTAGCCGTTTTTATTTTCTTTAACGGAAATTTGTTTTGAAACGACCTCACTTTTATTCTTTGTAAAAATCTCATAGAGAATACAATCAGCCTTTGCAATCTCCTCAGCCTTGTTTTTACTTACAGAGTTTTCGGTTGTTACAAGTTCACGGTCGGTTCTGATTTTAAGTCCTACCGGCAGAACAACATCATTTATAAACAGATTTTCCCCGCGAACGGTGCTTACAAAATTATCATAGCTTTTAAAGGCAAGGCTGCACGGAAAATCAAGCCATAAAAATCTGAAATTTTTTCTGTCAACATAATTTTCGCCAGCGTAACTGTAGGTTACTTTTTTCGGAATTGAAAGCGTTTGCTGTTCGGTAATGTCTGCATAAACCTTTGCGTTTGCTCTCAAGTAACGCATATCGCCCTGCTTGGTTTCGTCAAGCCCACTGACAAGAATCTGACCGTTCACAACTCCGCTGCCCTTCGTGACAACGGGTCTGCCGTTATATGCCTGAATCCGTGTTATGACTCCGTCCTTAATGGCTTTTACATTGCAAGGATTTTTTGAGGTATCAAGCTTCGGCTTTTTGTAGGTTTCCTTTACTTCAACCGTGACAAGACTGCCTGTTATGTTTATGCTCATCCAACGGATATCACCGCATTTTCTCTGAATATTGCGTTCTATCTGGTCAACATCGGAATTGTTTTTCCACATACCTACAGAAATTCCGTTATCTTTAAGCAACGATTCAAGATATGTATTGCTGATTTCCTCTGTTCCTGAAATTTTGACCGACCAGATAAAATTTGAAAGAAAAATGCAGAGAATAATTCCGCATACCGCACCTGCAAAAAGTCCTGTCCTTGCCTTATAGCGGTTAATAATAAACGGCAGTCCGTGTTTTGCGGTTACTCTTGTTTTAACCCTTGATTTGCGTGCAAGGATTCTGATTTTTTTGTAGTCGGAAAGGTACATTGAGGCTGATATTGCATTCTTTTTCGGTATGGGATTCCAGAGATTCACACCGTTTTTTGCGGTTATGTTCATAAATCTTTCGGGAAATTTTCCGCTTGCGGTAAAGTCCACACTTCCTCTGAGAAAGCGTATTATTTTAAGGAGCATAGTTTCACCTCACGAGAGAAAGTTGATGTCGGTTACAAAGCCTTCAATTTCAACACAGGAGCTTGAAATGCACTTCAATTTCATTCCTCTCCCGCAAAATGAAATTACGGTTTTGCAGGTGTTTATTTTTATATTTTCGCTGTCATAGAGCAGAACTCCGGTTGAACCCTCAACTGTTATCCTGCGGTTTCCGAGCATTTCTATGTACGGCATTGTTCCCATGTCAAACATAGGAGAAGGCAATCTTTCGTTTTTATCGGCAATTCGTTTGTTCTTTGGCAAAAAAATCTCCCCTGTTTTCGTTTCTCATTTATTTTTATGCAACTGCCGTCATATATATTAATTGGTGATTAATATGTTCCTGAGTAAAAGTGCCGTAAAGGCGGTGAATATTTTTAAAGCAATCGGAATTTTTCTTTTATGCATTACGGCTCTTTTGTTTTCAAAAGAATGTTCAAAGGGTGCTGAAAACGGCATAGGCTTGTGCCTTTCAACGCTTGTACCGTCACTTTTCCCTTTCATGGTGCTTGCCTCATATATTACAGATAGCGGTCTTGCAGAAAAAATCGGCAGACATCTTTCATGGCTGACAAAACCGCTTTTCGGACTTGACGGTTGCTTTGCATCGGCAATAATTCTCTCTCTTGTCGGAGGGTATCCCGTTGGTGCAAAGTCGGTAAATTCACTTTATAGAAAAGGTGCGGCAAGTGAAAGTGAGTGTAAACGGGCAGGTCTGTTTTTGGTGTGTTCGGGACCGGGATTTCTTGTGAATTTTATCGGTGTACAGCTTTATTCAAGCATTGAAGTCGGGTTTATTATATTTGCCGCCCAATGCATCTCGGTTTTTATACTTGGATTTGCTTTAAAATTCGTTTACGGAAATAAATTCAATGATAATTCAAATTTGGAAACATTAATAAGCACTCCGCAAAAAGGCGACGCACTTGTAAAGTCTGTTCTTGACGGTGCAAGAGGAATGTTTGCAATCTGTGCATTTGTGGTGCTGTTTTCGGCATTTACTGAGATTTTCTGCTCACACATTACGGATGAAAATATTCAAAAACCGTTTTTGATACTCACGGAAGTTTGCAATGCGGTTACTGCGGTATCGAAAGATTTGCCGATTGAGGTTGTTGCATTTTCGGCAGGATTCGGCGGACTTTGCGTACATTTTCAGATTTTCTCGGCACTTGGAGATATTAAGGTGAATAAAATGTTATTTTTCTTTTGCAGAATTTTGCAAGGATTTATCACCGCATTGCTTACGCATTTAGGAATAAAACTTTTCTCCGTCACAACCGATGTTTTTTCAACATCAACGGTTGAAAATTTCAGTTTTTTCGGAGGAACTGCCCTTTCGGGAGCGGCTTTGCTTTTTACCGCTTTATGCTTTTTATATTCACTCAAAAATTACAAACAAAATTGACGGAGGTTACTTTATGTGCGGAATAGCAGGATGGATTGACCACTCACAGGATATGAGCGAAAGAATTGATTTGCTCAACAGAATGTCGGAAACGCTTGACAGGCGAGGTCCTGACGAAAACGGTTTGTACATTAACCGAGGGGCGGCGCTTATGCACAGGAGGCTTGTTGTAATTGACCGTGAAAACGGCAAACAGCCGATGTCCGTTCGTCACAAGGACACGACCTATGTAATAGTCTATAACGGCGAACTTTATAACACAGCCGAGCTTCGTGAGGAGCTGAAAGCATCGGGTTTTCATTTCAGAGGTCACAGCGACACGGAGGTTGTGCTGAAATCATACATCAAATACGGTGCTGACTGCTGTAAAAAGCTGAACGGAATTTTTGCCTTTGCAATCTACAACACAAGCGACAAATCGCTGTTTTTGTGCAGGGACAGAATCGGCGTTAAGCCTCTGTTTTACTACGAATACAACGGTGGCTTGCTGTTTGCGTCAGAAATAAAAGCGTTGCTTGCAAGCAAGGTTGTGAAGCCTCAAATTGACGAACAGGGACTCAATGAAATTTTCTTTTTAGGACCTGCAAGAACACCTTCGTTCGGAGTTTTCAAGGGAGTATTTGAGCTTAATGCGGGCGAATGTGCAATGTATAGACACTCAAAGCTTCGCCGAAAAAAATACTACACCGTTGAGGCAAAAGAGCATACAGACAATGAAGTAACTACCATTGAAAAGACGAGATATCTGCTGACTGATGCAATTCAGCGACAGCTTGTGAGTGATGTTCCGCTGTGCTTTTTCCTCTCGGGAGGGCTTGACAGCAGTATAATTGTCAAGACCGCATCAATGTACAACAAGGAGCATAAACTCGGCAAAATCAACACCTACTCGGTTGAATACCGTGACAACAAAAAATATTTTCAGAAGAGCAATTTTCAGCCTACTCCCGACTACGAATTTATTTCGATGATGTCAAAAAATGCCGACACAAAGCACAGGGAAATTGTCCTTGACAATACGCTTGTGTGCGATGCACTTTATGAAAGTGTTCAGGCAAGGGATTTGCCGGGGTATGTTGATGTTGACTCGTCACTTTTGCTCTTCTGCAAAGAAATTAAGCAAAACTACACCGTTGCACTTTCGGGAGAATGTGCCGATGAACTTTTCGGCGGATATCCGTGGTATCACAACCATGAAATACTTTTTGAGGATTGTTTTCCGTGGTCAAAAAGTCAGGATATTCGCAGGAGCATTCTCAAGGACGGTGTGCTGAAAAACGGCGAAGAGTATGTCAGACAAAGGTATCTTGACACAATAAGCCTTGCCCCAAAGCTTAAAAGCGACACCGACCTTGACAGGCGAATGCGAGAGATGTTTTACCTGAATTTTTACTGGTTTATGCAATGTCTGCTTGAGCGAAAAGACAGATGCTCAATGTTCAGCGGACTTGAGGTAAGAGTGCCGTTCTGCGATTACAGACTTGTTGAATATGCGTACAATATGCCGTGGGAATTAAAGGCATGGGGCAACCGTGAAAAGGGAATTGTGCGAAAAGCTTTTGAGGATATTCTGCCCGAAGAAATTTGCTGGCGAAAGAAAAGCCCGTACCCGAAAACGCACAATCCGATTTACTTCAATGAGTGTGTAAAAAGGGTTAGAAAAATTCTTAAAAAGTGTTCAATTCTAAACGAACTGCTTGACAGTAAAGGGATTGAAGATATCATTGAAAATCCCGATAAAATCACAAATCCGTGGTACGGTCAACTGATGAAAGCACCGCAGATTCTTGCGTATATAATCGAACTTGACTACTGGTTTGATAAATATAATGTTGAAATAGTGTAACGGTTATGTTAAAATCGGAGTGTAAAAAGCTCCGGGAGATGTAGAAAATTAGCCGTAAACAATATATTAAACTGACCGATTTCTTCAAAAATAACAAATCCGCAAAAAATGTGTTAAAATTCGTATATAAAATTTTTCCGCTGACAGTATTTGCAAGCTATCCGATTTTGCTTGTATATACATTTTTGTGGCAAAAAGATTTGTTTTTAAAGTCGCTGACTGTGCCTGCGGGGGTGTTTTGGGGAATAACACTTCTGCGAATTATCATAAAAGAAGAACGCCCGTATGTGCGGTACGGAGTTGCGCCTGTTTTTGCAAAGAACAGCAAGCCAGACAGTATGCCGAGCCGCCACACCGCAAGCGCATTCATCATTGCAATGGCAATTTTGCGGTTCAATGTGTGGGCAGGAATTGCATACCTCTTCATTGCGGTTATGATTTCCGTGTCAAGAGTGTGTGCAGGAGTGCATTATGTGCGTGATGTCATAGTCGGTGCAGCAATAGCAATCCTCTGCGGAATTGTATTTTTGTTTTTGGTGTTTTAATATAAAATTGTGCAGACGGTAACAATGCTACGCTCAATCATAATTTTCAATTTAAAAAGCCACAGTAGATTTTAACTTTCTACTGTGGCTTTTTTGTTGGTTGTTAAGTTGTGTAATATCTGTTTATGTAACAGCGATATTATTTTTTGTCGTCTGTTTTTTCTGTAAGATCGATGATATCGCCTGTGCAATGGGGACATTTTGTGGCTTTGATATCAATATCACTGAAACAGAACGGACACTTTTTTGTTGTGGGAGCTTCTTCGGGTTCAGTTTTTTTGCCGAGTAACATAACCTTGTTGACAAGCTTTACGATAAGGAAGATTACGAAAGCCATAATCAGGAAGTTGATTACCGCTGTAATAAACTTACCGTACATAATTGTTGCGCCGTTGATTGTAACCTGAAACTGATCAAAGTTGACACCGCCGAAGATACCGAGAATCGGCGAAATGATGTCGCTTGTGAGAGAAGTTACAATTGCCTGAAAAGCCGCACCGATGATAACGCCGACTGCGAGATCAAGCACATTTCCACGCATTATGAACTCCTTGAATTCCGAAAAAAACTTTTTCATTTTGCCCTAATCCCCTTTATTTAATTTTCAAAATCAGCCAAGAATTGCCTTATGGTAAACCTTTTTACCCTTTTTGATTACAACATAGCCTTTTTCAAAATCAGACTTTGCAACCTTTGCGTAAACATCTGTTACCTTTTCATCATCAACAGAAACACCGCCCTGCTGAATAAGTCTTCTGCCCTCGCCGTTTGAAGGAATGAGTCCGCACTTCTTCATGAGGTCAAGAATTCCGATTTCGCCGTCTGCAAAATCAGCCTCTGTAAGAGTTGTTGAAGGCATATTGTCAGTATTTGTCTTGTTGGCAAAGATTGCTCTTGCGGCCTCCTGAGCCTTGTCAGCCTCCTCTTTGCCGTGAACAAGCTCTGTAAGCTCATGAGCAAGAATTTCTTTTGCTTTGTTGATTTCACTGCCCTCAAGCTTTGCAAGCTCATCAATTTCTTCAAGCGGAAGGAATGTGAGCATTTTAAGGCACTTGATTACATCGCCGTCATCAACATTTCTCCAATACTGGTAGAAATCGTAGGGGCTTGTCTTTTCAGCTGAAAGCCATACTGCACCAGACTGGGTTTTACCCATTTTCTTACCCTCTGAGTTGAGGAGAAGATTGATTGTCATTGCATATGCGTTCTTGCCGAGCTTTCTTCTGATAAGCTCTGTACCGCCGAGCATATTGCTCCACTGGTCGTCACCGCCGAACTGCATATTACAGCCGTACTTCTGATAGAGAGCATAGAAGTCGTATGACTGCATAATCATATAGTTAAATTCAAGGAAGCTGAGTCCCTTTTCCATTCTCTGCTTGTAGCACTCTGCACGAAGCATATTATTAACGCTGAAACAAGCGCCTACATCACGGAGAAGTTCAACATAGTTAAGGTCAAGAAGCCAGTCTGCGTTGTTTACAAGAAGAGCCTTGCCCTCTGAAAAGTCGATAAAACGGCTCATCTGCTTTTTGAAGCAATCAACATTGTGCTGAATTGTTTCCTTTGTCATCATCTGACGCATATCTGTTCTGCCTGACGGATCACCGATCATACCTGTGCCGCCGCCTACGAGTGCAATTGGCTTGTTGCCTGCCATCTGAAGTCTTTTCATAAGGCAAAGAGCCATAAAGTGACCTACATGGAGGCTGTCGGCTGTCGGGTCAAAGCCGATATAGAATGTGGCTTTACCGCTGTTTACAAGCTCTCTGATTTCTTCTTCGTCCGTAACCTGAGCGATAAGTCCTCTGGCTACGAGTTCTTCATATACTCCCATATTTAAAAATTCCTTTCGATTTTTGTCAGTTAAACAATAATATTATAACATTATTTAATTTATAGTCAACCTTTCATGCATGAGTTTTGGTGCAAATCTCGCCGTTTTCGACTGTTATCATAACGGTTTTATCACTGTCTGTCCGATAAACATTTTTGCACACGCTGTTAAGCAAGGCTGTTATATAGTAATCGGGAAGTGCCGTATCGTCAGCCGAAACGCTTATTACAGCAGTTTCGGGGCTTGCCTTTGCAAGAAAATCTTCACTTGAAGAATACTTACTGCCGTGGTGTGCAACCTTGAGAACATCGCATTTTAATTCTTTATCAGAATTAACCATTGATTCTTCTCTTTTTGACGAAATGTCGCCTGTAAAAAGAAATCGCTTTTCGTCATATTCAAGCATTGTTACAAGCGAATTATCGTTTGTGTTGCCGAAGTTCTTTTCGGGTTGATAAAATTTAAAGGTCATATTTCCGATTTCAACGGGTTTGTCTGAAACCGGAATTACGGTTTTTATATTATTTTCTTTTATAGAATTAACAAGCTTTTCGTATTCGGGTGTTTTGTGGTTGTCGGAATATTTTCCGAAATAAACAACATCCGTACCAAATTCATCTATGATATCGGGCAACGAACCGATGTGGTCGCTGTCGGGATGCGACACGATTACGGCATCAAGATGAGTTACCGAACTGCGTTTGAGATAGGCGGTAATTTTATCGGTCGCAAGATTTGTTCCTCCGTCAATCAGCACGCTTTTATCTCCGCATTTAATCAGCGTACAATCAGCCGAACCGACATTGATAAACGAAACAGAAAAATCGGACTCCATATCGGCTGAAATCCCCAAAAATGTATAGACATCGTTCCAATCGGGAATTCCGAGAGGTTTTCCGAATGAAACAAGCAGTACACAGGCAATGAAAAGTACGCATACCGATATTTTCAGTATGAAAAAGATTTTATTTCTTTTTGTTTTTTCGTCTGTACTTTGCGAACTTATCTTTGCCGTTTTTGCCTCTTCCCTTCTGATTCTGCGAATTGCGGTTGTTGTTCTGTTTTGAGTAACCGCCCTGTGTTTGTCCCGCCATCGGAGTTACAAGACATTTTTTATCGTTACCGATTAAATCCCGTCTGCCGGCTTTGATGAGTGCTTTGATTACAAGCGGTTTGTTTTCGGGAATGAAATACTGCAGCAACGCCCTTTGCATTGCCTTTTCATTTTCAGACTTCGGAACATAAACCTCTTTGAGAGTGTACGGATCAAGTTCCGTATAGAACATACTCGTTGAAATTGTACCCGGAGTCGGATAGAAGTCCTGAACCTGTTTTGGGTGAATGTTTTCACGCTTGCAGAAAAGTGCAAGTTCTACGGCATCCGAAAGTGTTGAACCGGGGTGTGAGCTCATCAGATACGGTACGACATACTGGTCTTTATTTTCCTTGCCCGTAAAATCGTAGAACATCTTACAAAAACGCTTGTAGCTTTCAATATGCGGCTTGCCCATTTTGTCGAGAACTGCCGCTGAACAATGCTCGGGGGCAACTCTCAGCTGACCGCTGATGTGATACTTTACGAGTTCACGGAAAAATTCGTCATTTTCATCTTCGATAAGGTAATCAAAACGGATTCCGCTGCGGATAAACACCTTTTTAATGCCCTTGAGATTTCTCAGCTTTCGCAAAATATCAAGATATTCCGTGTGTGACACCTGCATATTCGGGCAAGGTGTCGGTGCAAGACATCTTCTGTTTTTACAAAGTCCGAGCTTTTTCTGCTTTTCGCATGATGGAAGTCTGAAGTTTGCGGTAGGCCCTCCGACATCGCTTATGTAGCCCTTGAATCGTGGATTATCAAGAAAACTTTCAGCCTCCTCAATAATACTCTTTTCACTTCTGACGGTTACCGCTCTGCCCTGATGAAAAGCAAGTGAGCAGAAATTACAAGCACCGAAACAACCACGGTTGTGTGTGATTGAAAACAGTACTTCGTTGATACCGGGTACGCCGCCGAGACTTTCATAACACTTTGGATACCAACGCTCATACGGCAGAGAATAGACATAATCAAGCTGTTTTGTGTCAAGCGGCTGCATCGGAGGATTCTGCACAAGAATATACTTTCCGTGCCTTTGAATGAGGGTTTTGCCCCTTACGGCATCAGCCTCCTCAAGCTCTCTGCGTGATGCAATTGCATAGTCACGCTTGTCCTCTTTTACACGCTCGTAGCTTGGAAGTTCGACAACCGACTTTGGCACATAATCGTCTGTACGAATTTTATAGCAAACACCTCTGATGTCGTAAAGCGATTCAACAGGATAGCCCTCGGAAAGTCTTTTTGCAATTTCAATTGTCTGCAGCTCGCCCATTCCATACACAAGCAAATCTGCCTTGCTGTCGAAAATAATTGAGGGCATTACCTCATTTTTCCAATAATCATAATGAGCAAATCTTCTGAGTGATGCCTCAAGACCTCCGATTATAATGGGAGAATCGGGATATAATTTTCTGATTATGTTGCAGTAAACTGTGACTGCTCTGTCGGGACGCCTGCCGTTTTTACCGCCTGCCGTATAGGCATCATCATGTCTTTTACGCTTTGCAACCGTGTAGTGGGCAACCATACTGTCAATGTTGCCTGCCGACACCATAAAACCGAGCCTTGGTTTTCCGAACTGTGTAAAATCATCATCGTTTTTCCAATTAGGTTGTGCAAGGAATGCTGTTTTGTAACCGCAATCCTCAAGAACTCTCGTGATTATTGCCGCACCGAATGACGGATGGTCAACATAGCTGTCACCGCAAACATATACAAAATCGACTTCACTCCAACCTCGATCACGCATTTCCTTTGCATTCATCGGTAAAAAAGCCATATTGAACCCTCCTTTATTTATTAATCGGCTCTGTTTTCAAGTGCATTTCTGCGTTCAAGCCATTCGTTGTAGGTCATAAGAACATCTCTCGGTTTTGAACCCTGATGAGGGCCTACAACTCCCATTTGTTCCATATCGTCAATCATTCTGCCTGCTCTTGCGTAGCCGACCTTAAGTCTTCTCTGCAAAAGTGAGGTTGAAGCCTGTCCTGCCTCAATTACGCACTTAATTGCCTCTTCCATTTTGCTGTCAACATCAAGACCTTCGTCAGATGCTGAATCGGAGTCACCCGATTTTTTGCCCTGAGCAATCTCTTCAGCGGCAATTCTTTTAATTTTTTCTTCGATTTCAGAATTATACTGAGCCGAATACGCTTTCTTTATGTAGTGGGTTACGCCCTCGATTTCTTCATCGGAAGCATAGCAGCCCTGAACACGAATAGGCTTTGGAGCGCCTACAGGCAAAAACAGCATATCGCCTCGGCCGATAAGCTTTTCACCGCCGCCTGTATCAAGAATTGTACGGGAGTCTGTGTTTGAACTTACCTTGAGTGAAATACGACTCGGTACATTCGCCTTGATAAGACCTGTGATTACATTAACGGTAGGTCTTTGGGTTGCAAGGATAAGGTGCATACCTGCGGCACGAGCCATCTGAGCAAGTCGGCAGATTGAGTCCTCAACCTCGCTCGGAGCCGCCATCATCAAATCGGCAAGCTCGTCAATTGCAATTACAACACGGCTCATTTTTTCCTTGGCAACGGGAAGTCCGTTGACTTCAAGAACAGGCGGAACCTCTTCTCCCTCTTCATTAACAATAGGCGGATTTTTCTCCATATGATTTATATTTTTTTCGATAAGAGAATTATATGAATCAATATCCTTACAATCGTATTCGGAGAAAATTTTATATCTTTGGAGCATTTCATTTACTGCCCAAGCAAGCGCACCCGCCGCCTTTTTTGCGTCGGACACTACAGGAATGAGCAAATGCGGAATACCCTTGTATTTTGAAAATTCAACCATTTTCGGGTCGATGAGCAAAAGCTTTACTTCATCGGGAGTTGCCTTGTAGAGAATACTCATAAGAATTGAGTTTACGCACACGGATTTACCCGAACCGGTTGTACCTGCAATGAGCAGATGCGGCATTTTTGCAAGGTCGGTAACTACGATTTCACCCGAAATATCTTTGCCGAGAACGGTTGTGAGCTTGCTCTTGCTGTTTCTGAACTTGTCCGAATCAATCAATTCACGCATTGTTACCATGCTTACAACCTTGTTCGGAACTTCAATTCCGACTGCGGCCTTGCCCGGAATAGGTGCTTCAATACGGACACCGTTTGCGGCAAGGTTGAGTGCGATATCATCGGAAAGATTTGTAATTTTGCTGATTTTAACACCGGGGGCAGGCTGTAACTCATAGCGTGTTACCGACGGACCTCGGCAGATATTTACAATGCTTGCCTTAACTCCAAAGCTTGTGAGGGTATCAATAAGTTTTTTGGCATTATTCTGCATTTCTTCCATTGCGTCGCCGTCATCGGAATTTAGCTTCGGCTTGAGCAGCTGAATCGGTGGAAACTGATACTTCTTTTCTTCTTTTTGAGAATTATCGGAACGAACAGCTCTGTCAAGCTGTTCCGCAATTTCATCGCCGGCCTCCTCGCTGTTGTCTTTTTTGCTTTTGAGAAGTGCTTTTTTAGCGATGCTTTCAGTTTTGGAATCAGACTCATTCTGTAGATATTCGGCATCGGAAGCTGACTTTTCATTTGAAATATCCTCTGCAAGTGCCGAAACCGTGTTGTCGGCACTTTTGCCCATAGGCTTGCTTGCACGATTGATTATGTTGATGAGATCCTGTGACAGATCCTTGTCAGCGGCATTTTCTTCCTTTGAATCGGCAATATCCGTGTCAATTCCGTTTACTGCCGACTTTGCTTTCTTGACCTTTGTCTTTTTGTCATCAAGCGGAATGTCAATAAAACTTCCCGAGGACTTTCTGTTTTCACCTTCAAGCGCAATGTCGATATTGCCTCTTTCGGCAAGCTTTCTCTCACGGTTTTCTTCTCTGCGCTCTCTGCGTGCTCTTGCCATCTCTTCACTTGCTTCACGGATATGTACGGCTGTTCTTGACGCCGCCGCTGTCATATCCTTAATTGAAATGTTCGCAACAATAAGAACAAGTGCGGCTGTTACAACAAAGCTTGTAAAAAGTGCGGCTGTACTGCCGAACAGGACAACAAGCGGATAGCCGAGCAATCCGCCGATTATTCCGCAATCGAAAGTCATATACCTTGAGGTGTCGGAGGCATCCTTGAACAGATTGCCAAGACACGCAAAAAAGTTCATATCCGAATATTTTGCACCGCTGCCTGCATAAATCAACGCACCGATAAACAAAATTATGACGACACAAAGGAAAAGCTTCAGCTTATAGCGTGCAACCTGTTTCTCCTTTTCGGTCATGACACACAAATAAAAAAGCGTTACGGGAACAAGAAAAATTCCGAATCCGAGAACTCCGAAAAAGAAACTGCGTATCATTGTCCAGACATTTGAACCTTTTATGAAAATTATGCAGACAAAAACAGCCGCAACGGCGGCATAGAGGATTGCTCTTACACGCGGCGAAAGTCCGCTGCTCCTTTTCGGAACAGCGGATGCTTTGGTTCTGCTTGCAGTTTTTGCACCTTTTGATGAGGTTTTTGAAGAAGTCTTTTTTCTTCCCGACGCAGTATTTTTAGTTTTGTCAGCTTTATTTTTGTTAGCTGCCAATAAAATCACTCCATTTAAAATTTATGCAATTGGCGCACCTGTGAAAAGGTTTACGCCCGTATTCATTTCGATGATTGAAATTACAATAAATGCAACACCAACAATTGCTGTGTAGATTACAAAAATTTCCATTTTGTCGGATTTCAGGAACCACTTGAAAATTACGATTGCAAGATAGCCTACAACTGCGGAAACTGCCATTCCGATAATCAGCGGAATAAATTCAATATTGCTTAAACCTTCGGGTGACTTGATTGCATCCACACCCTCAAGAAGTGCCGCCGCAAGGATTGACGGAATACCGAGTACGAATGTGTAGTCAAGTGCCTTCTGCTTTGAGATTCCTCTCATCTCACCGACCGAAAGTGTTGAGCCTGAACGGGAAAGTCCCGGAAGGAGTGCGGCACAAACCTGTGTTACACCGACAAGAATTGCGTCAACAACATTAAAATTATCTCTTGTTGCCTTGGCATTGCTCTTTGTTGCAAGGTGCTTGTGAGTTGAGGCAACACTCTTGCGGTTACGGACAATACCGATTGTTAAAAGTACGCTTGTAAGAATGAGCGAACAGGCTGTTACTATGAGAACAGGACTTGCGGAAAGCCGGTCTGCAAGGTCCTTGAGTTTCATATCTGTTCCGGGGATTGGCAGAAAAAGCAAGAACAGCGGTATAAGACCGATGATGAGCATTACAACGAGATTACGGTTATAATTCATTTTGCTCCACTTAAACTTGCCTGTGAATATATCCTTAATCATAAGTATAAATTCCTTGATGAGATCCCACACAAGCTTGTGGTAGAATGCGACTACGGCAACAAGTGTGCCGACATGGAGCATTACATTAAAGAAAAGATTGCTTTCACCTGTGCCTGCACCGAGAATGTGCTGTGTGATTGCGAGGTGTCCGCTGCTTGATACTGGCAAAAATTCGGTAAGTCCCTGAACAACACCCTGAATAATAGCATCTAAAATTGACATGGTTATGTATTCCCTCCAAAAAAATAAGTTTTAAAAATTTTCTTTATTATTTGTACGCTGAAATGCCGTGTGGGTTGGCATTCCGGATTTCATAAAAATCATAAGCGTCACGGTATATATGTATTCGGGCAAAATGCCCGAAATTATTTTTCCTGCTTTTTTGAGCGGGATTTTTTAGGCTTTGACCTGCTCTTGTTTTCTTTTATCAAACCGTAGAGAGCGTCGATGGCGTCGGAAACTGTTCCGACCTCGTCAATCAAGCCTTCTTCAACAGCCTCTTCTCCCTCAAGAATAGTCCCGATATCCATTACAAGCTCGCCTGTGTTGAGTACAAGCCGGTTGTAACGGTCCTTTGTAATATTGGAATTTTCGGCAACAAATGTTGTGATTCTGTCCTGCATACGCTGAAAATATTCAAAGGTCTGCGGAACTCCGAGTGTAAGCCCTGTTGACCTGACCGGATGAACCGTCATTGAAGCACTTTTGGCAATAAAACTCTTGTCAGCCGCTACAGCAAGCGGAATACCTATTGAATGACCTCCGCCGAGAACAATTGAAACAGTCGGCTTTTTCATTCCCGAAATCACCTCGGCAATTGCAAGTCCTGCCTCAACATCTCCCCCGACCGTGTTAATCAGCACAAGAAGACCGTCAATTCTTTCGTCCTCCTCAACCGAAACAAGCAGAGGGATAACATGCTCATATTTCGTTGTTTTGTTCTGCTGTGAAAGAATGTAATGACCTTCAATTTGCCCTATAATTGTCAGACAATGAAAAACACAGTCCTTGTGAGTTGTCAGAACAGAACCTGTTTCGTCAATTTGGTCAGTGTGTTCTTCACTTATGGGGCTGTCGTTTGCAAGCCTTTGCGGTTCATCTTCCAAAGCGGGATTTTTAACAAAGTTTCCTTTTTTTAAAGAGGTTTTAGAAGATTTTGATTTTTGTGGCATTGTATGCACCTCCGAGAATAGTTTCTCCGAAATTGCGCATAAAATGTATACCGCACATCAAATTAGGACATTCACGGCACATTACCGTTTCATTATATCATTTTAGCAAAGTTATTTCAATAATTTTATTTCTTTATTTCTAATAAGCAATAATTATTTTAAAGAATTATAGTAGTATAAAAGAAATATTATTCCGACAGAACCTGTCGGAAGTTGTTATGGAGTGATATTCAGTTGACATCTGACATAATTATGGGTGTTGTCATTTTAGTTCTTATTGCGTTTTCTGCATTTTTTTCTGCGATTGAAACGGCATTTTCCTTTGTAAACAAGGTGCGCGTTCAGCGTTACAAGGATGACGGCAACAAAAAAGCGGCAGCAGCGCTCTACATAATCGAACATTTCGACAACGCCCTTACAACAATTCTCATCTGCAACAATGTTGTAAACCTGAGTTGTTCTTCAATTGCGACTGTACTATGTATGAATCTTTTCGGTGACGCAGGCTCGGCAATTGCAACCGGTGCAACAACCTTTCTTGTGCTGACCTTCGGTGAGATTGTACCGAAATGCCTTGCAAAGGAGCATTGCGACGCCTTTTCGCTCAAAACAGCCGGATTGCTCAGAGGACTTATGGCAATCCTTACACCGCTGGTGTGGATTTTCACACGGTTCAAAATGATTGCCTTAAAGATTGCAGGCAGCAGCGGCGACGCTCCGTCAGTTACCGAAAACGAGCTTAAATACATTGTTGAGAGCATCGAGGAAGAAGGCGTTCTTGAAGAGAGCGAAAGCGAAATGGTTCGCTCCGCACTTGACTTTGACGAAACTACTGCTGAGGAAATTCTCACACCGAGAGTTGATATTACATTCATAAGCATTGATGATTCACCTGAAAAAATCAAGGATATCATCATTGAAAACCGCTATTCGAGAATCCCCGTGTATGAAGGCACGGTTGACCATGTTGTCGGTATTCTTCACACAAGAGATTATCTTGAACGACTTGCAGACGGCAAAGCTCCCGATGTTAAGGAGCTTATGCAGCCGCCTTACTTTGTGTTCAAAACACAACAGCTTTCAAAAATTCTGAGTGCATTCAAACGCACAAAAATTCATCTTGCGGTTGTTACGGATGAATACGGCGGCACACTCGGAATTGTTACAATGGAAGATTTGCTCGAGGAAATTGTCGGCGAAATCTGGGACGAGGACGAGGAAATTGAGCATAACTACTACAAAATCGGCAAGGGCGAGTTCCTTGTAAACGGTGATATGGAGCTTGAGGATATGCTCGGTCTGTTTGATATGGACGAGGACAGCCTTGAATGTGACAGCGTAACAGTCGGAGGATATATTCTTGAGCATGCAGGAACAATCCCCCACAAGCGTGACAACATTGACGCCGACGGATTTAAGTTTACCGTTATGGAGGTTAAGGATCAGCGTATTTTACGGGTTGTTGTCAAAAAAAACGATACCGCCGAAGAAAACGAATCCGATGAAAAAAAAGAGGACAAAAAGTCCGAATAAGCAAAACATAACAGGAGCAGTACTTTTACTTACCGCTCCTGTTTTTTTACTGTATTTTTTTGCAGAGAGAAGTGCATAATGCGCTGACAGGAATACAAAGAAAAGCCCACAAGGTGCTGTAAAACGGACAAATCTGCCCTTTAAAATTAAGTCGGCAATTGGAATAATCCCACACATTAAGCTTGAATTTCAGATTGACAACACAGCCGCAGCAGTATTCAAGTGCGGTAATTATCGCACTGCCCGATACGCATTTTTGCAGCATATTCATTTTTGAAAAATGCTTGTAAAATCTGAAAAGCGACACAAACGCAGTTCCGCCCGTGACCGCCATTGACCAGTGAGTTTTTCTCCGCCACAAAATTTCAAGCAGAGCGTAGCCTGCCCCGCCTATTGAAAAAAGAATGCAATCGTTACACAGTCTTAAACTTTTTTTCATAAAAAATCACCTGTTTTAGTTTTCACGGAAACAGGTGATTTATTTAACCTATGAATTTTTTATTTTGTCAGAGCATCTCTTTTAGTTCTTCAAAAGAATAAAGACAGTTGATTGCGGTCAAAAATGCGTTTGTTGAAAGATATGACGGCAGACCGAGTTTTTTAAGAATTTTTTTGCGGTTTATTTCTGAATTTTCAGTTCCCGTAAGTCCGAGAACAAATAGATCGGCTTTAGTAATTTTCCTTTCGGGAATATTATTTTCTTCGCCGATTATTTCGGCACCGCTTTTGCGGATTGCATTTATTATGACCTCATCGCTGACGCCCTCAACGCCTAAAAGTCCCTCTTTACCGCCTTTTATTTTGCGTTTTTCCTTGCCCTTGATTTGCGGAATATAGCAATTTTTAATTTTTGAATTATCGACCGAGCCTTTAAGGAAATTTCTTATTACAAAGCCTGCACCGTCGCTGTCTGTCATTATGAGTATTCCCCTTGTATCGGCAATTTTGCGGATAAGCGACTGCTTTTCTTTGTCGGAAAAAACACGGAAACCGTTGGTTTCAATTATGGGAGCGTCAACAATTGATGAAAGCTTTATTTTGTCATATCTGCCCTCAACTATGACTGCCTCACGGATTTTGAGCATCAGACTCTGCCCTCCTTTGCAATCAGAAGCAAACGGGAAATAAGCTGTTCAATCAAAAACCTTTGGTTGACAGAAACGGATTTCAGCTTTTCATCGGTTTCAACAAGCACATCAAGGCTTTTCCGAAGTGCCTCGGTTGAAGTCCTTGAAACGGAGGTTCTCGCCCTGTTTAACACAAACGCACGGTTTTTGTAGGCAAAATCCTTTGCCACGGTTTCTTTTCTTATTCCGCACTCATCAGCAACACGCATACGATACGCGTCAACATAGGCGGATGAAAGCGCATATAGAATGTTAATCGGCTCTTCACGCTGACAGAAAAGTATATCGAGCTTTTTAAAAGCTCTGTCACCTCTGCCGTTGATAACATCGTCAGCCATATCATAGGTTCTCGTTTCAAGGTTTACGGTTGACAAAAGGTCGATGTCACGGTCGGTAATTTCCTCACCCTTTGCATATGCGGCAATTTTGTTGACCTCGTTTTTCAGAAGATTTAAATCCTCGCCTACATTGGAAATTATCCTTGTGGCATTCAGGTGTGAAATCAGCTTGCCGTTTTCATTTGCCCATTTTGCAACATATTTCTCAACAATCTGCGAATTGATTTTTTCAAAGCAGCATACGCTTCCGATTTTTTCAATACGCTTTACAAGTGCATTAAACGAGTTTTTATTCTTTGAAGGAATATAAGTCGGCATTGAAACAATGAAAACAGTACCGTCCCAAGCCCTGCCTGCCAGCTCCCTAAATGTGTCAAGGTCATCCTTTAACATATTATCAAAGTATATGTCACTTGCAACAACGCAGTTTCTCTCTGCCATAAACGGTGTTTTTTGAAGTGCTGTTGCCAACTCCGAAAGGTTAATGTCACCGCTGAAGGTTTGACAGTTAAAATTATTGGGATTTTTGCCTGCAACAGCTTCCCGAAGCTTTTGGGTATAGCTTTTTACAAACATCTGCTCAGTGCCGTAAATAAGATAAACAGGCGAAAAACTTTTGTTCTTGATTTGTTTTTTCAGGTCTGCTTCTGTAATGCGTGGCATTTTATCCTCCGTTCAAATTTACCGTTATACTGCCGTCGGCGGTTGAAATAACTGTCGGGCTGATTTCTTTTATAGAATCATAACGCTTTTGAAGCTGCTTTTCAGTTCCCGAAAATATCACGGTATTGCATGATATCAATTCAGAATTTTCGGGTACGGAATCAATCAGCAAATAGTCGGGATTGCGATATTTTTCAGGCAGCTTTGAAACATCTCCGTGTGACGGAACAAACAAAGCTGTCGCACTCTTCCCTTTTATATACTGGAACATTGTGTTATCTTCGCAGATTACCTCATCCGTCACCGTATCAGAAAGATTCAGCGTAAAACGCCGGTTTCCGCCGAAAGTCTGTCGGCTGTTGCCGTCAAAAGCGTTCAAAAGGTTTTGTTTTTCAATGTCACTATCATATACCAAAATATTATTCAAGTCAAATTTTGTGACTGCAAAACGTTCAAAAGAAGAGTATTTATTATTCTGATTTGGAATTATCATATATTCAATATCGGAATAGCTTTCGCCGATATCGGCTGTCACATCATCTGCGCTTGCTCTGTTGCCCCCGCATGAAATCACAGAACAGCTGTCAGGACAATTTACGGTTGCAAAAACACCGTTGCCGACACTGTAAATTTTCATTTCACCGTTATCGGCTGTTAAAAGCACGTTGAGCGATGCTCCGATTACGAGGACTGAAATTGATATCGGAACAGAAATTCTGACATGGAATTTTCGATTTATTACAAACAATCCGCCGATTGCGAGAAGTACGCTGACACCTATCCACACAAACCAATAGAGCGAATTGGTTTTAATTGTGCTGAATGGGAGTTGTGAAAAAGTTGAAACCAACCACAAAATTGCCTTTGAACATAATCCCGAAACGAGTCCAAACGGGTATGCAAAAAATGATATAAACGGGCAAATAAAAAGTACCGAACACAACAGAGAACACACCAAAAGTGCCGAAACAAACGGTTCACATAACAGAGAAACGAGTATGACTGTCGGGGAAATTCTGTTGAACGCAACGGCGGTTATCGGCAAAATCCACAGAAATGCAGATATCGAAACCGACAGCATATTTACGCAGATTTTAAACAGCCTTTTGATATAATAGACAACCGTTCCGACAAAACCGTCCTTACGCTTGTTTTTGTAGTGAAAAAATCTAAGCACAGAGCGTTCAATCGGTCTTGACCACAGAATTATGCCTGCTGTTGCCCCAAATGAGAGCAACATTCCGATATCTGCTACCGCATATGGGTTGAAAGCTGTCAGGACAATTGCGGCAAAACCGAGATTATTCAGCGAGTCGGCTATTCTGCGATTTGACGATGCAAGCGACACAATTATCAACATAACGCCTGCACGGACAACCGAATGTGCAAAGCCCGTTACAGCCATAAAAGCAATAACCGTAAATGTGGTAAAACCTGTTATTAAAAATCTGTTTTTTGTTAATTTTCTTACCAAGAACAATACAAACGAAGTGATTATAACAAGATGCATTCCCGAAACCACTATTAAAAACGAAGTGCCTGTCAATGAAAAATCATCTTTAACGCTTGAATCAAGAGCGGTTTTCTCGCCCAAAAGAACGGCACGACAGAGCGTTGAATAATCCTCCGGCAACAGCATATCAAGGGAATTTTTCATCGCCCGTCTTATTGAAACCGCAAATGAATAAAATGTTGTTGCCTTCTCTCCTGTCGGTTCGATTTTGAAGCCGTCATAGGAATATGCTTTCAGAAAAATTCCGTGACTGATCTGTGAGTTTACATTATTCTTGTATGTATGAGCCGTGAAGTTGACCTTTTCAAAGGGCTCTGCATCAACATTTGTATATGAAATAATTTGAATTTTCGCATCTGACGGCTGACCGTTGATTTTGTCGGTTTTGATTACGAAGCTGCATGATGAATCGGTGGTGATGATTTCATCACAAATATATCCGCTTGCTGTAATTTCTTTATCAGAATAATTATTTATGACCGTGTTGTTAATATATTCGGAATAGCCGATTATATTGCCCGCAGAATATATTACAGCAAAAGCAAATACGCACAGCGACTTGCCGAATGATTTATTTTTCTTTGAAATAATTAAGAATATACCTACTGCAACGGATAACACTCCTAACGAGCCGATTATTGCAAAGACAATTTCGTTAAAATCGGAATAAAAAACGGCTGAAAGAACAAACAGGAAAGTAAATCCTATAAGTCCAAACAGCCGTTTCATAAAAATCAATCCTTATTCAGTAATCATTTTTTTAATATAATTATACACTCGGTTACCATTCAATCCTTTTTTGCAATAAAAAGAATATTTATAATTGTTATCATTATATTCTCCTACTACTATTTTACCTTTTTCATTTACAAAATTCGCACCCTTAATTTCAAAAGTCGCCATTGTGGGAGAAAGTCCGTTTGTATTGACTCCGCTGAGATTTTCACTGTTTTTTACAGCATAGCTGACAGCCTTGCGCAAGGTCACAGTATTGTCAGAGGCAGATTTATCTAACGAACAAACCACTTCGATCGCCGTGTATGGAATAGCTCTTACACTTACAATATTTTTCAAACTTTCGCCAAACTTAATTCCGGAAATTTCTTCCGCTTTATCAATACTCGCTCCGCAATCTTCCCACTTTTTCAAAGTAACATCTACGGAAGGATTCACGGTTTCAGAGGTACTTGGTGCAGGTAAATCAGAGCAGGAACATAGAATACATACCGCTGCCAACACAAAAGCAAGGCATAAACATACTTTTTTCATAATGGCATCTCCTTTTATTATTTATTTGGTTATTTTTATCTACAAAAAACAATTAGTCCATTTTTATTACTTCAAGTATATTATTTTTGGTATTTTTATAATATCATATGGAATTTCATTTGTCAATATAAATATTATTTTTTAAAAGTATTTTTATTTTTGTTAATTTTGCTGCTATCTCTTCTCATTAAATTATCTATTCACCACTGTTTCTATTCAATTATTAAGTTGAACAATTTCTACACTTTAATTTTTACACTTTATATCTATGGTATAAAAAAGGAAAACAGCCGTCAAAATATGCGGACGGTATAATCTGCACACTTCAACAGCTGTTTAAATTTGATTTTATAATTACTCAGTATTACTTAAAGAAAAGCGGAAGTTCGCTGAGGAATATAATGTCATCTCTGTCCTTAGCGTCACCTTCGGCAAGGACTGATGCCCTGCCAACGATATTTGCGCCTGTTTTTTCAACGAGCGTTTCAAGAGCGTGAAGACTTTCGCCTGTTGAAATTACATCATCAACAAGAAGAACTCTCTTGCCGTTGAGAAGATTTACATCATCTTCGCCGAGGTAGAGTTTCTGTTCGTTTTTTGTTGTGATTGAATTAACGGTCACTCCGATAGGATTGCCCATATAAACCTTAACGCTTTTTCTTGCGACAACATAGTTTCTGCAGCCCTGACGAGCCATTTCATAGCAAAGCGGAATACCCTTTGCTTCGGCAGTTACAACAACATCGTGTTCGGGAACACGCTTGAGGAGTTCTCTTGCGGCAACCTCTGTCATCTCAATGTCACCAAACATAATAAATGCGGCAATATCAAGCTTATCGTTTACAGGGAATTTTCTGAGTTCTCTGTCAAGTCCTTCAATGTTAATCTTATATGTATCCATTATTGCAGTCCCCTTTTACGCCATTGTGCCATTGAGCTTTTTGCCGCCGAGGATGTGGAAATGCATATGCTTTACGCTCTGACAGCCGTCCTCACCGCAGTTATTTACAATACGGTATCCGTTTGTAAGTCCGAGTGATTTTGTAATTTCGGGAATTTTAGTGAAAATGTGAGCAATATTGCCGACATTTTCTTCATTAACTGCATCTGCACAGCAGATGTGTTCCTTTGGAATTACAAGCACATGAACGGGAGCCTGTGGTTCAAGATCATAGAAAGCGAGAATTTTTTCGTCTTCATAAACTTTTTTTGACGGAATTGAGCCGTCAACGATTTTGCAGAAAATACAATCTGACATTTTAATTCAACCTCTCAATATAATTTATTTTCCGTATCAGAAATATTTAAAATATAATAAACATCATACCAAAGTTATTGTACAACTAAATCACTTTTCGGTCAATACTGCCGTCATTTTTTGGCTGTAATTTTCTTTTCTTCACCTTTAAGAAGTCTTTTGATGTTTTCTTTGTGCTTTACAAGAACAAAAACACCAATTAAAAGAGCCGCCGCAGTTGAGAAGATTACATATGTAAGAGAATAATCCTTGTAAATTATGAAGTCAAAGATAAATGTCATTGCAAAGGTGTAAGGCGCATAGAGAATCGCACAGAGAACACTTGCAAGTGAAATGATTTTTGAGCAGAGGAAGATAATAAGAAAGGTTACAATAATTGCGATGAATACACGCCAATCCTCTGTCAGCATAAGAGCGGCGGCGGTTACAACACCCTTACCGCCCTTAAAGTGAAAATACACGGGGTATGAATGTCCGAGAATACAGAAAATACCTGCAACATATTTTCCGCAGTTGATAAGCTCGTTTATAAAAACAGGGCTTTCACCCTGAAATGCAACCGATGCAAACGAGAAGATGAACCCTCCGATAAGCACGGCGATAATACACTTCAGTGCGTCACACACAATGGTGATGATTGCCGGTACTTTACCGACACTGCGCAGTACATTTGTAAAGCCTGCATTGCCGCTGCCCATTTGACGGATATCCTTTTTACCCTTTGTCACAATGCCTGTGACAAGAACAGCCGTGTTGATACTGCCGAGAAGATACGCAATCAATGCCGAAAGCAGAATCATCCACCAACAGTTTGCTAAAATTGCCGAAATATGCTCCATTACTTTTCTCCTCTCTCTCTTACCACAATTTTGATCGGCGTACCCTCAAGAGCAAAAGCCTCACGGATTCTGTTTTCAAGATAACGCTGATATGAGAAGTGGAAAAGCTGTGCATTGTTGCAGAAGAAAACGAATGTCGGCGGTTTTACGGAAGCCTGAGTCATATAGAAAATTTTAAGTCGCTTACCCTTGTCCGACGGCGGTTGAACTCTTGTTGTAGCCTGTGCAAGAAGTTCGTTGAGCATACCTGTTCTGATTCTGCGGTTTGCGCTGTCATTACAGCTTATGATATATTCAAACAGCCTGTCGATACGCATACCTGTTTTTGCGGAAATAAATACCTTCGGCGCATATGACATAAACGCAAAATCTGCGTCAAGCTTTTTGCGGAACTCCTGCATTGTCTTATCGTTCTTTTCGACAGCGTCCCACTTGTTTACGGCAATTATGCACGCTCTGCCTGCCTCATGCGCAAGACCCGCAACCTTGGTATCCTGTTCTGTAACGCCCTCTGTCGCATCAATCATAATAACGCACACATCACTGCGTTCAATCGCCATTTTTGCACGAATAATACTGTATTTTTCGATATTATCATAGATTTTGCTCTGACGGCGGAGTCCTGCGGTATCGGTAAAGTTGAATTTTCCGTACTTGTTTTCAACAAGCGTGTCGATTGTGTCACGGGTTGTGCCTGCGATATCAGACACAATACAGCGTTCCTCGTTTGTGATTTTGTTTACAAGAGATGACTTGCCTGCGTTCGGTTTTCCGATTACCGCAACATTGATAATTGTGCCGTCATCTTCCGCATTTTCATCATAATCAAAGCTTGAAAAAGCCTTGTCCAAAAGGTCGCCCGTACCGTAACCGTGAACGGCTGAAACCTCGATAGGATCACCTAAACCGAGATTATAAAACTCATAGAATTCAGGTGACGGTTCGCCGAGTGTGTCGCACTTGTTTACGCAAAGCACAACGGGCTTGCCCGACTTCTGGAGCATCTGCGCAACATCCATATCCGTTGCAACCATGCCCGACTTGCAGTCTGTTACAAGGATAATAACATTAGCGGTGTCAATTGCCAGCTGAGCCTGACGGCGCATCTGTACAAGAATAATATCATCTGATTTCGGTTCAATACCGCCTGTGTCAACAATAAAGGCAGTTTTTCCGCACCATTCCACCTCACCGTATATTCTGTCACGGGTAACACCGGGAGTATCGTCAACAATTGACAATCTCTGACCGATGAGCTTATTGAAAAGCGTTGACTTTCCCACATTTGGTCTGCCGACAACGGCAATTACGGGTTTGTTCATCTTATCAGTCCTTTCCTGCAATTACAGCCTCTACAAGGTCGTTTCCGTTGTTATTGACGGGAACAAGAGTTACACCGAGTTCCCGTTCAACATCATCTGTTGAAACATCATCAAGAAACAAATCGTTTTCAAAACGGAGCATTGATGACGGGATAATAAGCCTGTCACCAAGGTCATCGTCACGGAGCTGATCAATAAGATCACCTCCTGTGACAAGTCCCGACACATTTACTCCGCCGCCGAAAAAGTTGTTCTTAATCGCCCTTGTATTTATAGTTATATTCGGGAATTTTTCGTTAATCATCGACATAATCCGCTTCATATAGGGAAACACTCCCTCGCCGCAGGCAATTGTCACCTTATGGCAAAGGCTTTCGTCTGCATCAAGCTCTTCAAGCTTCCAGCTGACATCATCGGTCAGATACGCAATCATACCGATCCCGTCCTCAAGAGCGGAAAAGTCCTCATAAAATTCAGGTGACGGGATTTCTCTTTCGGCAAGGAGGTAAAATTCATCACCCGGAAAGAAAATTCGTCTGCCGTGCTTTTTGACGCACTCATCACCCATTTTTTCAATTATATCAATTGTCTGTCCTGCCGTTTCCTTATTATAAGGAACAAGAGGATAAAGGTTTTCACGGTAGCGTGTAAGTCCGACAGGAACAATCGCAGTCATATTAACGCCGAGGTTTTCGAGGTCGGTCAATGTTCTGACAAGCTCGTCACCGTCATTGATTCCCGGGCAGGAAACAATTTGACAGTTAAGCGTTATTCCTGCATCTGCAAAGCGTTTGAGATATTTTAGCGTATCGCCCGCAAAACGGTTATTCATCATCTTGCAACGAAGCTCGGGGTTTGTTGTGTGAACCGACACATTTATCGGGCTTATGTGCATTTTTATAATTCGGTCAATTTCGTGCTCTGTAATATTTGTCAGCGTGATATAGTTGCCGAACAAAAAGGAAAGTCGGCTGTCGTCATCCTTAAAATAGAGCGACTCACGCATTCCCTTCGGAAGCTGGTCAATAAAACAGAAAATACACTTATTACGGCACGAATGCTGTTTGTCCATAAGATAGGTTTCAAACTCAAGACCGATTTCCTCATATTCTCCCTTGGTCATTTCTATGGTACGGACATTTTTGTCCTCATCCTCAACCTCAAGAGTAAGCTTGCGGTTTACCTGATAAAATCGGTAATCGAGAACATCGACAATCTCGTTTGAATTGATTGAAAGAAGGGTTTCTCCCTTTTTTATTCCTGCTTTGTCGGCATGACTGCCGATTGTGACATCATAAATTTTAACAGCCACACCTTCACCTCGCAAAAGATTTTTATACACACATTTATTTTACACAAAACAACGTTTTTAATCAACAGATTTGCAGATTGTTTTGAATAATTCGTAAATTTTGCAAAACAAAAGGGCGAACAGATAACTGCCGCCCGTAATGCTTGTAATAAAAAAATTACTGTTCGTCTTTCTTTACAACAACCTGTCTGCCGTTGTACATACCACAGTTTGTGCAAGCCTTGTGAGCTGCTGTTAATTCACCGCAGTTAGGACAAGCAGTAAGTTCAGGAGCATTGATCTTCCATACTGTTGAACGTCTTGAGCTCTTTCTTGCGTGTGATGTTTTGTTCTTGGGTACTGCCATTACAAAAACCTCCTTACAAAATTTATCTTAGTCAATCAACTGTTTAAGTATCTCAAGTCTTGGATCCGTTTGACGCTTATCACAGGAACATTCACCGTTGTTGAGGTTTTGTCCGCAAATCTGACACAGACCTTTGCAATCGTCCCTGCAAAGATTCTTTGACGGGAGCGAAAGAAAAATGTCAGAAATTACAACATCATCAAGCTCGAGTGTAAAATCAGGTGTTTCAATATAGTCGTCATTGTCCTCATCGGCAAGAGTCTGAATAAGCCTGTGTTCAAAGCTCATATTCATCTCTCTTGTATAAGGCTCACCGCAACGGTCACAGTCACGGCTGTAATCAAAGTGTGCATTGATTACAAGAGTAATCAAACTTGCTCTGTTTGTTGCTTTAGCAGTCACGACAACGGGGGTTTTGAATGGATAAACTCCGTCAACATCAAGACCTGACAAGTCAAGGTTATATTCAACTTGTTTTTCTTCACCGTCATTCTGAAAGACGGATTTAAGCTCAAAAAGCATATCTGCACCTCTTGACAGCATAGACACATATTAAAACGCTGTTTATTATTATACAAAAGGATTGTCCCTTTGTCAACTAAAAAATATAAGAAAATAGGCTGTTTTTTTCGGGAATTTATGACAATATTCGCTAATTTTCCCATATGGAATTTTAAGCCTGCAAGGTTGTTCAAGAAGTTACTTTGCACTTGATTTTCGGTTTCCATTATACCCCTTAAACATATATAATGCAATAATAAATTGCAGTTGACATAAAGCGGAATTTGTGATAGCATACTGTGTGGCAGTTCGTAACCATCCTGCCGGAAGGACGCCGATAGGCTGCTCCTTCTATCAAAACTAAGGAGAAAGGCACAGGGCTTTTTACGCCCTTTTTGCACCCTCTTTTGTGTGGGTGCTTTTTTTGTGCCGGAAAGAGAGTATGGAGAGATACAGTATTATCAATGAAAAGAACAATCGGGAGATTGTTCTTCTGCGCGGAAGCGGCTGCGTTTACAAAAAATGCATCTTCTGCGACTACTACGCCGACAGGTGCAGTGATGAGGACGAAAACTTTCGTCTTAACAAAGCCGTGCTTGAAAAAGTTACGGGAATTTTCGGTGACCTTGAGGTCATTAACTCAGGCTCGGTTTTTGAGCTTGACAAAAAAACACTTGATTTTATCAAACAGGTGTGCAAAGAAAAAAAGATAAGTACCATTCATTTTGAGGCACATTACCTTTATCGTAACAAAATCAGTCAGCTCAGAAAAGATTTTGCGGATTTTGATTTGAAAATGAAGCTCGGTCTTGAAACCTTTGACTACGATTTCAGAGAAAATGTCCTGAAAAAAGGAATCAAAGAGAGCAGTCCCGCTGTTATTGCAGAGAATTTCGACGAAGCTAATTTCCTTTTCGGAATTAAAGTTCAGACAGCCGAAACCATGCAAAAGGATATTGAGTTGGGATTAAAATATTTTGAACGAATTTGCATTAACATTATGTGTGACAACACAACGGAAGTTGAACCCGACAAAGCTGTCATAAAAGAGTTTATGCAGAAGATCTATCCTGTATATAAGGATAACCCAAGAACGGATATTTTAATTAACAACACGGATTTTGGGGTTGGTGACTGATATGATTAATGAACTTTTACTTATATTCTCGGTGGTATTCATATACGGTATGGCAGTTTTAGGCTATGCTCTTTTCGGCAAAGCCGGGCTTTACTGCATTTCAGCCGTTGCGACAATTCTTGCAAACATTGAAGCTTTAATCCTTGTAAACGCTTTTTCAATGGAACAGACTCTCGGTAATGTGCTTTTTGCGGTAACATTTTTGATTACAGACATTCTTTCGGAATGTGAGGGCAAAAAAGCCGCCAACAAGGCGGTTCTTACGGGAATACTCTCATCGGTATTTTTTCTTGTGCTTTCACAAAGCTGGATGCTTTACAATCCGAGTCCGAACGACATGATTATGCCGTCAATCAAGGCGGTTTTCTCAAACACTCCCCGAATGATTTTTGCATCACTTATTGTATATGCGATAAGTCAGTTGTTTGATGTGTGGCTCTATCACAAGTGGTGGAAGTTCACGGAAAAGAAATTCGGTGACAAGAGAAGATTTTTATGGCTGAGAAACAACGGCTCAACGCTTATCAGTCAAATTCTTAACACAGCCCTTTTCACCGCTTTTGCGTTTTGGGGAACTTATGATTTCGGAACACTCGTTTCAATCTTCCTTTCAAGCTATGTAATCTACATTTTCACAAGTCTGCTCGACACCCCTGCGGTGTATCTTGCAAGATTTATCCACGATAAAAAGGAACAGAAAAAGATTTCGGAATAAAAACAGCTTAATTGAATATTTTCAATAAAAAGACAAGTCATCGCAATATTTTTTGCGGTGACTTGTTGTGCTTTTTCAGGATTTTGTGAATAAACCATAATATTATGCTTTTTATAATATACAACCTTCCGCATTTTTATAGTCATTTTTTAACAATATGTGCAAAATTAGCTGATTTTATCCTGAATCACATAATTTTTTAAGATTTTTATTGACTTTTTCTGTACCAAATAGTATAATGAAGGCAAGTTAAATGCTTAATATTATTTATAAACTTAATTTTGGAGGTAAATATCATGCTTACTAAAAGTGAAGAAGAAATTATGTACTTATTGTGGGACCTCGATGAGCCGCTCACAAGCTCAGAAATTGTTAAGAAGGCTGTAAACAAAACATGGAAAAAGAGTTACATTAACCTTCTTATCAATTCTCTTCTCAAGAAGGACATGATTAAGGTTGTCGGTGTTAAGCAGATGACTAAGAACTATGCCCGTACTTTTGTTCCTACAATGACAAAGGATGCTTATGCAATCAAGCAGATTTCGGACAGACCGAATTTTGCCGACAGCGATATTCCGACTCTCTTCTCCGAGCTTATTGAGAAAACCGAAAGCTCAGAAATTTTCGATAAGCTTGAGGCTCTTCTTAAAAAGCGTCGCGAAGAACTCGGCAAATAATCTATGCAAATAAGTTTTTATTCATTCTTGTTTTCTATTGCAATAAGCAGCATTTTTATAGTGCTGCTTTACTTTTTCAGAAAAAAGATTGCCTTTTGTAATTACTGCGGTCTTTATACAATTTTGGGATTGTATGCTGTAACATTTGCAAGAATGGCTCTGCCGTTTGAATTTGGGTTTACAAATACAATTTCAGATCATAGTTTTTATCCTGTAGTAATTGACGCATTAACGCCTGACAAAGAAAATTTCTTTGTGCCAAAGTTTACATGGCTCAACCTGCTTGTAGCAGTATGGATTGTCGGAAGTGTGATATACATTTTATGGGTGATGATTAAGTATTACAAAGCACTCAAAGCTCTGAAAGCAAATGTTATTGACGGCACACCCGAAATGCAGGCAAAGCTTGACCTCATTTCGCAAAAGTGCGGAATCAGAAGAAAAGTTAAGCTAAAAATTACCGATTGCGTTATCTCCCCTGTTACATACGGATTTTTCAATCTTGTTATTCTTATTCCGAATCGTGAATTTGACGACAGGGATTTTGGATATATCGCAATGCACGAATGCTGTCATATAAAGAACAAGGATATTTGGATTAAATTGCTGACGGAAATTTATTGCGGAATCTTTTGGTGGGATCCGTTTGCCCACCTTTTGAAAAAAGATTTAACCTACTGTCTTGAGCTCAGGTGTGACAAGCGTGTTACAAGCAAGCTTAGCGAGAACAGATGTACTGTGTATTACGAAGTTCTTGTAACGCAAATGAAAGCCTATAAAGAACAACAAGAAAGTGAAAAGAGCGACAGGGAAACTGCACTGAAAAGTGCACTTGTCGGAATGAGCTTTGTAACCAACGAAAAGGGCAAAAAAATTGTAAGCAGAATGGAAATGATTCTGTACCCGAAGAAAAAGCAGACAATTATAAACAATGTTATTACAGCTTTTATGGCATTGCTTATTGTCGGTATATTCTTTGCTTCATACTGCTTTTTGATTGTCCCCGGTTGGGACACGACATACGAGGATTGTGTAGCCGATCTCATTGAATCGGGCGAATACAACGATAGTGTCAAAGTATATGACGAAACAAATATGTATGTGTATGTTGAAAAAGACAAAACCACTCACCTTATTTTTAAGCCTTACGATAAAAAGAAAGGCGTTGTCTATACAAAAGATGATTCTATTATTATTCCATACTCCGATGTAGAAAACGACTACTATAATTATTGTCTTATATTAAGGGAGTAATAACAGATGAAAAAGAAAGCCGCAAAAATTTTCACAGCATTTATTATGGCAGCAATTATCGCACAGGGAACCGTTATGGTTGCAAGTGCAGCAGAAACAGATTCAACCCCCGACAGCATTTCAGTTGTTGAAACCGCAACTCCTGACAGTTCAGCTTTGGAGAGCGGTGCCGATACAACTTCTATTCAGCCGAGAGCGGATAAAATAGTTATAAAATGGCGTCGTGGAAGTCGTGGTCAGCTCCAGTACAGAAGATGGAACGAAACAAGACAAAAATGGGTTGATGACGAATGGATTGACTACAAAGGTTAATCAACATTAACAACAAAGGCGAAGCAGATTTGTGTCTGTTTCGCCTTAATTTTTTGCTTATTCAAAAAGATTCTGTTCCGACAGGCTGACCGATTCAACATCTTTAAGCTGACGCTGAATTTGACGGGTACGAACACCTACAAGCTTATCGAGTTCCTTGTTTGCCTGATCGAGTCTTTGCTGTGTCATTACAAGCACATCATTGAACTTGTCAAACTCGGCCTTTACACCGCCGAGTATTTTCCAAACCTCTGCACCTCTCTTTTGCACGGCAAGAGTTTTGAATCCCATTTGCAACGAATTGAGCAGAGCCGCCATTGTACTCGGACCTGCAATATTCACCTTATACTCACGCTGAAGAACTTCAACAAGTCCCATATTGACAACCTCGCTGTAAAGCCCCTCAAACGGAAGAAACATAATCGCAAATTCCGTTGTGTTCGGCGGATCAATGTACTTATCGTGAATATCCTTTGCCTCGCCCTTTATACGCTGAACAAGTGCTTTTTTTGCCGATTCAATGCGTTGCCTGTCACCGCTTTCAACAGCCTCACGGAGGGCAGAATATGTATCACCCGGAAATTTTGAGTCAATCGGCAGATACACTGTGCCGGCACCGTCAGCCGGCAGTTTGATTGCAAACTCAACAACATTTTTTGAGCCTTTTTTTGTTGCAATATTTTCCTCGTACTGTTCCTTTGAAAGAATTTCAGAAAGAATTGCGCCAAGCTGAATTTCGCCGAGTATGCCCCTTGTTTTGACATTTGAAAGAACCTTTTTCAAATCGCCCACGCCTACCGCAAGCGTTTGCATTTCGCCGAGTCCCTTATAAACCTGTTCAAGTCTTTCGTTGACAAGAGAAAATGATTTATTCATTTTTTCCTCAAGTGTTTTTTGAAGCTTTTCATCAACTGTCTGTCGCATTTCATCAAGCTGACGGAGATTTTCCCGTCTTATACTTTCAAGCTTTTCATCAACCGAGCGTCTGATATTTTCAAGGCTCTGGGCATTGCCTGACGAAAAGCTGTGAAGTCTTTGTTCAAGCTGAACCGCTCTGTCATTTTGTGACTGTGCAAAGCTCTGCTGATTGAGCAATATTTTTTGAAGCTCATCTTCCGCCTTATTGTTACTGTTCTTTTTGAAAACTGTTATCAATGTAATGATGCTGACTGTAAGCGTTATTAAGCACAGTAAAAGCAAAATTATTTCAGCTGTTGTAAATTGCATTTTTAACCTCCCGAACAATAATTCGATTTACAGTTAAATAATATCATTCGGGAGTTTTTCTGTCAACTCACGGTTTAAATAATGTTTCAACACGCTTTTTACAGTTTTCGGGTGAGTAAACAAAGCGGTCAATATGGTCACTGCCGCAGTAGTATTCAGGAGATGTGGGATTGTATTTATAATCAAAAACATCTATTATTATCAGTTTTATTTTCATCTTTTCGGGAATGATGCTTTTTATGTAAACGCTTACCTGATCTCCCACACAAACACCCTCTTTTGTTTCTGCAAGGCCTGCAAGGTTTGGTGAAAGCTCAACAAAAGCACCGTAATTTTCAACGCTGCGAACAATTCCGGACACGGTTTCTCCGGCACAAAACTTTTCGGCATTTTCCTCCCATGTTCCGAGAAGCTCTTTATGACTCAAGCTGATTCTGCCGTTTTCAATTGATTTTATTACAGCCTTAATATCCATCCCAACAGTAAACCGCTCACGGGGATGCTCAATTCTTGAAACCGAAATTGTATCAATCGGCATCAATGCAATAATTCCGCAGCCGATGTCGGCAAATGCGCCGAAACTTTCAAGATGAGTTATACGGGCAGGCACAATATCTCCGCAGCGCAAGCCTGAAATATACGCGTCAAGGCACTTGCGTTGAGCCTTTTCCCTTGAAAGCATAACAACAGGTTCTCCGTTCGGGGCTTCGGTTATGTCGGTAACCACAAAACAAATGGGACGGTTTACTCTTGAAATTACGGCAATGTCACGAACCGAGCCGTCTTTTATTCCGATTACCCCCTCTTCCCTCGGAATTATGCCCTTGATGCCTCCAAGGTCAACAATAAGATTGTGACTGCTGTCACAAACAATTGCCTTTGCCTCAAGTATTTTTTCACTGTTTTTTGCCTCTTCAAGCAATTTCAGAGAATGAATTATATTTATGTTTTCCTGTTCGGATATAAGTTTTCCTTCGGGTAAATATTCTGACATTTTAAAGCCTCCGTTATATTTAGGTTTACAAAAAATCATATGAAGTTTTTTTGCATCTTATTACACGGATAAAATTTTTCACCTGAGAATTTTATTTGCATTTGCAACGCTTTCCTTCATAAACTGCGGTAAACTTGCATTTTTATTTCATTTATGGTATAATAGGCACGAAAAGTGTGATGAAATCTAAGCTTTTGTTGAGTGCTTTTATATCCCCTCAAATTTTGCTCCGCAAAATTTTTGATGGGTAATTTTACCGTAATTCAAATTGTGACTGCGGTAAAATAATGTGTGTTTTAGATCCAGATTAGAAGAGCCGAGGTTATGTATCATAGCTATATGGCTTGACAGGAAGGAAACAAACCTATGAATACTTACAGTCTTAAAAAAATATGTGCCGTATCGGTTGCGTCAATTATGTGTGCTTCTTCGTTGGCATTTTCGGGTTGCGGTGATAAACAGATTGAAAACTCGCAGACACCCGATGAAACGGTTCCCGCAACTACTGCGGCTGTCAGCACTGCCGATGAGCCTACCGCACAGAATTATCTTCAAAGCATCGGCATAGATACCGCTACTCTCGGCATCAACCCGAACATTATTCACGATTCAAACCCTGTAGGCTTCCAGCTTGATATGCCGAAGGACGGCGATACAATCGCAGTTGTTCACACCTCATATGGTGACATTACAATGCGGCTTTTTCCCGAGCAGGCTCCAAAAACTGTTACTAATTTTGTAAATCTTGCAAAAGCAGGAAAGTATAACAACTCACTTTTCAGCAAGGTAACAAAGGACTTTATGATTAACGGCGGTTACTGCGGCACAAGCTCATACGGTGATGTTTTTGAAGATGAATTTTGCGACAAGCTCTTTAATATCAGAGGTGCGGTTGCAATGTCAAACACAGGTGCTGATAAAAATGAAAGTACTTTCTTTATCAATCAAAAAACTGCGGAAGCTTATAAAAATGAAGGTGTTTGGAAAAAACTTACAAGTCAGTGGGACACAATTAAAACTCAGCTTGCAAACTACAAAGATTCAAACCTGCTCAGTGCATTTATTGAGAAAAACAGTACAAAATGCTATGACACAGACAGCGTTCCCGACAGCGTAAAGAAATTGTACGAAGAAAACGGTGGTAACCCTTATCTTGACGGTGCATACAATGCCGTTGACAGAGGATACACAGTTTTCGCACAGGTAATTGACGGAATGGATGTTGTTGACAAAATTGCGTCTGCAAAAGTTGACAAGGACGGTATTCCTGTTAAAAACATTGTTATAAAAAGCGTTAAGATTACACAGTACAAGGAGAAATCGACAACTCAGGCAGCTTCAACATCTGCCGAGGGCGTTACGCAGCCGACTACAGTCGGATAAGGAGAAATTATGGAGAAAATGCCTGTTGTAGCGATTATGTACGACTTTGACCGTACCCTTTGCACAAAGGATATGCAGGATTACAGCTTTATCCCCCGTCTTAATATGACCGAGGATGAGTTCTGGAGGTTTTCAAACGAACTCGGTCAAAACGAGCATATGGACTCAATTCTTGCGTATATGTATGCCATGGTGAAAATGTCCCGAGAAAAGGATATTCCGCTTCTGCGAAATGACCTTGTTGAAATGGGTGCGAATGTTGAATTTTTTGAGGGCGTAAAGGATTGGTTCAAGAGGATTTCCGACTTCGGCAAAAATCTTGGAATGCAGGTTGAACATTATGTTATTTCTTCCGGTATGAAAGAAATTATTGAGGGAACGGAAATCAGCAAAAACTTCAAAAGTATTTTTGCGTGTGAGTTTCTTTACGATGAGAGCGGCAACGCCGTATGGCCTAAAACAGATGTAAATTACACCAATAAAACGCAGTTTGTTTACAGAATAAACAAGGGTGTTCTTGATGTTGCGAATGATATCGACCTCAACCGTTCAATGCCTGAGGACAGCAAACGGGTTCCATTCTGCAATATGATTTACATAGGTGACGGTCTTTCGGATGTTCCGTGTATGAAAATGATGAAGGCCTATGGCGGATATTCAATTGCAGTTTACCAGAAAAAAGACAGCAAGGTTGAAGATTTGCTGATGAAAGACAGGGTTGATTTTATCTATCCTGCCGACTACTCGGAAAACACAGGTCTTGACCTCACCGTTAAAAATATCATCAGAAAAATGGCTGTCTGCGGTCTTTTGTACGATGAAAACCATGAGCAGAAAAAAGAAATTCTCGGAAGATAATTTCGGTTGAATAAAAAAAGTCAAGTATCAAAACGATGCTTGACATTTTTATTTATTTGGTATAATATAATTATAGAAAAGGAGATACCTGCGATAAGCGGGTTCTCCACTGTATTGGTTAGAAGCTAACCGCCGTTGGGAGAATTTTGGGCGGTTAGTTTCTTTTTTATTTAAGTGTACATATTGCTATGTACTAAAAAGAAGTCATTTTTTGTTACCGAAAACTTGGTAACAAAGAGCGATAACGCTGACGATTAAAGTGCCGAGTAAACATACATCGGAAATTGTCATGGTTATCACCTCCTCTTGTGAGGAGAAACCGCCTACCGTTTAATGCAGGTATCACGGTTTTATTCTAACAGTTTAATTCTTATTTGTCAATTTAATTTTCAGACGGCAGTTCTTTACGGACTGCCGTTTTTTTGCATATATTCTGCATAACCTAAAAACATATCTTCACATCTGAAGTTGGTCTGTATTTTACGAAAAAGACTTGCAATAAAAAAGCAAATCAAATATAATTTAAGTAGAGAGCGTTGTTCAGGCTCAATTATTGTATAAAAAATATAACAACAAGTTTTAACACAAAGGGACAAATAATGAATAAATTTCAACTTATAACCAATGAGGTAAAAAAGGTAATAAACGGTAAAGACAGGGCGATTGTCACCGCTCTGCTTGCGTTGCTAACAGGAGGAAACATTCTTATTGAGGATATTCCGGGTGTGGGAAAAACAACAATGGCGGTTGCGTTTTCAAAGGCACTCGGTCTTGAATACGGCAGAGTACAGTTCACTCCAGACACCTTGCCGTCAGATATCACGGGCTTTGCGGTCTATAACAAGGATACAGGAAAATTCACTTTCAACAAGGGTGCTGTATTCTGTAATCTTTTTCTTGCAGACGAGTTAAACAGAACTTCAAGCAGAACTCAGGCGGCTTTGCTTGAAGCAATGGAAGAACGGCAGGTCACTGTTGAAGGCAACACTTTCAAGCTTGAAAAGCCTTTTTCTGTTATTGCAACGCAAAACCCGACAGGAGCGTCGGGAACACAGCTTTTGCCTGATTCACAGATTGACCGATTCACGGTAAGGCTTTCAATGGGATATCCCGACAGCAACGCCGAATGTAAAATGCTGCTTAACAGAAGCGGTAAAAACCCCCTTGACTCCGTAAACTGCATTGTGTCCAAGAATGAATTTCTTGAAATGCAGTCGGAGGTTCAGAATGTTTTTGTCAGCGACGATATGGCAGGATATATTGTGTCACTCATTTCGGCAACAAGAAAGCATCCGCTGATTTCGAGAGGTGCAAGTCCCAGAGCAACGCTTTCGCTCAGCGATATGGCAAAGGCTGTTGCATTTGCCGAGGGCAGAGATTACATTGTGCCGAGAGATGTGCAGAATATTTTTGTCTGCACCGTAAATCACAGGATAATTCTCAATGCAAAAGCCTCTGCATCAAAAAAGAACGGCGAAGAAATTCTGCACGAAATTCTCAGAAAAACTCCAAAGCCGAGGACTTGAAAATGATAAGGAACATAATAATTTATCTTTGTCTGCTGACAGGAACATTTTTGTTCAGCATTTTTTATTACGCCTGGTTCTCATGGTTTTTGTTCCTGACGGTTGTTTCAATTCCGATAATCTCGCTTTTGCTGAGTCTGCCTTTTATGATACGAAGTGTACGCTCCGATATTGAAATTTTTGCAAAAGAAAATGTTTTTATCAAGGATGAGTTTTACATTGCAATATCAGGCAAGAAGAAGAAACCGCTCTTCTGCCCTATGCTCACGCTGAACATAAAATCCACCAACCTTACAACTAATCTTTGTAAGAACATAAAAATCAGATTTTCAGGTACATTTACAAAGCCGTTAATCAGACAATGCAACAGTCTTACACAGCATTGCGGACAGCTTGACATTGTATGCAAAAACGGTAAAGTTTACGATATGCTCGGTATATTTTTTATTCCGATTAGAATAAAAAAGCACAGCTTTGTTCGTGTTCTTCCAAAGTCGCAAAAGCCGGAAATCATCCCCGACAGCAGTAATTTCACGGTTACGGGATACAAGCCTAAGCCTGTCGGCAACAGCGAAATTTATGAACTTCGTGAATACCGTCACGGCGACAGTCTGCGCAATGTTCATTGGAAGCTTTCGTCAAAAAGTGACGATTTGATTGTGAAAGAACCGAATGTTCCGATAATCAAGAACTGTCTTATAATGCCTTTTTTCGGAGATAATGCAGACGAAAATGATGTTGTTTTTGCAAAGCTGATGTATGTCTGCCGATATATGATTAAGAGCATAGGCATTTGCTTTGCCTGCGACAGGAACGGCAATCCTTTCGAGATAAGATGCGAAAGCGATATATTAAACTATTTTTCCGCACTCTATCTAAACACGGAAAGCAGCTTTGTTGCCAGTACAAATGATTTTCAGCATTATAGTATATTTGCCGATCGTGAGGAGGTTGACTTGTTGTGAAAAACAAAACAAGCTTTACGATTGACATTCTTCTCTGCGTAACATTGATTTCAAGCCTGTTTTACTGTCTTGTCACCTCTTTTGATATAAAAACAGAATGGTACATCATAGTAGTTCCTACGGCAATTTTCTGCACAATTTACGGATTGCTTGCCTCCCTTGTCAAAAAGTCGGGTGTACTGTTTATCAGCGTAGCAATCACTATGATTGTGTTCGTATTCACTCTGCTGTTTTCACTTGAAAGCATACTTGAGCAATTGAGTTATGCTATTACTCAGGTTTTAAAACCGCTTTCGCAATATCTTCCCGTTCAGAACAAAATCATTTTGGGAGATACCCTCGGCACAAGTGCAACAGGACTTTTTGTGTTCATTTCGGCAATACTGAGTGCTGTTTTTACAATCAGCCTGATACGATACAAGCGTATTTTGATTCCGTCATTGCTGTCAATGGTACTGCTCGTCCCCTGCTTCATTCTTGTAAACACTCTGCCGTCGCTCGTTTGTCTTTTTATTGCAATTGCAAGTCTTATTGCCTTGTACATTTCAAAGAACACACGCAAATTCAGACCGTCACAGGGCGGTGTGATTACGGCAATTTCATTCGGAACAATGCTTGTTGTGATGACAATTTTGCTTGCGTTCAATCCGATTGAAAAATATGAGCGATTTGACTGGCAGGAAAACCTTTTGCAGAGCATTGAAAACAGCTTTAATATTGATGACGGACGAAAAACTTCCACAGAAAAAAACCTTAATGAAATCAAAGGTTCACTTGAAGAAAAAGAAAATCTCAACGATATTTCTCCGCTGACGCAGACACATACACCTGTTATGACGGTCACTTCGGCAGTTGGCGGTAATATTTATCTCAAAGGCACAGCATATGCCGACTACAGGGACAATATATGGAGTATCATTTCCGACAATGATGCCGCAAGATATCCGCAGGATTTCGTACCGTTTACGGCAACAATCGGAAACAATGCTTTAACCGATACAAGGGTTCATATGCTGAATGAAAGTAAGATTGCCTATGTTCCCTACTTCTTGGAAAGTCTACCCGACAATCTCAACTCGGTTGCCGATGTGTGCGTAAAAAACGATACGGATAAAAACGAATTTTATTATTCGCACTATCCGTTTTATGCCGAGAACACATACAGATACAATAATTCAGCCGAAGCGGAAAATTACAAAGCATTTGTGTATGACACCTATCTTGAAATTCCGAGAAAAACACAAATTGAATTGCGTAGAATTGCAGACCAAGAGGGCTTTCTCGACTCGGAGCTTACCGTTTCCGAAAAGATTGAAATGGTAAAGAACTATATTTCAAGCAGTAAACCCTATTCACTCAAAACTCCGAAAATGCCTTCGGGCAAAGATTTTGCAGCTTGGTTTCTCAACGAGAGCGACACGGGATATTGTGTTCATTTTGCCACGGCAGGCACGCTTATGCTGAGGGCACTCGGGATTCCGGCACGATATGTTACAGGCTACTACGCAACCGCATACGCAAATCAGACCGTGACCGTAACAACCGACAACGCTCACGCATGGGTTGAGTATTACAGCGATACAGCGGGTTGGATTCCGCTTGAATGTACACCGTCATCGTTTCAGCCGGCAAGGTATGTCGGCTCTCAAAGAGCAAACGGCGGCAGTACTGACACAACTCAGCCAACAACCGTTGAGCCGACAACAGCACCGACTGCTCCGACAAACGGCACGGTTTCTCACAGCACAAAGCCGAAAAATGACAATAAATCTTCATTTGAATTTAACGGATTTACTATCGCTATGATGTCATTGGGAATTGTTGCCCTTGCTTTAATCGCAATTTTCTCAAGAAGAATTATCATTATCAAAAAGAGAAAACAAAGATTTGAAACAGGAAGAAACAATAAACGGGCAATCTGCATTTATAAAGAACTTAAAAATCTCACGAAAATTTCGCATCTTCTGATTACAGATGAAGTGAAATCCGTGTACGAAAAGGCGAGGTTCAGCAATCACACGATAAGCGATGATGAACTGAAAATTATTGAAAACGCTTACTATAATTCCATTGAAGAAATTTACAATAATCTCCCTCGCATCAAAAAGCCGTATTACAAGTTCATAAAAGCGATAAAATAAGAAATGCTCCCGTTCAATACGGGAGCATTTTTCGTTCTTAATATCACAACAAAAGGCTCTTGAAAACAACTCAAGAGCCTTAGCTTTTGCTTTATATTATTTAAAAAGATTCTCTTTGTCATAATAATCCTTATCGACAAACTCGTCCTTTTCGTCAAGATTGCTGTCACTGCTCTTGAAAAGTCCCGAGCCAAAACGATAATCGTGATTTGCCATTCTGCGAATTCCGTAAGCAAGAATTGCAACACACACCAAAATCCAGAAAACTAACCAAAACATAAACAACACCTCTCAAAAGCAATACAATGTTAATATTTTGTTTAGCTGATTATATCATTGCAATATTATGTTGTCAATATATTTTTATTAATATTCATTAATAAATGTAAGAACTTTTCTTACTGTTTCAACACTCAATTTATCAGTGTTGCCGTATTTGAGAAAAGAATTGACATTACCTGCATTAAGGTTCAATTCCTTATAAATGCGGTAGTTTGTAATACACTTTTGCTGTTTAACTTCACAGATTTTTTTATACATCAAATTTTTAATTTTTGTTTCATTATTGTGTTTGTTTAATCTGTAAAGGTAGTTATCATAGATTGTTTTGTACTCGCTTAATTCCTTTTCGGAAACATATTTTTCAACATTATTGTCCGTAATTCCCAAAAGTTTTTCGCAACCGTCATTAAGATAGTCGTGCTTTTTAAGAAGTTTATTCTTTAAATTTTTATCGGTAAACATCATAAGATAAAGACATAAAGCATCTTTAAGACGAAAATTATTTTCGGCAAGTTTTGAAAACGAGTACAACGATGTTCCGCCCACTCCCGACAATTCCTGTAGTTGTGAAAGAAGATATCCTTTAAATGTCAACGCTCTCATTTAAACCTCTCCAATAAATCAGATAATAAATAATAGTATTATTCTATTAGTAATATTTTTATTTGTCAACAAAAAATTGTAATTTACCGACATAATTTTGCAAGTTAGGGTTCGGTACTGTTAATTTTCTTTTTGATATGGTAAAATGGTTGATGAACGGAGGGAATGCGATGTTTAATGTTACAATCCGTCAGGTTGGGATTGAGGAACGGGAAGAAATTATAATTTGCTGTCATGAAATCAGCGACGAGGTTATGTCGCTTGCAAACAGCATTAAGGGACAGAAAAGTTTTCTTCTTGCATCAAAAGACGGCGAGATGTTCAAGCTTGACACAAAGGAAATTTTCTACATAGAATCGGTTGACAACAAAACCTTTATATACTGCAAAAACAATGTTTATGAAACCAAACAAAAGCTGTATGAGCTTGAGGAAATTTTAAAAGGGACAAAATTTTTCAGATGTTCAAAGTCGATGATACTGAATATCGGTAAAATCCGTTCCGTGTCACCGTCTGTCAACAGCCGTTTTGAGGCAAAGCTTGTAAACGGTGAAACGGCAATTATTTCAAGGCAGTATGTGCCGACCTTGAAGAAAAAGCTTGGAATGTGAGGTATTGTTATGAATGATTCTTTAAAAGAAATTATAAAGGAAGTCATAAAGGACTTTTTCATAATCACGGTTGCAATGCTTTTTGTTGTAAGCCTTGCAAATTCAATTGCGTTAATCGAATACTATCCCCCCTATTTTCCGTGGGTTGTAATGGGAACAGGTGCGGTAACTTCAATTCCGACTCTGCTTTTTTACTTTAAAGAAGAACCCACCAAACTGCAGGCACGCATACGAATTGTCATTCATTTCTGCCTTATTCAGGCAATTGTTATGACCGAGGGATTTTTGCTTGGTTGGTACAAGAATTTTCCTATGGCGCTTTTGGTTTTTGCAATGATTACCGCCGTGTATCTGCTGACATTTCTTTTCAGCTACATTACACGGACAAGCACGGCAAAATCAATTAATGAATCGCTCAAAAAATTTAACGCAGACGAGGATTATCAGGACGAATAACTGCATTTTGACATACAAAATCGCAACTTACTCCCCTCTTTTTGCAACACAGCTAAAATTGCTTTTCTTTTGAATTGCAAGGTGCTACTATGTTGACAGAAGGAGGGGATTTTTAATGAGTAACATAATCGAAGTTAAAAATCTTGTAAAGAATTATAAAGATGTTCACGCAGTAAATGATATATCATTCACGGTTGAAGAAGGTTCGTTTTTCGCATTTCTCGGAATTAACGGTGCAGGCAAATCAACCACAATCAACATTCTTTGTACGGTGCTTGAAAAAACATCGGGCAATGTTAAAATCGGCGGATATGACCTTGACAAAGAAAAGAACAAAATCAAGGAGCTTATCGGAATTGTTTTTCAGGGTTCTGTACTTGACAAACAACTTACCGTTAAAGAAAATCTTGAATCGAGAGCGTCATATTACGGACTCAACAAAAAAGAAATCGCCAAAAGAATTGAAAGCCTTACACAAACCTTTGACCTTTCGGAAATTCTCAAAAGAAAATACGGCACATTGAGCGGTGGCCAGCGCAGACGGGTTGACATTGCAAGGGCGCTTATTAACCGCCCGAAGCTCCTGTTTCTTGACGAACCGACAACGGGACTTGACCCGAAAACAAGGCTGCAGGTGTGGGAAATCATCCACAATCTTCGCAAAGAAACAGGACTTACGGTATTCCTCACAACCCACTATATGGAAGAAACAGTTGACTGCGACAATGTGGTGATTATTGATTCGGGCAAAATTGTTGCCAACGATTCTCCGCATAATCTCAAAAAAGATTATTCGTCAAACAGCCTTATTTGGTACACGGAAGAAAATTCTGAAAATGATAATCTTCTCAAGGCCGATAATCTTGATTTTGAAAGAATCGGAGATGCATATAAAATCAAAATCAAAAACAGCAGACAGGCTCTTGAAATCACAAACAAACATACTGAAATTGTCGATTTTGAGATTATCAAAGGCAATATGGACGATGTGTTTCTGACCGTAACGGGTAAAAGGCTGGGTGACTGATATGAAATTTCAAAGAACACTTTGCTCATACAAGGGTATGACAAAACGAAATATAAAGGTATATTTAAAGGACAAAACCGCAATTATCTTCTCAATGATGACGCAGATTATCATACTCGGATTGTATCTTTTATTTCTCAAACAGAATTATGTAGATTCAATGACTTCAATGCTTGACGGCTTCAACATCAAAACAGAGAACAATTTGATTAACGCACTTGTAAATTCATGGCTTGTATCTGGCGTTATCGGAACATCTGTTGTTACGGTTGCAATGAACTCGCTTTCGGTAATGATTTCCGACAAGCAGAACAAGATTGACTACGACTACAACGCTTCTTCCGTAAAGGGCAGTACGGTTGTTCTCTCCTACTTTTCGGGTGCGGTTGTAAACACAATTGTAATCAGCGCAATTTTGCTGACGGCAGGCATCGCATTTTCGTGCATATCGGGTTCAAGCTTTCCCGAATTTACAGAGCTTTTAAAATTATACGGACTTGTGATTTTAGGCTCTGTTTCGGCTGTACTTATTCTTATGTTTGTTGCGTCATTCTTCAAAAAGAATTCAACCTATGCCGCATTCAACACACTTGTTTCGGTTGCAATCGGTTTTGTAATCGGCGCATACATTCCCGTCAGCCAGTTTTCGGACGGAGTTCAGACATTTGTAAATCTTATCCCCGGCTCACACATTGCGGCTATGATAAGAAATGTGCTTGTCAGTCCGTGCATTAACGATATTTCGACCTCACTCGCAGGAGCAGACCACGGAATGTTTGCAACAGAGGCAGAAAAAGCGTTTGCAACCAACCTCAACCTTTTCGGAAACGAAGTGGATTTCACATTTATGATGATGTACTCAATCGGTGCAATCTTACTTTTCCTTGTCCTCAACCTTATATCATACAAATTCAGTTCAAAACGCAAGGACTGATTTATGACAGATAAAAAGCCGACACTCCGAAAAGTGTCGGCTTTTTATATATCGTTACTTCCAAACTTCTTCTGCAATTTCTTTTACAAGAGCAAGCTTTGCCCACTGCTCTTCCTCGGTAAGCTTATTACCGATTTCGCATGATGCAAAGCCGCACTGCGGACTGAGATACAATCTGTCAAGCGGAATATACTTTGCCGCCTCATGAATACGATTGATTACAGTCTGCTTATCCTCAAGAACAGGTGACTTTGTTGTGATAAGACCGAGAACAACCTTTTTGTCACCGCTCACATATTTTAACGGTTCAAAACCGCCTGAACGCTCATCGTCAAACTCAAGATAATAAGCGTTGACATTTTCTTCACCGAAAAGTTTCTCTGCAACAGGATCATATGCACCGCTGCTGAAGTATGCAGAATGATAGTTACCTCTGCAAACATGAGTATTGATTACGAGGTCATCGGGCTTACCCTCAATTGCAAGGTTGTTTACCTTGAGAAGTTTCTCACTGATACTCTTAAAATCTGCATCCTCGCCATAGCGGTTTACGCTACCCTCCGCAACAAGAACGCCCCATGTGCAGTCGTCAAACTGGATATTTCTGCAACCTGCATCGTAAAGATCTTTGATTACCTTTTTGTATCCGTTTGCAATATCGTTGATAAGTTCTTCATCTGTCGAATAGAACTTCCTTGTCGTTTCAATATTTGCAGGAATGATGAACTGCTGGAAAAACTGTGCGGGAGCAGGAATTGTCTGCTTTGCTACTGTGTTTTCATCCTCAAGAGCCTTTACAAATTTGTAATGTTCAACAAACGGATGACTGTCAACCGAGATTTCGCCGGAAAGCCATGTATCGTCAATCAAAGCCTGTTCGCCGTGGAATGCAACACCGTTTTCGGTTTTTTTGTGTTCAACTCCGTTAAATCCCCACATGAAGTCAAGATGCCATGTTGCTCTGCGGAATTCACCGTCGGTAATCGTTTTTATACCGGCTTTTTTCTGTTTTGCAACAAGGTCAAGAATAGCCTTGTCCTCAACTGCGGTAAGCTCTTCTTTTGTGATTTTACCGTTTTCAAAATCAAGTCTTGCTTTTTTTAGATAATCAGGTCTTAAAAAGCTGCCTACTGTTTCAAATCTAAATGGTGTGTGCTGTTTACTCATCTTAAATACCTCCGTGGAAATTTGATGAGTTAATTATATTATGAATTCACAGACTTGTAAAATACTTGTTATCAGCCGTTTGCTATTAGTTTTTCTTATATCAAATATGTTTCTTTAAAGCCTCAATATATGCCTCGGCAAGGTTACTGTGCAGAATCTTTTTATTTTCGATATAACCGATTTTCATATTGCCCTCTTCATCAAGGGGGATTGCGGTTATATTATCACCGTTAAGCTCATTGTCGATTACACCGCTGCAAACTGTGTAGCCGTTGAGTCCGATTAAAAGGTTGAACAGGGTTGCTCTGTCGGTCACTCTGATATTTTTTGTACGCCCGACCGTGCTGAAAATTTCTTCCGAATAATAGAAAGAATTATGCTCCCCCTGTTCAAACGAGAGATACGGATAATCGGCAAGCTCCTCCATTGTAACGGATTTTTTGTCTGCAAGCGGATGGTCGGTTGATACAAACACATGAGGCTTTGCCGTAAAAAGCTCGGTAAATGTCAGCGACTTTGATTTTATAATTTTCATCAGCGCATCTTTGTTAAAGCTGTTGAGATAAAGAATTCCGATTTCGCTTTTCATCTTTGCAACATCGTCAATAATTTCGTAGGTTTCGGTTTCACGAAGTGAAAAATCGTACTCCTCGCCTGCAAACCGTCGGATAAGATCAACAAATGCATTGACTGCAAACGAGTAGTGCTGGGTTGAAACGCAGAACTGTTGCTTTATCTTTGTTCCCGACTTATACACTCCCTCAAGCAGGCTTGCCTGTTCAAGAACCTGTCGTGCATAGCCGAGAAATCTTTCACCCTCATTTGAAGTTACAACGCCCTTGTTTGTGCGTGTAAAAATCTTTATGCCCATTTCCGTTTCCAACTCACGAATTGATGTTGTAAGTCCCGGTTGGGAAATAAAAAGTTCTTTTGACGCTTCACTCATTGAGCCTGTGCGGGCAACGGTGACAACATATTTCAACTGTTGCAAAGTCAACCTTGTTCAATCCTTTCAAAAACAAATTCCCTCATTCAACATAAAAAACACGGTTTTCTCTTCTCGGTGAAGTTTTTGGATATTCACCGTTCACATAACCGATAACGCAGTGACCTATACCCTCATAGTTACCCTCAATACCGAGTGATTCGAGAATTTCTTTGCCCTCTTTGCTTTCAAATTCTTCCTTTGCACGGTGAATCCAACAACTTCCGAGTCCCTCATCATGGGCGGCAAGCATAAGATTTTCCATTACAAGAGTACCGTCATACAGATATGTAGGAGCAGCTTTATCGGCAAGCACAATCAGAACAACGGGAGCGTTATAGAACGGATCAACATCTTTTCCCATAATTTCGGCATTCATTCTTGAAAGCCTGTCACGCATTTCTTTGTTTGTAACGGCAACGATAATAACCGGCTGTCTGTTCATTCCCGACGGTGCATACAGACCTGCGGAAATGATTTCGTCAATAACTTCCTTTGGCGGCATTTCAGACTTAAAGCTGCGAACGCTTCTTCTTGATTTCAGTTTTTCGATAAATTCACTCATTATGTAAACCCTCTCATTCCTCGTAAAATTTTGCAAAATCTTCAACGGATTTTCTCTTTGGTCTTACGATTTCGGAATCAGTGTAACCAACTGCGATAACGCTGACAACAGCCTCTGTTTCGGGAATGTCAAATTCTTCTCTGAGCTTTTGACCGTCACGGATACCCATAACAAGGGTTGAAATGCCGAGTTCGGTTGCCTTTAGCAAAAGTGCCATATTGTTAAGTCCGAGATCGTAATATCCCCAGCCGTTGCCGATTTCAGTCACGGCAGTACCGTCTTTGTCAAAACCCGAACGGTTGAGAACAACGGTTGTCACGATATATGCGGACGCATTTTCTGAATTTTTTCTGTTAAATTCAGGGAGTGCCTCTCTTACGGCATTCTTACTTTTCTCGCCTGTTGCAACATAAAAGCGCGGCGTCTGAGAGTTTTTCCACGAAGGAGCAAGATTTGCCGCCGACAGCATTTCGTCAAGCAAGCTTTTATCAACTTTTTTATCTATATAATGTCTTGTGCTTTTTCTGTTATTTAAAGCTTCGGATAATTCCATAATCAAACCTCCAACATTTTTATACCTATATTGTACCAACGGAGTGGGAATTATTCAAGAGTTAAATCAGAATATAGAACAAAATCGGTATAGTGAAAACTGCCGTCAGTTGTGACACAAGCGCCATACTTGCCCCCTCATCGGGACTTTTTCCGTAGGCTGACGGAATGATTACCGTGTTAAGCCCGAGCGGCATTGCGTTTGCGCAAAGCGTTGCAACAACTGCCTCCTGCGGTGCGTTAAAAAGCTTTAACACAAGCACCGAAACCGTTGGCAGAAACACAAGGCGGATTCCTGCAACAACATAGGTCTGCCATTTGCCGAAAAGATTTGCAAGACTGTAGCCGCCTATTACAAAACCTGTCAGAATCATTGCAATGGGCGACATACAGGCGGCGGTTGAATTGATTATTGTTGTAACAAGTCTGAATTTCGGAATCGGCAATAAACCGAGAATTGCTCCGATAAAAATTGAAATAAAAATCGGATTAACAAAATTTTTCATTGAAAATTTGCCGTGTCCGTTCGGCACGAGCCACGCAATTCCTATTGAATAAGTAAACAGATTAAGCGGTAAAGTAAACATAAGATAGTCGAAAAGCTCCATACTTTCGGTGCCGTATATTCCCGACACCATTGCAGTTCCGACAAATCCGAAATTTGAAACGGAAATTGAATAGCGGTACACCTTTTTCAGATATTCCGTCTTACCAAGAAATCTTGACGCAACAAATCCCGTTGCAATGCAAAACAGCAGAACCCCCGTGCTGTATGCAATGAACACCCATTTTTCGCTTATGTTTTTTACCGTACAATTGGTGCGGAATGTGTTAATTACAACGGCTGGCATAAGGATTCTGTTCTCAAGCTTTGAAAAAATTTCGGCTGAATTTTCCGGCAAAAATCCGCCCTGTCGGATTATAAAACCGATAAATATAAACGAAAACAAAACCGCAATTTGAAAAATCACCGATGAAAAAATCTCCACAAATCCGCCCCCCTTTTAAAGCCAAAACACCCCCAGTCCGAGCGGCTGAGGGTGTAAGCTTCAAATCAAATTACTTGCAGCTGCACTTTGCTTCAAAGCTCTGGCAGTCCGTACACTGACAAACAGTCGGATTTGCCTCATGAGTGCCGACCTTGATTGCCTCAAGCGAACAGTAGTCCTTTGTGCTGTTGTGATGCTTACAGTTTGTTACCGAGCACATAATGCTCTGATTACAATATGCATTGTTTTCCATAGTATTCATTCTCCTCATTCATTTTTGCGGATTAGCCGCTTTTTATATTGTTTCTGCATTTTGCGGATTTATACCGCACACTTTGAAACATCTGCAATAAAATGTACTGAGGTGAATTACATGAATGTTGTATCGGCTGTTTTTCTTGTTGTTTTTGCCGTAATCGGAATTTGTGCATTTGTCCGTGAATTTACAATTTTTCTCTTTCGCAGCAGAAAAAATAATACCGTTATGTTTGTTGCTCCCATCAGCGGAAAATGTGAAAATGCCGAATATATTTTGCGAAGTGCTGCCGCAAAGGTAAAATGGATAAGCAGAGGAAGAAACGACTGTGTAATTTGCCTTGACTGCGGTATGGACGATGAAACAAAAAGGATTTGCCAAAAAATATGCAGTGACTACGGCTTTGCAAAGCTTTTGACAAAACAGGAATTTTTTGAAATGATAAAGTGAAAATTCAAACGAAATTCAAACAAAAAAGCTGCCGCGGAAAACTCTGTGGCAGCTTTGATTTGTTATAATATTTCAGAAATATTTCAGAAAATTTCGTTGTCTGCAGGCTCTCCTCGGTAATTTCAGCGGGCTTACAGTCGCCGTTATAATTTTCAAAAAGTTCAACAGTGGTTTTGCATAAATTTGCACTGCATCTTAGTTAGGTTTTAAAACATCCGAGTCATCTCTCACCCATTTTATCCATTTTACAAGGTAAAAAACAAATCTAAATAAATATGCACCAAACACCAAACTGCTGAAAATTATATTAAATTTGTAACCATGCCTTGCGTACACAATACTGACAGATTCAGGATCTATTATATACTGTACATCCAAGCACATCTCCGAAACAGCAAAATCGATATTTATAGCATACTTTGTCAGCAACAAAAGCAACTGAACAAGGTAATATCTTATCTTCTGTTTTCTGCTTACAAAATCATAACTTTCAACCGCAACACTTTTCACATGAGCATTTTTAGTAATATGAATATCTTTCACAACTTCTTTAGCATCAAAGAAGTTGTATCTGATATAATTTCCTACAGAAAAACTTATTTTAGGGTTTGACCTTATATCAATTTCAATTTTCTTAATAAAAAAGTTTGTTTTATTATTCCAACTGAGTATATGATTTAGAATGTCTCTGTTTTTATACCCTTGAAACAATGTAGGTCTAAAACTGAATGACATTGATTTTAAAGTGCTTTCAAGATTATAATCTTTCATTTTAGTTCCGATTACAACCATTGTATGCTTACCCTGCGGCAGTTCAATATTAAAGCTCGGATTATCTTTACTAAGGCAATACGACTTATTATTTATATAAATATGTAAATACCAACGAAGATTTTCTCCGACTATTTCTAAATTTACCATTTGGTCATCCATAAAAATTCACCTGCGATTATAAATCAATCGTCTTCACTAATCTGATACAAAAACACAAATTCTGTCTTGTTGCCGTTTTGGTCGGTATATGACAATTCTTTGCTGAGGCAATCAGGTTTATTTTCAAGCTTGTCATAGTTATCCTTCATAACCACTTCATAATTAACCTTAGCGTCAGAAAATTCGATATAATTATCAAGTTCAATCTTGCTTTGCGGATTTTTTCTGCTCTGACAGTTGAGTAATGCAGTATCTCCAAGGTCGTAGTATTTGTTATCTTCAACTGACATTCCCTCAATAACAATTGTGTCTTCATTGCTATCATCAGTATATACAAGCCAAATTGCAGATTTTTTTGTTATGTCAACCGTAGCAATTTCTTCTTTTACATCAAAGCTTGCATCTGCATGATTATACGCTTCGAGGGGCGTATCATAATAATTTCCGTTGATAACAGTGTTTCCAATCTGCTGTGTGCCGAACGGTGCAAACAAAAACACACCAATTGCAGCAGCTGCTGTTACCGCTATTAAAATAATCTTTTTATTTTTCGGCTGCATATAAATCCACCTTTACATTTAAAATAAAAATACAAACAGACCTGACAAAAGGTATGCAATTAACGATATCCCTTCACATTTTACATATTTTGAAATTATTTCGACTTTTTCTGTTCTTTCATCAAAGAAATCGTATTTTGACAAAAGTTTTCTGTAATCCGAAAAGGAAGTGACAAAATATGAAACTGCAATTATCAAGCCGATTGCGTAGAGAATTACTACCCACAGCAAGCCCACTATATCGTAATACTTTGTGAACAGGCTGATATAAAAGAAACCTGCCTGAAAAACTAAGGCTATTTTTACATTTTTCAAAACACGGTTGCACTCGTACCCGTGATTTTTAAAGTCTTTATCAGATTGATAGTAGCTGTCGGGAATCAACTTTGTGTTCACATAAACCCTTCTGCCAAAAACTTTTGCAGTTCCCGACCAAATAACCAACAACAGCATAAGAAAGATTATAATAAAATTAAAAAAGAAAAATTTCGGCATCAACATTATCATATCGGTTTCAATAAACAAATCTGACAAATAAACGACTCCGTTTAAAACAAAAATCCATTCTGTCATTGTACTTTCATCTTTTAAAAGCGCATATGCCGTAATCGTTGTTAATGCAATCAAAAAAATCAGCAAAATCAAAAACACGACAAGGTCATATTGATTTCCTGTTTTAAAATAGTTTGCAAATGAGCCGAATACCGAATTGTATATTGTGGTAAAAAACATTTTCATCTGCAAAGTACACAGGCAATAACCTATATTAACAAGCATAAGCACAATAAAAATGCTCTGCAAGGCTACGGTTATAATCCCCGCTGTGTTTTTTGACTTCATTTTGTTCACTCCTACACAAAATTGTCTGCCCTTAATTGTCTGCCCTTATTGTATTAAACAATTATACGGCTGTCAAGATTTTACCGTTACCGAGATCATAAAAATAATTTTAAGAATATATATTCAAAGAAATAAAATTGTGGTATAATGATGAAGAGTATATACAAGGTATGTACAGGCAACACAGGTTGTCTTTGATTAAGGAAGTGGCAAAATGAAAAAACTATTTACTATTATTGTGTGCAAGGTTCTGAAATTTGTCGGAGGATTGCTCGGCAAGGGCAGCAGTCTGCCGGGACAGATTGCGCTTAAACTCTGCCCCGATATTCTCGGACGAATTGAACTGCCGAAATATATTGTTGCCGTAACAGGCAGTAACGGCAAGACATCTACCGTTGAGATGATTGCACATATTCTTTGTGAAAGCGGCAAAAAAGTTGCCTGGAACAAAGAGGGTTCTAACCAGATTGAGGGCGTTACAACTCTTATTCTCGGCAGCTGTACTCTTTCGGGCAAGGTTAAGTCTGACATTCTTCTCATTGAAAGTGACGAACGCTTTGCAAAATATACATTCAAATACATCACACCTACTCACTACGTTATCACAAACCTTTACCGTGACCAGCTCACACGAAACGGTCACCCCGAATGGGTTTACAATGCCGTAAAGGAGAGTATTCATCCCGAAACTCAGCTTATTCTTAATGCCGATGATCCGCTTGTTTCGTGCTTTGGCTACGGCAGGGATAATGTTGTGTGGTTCGGCGCAGGCAATCTTCCTACCGATACAAAGGACTTTGTCGGCGTTTACAATGACGGCGCATACTGCCCTCACTGCAAATCTCCGATGACATATTCAAGCTATCACTACGACCACATAGGCAACTATGAATGCCCTAACTGCGGTCTTAAAAGACAGGATACAAGCTACACAGTTACATCTGCCGATCTTGAAAAAGGCGAAATTACAATCAACAATAAGTACAAGATTGAACTTACGCTCAAATCGCTTTATAATGTTTACAATTTGCTTGCGGCATTTACCGTTGCGTCAATCACAGGTGTTGACGGCGGCACAATTGCAAAGAGCCTGAGCAATTATGTTCTCAAAAACTTCCGTGTTGTAACATTCACACTCGGAAACAGAAAGGGTACGCTTGTTACATCAAAACATGAAAACAGCATTTCGTACAATCAGTCACTCAAGCTTGCCGCATCCGACAAGGATAAGTGCGATGTTTTGATTATTGTTGACGCAGTCAGCAGAAAGTATTTTACAAGCGATGTTTCATGGCTTTGGGACATCAACTTTGACCTTCTCAAAAGCGACAATGTAAAGAACATTGTGCTTGCAGGAACATATTGCAACGACCTTGCAACAAGATTTTCTTTCTCAAAGGTTGACAGGAACAAAATCAAGGTTATCAAAGACATTGAAGAAGCCGTTGATTATCTTGACAATGACCGCAAAGAAAAGATTTATGTAATTACCTGTTTCTCGGACAAGGGTAAATTTCTTGAAAAGGTAAAGGTGGACTGATTATGAAAATTCTTCATTTGTATCACGATATAATGAACCTGTACGGAGAATATGCCAATGTTTCCGCACTTGAAAGAATGCTTGAAAAGAGCGGTGTAAAATTTACAACCGACAGGCTTACCCTGTTTGACAATGCCGACCTCGGCGATTACGATTTTATCTACATCGGTTCGGGTACAGAAAAAAATCAGAAGCTTGTTTTGCAGGATTTTAAAAAGTACAAGGATTTTCTTGTTGAATACATCAACAGCGGCAAGGTAATTCTTATGACGGGCAATTCGTTTGAAATGCTCGGAAAAACAATTACAGACTCTGACGGCAAGGTTTATGACGGACTCGGAATTTATGATTTTACAGTTACCGAGCAGAACAAACGCAGAATTACAGGCGATATTGTTTATACATCTGACATTCTCACAAAACCGATTGTCGGCTTTGTAAACAAGTGCAGTGAAATTAAAGGTATTAAAAATCATCTTTTCTCTGTTAAACACGGTCTTGGCGATTATGAAAACGCAAAAACAGAAGGCTTGAAGGTCAAGAACCTTTTTGCTACTCATGTTACAGGTCCTATTATGATTAAAAATCCGCATTTTCTTGAATATATTGCATTGCAGATTTCAAAAAATACGGATAGCTTCAAGCCGTGTACGGATTACCTTGACTACGAAAGAGCGGGCTACGAAATTACTCTCGGCGAACTCACAAAAAGATTTGAGGAGTAAGTTTTAATGAACAACGACAATCTTCTTCAGCTTGAGGGAGCAATTGAAAGCGTGGTTTTCCGAAACGATGAAAACGGCTATACGGTAATTGAGCTTGCCGACGGCGACGATTATCTAACCGCTGTCGGAATTATGCCACAGGTGTCATCGGGCGATGTTGTTAAGCTTACCGGCAAATATACAAATCATCCCAGCTACGGCAGACAGTTTGCCGTGCAGATTTGCGAAATCAGCAGACCTACCGAGGCGGCTGACATTCTGCGTTATCTGTCATCGGGAGCAATCAAAGGAATCGGCACTCAAACCGCACAAAGGCTCGTAAAGGAATTTGGCGAGGCAACACTTGATGTGCTTGAAAATCAGCCCGAAAGAGTTGCAATGCTGAAAGGAATTTCTTCGCAAAAAGCCGAGGATTTTTCAAAGCAGTTAAAGCAGAACACAGGCGTGCGAACGCTCATGCTTTTTCTCGGCGAGTACGGAATTTCAAACACCGCATCGGTCAAAATTTTCAACGCTTACGGTCCGAGCTGTGTCGATTTAATCAAGAAAAATCCCTATATTCTCTGTCAGGGTGACTTTGGAGTTTCGTTTGAGAGTGCGGATTTTATTGCGAAAAAAGAAAATTTAGAACCCGATTCAAATGTCCGTTTGCGTGCGGGAATTGCGTATATTTTACATCACAACGAGCGAAACGGACACACCTGTCTGCCAAAGGAAAAGGTGCTGAAGATTTCAGCAGATTTTCTCGAAGTTGACGGCGGAAAAGTTTCGCAGTGTATGGAAGAAATGCTGTTTGACCGTTCACTTATCGAAGATGAAATTGACGGCAAAAAGTTCGTGTTTTCCCCAAATGTTCACCTGTGTGAAATGTACATAGCGTCAAGAATAAAAACGCTGCTTAAATTTCCTTCAGAGAAAATTAAAGGCATTGACAAGGCGATTGAAAAGTGTGAAAAAGAGGACGGAATCGAATATGCCGATTTGCAAAAGCAGGCAATCACAATGGCACTCACTGAGGGTATGCTCGTGCTGACCGGCGGCCCCGGTACAGGAAAAACGACAACCCTCAATGCTATAATAAAGATAATGAAGGCAAAGGGCAAAACCGTTTTGCTTTCTGCCCCCACAGGAAGAGCGGCTCAGCGTATGAGCGAACTCACGGGCGATGAGGCGAAAACCCTGCACAGACTGCTTGAGGTCAGCTGGGATAAACACGACAACCCCATTTTTAACAAAAACGAACGCAATCAGCTGAAATGTGACGCGTTGATTGTTGACGAGGTTTCAATGGTTGACACATTTATTATGGAAAGCGTTATGAGAGCGCTTGCAATCGGATGCAGACTTATTCTTGTCGGTGACTCCGACCAGCTTCCCTCTGTGGGGCCGGGCAATGTACTCAGCGACCTTATCGAAAGCGGACTTATCCCCGTTGTACGGTTGAATGAAATTTTCCGTCAGGCACAGCAGAGCCTTATCGTCACAAACGCACATAAGATTGTGAACGGTGAAATGCCTGTGCTTAACTCCGCCGATAAGGATTTTTTCTTTCTTCAAAGGAATAATAAATCAGAGGTTTCAACGGTAATAACCGACCTCTGTGCCAACCGGCTGCCAAAGGCATACGGCTACTCTCCTTTTGAGAATATTCAGGTGCTTGCACCGTCCAAAAAAGGCGAACTCGGAACTGCCGAGCTTAACCACAAATTGCAGGCGGCGCTCAATCCGAAGGATGATGAAAAGCCTGAAATCACAATCGGCTCAAAAACCTTTCGCACAGGCGACAAGGTTATGCAGATAAAGAACAACTACGATATTCGTTGGTTTAGAGAAAACGGCGAAACCGGCGAGGGAATTTTCAACGGCGACATAGGAATCATCACAAAAATTGACAAAAAGATAAAATCGCTTACCGTTAAATTTTTTGATAAGACTGCACGGTACACCTTTGAATCTGCAAGCGATCTCGACTTTGCCTATGCAATTACGGTACACAAAAGTCAGGGCAACGAGTTTGAAGCAGTTATAATTCCGATGTTTTCGGGGCCGCCTCAGCTTTACTACAGGAATCTGCTCTACACCGCTGTTACAAGGGCAAAGAAAACGCTTGTGCTTGTCGGAAATCCGTCAACCGTTGAATATATGGTAAACAATAACCGCCGTACAAAACGGTACAGCGGTCTTAAAGAATTTTTGCTGAGAGATGACACACTTTATTGATAAAATTTACTGCCGAATAAAGGACTTTCTCTTTACGGTTCGTTGTCCGTACTGCGGAAAGGTTATTGAACCGAACAAAAAATGTTGCGACAAATGCAAAAAAGAATTTCCGAAATTTCCGCTTGTACGGTATGCAACGGGAGGTTACATTTGTACCTCTCCCTTTCCCTATGACAGAATTTTTCGCAAGGCGGTTCTCAACTTTAAATTTCACAACTGCGGTGCATATGCCGAATTACTTTCATACGAAATGGTTCGGGCAATAAAAGATGTTTACAGTGACAAAGAATTTGACATTGTAACCTGCGTACCGATGCACAAGGATACCCTAAAAGAGCGTGGTTTCAATCAGGCGGAGCTGCTTGCACGGGAATGTGCAGCACTTCTCGGTATGGAATACGGCAACTTGCTCGTAAAAACAAAGAAGAACAAAACTCAGCACAGCATAAAAGCGGCTGAAAGAGCAAAAAATGTTATAGGTGTCTACTCACCGATTGACAAAAATTTAATCAAAGGCAAGCGAATACTGATTATTGACGACATTATTACTACAGGCAGTACGCTTGGCGAATGTGCAAGAATACTTAACAAGTGCAAATGCGGTGAGATTTGCTGCTGTACGCTTTGCACATCATTGCTTTTATAAATTTAAACATTGCTAAACGGCATTGGAGTGATTAAAATGAATATAGCTATAGACCTCGGTTCTGACAGAACAAGAGTTTTTATTGAAAACAAAGGAATAGTGCTTGACGAAGCAAGCGTTGTTGCGTTTGATGTTGACACCTACGACATTATCGGCGTCGGCAACGAGGCTTATAAAATGATTGGCAAAACACCGGCAGGCATAAGGGCAATGCATCCGATTGACGACGGCGTTATTTCACGCTCCGAGCTTGTTGAAGATATGGTTTCAATTCTCATCAAGGAGGTTGTTCCGTCAAAGGTAACTATGCCGAAGGTTGTTGCGTCAATACCGAGTGAGGTTACAGAGGTTGAAAAAAGAGCGGTTGTAAACGCAGTAAGCTCAATCGGAGTCCGCAAGGTGTATCTTATTGAAGCACCAAAGGCGGCGGCAATTGGCTGTTCACTCGACATAACAAGTCCGCATGGTGTGTTGATTGCAGATATAGGCAGCGGTACGGCTGACATTGCGGTGCTTTCACTCGGCGGAATTTCGGTTTCAAAGTGCATTAAGTCGGCAGGCTGTGCAATGGATGAAGAAATTGTTAAATACATCAGAAAAGAACATAACCTGATTATCGGTACAAATATGGCTGAGGAGTGCAAAATTTCAGTCGGCTGTGTAAAAATTCCGAAAGAACCTAAGCTTTTTAGAGTTAAAGGCAGAGATGCCGTAAGCGGTCTGCCCAGATTTATTGATGTGGGATATGCCGAAATCAAGCCGGTAATCGAGGACATTGCGCTAAACATTATAAGAGCAATCAAGGATGTGCTTGAACAGACTCCGCCTGAGCTTGTCGGCGACATTTACTCCGACGGCATAATTCTTACGGGCGGTCTTGCCAAGCTGACTGGATTTGCAAGGCTTCTCAGCGAATCCACAAGGCTGAAGGTAAGAGTTCACAAAGCCGCCGCAGACTGCGTTATCAACGGTTGCGGCAAGGCAATCGAGTACATTGACCATCCCGAAAAAATACAGCCGGGTGCAGTCAATCCGCTTATAGAGGCATTTTAAAAAAATTTAATTTTAAACATTTTATCCGCAGATTTTACCGTCTGCGGATTTTTTGCAACATAATATTGACAAATTCTAAAATATGATTTAACAATTGTCTTTATCCCATTTTAGTGCCGTATTTTTTCTTTCTTCTTTTTTACATAAAAATCTCCCCTCAGAGCATTCCTTGATAACTGTTTTTCAAGAATCTGCTTTAAGGGGATTATATCAGTAAAGCGTTGTTTTCAGCTTTTGTTTTATCGTTTATTATTCTTTCAAGGAAAATTTGTACCTTTTCTTCTGCCATTTTGCCGCTGTTTTTCAGCTCATCATTGCCAAGATAAAACTTTTTTTCAGAAGATTTTTTCATTATGTTAAGAATCCTCTCCTGTTCATTAGGCTTTGAATAAAAAACAGGGACAGCGCAATCACACGCTATTGAAAACTCCGGAAGATTGTGCGATAAAAGCGCGTCGTAAAATTTTTCCTTAACAAATTCAAACTTATTATCGGAATCAACAGGCAAAAGCTTTACAAGTATTTTCCATGTATTCCATGCAAGATAGCTGTTCTTACTGTCAAGACCTTTTGCAATGTATTCAAAAAACGGGTACAAAAGTTTTGGATTTTCCCCGCTTATACATTCAAGAAGCTGTTCCGCCCACAAAGAATTGGCATAATCATCGTCAAGAAAAACTTCGATGAGAAGGGGAACAGTCATAACCTCTTTTTTTGCAAGTTCCATATAATATTCATTTTCTAAGGCTCGTTCAAATTCACGAAAAATTTGTTCCATCTTCATAAGCGTCAATCCAAAACTTCTTTGATTTTTCTGTGTTTTTTCGACAACATATCTCTAAAAAATATGATACTGTATTTCCGACACTTTTTCAAGAAAAAACTGTTCTGAAATAACATTCCCCCCGACTTTTCATCGAGGGGAATGTTTCAGTTCAATAAGCTTTATCCGAACAGATTATTCTGAATAACTTACCCAGACACCGCCGGACTTTGAACCCGGATTTGCACGGAAACAGTTCTTGCCGTCAGCAACTGTCAAGTCGTTTGTCTGTGTTACCCAGGTTGATTCTGTGTCCTTAAAGAGGAAACAGTTTGCACCGGGGCTGAGCGGTGTGTCAAAATCGTAGTACCAGATATCTGTACCTGCAATCTTATTCATGTGAGCTGCTGCGTTGCCGAGTCCGCTCTCTGCCCAACCGTAGATATAAACATCATTATAGTGTGCCTTTGAGTTATCAAAATAAACTCTTGAAAGTGTGAATGCAGGCTTCTGCTCGGGAGCATACGGAGCTGTTGAAACAGCTTCGTCATTGCTGAGTGTGATGCAGTTGTTTGTTTTTGAAACTGTTGCATCCCAGCAATTGTAAACATTACCGTCGTCGCCGCCTACAGGCTTTTCGTCAACCTCTGAGAGATTACGATAAACGCTGACATTTGTTACTGTTGCGGGAACTTCGGCTGTGTAAACATTCGGGTAAGCGTCTGTATCCTGCTCAAGCTGATAGCTTACGCCTGTGCCAAGGTCATAAGCAAAGAGCGAAACACCGTCCGATGTCATCCAGCCAAGCTTAGTCTTGAAGTAAAGAGTGTATGTGTCAGCAGGCTTTGTTGTAGGTTCTGCCGTTGCAGGAGCTTCGGTCGGCTTTGCAGTTGTTGGCTCTGCGGTTGTTGGTTCAACCGTTGTATAAGCCTCACCTGTACGGCCGCTGCCTTCAGAATGCACAATATACTTCTGAATTGCAGTAGCATCAACAACCGAAACAATATTATCGCCGTTTACATCAGCAATAATCTGCTGTTCTGTTGTGAGCGACTCATTATGAACAATAAACTTCTGTACAAGTGTAGAGTCAACTACAGAGATAATTCCGTCATTGTTTACATCACCGTAAACAGCACTGCCTGACGGCTGTGAGGGCTTTGTGTTCGGCTGAGTCGGATCGGTTGCAGGAACAGGAGCGGTTGTCTGAGCCTCTGTTGTCGGCTCTGTTGCCGTACCCTTTGTAACATCTGTAGCCTCAATCTCAACCTTTGTCGGGGTAAGTGTTGTATCCTCCCAAGTACCTGCCTTTGAAAGTGAGTATGCCTTTGAAGAACCGTTAAGGCTGATAGCAGCATCTGTTCTGCCGGGATACTGCTCGCCGCCTTTTTCGGAAATAATTACTCTTGTGTTGGCTGAAGACGAAAGGTCAAAGTTTGATGCAGCCTGATTCTGATCATCTTCATCAGCTGAAATACATGCTGACTTCGGAACTTCGTAGTAATAGTAGCCTGTAGCAGGATCAAGAGTCATTGCTTCGCCAGGCCAGTTTGCATTCTTGTAAACCATACCCTTGTCTGTGTTTTCATCATAGATGTAAACCTGATAAGGAGCTGACCAGTTCTTCTTTGTAGCAGGGTTGAAGAATACATAAACGCCCGATTCCTGAGCAGTACTCTTTGTGTACTTATAAACCGTTGAAGTAGTTTTTACACCGTCGGTTGCAGTAACTGTGAGGTTGATTGTTTCACCCGGCTTGTAGTCTGAACCGATGCGGATTGATGTTGTGTCAGTAAACTTAACAGGAGTTGAATCATCAAGGCAGTATGTGCCTGATGCTGCGTTTTCAAGACCGAGTGTAAGTGTCATTGTGTCGCCCTTGAATGTACCGCTTTCAACAGAGTTTGTTACCTTTGGAGTTGTTGTACCGTTGTAAACAACAGCAACGCCTGTCTTGCCGATTGAGCCTGTGAGGACGCCGTTTACAACCTTAAACTCTGCACCTGAAACTGTATCTGTGTACTTGCCGTCTGCAAGACCTGTGCCTGAAATGCTTACGCTTGCGTTTGTGCCTTTACAATTTGAAAGAACAATACCGCTTGTGCCTCTTGCAACATAAGCAATGTCGCCTGAAGAACCGAGCTTTTCCGACTGACCTACAAAAAGGTTGTGGAACTTGTTGATTTCAGAAACAGCTGTACTCTTGTAGGTTGAATCTGTTGAAACATTGCCCATAAGAGCTGTTCCCGGACGAGCAAAGAAAAGTGCTGTTGAATCTTTTCTTGAAGCAACGATTGCCCATGCCTTTACAACATTTTCATCCGAAACACTTGAAGTATTTGAGTAGCCCCATGAACCTGAGTTGCCCTCATATGTGTCATGGCTTTCTGCCCAAATAACCGCATTTGATGCTGCCACGCCCGACTGGTATGTTGCATTTGCGGCTGAACTTGCCTTACCCTTTGCAACATTGTAAAGCACAGCGTCACCTGTTCTGTTGTCGGTAACATTGATATACTTTGTGTATGAGTTGTAGCTTCTGCCTGCACCGCAGTTATTGAGGATTTCACCGTAGATATAGAGGTCGTTGCCTGTTTTCTGTGTGTAGTAAGAAGAAGCCGAGGTTGTTACATTCTTCCAGTAGTCTGACGCATATTCACCGTCATCCTCTGTTTCAATGTGTTTTGCTGCATCAAAACGGAAGCCGTCAACACCGCAGTCGATACATTCCTTGAGAAGGTTGATAATATAGTTCTGGATAACAGTATCATTTGTTACAAGGTCAGGACACCTTGAAACATGACCTTGAACAACAGCCTGAACCGAACTGTCGCTTGCATCGCCTTTGTATGAATAACGGGTAAGAGTTTTTCTTTTCTTATAGAAATCAGGCTCATACTGTTTAACCTGACTGCTGACAGCGTTTGGCTTGTCGTCATCAGCGTTTGCAACATGGTTTGAAACGATATCGCAGATGATTTTGATGCCGTACTTGTCAGCCTCATCACAAAGCGATTTAAGATCGTCCTTTGTGCCGAGCCAAGACTTCTCTGCAATGTGGAAGCTGATTGGCTGATAGAGCTTCCACCACTGACCGACTACATCACCCGAGGTTGAATAGTCCTTCGGCTGCTGAACGGGAGAGGTCTGAACTGTTGTGTATCCTGCCGCTGCAATTGCGGGAAGATTTTCCTTGATTGTATTGTAAGACCAGTTGAATGCATGAAGCATAACACCATCGCCGACCTTATCACGAAGGGTATTGTCGGCAGACGCAACCTGCGCGGAATCAATCTCGGCAGCATTTACGGAGGTAATTGCCGCAAAAGAAGATGTCAAGAGTGCAGACGCAACAACAAGACTTGCAATTTTTTTTGCTTTCTTCATTGTGAAAACATCCTTTCATAAAATTTTCATTTCAATTATAGCAAATTTGTCCAAAAAAGTACATACCCTATGTTACAAATTAAAGCAGACTTTTTTGTGCAGATTTTACTGCTGATACTGCAAAGGAACAATCGGTGACAATAAATTTGCATTAAATAACATTATATTCAATTCTCATAGCTTTGATTCTCGGTATGTTTCTCTAAAAGAATTTTATTTTTCAAAAAAATACATTTTGTTTTTACGCAATATTGATTGACATTTTTATGCATTTAGAATATAATTCAAATTGTATTGCGACTATTGCTTTTTAAGCAATAATAAGGATTTATGTGAAAGAAAGGACGGAGCAACACAGCCGTCTTATTTTTCTGCACAAAACACCGAGCATCATGGTTATGTCTTTGCAGAAACGGCAAGGCGGACTGTGTTCGCCTGCACTTTATGCAAGTTGACACATTCCGCCTTTATTTCATTTACTTACAGACTTCTACTATATCATCGGAACAGGGGTGCATAAATGGAACAGACATCAAAGAAAACAATAGTTTCACTCAAGGATATTTTCATCAAATTTGACGGTGAGGTAATTCTTAACCACATCAACCTTGATATAAATGAAAAGGAATTTGTTACGATTCTCGGTCCGTCAGGCTGCGGCAAAACCACAACGCTGCGTATTATCGGCGGTTTTGTTGAACCCGACAGCGGTGATGTCATTTTTGACGGCAAAAGAATTAACGGTACTCCGCCTAACAAAAGAAATGTAAACACGGTGTTCCAGAAATATTCTTTGTTTCCTCACCTCAATGTTTTTGATAATGTAGCTTTCGGACTTAAGCTCAAAAAAATGCCGAAAAATGAAATAAAAAAGCGTGTAACCGATATGCTTGCAACCGTTGACCTTAAGGGCTATGAAAAGCGTTCAATTACAAAGCTTTCGGGCGGTCAGCAGCAGCGTGTCGCAATTGCAAGAGCGCTTGTGTGCGACCCTGAAATCATTCTGCTTGACGAGCCTCTCGGTGCGCTTGACCTCAAGCTTCGCAAGAGTATGCAGCTTGAGCTTAAGGAAATTCAGCAGAAAACTCAGAAAACATTTATATATGTAACTCACGATCAGGAAGAGGCTCTGACAATGAGCGACCGTGTTGTTGTTATGAACAACGGTGTTATTGAACAAATCGGCTCTCCCGAGGATATATACAACGAGCCTGTGAACGCATTTGTTGCCGACTTTATCGGTGAGGCAAATATTCTCAACGGAATTATGCTTGACGACTGCAGAATCCAGATTCTCGGCAAAGAGCTTGAATGTGTTGACAAGGGATTCGGCAAAAACACTCCTGTCGATGTTGTCATCCGTCCCGAGGATATTGAAGTTACCGTTCCCGAGGACGGTCAGCTTGTCGGAATTGTTGAGAACACAACCTTCAAGGGTGTTCACTATGAGATGAGCGTAAGATGCGGAAGGTGTGAAATTCTTATCCACTCCACCAAATCGGCTGAAATCGGAAGCAAAATCGGTATGAGGGTTATCCCGTTCAACATTCAGATTATGAACAAGCTTCTTCCTTTTTATGATAATGTTATTGAGGCAACCGTTACATACGCAAATCAGAACGACAATTCCTTTGAATTTGAGCTTGAGGGCGAAACCGTTACCGTTCCCGATAAATACTATGAAGAAGGCACAAAGCTAAAAATCACTCTGCCGCCCGACGCTCTTTCACTTGCAGGCGACGGCGTGGGCGATTTGAAGGATTTGTACATCGAATCGGTAGTTTACAAGGGTGAACAAAACGAAATCATTCTTGAATCGGATGAAAGAAAGTGGCTCATGCTCAGCGATACAGACGAGCAGGTTGCAACCTATGTTCCGCTTTCATTTGACTTTTCAAAGGCTCGGTTTGAGGTAATCTCAGAGTTTTCGGAAAAGGAGGGCTGATAAATGAAATCACGCAAGCCCTCTATTCCCTACATAATCTGGATGGTTGTTTTCACAATGATTCCGATTATTATGATCGGCTTTACCGCCTTTACCGACAAAAACGGTAATTTTTCGCTTCAGGCATTTACAAATGCGTTTTACTACACAAATATTTTTGTAAAATCACTTTGGATTGCGCTTATTTCAACAGCAATCTGTCTTGTACTTGCATATCCGCTTGCATACCTTCTCACGAGAATGAAGGAATCAACCCAGAACACGCTCATTATGCTGCTTATGATTCCTATGTGGATGAACTTTCTGCTCAGAATCTACGCATGGGTAACGCTTTTGCAGGATAACGGTCCGATTGATATGATGCTTTCACTTTTGGGTATTCATTCAACCTACATCGGCAATACGGGTGCGGTAATTCTCGGAATGGTGTATGAATATCTTCCGTTTATGGTTCTGCCGATTTACACCGTTATGAGCAAAATCGACAACGGTCTTATTGAGGCGGCACATGATCTCGGTTCAAACAACTTTACCGTATTCAGAAAGGTTGTCGCACCGCTCAGCGTTCCCGGAATTATTTCGGGTGTGACAATGGTATTTGTTCCGAGTGCAAGCACCTTCCTTGTTGCACAGTACCTCGGCGGTCCCGATGACATTATGATTGGTGATGTCATTGAAAAAATATTCTGGACAGACCAAAACACGGGTTCGGCAATTTCATTGATATTAATGATTTTTATTTTCGTGTTCCTGATAATCATGAACTTGTTCGGTGATGAGGAGGCGATTGCATAATGAAAAAGAAAACAGGTATTCTTTCAAAAATTTACATTGCAATCCTGCTTATTTTCCTTTATTCGCCCATTGCCGTACTTATCTTCTATTCCTTCAACAACGGCAAAACTACCGTCTGGAAAGGATTTACATTCAAATGGTATGTACAGCTTTTTCGTGATGATAATATTATGAACGCATTGTGGAACACTGTTATTATTGCCGTTCTTGCTTCAATTTTTGCAACAATTCTCGGAACTGCCGCCGCAATCGGCATCAGTAATTTTAAAGGCAAAAAGAGAATGCTTATTCAGAATGCGTCAAACATTCCGATTATCAGCCCTGACATTGTAATGGGTGTTTCGCTTATGCTTTTGTTTACGACTCTCGGGGTTATCTTTAACTTTGAAATGGGATTTTTCACCGTTTTGATTTCGCACATATGCTTTTGTGTTCCGTTTGTTGTGCTTAATGTTATGCCGAGAATCAAACGAATGGATCAGAGCATTTATGACGCCGCCCTTGACCTTGGCTGTAACCAATGGCAGGCATTTTACAAGGTAATTATTCATGAGCTTATGCCGGGCATTGTTTCGGGCCTGCTCATGAGCTTTACATATTCTCTTGACGATTTCATCATAACATATTTCACAAGAGGTGCAAAATTCCAGAACCTCTCTATTGAAATTTACTCGATGACTCACAGGAGAATTTCACCGAAAATCAACGCTCTTTCGGCGCTGCTTTTCCTTGCTGTACTCATTGTTATGGTTGTAATCAACCTGCGTGACAAACACGAAGAAAAGATGCAGAAAAAGAGAACTTGATTTTTAAAATTTTATTTAAGGGAGATTGAGAAATGAAAAGAATCATCAGCATTGTCCTTGCATCTGCAATGACGGCAACATGTGCGGCTTGCCTTACAGGCTGCGGCGGAGGTGCTTCGGCTGACTCAGCTGACGCAGGAGAAGTTAATGTTTACAACTGGGGCGAGTACATTTCAAACGGCGAAGATGACTCACTCGACATTATCGAGGAGTTTGAAAAACGCACCAACATCAAGGTAAACTACACAACCTATGAAACCAACGAAGAACTTTACAATATGCTGAAAAACAGTAATGTAAGCTATGATGTTGTCATTCCGTCCGAATATATGATCAGCAGAATGATTGATGAGGATATGCTGTTGGAGCTTAACTTTGACAATATTCCTAACTACGACAATCTTATGGATCGTTTCAAAAAGCTTGCCTGCGATCCCGAAGGTAAATATACCGTATGCTACAGCTGGGGCGTAACAGGTATGGTTTATGACAAAACAAAGGTTAAGACAAAGCCCGATTCATGGGACGCACTTTGGAACAAAGACCTTTCGGGTCAGATTCTTATGTTCAACAACAGCCGTGACGCAATGGCAATTGCAATGCAGCTTGAGGGCATTGACCCTGCCAACTGTACAAAGAAAGATGTTGACAAAGCCGCCGCTAAACTTAAAGAGCAGAAGCCTCTTCTTAAAAAATATGTAATGGATCAGGTATTTACCGAAATGGAAAACAGCCAGTCGGCAATTGCTCCGTACTACGCAGGCGACATTATGACAATGATTGATAACAACGAGGATCTTGACTACGCAATGCCAAAGGACGGCTCAAACCTTTTCTATGACGCAATGTGTATTCCGAAATGCAGTAAAAACAAGGAAAATGCAGAGAAGTTCATCAACTTTATGCAGGATCCGGAAATTGCCGCCGCAAACTTTGAATATCTCAACTATGCAACACCTAATCAGGTTGCGTATGACGATTACATTGATGAAGATGCAAAGAAAAACGAATTTATCTTCCCAAGTGATGAATATCTTGACAAGTGCTATGTATTTTCAAATGTTTCCGATGAGGTTTATTCATATATGCAGGAACAGTTTGTAAAAATCCAGGCAGACTGATAAAAAACAAATTCAGCCCGGGCAAAGCATTTTATGCTCTGCTCGGGCTTTTGTTTCGTTAAGATTTTTATTAAACCGCCGTATCGCCTTTTAAAAAACACAAAACATTTATGTACTGCCCTTTTATTCTTATCGGAATATTATTCCTTATTTCAAACAGTTTCCGTGACAGGTTGTCATATCCGCCTCCCGAACGCCTAAAATACACAGAATTAACGGGACTTCGGACAATCTTACAAATAGATTTCAATTGCCCTGTTTTGATTGACAAATTAGGAAAAAGTAATATAATATATACTGTTAAAGAGTGCATAATACATTTTTCGATTTTATTCACTTGCAGGCGGGCGCCTGTGCATCACAAAAGAGATAGGATGGTATAATAATTGTTTACAATTTTAAAAGAACATCGTGGCTTCGGAAAGCAGATTTTGCTCCTTGCCAAAAACGAACTTATTAAAACTTACAAAGGCGCCGTAATCGGTCCTCTTTGGGCTGTTGTTAAGCCTGCGTTTACAATTTTTGTTTACTGGTTCGCTTTTTCCTGCGGTATCAAACAGCTTAAAACACTTAACCTTGACATCGGCGGAGCACAGCCTTTTTCCGTTGACTTCTTTACTTTTATGTTCATCGGTATCATTCCGTGGTTCTTTATTCAGGACAGCATAACGCAGGGTGCAAAGGAACTGAGAATCAACCGTCAATTTATTACAAAGGTTAAGTTCCCCGTTTCAACAATCCTTACTTATACTGAGGTTTCAAGGCTTTTTGTTCACCTGATTCTTATGGCATTTATGTACGCATATGTACTTTTCACAATAGGACCGAGCTGGTACAATCTGCAATTTTTCCTGTACTGTCCGTTGATGTTTATCTTCTTCCTTGCGCTCACATGGTCAACAGCCCCGATGTCTGCGTTCAGTAAGGACTTTGAAAGCCTGATTGTTTCCGTTATGTCAGGTATTTTCTGGTTATCGGGTATTATGTACAACTCCTACGGCTTTGATTCGCCGTTTCTCAACAAGCTTATGCTTATCAATCCGATTAACTTTTTCGTAAACGGCTACCGCAACTGTTTCCTCTACAACAGACCGTTCTATGCAAACAAAACGGAATGTCTTGTGTTTGCAATTGAATTTGTTGTAATTTTCGCCCTTGGTATTTTCAACTACAACAGACTCAGGAAAAAACTTCCTGATGTACTTTAAGGAGGTAATATTATGGCTGAAACAAAAGTATCCGATCCGATTATTACCTTTAAAAATGTCAGCAAAACCTATACTCTCTACAAAGATGACAAGGCAAGATTCAAGGCTCTTTTCTTTAAGCCGAGAAATGCAAAAACGAACAAGGCACTTAACAATGTTTCAATGGTAATCAATCGTGGCGAATCGGTTGGTATTGTCGGCGATAACGGTGCAGGCAAGTCAACTCTGCTCAAGATGATTACGGGCGTTGCATTTCCCGACGAAGGCGAAATCACCGTTGATGGCAAGGTTGCCGCATTGCTTGAGCTCACTGCAGGCTTTTCCATGGAAATGACAGGCAGAGAAAACATTTATCTGAAGGGTTATGTTCTCGGTCTTGAGGACAGCTACATTAAGCAGATTGAGGAGAAAATCATCGACTTTGCAGAGCTTGGAGATTACATTGACCAGCCTGTAAGAACATACTCAAGCGGTATGAAAATGCGTCTTGGTTTTGCTATCAATGTCAACATTGAACCCGATATTCTTGTTGTTGATGAGGCGCTCTCGGTCGGTGACGCAACCTTCAAAAAGAAGTGTAAAAGTAAAATTAAAGAGATTATCGAAAGCGGTGTAACCGTACTTTATGTAAGTCACAATGCCGCTTCGGTTAAAGAAATCTGCGCGCGTTCAATCTTCCTGAAAAAAGGAACTGTTATGTTTGACGGACCGACAGATGAAACCCTCAGAGTTTATGAGGAATCAAAAAAGAAAAAATAATTCCGTTTCGGAATAAAGCAAAAGCTCCACAATTGCGGAGCTTTTCTGATTTATCTGAGAGGTAAACCCATATGGACTGTACCGTAAAAGGCAATCTGCCCTCCGAAATTTTTGAGGACATTAAAAAAATTGCAGACAACAGGATAAATTTTCAACAGTTAAAAAGCAAGACTGTTTTCGTGTCGGACTGTCACGGACTTATTGCATATTACATTATATGCACATTGCTTGAGGGCAATGATTTTTTCGAAAACAACACAAGGGTAATCAGCCTTGCAAAAAGCCGTGAAGATGCCGAAAAGCAGTTCGGCAGCCTTACTCTCCGCAAAGATTTTGTTGTTGAAATCGGAGAGTCAAAGAACTTTCCGGAGATTGAAAGAGCCGACTTTGTAATATACTGCAACTGTCCGTGTGAGGTTGTAGAGGAAGATTGCAGTAATCCCGAGATTGCGGATACAATCACTTCGGGCTTTGCAAATGTGCTTGAATATGCAAAAGAGTCAAATGCCGAATCGGTTCTGCTCGTATCTTCATATATGGTTTACGGGGAGGTTTTCAGCGGTAAAAATAACATTTCCGAAAACGACCTCGGCTATCTTGATCCGACCGATGCCGACAGTGCATACGCACAAAGTATGCGTTCAGCCGAAACACTTGCTGTTTGCTATGCTGAAAAGTTCGGTATGAATGTAAAAATCGCCCGTCCCTGCCCCACACTCGGCGGTGTCAGAATGAGCGATGAAAGAAAATGGGCAAAGCTGATTGTCAGTGCGGCAAAAAATCAGAGCATTATGCTTACGGATAACGGTGGCGGAAAGTTCAGCTTCTGCTATGTGACGGACACGGTTTCTGCATTGATTGATATTTTGCTTAACGGAAAAAGCGGTGAGGCATACAACATTTCAAACGATAACGCAAATGTGACAATGCGGGAATTTGCACAGCTTGTAAAATCGGCAAATCCCGAAAAGAATCTCTCCGTAGTGTTCGTTCACAGAAAAGACGAAGAAGAACCCGAATTTTCTCCGTCATCCCCCACACCGTATGTTTTGTGCAACGATAAAATAAAATCACTCGGCTTTAGTCCGAAAACCACGCTTAAAGACGGAATAAAACGCAGTATAAGAGCAACAGAACTGCGTGCAGAATTGCGAAGGATAAAGTAATGCGTATTAAAGATTTTTTAAACGAATTTGAGGCCGACAGGGCGGCATTGCCCGGAGTTGAAAAAGAAACTCTTGCAAAGCTCAGGAACAAAACAATTGTCATCTCGGGCGGTGAACTTGCAAGGTGTCTTTGCTATGCCTTTCTGTACAATAACGATGCTAAAAGGCTCGGAATAAAAGTTATCCTTCTCGGCAAATCACGCAACGCAATGGCATCATACCACAGCGAACTCTTGTTAAGAGATGATTTTGATTTTGTTGATTATAATTCTGCATCAGAAATTTCAAGTGCCGACTATGTAATTACAACAGGAATCTGCGGTGAACATACAGACAACAACCCACAGATTATGATTGACGGCATTGCAGAGATAAATGCCTGTGCCAAAATTGCAAAAGCCACAAGCGCAAGGGTTGTAGTTGTGAACGACAGCAGAATTTACGGCAAAGCCAAACCGCACAGAGTTTATTCTGAAAACGAGTACGCAGAACTTGACGCAACCTCTCCCTCATCGCTTGCAGGTCAGCTTATGAGAACGAGAGAAACCGCCTCGCACTCGGTTTTGAAGAACAGCGAATCAACCGTTACAACGCTCAGAACGGGCATAATTTTGGGAGCGTCAAGCAACTTTACAAGCGTGCTTGATCCTGTTTTTGACGATATAGCCAACCGCCGTGACACAGTTGTTCCGGCAACAAGGGATCGCTGCACCTTTGTTTATATCAACGATGTTTTAAAGGCGATTGTTTTCGCAATGACAACTCTTGAAGAAAACGCAGTTTATAATGTCGGCGGCAAAAACTGCAACGCATCGCTGATTATGATTGCGGCTGTTCTCAACGATATTTACGGCAGTCGCTGTACAATTGAGTCGGGCGATTTTACGGTGCTTGACGGCTGTGCAATTAATTCAAACAAGATTTCCGTAAACGAATGCACTCCCGACATTGACCTTGAAACCATGCTGAAAATCTGCATAATGGACAAGATGAAGTCTGAAAAAGTTCTGCGTATCCCCCACTCACACGAACGCAGACTTGATTCAATTCACGAAATTCAGCTTGCATTTCTGCTTGAAACCGACAGAATTTGCCGAAAGCACAACATAAAATATTTTCTCGGCGGCGGAACACTTCTCGGTGCAATCCGTCACAAAGGATTCATTCCGTGGGATGATGATGCCGATATTATGATGTTGCGTGAAGATTTTGACCGCTTTTGCGAGATTGCGCCAAAGGAACTTCCGAGCAATATGACTTTTCAATCGTACCATACGGACAAGGCTTGTTTCTATGAATTTGCCAAGGTTCGCCTTAACGGCACTTTCTTTGCAACCGACTTTGCAAAAGACCACCACGCAATGCACAACGGAATTGCGTTTGATATTTTCTGTCATGATAACACAGCCAATTCAGCAATCGGACGAAAAATTCATATGGCTGTGACTCTATTCACAAGAGCGCTGGTGTTCAATAAATGGAACAATCGCAAGGCTGAAAACGGCAGTAGAATCCAGAGCATTGTAACAAATTTCTGCAAGAAAATATTTCCGCTCAGATTCAGTATGTGGCTTGAAGTCCGTACTTTAAAATTCTTTAAAAACAAAAAGAACGCAAAATATCTCTATGACGGAATGGGCAGAAATATTTATAACGGTGCTTTTCCAAAGGAATATCTTGACGATGTTGCTTATGCCGACTTTGAGGGTTACAAGTTCCCCGTGCCAAAGGAATATGACAAGTACCTTACTTTCCTCTACGGCGACTATATGGAGCTTGCACCGCTGTCAACAAGAATGGGTTGCCACGAAATTGCCCTCTGCGACATCGGAAAATATGACGGTTTCAAAATCCGCAAACCCGATTCCGATAAATAATCAGCGTAAAACAGACCGATAAAGTAAATGTCACTTGACACTTACCTGTCGGTCTGCTATAATAATATAGCACATTTTGAGTGCTGCACAAATAATGGATGCTAAGAGTGACCAACTGCCTTCTAAGCAGTAGGTCAGGGGTAGCCTTGTTGCTATATCTCGGGTTGGCAGATATGTGATTAACTCACAACTGATTTGTACAACAAAATTAAATAAGCAGGTATGGCGGAATTGGCAGACGCGCATGGTTCAGGTCCATGTGAGCAATTTCATGCAGGTTCAAGTCCTGTTACCTGCACCAGTAAAGGTGGTTTTTTAACCACCTTTTATTTTTTCTCAACTTTACTCAAAGTTACTTTTCTTCCCATTCCTATGCGGTTTTTGGTAATTTTACGATAATTTGAGATATGTTTGAGTTAAGTGAAAAAAACGGCAATCACCACATGAATCACCACATGAATTACCACATGAATTACCACCTTAAATACCACCACGATTTTTGGAGTGGTTAAAAATCAGGTGAATTTCAGGAATTTTCCAAAAAAATTTTTTGAACACAAAAGTCTTTATTGAACACAACTTAACAAATTCATTTTTTAGGATTAAGTCATACAGGCTTAGTCTTTTTTATTGTCAAAATATATATTTATGTGATATCATATAGGTGCGACACAAACTGAATACTTTATCCCACGGTGGTTTGCATTTTTAATCAGGCAAAAATGCAGGCTCTTTTTCGCATACCATTGTTGGGAGTGAAGTTTGTGTCGCAACAATCAGGGCTTTGTGTTTTTCGGTGCAGGCTCTTGTTCTGCACCTTTTTTTAAAACAATACTCTTATATTTCATATTAGTTTTAAAAAATCTGCAAGCATTTTTTTAAAGCTAATATGTAGCTTGTGTGCTGAATTTGTTTCTTTCACAAAGCATGATTAAATTTACTTTTGTGAGTTGATAGCAAGCAATTCATATTAACATGACAATTTATAGCTGATAAATTGTTAAAGCAAAGGAGATAACTATATGAAACATAAATCAATCATTCCAATCGTTCTTTGCGCTGTCATCTGCAGTGTGTTCGCCACAGGCTGCGGCGATGACGGAACTATCACAGTAAATACACCTACACAGTCCGTCACTGAGAGCACACATGCATCTGACAGTACTGTCGGCAGTACCGAGGGTACAACCGACAACAAGAAACCAAACGAAACCAACCCTGCTGCAAGCAGCAGCACGAGTAATTCATCGCACGAACAGAGTTCGTCCTCGTCCGAGAATAACTCATCGAAGAATGACCCTCAAGAGTCATCCAAGACTGAATCATCTAAGAGTGATTCGTCACAAACCTCGAAGCCTGACAAGTCTGACTCATCTCAAACTTCAAAACCTTACAAACCGTCGCCCAAACCGACGCAGAAGCCTACATCAAAACCTAAGCCTAAGCCTACTGAGAAGCCTGCCGCTAAACCGACACAGCATACTCACACATGGGTAAATGACACTAAAAAAGTAACAAAAACAGTCACAGTGACACCTTCAAAGACGGTTACTTATTCAAGATGGCATTACTCATGTAATGACTGCAGCAAAACATGGCTTTGGGACGAAGGCGTAAATCCCAACAAATATGACGCAATTGGTAATGATATTGACCAACATACGCTCAATCACGCTTACAACGGCGGCGCAGGTTCGTACAGCAAATGGACCGAGACTTACACCAAGGCAACGCCTGCTATGACAAAAGATGTAACCAAAACTGTCACAATAGGCAGACATTGCACAACCTGCGGTAAGAAAGAAACCTATTAAGACCTTTACCCGATGGAAAACCCATCGGGTAAATTTTTTCTGCCTCGAATTAAATATGTAGCTATACTATAATTAAATGGGTATAGTCTTTTGCACCGACACTTACACTGCGAATCCCATTTACATCCCACAAATGGGCATAACTCAGCAAATAAATAGCCATAATAATTAACTGAAATGATTTTAAAAATAATTTCTTCGTTAATTACACAAAAAAGACTATACCGATTAACTGCCTATACAGGCAGCGAGATACCAACTAAATGGAAAGGGGACAGACATTTTGCTTTATACTAAACTTACTAAAAAAGCAATTAAGCTTGCTTTTAAAGCACACAAAGATGTGAAAGGTCAGGACGGTCTTCCATACATATGTCACCCTCTGCATCTTGCAGAACAGATGAGTAAGTAATTAAATCAAAGTTTGTCCGATTTTCCCTCTTAAACCTCAGTATTTATCAGCTAAATACCGCATTTCAAACTCAAATTATGCTTGCTTTCCCTTGTTTTTTCCCTTATGAGGTCAAACAAGGGAAAGTTTTTTATTCACCGACCACCTTGTCAAGCAGTCGGGCTGAGGTGCGCTTTGCTTCTCTTGAAGCGTGAGCGTAAATGTTCGTTGTGGTACTGACGTCGGAATGTCCGAGCAGTTCCTGCACGTCCTTTGGTGCTGCTCCTCCTGACAGCAAATTACTTGTGAACGTGTGGCGAAGCATATGAAAGTGGAAGTTTTCCAAACCCTCAACCTTTTTTCGGATTGCTCTGCACACTGTTCCCACCGTGCTCGGTGATTCAAATGTACCGTCAGGTCGCAGACACACAAGATTGATTGGCTTATAACCGTCGGGGACTTCCTCAGAGCTTGACAGCGAATAGACCTCATAATATTGGCGGTCTTTCTCTGTGACCTCAACGTAAAAGTTGCGACTGTAAAGCTCGCCGTAGTCCTTTTCGTTTTTCTCCTGTTCCGCTTTTGCTTGCCTAAGAATATTTGCCAGCGTATCGCAGAAATCAACCGTGTGGATTTTATTCCGCTTTGTCGTGCCAATTTCAAACTTGTGCCTGTCGCCGTTGTAGCGAATACTGCGCCTTACCGTAAGATATTGTTCGTCAAGGTTTATGTAGCTCCACGTCAAGCCGCAGACCTCGCCGATTCGGCGTTTTGGTCTGCCCTTGCCAAAGAAGCTCAAATTGAGTTCAAGCGCAGTAATGTTGAGGGAAAGTGCATTGAAGCAAGGGAGCTGATTATTGCGCTTCCCGAAGAGTATACAAGGCTCAATCCTCAGCAAGTGTTGGAGAGTTTCACGGACGAATTTCGCAAACGCTACAATGTGGAGTGCATCTCGGCGCTTCATCACAACAAGCGCAAGACCAACTACCATATTCACCTGATATTCAGCGAGCGCAGATTGTTGGAGCACCCCGAAATCAAGACCGCTTCACGCAATCTCTTTTATGATGAACAGAGAAAGCGTGTCCGTACCAAGAAAGAGATTTTGGACGAAAGCGGTAAGCTCCGCAACGGCTGCACAATTATCAAAAAGGGCGAGGTTTACGAGCAACATTTATTCACCGTCAAGGACAAGCAATTCAAGGGCGAGTCGTTCTTACAGGAGATTAAGGCATTTTATACCAACCTCATCAACAAAGGCATTGCCGATCCCGAACACAAGCTAAAGGTGTTTGACGGCGAAAGCGTCTATCTGCCTACTAAGAAAATAGGCAAGAACAATCCGAGGACAGCGGAGATTGAAGAGGACAACACCGCAAGGCAGGAATGGAACCGCACCGCTGATTTGGCACTGGTGTCGGGTATAGAGAAAGTAAAAATCCTCGCCGTGAAAAAGGAGGAGATTCAAAAGAAAACAAGTGAATCCATCAAACAAAACGGTTGGCTGCCGAAGCTGTTCCGCTCAATTGTCAGCAAGGCAAAGGAACTGTTACGGGATATGATTCGCACACAGCAGTTGCCGCCCAAGCCTGTGCTGAGCGTTGATATGGACGAATACCGTGTTATGCAAAAGCTGATGATAAAAATGCAGGACAAAGCGGCGGTGATTCGCCGATTGCAAGACGTGGAGCTGCCAAAGCTGCAATCACAGCTTGCCGAAACAAAAGGTCTGTTCAAAGGCAGAGAGTGCAAGGCATTAGAGCAGAAGATTCAGCAGACGAAGAAAACCATTGCCGCCAAGCTGGACGCAATCCCGACGATATTACAAGGCGACGGTTATCCTGATACACAGGTATTTATAGCCGCTTTCAAAAAGGCAACTGAGATTGTCGAGCAATACCGCCGCGACCTGTCCGATTGGGAGCGTAAGGTGAAATCCAACCAAGCCCCCGATAAGCAATCCTTACCGCCCGAAAAGAAAAGCGTAAGAAACAGGCTCAGACAGCTTCAAGCGGAGAGCAAGCAGCGCCGCACCCACAACCGCCATTCCCAAGACAGAGAAAGATAGCAAGACAAAGCCGACGGAGATTTCAAAATGAATACTCCATCGGCTAAATTTATTATTGAAGATATGTCACGCTTTTAGGCTTAAAAAGGTGCTGATTATGCGCCTTTCGGGGAGCGATTCTTGATAAGTAGGGTTGTTTCATTACTTTGCGAGTTACTTTGCGAGTTTGGGTGTTACGTGCTGATTTGGATAGAATCATAGCAGGTGGAAATATTTCAAACAATTTAACAAAAAATGTTGAAATAAAATTATAATTATGGTAAAATATAAGTACTACACAAAAATACTACACGAAAATCATATACTTTTCCGAAGTGAAAGTATGTGTTTTTATCAATTAGGTAAAAACGCATGCTCTATTTCCTCATACTTCCACGGTACGGAATAATTTTTGTGTAGCAACAAAACGGAGCTATGTGTTTTTCTGCGTAGTTTCGTTGGAGACTACGCATTTTTTATTTGTAGAGAAGGTGGTATTTATCCTCAACTATTCATTCGTCCGAATTTTCACTTGATCACAAAAAGGAGAGAGAACAATTAATGAAAAATGTTAAGCGAATCTTCGTAATTATATTTATGCTTGCTTTTATTTTATCAATTTCAAGTATAAATGCTTTTGCGGCAACTGTAACTCAGGACAATTTGGAAGTCACATTGGTTACAGACAAAGAAAAATACTCAGAAAATGAACAGATTAAAACTACACTCACAGTAAAAAACAATAACGATACTGCTGTAACAAATGTTGATTTGGAAACAGCTTTACCCGATGGCTATAAGCTTGCGGATAAATCCGAAAACAAGAAAACTGTGAATAGCATCGCCGCCGGAGAATCGGTATCGTTAGATGTCACTTTGGAGAAGGACAACACAAAAAAGGAGAGCACTCCATCGGAACCGTCAACAGATGCTAAATCATCCACTAATCCAGTAAGCGGTGGTAATAGTAGTAATAGCGGTAATAGTGGAACTACCACCGGCGGAACCACAACAAATGGGTCTGCTATTCAGACAGGACAGGGATTTTTAATTGTTGGTATTATTATGCTTGTTCTATTAGCATCTGGGGTAACTTTAGTTTATATTTATAGAAAAAAACAAAGGGTTAGCCACGTCAGCAATAAAATATTATCTCTGGTTTTGTGTATTGGAATTATTGCATCGACTCTTTCTTTGTTAAATGTTTCTTTAAAATCAAGTGCAGCGGAGGAAAAGAAACAAGTTGAAATCAGTACACATATAACATTAAACAATTCCGAGATGGAAATAAAATCTAAAATATCTTATGATTATTCACAGGATTCCTCTATTAGCGTTGAGGTTATTCCTACATATGGTGGAACTGTTAATAATGCATCTGGGACATACAAACCAGGAGATACAATAGAATTAGAAGCTACGCCTGATGCTGGATGGTCTTTTTCAAATTGGGAAGTTAAAGGACAGGGGGAAATAGCCGAAAATAAAAACAACAAAACAACATTTAAAGTATCTCAAGAAGATGTTACTATCATTGCTAGATTTATTAACAATGAATCAGAAGAGCTAACAAATGACGAATTAGATGTTTACTTGGCATACAGTGCCTTGTCTCTTGGATTCTCCGAAGGAGACTATGAGGAATCAGTTACCCGAGATATAAATCTTGAAAATGGATATGGTACAGGTGAACATAAAGTTGATATAAGTTGGAATTCTTCTGATGATAGCATCATTTCAAACAACGGAAACGTTTCAAGACCTACAGATAATGACACATATATTACTTTAACAGCTACATTGAATAAGAACTCTGCCAGACATAGCAAAGAATTTCGAGTTCGAGTTATTAAAGCATCTGCAACTTTAACAGAAGATATTGAGGATAAATCCTTAATCGATCTTCAGAAAATGAACGAAAATTCTGAATACCCGTTAGAAATTGAATATAACGATGACGAAACTCAGGTTGAATTTATCAGTGGTCAGTTTAGTGAAATTACAGTTAATTCTGTTGAAAGTGCTCTCCAATCTATTTGTTCTGTAAGAAGTCTAATTGGATTAGAGAATCCCTCAGATGAACTTGAATGGAAATCAACGAATCATAGTGATTCTACTCTTGCGTATTCCTTTAAGCAGATGTATAAAAACATACCAGTTTATGGTTCTGCTGTAACAGTAAGCGCTGATCCTATATATGGAAAAACTTTATCATTAAGCTCATCTGTAATACCAACAGATATTTTGCAAAATGTAGATTTTCAAAATATTCTTTCAATTGAAGATGTAAAAAACAAGTATGATAATCAGTTTTCTATCTTAAAATACGTAACTGTTATTTATTCACTCAATAATTTTAAAGACAGCCCCATCATTGCTTATGTCATCTCAACTGAAAATAAAACAATTATTATTTCAGCACAAGACGGAGAGATTATTGATGAGTATTCTAAAACAAAAGAGTGGGGAGATTATTCAACTACTGGTTCAGGACAAGACGAACTAGGAAACAATGTATCTTTTCCTGTGCAGTTTCATCAATGGGATTGGTGGTTTTTCTATCAAGAAGATGTTCAAAGACGTATTTACTTACATGGAGATAATTCAAGCGCTATTACTCATGAATTTAACACCGAGTGGAAAGATAAAACAGCTAATTCCGCTTATACTAATGTTATCAAAGTTTATGATTGGTATAAAACACACCTTAATAGAAATTCGATTGATAACTATGGGATGGCGATAAATGTAAATGTGCATAATTATAAGAATGAAAAAAACATGTGGGGTAGCAACATCACAGATAATGCTCATTGGGATTGTGATAACAATGAGATGTGTTTCTTTGAAAACTCTGCAGGGGGTACTCCAACAACTGCTGCTGGTCTTGATATCATAGCTCATGAAATGACACATGGTGTTTTCCAGTATTCAATTAACCAAACAGATGATGATGATTTTCCATATTCGAATTATACAGGCTCGATTAACGAAGGATATGCAGATGTGTTCGGATACTTTGTTGACGATTCTAATTGGACGATAGGTGAAAGTTGGAATGCATTGAGGAGTTTATCTAATCCAGAGAGCCATGATGCACCCTCTAAAATAAATGGAACAAATTATATAATTAATAAGAACAGATCTGAAATCAATTCAAACAGCGAAGGTTTTGTTGCAAATAGTTTAGGCATTAGCGTTGACCGATTGAAGCATTTATACCAAAAAGCACAAAACGCAAATTCCGTAAACTCTTATGATGAGTTTTTATATGAGATGTATCAATCTAATCTTGTACATACCAATTCTTCCTTGATTTACCATTCTGCATATTTAATGCAAAATGATGGAATCTCAAAGAATAGATTAGAAAAAATATGGTATGACTCAATGAGTTTGGGCTATTATGCGAACTCAAATTATCATACTGTTAGACGAAATCTGATTCAAGCAGCTAAGAACAATCACGCGAGTAACGAGGAACTCAAGAAAATAAGAAAAGCGTTTGATGATGAAGAAATTTTTGATGAAAAAGGAAGTATTTCGATAAAGTTTGTCGATGAAGATGGAAATGATTTTTCTGAGAAAATTGACGGTTCTATAAATCTACAGCGCATCGAAGAAGATGCCCCTCAAGCGATTATTGAGATGGACACGGATACTTTTGCTTCTACAAGAATAAACGATATCTATTTCGGTACTTACAAAGTCAAAGCAAACTTACAGGGCTATTTAAACTTTGAATCAAATGTGAAAATAATTACTGGTAAAACAACAGAATTAGTGATTCCTTTGATTAAAGCTGGTGACGGTACGGTTCGTGGCACTATTACAAGCGCTACAACTGGATACCCTGTAGATTCGGTGTTGCTTAATGTTTATCATGAATGGAATCAAACTGGAGGTTCTGTAGTTAGTAGTACAAGCACTGATGAAAATGGTACATATAGTTTAACACTTCCTGCGGGATACTATACCGTTGAGATGTCAAAGGACGGATATGCCACCGGCTATTTTAATTTAACTATTTCGGGTGGAAAAACAATCAATAACAAAAATGCAAGTATTTCACCGATAATGACGTTTGGCAAGGATTTCCGAGTTGTGTTGACGTGGGGAGCAAATCCGAGTGATTTAGATTCTCATCTGTTTGGTCGTCCAAGTGATGGAAGTAGCTACCACATCTATTATAGTAATAAAAACGGGTATGATTCGAACGGAAACAAAATTGCTAATCTTGATGTTGATGATACTACAAGTTTCGGTCCTGAAACAACAACATTTTCCGCTGAAACAGGTGGTAGCTATGAGTATTATATCGATTGGTATGCTGGTTCAGGAACGTGGGCAACCTGTGGTGGAAAAGTTGAGGTATATAATGGTGCTAGGTTAATGTATGTCTTTAATGTACCCAGCAATAATACTAAATCGGGTAGTTGGAAAGTATTTACTTTCAAAAATGGTATTTTCAACCCAGTTAATGTTATTCAGTCGGAAGATATATATTGATTAGGAGCAAAAATATTATACATATTTTTGTCCTCATAAGTTAACAAATCCCTCCTGACTTCTTTTCGAAAATCAGGAGGGAACGTGTTATTTGCAAAAAAATTGTCAATTCTCGGTCAAATCACTGTACGGTGCCTTATCGTCAGCAAAGGTATCAAAAGCGAACCTCGCTCCCAAGCGGAACCCGATAATAAAACTGTCTAACTGCGATTCTCCCTGCACCTCTCCGACAGCGTTGACAAAAGCCAAAAACGCTTTCTTGTCATCACCGGTCAGTGTGCTTGTCAGCCGCTCCTCGCAATCAGCAAGCATTTCCATTTGCTTTTGCAAATCACTGCCGTTTCTGACCATGCGAGCTTGCGTATTTATGTTGTTATAGAATAATTCCTCAATAAAGTTTGCCAATAAATATGTCCTCCAAAAATATATTCGCACATATATCACAGCACCCCGATTGCCACATTTTGTTAAAACTTGTTATCAGTTTTTCTTCCCCTTAACTTTGCCCTTGAAAGTTCTCGGGAACGATATAATAAAATGTGAAATCCTATGTCCGCATAAGGTGAACAAACTGCGATAAATCCACTGTTTATCAGGCTTTTGGAGGACTTTACTAACAACCTATGATATGCTATAATAGCCATAGATTATTTCAAATTCAAATCAAAGTTTTCATTCTACAGCATATACAGAAACTAAGCTATATGATATTCGTTATCAGATAGCTTTTTTTATTTGCAAAATTGTGAATAATTATACGCTGAATTTACATTTTTACAATTTAATTGTGCAATTTTTAAGCCCATTTTGGGACAAAAAAAGCCCACTTGTGACCTTTTTGTTATACCAAATTGTCCCGTAATTTCGTCTTGTGTACTTATCATAATTTACATAATCTATCCCCGTCCATTCGCCCTCGCTGAGAACATTCTCAGGGATGTGTTTGAGAATGGTGTTTTTTGCTTCAATGAGCAAGTCTATTAACTCTTTGACAGAATCAATGGTTTCTATTCTGTCTTCATACGGCTTTGTAATCTTGTTTACTGCATGACCCAGGCAGTCTTCGCCTATGAGATAGGCTTTTTTGTAGTAATAAAGGTCTGTGAAAAAGTCAAGCATTTGGTTATTCTCCTTTCGCATAATGAAAAGACCCCGTGGATATTTTCACGAGGTCTTTTTGAATTTATGTCACGGCTTTTGTCAGCCATGTTTGTTATGGGTTTTTAATCGACATATCAACCTTCACGCTGTACGCGTTCACCGACTTTGATGAATACACTTTCGTCAACATGTTTGTCACAATGAGTGATGTGTACATCCTCAGATGTAATATTTATCTATGTATATTAGATGTACCACTCATTGATTTACCTTTCCAATCAATTTGTTTTAGATCCCAGTCATCGTCAGCTGATACTTTTTCATAATAAGCATGTGAAATCGTTTCTTCCCACTCTTCTGTCCAATGACCACCTTCTACTATTTTAGTACCAACCTGTTTTGTAACTTCTACTGCGTGATAAGAACCCCAACCATCATTTTCTCTTACTTCCCAAAGTAAATGCTCATCCATCTGGTTGTCATCTAATAACTCTTTACCACAATTATTACATACATCTATGTAGCCAGAACTAAATACCGGCTCTTCTCGGGTAGTTGAAACCCACTCACTGTAGTGGTGGATTGTTACCTCGTCATGTTTTTTATAGTACCTAATTCCGGTTACCACTCCCAGATTTTCGTAATTGTCACCAATCTTAATGTCTTGCGTTGGCTTTGCAGGGGTTGTTACGGTGACACCCTTTGAATCATATCCGCTTGTGAACTTGTTAGCTGATGAATTGATACATCTTACTGTGTAGGTATATGTTTTTTTGGCACTTACATTCTTATCATTGAATGTGGTTGAGGTTGTGTCTGCAAGCTTTTTCCAACTTTTACCGTTCTTTACATACACACGGTATTTTTCAGCACCGTTCACCTTGCCCCAGCTGATTTTTACGCTGTTATAGGTTGCCTCAGTTTTTGAAATTTTAGGAGCGGCTACATATTTAATTGACTTGCCTTTGCCGTTATAACCGCTTGTGAATCTCTTTGCATCTGCACTAATGCATCTTACGGTATATGTATAATTCTTGCCCGATGAAACGGCTTTGTCTGTGTATGAGGTTGAGGTTGTATCTGCAAGCCTTGTCCAGCCCTTACTGCCTTTGTAGTAAACTCTGTACTTTTCAGCACCGTTTGATTTGTTCCAACTGATTTTTACACCGCCGTTTACGCTTTCAGCCTTTGAAATTTCGGGAGCGGCTACATATTTAATTGACTTGCCTTTGCCGTTATAACCGCTTGTGAATCTCTTTGCATCTGCACTAATGCATCTTACGGTATATGTATAATTCTTGCCCGATGAAACGGCTTTATCTGTGTATGCAGTTGAGGTTGTATCTGCAAGCCTTGTCCAGCCCTTACTGCCCTTGTAATAAATTCTATACTTTTCGGCACCTTTTACCTTGCTCCAGCTTATTTTTACACCGCCGTTTATACTTTCAGCCTTTGAGATTTTCGGGGTTGCAAGACTTGTCTTTGCTGACTGTGCCGAAACAACAGGGGCATTCGTTTCAACAGCACTTGCCGTAAACGGAACTGCCGTTGCCGTGCCTATCGTCATTATTGCAGAAAGCAATAACGGCATTATTCTTTTTGCTTTCATTATTATGCCTCCTAAAAAGTATGTTTTGATGATACTTGCATCTGTAACTAAATTTTATATCTTTAATTATGATTAGTCAACAATATGTAGGTAATTTTTTCTCATTTGTGATGATTTTTTGTTGAAAACAAGCGACAGCTTAATTCGCTGCCGCTTGTAATTCTCATATATTCTGTTTTTTCGGGTTACCCCAACTATTGACATTGAGCCTCTAATATTTTAGCGTATTTTAGCAGATAAAAGGCAAAAAAACAACCGCACTAAAAAGCTCAAAAATGGCTTTCTAATGCGGTTTTTTCTATGGTCGAGGTGACAGGACTTGAACCTGCGGCATCTTGGTCCCAAACCAAGCACTCTACCAAACTGAGCTACACCTCGAAATGTTGTTCACTAACAACAGCTTGCTTATTATACACCGTATTTTTCGATTTGTCAACACTATTTTTGATTTTTATTCAAAAAAATAAAATAACTGAGACAATGAATTAACTGACACATAGTGCCGTTGTTCTCTTGTTCAGCGTTGGGGCTGCCTGTGTTTTGGTGCAAAATTAAGTGCATCCATAGCAACGATTTATTTTCAAATTTTTGTTCAACGGCTTAATTCTGCTTCAAAACCGTTACTATGGATACTTTTTATTGTTTCTGCTTTGTTTTATAATCTGCGATTAAATCATTGATCAGTCGGAATATTTTCTGATTTTGAGATAAATTCCCCTGTCATCGGCAATTTTCTGACAAGCCTTGATGTCTTCTTCGGGAATTGTATCTACGATTGAAAACTGCGTATGTTCAAAATATTTCTTTGCATCCTCTGCAAATTTGAGCATTGACTCATACGCATGGTCAAAAACAGGACGGCAAACTTCGTCATACTTTTCCGATGAACAGGTATTGAGGCTGATTGAAACAGAATCAATATACTTTGAAATCAACTCAGCTGTGGGCTTGTTGTTGATTCTGTCAGAAAGACCGTTTGTGTTGAGTCTGAGTTTGATGTCGGGGTGCTTTTCCCTTACATATTTTGCGGTTTCAAGCATATTGTCAAGAGCCGAAGTCGGTTCGCCGTAGCCACAGAATACAAGCTCCTTGTAGCCTGTGAAATCAAAATCATCAACAGCCTTTTTAATATCCTCCATACTCGGATCGTGCTTGTGCCAGAGTGTATCTGCACTGCCGACCGAATCGGTATTATTGCGGATACAAAATGTGCATCTGCAAGGGCATTTGTTCGTCAGATTAGCATAGATAGATGTTTTGTACACATAAAGAATATCTGCCATTATGTTTTCTTCTCCTTATATAAATTCACATCAGAGTGAAAGTTTTTTCTTGAAATTGATTTTGTCAAGACCGATGCCCACAACGATGAAGATTAAAGCACCTACACCGGGCTGCAACCAGCAAGTGGGAAGTTCCGCAATTGCTGCGGCAAAATCGTACATAAGACCGTTTGCAATAAAGTAACCGCCGATTGTAACGATTGTTGTTGGAATGAGCATAAGAAGTGATGACGGACTGATGATTTTTTCATCTTTGCCACGCTTTTTCATTGCCATTCTGCAAAGCACAAACGGAACTGCGTTAAGAGCCTTGATAATAGCTGTTGGGATTGCCCAATGCGGATAACCCGAAATAAGGTCGGCAAGAGCGCCGCCGATTGATGATGCGATAATTCCGAAAGGACCGGGAAGGATACTTGCGGCGAGATAAATCATAGAGTCGCCTGCATGAGAGTATCCAAGCGGTGACGGAATCTTGATAAAAGCAGTTGTTACGGTAACAAGAGCCGCACACATTGCCGTAATTGCAATCAGTTTTACATTAAATTTTGAATCGGTTTTTGAAACAGTTTTAGCAGTCATAGTAATTTCCTCACAAAAGCATTTTTAAATGTTTTTCAAATTCAATACCCTCGTTGCGGTGGATGCCGAGTTTAACGGTTTCGCAAAGAGAGGTCTGTATGAATTTTACCGCCAGATTTACGGTATCTTTCAGGCTGTCACCACGGAGCAGTCCCGAAAAGACAACCGAGGCAAACAAGTCGCCTGTACCCGAATAGCTTCCGCCCGTCTTTTCACAGCTGACACAAAACACCTCATCATCGGTTGCAATAAGATTGTTAATCTTTGTAACCTCATCGGAAATTTTATGCTCAATGCCTGTAACAATCACGGTTTTCACCTTGTAGAGTTTCAAAATCTTTTTGGCAAGCTCTGCAACCGTATCGAGAAAATCGGGAGAATCGGCATTTTTAATCAGTTCTGAATAGTCGGTATCGCACAGAATACAACATTCGGTAAGGTTCGGGGTGATTACATCGGCAACAGAAACGAGTTTTTTCATCTTTTTGCCAAGGGTTTCGGTATAAAGACTGTAGGTTCTTCCACCGTCACCGAGAACCGGATCCACAAGTACAAGCGTGTTGTCGGTTTCAAAGCTGTCTATAAATGAAAGAATTTTGTCCACCTGCTTTTCGCTTGAGAGGAAACCCGTATAGATTCCGTCAGGCTGAAAGCCGAGTTTTTTCCATTCACTTGTGTAATAATCAAGCTTATCAGTGCAATCGTTGCAGTAAAAGCTTTCAAATCCCGTCTGACTTGTCAAAACGGCTGTCGGCATAGGACACGCCTGAATGCCCATTACGGACAAAACAGGGATTGCCGCCGTCAGCGAGCACTTGCCAAGCCCTGAGAGATCATTGATTAGTACAGCTTTTTTTGTCATCGTACCACGCCTTAAAATTTCTGAACAGTTCAACATTTATCTTGTGATGTTGTCATTATACAACACCACTGTCATTATTTGTATGCACAATTTTAAGAATTTTTATAGGTACAGTTTGTTTTTTCATCTGTTCGGTCGGTATGTTACCGATACAGTTCATCACAACGCATTTCTGACATTTTTTGTTGAATAAAAGAACAACCGCCTGCTTAGTACACCTAAACAAGCGGTTGTTTTTATGTTTATTTTAGCATAGAAAAAGAGGGTTCATATAGAACCCTCTTTTCCCTAATAATTTTAAGGATTTATTCTTGTTATCGAATTTAATTATCTGTACTCGTAGTGACCGCCAACTACAACCTTTTCATCATAGGCTTCTTTCCAATAGCCGTCTTCTACTGTTTTGGTTCCTACTTTTACCCACTGTTTTTCACAATGATATGAACCTGTACCACCATTTTCCCTTGCCTCCCAAAGAAGATGTTCTCTTCTCAGGTTGGCATCTGCTAACTGCATACCACAATCATTGCAAACATTTACCCAATCATAATCATATACTGGTTCCTCGTGAGTACCTGTTACAATCCATTCTCTATCGTGATGAATTGTTTTATAGTCAACTACCCATACCTTCTTTTTTGGCTTCTGAGCTGAAATATATTTTACGGATTTGCCCTTTGAATCGTATCCGCTTGTGAACTTAGTTGCAGATGAGTTGATACATCTTACGGTGTAGGTGTATGTCTTGCCTGATGAAACCTTACTGTCTGTGTATGAGGTTGAGGTTGTGTCGGCAAGCCTTGTCCAGCCTTTACTGCCCTTGTAGTAAACTCTGTACTTTTCAGCACCTTTTACCTTGCTCCAAGTCAGCTTTACACCACCGTTTACGCTCTCGGCTTTGGTAATCTTCGGAGCTGAAATATATTTTACAGTTTTGCCCTTTGAATCGTATCCGCTTGTGAACTTAGTTGCAGATGAGTTGATACATCTTACGGTGTAGGTGTATGTCTTGCCTGATGAAACCTTACTGTCTGTGTATGAGGTTGAGGTTGTGTC